>Ga0256407_10000245_pt1 | contig 136153 bp, 138 predicted proteins | sample RumenRJG_04DNA_FD_193489 | JGI IMG/M metagenome (GOLD analysis project Ga0256407, IMG submission 193489) | Bovine rumen microbial communities from Lethbridge, Alberta, Canada - RJG_04 | ecosystem: Host-associated > Mammals > Digestive system > Stomach > Rumen | place: Canada: Alberta... | reverse complement strand
TTTTCAATTAAAGTAAGGAATGTGACTTTTACTTCATATTTTTATACTTCATATACATAATAATACTATATTTAAAGCATTGAACTTTAGATGCTTATAGACTTTGCGCCAGCAATTTGGTACAATTGTTTTGGTGATAACATGAAAAAGTATAAAGAAGAGATTATTGGAATACTTGTATTAATTGGATATTTATTATTATCTACACTAGGGCAAGAAATTTTATTATTACTTGGAGTGAACAGATTACCTACTCCACTTAAGTTGATAGTCGCACTTATTTATGATTTATTTATTCTTATGACTATTATATTTATCTATTTAAAAACTATAGTACAAGACTTTAATCAATTTAAATCTAATATTAAATACTATATAGATAACTATTTTAAATACTTCTTTTTAAACCTAGGTTTAATGATGATATCTAATATAATTATTATAAATATTACTTCTATTAATAATTCAACTAATCAAGAATATATTACTAGCTTATTAGGTAAATATCCATTATATACAATAATAGCTACTATATTAATCGCACCTATAACAGAAGAATTAATATTTAGATTAAATATTAGAAAAATATTTAAAAGTAATATCTTATTTATAATAATGTCAGGATTAATATTTGGCGCCCTACATTTAGCGGTCGCAACAAGTTTTAAGGAATTATTATTTATAATTCCATATAGTATACCAGGGATAATTTTTGCCTACACTCTTACTAAATCTAAAAATATATTTGTACCAATATCACTACATACAATGCATAATACATTAATGATATTACTTCAATTATTATTAACACTAAAATAAAAAGTTTAAGAATCAATCTTAGACTTTTATTATGGTTTTAAAGCAGTAATTGGAAGAATAAATATACCAGTTTCTTCATCCTTATAAATAGCATCACATATTCCACATACTATAGCCATAAACTTAGGTTTTTTATCAGCTTGTTTATAATATTTCATTAAATTTTCTTTAGCCTCTTTTACACCATTATCTCCTAACTTTATTTCTATAGCTCCATAGTCTCCATCTTCATTTACAATTATTGCATCTACTTCTAAACCAGTTACATTGTTTCTAAAGTGTCTTAGTTCGCCTCCAATATATTCACTATAAACTCTTAAATCCCTTTCAACAAGTGATTCAAATAGTAAACCAAATAGATTTAAATCTTGAATAAGCTTATTATAGTTAAGATTAAGTAAAGCACATGCAAACGCTGGATCTGTATAATGTCTTTTAGATGACTTCCCAATATTATCCCTAGACCTAATATTTGGATTAAACGCTGGTTGATTATCAACCAAAAATAATCTATCTAAAACATCTAAATATTCACCTACAGTATCTTTATTTATAGAATCGTATTCATTTTCTATGATGTCATGAATTAGAGTCTCATTACTCGCAAGAGTACATTCATTTCGAGCCAGCGACTTCATAAGCATTTCCATTTTTCTTGTGTCTCTTCTTTTTTCATCAATGTCATGAATATCTTTAGCAAGAATATCAGCAATATAACTTTTAATAACAATTTGAGCATCATCAGCATTTATACCAATATTTCTTGGAAATCCTCCACATAAAATATAGTTTGCTAAGTCATTAAGTGATAGTTTATTAACTATCTTATTTTTAACTTTATTATTGAACAAATCTGTAAGTGATACATCACCAGAAGAATAGCCAGATTCATACAAACTCATAGTATACATTCTAATTTTACATATTCTACCCGCACCAGAATGTTTAATTTTGTTAGTTTTTTGTGTAGCAGAACCAGTTAAAATATATTTACCATTAGAAATATCTTTGTCACATTCTCTTCTTACAGCGTCCCAAAGTCTTGGAACTAATTGCCATTCATCAATCAAATGAGGATTTTCTCCTTTTAAAACTTCAGATACATCAAGTTCGGCAAGAAGTTTATCATTCGCATCATCGTTTATATATTTAACAGAATTAGCATGATTTAATGATGTCCATGTTTTACCACACCATTTTGGTCCTTCAATAGATAAAGCTCCAAATATTTTTAAATATCTAGATATTTTCTTATCAATTAATCTTTCTTTATAATTCTCTTTTGTTAAAGCCATAATTCACCTCTTTACACAAATATAATATCATATTTATAAATAAAAATCAATTTCAATCGGACGTTTTTAATAATCTTAATCGGACGTTTTTAGTGTTTCTAACCGGACGTTTTTAAATAGTTAACTGCATCTTCTAATGTATTAACTTTAACTAGCTTAATCTTATAACCTCTTTTATCTACTAACTTTTTAGCTTCTTTATAATTATCTTTTGGTACAAAGAATACTTCTGCCTTATCTTTAACCGCACCTTTTATTTTATATTTAATACCACCTATCTCTCCAACATTACCATTAGAATCAATAGTACCAGTTCCGGCAATTACTCTACCTTTAGAAAGATTATTATCTACTAATAAATCATATATAGTAAGTGCTAACATTAAACCACCACTACCACCAGACTCACTGCCAGATGTTTTAATATCTACTTTAGGATTAACCTTATAATCAAATACTTCAATAGGTATTATTCCTATAATTATTTTATCTTTTTCTTTTTTTAAATAAGCATATCTAGTATATTCTTTATTGTTATTCTTAACTTTAATACTAATCTTATCATCTACATTTTTCTTACTTAAAAATTTATTAACTTCTTCTTTAGTATTTACTTTAACTCCATCTATACTAACAATAGAATCTCCTACTTTAAGATCAGTATTACTATTATCAAGAATATATCCAACATATAAGTAATTATTTTCCTTATCTACTTTTTTACCAGCAAGACTATATGCAGATATTACTGCATTACTTAATGATTCTTCTAGAAATAATCTATCTCTTTCATAATACTCTTTATCGCTCTCATTATCAAGCAATATATCTTCTTTCTTATATATATCATAATCTTTATTAAACCAAGAATAAACTATTAAAGGAATACTTGCTTTATATTCTGATACATAAGTTAAATTATAACTACCATCTATCTTTTTACCTTTAATAGTTACTTTCTTATTAAGATTAGTAAGTCCACCTGGTGCATCTATATAATATGGAAGTGGTAACCAAAATATAAGTAAAATTAATACTAAGGCAATTATAAACTTGTAATTATTCTTTATTAAATTTTTCATATACACCTTCTATATAAATATATTCATATTTATTATATTATTAATACAAATATAAATCAAATAAAAACATAATATTAATTAGGAAGTGATTTATGTTTAGATTTTTAAAATACTTATTTAAAGACTTTTTTATCTTTTCTGCAGCATACTCAAATGATGTATTTCCAGAACCACTTAATAAAGATGAAGAAGCAAGATGTATAGAATTATTAAAACACGGTAATAAAGAAGCTCGAGCGAAACTTATTGAACATAATTTAAGGTTAGTTGCTCACATAGTTAAAAAATATGATAATAATAAAGATAATAATGATGATTTAATATCCATTGGTACAATTGGACTTATTAAAGGAATAGATTCTTATTCTAAGTCTCATAACACAAGAATTACTACATATATAGCTAGATGTATAGAAAATGAAATATTAATGTATTTTAGAAATAATAAAAAACATAGTAAAAATATAAGTATTAATGAATCAATAGGTTTTGATAAAGAAGGAAATGAAATTACTATATTAGATATCCTTAAAACAGATAATCCAGACTTTATTAAAGATATACATACTAAAAATAATATAAGATTATTAAAGCAATACTTTAATGTATTAAATGAAAGAGAAAAAGAAATAATTATTAAAAGATATGGACTTAATGATAGTGATGAATATACCCAAAAAGAAATAGCTAAAAACTTAGGTATATCTAGAAGTTATGTATCAAGAATAGAAAAACGAGCACTAACTAAAATGCTTAGAGAGTTCTTAAAACATCAAAAGAAGACCAACAATTAGTCTTCTTATTTTGATTTTTTAGAATTTTCACTCTGAGCAGATATTATCTTATGTACTTTTTTCATTGTACTTAATTTATAACGAGTAACTGATGATAGATTAAAATAACTATGAGTATTCTTTTTCGCCTTATTCATTACACCTACTTCTTTTTTTGATAATTTATCTATTGCTAAATCTTTTTTTACATTACAATTAGAAAATTCACTTTCATGTTCTAAAAAGAATTTCTGCTTTTTTAAAGCAATATTTAAATATAATAATTTAACAGGATGTAACATATATACCCTTTTAATCATATCTTTCCATTCATCATATTGACTACGCATATTGCTTTTTACATTTGATAATACCCTCGCTGTTAATGGAAATGAATAAGATTCTCCATCAATGTAATATACAATTACTTTTTTGTTTTTATCATCAATTTTAAATTCTGTTATATAGTTTTTCTTTAAATATTCCTGATCAAACTTACTTAGCTTCTTACTACACATATTACTACTTCTTTACTACTTCAACATCTATTCTACACTCATGGCCATTTAAATCAACTACTGCGCTAGATTCTCTTTTAATTACTTCTAGAGCGAGAGTTTCATTTTTAATAAAGTCTTTAAAACTATCCACACTCTCATCAATATCTTTATCACCAATATAATAAACATTAATTCTATCTACTATATCAAAGCCTTTTTGTTTACGCAAATTCTGTACTTTAGATACAAATTCACGAGCTATGCCTTCATTAATTAATTCAGGAGTTAATTCTGTATTTAGTATAATAAAGTCATTATCTTCTAAAGCTACATCAAATCCTTCTTTAGATATTGAATTAATTAATACCATATTAGATTCTACTGTAAAGTCTTCATTATCTAGTTTTATAGTTATGTCTTTATTATTTCTTAAATCATTAATATCTTCATTACTTAATTCTTGTAATTTTACTTGGAACTCTTTAATCTTAGGTCCTAATACCTTACCTACCTCTTTAAAGTTAGGTTTAACATTAAAGTTCATATAAGTAGATATATCATCAATAAATGTAACATCTTTAACATTTAATTCTTCTTTTATAAGTGGAGTTAAATCAGATATTAAATCTTTATTCTTTGCATCAATTAGAGCTTCACTAATAGGCTGTCTAACTTTAATTTTAACCTCTTCTCTAATATTTCTGCCAAGAGATATTATATGTCTTACGAGATCCATTCTCTCTTCAATCTTTTCATCTATTAATGATTCATTTGATACTGGATAATCTTCTAGGTGAACTGACTGTTTGTTTGTAAGATGGGTATAAATATCTTCTGATACAAATGGTGCGATAGGTGCGATTAATTTAGTTAAACCTAATAATACTTCATAAGTAGTATTATAAACAGCCTTTTTATCATCATCCATAACACTAGACCAGAATCTTCTTCTGTTTCTTCTAATATACCAATTAGATAAATCTTCAACTACAAAGTTTTGAATACTTCTAACTGTACTAGTTAAATCATAACTATCCATATAATTAGTTACATTACATACTAATTTATTATATTTAGATAGTAACCATTTATCTATCTCTGCTCTAGAATTATATGGAATATTAAACTCAGCTGGATCAATATTATCTGCATTTGCATATATAGCAAAGAAATTATAAGTATTTTTTAAAGTATTAAAGAACTTAGATATAACTTCTTTTACTCCTTCCTCATCAAATTTTAAAGGAGTATACACTGGAGAAGCTGATAACATATACCATCTAATTGGGTCTGCTCCGTATTTAGTCATAATATCTACTGGATCTATAATATTACCAGTTGATTTACTCATCTTCTTACCTTTAGCATCTAGCATCATATCATTAACTACAACATTTTTAAAACTGCTCTTACCTGAAATAATTGTTGATATTACAAGCAACACATAGAACCATCCTCTAGTTTGATCAACACCTTCTGCAATAAAATCAGCTGGAAATTGTGATTCAAATAGTTCTTTATTTTCAAATGGATAATGGAACTGTGCATAAGGCATTACACCTGAGTCAAACCACACATCCATTACATCTTTTACACGAGTCATTGTCTTACCACATTCACACTTAATGTGTAAATCATCAACATAGGGTCTATGAAGTTCTATATCTTTAATATTTACATCTTCAATTACTTGATCTTGTAATTCAGCAAGTGAGCCTATTACTATATGCTTACCACACTCACACTCCCAAATAGGCATTGGACAACCCCAATATCTATTACGAGATATACCCCAGTCTACCATGTTATCAAGCCAGTTAGAAAATCTTTTTGTTCCAATATATTCTGGATACCAATTAATCTTATTATTTTCTTCAATAATCTTATCTTTATATGCAGTAGTTTTAACATACCATGCAGGTTTTGGATAAGAAATAAGTGCTTGATGGCATCTCCAACAATGTGGATAATCGTGGTTAATTTTAATTTTTTTAAATAATTTATCATTCTCTTTTAAGTATTTAATGATATCTAGTTCTAACTCTTTATCAGTAACAAGACGTCCTTTCCAAGGACCTTCAGTATAACATCCATCTGGTCCAACTGGATTTACAAAACCAAAACCATTCTCGCGACATACTCTATTATCATCTTCACCATATGCAGGAGCAATATGTACAATACCTGTACCGTCAGAATCAGTTACATAACTATCAGCAATTACCTCAAAACACTTACCTTCAACCTCAACAAATGGAAGTAATTGTTCATACTTAGTACCTACTAAATCAACACCTTTAAATTTTTCTAATACTTTATATTCATCACCTAATACTTTATCAGCAAGGCTCTCACAAATAATAAATTTATACCCCATTGATTCAACACGCAAATACGTATAATCAGGGTTAACACATAAACCAACATTAGCTATTAATGTCCAAGGAGTTGTTGTCCATACTAAGAAATAACAATCATCATCTTTTACTTTAAATGGTAAAATCAATGAATTAACTGATACATTTTCATATCCCTGTGACACTTCATTACTAGATAGTTCAGTTCCACATCTAGGACAATACCATAATACTTTATTACCATGATAGATTAAACCTTTTTTATCCATCTCTTTAATAATCCACCATTCAGATTCAATATAATCATTAGTACATGTAATATAAGGATTATCACAATCTATAAATTGGCCCATCATATCTGTAACATGGTTTACCTCATCAATATTAGTAGCTGTTGCTTTATTACACTCTTTGCAGAAATTCTCAATACCAAAAGACTCAATATCTGCTTTTGATTTAAATCCAAGTTTCTTCTCAACATTAACCTCAATTGGTAATCCATGTGTATCTAATCCTATTTTTCTAAGTACACGTTTACCTTTCATTGTCTTATATTTACAAAAAGAATCTTTTATAGTTTTCGCAAATACATGGTGGATACCAGGCTTTGCATTGGCATAGATTGGTCCATCATAAAATACGAAGTCTTCGCAACCTTCTCTATTTTCTATAGCCTTATCTAAAATATTTATTTTCTTCCAATTACTTGATATTTTACTTTCTACACCACTTGTAGAACTTTTACTTAATTCTTTAAATTTCATAAACTCATTCCCTCCCAAAGTATAAATCCATAATATATTAATAAAAGTGTCATCATTATAATACTTTCAAACTTCCCTATCTTATTTCTAATAGGTGCGAATATTATAAGTATAATTGTTGCAGTTATAAAATTAAATGCATCAATTACAGATAATGAATTCATATTTAATTTTCCTACTATTATAACAGGAATTGCAAGTGTAATGCAAATATTAAATATATTACTTCCTAAAATATTTCCTATTATTGCATCTTCATCATTATTTTTCATAAAGTGGTAGCACGTAATTAACTCAGGTATTGAGGTTGCAAAAGCAATTAGTGATGCACTTACTAATTTTAAACTAACTCCATATGTAGATATTTTATAAGCCATATCTACTGTAAATATACTACCTACAAATACCATCGCAAAACCTAGTACTGAAAGCATTATTGCATAACTCAATTTATATCTAGGACTCTCATAGGTTTTATACTCACTTCTATTTTTAATAACTGTATACATGTAATATAGATATACAATAAAGAATAATACTAGTACTAATGCATCAGATCTAGTAAGTATATTACTCTTACTAGGACTTATTAAATCATCAAGAGATAATATAATAAATAAAGCAGCAGTCATTATAGATAAAGGCAACTCTTTTTTTATTACTGTTGTTGTCATCTTAAGTGGTTTAATAAAACTAACTATACTTAGTATTAATAGTATATTAATTATATTACTACCTATTACATTAAATATTACTATATCATTATATCCTTTAATAATTGCTCTTATACTTACAAGTAGTTCTGGTATACTTGTTGCAAAAGCAATAACCGTAAGCCCAGTCGCTAAAGTAGAATTATGTAACCTATTAGATAAGTCTTTAAAGCCTTCTATCATAATAAATGTACCAACTACTAAAAACATAATACCTACAAACAAACATATTGTAACTATCATATTAATACCTCCAAAAAAATTTCTTATAATATAGGGACGACAACAATACTAGTCATCGCGGTACCACCCTATTTTATAAGAAACTTATACACTTAACATTATAACGCATTACCGATAAAACATCAGAAGTGATCTATATATTACTAGTAATTAGTTCTCAGCCAACACTAACTCTCTTGATACATTATAATATACCGTCTTCATCATTTGTTTTAAAAATTAACTTTTTCTATATCTTCTATCATGGATAGCTGTGCTTGTAATAAATCTTTTAATTTTCTTTTATACACAATAACATTTCTTCTAATGCGACTAGCTTCTACTTCCGCTTTTTCTGCTTCCATCAATGCTTCATTCACAATTCTTGATGCATTCTTTTTCGCATTATCTATTATTACTTCACTTTCACGATATGCATTAGATTTAATTTGGTCAGAAGTTTTTTGAGCCATCATTATCGCTTGTCTTAATGTAGATTCCATACGTTCATATTGCGCAATCTTATCCCTAAGTTTATTAGTTTCAGCAATATGCATCTGTAACTCCATAATCTTTTTATCACGCAATTTAATCTCTCTATCTTTTTCTTTAATTAGTTTAACCATTTTGTCTACTTGTTTAATTACATTATCCAAAAAACGATTAACCTCGCTTGGATCATATCCACGCATGGTTCTAGTAAACTTCTCCATATTATCTCCTCTAAATGAAATCACTTAAGTGAAATTGAATGTATTTTATCACAATTTATTATTTTTTACAACTATTACCACTCAGTATTTATATCATCATTATCATATATGTCTTTACCAGTTGTTTCCTCTGTAATTTTACCTTGAACATTGATATTATTTGGAGTACATAAGAATATTCCTCCACCTATCTTTTGTAGGTCTCCACCTATTGCATATATAGTACCACTTAAAAAGTCAACTATTCTTTTAGCTTGATCACTAGTTACTCTTTTAAGATTAACTACTACTGTATTTCTTTTCTTTAAGTGATCTGCAATCTGTTGTGATTCTGAAAATGCACGTGGCTCAAGTAAAATCATCTTAGTACCACCATTCTCATCATAAGCATCCTCTGTCTTTATATCATAATATTCATTTTCTTTTATTTCGTTTTCATCATTATTATCTTTATTCATTAAATTCTTAATAAAACCCATTATTTTCTCCTCCAATTCTTATACACTGTAAACATTTTACCATAATTTATTTTAAAATGAAACTATTTTTTTCTAATTTTCTAAACTTAATCCTCTCAGTCTATTTGTAATACTAGGATCTATTGTTTTTAGTATATTTAATGTATTAGCAAGTGACTTCTTATATTCGCCTTTATAAAATAGTTGTTCTGAGACATTTAACTCTTTATTTAACTCATTAAAACTACTACGATACCTATTACCATATACAAGTGCAGCTTCACTCATTCTAGCATACTTTAATAAATCATTAGTCTTAGCATACAGTTTTAATACTAAATCTCTTGCTGTATCAACGCGAGTATTTAAAACATCTATTGTAATTGGTTTTTTAGCTAGTTCTTTTACTATCTCAGAAATAGCAAGAGATGCTTCTTTTAACTCAATATAATAACTATTAGGTATTACAGGTAAATTATAATCTCTCATTTTATCTTTAGATTCTTTAAGTACCATCTTAATTTCTTCTAATTGATGACGAGCTCTTACTTCATCATCACGCATTGTACCTATTTCATTTAAAGCGCTATCAAGTTTTTCTTCTGATATTGCAAGGTCCTTACTTAATCCTTCTACTTCATTTAATAGCTGAGAATAAGCAAATGTGTGATTACCAGTATGGTCTTCAAGTGCTTTATAGTTCTCATTAATCTTAACAAGTGAAGCACTAACTTCATTAATTAATTTTACTTTTTCATCAGTAAGATTATAGATATTAGTTAGATTATCAATAGATTCATTAATCTCACCTACTACCTCATTCATCTTATCTAGTCTTTCTTTAAATGAATCAAGTTTATTATTATAGTTAGTTCTAGCTCTTTTCTCATTTTCAAAATCTATAAATAATGAATCAAAATAGTCAAGTAATACTTTAAGTTCATATAAACTATCTTGTAAGTTTAATGACTTTGTACGACTAATTATATCTTTTATCTTATTATTAGCTTCAGTTACATTATCTTCAACATTTAAATAATCAAGTGGATAATTCTCACTAACCATAGAATTATAAATATTTACTATCTCTTCCATTCGTTTAGGAAGCACATTATATACTAGCAATACTATTGATGGAACTTCTTCAATAACTATTTCCATATGTTTTAAAAGTTCATCTATAATACCTATAATAGTTGCAACCTCACCAAACTCATTATTATCCATAATAGTTTCAAAGTCTTCAAATCTTTTAGCTATTACTTCAAACTGAGCTTGAACAACACCTGAAAACTTGCCATAAGAGTTCTTACTTGCGATAAATTTATCATATAATTCCCGATATACTTGACGATACTTAGTAATTGCTGATCTACTCTTAGACTCACTATTAGTTATTTCTTTGATCTCTCCAAGTAAGAATTCTGAGTTAGTTTTTACTTTATATAATTCCATCTCAAGCTTTGCTATCTTATATATAGTACTTTTATAATCCTTTTGTTTTAATGAATACTCAGCTTCAAGTAACATATTAGATAGATTTGGAACTTGATTTTCTTTTATATCTTTTAGCCTTTCACTCCACTCATTATACATAACTTCTAGTTTCTCATTATTTAAAAATGATTCAACCTTAGCAAGTTCGGGTACAATTGGACTTGATGCAAGTTTATTCTTTTCTATTTCAAGCGCGGATATCGCACGTTTCATAACTCTTTTTTTACGACTACGAATAATGATAATCATTGTAATTATTGATACCATTACAGCAACTAATGATATAATTATCACTACTCTTGGATCATTTAGATTTATCATTTTTACCACCTTAATATGATTGTATCATATATTTCTACATTTTTCGACTATTTTTTATAATTTTATTATAAAAAGTGTTTATTTCTTATTGACAACAAGCATAAAAATTCTTATAATACTTAGGTGAGTGCAGGAACTTTAAGGTAATTAACGTGGATATTATCTTTAGGATTTATCGGTAGTCTTTCTGCAAAGATGAAGATATTAGTATATTCACCCTAGTTATTTGTAAAGGTACGCACCTCGAAGAAAGGAGATGCGAAAATGTCAAGATATACAAAATCAACTTACCGTAAGAGTCGTCGTTTGGGGTTCTCTACTTTAGAAACTGGTAAAGAACTTGCTAAGAAACCTTACGCGCCAGGTATGCATGGACAGAAAAGAGCCAAGAAATTATCTGATTACGGAGTACAATTACAAGAAAAACAAAAAGTTAGATTTATGTATGGATTAAACGAAAAACAATTTAAGAAAACTTTCGTTGAAGCTGGTAAACTTAAAGGTGTTCATGGTGAAGATTTCTTAAAATTACTAGAAAGTCGTTTAGATAACTTAGTATATCGAGCAGGGTTTGCAACTACAAGACGTGGCGCAAGACAACTAGTTAACCATGGGCATATTACTGTTAATGGTTCTAAGGTTGATATTCCATCTTACAGATGCAAAGTTGGTGACGTTATTTCTGTTAAAGATTCTGATAAAGAATTAGCTATTATTAAATCTTCATTAGAAGCTTTAAAGAAAAGAGTTGAATTCATCAACTATGATGAGAATAAAATGGAAGCTACTTATGTTAGATATCCAGAAAGAAGCGAACTTAATGCAGATATCAATGAATCATTAATCGTTGAATTCTACAACAGATAAAAAGCACAATCAAGTGCTTTTTTTATATAATAATAAAGTCTTAAACTATTTTAAAAAGTTTAAGACCAATATAAAACCTAAATTTAATCCATACTTTAATTTCTTTGATGCTTTATGGTAGAACTCGTATGTTGAAACTACTTTATCTACTACACTAACTACCCAAGATTCTAAATACTTAGGTATTTTAATATCTATTGGAAACATATGTGATTCTATAATATCCGCTTCCATAGCATTTATTTCAAAGTATTTCTTAGCATTCTTTACAGCTTCTTTAGGATGATTATGTGTATATAGTTTAATTTTATCTTTAAACTTATCGTGATCAGTAGTTCTTCCAAAATAGAAGTCATGTAATAGGCCTGCTCGAGCTACCTCTTTATATTTCAATTTAAGCGCTTTTGCAACTACATATGAGTAGTATGACACTTTCATTAAATGATCTAATCTTGTAGAATTATGGTGTTTAATATCATCCATTTTCTTAAATTCTTCATTATCTAATATATCTTTAACTAACATAGAATACTCTATATCTGTATGGTTTTTCAATTTATCACCTCAAAAAATATCTGCGACTAACTAATTATATCATATTTTTAAGAAAAACAAAAATCAAGGAAATTCTCTATATTGTATGCAACTAAGACTTATATATCAACGATATTTGACTAATACAAAAAACTAGTAAATAACTTTTTCTAAATTAGATGCAATTATCTGGTACTTATCAAATCTTTTTTCTACTCTACCAGTTACATAAAGAATATCATTTTTACTTATATTGTATTTCTCATAAGTTTTAGGAAATAAAACTATCGATATATCAGATAGTTCATCACTACCATTAATAAACGCCATTTTATCGTTATCCTTAGTATTAATCTCTTTAATACTATCAACAAGTATAATAATATTAACTACTCTATCAAAGTATTTTTCTATATCACTTATCATAACAGTGTTATTGTATTTATTTCTAGCAATACTTACTGGATTATTCTTTAAATAATTACCAAACAAGTCTAACTCTATATTCATAATCTCACGCCTATTATATTCTTCTTTTATCATAATCTCAGGCTTTAATGCATAATCTCCTACATCATTTAATAATTCCCCATAATTAATAATTATATCTAAGTTATCAATTAATGTCTTCCGATTATATCCCTGGTTTTCAAAGCACCCCGCAAATATTAATGCACTAATAACTTTCTTATTAATAGTTTTAGATAAACATCTGCTTATAAAATCAAATATATCTTTATATAGGCCATTATTTCTCTCTTCAATAATCGCGCTTGCAACACTTAAATTAATACCTTTAATACTAGTTAGTGGATATATAATTTTATTATTATTAATTGTAAAACTATTTGTACTTAAATTAATAGAAGGACTTTCTACATCAATACCATATTTACGTAGTTCATAAATATAATACTTAACTTTATCTTTTGAACCTTTTTCACTATCAAGTAAAGAGGTATAAAATTCACATCTATAGTGCGCTTTTAGATATGCCATTTTACCTGATACTACTGAATATCCAACTGAATGAGATTTATTAAACCCATACTCAGCAAACCTAAGCATTAGATTATATACCTTAGTTGCGACCTCACTACTATATCCATTTTTTATACTTCTACTAATAAAATTATCTCTCTCTTTTTCTAATATATCTTTTTTCTTTTTACTCATAGCTTTTCTAAGCACATCAGCTTCAGCTAAACTAAACCTAGCCATCACATGCGCAATCTGCATAATCTGTTCCTGATATACAATAATACCATAAGTAGGTTTTAATATTTCTTTTAAAGAATCATCTATGTAATCAATTTTCTCAAGCCCATGCTTTCTTCGTATAAATATATCAATATTTTTCATAGGACCGGGTCTATATAAGGCAATACATGCTACTATATCTTCAAAAGTATTAGGTTTAAACTTACTTAAGAAATTAATCATACCTGCTGATTCAAACTGAAATATACCTACAGTATCTGCTTTAGTAAATATGTTAATAGCTTCATTATCAATAGTAATATCATCAAACTTAATATTAGTATTATGTGTAATATTAACTAAATCTATTATATTATGTATTGTAGTCAAATACTTAATACCCAAAAAGTCCATCTTAAGTAAGCCTATTTCTTCTAAAAATGTCTTATCATAGCCACTAGTATAAAATGTATCGTGAAAATCTAGTGGTATAACATTATCTAAATCAACACTAGATATAACTATACCTGATGCATGTATTGATGTATGTCTTTTTAAACCTTCAAAATAAGATGCATCTACATATAAATCATATAACTCTTTTTTTCTACTTAAAAACTCTTTTAATCTTTTATTAGTCTTATAATTATCAGATAAAGTTAGTCTTGAATCAAGTAGCTTACAAATACTATCAACATAGTTATTACTAATGCCAAGACACCTACCCAAGTCACGAATTGCAGCTTTCGCACCTAACGTATCAAAGGAAATAATGGGCGCAACTTTCTTTATACCATATTTATTCATACAGTAATTAATTACTGTATCCCTTTTATCATGTTCAAAATCTATATCTATATCAGGCATGCTTACACGTTCTGGATTTAAGAATCTCTCAAATAATAAATCATATTTTAAAGGATCTACATCAGTAATATTAAGTAAATATGCAACTAGACTTCCTACCGCACTACCTCTACCACTACCTACTATAATATCAGTTTCCTTAGCAAAATTAACATAATCAGATACTATTAAAAAATAATCACTGAATCCCATCTTATCTATAATCGATAATTCATATTTTAGTCTATCTTGATAAGTCTTACCAATACAATCTCCAAATCTTTTTTTAGCTCCGCTTATACACAATCTTTTTAAATATTCAAAACTACTTATACCAAGACTATTATTATATTTAGGTAATATATCATTATTAAATTTAATCTCTAAGTTACAAATATCACAAATATAATAATTATTATTAATATCATCATTTATAATATCACTTTCTAATTTTAAATAATTATCTTTATAATCAGTATCAATAAACTTAACAGTTAGTCCTTCTCTAATCGCTTCTAAATACTTCATATATTTATAATTACTTTGCTTAAGATAATATACTCCATTCATATATACCCTATTACTATATTTAATATTATTTCTTTCTTCTTTATTTTTATAAGATATGAATAAATCATTAAAGTAGTCTTTTAATTTATCATACATATTTATACTTTCATAAGGAATTATACATAATAAGTCACTACTTAGACTAACTAATTTTAGTATGTCTATTTTTTCTTCACTTTGTAATGTAGATAACTTAACTAAATTAAGATAACCTTCATAACCTTTCGCATATAATATAATGATAAATCCGTCTATTTTAACTTCCAATCCTACAATAGGTTTAATATTATTATTAATACAAGCCTTATAAAAAGGAAGCACTCCATACATATTATTATCAGTAATAGTTAGTGCATGTAAATTGTTTTTTACGGCATAATTAATTAATGATTTAATACTAATCATACTAGATTGCAGGTATGAATCAGTTTTTATATTAAGTGGTACAAACATAATTTCCTCCAATATATACAAATATTTTACTGCTTATAAGGTGTTTTTTCAATAAAATAACTAAATTTAGGCAAAATATTTGACTAAAACGATGATTTGTGTTAAACTGTATAGGCAGAGAAAAAACTTTGAATGGAGGTTATTTATGGCAAAGAAAGCAACTGAAAAAAAACCACTTGCTGGAAATAGAAGATCACACTCTTTAAGAGCTACTAAGCATTCACAAAAACCAAACTTACAAGTTGTAAATGTTAATGGTAAAAGAGTAAGAATAAGTGCAAGAGAAAAAAGAACATTAGATAAACAAGCTGCATAAAAACTATGCATGTAAAAAGGAAGAATCATCACTTCCTTTTTTTATTACTATCTATAACCTTCTTATAATTATTTTTTCTAGACAATCTAGTTTTCCTGTTTAATTTTTTTTGATAATAATTAAATTTAATACCTCTTATAAAGTTATTAGAACGTCCTTTTTTTAAAGATTCCAATTCTGACTCTAATTTATTGTACAATTTCACTTCTTCCTTAGTTAATGATTTTTTTCTTTCAAGTTTTCTTTTTAATATTTCAAATTTATAAATATAGCTAGCAATCTTACCACTATATGAAGCATTATTCTTATTTAAATTTTTTTTATTCCTATATTCTTCATAATTATCTTCAATAAAATGTGGAATATCTATCCCATAATCTTCATTATGATTACTATCAACAAGTTCAATATCGATACTATTTCTTTTATCTAATAAACTGTTTTGATATCTATTTATAATTTCATTTAAAGAATTTATGCAAATATCTAATTCATTTAACAAATCTTTTCTTTTTTGATAGTTGTTTATTTCTTTATTTACCATATTGGTTTTTAAAATTTCTTCATAGTTTTCTTTATTTACATAATACATTAATTTATTCATTAGTGGTTGCGCAATATCACTATTTGAATTTAATATTTGAATATATATTTGATGCAAATTAACTCTAAACTGTGAATAATTAATATCTAAATCAATTTTTAAACTTTTAAAAATATAATTATTTACATATGGTCTTATTTCATTAATATTAGTAATTATATTATGATACTTATTAAGTATAATCTCATATGTTTTTAGTATATCTGAAGAAACAAAGCTATGTATAAACTCATTATGCATATTTATACCGTGTAAATTTCTAACGATTCCACGTAAATCATCAAAGAAACGATAAAAAGGTACATTAACATTAACTTTCATCCTTAACTTTTTTATGTCATTTAAACACTTGGCTACACTATCTATTTCTTCTTTATCAATATATTCTTTATTATTAAATGTCTTATTAAGATGAGAAAGAGCAAATCTATAATAAGCAAATGATGCTCCTAAGCTTTTATTATCATATTTATTTAATTCTTGAATATCATAAACAATTGATTTAAATACATCATTACTAGTCAATGAAACAGAATCTTTTTCTTTCAATGCTTCTAATAATACTCCAAGGCTTTCTTCTAAACCATCTAATGCATTATTAATCCTTGTAACATTATTCATAATTTACCTCCTATTTATCATCTCTAAACATATTCATTTCAATTTTATCATGCTCATAAACTGTATTATTATTTTCGCTGCTTTTCCAAGTATTATCTATTTCTTTATTATCATTATTTAGCACGATTTCATCATTAGTGTTATTTATTTGATCATAATAAATATTCTTATTTACTTTCTTTCTTACTTCATAAACAGGAGTGATTTCTTTCTTATGATGTCTTAACCATTTATCATCTATTTTATTTAATCTAAATAATAAAAACATTACAAATCCATACATAATAACAACATATACTAAGAAGATAATATAAATTGATTCTGTATTAAAATTAAGAAGATAATCATAAAATCCATGAAATATAAACGGTATAAAGAACGCACAATATCTAGTAAAAGCGGAATATGAACTATCATTATTATCTTTACATAATTTTGATATACCTAAATAATAGCCCATTATAATCCCAAATGAGGCATGAGCAGGGATTGAAAAAATAGCCCTAGATACTGCAACACTTACACCAAAGTTATTAATATACATTATATTTTCTACAAAGGCAAAGCCAAGCGAAATGCATACTGCATACATAATTGCATCATAAGCATTTTTAAAATACTTATTTTTAAAACACATAATAATTATTACAATATATTTAGATATTTCTTCAATTACAGCTATTATTCCAAAACTAACTAAGAAAAAGCCTCTATTACCTAGATTTTCTGATATTTCAATTTGAGATTTATAAATATCACTACCTAAAGATTTAGATATATATCTAACTAGTACCCACGATAATATTCCACCTACAAATAATAATCCTAATATCCATAATGGTTGCTTTTTAACCTCACTCATGTTATATATAACTGCAAGTATAATTAATACAGGTATTAATGATGCAACAAGAGCAATTAATAAACTCATATTATCTCCTTTTATTCATTAATTTTATTTATTAATTTATCACTAATCTTTGGTACATTGAAATCATTGCTATTTTTATCTAAAGTAGAATTTCCACTATTTTCTAAATCATTAGTTAAACTCATTGCCTCTGTAACTAAGTTGTAATTAAATGTACTATTTTTATCAATAGCAATAACTTGAACAGAATAATTAGCATCTGGAGCAGCATAAACTATATATAAGGCATTAATATCACCATTTGATATTTCATATGTTAAAACATTTTTTCCATCATAAGCTGTTGTATTCTTATTAGTAAATGTATATCCATAGTTAGTCATAACTTGTTCTAATTCAGATGTTCTATTAAATACTTCATCAAGACTAGTTGGTATTACAATAAATTGAAACATTGAATTACTACCATATACATATAAAGCACCTTCATCAACTTCATATTCATATCCAGCTTTTTTGGTATAAATAAATCCGTCATTTTCTATAGTATTTGTATTATCAGAAACAGTCTGAGTTGTATCGGTAGTATTGGATATAACGTTATTACTATTATTCTCATAATCATTTTCTGTCTTAGATTTATTATTAGTAACAATTAAATATGCAACAACTGCTGATGCAAGTGCAACTACAATTGATACAATAAGTACAATTACTAATGATTTATTACTCTTCTTAGGAACATTAGTATTTATGTTATTATTTGGAGCATTATTAATAGTATTTAATTGTGGCTCTACAGATTGGTTATTTAAATTATTCGTATTACTTTCTACATTATTAATAGGTTGTGTAGCATTCATACTATTAGATACATTATTAGATACATTGTTATCTATATTACCAAAATCTATTTTAGGCATATTTACATTTTGTTGATTATTAAACGTATTAATACCTGTATCAATACTATTATTCATTTGATTATTATTAACACTTTGATTAATATCATTATTTGCAATAGTACTATCTATACCTGTATTATTAGGATTGATTCCTTCAGTTACAACACCGCTATTATCATTCATATTAGTGTTAGGAAACACTGTATTAATACTATTATTCATTTGATTATTATTACTCATATTAGGATTAGGTACACTACTATTAATAGAATTATTTACATTATTATTCATACCTATATTAGTATTATTTGGATCATTATTTATTTGCGGATTAAAGAAACTATCCACTCCAATATTATCAATTTCATTATTTAAATTATTATTCATATTATTATTTTCATTATTCATATTATTACCTCTTTTCTTTCTATTTCAATTTAATTAATTTAGAATATGATACATTATTATGTGTATCAGTTATTTCAAATACACAGTAATAATTAGCATCACTATCAAACTTAGATAATTCAAATTTAAACTTGCCTGGTTCTTCTTCAACACCAGTATATATTCCATCACCAACAACTCTTCCATTCTCTATAATTGGACCAGTATAATTGCCATTATCATCAAGTATCTTCCAACCACTGGATATAGAAAACACTACATTATCATAGTCATTTATATTAACTGCAATCGAGTTTGCTTTATTATCATTATTATCATATACTACACTTGCAATATTAGTTTTTTTAGTTTTTTTATCAAAGAAAATAGTCATTATTGCATTATCATTTTTCCAATCACTTATATTATTTCCAAATGATTGTAAAATTACATTTGTTGTATACTTAATATATTTATCAGTATTCTCTCTTTCAAAAGCCATTAAATCAGAAGTATCATTATTACTACCTACTATTTGCAATTGTCTATCTTTAATAGATGCTTTTAATATATTACCATCTAATGTAGTAGATATTCCTTTATATACCGGTTTATAATGACCTGTACCTAAATCTTTATAAACAACATAGTTGGCTTTTGCAAATGTACTTACCTGTTCATCTGTTAATTCTAATTCAAAATCAGCATATGCATTTTTATCACTAGCTTCTTTAGAATTAATATTATTAAGTGTATAAGTACTCTTAGTATAATCACCAGTTTGTATATTATTAAACTTAGTAATAAAGGTCTTATAACTACTTAAACTAGATAAATCATTATATACATTAATAAATGTTTTTTTAGCAATACTTGTTCCATTATATGGAAAATATATACTTATACCACGAGAGTTAGAATCAGTTGCATAATTATAGATTATAGTATTATCCAACTCATCTAATACTTTACTTGCTTTACTTGGTGATAAATCTTTTAAATTATAAACTAAGTTGTATAAATCTACCATATCGTAACTTGGTTCTTCAGATGCATATTGATATAAATTAGCTCTAACTTTAGATATTCTATTAAAATTAGTAGTTATATCAATATCATTAAAGAAATCATTAACACTATCACTTAACTTATCAATGTTAGATAGATTAACTAAAGAATAAGTTGAATAAATTGTATCTCTATCAGTTTTAAAAGTACTATTCTTAATATCATTTATTTGTTTTTTATAAGCATTAATAAACTTTTTACCAACATCTTTAGAACTATCTTTAGAATCTATTTCATTAATAAAGTTAAGCACACTAGAATAATTTGCTCCCAATGTTTCTTCTTCAGATGCCACTAAGTAATTTGCATATTTAGAAAGTATTGAATTAACTTCTAAAGTACCATTTAAGCATGTTCTAAATATAACTAGCTCTAAATTTTTATTATTAAATGGACTTTTAGATAATGAATTATTCATTTCACTTAAAGATAGGTTATCATCATTACTTAATTCATCATATTCACTACCATCAATAGCTCCCCCATGATTCCAAAATATTAAGTCATACTCATCTGTTTTAGAATAATCATAAGCATAGTTTAAAAAATCAGTTAAAGTATCACTATCTCCCATATTCTTTCTATCTTGCTTTTTTAATTTAGTAAAGCCACTACTTGTTAGTTCATAAATAGAAGTCTCATCTGTACTAATATAATTATTATCCCATTTACTTGTACCACCTGCAATAAGTAATACTTTGGTATTAGAATCTTTATTTTTAATAGATGCTAAATCACTACTAGCAAGACCGTTTGTAGATTCAAGGTTAGATCCAACCATATAAATCATTACAGTCCTAGATACTCCATTATTAAGTATTACAATCGCACTAACAGTAATAGATGCAATAATTACCATTATTGATACAATGATACCACTAATTAGTATTTTTCTAGTATTCTTCATATACCAACTCCCTACCACCTATCCTGTATATAATTCTAACAGAAAAGATAAAAAAATACAATACGTGTGTTTATACAAAATACTTGGTTAATCAAGTATATATATTTTATACAACAAGACTAAAAAGCATATTAATCATTAAGCATAGTATCACACCTATAAGTAAAGGTAATATAAATGATAATATTGTCCATTTTATACTATTTGTTTCTTTCTTAATAGTAAGAAGTGTTGTAGAACATGGAAAGTGAAATAATATAAACACTAAAGTACAAAGTGCAGTCTTTATAGTCCAGCCATTTGATAAAAGAATACTTTTCATAGTATTTATACTTGATATATCTACTAAATGACTATTAGATAGATATCCCATCATCATAATAGGTATTACTATTTCATTTGCAGGAAATCCTAGAATAAATGAAAGTAGTATTATTCCATCCAATCCAAGTATTACTCCCACAGGATTTAAGAAGTTACTAAGAATATTTATTATAGCACTCCCACCAATACTTATATTGGCAGATAACCATATAACTACTCCTGCAGGTATTGCGACTACTACTGCTCTACCAAGCACAAATAATGTCCTATCAAATATTGATCTAATAATTACTTTAATTATACTAGGTTTTCTGTATGGAGGAAGTTCTATTGTAAAGAATGATGGTATTCCTTTTAAAATTGTCTTAGATAGTATTTTACTTATTATGAGTGTTATAAAGATGCTAAGAAGTATTAATGATGTTAGTATTGTAACAGATAACAACGAATTAAATAATTTACTTTCTATTATAAAAAACATACTTATTATTGATATTAACGAAGGGAATCTTCCATTACATGGTATAAATGAATTAGTTAATGTGGCAATTAATCTTTCTCTTTTAGAATCTATTATTCTTGCATTTGTTACTCCTACTGCATTACACCCAAATCCCATACACATAGTAAGAGCTTGCTTGCCACAGGCACTAGACTTTTCAAAATATCCATCTAGGTTAAAGGCAATTCTAGGTAGTATCCCAAAGTCTTCAAGCAAGGTAAATAGTGGAAAGAATATAGCCATGGGTGGTAACATTACTGCAACTACCCAAGTTAAGACTTGATAAACTCCATTAACTAATAAATCTATTATAACATTTGGTATATGAATATTTATTAAGAAATGATTTATTATTGGTTTTAACCAAGTAAAGAAACTAAATAGCATACTTGACGGATAGTTAGCTCCAACAATTGATATATAAAGTATAGTTATAACCATAAGAAGCATTATAGGAATACCTGTTACTTTACTTGTAAGTATTTTATCTAATTTACTTACTCTTTTTATCCTTTCTTTCTTAACTACAACACTTGTAATCTCGCAACACTTATCATAAATAGACCTCATAATACTATCAAGTGGTTTAATATTTGAATCTAATAAATAATTATTAACTAAATAATTATCATTACTAATAATCTTTCTAACTGCTTCAAATCTACTTTTAGCACCTATGCTTTTAATACTATCTTCTATCTCTTTAATATATTCTATCTTTAATGTATGTTTACTTTTAAAATTATTTATTGTATTAATTAACTCATTAATACCTTTCTTTTTCTTTGCACTTATTAATACTACTGGAATTCCTAGTATATCAGATAACTTATTAGTTTCAATAGTTATACCCTTTTCTTTTAATTCATCTGCCATATTTAAACATAATATTGCCTTATTTGTAACCTCTAGTGTTTGTATAACTAGATTTAAATTTCTTTCTAACATAGTTGCATCACAGATAATAAGTGCGATATCATAATTACCACTAATAATATAATCTGATGTTATTTCTTCTTCTTTAGAATGTGGTATCAATGAGTATGTACCTGGTAAGTCGTAGATAGTTAGATTCTTATGTTTACCTACCGCAACACCTACAGTTTTTCCTGACCAATTACCTGTGTGCTGGTGCATATTGGTAAGTTCATTAAATAGTGTTGACTTCCCTACATTAGGATTCCCTATTAAAGCTATTTTCTTAGACATACTCCACCTCTATTTTTACTGCATCAGAGTTTCTAAGTGCAATTACAGAATCTTTAATTAAATATGCCTTAATTAGTTTACTAGGACTTGCAAGTATTGGTGTAACTAGTGAATCTACTACAAAACCTAAATCGTATAATCTCCTTAACTCTCTATCACAAGCATTTACACTTTTTATGATAGCTTTATCATTAATTTTCAAATCAGATAAATGCATAAAAACACCTCTATCATATTGTATGATAAAGGTGTTTTAAAGACACAATTAATAATTATTCAATCAATGTCTCATTACTCCTGCATCCCTTAATACGTTATAAATGCAAGAATAACTTCTTTTGCCATAGAACTCACAAAACTTTTTAACACTAACATGACTTCTTTTATACAAATTAATTATATAATTACGCTCATCTTCTGTTATAGCATTATGTGGCTTTTTAAAGCAATTACCATGACGCAAAGATATAGTACCATCTATTACTTCTTTTTTTAATTGTAGTAAATATTTAGGATGATAACCAGTAATCGCAGCTATCTCCTTATATGATAAAAATGTTTTTCCAGCTAACTTCTTCTCAATTAGATTTACTGCTTCTTTTTTACTATTCATATTTATCTCCTAACTATTTTTTATAGGTAATCCTAAGTGTTCATAAGCCTTAGAAGTTACCACTCTACCTCTACTTGTTCTTTTAATTAATCCTATTTGTAGTAAATAAGGTTCATATACATCCTCTATAGTACTTTGTTCTTCTCCAATGCTAGACGCAATAGCTTCAATACCAACTGGTCCACCATTAAACTTATCAATAATTGATTTAAGCAAATGGTAATCAGTATCATCAAGTCCTAGTCTATCTACTCTAAGTTTATCAAGAGCAATACGTGCAATAGATAAATCTATCTTACCATCCCCCATTACAAGTGCATAATCTCGGACACGTCTAAATAATCTATTACATATTCTTGGAGTACCACGAGAACGAAGCGCTAGTTCTAGAGCTGCATCATCATCTATTTTGCAATCTAGCACTTTACTTGTACGAAGAGCAATCATCTTTAACTCTTCTTGATTATAATAATTAAGCTTACAAGTAATACCAAATCGATCACGTAGAGGACTTGTCAAATCCCCTGCTCGCGTAGTTGCACCAACAAGAGTAAATGGTGGCAGGTCTATTTTAATGCTTCTAGAAGATGAATCTGCACCAACGATTATATCAAGAGTATAATCTTCCATTGCTGAATATAAAATTTCTTCTATAAATCTTGGTATACGATGTATCTCATCTATAAATAACACATCACCCACTTCTAAGCTAGAGAGTACGGCTGCTAGATCGCCACTTTTTTCAATCGCGGGACCACTAGTTGTTTTTAAATTAACACCTAGTTCATTAGCAATTATTCCAGCCATTGTAGTTTTACCAAGACCTGGAGGGCCATATAATAAAACATGGTCAAGTGGTTCATTTCTCATTTTTGCTGCTTTAATAAAAATCGATAAATTCTCTTTATTCTCGCTTTGACCAATATATTCTTCTAATGTTTGTGGTCTAATTGTATTATCAAAATTATCCTCATTTAATTCTTCTGCTGTAACTAATCTATTATCCAAATTATCACTCCTATTTTAATAATAATTTTAATGCTTCTTTTATTTGTGTCTCTAAAGATCTACTATTATCAATCTTAGGTAATATCTTGTTTATATCATTAGTCTTATAACCTAGTGCTTTTAATGCTTCAATAAGTTCAGTATTATCTACACCTACACTATTACTATTTGAAACTAACTTACCTTTTAAATCTAATATAATTTGTCTAGCTACTTTATCTCCTATTTTAGGAAACTTCTTTAAGTAAGCTACATCTTCTTTCTCTATTGCATCTATAATGCTTGATGTTGAACCAGTTGCAAACATAGGTAGAGCCATCTTACAACCTAATCCTTTCACACCAATAAGCTTTAAAAACAAATCTTTTTCTTCTTTAGACTTAAATCCATATAAGCTAAGTTCATCTTCCTTAACATATTGATAAATATAAATCTTAGTATCTTCACATTTATATGAATATGGCGAAGCCACATATACTATGTATCCAATACTATTATTATCTATTACTATATAGTTTGCTTCTATATCTGCAATCTTACCTTTTATATACTCATACATTATTAATCACCCTAACTAGTTACCACAAGTGTACCATAAATTAATTCATTTTACAACTATAATATAGCTCATAATATAAAGACACATGTATCACTACATATGTCCTACTCTACTATTTTTTATTAATAAAATGTTTTATTGTATATCCCAAGAATATTGCCATAATAATTACATATATCCAAATTAAAATATCATAAAGCATATCACTAGTATAATTGCCAATAATATCTGGAATACTTTCTGGCAAATACTTTTCTACATATTCAGATATGCCCTTAATTTCAATATTAACAACTAAGTAATGAAATATTCTTAAAAATATATCTACAATTGCAACACCTGTAACTACCTTATCCACTCTTCTAAAATAAAATGCTATAACTGCAATAATCGCGATAATAATAATTGCATCCAAATCAACCACCTCTATTTACTACACTAAAAATATATCATAAAATGTTGAAATGTGCAAGAAAATGATGCTTATTTTAAAAAATTGTATAGAAACAATTGTTTAGAACATAATATAATTAAATATTTCACTTCTACTATCTTTCTTCAAATTTAATTATATTATATGAAATATCTCATAAAAGTTATTTAATTAGGCTTTTTATTTTGCACTAAATTATCATTCCACTCTTTTTCTTTAAAACCAATAAGTATAGTTTTATCATTAACTAAAATAGGTCTTTTAATAAGCATGCCATCAGTTGATAATAAACGAATTTTATCATCGTCACACATGTTACCTAACTTGTTTTTCAAATCCATTTCTCTATATAAAATACCACTAGTATTAAATAATTTTCTTATACTAACATTATATTTATTTATCCAATTCTTAATCTCATCATAACTAGGATTATTATCTTTAATTTGTCTATCAACATATTTTATATTATTACTATCTAAAAAATCTTTTGCTTTCTTACACGTTGAACACTTACTATAATTTATAAATTCCACTTTATCACTCCTGTTTAATAAAATGCGTTATTTTACCTTATACTCTCAACTACTTCTTTACTAAGTCCAGTAGCTTTTGAAATATCAGAAACATTCATACCCATGTCTTTTAAATTTCTAGCAGTTTCTAACAATGCTTTGCGTCCTTGTTCTAGACCTTGCTCAATACCTTGACGGGTACCTTGTTCGATGCCTTGTTCGATACCTTTTTCGATACCTTGTTCAATACCTTGTTCAATACCTTGTTCAATACCTTGTTCAATACCTTGTTCAATACCTTGTTCAATACCTTGTTCAATACCTTGTTCAATACCTTGTTTTAAGCCCTGTTCCAAACCTATTCTCATGCCTTCTTCTGCTGCCTTCTCTTTTTCTGCAGAAATAATTGTATTCATAATAACTTCTGCATCATCATCAGGATCCATAAATTGAATATCCCCTAGTCCTTTATTTAATTCTTTTACTTCATTCTTGAACTTATTCATAGCATAATCTCCTTTAGACATATTATCTAGCTCTTTAGAATCAGCATCTAATAAAGCCATAAGATTGTGTTTTCTATCTCCATTATACCACGATTCCTTAATTTTCTGCAAATTAAATTCATAAATAGTCAAGTTATCAATATACTCTTCACCTCTTGTTACTTCTACTAATTTATAGCAAGAACATTCTGCTACATCATAATCACCGGAATAAGTTAAATTAATCTGAATAAAATTATTCATTTTACTATAATCACCGCCAGCTGGAACAGAACTAGAATATCTAGTAAATATATAAGAAGCATTTCTTCTATGTAAATACTTATTTGAGTAAGAATTAAGTTCAATGTTTATTTCACCTACTTCAGTAGCTACTAATACATCTAATATTTTACCTCTTTCATATATACTTTTTTTAGGTAATTCATTAGCCTTAACCTCAAGTATTTCAACTTCCATATTTATTGATTCTTCAATCAACTTTTTAAGCAAATCCCAATTACTCTTCTTTGTAAAAACAGATTTAAATACTATATCAGATCTTCCTTTATAAAATTTTTTCATACATATATCCTTTCTATAATAATTAATTATCCCAAAAGATGTAGAATTACTCTTCTACATCGGGATGCTTGCCAGTTAGAAATGTTACTTTTTCAGCAACTAATTCAACTGCCTGTCTTTTCTCATTGTTGTATTCATAGTTTCTAGTTTGAATACGACCACGTACACCAACTAAATCACCTTTTTGGCAATAAGAAGCAGTACTTTCAGCTACACCTTTCCAAAGAACACAATTAATGAAATCAGTATCATATTCGCCCTTTGGATTTTTAAATTCACGTGGTACAGCTAGAGTAATGTTAGATACAGCATTACCATTTTCAGTCTTTTTTACTTCAGGTTCTCTAACAATTCTACCTACAACTACAGCTTGATTTAACATACAATCTCTCCTTTCAAGAGTGTATATTAACAGATGATTTTTGGGATTGCAAATGACGTTTTTTAAAAATCTACACTCCATTTTTTACCATAATAAAAATACTACAAGTAAATTTTTAAATGTAGTATTTTTTTATAAACTATTTTTGAAAAAACGTATCAGAAGTAATTTTTTAATAAAGCGTTTAATTCTACTGCATATTCCATAGGAAGTTCTTCTCTAAACCTTTCAATAAAGCCCATGATAATTAATTCTTTAGCTCTCTCTTCACAAATTCCTCTACTCATTAAATAGAATAATTTATCCTGACTAATTCTAGCAACGGTTGCTTCATGGTTTAGGCTAGATGTATTATTAGATACAATATTTTTAGGTATAGTATCACTTTTAGAATCACTATCTAGGATTATTGTATCACACTTAACCATTGCTTTAGAGTGTTCGGCCTTATCAGTGATTTTAACCCAACCACGATATGTCGCATCACCACCACTAACAGCGATACTTTTACTTATGATATCACTTTTTGTGTGAGGAGCAAGATGAATCATTTTTGCCCCTGCATCCTGTACCTGATTATCTTTAGCTACTGCAATAGAAATACACCTACCATTTGCATACTCTCCATTTAATATACAGGCAGGATATTTCATATTAACTCTTGAACCAATATTACCATCAATCCACTCCATTAATCCAAATTCTTCTACTATAGCTCTTTTAGTAACTAAATTATAAACATTATTAGCCCAATTCTGTATTGTTGTATATCTACATTTCGCACCCTTTTTTACATATATCTCAACTACTGCAGCATGCAATGAATCAGTTGTATATGTTGGAGCAGTACATCCTTCCATATAGTGCAGAGTAGAATATTCATCAACTACAATAATAGTTCTTTCAAACTGTCCCATGTTCTTACTATTAATTCTAAAATAACTTTGAAGTGGTCTATCTAAGTGAGTATGAGGTGGAATATAGATAAATGTTCCACCACTCCATACCGCACCATTTAAAGCAGTATATTTATTTTCATCATACTTAACTAGTTTATTAAAGTATTCTTTAAATATATCAGGGTATTTTTTAAGAGCCGTATCAGTATCACAAAATATTACATTTTTATCCTCTAATTCTTTAATCATATTGTGATATACTACTTCACTTTCATACTGAGCTCCAACACCAGCTAAATACTTTTTCTCTGCATCAGGTATACCAAGTTTATCAAATGTATCTTTTACATCTTTAGGTACATCATCCCAACTTCTCTTAACTTTATCAGTTACTTTCTTATAATATGTTATATCATCAAAATCAATATCAAGCATAGGTCCAAAAATTGGATTAGCGAGTTCTTCAAATTTAAGATATGAATTAACTCTAAAATCTCTCATCCACTTAGGTTCTTTTTTGATTTTTGATATTGACTCAACTACTTTTTTACTAATTCCCTTCATCAGAATCACCTTACTCAATTATACACAATATTTTAGAAAATAAAAAGCAATTTTTGAGAAAATTACTTTTTATTTCTTTATATTACTCATAAACAATTCTTCTTGATACCTTTGTTCAAAATAAGTCCATAAATCAGTAGTATGATTTAAATAATCCAAGTCATCCTCATCATAAATAAAATCTGTATCTATAATAACTAGTTCTCCAGCTTTTAATGTACAGGAAGAATCAGTTAAAAAACCAGTTCCAACTTTATCAACCATATCAATACCATCATAATATATTTTATTATCCTTAATTAGTCTTCCAAGATTTGCTTTTTTAGGATCTGTCCAAATAATTCCCTGTTTTCTAAGTTCTTTATAAACTAAGTAAACATCATTATCTGTAATATTATTTGTATCAACTTCCTCATTTATTTCTAGTGTAAACATAAACTCATCATTTAATGTTTTAATCTCTTCTCTCCTTAATGGTTGTAATAATCGTTTGTTATTCTTTATATAAAATGTACGGCGCTTATCTCCTATTTTAAAATACTTATGCCCTATTTTAAAACAAGATGAAAAGTCTCCTCCACCAACATACTTAATATCGTGATAATTAACTTTTTCTTGTTCACAAAGTTCATATATTATTCGTTTTAAGTAAGGAAGTATCCTTTCTTTACCAAATTTATCATAATCAAATCTTGTAGATATAATCTCTTCTAATACAATATCTATATTATTATCCATGCGACTATTTACTCTATTTATTAATATATTATCTACATTCATTCTTAAATTCATAATATCTTTTTTTAACTCCATAAGACATACAGAATTATTTATAAACATGTCTATATTATCATTAACTATATCTTCATAACCATAGCTTAATAAATAACTCATCAAATCATTACTTTTAAGTTTAACACTATTATCTTTAATATAATTAATAATATCTTTGATATCTATATTAAAATTATCAATACAATAATCTATATATTCACGATAAAAATAATAACTAAAATAATAATTAAATAACTTATACTTATTAGTTAATACGTAATCTTTATTATACCTAGACATTATATCAATAACTGTTTTAATATAACCAGCATCAATTTTTTTACTAAGTATATCCAAATTATTATAAAATAAATTATTATTAATTATCACTTTAATAATCCTAGACTTTGTAAACATATTTATTATATCCTCTTTAGATAAATCACCTATAATCTTTTTAAAATCTCTAATAAATAAATCTTCATTATTATTTATCAAATCTAGTATATATTTGCTCATATTCCACCTTATTTTTGACATTTTGGACAATAGTATGTTCCTCTACCATTAATCTTAATCTTAATAATAATACTATTACAATTGGGACATTTATCTCCTTCATGATTATGAACAAGCAAATTATTTTGAAATCTGCCGTGTACTCCACGAGATGATTCATAACTCTTAATCGTTGTACCACCTAACTTAATTGCCCGCTCTAATATATCACGAGTATATTTAATTATATTATTACTTTCAGTTAAATTGATATTGTTACCCTTTTTTAAAGGATTAATATTACTTTTAAAAAGTATTTCATCTGCATATATATTACCAATTCCTGTAATTATACTTTGATCTAACAATATGCTTTTTATTGGTAACCTTTTATTTTTTAGTTTCTCCATTAAATAATCACTTGTTAAATTAGTATCCCATGGTTCTAAACCTAAGCAAGATAATGGTTTTTCCATATATACTTTATCTTTCTCAACTAAATACATTCTTCCAAACTTTCTTGTATCATTGTATTTAAGAAAACCCTTATCAAAATGAAATATAACATGATCATGCCGCGTAATACTTCCATCAATAAAGTATTTCCCTTCCATTCTAAGATGGCTAAGCAAATAATAGTCATCAAGTTCAAACATTAAAAATTTACCACGACGTTTTATATCTATAATAGTCTGATTTTTAACCAATTTTTTAAATGTTTCTATATCTGGCTTATCAATCATATTATAAAATACATCAACACTAATTATTTTTTTCCCTAACACATGTTTTTTTAATGTATTTTTTACTGTTTCTACCTCTGGTAATTCTGGCATAATATCACCTACTTCTTTAAGACATGATAGCAGAAAAAAAGAATATTGTCTATTCTCATTTTCATAATCTACAAATTAAACAAATACTATTATTCCTCTCTAAGTGCGATTACAGGATCTTTCTTACTTGCAATTCTAGATGGAACAAGTCCTGCTATAAATGTTAATAATACACTTATTAGAATTAATATTATTGCATTAGATAATTCTAAGTGCATTATGTTATCTACATCGAGTACATGTGATACTATTATATTACCTAATAGAGATAATAATAGTGTAATTAATATACCAAGTATACCTGCAGCTAATCCTTCTATTATTGCCTCAGCATTAAATACTCTAGATATATCTTTCTTACGTGCTCCAATTGCTCTTAGAATACCTATTTCTTTTCTTCTTTCAAGCACAGAAATATATGTAATAATACCTATCATAATACTAGATACTACAAGTGATATTCCAACAAATGCAATAAGTACATAACTTATAATGTTTACAATAGATGTAACACTCTTCATCATCATACCCACTGTATCTGTATATGTTATTTTATCACTATCGGTTTTACCTTCATTATATTTATCTATAATATCTACTATATTATCTTTTGATTTAAAGTCTTTAGGATAAATATTTATTGTATCAGGGTTAGTAGTATCTACTACCCCTAATTTCTTTAAATTATCTTCATAAGTACTTTTAGTATCCATTATATTTTCAATATATGCTTTAATCTCTGATTCACTTAATGTATAAATACTAGGATCAATACTAATATTTATATCATCAAAAGACTTGCCAGTAAATACATTTATATTTGGATTATCTTTTTGTGCTTTAACTATTTCACTATTATTAACTTTATCAATAACATAATTAGTTAATTCTTTAGTATAACCAATCGCACCAGTAGTAGTTAAAGAAGTATTCTCATGTGCTTTTATAATACCTACTACTCTAATAGTTTCTGCACTATTATATAAATTATTTATATAATCATTATTATTTGATTTATCAATCCAAATACCATTTTCTAATACATAGTAATCACTATTAAATACTAACTTATAACTAAGTCCTAATAAATCATCATAGTTATATTCTTCTAGATTAGATTTAACATCTTCCCCAGCCTCACTCTTTTTAACCATATCTTCTAGTTCACTCTTGCTTTTTAATCCTAATGCATATAAAGTATAATCACTAATCTCATTATTAGAATCTATCATTACTACTACTTCATTATAGTTTTTAGGTAAATTACCAGCTACTAAATCATAATTATCAAGTAATAACTTATCACTATTAAATAACTCTGTAAATACATTATTATTATCAGAAAACTGCATAAATTGACTAATTACACCTAAATCTTCATAAATATTAGTAGGATTTACTTTTAAAGTATTACCATCCACATCTTTAGTAAATAAGTTTATATCAAGATCATATCCATATTGTATATCATTAGCATACTTATTTAAACTTTTATTACTATCTAAATAAACTTTAAAATCTTTTAAATTATTAACTTTTACTTTAAATGAAGTAAGTAAGTCATTAAGTACATTATTAGAACGTATTTTATCATCATCATAATGTTTACTTTTAGTCTTCATCATATTCATCATCATTGATGCCATATCCATAGAATTCTTCTCTATAGTAAGTGGATAATTAGATAAAGCTTCTTCTTCTTTTTCATTGATATAATTAGATACACCATTAGATAAACTAAGTATTAAAGCAATACCAATAATACCAATAGAACCGGCAAAAGCAGTTAAAAATGTTCTTGCTTTCTTAGTCATTAAGTTATTTAAACTAAGACTCAAAGCTGTTAAGAATGACATTGATGTTTTCTTACCAATTGATGTATCTTTATTATCTTCTTTATCAGTATAAGGATTAGAATCATCAGTAATTACACCATCTTTTAACTTAACTATTCTAGTCGAATATTTATCAGCAAGTTCTGGATTATGCGTAACCATAATAACTAATCTATCTTTAGCTATTTCTTTTAATAAATCCATAATCTGAACACTAGTTTTAGAATCTAAGGCACCAGTTGGCTCATCAGCAAGTAATATATCAGGATTATTAACTAGAGCTCTAGCTATCGCAACACGTTGCATCTGTCCACCTGACATTTCACTAGGCTTCTTATGAATATGATCCTTAAGTCCCACTTTTTTAAGGGCATCAATTGCTCTTTTTCTTCTTTCTTTTTTACCTACTCCTGATAAAGTTAAAGCAAGTTCTACATTAGATAAAGCAGTTTGATGTGATATTAGATTATAACTTTGAAATACAAATCCTACTTTATGATTACGATATGTATCCCAGTTTTTATCTTTATATTTCTTAGTACTTATTCCATTAATAATTAAATCACCACTAGTGTATCTATCAAGACCACCTATTATATTTAACATAGTAGTTTTACCACTACCAGATTGACCTAATATAGATACAAACTCATTATCCCTAAACTTAATACTAACCTTATCAAGTGCTTTTTGAGTTAAACCCACAGTTTTATAAACTTTAGTAACATTTTTTAATTCTAACATATTTCCTCCTTTATATTATATATAATTATAAATAGTGTTATGACATTATAATTTTTGGCTCTAGTTGCCTAAAGTGTTGCTTTCACTATTTGTCATGATGCTCTTTATACCATTTTTGATATTCTCCAACATCAAAAGGCATTGGAGTTTTATATACATCGTTACTTCTAAGCCTTATTTTCAATGAAATAGTATCAACATACATTTTTTCATTTATATCTAGATAATCATATGCAGCTTTTATGCGTTTTCTGTATTGAATAAAATTCATGTGATGTTGGAGATGCTTTGATGAAATTCCCCTCTTACGATATAAGTAAGTTTCAATTTCAGACATTATTTCATTGACACCATTAATCGTATAACCATCTTTTTTATGCGAATCAGAAGGAATTTTTATCAATTTTAAATTATTATTTTTGGCAAATTTATCATATGAGTTTTTACTATCTGTAACCAAAATTGAATTAGGAACTATTTTATTTTCTAAAGCTTTTGAAATCATATTAGTGGAAGCATTTCCGTTACCAACAACTTTAATTAAAATATTACCACTTGAGTCCAAAGCGACAATAACACAAATCTGATCGTTACTAATTCCAGATGTTAAATTTGTACTCCCGTTTTTTCTGGACGGCCTTGGCATTTTATCTCTAGGTGTCCCTTTGAAGTTAATCCTTATATATTTTTCATCTGCCTGAACTATTCCACTTAGTTTATTATTACTATTTAATTGTTCTAATGCTTCAAATATTCTAATTTGACTTTCAAATACTGTTGATTTATCAATATTCAATTCGTGAGCTATTTCTTCCAAAGGTTTAAAATCATACATTGATTTTAATAAATTCTTTAATTGATAATAGTTTAATATTGAATGTTCTATTATTGATTTATTAGTTATACTATAACTAGTATTACAATCGTAACACCAAATTCTTTGTGTTCCACTTTTATGACCGTTCTTTTTAGTATGATGTTTAACATTAACAGGACAACATATTGGAACAATACTTTCTAAATATTTCAAATTAGTTTCTCTTCGTGTAGGTTTTGTTTCAATCAGTAATTCAATGAATTTCTTTGTCTCTTCTAATTCTGGTGGCCTCAGGCGATTAATTTTATTTTTTACTTCATCATTCATAAAATCAAAAATAGCCTTTATCGACTAATCTCATCGAATCATAATTTGCAGAAAATGAATTGAGATTAGCCGATAAAAGCCACTTTCTAAATTCGATTTATTCATTTTCTGCACTATAATCTTATCACAAATCAGATATTAGAGCAACACTTTAGGCAACTAGAGCCTAATTTTTCTATATGTATCAAGGCGAGCAATAAATATAATATCATCTTTACTATAGTTGCCCGCATTATAACCAATATACTTTAATGCAACATCACTACCTGCTATTTTATACAAAGTAACAATGTTATTGAGCCTATTACACATTCAAATTTAAACAACTCATTTGCATTTTTAGTATAACATAGTTTTTTATAATAATCTACAATAATTCTAATGATTTTTAATTGTTTTATATACCTAATGATATACTAGCATCAATAAATTATTTTTTTAAACATCTATATACTAGCATAAGAATAACTTTCCATCTTTAAGTTTTCCAGTATATATACTTACCTTTTCCCTTTTTATTCATTTTGAATTACAACTTTTTCTACAAAAGTCTCTCTCCATATATAGTATCTTTTTTATCGTCCTATATATAATATACAACAAAACTTTTAAATTTCCTTTTTTATCAAAAAAAACAAGAAAACTTATAATTTCTTGATTAAAATAGGCTTAATTGATTGGATTCTTCCATACCATCAAATATTCCCATTGAACGCATTTTATCAATAAGAGTTGCAGATACTTTAGCTCTTTTCTGTACTTCTTCAATGCTTAAATAATCTTTCTTCTTACGTTCTTCAACTATATTTTTTGCAACCGTATCACCTAAGCCATCAATTGATGAGAATGGTGGATATATTTCAGTATCACTTTTTACTCTAAATGTAGTTGCTTCACTCTCATTTAAGTCAATTGGTAAAAATTTAATACCACGAGCAGTTGCTTCTAAGGCAAGCTTTAATGTTTCTAAAATAGATGACTCCTTATTAGTTGCCTCGTATCCTTTATTAACAATCTCTTCCATTCTTGCTTTAATCACACTGTACCCCTTAATCATAACTTCAATATCATAATCAGTAATACGTGCAGAAAAATATGTTGCATAGTATAAAGCAGGCATATGCACTTTAAACCAGGCAATTCTAAATGCACTAATTACATATGCCGCAGCATGAGCTTTTGGAAACATATACTTAATCTTGCCACAAGAATCAATAAACCATGCATCAATTCCTGCTTTTTGCATAAGTGCAACGTGTTGTTTCCAAGTTTCAGGGTCTTTTGATGCTCTCCCTTTACGAACAAATTCCATTATTTTAAATGCCTTAATAGGCTCTACTCCATGATACATAAGATAAACCATTATATCATCACGACATCCTATTACTTCCTTAAATGGTACAACTTTATTTCTAATTAATTCTTGTGCGTTACCAAGCCATACATCAGTTCCATGTGATAACCCTGATATTTTAATAAGTTCTGAGAATGTAGTTGGTTTAGTATCAACAAGCATCCCTATCGTAAATGGAGTTCCAAACTCTGGAATACCTAGAGTACCAGTCTCATTCATAATCTGTTCTTTTGTTACTCCTAAAGGTTTAGGAGACAAAAATATATCCATAGTTTCTTTATCATCAAGAGGGACAGTTGTAACATCCATTCCCGATAAATCTTGTAACATACGTAATTGTGTTGGATCAGAGTGACCCAAAATATCTAGTTTTAATACATCTTGATCAATGGCATGATAATCAAAGTGTGTTGTTCGCCATGCCGAGTTTATATCGTCAGCTGGATACTGAAAAGGCGTAAAATCAAATACATCCATATATCCCGGAATAACTACTATACCACCTGGATGCTGTCCGGTAGTTCTTTTAACACCCGTACAACCTGCTGCTATTCTTTCAACTTCAGCAGTATTCATTAAAATATTTTTATCTTCACAATAACCTTTTACAAAACCAAACGCCGTCTTTTCAGCAACCGTACCAATAGTACCTGCTCGATAAACATTATCAACACCAAACAATACCTTAGTATATTCGTGCGCAGATGCTTGATTTAAATCAGAGAAGTTAAGATCTATATCTGGTACCTTATCAGCATTAAATCCTAAGAAAGTCGCAAAAGGCATGTCTTGTCCATCTTTATATAACGCTTCTTTACAATTAGGACATACTTTATCTGGTAAGTCAAAACCGCTTGAATATTCCTTACCTAGTGCCTCACCAGAATCATCTGTAAATATACTATACTTGCATTTTAAACATCTATAGTGAGCAGGAAGTGGATTTACCTCAGTTATACCCATCATTGTTGCAACAAAACTAGACCCAACCGAACCACGAGAACCAACTAAATAGCCTTCATCATTAGAATGTTTAACAAGTTTTTGGGCAATTAAATATATTACATCAAACCCACCACCGATAATACCACCTAAAGTTTTTTTGACTTTTTTTTCTAATTCATCACCCTCAAGTTGGTTATGTTTTTCTACATTTTGTCGAACTAATGCCTTTACACTATCAAATCCTTCAAGTATTACTGCATGCAATCTTCTAAATGCTTCTTTTTCATAATCATCACCAGATAAATTACCTTCTTCATCTAATATTTCTTTAATACTATTAAGTACAGCATCTCCATATAATTCTTTAGCTATTCTTTCTTCAATATTAATAGGAAGTGGATCACCATACCAAGAACTAGCTTTAGTGTAAACTAAAGTGGTCACAGTTTCAACTGACTTATCAATCTTAGGCGAAAAAGGTACTCCTCCAGTTTCAATAATTACTTCAATTATATCAATCATATCAGCTATCTTATTAGTATTAGTTACAACCAATTCATAAGCCTTATCATCACCTAAAAATTCAAAATTTTCTAGCATCTCACGTGTTGTACGGAAGTGCTGAGAAGGAATACTTTTAATATCTCTTTTAGCAAGTGGATGTCTACCTCCACCAGGTACTTTTTGGTTGACAATTACTTCACGATATATTTTATCTTCTCTATTTAATTGATGTACATCCCCAGTTGCTACAACAATTTTACCTGCTGCTTCAGATAATTTGACTATTTTCCTAATATGTTCTAATAGTTCACTCTTTGAGTCAAAATCTCCCGTTTGCAGTAGGTGATCATATACCTCGGGTGGTTGTACCTCTATATAATCATAAAAATTAATTATGTTAGTAATTTCTTCTTCACTCTTACTACGTGCCTCAACAAACACTTCTCCTTCATAACACCCACTACCAATAAGTAAACCTTCTCTAAGTTCATCTAGTTTACTACGAAGTATTCGAGGTGTTTTGTGTAAATAAGTTGTATTAGCAAGACTCACTATCCTAAATAGATTCTTTAATCCTACTTTATTTTTAACTAGAATATTTACATGATGCGCACGGCCATACTTATATATTTCATCTTTTTCAACAAGTCTATCTAAGTCACTAATTTTCTCAAAATTAAGTGAATCTAGTTTTTGCAACATTTTATGAAATACTAAACCGGTAGCCTCTGCATCATAGTCTCCACGGTGATGAGAATCTTCATCAAACTCCACATTATATCTTTTAACAAGCATTGATAAACTATGCCTTGCATATCCAGTATCCATTGTACGAGATAGTTCCAATGTATCAATTACTGTATTACTAAACACACCTAGATTATATTTCTTAAAGGCCATCTCTATAAATGAAGTATCAAACTTAGCATTATGAGCAACCATAGGATAGTCTCCTACCCACTCCATAAACTTTTTTACAGCTTCTTCCTCATTACATTTTCCCTCAAGCATTTTATCCGTAATACCTGTAAGTTCTGTAATACGGTTTGGTAAACTTCTACCTGGATTAATTAATTCATCATATTTTTCAATGATATTACCGTGAGATAACTTAACCGCACCAATTTCTATAATAGAGTCAGCTCCACCAGCATTAAAACCAGTAGTTTCCAAGTCAAATATTACATAAGTATTGTCAAGTAGTTTGCTATCATTAGGACGAAGCACAATTTTTACACTATCATCAATCATAGTAAGCTCAGTCCCATATATGGCTTTAAAAGGAACTTCACCTTCTTTTAAGTTCTTATTTACATCACAAACATAATGGTATACACCAGGATATGCTTGAACTCCGTTATGATCAGTAATCGCAATTGCCTTATGTCCCCAAGCACGTGCTGTTTTACAAAGCTTAACCGCATCTACTACTCCATCCATTTGACTCATCATAGTATGAGCATGTAACTCTACACGTTTTATAGGTGCATCATCTATTCTTGTTTCAATTACTCTATCACTTATATTAATATCATTAATAACTAATGAATCTTCACCTGAGTATTTATCATCTTTGATGTTTCCTCTAAATTTATAGAACTTTCCTGTTTTAAGCAACTTAGTAACTCGATTAGTTTCTTCTTCACCATGAATAAAAATCTTCGCATACATACTATCAGTATAATCAGTAATCTTTAAAGTAACTATTCTAAGATCAGTTCTAGTTTCTCTAACATCAATTCCAAATATATTAGCTTCTACTGTTACATTATTCTGTACACCGTTTAATGTATCTAACCTAACTGGTGTTGTATCTATTATTCTACCTAAAATAGCTCTTTCATCATCTACTGTTTCAATAGGTTTTGGTGTATATTTCTTTTTATAAGTATTAACTTCTTCTATTACCTCATCTTTTTTATCCATTCTCTCTTTAGATACATAACTATTTGCCTCTATACTATTTGTAATTTCACGAGATATTTCTTTACTTAATTCTTCATCTATAACCGCACTAATATTAATATCATATCCTGCACTCTTAAAATTACTAATTAATTTATCTTTGATACTTTCAAACTTATCTAATTCAGCTTTTGATGACACAAATATCTTAATTAAATTTACACTTACATCTAATTTATCATCTAAAAACATCGATAGCATTGGACACTTCTTACTATACCTATTAATAAAGTATTCAAAATATTCATTTATATATTTAGTATTTATATCACTTACACTTACATTAAGCGAAATATGTAAGTCTTTGTAGTAACTTACTAAATTACTATATAATTCATCATAAATATTAATAGGAAGATTACTTTTAAGTTCAATATTAAATATATATTTAGAATGAGTACTATTACCTATAATAGATATTAGTCTACCATCTGTAAAGTAACTGTCATAATTATTTAATTTCAAACTATCTATTAATAATCTAAGCTTAGAATCCATTTAAATCACCAATATTTATTGTAACATGAAAAAAAGTAATATGATTACTTTTTTCTACATTTTATAATTGTTTTTACAATTTTTCCAATACTCCGTTATCTAAGTCATTTATATTATATAAAGTATCCATTACATTATAAGTTTCCTCTAAATTATGTGTAGCATTTCTCCATCCTTTTCCATCCGTTATCCAAATAAATTTAACCCCTTCAATATCTTTAGATTCTAACGCTATCATTTTATAACTTCTCGCAGTTTCATTTAATTTAGAGCCAGATGTTGAATAAAAATTTGACTCTATTATATAAATACACTTATCAGTTTTTATAACAAAATCAAATCTTTTGGTAGATACATTATTTGCAGATATACTACTTAAATCAATATGCCATTTATCCTCTATTTCATTAAGATACATCTCCTTAAAGTAATCAACATTATATTTATATCCAGCATTTATAATATATGATTCTACTAAATCTTCCATTGTATCTCCAGTTCTGTTTTTACGAGCATTAGTATCAAGTCCAACTTCAACACCCAATACATAATCATATAAATTGTTAATTATATGGTTTTGTAATAAATCAAATAGTCCAGTCTCTCGCATAAATTTAATATAATCATCCATAGAATAAATAATAGTTCTAAAATTATATAAGTATTCCTTAATTTCTGTTTTCACATATACTTCAGTAGACCTAACTGCAAGCAAAATAGGTATACATTCTAATGTATCCGGATATTTTAAAACCAAGTTTTTAAATTCCTCTTCTATATTTTGGCTTCCAATTAATGAATTCAAAATATTTAACTCAACTTTAATCTTATCAACATTACTATATACCTTTTCAAAATTAACATAATATTTATAGTCTGCAATATCATTAATCATGCTATCCATAAAATTTTTAAAACTCTTTTTCACTTTCGTACCTCCTAATTGTTAAATCTAAATATTCTTGCACATTATCTATACCTATATATCTTCTATTTAACATGTGGGCAACAATCCCAGTAGTACCACTTCCGTTAAAAGGATCAAGTATTAAATCTCCTTCATTAGTTGATGCTAAAATTATTCTTTCAAGTAAAGCAATGGGTTTCTGCGTTGGATGTTTGCCATGTTTTTTTTCACTTGGTTTAGTAAGAGACATTTCCCAAACATCCTTCATCTGTTTACCGCCATTTAATTCCTTCATATCATTATAGTTAAACTTGTGCTTATTGTTTTTAATATCTTTTTTAGCCCAAATAATTGTTTCGGTTGAATGTGTGAATGCCCTACAACTAATATTAGGTGGTGGGTTAAGCTTTCTCCAAGTAATATTATTTATAATTTTAAACCCTTCTTCTTCTAAAGCCTCACCAATAGAATAAATATTGTGTAATGTTCCACTAATCCAAATAGTTCCATTATCTTTAAGAATTCTTTTACATTCTTTAATCCATTTCTTATTAAATTCGTGCTTTTCCTTAACAGATATTTTTTTATCCCAGTCACCTTTATTTACACAGACCATTTTGCCACCACTACAAGTGATTCCATCTCCTGATAAAAAATAAGGTGGATCTGCAAATACCATATCAATACTTTTTTCATCAATACTCTTTAATTCTTTAAATGAATCGCCTAAAATAAGTTTAAAACCACTATCATTATAATAATACATATACAATTCCCCCTATAATTATTATACAACGAAGCTAACTAATTCCCTTTTTTAATAGTTAGTTATTATAACTTCTTCTATTGTTCCTCTACCTTTACCATTAGAATTAATATTTCTTTTTGCCATTATTACATGTATATTATAATCTCTATACAGTTCATTAATAAGTTTTGTATTATGATTAGATAACATTACATAGCATCCTTTTTTATCTAATTTTTTAAATACTTCACTTAATCTAATTTGATCATCTCTATTAAAACCATTATTGGTATAACTAGTAAATGTATCTGTATCAGAATCATATGGAGGATCAAAGTATATAAAATCATTTGCTTTCGCACTCTTTACTGCATCCTCAAAGTCCCCATTTAGTATAGTTATATCGTTATTTCGTAAATATAAACTTATTAATTCAACATTATCTTTATCATATGTATTTACCTTTCCTTTTTGATTAAAAGGTACATTAAACTCATTTTTACTGTTTACTCTATAAAGTCCATTAAAACATGCTTTATTTAAATATATAGTTCGCGCACATTTTTCTATATCTGATAACTTATTATATAAACTTTTATCTCTATCCATATTTCTTATCTCATAATAAAACTCTTTTGAATTCTTAATCTCATAATCATCTAATATCTTTAGTACTTTTTTATACTTATTCTTATCCTTAATACAATTATAAACATTAATAAGTTCTATATTATAATCATTAATAACTGCATACTTAGGTTCTAACTCAAATAAAAAAGCCCCTCCCCCAACAAAAGGCTCATAATACTTATTAAACTTCTTTGGAGCATACTTAATTAATTTATCAATAATCTGTCTTTTTCCACCAGCCCACTTAACAAAAGGTCTAATTTTACTCATAATAAATCACTTCTATTCTATAACTACACTACATTCTTTATCATTACCATTAATATGACATACTACTTTATCAGATTCTTCATAATCATTATCATCTATTAAATCATCTTCAACTAGTTTAGCAAGATTTATCTCTATATCAGTTCCATCAGTAAACTCATACTCATTACTATGCATATTTAAATACGTTTTAGCAGCCATAATAATATTTTCTTCATTATACGTATCTTTATCCTGTTCACTTTTTTTCATAAGTCTCTCTAACGTTGGAAATGAAATTAAAAATATTACGCCAAGTATTAATACTACAGCAGTAATCTCAATTAATGTAAAACCACTATTATTCTTTTTCATAAGCACCTCTATCTAATAAGATTATATAATAAAGATTATAAAAAGGCAAACAAAAACTATAATTAAATTATAGTCCTTGAATGATTAATATCATTATTATACATAGAACTAAAGCTATTGCATTTAAAACAATGCCAGCTGTTTTAGCACCACCTTTTACCTTATTAGTTAATCCTAGAATAAAACCAATAACAGCTAAAATTCCTGGAACAGTTACAAATAAAATCATAAGTCCAAGTCTTGTACTTTCAAAATTAGTAGCTAATCTCTGGATTCTTCCATCATAAGTAGTAGTTAAATAACTTTGAACAGCAATTACTAGTAAAAATGCAATCGCACCAAATACTACTGCAAGAATACCTAATATCATGCTAGCATTTGAACTTTGTTGTTGCACATTACCTGTGGATGAAACTTCATTTGTTTTTAAAGCAAATCCACATTTTACACACACAGCTGCATTTTCATTAACCTCTGCTCCACAATTTGAACAATACTTCATATACATCCTCCTACAATTTAAATTATACATAATATTTAAATTATTTGCAATATAAAAAAATCAAGAAAATCTTGATTTATGCACGAGATGCGTACTTTCCATCAACGGTATATACTACTATTTTTTCACCTTGTCCAATAAATAATGGAACTCTAACAACAAGACCTGTTTCTAATTTTGCATCTTTAGTTGCATTAGTTGCAGTATTGCCTTTTACCGCAGGTTCTGTTTCAATAACTTCAAGTTCTACTTTTTCAGGCATAATAATACCAAGTAATTCTCCTTCATAAAATGAAAGCAATACATCTAATCCTTCTTTTAAATATGATACATTATCACCTAATTGTTCTTTAGTTAAATCTATTTGTTCATATGTTTCCATATTCATGAAGTTATAATTATCACCACTTGCATATAAATATTGCATCCCAACTTTTTCAATCATAGCTTTTTCTAACTTAACACCTGAATTAAATCTTTTCTCTATAATAGAACCAGTTCTTAAGTTTTTTAACTTTGCTTGAACAAATGCTGCACCTTTACCAGGTTTAACATGAGAAAATTCTAATACTGTATAGATATTACCTTCAAACAAAATAGTCATCCCATTTTTAATATCGTTTACATTTATCATAGTAACTCCTTTATTTACCTATCTTATTTTTCTTCTTTATGAAGAGTAGTTTTTCTACATCTTGGACAGAATTTATTTAATTCTAACTTATCAGTAGTATTTCTTTTGTTCTTTTCTGTACGATAGTTTTGTTCTTTACATTCAGTACATTTTAAAGTTATTCTTTGTCTTGCTTCTCCCTTTTTTGCCATATAAATTGCCTCCTTCTTAAAAAACGCTACTATATTATAACAGATTATTGATAAAATTCAAAGTATTTTTCGGTAATTTTTTTAGTTATTCGCATATTTACCTTAGACATTCCATTATAATCAGTATTTGGTCCAGCTACATCTGGAGATATTACGGTAAATGTTACACGAGGCGCATCACTTGGTGCATAACCCGCAAACGACGCAGAAATAGTTTCAGTATCTATCTTACCATCCAAATCAGAATCAATAAAACTTTCAGCAGTACCAGTCTTACCAGCAGCATTTCTAAAGTATTCTACATATCCACTACCGGTACCACCAGCATCTACTACTTGTTTAAATCCCTCATGTACCCTATCTAAGTATTCCTGTTTAGTATCTACTGTATTTAATACATCAGTTTCAAATGTATAAATCTTTTTTGATAATGCATCATCAGTAGTACCATCATATACCTCCTTAAGTAGATGAGGTCTAATTCTTTTACCATTCATCGCAATTGTAGATATATATTGTGATAATTCAATTGGAGTATAAGTATCATACTGACCAATAGAGAAATCTAATAAATATCCTGATAAAGTATTTTCTCCTTTATATCCTAATGCTTCATTAGGTAAGTCTATTCCAGTTTTAGTACCTAATCCAAACTCTTTAAATGTGTTTCTATAAGTATCAAATGCAGTTGTATCTATTTTAAGTGGCCCATCATAAATATAAGTACCCTTTCCTACTTTAATAGCTGTTTGGAATTGATATGTATTAGATGAATACTTTAAAGCCTGGATATCATCAATCATTCCATAAGTATGGAATGAACACTTAAGTGGAGTTGCTGCAATCTTAATACATTCATCATTACGAACTTCTCCAATTTTAAGTGCACCAGTATTATAACCTACAATATGTGATGCACCTTTAACTACTGAGCCTGGAGTTACTGATGATGTAATAATTCCTGGAGCATAATCAACAACCCCTAAACTACCATCTTCATTATTTACAACTCTCTTACCAGCCATAGCTAGTATCTCACCTGTATTTGGATCAGTTATAATTACAAATGTTTTAGAAAAATATTCGGTATTAGGTTCAGTTTTTGCAGCAAGTAACTCTTCTGTAATAATAGACTCTATCTGTATTTGCAAATCAATATCAATAGATAATACCAAATCATTACCACGAGTACCTTTTTTTATCTCTTTATAAGTACCATCATTCATAATTTCATATGTTGACTTCTTGCCCTTTAAGTAATCTTCATATTGATACTCTAAATAACTAGTACCCACTCTATCAGTAAGTGCATAACCTTTAGCTAAATAATCTTTTTTAAGTTCTGATGGAATACCATTTTCACTAGTAGACACCTTACCCATGATTGCTTTTAAAGTATCACCATAAGGATAACTTCTTTGCCAATCAAGTTTAGTATCAATTCCAGGAAGTTCAGGAAGTGCATCCGCAACACGCGCAAACTCCTCGTCAGTAACTCCATCATTCTTAATAGTTTTCTCTGCATAAGAATAACCTTTGTTCATCAAAAAGTAAATATATGCAGCCTCTCTATCATCATCAGTTAGTGCTTCTATTTCTGCATCAGTTACTCTCTTTTTTTCTAGTGCATATATCTCATCACTAGTCATTTTACGCTCTTTAACTTTCTGCCATTCACTATTCTTTATTTTCGCTCTAGCCTTCTTTAAATTAGTTTTTACCCAGAAAGTTCTAAGTGCATCATCAGTTAACTTAGTATAATCTACATCAATATAATTACCTAGTTTATAAGCAAGAGCAATCTCTTCTTTAGATGTAACCATACTCTGCTTCCTATATGATATAGTCTTAACTGCTTCATTATCAACAAGTATTTTACCATTTCTATCATATATTCTACCCCTAGGAGTACTAGGACCATCTACTATTCTTTTAGTAAGCCTCTTTAATTCTACTTTATAATCATCATACTTTATAACTTGCATGTATACAAGTTTTGCAATTAAACCTAACATTAATATAGATATTAATACAATTATAATTTTATATCTTCTTTTAATTATTATGCCAATATTATCCTTTCTTCTATCTACAATTTTATTAAGTTTCTTACTCTTTTTGCTAGCTTGTTTCTTCTTTACTTTATATTTGCTTTTATTCAATTTATTTTTACTTAATTTTTTCATATAAAGTATTGGCATAATCAAGGTTTATAATTCTAAAGAAATTATTAATGTATAAAGCTCTATCATTATAATATGTTAAGTAGTAAGCATGCTCCCAAAGATCTAAGGCTATTAATGGTGTATAATTATAAGTATATGGATTCTCTTGATTAGGTAAGTTAATAATATCAAATGAACCATCTTTATATACTAAGAAAGTATAACCAGAACCAACTAGTTTGTTCGCACTATTAATAAACTCAGACTTAAAAATATCAAATGAACCATACTGTTTAAATAAATCACTTACTAATCTATTATTAGTATAAGGCTCACTAGACATACTTCTAAAGTATAATTCATGGTTTAATACACCACCCACATTAGTAAGAATACTACCTCTATCTTTTTTATCAAAAGAATCAATACTCATAAGTATACTTTCTACACTACCACTATAATTAGGAAGTAACTTGTTTAGATTATCAACATACTTACCATAATGCTTATTATAATGGAGGTCTAAATTTAGATCACTTATTACGGGTTCTAAACTACTATAATTTAATTTCATTTTTTTAAACATTTTCTCACCTACTATTAATGTATTCATAAATTATCTTTTTAGTCATATAATATATTGGTGAATATATGAAAGATAAATTAATTAAAAATTATATAAACAACTTAAAAAAGGAAGATATTAGTGTGTTCGCAACTAATAATAGTATAAATTTAAATGATACCGAACTAAATACTATCTACAATACCATAAAAACCGATTATGAATCTATTTTATACGGTAATCATGATAAAGTATTTAATGAATTAAAAGGTAAAGTATCATCTGATAACTATGATAAAATTATTAACCTATTTTTTGAATATAAAAAGAAATATGCTCAATTCTTATAGTAATTAATTATATCAGTAACTAAATTATCATTAAACTTTTTATTTCTAATCATTTCTATTTCAAATAAGTATGGAGGATACTTAGTATCATCTCCTACATAAGGCGTTTCTAATATTTTAGGAACATTTTTTAACTTTTCATGATATATTACATTCATTAAGTTATCAAAACCAATATAACCTAAACCAATATTTTCATGTCTATCTTTGTGAGCTCCTAAAGTATTCTTAGAATCATTTATATGAACTACAGCTAGCTTATCTAATCCTATTATACTATCAAAATTATCTAATACTTTGTCGAAATCACTAAGATCATATCCAGCATCATTAATGTGACACGTATCTAAGCATACCTTAATATGACTACTTCCTACTTTATCAATTATACTTTTAATCTCTTCAAAAGTACAACCTATCTCACTACCCTTACCAGCCATAGTCTCTAAGCATATATCTACACTTGTACTATCATCAATAGAGTTTTTAAGTACATCTACAATATTATCAATACCAACATTAATTCCAAGTCCAACATGACTTCCTGGATGAAGAACTAGTTTAGTAATACCAAGTTTTTCTACTCTAGATATCTCTTGACGCAGAAAGCTAATATTAAAATCTCTATTTTTACTATTTGCTGGATTAATAATATAAGGAGCATGTACAACTACATTATTAATATCTATATTATTATCACTCATTAATTTAATTGCCTCTTTAGTTAAATTATCATCTAATTCTACTCTTTTAGTATTCTGTGGCGCCCCTGTATAAAACATAAAAGTATTAGCTTTATACCCTAACGCCTCAGTCACACTTAGTAACATTTGCTTATCTTTATTAAAAGATACATGACTACCTATTATTAGTTCCATAAATCCTCCGTTCCAACTTAGTTAATTATATCAAAAAAACATATCTTTTTAAATATGTTTTTATAAATTCTTTTTAATCTCTCTATTAATATCCTTTGCTTTTAAAGATTCTCTTTTATCATATACCTTCTTACCTTTACCTATACCAAGTAATATCTTTGCTTTATTCTTACTAAAGTATAATTTAATAGGTACTAATGTATATCCTTTAATCTCTATTTTATCTCTTATTTTTAATATTTCTCCTTTATGAAGCAATAACTTCCTAGTACGAGTTTCATCATGATTAAATCTATTACCTTTATCATAAGGACTAATATGCATTCCAAGTATAAAACACTCTCCATTTTTTATAATTGCATAGGAATCTTTTAAGTTTGCCTTACCTTCTCTGATTGACTTAATCTCTGTACCAGTAAGTACTATCCCAGCTTCATAAGTATCAGATATAGCATAATCATATAATGCTTTTCTATTTTTAATCTCAATCATATTTAACCTCGCTATTAACAATAGACATGTATTTTTCTTCTAAATCTTTATATCTACTTAATATAGAATCATCTAAATCTTTAAATGGATATACTTTATATTTAGTATCACTGGTAGTAGAGTATGTATAAAGTAAACTCTTATCAATGTTTTCAAAAGTTACCTTCTTATCTTTAACTACAATATCCATACCTACCATAAGGCCAATAGTTTTATCTATTCCCATAGGCCTTTGCCCAGATAAGAAATTGCCTAATGAATATATTACCAATGTATCTCCGACATATCCAACAGGCTCAACTACGTGTGGATGAGACCCGATAATTAAATTTACACCTAAGCTAGATAGATACTGCGCAATCTCTTTTTGACTAACAGTTGGTTCAAATACATATTCTTCTCCCCAGTGCATAGATACAATAATAACATCGACTTTATCTTTTATTTTATCAATATCTTCCTTTGCTTGTTCGTCACTATACACATTTACTAAATATTCTTTTCCTTTAGGAACACTAATACCATTGGTAGTTGTCGTATAAGCTAAAAATGCATACTTAATACCATTTTTTTCATATACTTTAATATCATTACGTTCTTCTAAAGATGAATAAGTACCAGCTGTTATTACATTCTTAGTCTTCCAAAATTCATTAGAATTAAGTATACCTACCTCTCCTTTATCAAGAGTATGATTATTTACAAGACTAATTAAGTTAAACCCTAAATCAACCATATTATCTCCAATTTCTTCTGGAGAATTAAACTGAGGATAATGAGATAAACCTAGCTTTTTACCACCTATAATAGTTTCTTGATTATAATATCTTAAATCATATTTACTAATCTCAGGTCCCACTAATTCAATCATACCACTAAAATCATACGAATCAGCCCCAGTTCTAGCATCCATATAAACTGCTCCATGTATTAAACAATCACCTACTGCAACTAAACTCATTTTTTTAGTTGTATCTACCTTTTTAGTAGTTTCAGTCTTACTTTTACTACTCTTTTTACTACTACCTTTAGTATTAATACTACCATTATTCATTAAATACATAGCTCCAACTATCCCGCCAATTACAATTAATAACAGTATAACTATTGGCATCTTTTTAATTCTTCTTTTTTTCATCTAATTTACATCTCCTACAATACTCATGTATTTTTCTTCTACACTCTTATAATCTGCAAGTATATCATCGCTCATCTTGCTAAATGGAATTACTTTGAAATTTGTACTATTATCTGAATAAGAATATAATAATTCCTTGTCTTTAATACTTACTTTAGTTTCGTCACCATCTACATTAATATCAACTCCCACCATTAAACCAATAGCTGGATTTAATCCTAATACTAACTGATTAGAGATAAAGTTACCTAATGAATATATAACTAATGTCTCCCCTACATACTCTATTGGTTGAACAACATGTGGATGAGTACCAATAATTAAATCTACACCAAGTTCAGATAAATAAGAAGCAATTTCACGCTCACTATTAGTAGGAGTATTAGTATACTCATCTCCCCAGTGCATAGCAACTATAACTACATCTACCTTATCCTTAATTTTATTAATATCATCTTTAACCAAGTAATCGCTATATACATTAACTAAATATGATTTATCACTAGATAATGTATAACCATTAAGTGATGTAGTATAAGCTAAAAATGCATACTTGATACCATTCTTTTCATGTATCTTTATATCATCTCTATCTTCAAACGATGAATAAGTACCAGAAGTAATAACATCTTTACTACTCCAATATTTATTAGAGTATATAATTGCATTCTCTCCTTTATCATACGCATGATTATTTGCAAGTCCTATTAAATTAAATCCAGTATCAATTAGATTATCTCCTATACTATCAGGAGCATTAAAAGTAGGATAACCACTATATTTAAAACTAGGTCCACCTATAATAGATTCCTGATTTACATACTTTAAATCATAATCTTTAATTAATGGTTTAATATACGTAAACATAGGTGTAAAATCATAACTACCATCTTCTTTTAAAGCATCTGCAAGTACAGAATCATGTGTTAAAACATCGCCTACCATTACTAATGACATTGTTTTCTTTTTAACTTTTTCACTTACTCTTTTACTACTATTTTTTTCAGTTACATTTCCTGCATTATTATTCGCAGAACCATTATTAGTAGTTTTTGCAACTACAAAACAAATGCATAATATAATACATAATAAGATAACAATTGGTGTTTTCTTTAATCTTCTCTTTTTCATATCATCACAATTCCTTAATATAATTATACTAAAAAAAAAAAGTAAAGTCCACAAACTTTACTTAGTTTTTAAAACAAATCTGTAATGTCACAACTTGAACTATAGAATCCAAATGTCTTAAGTGCGAAATTAATAATTAGAGGCAATAAAAATAATAATGCTGCAACTATTAATCTTTTTATAAACTTACCTTGAGCTTTTTTCATATCATCGTCACTCTGAGCAGCAAGAGCTTTAATAAAATCAAGAATAGTAAGAATTATTACAAGTATTGGAGCAATATACTTAGCCCATTTAAGAACATTGTATACCATTGCAACAACTTGTTCGCCTATATTGCATTTTTCATTTCCATATGTGCTTCTTAACCCATTATCAGTTTCTAATTCAGCAATTATCTCAGGCAATTTTAGACACTCATCAATGCAAGTTCCGACAGAATAATTACGATACTTTAATATAGATGCACATATTGTATTATACTTATCTTTAACTCTGTTATATTGATTTAATATGTCTCTTGCTTCAGATGAATTTGTTGATGTACCCTTATATTTAATTAATAAATCTTGCATTTCACCAGATAATTCAGAAGTAACTTTACAAACAGGTTTAGATGAACATACTTCATCATCACCCATACACGTAAAATTTATCTGTTTTTGACGCTGAAATCTACCATCTTTACAAAAGTTCTCGTTTACAGACGGAGATACATCTCCAGTTATTTCCAACTCATAACTTGCCGAAGGTGTATCAACAGTATAATTTTGACATCCTGTAATTGCTTTAGGACATTTATCTTTTTCAAGTTCCTGTAAAAAAACGGTTGAAAACATGCTTGAATTAAAATAAACACCAGATATTTCGTAATCCTTCGATTTAGCATAATCACTATCTAAATTTAAATCAGTAGGTTCAAAAGTATTTAAACTAAAGCTAAAAGCTGGCTTGTCGGAACCCTCTTCACCATATACGCACTCAAAATTTGAAGACAAATTTAAATCATTTTCAGAAAGTGGAACATTAAAATAATACTTGTTAACAGTTCCAAAATCTTTCTTATCATCATTTATCCATTTAATCATATTATCATAAGAGCCCACACTACTACCAACAGAAACCCAAAAAAAGTGTGAATACCCATTTTCTCTTTCGGCGATATATGCAGGGCACTTACTGGAAGACTTATAAGTAGAATAAGCATCTTTACTATCTGAAGAAGAAACAACTACACCATCATTACCGTTATTTTTCCCCTTGTTTGCACTCCAATTTCTAACACCACGATATAATGTTCCACCTAGAGTTTCTCTATATCCATCTATTGCTTTCCCATAACCAGTGCTTTCGTTATTTGTATTCTCAGTTCCACTCGCATCCCAGCCTACGGTTGCAGTATTATCAGTATATATAAAAAAGTATCTTTCTTGGACATCATCACGTGGAAAATTCACTCTCAACCCTTTTTGAATATACTTGCATACTTCAACAATATCATTTTCATTTTGAGTATCAGCATACTGAATTATTTCTGATTTTTGCGAACTATCTAAGTCACTCCATTTAATTGCAAATGATATACCACTAAAGGAAAAAAAACTTATAAACATAATAAACAAAATCATATTCTTTTTTATAATACAATACATAAATTACTCCCCTCATACTATTATAATGAATTTTAACTTTTTTAAACTATTGAAATAGTTTTGTTATTATTATTATTATAAACATTGTCAAAATAAATCTGTAATATCACAACTTGAACTATAGAATCCAAATGTCTTAAGTGCAAAATTGATAATTAGAGGCAATAAGAATAATAATGCTGCAACAATTAATCTTTTAATAAACTTGCCTTGAGCTTTTTTCATATCATCATCACTCTGAGCAGCAAGTGCTTTAATGAAATCAAGGATAGTAAGAATTATTACAAGTACGGGAGCAATATACTTTGCCCACTTAAGTATATTATATACCATAGCTACAACTTGTTCACCTATATTACATTTTTCATTTCCATATGTGCTTCTTAACCCATTATCAGTTTCTAATTCAGCAATTTTTTCAGATAGTTTAAGACAATCATCAAAACAAGTTCCAACTGAATAATCACGAACCTTTAAAATAGAAGAACATACAGCATTATAATTACTTTTTAAAATATTATATTCATTTAATATACTCCGTGCTTCTGAAGAATTTCTATCCACACTATTATATTGCACTAGTTTATCTTTCATACCATCATATAATTCTTGAGTTTCTTTACATATAGATTTAGCTGAACAATTATCGCCAGTACATTCAAAATCTACTTTTTTTTGATTATTAAACCTACCATCTTTACAAAAATTTTCATTTATAGAATTAGATGTATCACCTGTTATTTCTAGCTGATTAAAATCAATTCCATCACTACCCGTTTCTGTATTTGAACATCCCTTAATTGCCTTTGGACATTTACCTGATTCTATCCTTTTTAAATATTCTGTTGAAAACAAACTTGAATTATAATAAACATCACTAATCCCAGACTGATTATTTGATATATCTGATGGACCAACTGAATTGAAAGTTATGGTAAAACCATCTCCATCTGAGCCTTGCTTAACATAATTACAAACTAATCCATCACTAATATTGGGAATATCAGAAGAAACAATAGGTGTATTAAAATAATATTTATGGTCAGTTCCAAAACCTTTCTTATCATCATTTATCCATTTAATCATATTATCATAATCATTACCACTACTACCAACAGAAACCCAAAAAAAGTGAGATGTCCCATTTTCTCTTTCAGCGATATAAGCAGGACAGTTACCAGAAGATTTATAAGTAGAATAAGCATCTTTACTATCAGAAGAAGAAACAACTACTCCATCATTACCGTTATTCTTACCCTTATTTGCACTCCAATTTCTAACACCTCTATATAATGTTCCATCAGGAGTTTCTCTATATCCATCAATTGCTTTTCCATAACCAGTACTTTCATTGTTTGTATTTGTAGTTCCACTCGCATTCCATCCTACAGTTGCAGTATTATCAGTATATATAAATAAGTACCTTTCTTGAATATCATCGCTTGGATAATCCACTCTCTTACCCTTTTGAATATACTTACACACTTCTACAATTTCATCCTCGTTTTTAGTATCAGCATATTGAATTATTTCTGATTTTTGCGAATCTAAATCCTGCCACTTAGTTCCATATACATTTTCTTCAAATATAAACATTGCAATAATAGCAACCATTACAATATATATTACTCTAGTTTTTTTTAAACATATAACCACTCTTTCACAAACCTCTTTCCTTAAAATAATTATATTAAAAGACAAGAAAAAAAGCAATAGATTTTATTTATCATCTATAATAAAATCTATTGTATGTTTTTCTTTTGAGGCAGCTTTTACTATTACTTTAATAGTATCACCTAATCTAAATCCCCTTTTGTTTCTTTTACCAACAAGCGAGAATGTATCTTCATTGTATTCATAATAATCACCTTTAATATCTTCTACTCTAACTAATCCTTCTATTAAATTAGGTAATTCTACAAATATGCCAAAGCTCATTACACCAGATATTACACCTTCAAAGTGTTCTCCTATATGTTTTTCCATATATTCAGCTTTCTTCATATCATCTACTTCTCGTTCGCATTCTATACTATTTCTTTCTTTAAGTGATGAATGTTCTGCAACAAATGGTAATTTAGCCTCCCAATGTCTAATAGTTTCTTTATTTAAATTCTTATTAAATAAATATGTATGAAGTAATCTATGCACTGTTGTATCAGGATATCTTCTAATTGGTGATGTAAAATGTGTATAACAGTTACTAGCAAGACCAAAGTGTCCTATATTCTTAGTATCATATATTGCCTTCTGCATACTTCTTAAGAGTTCCTTAGACATCATTGAATACTCTTTTGCATCCTTCAACTGTTCTAATATTCCTTGCATAGCCTTAGGAGTAATCTTATTTATTTTACCAGTAATTGTATAACCTAATACACTTATATAATGCATAAATTTAGTAATTTTCTCTTCATTAGGTTCACCATGCACACGATATATAAATGGATAATCCATGTAAAAGATATGTCTAGCAACTGTCTCATTAGCAGCAATCATAAAGTCTTCTATAAGTTTTTCTCCTGTACCACGCTCTCTTAATGTAATATCTATTGCCTCACCAGTCTCATTTACAATAATTTTAGATTCATCTAAATCAAAATCAATATAACCTTTTTCTACTTTATTCTTTCTTAATATATCAGCTAAATCTTTCATTTTTAGCAACGTATCTTTATATCTCTCATAACCATCTGGTACTATGTTTTCTTCAAAAATCTTATTAACTTTCTTATAAGTCATTTGAATATTGGATTTAATAACACTTTCAAATATATCATATGATACTACTTCACCAGTTGAATCAATATCCATGACGCAAGAAAGAGCAAGTCTATCTACATTAGGATTTAAAGAACATATACCATTAGATAACTTATGAGGTAACATTGGTATTACTCTATCTGCTAAATACACACTAGTACCACGTTCATATGCTTCCTTATCTAATTCTGTATCTTCTTTAACATAATAAGATACATCAGCTATATGAACACCTAATCTATAATTACCATTATCTAAAATATCTAGGGATATCGCATCATCTATATCTTTAGTATCATCACCATCTATAGTAAATATCATCTTATCCCTTAAATCAGTTCTGCCTTCATATTCATTCTCTAATACTTCACTTGGTAATTTATCAACTTCTTCCATTACCTCTATAGAAAATTCATCATTAATATCATGTTTAGCAGCAATTGATAAAATATCAACACCTGGATCATTAATATGCCCTATAACTTTTATTACTTCACCTTTAAAATTATGATTATCAGTTCTATCTAGTAATCTAACTAATACTTTATGTCCTTCTACAACGTTTTTCATACTATTACTATCAAGTATAATATTAATATTTAACTTATCATCATCAAGTTTTAACGCTAACTTATTATTATCTTTAATAATAGTACCTACAACATTTTTTAAATCTCTTTTAACTATTTTAAGTATTCTACCTTCTAAATCAAAACCCTTCTTAGAAGTAATTTCTGCTATAACTATATCGCCATGAATCGCACCATTCATATTATTAGATGCTACATATATATCATCACTACCTTCAATATCAACAAAACCAAAACCTTTTTTATTTACAATAAGTCTTCCAGTTTTTAAATGACTATTATCAAACAACATATATTTATCTTTATTAGTATGATATACAATCAATTCTTTTTCTAATTCATCTAACTCTTTAAGTAAATTTTGTAAATCTTCACTACTATTAAGTTCTAATAAATCATTTATCTCGTATACACTAAGTGCCCTATTCTCTTTTTTTAAAATACTAACTATGTTATCCTTCATACTCAATCTCCTTATTATCCATTTCTACTTGATTAATACTATTAAATCTCTTTGTAATCTTATCTGTAGTAGTATGAATATCTTTAACATCCTTACTAACTGTTTCAATGCTTCTATAAAGTTTATCCCAACGTTCTTTATATCTTTTAAATTCAGTATCCAATAGTATTAACTCATTATGAATTACTTTAGCATACTTATCACGTTCTATGTTTTTAATAATTACTTGAATTGTAGTTAATGTACTAATTAGTGTAGTGGGACTTGTTATCCACACTTTTTTCTTATAAGCATAATCTAGAATATCTGAGTGGTATGCATTAACCTCAGCAAATAATGCTTCCGCAGGTAAAAACATAATAGCCTGTTCACTCGTTAATCCGGGTACTATATACTTACTACTAATTGCATCAATATGTTTCTTCATATCCAGCTTAAACTGCTTCTCTGCTTGTGCACGTACACTCGCACTATTATTCTTATCAACCATTATTTGATAATTTTCAAGTGGAAACTTAGAATCTATCGCAATCATACCTAAAGGTTCCGGAGCAAACAACATACAATCTGCAATATAACCATTAGGTAAACTATACTGAATTTGATATATAGTTTTATTATTTACTCCAAATATATTAGATAAGATGTGCTCCAAGTTAACCTCACCAAATATACCTCTTGTTTTCTTATCAGTTAATACTCCCTGAAGCGATACAATATCGCTAGATAAACTATCAATCTTCTTCTGCGCTTCATCAATCTTAGATAATCTTTCAAGTACATTAGTAAAAGTTTTATTAGTTCTTTCAAAGTTCTCATCAAGTCTAGAATTAACCTTATCATTCATAATATTTAATCTAGTGTCTATTCTATCATTTAACTTATCAAAGTCTTCACCAATATCTTTAATAAAATCACTTTTAAAGTCACTAATCTCTTTCACTACTTCTAACTCTAATCTATTAATTTTATCAACTAAATCACTATTGTTATTTTTTCTCATGATTAATATTACAACTAAAATAAGTATTACAACTAATATACCAATTATTACATACTCCATTTTATCACCAACTTAATTATAAGCGAAATATCTAATTAAAGCAAGAAAAAACAGAACAAATTATTCTGTTAAAACCCATGCTTCATATCCACCAATAATATTAATCACATTAAATCCTTTTATATGCAGAATATTACATACTTGTGTACTCTTTATTCCTTTCTGACAATATATATAATATGTATTATCTCTATCTAAATATCTTTCAGGATTGTTAATTAATTTATTATATGGAATATTATAAGCATTTAATATATGATTATCATTATATTTTTCTTCACTTCTTATATCAATAATATTAACACTACCAAGACATCTTAAATCGTCTACACTAATACTATTCAATACAATCACCATTATATTATATGTTATTATAAACTATTTTATGAACATACCTGCTTTTTCCGCGGCTTAACCCTATCATAACAGCGACCATTAAGATTATATCCTTTGTTACATTTATATCCATATTCCTTTTTAGTATCTACATAACATTTATTTCCAGAAGCTTTTCCACCTTTTAGACACTCATATATTTTTGTTCCTGGAATAATTGTATATGATATATATGAACATTTTGTTTCATCTAGTTTCTGCATTCCATTAGGACAATAATTCCTAACTAAATATTTTGTAACAGCACCATAATCAACTAAACAATATGAACCTGAACCATTTCCTAATAACTTACCGTTATCACATGAATACTGAGTTTCACATGTTTCACATTTTGCAGCCATTATTATATATCCGGGCAATGTATGTTATATCTTTTATATTATAATTTAATTATATCGTGGAAATGGGCTTTTTTATTTTTATTTTTCATTGCGGAAAATAATTTATAATTTCCTTTTTTGATTCAAAGAAAAAACCCTAAAAATTATTTTTTTTTTTGGGTTTTCCTGTCTATTCTTTTATCATTAACTTGAATACTTGGTACAAACTTTACTAACATGTACATCTTTAGTTGTCTTTTTATAACATGTTCCTACATGCTCCTCAGTACCTTTAGGACACACCTGACTACAAATTTTATTAACGTGAACTTCTCTTGTTTCTTTTTTGAAACATTCCCCTCCATGTTTTACAGCTCCACTTGGGCAATCACCATTTTGCTTTTTTACCCACACATTTTTAGTTTCAGTTGTAAAACACTCACCAGCATATTTTGTAGTATTAGCAGGACACACACAGTCCTTAACCTTAGATACTTTCGAAAAACTAATATTTGTTTCAAAGCATTCTCCGCCTTTAGATGTAGAACCTTTTGGACATTCATACTGTGTACATTTAGCTTTGCTCCATTTAGCATGCAACGTTGTATAACTACCAGGTTCTGCAGTGTTTGTTACATTCATTTCATTTTTATATAGATAATAGTCGTATTTTTCACAAGTACTTTTAGTTGACCAACTATGTTTCTTTTTCGTTGAATCAGTGTAACAGTACCACTTACCATCTGATCTCTCTGCGTGCCATCCATCAAACGCATAACCTGTCTTTTTAAATTCATTTCGACGTATCTTTGTCCGTATTCCATAAACTAATTCTTGGTCTTTCATACTTCCACTTGTCGCACCATTTCCATCAAATTTTAGTGTATACGTATTTGTCCATATTGCAACCATTGTTGTATAACCGCCAATATTTGCTGTGTCTTTTACTTTTAATCCATCCTTATATAGGTAATAGCTAAATCTTCTACACGTTTCTTTACTAGACCATGCCCTTTTTGTCTTTGCGCTATTTGTATAACAATAACCTTTGCCATCATCCCTTTTTGCCTGCCAGCCTAAAAATGCATATCCAGCTTTTTCAAAACCAACGTGAGTAATACTTGTCGGTACTCCATAAACTATTTCTTGATCCTTCATACTGCCTTTTGTTGCACCATTTCCATCAAATTTTAATGTAAACGTATTTGTCCATACTGCAACCATTGTTGTATAACCGCCAATATTTGCTGTGTCTTTTACTTTTAATCCATCCTTATATAAATAGTAGCCAAATCTTCTACACGTTTCTTTACTAGACCATGCCTTTTTTGTCTTTGCACTATTTGTATAGCAGTAACCTTTGCCATCATCCCTTTTTGCATTCCATCCCAAAAATACATAGCCTGTTTTTTTAAATTCATTACTATGAATACTTGTCGGTACTCCATAAACTATTTTTTGGTCTTTCATACTTCCTTTAGTTGCGCCATTTCCATCAAATTTTAATGTAAAAGTATTTGCCCACTGAGCCTTTAAAATTACATTACTATTTACTTTGCATATTCCTGCACGATTATATGATGAATGATTATCAATCAATTTATGACCAAATCGGGAGCAGGCATTTTTGTCACTCCAAGCAGCATCAGTTTGATCATAACTTGTATAGCAATAACCGCGGCCATCCTCTGTATCAGCATACCATCCCCAAAATCCATAACCTTTATTTTCAAATTCATTACTTGGTAGCAAGTTCATACTGCATTCTCCAGCTGTATGATAATTATAAGATTTCATGCTTCCCTTAGTTGCACCATTTCCATCGAATTTTATTGAATTCTTATCTGTCCACTGTGCATACATAACAACGGTTTCACCGGGCCATACAATATTTTTTACTTTCTCTTTATCCTTAAATAATTTTTTTTGCACACACTTATCTTTAGTTATCCATTCATATTTAGTAGAATTTTTACTTGTAGTGCAATACCATGATTCTTGAATAGCATAAGGTGCTTTTGCATTCCAACCTATAAATTTATATCGTTCTTTTTTAAAATTATTTGGATTTAGCGCCATTTCAGTTCCATATAATATATTTTGTGGATCCATTTTGCCGGTTCCACCATTGGCGTCAAAATAAACTTCATAATTTTTTGTCCACTGAGCAACGAATGTTACATTAGCATTTAAATTACACAAATTTATTCTGTCATACTCACGAATTAATTTACGTCCATAATGATTACAAGTGTTTTTATCTGCCCACATACCTGGTGAATTTATATCAGAACTACTATTGCAGAATTCGAGACCATCTACTCGTTTTGCATACCAGCCTAAAAATCCATAATCTTTCTTATCATAATTTACCCAAGGAGCAGTATAGTTACAATTACTACTGTCAATTTTTTTTGCATACATAGTTCCTGAAGTTGCACCATTTCCATCAAATTTAACATCCAATTTATAATTATTAAATTGTGCTTCTAATGTAAATTCTTTGAAAACTTGATCGCCATTCCAAAATTCTTGCTGATCTAACATTAATACATAACCATTTTTGTTGCAGCTATGATATTCTAACCATCCTGTAGCATTTTTGTTATAATCTGTATAACAATATCCTGCACCATCATCTCGCTTAGCATACCAACCTATAAAATTAGATTTATTTTTATCATTATATGGCTTTAGATTAGTAGAACCAAGTGATGTTTTCTGAGTTGCAATTGTCTTATATGTATTATCACTGTTTTTTATAACATAATTAATTGTATAATAATCAACAAACTGTGCTTCTAAAGTATATGAATAATTTGTACTATAATTATAAAATGGCTGTTGATCTTTTAATAATTCATAATCATATAGATTACAAGTGCTTTGATTAACCCAGCTAGCCTTCTTTTTATCTGAATCAACATAACAATAGCCATATCCATCACTTCGTTTTGCATGCCATCCTGCAAATTTTAAATTACTTTTATAACTATAAGGTTTTAAACTACTTGTACCAAATGGTACTTTCTGAGTTGCTATTGTTTTATACGTATTATCATCATTTACTACTACATAATTAATTAAACTAGTCTGTTCATTAGTAATTTTTTTCCACGTAGCATGAAGAGTTACATAACTATCTGGTTGGGTAAGTGAAGTTACATTCGCACCATCCTTAAGTCGAACATAGTCATATTTTTTACAAAATGATTCATTTGTCCAACTTATATTTATCTTATTCGCATCAGTGTAGCAAAGCCACGTTCCATTACTTCTTCCCACTTTCCAACCATCAAAATCATAGTTATCCTTTGAAAAAACATTTGAATTAAGCTTTGTAGATTCATTATATACAGCTATTTGTGGTTTCATATTTCCATATCCACTATCAGCAGAATAATTAATCATGTAAATATTTTTATACTTATTTTGTATCTCCTTAAATTTGTCTGAATTTTTACTATATATATCGTGAAATTTTTGTTTTACTTCATCCCTTACGATTTTCAACTCATCATTTACCTTAAGCGCAGGAGCATCAAAAGACGCAAATACATCTGCAAAAAATTCCCAGTACGATTCTCCATAACTGTAATCACCTTTGTAAGGAGCATACCTTAAGCAAAAATCACCATCACATAATTTAGCCTTATAATATTTTTCTGTATAATACTTTATATTATGACCATTATATTGCATCTCAAATAATGGTGTGCCTATTACTTTATTAGTCGCATCATCTATTCTATGTCCGGTTTCATGTCGTATAGTTTGTTTAACCCAAGAGCCATCACCACAACAATTATCATATACCATAATAAAAATACTATTTATAGCTGGTAGGCTTACTCCACCAGAATCGCCCTCTACCTCTGCATAAATTTTATTCGGTATTAAAAACAAATTTGAAACTGAAGTAAGATATCCAGAATATTCAGTGTTTAACTTATTTAATGTACCAATATATTCTGAAACAATTTCAGACGGAATCGAAGTTTCCACATATACATTTGTATTTCCAACATATGTTTTATAAAAATTCGCATAACCAAATGAAACAATTTGGTCATTACTAGCTCCAACTGAATTATCATCAACCTCAGCAGGTATTTTCTCTTCTAGCTCACAATTAGGCCCATTTAATTTATATCCCTTCTCACATACCATATCTTTACTTTGCTTATCAGGGTTGGTAATATAGTACTCTAGCATCCCAGAATCAAAATTATCAATAGTTCCATCACCATTAATATCTGCTAATACTAACTGAATATTTGATAATATTGTATAATCAGCTTTATTATTATTCTCTATATAATAATTTAAAAGTTCCAAATCACTATTATCTATTTTACTATCTTGATTTATATCTGCAAATAACTCTGCTTTCTTAGTAGTAGTTTTTGAACAAGTAGTTCCTTCTAATTTCCACGTATCATCAATACAATGATAACTAGTTATAGAATTACCCATTAATTTAGATAGACTTCCAGTTGTTATTAGTGCAATAACACCTAAAATTACTACTACAGGTAATATAATCAATATCATTTTCTTTGATAATTTAAATCTCTTATTTTTGATTTTTTTTATATTATTTTTCTTAAGCATAATCTTACTCCTTACTTATACTATGAAAATAATAATTACCATTGTTTTTCTTAAATGTATATATATATGTATAAAAATCATTATAATTATTATTTAAATATTCTTGATAATCTATTTCTTTAATATCTTTACTTAATACTCTAGAATCTATTACTTCCCTACCACTTGCATCTTTCGAAAACATTCTAGATTCATTACCTAAATATTTCTTCGATGAATAAAATGCAACTTTATAATATAATTTTACACTTTCTTCACTTTTTATTGACTTAACAAACTTAGTAACTACTCCACTTTTAGTTTTACAAGTACAATCTAGTTTAGTTACCTTACTATTATCATAACTAATCTTAGGACAAGTACCAGTTACCTTAGTAATATCAATATCTTCATTAAATATTACTTTATACTCGTTTTCTACATATTTTTTATTATAATTATTTACCATATTTAATACCGTAGTTAGTTTAATATTACTATCTATATCACTAATTAATATTTTGCCAGTATAAAATGGTTTCATATCTACACAATTACTATTAAATGCATCAACATATCTTTCTAAAAGCAATACATCCGCACTATTACTATTTTCAACAATTTTATTATCATTTTGATTAGTATTATGTTCATACTGTGAAGTAATATAGAATATTAAATAAATACATAATATACACATTACCACAATAGATACTACTAAACTTGTTTTTAAACCACGCTTGTCCATTTATTACTTCCTCTTACTCTTCTTTTTATTATCATTCTTTTTATTTGTTACAACTACTCTTCTAATACCTTCTAATTTATTTTTATCATTAAATGTTAATTCTATTAAATCTGGAGTAGTAAATCCATTTATTATAGTCTTACCTTTATATCTAACTATATACTTAGTATTATAATCTACTTCACACCATTTAGATAGTAAAAATGTAATAGTTGATGAATGGGTAACTATTAAAGCATTCTTACCAATATTTTTCTTTAATACCTTAGCTAATCCTCTTATAGCCCGAGTTCTTACTTCATCAAAAGACTCACCATACTTTAATTTATATTCTTGATTGATAAACTGTTTTTTAAAGAAATCAGCAGGTATTTTCTCTGGATCATCTACTCCAAACTTTCTCTCGTCAAAACTGGCATCTACTATTACTTTAGTTTTATTTTTCATAGCCATATATTTAGCTGTTGCAATACTCCTTACATAGTTGCTAGAAATAACCATATTAAGATTATTTAACTCAGAAATCTCACTATATTTTTGCGCTTTCTTTTCCCCCTCCACACTTAATATATATTTCTTATTTATATTTTCAAATGATTCTTTTAAATTTCTAAAATCAACATTTTTATCTGCCATAGAATGTCTTAATAAATATATTTTTGTCATATACTCACCCTACTATTACTTATATCATAAATACCGATTTTTTTCAATATCATTCCTCAAAATGCTTATCAATATTTTCTATCTTATATCCTTTTTTCATTATAAACTTTAAAATAACATCTAAATTATTAACTAGTTCATTATTAATATTTAAAGTATATATTGAACCACTACTTAAATTCTTCTTTATATTGCGAAAATAGTTATTATCTATATTCTCTCCTTTAATAGTGTATCCATCTATACTCATGCACTTTTTTACTACCTTATCACTAGTATATAAACAATAGATATTATTCTGCTTACCTACTTTAGTAATAATAGTATCCATCCATTTATAATTACTTTTATTATTATTTATACCTATTATATATCCTTTATTAATTAGGTTATATACTAACTCTAAATTATTAGATAGAAAATCTTCATCTATAAAGAAAGTACTAGATACTTTATTATTATCTAAAATAGTAATAATATCATCTAAATAAGTAATATCATCTAATATAAAATTAATACTAACCATTCTTTTTAATTTATTACCACTATTTATAATATAATCTTTATTATTACTAATACTTATGCTAGGTTTAATACAATCGTAGATAAATAAATTAGGATTATATTTACCATACTCCTTCATATTATTATAACTTTTATTAATATTAACTTTTTTTTTACTAATACCAGGAATAATATATTTATCATTAATAATTGCATTAATCCCCTTAGTTTCATATTTCTTTTTATTATCTTTAATCATAATCATTATCTCATCCATGTTTTTAATTATCATAGATGTTTTATCTGTCAAAAAAAAACTAAAGATTAACAAACTAATTAAGGCAATGTATTCAAATACTTTTTTCATAAACCACCTAATTAATTATATGTCTTTAGTTTCTATTTAAACTCATTTACAAAGTTCCCATTTTCAAATATTTTAATTTCTTTATTGTCATGTGTTATTCCAGTGATAGATAAATCACTAGTACCTATCATAAAGTCAACATGATTATCACATTTATTTAATCCCAATTTATATAGTTCATCTTTAGATTTATTAGGCCCATTTTGAATGCACTCAGGAAATGAATCGCCTAAAGCAATATGGCATGCCGCATTTTCATCAAATAATGTTTCTAGGAATACCATGCCTGAGGCTGATATTGCAGAAGCATATTCAACTAAAGCAACCTCACCCAAGTAATCTGCATTATCACATGTTTTAATAAGTGCTTTTAAAGTATCTTCTCCTTTTTCTGCTTTAACTTCTACTGCTTTACCACCTTCAAATCTAACACTAAAGTTTTCAATTATATTATCTTGATAACTTAGTGGTTTAGATGCATATACAACTCCCTCTGCAGTACGGTAATCAGGAGAGGTAAATACTTCTTCTGTTGGAAAATTGCATAAGATTTCTTTTCCATCTTTTAATTTTTGTCTACCTGATTCCCAAACGTGATTTAGAGGTAACTCTACGCTAAAATCAGTACCTAGTGAATTTTTATAAACAAGTTTTTTAAACTGATAATCATTTAATCTTTGAGCTCTAGATTCTAACATTTCAATCTTTTTATTCCACAATTTTTCAGGGTTATCTTTAGTAATTTCACATATTTCAAATATCTTCATCCATAAATCATCTACTGGATTATCAGACTCTGGAAATAAGACTGTAGCCCAAGAAAGTGTTGGGCAACAGGCAATACACCATGGTACCATCGATTTATTTCGTAACTCTTCAAACTCACGTCTTGTTTCATTAGAGTATTTAACTAATTCTTTTACTTTATCCGCATCAATATCAGCCATTAAACCTGGTGTCTCTGATGCAAGCATCAAAAATGAGGCCCCCACTCGTGCATATTCATTCCATTTACTACGATTCCAAAACGTTAATTTCTTACAGTCTTCAACACTTAAATTTTTAAGTGCATCATGTTTTAAATAAGGATCAATGATATCAAAGTATATATCAGTAACCCCCAAACTATAAGCAATATCTGCAACCGTTCTTACAAAATCTAGTCTTTCTGCATTAAAACTTATAAATAACGAATCTCCTTTTTTTATTCCTAAACAACTTTTTAATAATACACTAGCATACTTCTTCTTTAAATCATTCATTTCATCACCTTTTTTCCTTGATATACATAATATACTATAGAAAGGAGTTATTATGTATCAAAATTATAATTATACTAACCAAGCTAATTATCCTAACCAAACTAATCCTTATCGATTTAATAACCGTGTAAATAACCAAGATAGATTCGCCGGAGGTTTCTTAGGACCCTTCTTACTTGGTGGATTAACTGGCGGAATTGTTGCACCACTATTCTATAACAACAGACCTAATTATTATCCTCCTTATTACTGCCCTAATTGCTATCCTAACCAAGGTTATTACTATGGCGGATATTACCGTTAACACTATATATTTTATCACAAAATTAGAATTTTATGCAATTTGACTTGAAATAATATTTGTGGTAGTATATTGCGTACGGAGGGGACTATGAATTATAATAATGATATCTTTGAATTAGTAAAAAAAGAAAATCCATCTTTATATGAAAGTTTAGAATTTAATATTGCAAAAATATTAAAGAAATATAATATGAGGATATATAGACTTTATACTGAGTATCTTGCATCTAACAAGCAAAACAATTATTATGGCGACAAAATATATAATTATATTTATTCTTTATACTTAGGTTCATTAACAAAAGATGATTTAAAAGAATTAAAGTTTTTAAATAAAAACATTAACAAATTAATTAATCTTTTAGAGTTTGAGTTTTTAGCTACTTTCACTGAAACTGAAGTATTAAATATTCCACCTATGCAAAAAGATGCAAATATTGTTATAGGTGCAGATAAAATTATGTTAAGGGATAAAAACGGTTTTTACAGTGTTCATAAAAATATACAAGATAAAATTGATAGAGAGAATGTTATATTTGATACATTAAATAGTTATCTTATCAACAAAGAGACTATTATGAATGGTAATAGAGATATTAATTCTAAAATACTAAATAGAAAAGAAGTTCTTGTTCTATCAAATTATCTTGGATATGGTAGTGTAAGAGAAAACTTATTATCAAGTCAAACTAGAATAAAAGAAAAAACATTAACAAAAACTAAAGATTTATAATTGTTCTTTAGTTTTTTTCTTGATATAATACTTAAAAAGAGGTGGTTGTATGATTAATAATATTGAAGAATTAATAATCGAAAAAAATTATAGTTTATTAAAACAAGAATTAATTAGTATGAATGAAGCAGACATTGCAGAAATACTTGAGAAACTAAATGAAGTAGATTTAGTTACTATCTTCAGATTACTCCCTAAAGATTTAGCTGCACTAGTATTTTCATATTTATCAATTGAAAACGAACAAGTAATTATTAAGGCTTTATCAGATAAAGAAGCAGGTTCAATCATTGATAATATGTATGCTGATGATGCTGCTGATTTAATAGAAGAAATGCCTTCTAATGTAGTTAAAAGATTACTTTCTAATACTACTCCTGAAACAAGAGCTGATATTAATAACTTACTTAAATATGAAGATGATTCCGCAGGTAGTATAATGACTGTAGAGTTTATTGATTTAAAGGAAGATTATACCGTAAAAGACTCACTAGATATTATTAAACAAGAAGCAAATAATATTGAGAATATTGATATATGTTATGTACTTGATCATACAAGAAAATTGCTTGGTTTTGTAAGATTAAAAGATATACTAATTAGTAATGATTATATCCTTATTAAGGATATTATGCATAAAGTACATGCTAAAGTTAAAACAAACACTGACCAGGAAGTAGTTGCACATAAGTTTAAGAAATATGATATAAATATTATTCCAGTAGTAGATTCGGAAAATAAACTAGTAGGCATAATTACTATTGATGATATAGTTGATATTATGGACGAAGAAACAACTGAAGATATAGAGAAAATGGCTGCAATTACACAAAATGATAAACCTTATAATAAAACAGGAGTATTTCATACTTATTTAAAAAGAATACCTTGGTTATTACTGCTTATGATATCTGCAACATTTACAGGTAAAATTATTCAAAGTTATGAGTCCGCTTTAGCATCAACTGTAGTTCTTACTTCATTTATCCCTATGCTTATGGATACAGGAGGTAATGCAGGATCTCAATCATCAGTTACCATTATCAGAAGTTTATCCTTAAATGAAATTAAGTTTAAAGATATATTTAAAGTAATATTTAAAGAAATTAGAGTTGCCATACTTGTAGGAATTACTCTAGCAATAGCTAATTTCATTAAACTATTAGTAATTGATAGAGTATCTATAACAATCGCACTAATTGTATGTTCAACATTAATAATTACAATAATAGTTGCGAAAATTGTAGGAAGCACATTACCTATGATAGCTAAAAAAATAGGATTTGACCCTGCTGTTATGGCAAGTCCCTTTATAACTACAATAGTAGATGCAATATCATTAATAATATACTTTACTATCGCAACTAATCTATTACATATATAAAAGAACGCATTATGCGTTCTATTTTTGACTTTCTATAAATTTAGTAAAATTAAGATTTTGATATGGAATAGTTTTTTCATTTAACTTCGCAAATAATTTATACGATTTTCCATCATTAGTATCAATAGTAATTCTTTTTACCTTAGAATTAAAAATCGCATAATTCTTAATAACTATATTTTTAATATTATTATTAGAAATAAATACATATTTATCCTTTTGTAATATCATCTTATTAATATTTTGTGTTAAAACTAAGCCAGGTTGTTTTAAATAGAACATTCCAATCCCATCTTCAGTTTGATTAATCAACAGTCCTTCAAAAGGATATTCCATACCACCTACTACACCACTACTCTTTTGCATATCTTTATAAGCAACAAAAATATTATTATTGTTTTTATATCCACCAACACCTTTAAATAATTCTATTGCTTTTTCAATTCTATCAAATTCTTCCATAGCTTACCTCCTTTATGATTATAAAATAAAAAGTAGAATAAAGTCAATATCTATTCTACTTTATACTCACAATCTCTTGTATTTATATTACACTTAATACTATTACCTTCTTTTATATTATCATCATTTTTTATATTTGAATGCATATAAATATAACTATTATCTACATTATTAATAGTAAGATATCTCTGATTAGTATTAGGTGTATTTTTATAGTTTAAATTAATAATATCTTTTTTAATACTAGTACTATTAAATGTATATTTAATAATATAACCTTTTTTACCAATACAATGTACATAGTATTCATTATTATCTAAGTAATCACTTATATCACATTTATTAAGTGTATCTAGTAAATAATACTCACTATTATCTTTAAATAATATATGATGCGAATAATAACTACTTTTATTATCATTATAATTAGTTATTACATAATCATTATTTTTATATGAAAATTCTTTATATATAGTCTCATCACTAATTAATGAATACTTATTAAATTTATCAATTCTACTTTTATAATCAATATAATTAATTAATTGATAAACACCTATTATAACTAGTATAAAAACTATAATAATAATTAGTATAATTATCTTTTTCATATTACTCCTTATTTGTTTTTGCTTTCTTATTCCAACTTACTTGTTTACATTTTGGACATTTAATATATCTAGTACGTCCCATATGCATAGAAAATAACATCTGCTTACTTGTTGGAATAAACTTATGCTTACATTTACTACACTCATAATATCCAGCAATTCTCTCTATTCTAAGAGCATATATACATCCTACTATAAATATAATAAGTGCGATAAGTATTAATAATACTCTAATAAATACAGGCATATCTAGGTATGATGCAATATAAATTAATATTATAAATGTAATAGAACTACTAAATCCAATAACATATTCAAGTAATAATAAAGTTTTTTCATATTCATTATTTTTCTTTTGTAATTCTATTAATCTATCTTCAGCCTTAGTAAAATAATCACTTTTTAAAATCTTTTCTCCGTTTAATAATTCATTAACACTAATACCTAGTATCTTAGATAATTCTAACATTAAGGATGCATCAGGCATGTTTTTACCACGTTCCCACTTGCTTACTGCTCTATTAGATACATTAAGCAAATCTGCAAGTTGTTGTTGTGTTAAACCTTTCTTTTTTCTACACTCAGAAATAAAAACCCCAATTTTTTCTTGATTCATAGTTATTCCTCCTAGTTATAATATATCAAAATATTACTATTTTTTAAATATACCAGAGGTTGATTTTAATTATTTACACTTATTCCTAATTCTTCTAATTGTTTATCACTTACACTATTTGGACAGTTACTCATTAAGTCAGAAGCTGATGCTGTTTTTGGAAATGCAATTACATCACGAATATTATCAGTATTACATAAAAGCATTGTCATTCTATCAAGTCCTAGAGCAAATCCACCATGTGGAGGTGTTCCATATTTTAGAGCATCAACAAAAAATCCAAACTTATCATCTACTTCTTCTTTGGTTAACTCTAATGCTTCAAACATTTTTTCTTGAATAGCTTCATCATGGATACGAATAGAGCCCCCTCCTGCTTCATAACCATTAATAACTACATCATATGCTTTAGAGTAACAATTCTCTTTATCTGTTAGCAACTTATCAACATCACTATCTTTAGGCATAGTAAATGGATGATGAAGGGACAAAAATCTACCTTCTTCTTCACTCCATTCAAATGATGGAAAATCAGTTACCCAAAGTACTTTATAACTACTATTATCAATTAGATTTTCATCGCGTGCTATTTTAATTCTAAGTGCACCAAGTGATGTTTTTACTATTTTTTTACTTCCCATCACTATTAATACTAAATCGCCATTATCAAGTTTTAAACTAGATTTAAGATTATTTATTTCTTCTTCACTTAATAATTTAACTATACTACCAGTAACCTCATCTGATATCTTTATGTAAGCAAGGCCACCAGCTTTATATTTCTTAACAAATTCAGTTAAACTATCTAATTTCTTTCTTGAATAACTATCAGCAAGGCCCTTAACTACAATTGCATTAATAATACCATTGTTATCTATTACACCTTTAAATAGATTAGACTCATTATTTTTAAGTATATCTGTAATATCATTAAGTTCCATACCAAATCTTAAATCTGGTTTATCAGAACCATACTTATTTACTGCATCATCATATTTCATACGCATAAATGGACTTTCTAATTCAATACCTTTAACACTTTTAAATATATCCTTAACAAGTCCTTCTGCAACATTCATAACATCATTTTCATCTACAAAACTCATCTCAACATCTATTTGTGTGAACTCTGGTTGTCTATCAGCACGTAAGTCTTCGTCTCTAAAACATTTAGCAATCTGAAAATATCTCTCAATTCCACCAACCATTAATAATTGTTTAAATAATTGTGGAGACTGTGGTAATGCATAAAATGACCCTTTATTTACACGAGATGGTACTAAGTAGTCTCTTGCTCCTTCTGGAGTTGATTTACATAATACTGGTGTTTCTACTTCTAAGAATGATAATTTATCTAAATAGTTACGTGTTGCCATTGTAATTTTATGACGAACTTCTAAATTATGTTTTAAACTATCTCTTCTTAAGTCTAGATATCTATATTTTAATCTAGTATCTTCTAAGGCAGTAGTATTATCACTTATCTCAAAAGGTATTTCACGAGATTTACTTAGTATTTGAATACTATCTACAACAACTTCTATCTCACCTGTTGCAAGATTACTATTTACACTACTTCTTTTATTAATATTACCACTTACACTAATTACATATTCACTTTTAATAGTAGTTGCAATATCATAGCACTTACTTTCAGGATTAATAACAAGCTGCATTATACCACTTCTATCTCTAAGATCAATAAATATAATTCCTCCTAAATTTCTTACCTTAGATGCCCAACCATATAATTTTACACTCTCTCCTACATTATTAATATTATACTCTGTATTAAACTTCTTCATAATTTCCTCCTTTTAAATATAAAAAGCCTATAAATTTAAGGGCGATATATTAACGCGGTACCACCTTAATTCATAGACTAGCTATCTCTTTCTTTAACGCAGATATACGATTATTCTTAATATTTGATGTCTTCATTATATATACTAACTAGTTTACACCACCCACTAGCTCTCTATATAGTAATTTATAATTACTCCTTCAAACAAATAATTTAATATATATGTATTCTAGCACATATTTAAAGATTTTTCTATACTCTAAGATATATAATATGGATTTTTAAGTAATTTCTTTAACTTAGCACCTACTTCTTCGATAGAAGCATCTTTAATTTTAGCAGCTCCCGAGTATTGATGACCTCCACCATCAAACTCTTTCATAACTTCTCCTACATTTACTTTTCCATGTGAACGTGATGAAATAGATATAGTATCATCATCTATTCTACCTAAGGCAAATACAGCATCTAATCCATATCTAAGAGAATAGTCAGCTGCTTTAGCAAGTTCGACAGATTCAACTAATTCATTTTCATCTGCAATTATAGTACCTATAGTATAATGTGATACATCAAGTCTATTGACTAAGTTTTGTACTTTTCTATCGCTATAAAAATCTTCAACAAAAAATTCAGACACTCTATTTACATCTGCTTTAGAATCTAGTAACTTTGATACTATTTTAAATGTTTCAGAACTAGTATTCTTACTTAATCTTGCAGTATCTAGATGGATTCCAGCAAGCAAGTACGTTGCAATATCACTTGGTATCTTAATTTTAAAATTACAAAGTAATTTAGTTATTATTTCTGATGCACTAGATGCCTTAGTATCAATGTATCTATAATCACACTCTACACAATCTTTACTTAAGTCATGATGATCTATAACAATAGTATTTTTAGGTATTAATAAATCGCTTATAGAAATTAATTCATGTGTGTTAACATCAGTTAAAACGAACAAATCATTCTTATCTTTTATAATCCTATATGTATCATTATTTATTACTAAATCTTTAGAATTATCCAACTGTTCAATAATTACCCTAGCTCCATTATTAATAGTGTCTATATTATCATTAACAATAATTCTAGATTCTTTTTTAAATTTCTTTGCAATCAATGTAATACCAGCAGCAGAACCTATTGCATCAAAATCTGGTTTTTTATGAGGAACTATAATTACCTTATTAGCATTAATAATCCTATCAGTCATATATAATTTTAAATCTTTTATCATATAAACTCCTTAACACTAGAATATTATATTACAAAGATTTAAAATTGTAAACAAAAAATGGCAGCAGTATAATACTATTCACCATCTTTTTTCTTAATCTTATCTTTAATCATATCAGCTACTACATTACCACTAGTTAGATTATCAATAGTTTTATTACTTGCAATCTGTTTAATAATATTAGAGTTTACTTTAGTACCTTCCACTCTTCTATTATTTGCACCATCCATCCAAGCACTACGTAATCCGTGACGAGACCTAATAAATGCATCAACATTCCTTAAATTAGATATTTCTCTTTTAGTTTCTTTTTCATAAGTATGTCTAGCATTAGAATTACGATATCTAAAATACATAATAAAGAAGTATATTACACCAGCAAGTAAAAATGCCCACTTGTAATCAAAATCTACAAATAGCATGGCAAGAAAACCAAGTAATTCTATAAAAGCAGATACAGCAATAAGTTTTGGCATATGTATAGGTACACTACCCATAGTCTCGTTAGTTCTTGCATTAACTGCTACATAATGAAGTAATTTTTTGCTTCCTGTTACTTCTTGATAACTATAAAGCCAAACAGGTAAATATGCTGCTTTCCATTGTTGCCCTTTAATTTTTAATTCTTCGCTATTCCATTTAACTCCACGATCATACTTCTTTAGTGTATCATTAGCAGCAAAGCGAGCAATATCCTTTCCTTGAGTATCAACTAATTCTTTTAGGTCATCAATTGAAGTATCCCTTTTCTCTGATGTAAATCCTCTTAAGTAATTTGCATTATACTTTACTACATTTTCAACATCAAAAGGCATTATTGCATTAATAATATTATTTGTTTTCTCTTTAGATGAGTTATTTAATCTATCACTACTTGATTCAACAGATAAACCTTTGATTGCAATATCAAACTCGCGTTCTATATGATATAAATCTGCATCATATCTTCTTTCTCGGTGTTCATCAGATCCTACATAGTATGACCTTGTTTCATGCTCACCTTCGCCATTAAAATTAGCATGAGCATTAATATCAACTAACATATATGGGAAATATACACCCATTATGTTTTCAGTTGTAAACTCAGCTCTAAACTTAGGATGAGCAAAGAACTTCCTTTTACCTACAAACTTCTCTATAGAAGCCCTTGCATCTTCCCTTTTAACACTAAATGGAAGCACAACATCCGGTACGGCCCCGTTCGGTATTTGTTCATTAATAGACAAAGTATTTCTACACCAGTGGCATCTTGCCTGTGTAGATGAAGTTGTATCAATTACAACCTCTGCACCACAACTACTACATTTAAGTGTAACAACATTATCATCTGAAGTAATTCTAGTTGCACCTGATGCGATTACTTGACCTTCAAGTTTAGATATGTCAGTTTCAAAACCTGATACTTTTTCCGGTTCAAACTCATGACGACAGAAATTACATCTAAGCTTACCAGTATTTCTATTCATTGAAATATCAGTTGAACCACACTTAGGACACTTTTCTTGTCCGTTTTCCTCACCTGCTAAAGTATTTATAATAGTTGCAGCATCTTCTACACTAGTAACACTTTCACCATTATTATTCTTATTCTCTTTCATATTATAATCCTAATAATTGATTCTTAACTTTATCGTAATCTTCTTGTGTAATAGCACCTGCATCAAGTAATTTTTTCATTTCCATTAACTTTTGAGTTGGATCTACTGTAGCTTGACCTTGATCTTGTGCTTGACCACCAAAGTTTGGTTGATAAGAACTTGCAGTATTTGGTTGCTGCATTGCCCCCATCATACCACCAGCAGCATTCATACCCATGCCCATGAAAGCCATACCTGATCCGCCACCGTTTTCACCAGCACCTTGTAATCCACGTGCAGCAGCTTGTTGGAAAAATGCATTACCACGATTTCCAGATAAAGCATCTGCCTTCTTAACATCACTCATAAGTGCTTTAGTATCTTCATCATATTCAATTGCAAGAATTGCAGTTTTTACGATTTCTAAACCTCTATCACTTTTCCATTGGTAACCTTCTTCAACAGCTTGTGAAAGACTTTTCGCAAATCCAATTTGATCTCCTTGAATCTTAGACATTCTATTCCCTTTTGAAGGATCATTTGTATAATTAGAAAATGCAGCCGATAGACTTCCAACTACCTCATTAAATAATTGCGCACCAGCATCATTATCCATATCAGCAAAATCAAATACTTCAGCATTTGCTCCTAGATATTTAGCGGGTACAAAGTTTTTAACAAATAAAATTGGATCTGTAATTTTTAAAGTATAAGTACCACGAGTAACAGCTCCTACCTGTGTGCCAAAGAATGCATCATCCCAATATATTTCTGATTGAGTACCAAATCTATTATTTGGAATCTCCTTTAAATTAACATAAAATGCTAATTGTTGAGATGTTGCTTGTCCTCCAAACTTAAACTTATCCCAGCTTGACTTAATAGTCGATGCAATAATTCCATCACCTGAGAAAAATGATTTAGAATTAGGATCATCAGATCTAAACTCAAATCCACCTGGTTCTGAGATGAAACCTGTAATAGCTCCATCTTGCATAGTAATAAGCGCAGTTCCTTCTGGAACAATAATCTTACTACCATTAGTAATTACGTTTTCACTACCTTTAGTATTTGAACCACGTCCATTATTAGTACCCTTAGGTACTGCTCTAAATACTCCCGCAGTAGCAGGTACTCCTTCCATTGGCATATAGAAGTCTTTCCACTGATCAGCAAAAGTTCCTCCTAATGCGCCTGTAAATGCTTTAATAAATCCCATAATATATTCCTCCTTTAATTTATTAAATACATTAATAATGCTATGCATTATTATACAAGAAAATTATATCATACTCGCAAACAAAAAAGAAGTAGTTATACTTCAATTTGTTAAAAGTAAAAAACAATTTGTTAAATTATATTCATCAAATATAAGAAAAATGATAATAATATATTTGATATTGTTAATATAAGAATAAACAATATATGTTTTTTTCTTTCATTATTTAGTGTTGCAATAAATTCTCTTATAAAAGCATTAATCCAAAAATACTGTTTAGTATTACTCCCAACACCTTCAATATTATAACCTAGTTTATAGGCAATATTCCCTGCTCTAAAAACATGATAATTAGTTGTTGAATAGATAACTTTTTTATTATTTTTAATAAGATTCATCGAATTAATTATATTCTCTTTAGTATTTCTTGACTTATCTTCAATAATTATATCTTTAGAACTAATTCCAGTACTTATTAAATAATTAGAAATAGCTTGTGCTTCTGATATAACCTCATCACTACCTTGTCCTCCTGATGATATAAATTTAATCCTTTTACCTGTTTTACTCTCTTGCATCTTACTAAATTTAACAGCCTTATCTACTCTTGACTTTAAAAGATTTGTAAGTGATCCATCCTTTTTGATACCACATCCTAATATAATAATATAATCTTTATCATATTTAGAGTTGTGCATAGCTGCTTTTATACTACAAATAATTGTTCCGATTAATATACACTCTAAATATGTAATAATGCCATATACCGTTGTTTCAAAGAATGTCTGGAAATAGCACCAAAATCCTCGTTCATTATGAACATCTATAAATGTTGCATTTTGTAATAAATCATTTATATACAAAGGTAGTAAAGTTCCGAGAAGTATAAATATACCAAGTATAATACCCAAAGCATTTTTAATATTAAATCCTTCTTTTTTCATTAATATAATATTAGATATCGAAACAAATATAGCCATAAATAATCCTAATGGCAACATATATATATCAAACATTCTACTTGCATAAGAAATAAATCTTATAGTTTCATCTAAGCCAGTATAATTTTTTAAAGAATATAACTGTGCCATTAAAGCAAATATTAAGAATATCGTTAATCCTAAATACTGAATATTACAATATTGATACATATTACATCTATTACTTTTTATATACTTTTTTATTGCTAATAATATGATAAAAGCAATAAATATTGATACACATATAGGTATTACTATACTACCAGATGAATAACCAAAAAAAGTATTTTTAGTAATTATTCCAAAACTATGAACATAAAATAGTGTTAAAAAATTATAATTATTAACAGAATCTATACTCACAAATGCTTTACCTTTATTTATAGACTTAATCTTAATCTCTAAATAATTACCTTTAATCTTTTTATCAACAATCGCAATTATATTTTTATCCTGCTCTATATTTAATTTGTAATCATTAATTTCAGTTGAAGCATCTTCAATATCATATTTAACAGTAATATATCTACCATTAATTATTATCACTAATGAAGTTATAGCAAATAAAATAAAACCTACTAATAATATATAATATCTATAACTTATTCTTTTCATAAATACTCCTTAAATTATATTGGTGTCCCCGATTGGAATTGAACCAACGACCTATTGCTTCGGAGGCAATTGCTCTATCCACTGAGCTACGGAGACAAAAATGGCGTCCTCGAGAAGATTCGAACTTCCGACCTATCGCTTAGGAGGCGATTGCTCTATCCTGCTGAGCTACGAGGACACATTCATATTGTATCATATCAAGCTAAAAAAAAATAGTCTTAAACTATTTTTATATTTCACTTTTTATATACAATGTTAGATATCTCAAGTAAGTTTAAATACTCATTCTCATTTAATTCATTATTAATAGCAAGATATATTTTATTATCATTAATGCTTATTTTAAACTTGTTTATATAGTTATCTATATAGCTAATATCATCTACTTCATATAAGAAGTTACTTTTAACTTTCTTCATTCTAATTATAGTATCATCAAAGTAATCATAATATTCATTATCTTCTTCTATTTTTAATACCGCTCCATAGTATTCATCTATATAAACAGTTATATTATAATAACCTTTAATATCTATTTTATAGTATTTCTTTAATCTTAATAATAAACTCTTTAAATCCCTTTCTAATACTTTCGTATTACTAAAATCCATATCTATAATGTTATATTTGTTTAAATATACTATACAAGTATTATCCATAAAATCTATTTTCATATTTCACCTAAAGTATTGTATGTAAAAAAAAGAATTATGTATCTACATAGTTCTTTCAATCTTATCATATATCTCTTTCTTACCTTGCTTAGTAACATTCGAAAACATAACAAAGTCATCCCCTACTACTAAATCTAATTCAGATAAAATCATATTCCTTTGTTTTTGATGTAAAGTAATACCTACTTTATCGCTTTTAGTACCAACAATAGTAACAGGTATTTTATAGTGTTTTAAATAGTTATACATAAGCAAATCATCATTAGATGGTTTATGACGGAAATCAACAAGCATAAATACTTGTTTTAAATTAGGTCTATTTTGAATATAATCTTCCATCATCAAACCAAATTTCTTTTGTTTTTTCTTGCTTAACATAGCAAATCCATACCCTGGAGCATCTACTAAATAATAGTTATCATTTACTAAATAGAAATTTATTGTTTGAGTTTTACCTGGAGTTGCAGAAGTTCTTGCATAATTCTTTCTATTTATCAAAGTATTTATAAAACTACTTTTCCCTACATTAGATCTACCAACAAGTAAATACTCTGACTTTTTGTCAGTTGGATATTGACTACGCCTAACTGCACTTATTACCATTTCTACACTACTAATACGCATATAATCACCTCTAGTAACAAATACATTATAGCAAAATAAATGAGTACAGTCAAAAATTTAAAAGAAAAAAAAGTTCGAATACCGAACTATTTAATTCTTTCATCAAGTTTAATACTAGTCTCTTTCATATCATCTCCCCTATAATATTTAACTTTAATATTATCTCCTACTTTATGTTTATAAAGTTCATATCTAAAATGAGATGAATCTTCTACCTTTTTACCATCTACTTCAACTATTACATCACCTAATTGTAATCCAGCATTAGCTGCGGGCTTACCTTGTTCAACATATCCAAGTAATGCACCATACTTAACATTCTTAGATATATTTATATTATAGTAATATTGTAAATTATAAGCATTCGATACATCGGCAAGTTGCACACCTAAGTAAGGTCTTTCAATTTCTTTTCCGTCTTCAAGTTTATCTATAATTGCATTAACGGTTTCAATTGGTATTGAAAACCCCATACCTTCTACTCCATCGCCTATTAATTTAGAAGATGTAATACCTATTACCTGTCCTAATATATTACAAAGAGGGCCACCACTATTACCTGAATTTATAGTTGCATCTGCTTGAATTGTTTCCATTATATATGAACCACTATCTAATTTTACACTAACCATTCTATTAGTACCAGATACAATACCCTTAGTAATTGTACCCATATATTCTTTACCTAAAGGAGCACCTACAGTAAATACAGTATCTCCTATTTCAGCATCATCACTTTTACCAAGTTCAGCTACAGCTACTACACTATCCGCATCTACCCTAAGTACAGCAGCATCAGTAAACTCATCGCTACCTACTAATGTAGCTTCTACCTCTTTACCATTAATAAATGTAACAGTAATCTTACTTGCACCAGATATAACATGGTTATTAGTTAGAATATATGCATCATTCCCATCTTTTTTATAAACAAAGCCTGAACCTGATGCAACCTGTAATCCACCAAATGTACGATTGTTAATAGCCTCTACTTGAATATATACAACTGAATCATATACCTTCTTAATTGCTTTCTTTAAATCACTTTCTTCTTCTAACGTTTTAGATGAAACAACCGTTTCTTTAGTCTTTTTGTTAATCTCTACTTTACCACTTAAAAGTAAGCCTAGTAATACTATTATAACTATCATAAGTATAATTATAATTATTTTATAAATACTGTTTTTATTATCTTTCTTTTCCATAACACCATCTCCGTAATTAAATATACTACCAATTTGTGACATTTAAGTGAAAAAATATTAATTATTTATTTTTCTTCTCTTGTGCTTTATATATGTATTTAAGAATAACATTAAGAGGCATAAACTTAGAAGCTAAATAACCTAATTTTATTCTAAATCCCGGTATAATAAGTTTCTTTTTCTTAAACATTTTAGTTAGCGCGTAACTAGCTACATAGTCACTACCAAGCGACTTTAAATTAAATTTTACATTAGCTACTTTATTAAACTCTGTATCAACAGGCCCCGGACATAATACACCTACATATACATGACTATTTTTTTTCTTAAGTTCATAATTAATAGCCATAGATAGATTATATACATAAGATTTTGATGCGTAATAAGTAGCCATTAAAGGGCCAGGCTCGAATGCTGCAATAGAAGCTACATTAAGTATATGGCCACTATCTTTTTTAATAAAATCATTAAGAAATAACTTAGTTAAAACATGCACACTTTTAACATTTAAATCAACCATATCAAGTTCTCTATCTAAGTTAGTATCATTAAACTCACCAATAAGACCAAAGCCTGCTGCATTAATTACAATATCAATATCCATTTCCTTAACCTTATTATATAGTTTATGACAATTAAAAGTTGTCGAAATATCCATATCAATTACAGTTACATTAACATCTACGCTACTTTTAATATCCTCTAATCTTTTTTTCCTTCTAGCAACCAATATTAAATCATATCCACGACTAGCAAGTAAATATGCCAAACTTCTTCCTATCCCACTAGATGCCCCAGTTATTAATGCCTTCATACAATCACCCTTTATTATTACTACAATTAAATTATAAATCAAAAAATAATAGAAATCAATCTATTATTCTAATTTGCCAAAAAACCATAAGGCTATTTACTAATTTTTAAGTATATCTTTTGCTTTACTTCTTATTCTTTGTATAGCATTATCTACTTGTTTATATTCAATATTAAGTATCTCAGTAATCTCTTTATTACTACACCCTGCAATCATAAGTTCAAATACTTCTGTTTCAAAAGGTGTTAATTTTGCTCTAAGTTTAGATTCTATTTTAGCTTCATTATCCGTTGATAATAATATATTTAAAGGATCACTGATACTATCTTTTAATAGTCTATCATTTACAACAATAGGATCATCATAAGATATAGATTCATTTAATATCTTATGTTTTTTTCTGTGAGCAGCTACTATTGCCGATATAATTATTCTTTCAACACAATGTTTTGCATATGTATAAAATACAGTATCTTCATGCTCACTAAATGTCTCAATAGCATGACTTAAACCTACCATACCTTCCTGTATTAAATCACTTCTATCTAAACCACAATTATCAATATGTTTTTCTTGCTTATTTACAATTGATACAACAAGCGGATAATACTTATTCATTACTATATCATTTGCCTCTTCTATATTCTCTGATACATAGTGTAGTAACTCATAATCATTTAAATCTTGATAATCCATATTACCTCCTAGATTTTACTGCTTCAAATACTACTATCGCAGTTGCGACAGATGCATTTAGACTATTTACCTCCCCAAGCATTGGAATACTAGCTATAAAGTCGCAGGATTCACTAACTAATCTACTCATTCCCTTACCTTCATTACCTACTATAATACAAGTATTTCCTTTATAATCTATTTCAGAATAATCAGTACCAGCCATGTCAGTTCCTACTACCCAAAATCCATTCTTTTTTAAATAATTGATAGTATTTACTAAATTAGGAACTTTAATAATATTCATATTAAATACAGTACCTACACTAGTTTTAATAACTGTGGAATTAACTTCCACACTACGATTATCAGGAATAATAATATATTCTACACCTGCAGCCTCACAGGTACGTATAATTGCTCCAAAGTTATGTGGATCTTCTATATGATCTAACATTACAACTAAACTATTATTAAATCTAATATCTTTTAACTCTTTATATTTATAATCACTAATATCCATTACTATTCCTTGATGAACATAAGGAAACTTATTATCCATTTCTCTTTTTTTCATAGTTATCTTTTTATAATTTGATAACTTACTAGTAATATCACTATCCATATTATCTTGAATATATATTTTATTTATTTTTATATTTCTTTTTATTACTTCTTCTGCAACATTTCTACCATATACTAACATATATCCTCCTATTTCTGCATGTATAATCATTTAGTTTAAATCACTACTTAATATATAATTCATTATATCATTAATTCTATCATTATTGTTATTTAAATATAAATATCCTATTAATGCTTCTAATCCAGTTGCATTTTTATAAGTTATAATACTAGAATATTTAGGTTTATGATTATTCTTATGATTTCTTGCACGCTTTACTATATCTAATTCTTCTTCAGTTAGATAATTATTTTCAACCATTTTAAGTAAGTATTTCTCTTGATTAGATGCGCTAACATAATTAATTGCTTCCTTCTGTAAATCATTTACTTTACCAATATTTTTCTTTACTAAATACTTTCTTACATACAATTCATATACACTATCTCCTAGGTATGCTAAAACAAGTGAATTCATACTATTCATATCTATCAAATGTAATCTCCTTTATATAACCATTCTTAATATCATTTAATATAACATTAAATACTTTATCATAATCTATTTCTCCACCTTTAATAAGGCATCCTCTTTTTTTGCCAATGATATCTAATGTTTCAAGAAATAAATCGTCATTATAATTAGTTATACCATATCTTTCTTCTAACTTCTTAGGATATAATTTATATAAGGTATTTAATATATAATTAATAACTTGATTAATAGGTAATACTTCTTCTTTAATAGCAGTTAGGCTAGCAAGATTATATGCAGTATCATCATCAAACTTAGGCCATAAGATACCAGGTGAATCAAGTAGTTCTATATCCTTATCTACTCTAATCCAATCTAGATTTTTAGTAACTCCTGGCTTATTACCAGTATTAACTATCTTTCTACCTACTAGTCTATTGATAAGTGTTGACTTACCTACATTAGGAACACCTACAACAAGCACTCTAATCTTACGTGTAGCCTTCATATTTTTTTCTTCCATCTTATTAAATTCTAAAGTCATTAACTCTTTTGTTTTACTTACTAAATAGTTTAATTTCTTATCAATAGTAAGATCAGTCTTAACAACTACATAACCTATACTCTCATAGTATTTAATCCACTTATCAGTTTCTACCTTATCACATAAATCATACTTATTCATAATAAGTATTCTTTTCTTATTACCAATATAGTTATCAATATCAATTATTTTAGATGACTTAGGCATTCTAGCATCTACTACTTCATACACTACATCTATTAGGTTGATATTCTCACTAATCAATCTTTTGGTTTTTGCCATGTGTCCTGGGTACCAGTTTATATTAGTTTTATTTTCATTCATCTGGATCAACTCCTTTATTTACTCAAAAATTGTACTTTCTTTATCATTTATATATATTGCTTGATTATCTGTTAAAAATATTTCATCAGTAGAATTTATAACACCATTATCAGAACCTTCATCACAATGAACATCTAATTTGTTTTCAAGTAATTTTAGTCCATTATCATAATTTCCACTAGTACATAAACTACCAGCACTTACACCAATATATATTCCACCATTTTCAATATATTTATCCATTACAGGTTTTATATTTAACTCATCAATTCTATCAACTAAATACTCCGTACTTCCGCCACAAACATATATAGCATTATAATTATTTATTTCTTCTTGTGATATTAATTTATGCATATCATATACTTCAATATTTTTATCTTCAATACCACATTTTGTTAAGTCATCTAGACATCCTGATAAAATTCTTACAGCATCAGGATCATTTGCAGCTGTTATTATGAAAAGAACTTTAGCATTTTTAACTTCTACATCTAATAATTCTATGAATTTATTCATTATATTTTCATTATCAAATCCTGTACTTGTTAAAATTATTTTCTTCATTATAACACCTTCTTCTTTTCATTTTGAACTTCAACATATATTGTTGGTATATTTGACTTTTTAATTTCTTCTTCTATTTTTTGTTGCATATTTTTAGCATTATTAAAATCTACATTTCTAGAATTAGTCCTTTCAAGTAATAACTCATCACTTATGTGTAAATAAACTATTAAATCACAATCTAGTAAAACAGTACCAAACATAGGAATACCAGGTTTAATTTTTAATTTAGTTCTAACTAATTCATCCATTTTATTTCCAATTTCTTCAGTCCAAGGCGTTCTACAAACATATTCAGTTTCTTCAGGAGTTAATAATGGAAAAATCTCTTCGTCCATATCAACACCAAAATTAGATTTTTCAATTAAAGTAGTTTTACCCGTACATGTAGTTCCTAAAACACATATTCTTTTATCTTTATTATCATTAAAAACTAGCTTTAATTCTTCTAAATTAGACATCATATCACCTCTTTTTTAGCAGTGGGGTTAAAAGGTGTAATCACCTTATCAATTCCCACCTTATTTTTAATTAGAAATAGTTATTTTTAACTTGTTTTTATATATTTTAACATCTTTTTATATAAAACATGCAAGCTCTAATTTCTCTCAAAGTCTTGTAAATAAAGGATTTCTTAATGGAGTTAAATAAATCGTAATCAACCAATTTATATTGGTTTTATTTTCATTCATGGGTATTACCTCCTTACTAATCGTTTACTTTCTAGTTCTTTTTTTAATTTAGTTGATACTTCTTCAACAGTTTTTTTATCAAATGGATTTGGCATATTATATTTATTAATTAATTCTTTAAAAGAATAATATGATGCTACAGATCCAACTTCTTTAAATATAACTAAGTCTTTATCTGATTCATTCCAAATAGAAAATGCTCCAAAATATGATAATGCATAATCTATATAATAGAATGGATCCAAATATATATGAGATTGTCTATAAAAATATCCGCCTTCATCTAAATTAATATGCCCACTATTGCTTTTTTCTAAATGATATTTTTTTACTAATTCAATCCAAGTTTTTCTAATATCTTCTATTTTTAAATTTTTATTTGAATAAATAATTTCTTGAAATTCATCTACTAAACATATATAAGGTAAATTACCAAGTAAATTATATATTTTCATAAAACAATACTTTTTATAGTCTTCTTCATTAAATATATTCTCTAAATGTTTCATCATTATTAATTCCATACTATATGAAAACATCTCAGCAATTTCCATTGTAGGATATTTAAGTAATGGTGAAACAATATATTCTTTATCTTTAATAGATGCACAATACTTTTGAAATGAATGACCCATCTCATGAGTTGTAGTTTGAACATCCAAATAATTATTTTTGTAATTTCCAGTTATAACTGGAATACAAGATTCAGTTAAATAATTAGTAATTGAAAAATTTACTTTATTTTCTCTTTGAACTAAATCAATATAATCATTATCAACCATATTATTAAATAATATTGATAATTGATTATCTACATCTTTAAAAGAATTTTTAAGTTCATTTAATAGTTCTATACCACTTATTTTACTTTGAGGCATTTCACTAAAAAATATAGTATCGTAATACTTTAATTCATCTAAATTTAGTTCTTCTTTTTGCCAATCACTCATTAATTTACAAATAGGAATAATATAATTAGTAATATTAGTTCTAAACTTTCTTATATCTTCATAATCATAACCTATTCTTTTTAATTTATATAAACTATATTCAACATAATTATTAAAACCTAGTTTTTTAGCAATTTGATTTCTAATTGTTATTAATTCAAATAATATATTATCATATTCATTTTGTTTACCATAATAAAAATCATTTATAGTGTCATGTGCCTTTTTTCTAGTATCTCTATCTTTGTTAGAAAAAAATCCACTAATATAACCTATTGTTCTTTCTTCACCTTCAAATTCAATTTTAGTTTTATTTAGATTTCTATAATCCATTTTTAATTCATTTTCTTGCTTTGCTAAAGAAGAAATATCATCAGATGTAGTTTTTGATTGGTATTCTATAATCTTAAAAAAATTAGATGGTAAATATTTTTCTAATTTTTCTTTAAATTTAGAATTACTTAATTCAGTATAAAATGGTAAGAATAATGAGTCAAATTTAACTTTAATAGAATTCCAATGTTCTATTTCATTTTTAAAGAATATGTCACTTTCATCTCTCATATTTCTAATATCAGCATAATCATACATTTCTTCTATATGATTTTGAATACTATTAATTCTTTTTACTAATTCAAGATACTCACTAAAATCATTACAATTAACTAGTTGTTCTAGCAGATTATTAACTAACATAATTGTTTTATCATAATTAATTCTCTCATATTTAATTTCGTTAAATTTTATCATTATGTCTCACCTCTTTTTTATTGGAGGGGTTAACTGGAAATATCAAGCCCCTAATTCCTAATCTAAAAATCATTATTTTTAGCTAATTTTTATCGCTTTTTACAATTTTTTAATATTTTATAATCCAAATGTGCAAGATTAAATTCTTAGTTTTCCTTTATTTTATAAAGATTTGTTAAAGGGGTTGAATAAAACAATATCAACCAGTTAATGTTAGTTTTATTATCCATAGGAATCACTCCATTTCTATTCAATTATAGCATAAAAAAGACGAAATTTAGTATAATTCCGTCTAATTTTAAATCATTTTTTTGGGGTTAGTTATTGCAACATCATTTTTTGAGTTACAGTTTCTAGGTCATATGGTAAATCGTAATATCTTAATCTTCCGATTACTTTTTTATTTAAAAGTTGCTCCTTTTTCTTTTAACAATCTATAATACTTTTCTTTCTTTTTATCAAACATTGTTCCAATAGCATTTGTATTTAGTATTACTTTAAATCCATTATCAATTGCTCCTAAAGCAGTTAACGATATACAACCTCCACCATCAACTCCAACGATTTCAATTGTATCAACACTATTTTCTTTTAAATAATCTAACAATTTTGAATTAGTAAAGGCATCGCCTTTATATTTATCAAAAACTACATTTCCTTTTTTTATTACTTCATCAGATAATTCCGCTTCAACAGTTCCGTCAAACACATGAACTGGCGCTAGTTTATTTATAAAATTATTTTTCATTAAATTTCTAATATAAATTACTGTTTCGTTTTCTTCGATTGATTTATTTATTCTATTAATTAAATCTTCATCATATTTAAAAAACTTATCATGAGTTTTTCCAATAGTAGCTTTTTGAACATCTATAACAAATAATGCTTTCATCTATATCTTTAATCCTTTACAAGTGTCTATTACAATATCTTTTAATTTTTCTTTATCATCTATATCTTCTACAAGATACATAGTTTTTTTTGAACCTTCATAAGGTGTTTTTTCTTTCATGTTATATTTTTTATTACTTTCAACTATCTTTACAAGAAAATTGTCTCCACCATAAAGACCACCGAATAATATATTATTATGATAAATTAAATATCCACCCATCATAGGTCTACAAGTAATATTATCTAATAAGTCTAATTGTTCTAAAATATAATCTTTATATCCTTTTGTTGTAGCCATTTATTCAACTCCTATTTTTTCTTGATTGGATGTCTTATTACAGTCTTTAATTTACTAACATCACATTTTCTAGGATCACTTAAATATATTTCATGATGATATCTTTTATCAGTTATATCTAATTCATATCCATTTTCTTCCATATAATTGTGCATTAGTTCTACTGTAGCAGGTTCATCATCATAAGAACCATTATGCATACATTGAACACATAATCCTTCATCATAAGTTAAAAATTCAACTCTAGAAAAATCCATTTTTTTCTTTTTAGTTGCTTCTTCAATAGCCCAATCAAAATCTGCTTTAGTTACAAAACCTGGAAGTCTAATAATTGAAATAAAATGCATAGCACCTTTATTATTATAATCAATGCTTCCTTTTAATCCATCTTGCCACCAAAATCCTTCAAGTGGTGGAACTACATACTCAAAGAAACCATCTATTTTATGAGTTCCTTTATAACTCATTTTAATTGTATAAGCAACACCATATAATAAACCAATTGTATTTTGATAATCTCCATTTTCTTCATTAGGATTTCCTGTTCCTCGTACTGCAATATAGTTCATCTTAGGAATCTCAATTATACTTGGTTTATTTTTAGGCATATAAAATTCTTTATATTCTTTCTTATAATCAAAAGCCATATTTTCAACTCCAATCTTTCAATAAATATTATACCACACAAAAACGGATTCTCATCCGTTCTGTATATCTTAATCTTACGATTATTTATTATCACTAATCATTCTTTTCTTGAATACAATAATTGATAATAATAAAACTGTTATAAAATAAATTAAAAATACTATTATATGAATAAGTGTTAAATTACTAAAATCATTATGTAATGTTCCTTGAATTATATTTAGACATACTTCAAATGGTAATGCTTTACATATAGCTTCAAATACCCCACCCATTACTTCTTTAGGGAAATACATACCACTAGTAAAACATACTAATTGAACAATAATACTTCCTAAACCTCCAGTTCCTTTTTCACTAACTAAACTTCCAATTAATATTCCAAGTGATATAAAGAATATAGAAATTATCATAGATACTAATATAGTTGGTATTATACTAACTGTAAATTCTAATCCCATAATAATAGCAGTTAAAAAGAATAAAATATTCTGAATTAATACTATTGGTAATAATGATAGTATATATCCTAAAATATAATCACTAGATTTCATTGGAGATGTTCCAAGTCTAATCAAAAACGAAGATGTTCTATCCTTTGCAATTAATGTAGCAGTAAACAATGTGATAAATGAAAATCCAAATAATATAATTGATGGGGTGAAATTTTCCAACCTGTAATTTTCTGCTGGAATATCAAATTGTTGAAATATAAATAATAAGAATAATGGTAAAGCAATTTCAAATACTAAACTTAAAGGATCTCTAATTAATTCCTTAAAATTTCTTTTAGCAAAATTAATCATTCTCATTATAGCTCACCTCCAGTTGCGATTGATACAAAAGCATCTTCAAAGTTTTTAGTTTTAGTTTTTTTGATTAATTCTTTAGAAGTTCCAACTTCAACAATATTACCATTTGCCATTATACCAATTCTATCTGATAAACTTTCTGCTTCCTCCATATAATGAGTTGTTAAAATAATTGTTATTTTTCCTTTTAATGAATTAATAACTTTCCATAACTCTTTTCTTGCAATAACATCTAAACCAAGTGTAGGTTCATCTAAAAATAATATTTTAGGATCATTAATTAAGCTTATTGCAATAGATACTTTTCTTTGCCATCCACCAGATAAAGTTTTTGCTCTTTTGTTTAATACTTCATCTAATTTAAACATTTTAATTAATTCATTAATCTTTTTATCTTTATCTTTTATCTGATAAACTCCAGCCATAAATTCTAAGTTTTCTTTTACGGTTAAATTTGGAGCAATAGCAGTTTCTTGTGGTGAAACATTTAATATTTCTTTTATTTTAAATATATCTTTTTTCATATCCATATCAAGGATTTTAATACTTCCAGAAGTTGGTAATATTAATCCTGATAACATTTTAATTGTTGTAGTTTTTCCAGCACCATTAGTTCCTAAAAGTGCAAATAATTCACCTTGTTTAATATTTAAATCTATTCCATTTACTGCAATTTTATCTTTAAACTTTTTAGTTAATTTCTTTGTTTCAATAGAATACATACTATTTATTATCTGGCATTATTTTATCCATAGTATCTTCTAATACTTTAGATTTAACAATAGCCATTCCTTTCTTTTTATCACATAAAACTACAACAGTATCTCCAGGTTTAATATCAAACATATCTCTTGCTTCTTTAGGAATTACTATTTGTCCTTTTTCTCCAACTTTAGCAATACCTACGAATTTGTTTTTCATAATCTGCCTCCTTAAAGTATAACAAGTTATACTTTTCATACTTAATTATATACCTATTTTATATAAAAGTAAAGCATCATAAGATTACTAAAAAAAAATGAGATTTCTCTCATCAGTTGGAACGGGAATATCTTAATATTACGATATCTTTAAATATATTTACTTGCTTCTTTAATACTTAAATCACTCATTTGATTTTTGTATCTATTAATAAATTCTTTAACCCAAGTAGAATTTGTCTTTGAATATTCTCTTAATGCCCAACCAATTGCTTTATTTATAAAGAATTCATCTGTTCCAAAGCAATTAATTATAATTTTTTCTAATAACTCATAATCAGTTTTATCCTTTAAATTTAATTGATGTTCGATAGCTGTTCTTTTAATCCAAATATTATCATCTTTAGACCACTCAAGCATTAAATCCTTAACTCTTAAATCTCTTGTTTCAATATCTTCAATAACTTTGCATAAAAAATCAATTGTATCCCACCAAGATTTATTAACTATATATTCTTTAATTTTTGGTATATCATCATAAGAAACATATTGTTTCATTGCAAGTAAATAATCATAAACTAAATATTGAAACTCTCTATGACTATCTTTATAACATATATTTAAAAATTCCCAATCGATAGTTTTTGACTTCTTTTCAGTTTTAATGAAATCATTATAAACTTCTCTTCTTTTTGGAGTAGGAAGTCCATAAAAATCAAACATATTTCTCATATACTTTGACATAGCAATAGCATTTTCTTTATCTTCTTTTGATTCAAACATTTTTTTAATCTCTAAATATTTATCCATAAGATCAACTCCTAATAATTATTATATCATGATATTATGATGTTATTTAATTACATCGTAATATTACTATTTTCCGAGTAATTAAAAAAATATAAAATACTTATTTTTATAAGTGGTGTCAATGGTGATATCAGTTACTCAATTCCTACTTAAAAAATACCTAATTATAGGTATTTTCATCATTTTAACATTATTTTTTAGTAATTTTTTAACAAAGCATGCAAGATGTTAACCTTAGCAAAGTCTTAAAAATAAAGGAATCGTTAAGAAGTTACTATAAATCGGTATCAACCAGTTTATATTATTTTTATTTTCATTCATCCCACTCAACTCCTTTTTAAAATCATTAAAATTATAACATTAAAAAGGTAGATTTTGTACTAATCTATCTAAATTTATATCATTTATATGTTTTTAAATATTACGTAATCAAGTTTTTCAAAATAATTGCTTGGTCGTATGACTAAATATAGTAGTAAAGAATTACAATGCCCTAAATTTTATTATTTTCTTTCATAGCTAATGCTATTATTTCTTTAATATACTTATCTTTTCCATATGTATATTCTTTTCTATTATCCTTATACTTATCATATAATTCCATTTTTAAGTTTTCATATCTCTTTGCTTCATCTTCATGTGAATTCATATAATCCCTAAACATAATCGAAGTTATGCCATTCATATCACCAGTCTTATAAACATGTATAAATGCTTTTACTTTCCCATCTTCTTCTTTTCTAATTAAATAATCTCCACCCATTGTTGGTTCTTTTTTTACAGTATAGATGTCACCTTCAACAGAAGATTCAGTATACTCTTTAAAATCATCTAAATCATCAGTTTGAATATTGATATCAATAATAGGTTTAGATTTAATTCCTTTTATACTAGTACTTCCAACATGGTCAATATATTTAATTCTATCTTTATAAATATCTAACAACTCTTCTTTTGCCTTTTCATAAACAGAAGGATAATCTTCTCTATAATCACATAATTCTAAATATCCTCTTTCTAAACCAAGGTTTTCCATTATTACCACCTCATTATTACCATATTCTTAACTTTCGTAATCAATCAGTTTATACTATTTTCATTTTTATTCATTTGGGTCAACTTCATTATTTACCATATTTCATATAATATCTAGATTCAGTTTCTTCTATAACTTTAAAACCTAATTTTTTATATAGTGATATAGCTTTTAAATTCTCCTTATATACCCATAAATATATTATTTTATTTTTACTTATAACATCCTTTATAACACTTGTACCAATTCCTTTGTTTCTATATTCTTCTTCAATATATATTTCATCTAATAATATACCATTATCTTTATCAGTTAATAATAAGCATCCAATTATTTTATCATCAACTATTATATTACAATAATTACTAATTAATTTTGGAACTTCACTAGTTACATAACTATTTATTTTATAAATCTCTTCTTTTGATAAATCATTTGCATATTCATAAATATTTCTTTTTTTATACTCGATTAATCTATCAATATCATCTCTAGAAGATTTTACTAACTCATATTTCATATAACACCTTATTTTTATTAAATTAAGTATTTTACATAAAACAATTTATCATTATCCTAATAAATTATTTTATCACTTTTTTCTTTAAATTCTTTAAATGTCTTTATTGTCTCTTCTCTATCCATACTTTCTAATTTTAAAACACCACTACCATTAGAATCATCTTTTATATTCTCTATAAATTTATATATTAAATCATCTCTAAATCCAATATTTGCAGCATCTTCTTTTGTATTTCCATAATAAACCTTTTTAATATTTGCCCATATTATTGCAGATAAACACATGGGACATGGATAACAAGAAGTATATAATTCTGCACCCGACAAGTCATAAGAATTTATATTTTTACATGCATCTTTTATTGCCATTATCTCTGCATGAGCTGTTGGATCATTATTAGCTAAAACATGATTTGATCCTTTTCCTATAATTTTACCATCTTTTACAATACATGCTCCAAATGGTCCTCCAACATTTGTTTTTAAGTTATCATCTGATAATTCTTTCGCAATTTTCATATATTCATTCATATTATTCTCTCCTTTATTGATTAAGTCTTTCTAAAAAAATTATACCATAAAAGATAATTGTTTTGTAGAAATTATCTAAACTTATATCATTTGTCTTAGAAAACTATAATTAATTAATAAAAATCTATACACTTATCCACAAAATCGGGTGAAGGACTTCCGAATAAATCCGTAAGTCCTTCACCACATAACACATCCCACTTTTCGGTTATCAAGTTTACACCGTGTTCTAGTTCACGGTAAAGTCAAAGGCTGCCATTTCTGACAGCCTTTTCCGAGCAAGACAAGGTTGCCTTACAAATCACTTCGTGATTTGCTATTATTCCAAATTTTTAGTCAAACCCATGCATCTACTTACTAACTAGCCATAGTTATATTAGCAGATTTTGAGAGTTCAAGAACGGGACGGACCATACCACTATTCGACGGACCGCCGTAGCTGAGATTACCACTGCCGTTCACACACCACACGCTAGAGGAGTCTGCTTTGGGCGTCATTGTCCAATAATAGTAATTACTATTATATACCCAACTTGGAACATTTTTGTTAACAGAAGGATATTCACCTACACCTACGCTTGTAATACTCCAATCATAACCTAATCCAGGTAATAGTTCATCATATGTAATTAATCTTGCAGTTGCGGTATCTCCAGTTGCTACTGCTGTGTTCTTCCACGCATCTACTACTTGTTTTACTGTTGATGTAGAATAATCATTTGTACTACCATATTGTATTTGACCATAACTATTATACTCTGAATATTATGGAAGGCAAGAGTGAAAAAAGAGTTGAAAAATTACAATCATATAAAAAGTACATTCTATCACACTGGAATGCTATCAAAAATATGAAAGCAAGTAAATATAAATCATCAATGGAATCACATATATCTCATGATGTAGCAAAATATTTTTCATATGAACCTAAAGCATACGGACAAAGACATATCGAAAAGCTACTTAAATTAAGACAGCATCAACTTAATGGAGTTAATATAATTAGTCTATATTTAAATACTTGTGATAATACAGAAAAAGTAACCGTAAAAAAAGAAGAAATATCATTCAAAATATTTGAACGTAGTTCTTCTAATATGCCAATACTTTATAGCAACAATTCATGTACTACTATTGCATTAAGAGGATTAGTTGCCTAATCCCATCAGCCAGAAAAATTTGACACTATCAAAATATTTTCAGGATAAAAAAAATTAATTTTACACCACATATTTTACATTTTTATACATAAATTATGATTTAAAAACAATTCTCTCATTACAAAAACAACTCATTTTTCATACAGCAATACTTTATATCACTTCTATGAAACATTATAAAAAGGTAATGCAGTTCCATTAAATAATTTCACAACATCACCTATCTAATTATATACTAAACAATTTACTACTTGTAATAATTTGGCCTATAGTAACCATTTATTCCTCGCTCAGATGCATTATAAACTATCTTGCCACATTGCTTTCGATTATATTTTCTATAATTAACTTTACTAGCATCTGGATCATTACTTCCAGTATTACCCTCAACAGTATAAACATAATTATTATCTACATTATATACAATTCCAATATGACTACTTAAATATTTATCCTTATCATTAAATTCTTCAATACCAGGATAAGATAATCTTTCAGGAAAAGGAACATATGCACCATTAATACTAGGATCAAAAACAATTAAATCACCCCTTTGAGGTTTAGTATTAGGATCAGTACATTCATCTTCAAACCATGTACCAAGCTTTGCATTTACTGAATCTCTTACAAGATTATCAGCAAATGTGCTTTGCTTTATATACTTATCTATTCCATTATATTTATTAAATAACCAACTTATAAAAATTGCACACCAATCAGCACCAGCCCAATCCGTATATTTATCATTACTATTACCAACTTGCTTTTTTGCTTCATTAACTATATTATCAATTATTTTTGAGCTATTATCAATCTTGCTTTTTGAAATTTCGATTAACTCATAAGACACATTTTTATGAACATCTCCATCTTCAGTTTTTGTAACAGGAGTTGGAGATGCTTCTATATATTTAGGAGTTTTAATGTAATCATCTTCTACAGTTTTCAAAACAGGTATTATACTATGATATTTATATTTAGTAACTTGCGTTGCTTTCTTTTTATCAACCATAACTTTTTCAATTTTAATACTTGCACGAGTGTAATTTGTCTTTTTCGTAGCTTTTAATATTTTAATTTCATTCTTTATAGTAACAATTGACTTTTGCTCATATTTTTTATCAGCCTTATAGGAACTATTACCCTTATAGCACCTATCGCCTTTTAATGTATATCCCTTCTTTGCACAATAAGGACTATATTTTTTTAAGTTTAGACAATAAGAATTTGGACCATCTCCAATTTTTGACCAATCCTTACCATACTTTGAGCAGCTATACGAATAACTATATAAAACACATTTAGTATTGGCCCCAGAACCAACTTTTTCATAACCTGATGGACAACTATATGTTATACTTGAAACTTTTTGACACCAAGCAGTTTGACTACCACCACCAGCCTTCTCATAACCTGATGGGCAAACTTGTTTTTCCGCAGTTATTGTACAAAATGTATGTGGACCATAGCCACTCTTATCCCAATTTTTAGGACATTGCCAATCATAATACTTTTCTACACAATAACCAGTTTGAGCACCTCCTCCGACCTTATCTGTTCCTTTAGGACACTCATAATCTGTAAATTGTGAGAAACATCTTGTATTTTTTCCGCTACCAACTGTTTGATCGCCTTTAGGACACGAATAATTATACCCATTTGCTCTTCTACAATATAATTTGGAATTCTTTTTAAACTCCTGGTACCCACTTCTACATTTATATGTTGTAGTACTTTTTATACACCTTGTATTTTCTCCTGTACCAGATAATTTATATCCATCATCACAATAATAACCATCTATTTTCTCTTTTCTACAGTACGATTTTCCTGATTCTTCATATAAACTCCAACCATTTTTAGTATCACATAATTCATTAGATGCTGAATTACCCATAAGTTTAGATGTTCCATTTGAGCTTACTATACTTAAAACAAAAGCTGTAATCAGAATTGCGGTTGCTGAGAGCAATGAGAAAAGATATCCACTCTTAAATTTATTTTTTTTATCACTTAATTTTTTTTTCATATTTACGCCTTATTATTCTTATAACTTATTATCAATAATACATTTAATTCTATTCATCGCTAAAAAAGTCATCAAAAAATTGATCATCAGTAATTCCATTATGTATCTCATCACTAGATTTTGACGTTTCAGGTTTAATAATTTCTTCAACATCAGCATCAATAAATTCTTGAGAATCAGAATTATCACTAGAATCATTCTTATTATTTGCCTCTTGTTCTTTTTTCTCTTCCTCTTCTAATTCAGCAATCTTTGCATCTATCCTCTTAACCATTTCATCAATATTAAATGAACTGTTATTAGATTTTGATTCTTTTCCAAATGGATTTGCAGACATACCACTTAATCCCGGAGGCATAGCAGGCATTCCTCCCATTCCTGGTAATCCTGGAAATCCACTAGGCATTCCACCAAAACCTCCAAGAGGTAATCCTCCACCTGGATTAGAACCACTAGGATTATTTAACATATTATTAATTTTATCTTCACGTTTTTTTTCAACAAACCCCTTTAAATCAAATACTTTAACAGGTAATTTTTCATGCACAGGATATGTTGCCTTTGGATAATTCACACCCCAATCCATTTGAAAATTTGGAGTTAATTTCGTTTTAAAAGGCATCATACGAATTCTAAGAACAATTGTTTCCCACATTTTCATACGCTGTAAATCGCTAACTGTAACAAGAGGAGTTGATGATGTTTTATCTTTTTCTTTAGATTTAACTTCACCACACATTTTGCTTATTTCTTCAAGCGCACTAAGCTCTGAACTAATTAGATATATGATATTACCACAGTTACCTTTTATAGTTTCGCCATTTTCCTTACCATATACTTCATACAATTGAGCAAAGTTCTGTATAATAAATGTAAATCTTATGTTTCTAGAACGAGCAGCAGTTACCATCGTTGTTACATCTTTTAAAGGAGGCATATTAGCAAACTCATCAAGAATAAAATTTGTTCTATGAGGTAATTTTCCACCACTTTCTTGAGCTACAGAAATTAATGTTTCATAACACTGCTTTAAGAAAATTGTAACTAATGCATGATATGTTTTCTTTTCATCTTGAATAACTATAAATACTGCTGTTTTTTTACGACCCACATCACGCATATCAAAATCATTGTGCGCAAGCATCTCAGATAAATTTTCACGAGATGCAAATAACTTAATCTTTTGCTTAAAAACTGATAAAATACTTCCTCTAGTTTCATTAGGTGCCATAATTGTTGATGACGCATTTACATATGCAGGACTAGCTGGATCCTTATAACTAAAGTATTCATTAACATACTTGGTATTTCCAATTTTTTCCTCACCAACTGTAGTCATTAGATTTATACTGTTTAGATTAATTTCATCCTCTGCAGCATCTTCAAATAAGCCAAGTGATAATCCAGCAAAATAATCAGCGCTTGTGTTTTCCCAGAATGGATCTTGACCTTTAGACGATTCGTCATAAAGAATATTTTTAGCAAGGTCATCTAATAACTCATTAGCTTTATCTTGATTGCCATTTTGATAAAATGAATACGGAAGACTCATTGGATTCCAAGAATTACCTTGTTGAGGATCACGAAAGTTCAATAGAACTATATTATAACCCAAATCTCGTAACATTTCAGATGTGTCTTCAAATATTTCACCCTTAGGGTCAGTTATAATCATTGATTCATCATGTTTACACAATAATTGCACCATAGGAAGAACTGTAGTTTGCGTTTTTCCTGCACCAGTAGAACCAATGACCAGATTATGATATCCACCATCATCTACCCAAGCTTCTTTCTCGTTCATAATGATAGGTATTCCTGCAGCATCATTATGTTTAGCCTTAGGGTTAACCTTCTTAAGTTCAGCTTTCATCTCTTTATCTTTTGCCCATCGAGAATAATTCTTTTCCTTTTTAGCTCCAATTTCAAATCCAATACCAGTGCCACGGTCAAATATATATGATTTAACACTTACAAGTCCAATAATTATTCCTAAAAAGAATCCAATTATACTCATTAAAAACATTATTCCATCAGTATAAACTAAAAATATATTTATTGTAAATGGTTCTTCTTGTATAAATGCATTTATATTAACCACTAATAGTTGAACTACTATTAGCCATACTACAGAAAATATACAAAATATAACTAAATCCTTAGGTTCTACTTTTAATCTTAATTTCACTATTCATCACCTATACTTTTTGTGCGTTTTTAACTTTCCTTACAATTATAAAGGCTGTAAATAAAATAGTCAATATTATTCCTGCAATAATAGAAATAAGTATTACAAATTCATTATTATAATTAAACACATATTTATCCTTATATAATTTCATATATATCTTTGCATCATTATAATCATTCTTATCAAATTCCCATACATATTCGTATGACTTTTTCCCATTACTATTTGCATTAGATTCTTCAACAACATGGTTTGTCTTAATAACAATTTTTAAATTATCAAGTAATACACTATCCTCTTCAACTGCACATTTAATCCCCTTTGAGGTAGATAATATGTAGTAATCATCTTCCTCAATTATACTATAAGCATTAAAGCATGTCTTTAAAACAGTTGCATTAGAATAATTTTTAAAGGAGTAATTATGATTAAAATTAACACTATTATTCTTAACTCTTTTAGTATACTCAACAAAATTAGATGCGCCATCCATAATAGCATAAAACTTATTATCAGTAAAATATTTTAAATTGTTATCCTGAATAGATATTTTTTCTTTTAGTACATTATCTCTAAATTCTAGTTTGTATGTAGCATTACACCCTGTTAAAATAATTAAAACTACAATAATAAATATTTTTTTCATAGTCACCTACTTTTTATAACTAAACAAATATGTATATCCAATAAACGATCCAGTTCCATTATAATTTTGTATCTCATCAATTGTATAAGTAGTAGTTATAACCTTTATGTTCTCTGGTATATCTGCACCTTCGGCACCAGACATGTTCCAACCTTCTGAAATAACAACTGTACCATCAGCATTTACCTTTTCAACAATACCAACATGTCCATATGAATGTGAATCTCGCTCCCATGAAACAATTGATCCTGCCTTTGGCTCATTAACGTTATTACTATATTTAAAATAACTCAAAGTCGAGTTTGTTCCACCATACCAATCATTACCATTACCAAATGTAGCTAATAAAACAGATTTTGCTTTTTCTTTTAAATCATTACTAAGTGTTGATGATTCAATTATTTCAATAGCTCTATATTTTGCATACCAAGGGCACTGAGAAACGTTCCCAGCAGTCAAGTCAAATACATCACTAAGTCCTTCACTACCCTCTAAATTATAATTTGGAACTCTAAAGGTTATACCATCTTCAGTAACATATTCACCATTATTTTCAGGATCACATACTAAAGCATTAGATAAAACACTAGCACTAGTAGAATTACTACCAGCTTTAGTTAAATGAGCAAGTGAAATATTATCTCCGTAAAATGCCTTTAAAAGTTGTACATAATCATAATTCTTTTCAAGCGCCAAATACTCTCCAATATAAGGTTCAACACCACCATAATGAATATCGTGATAAGGATATGTTATTGTATCTCTAGGAACAATAAACTCTTTTACTTCTCCAGTACATTCCTCAACAGTATCAGCAAATACAGTACATCTTTTAAATTTACACATTCCATCAGAAGTAGGTTCACAATCATCTGCAGTAGCTAAAGAATAAACAGCAAGTACAATACTACCATCAGGGTTAGCCATTACAATGCCAGAGGTTTCATCAGCATACTTACGATATGTAGTTTGATCTGAACCAGAAAAATTTTGTTCATTTGATGAAGAAGTTATACTATTTTGACAATTGTTTGTTTGTGCCATTAGATAACTTCTAGCAACTATTGCATAAGCTTTACCTAACTCATCATTTTGAATAGTAACACCAAACTCTGCAGGAAGAACTCCAGCAACATATTCATCTAAGGAATACGTTCCATATCCAGATACATTTACACCTGTACATTCTGCATAAACTTCTCCAACATTAACACAGGAATTAGACTCACTAGTATTTCCGTCCGAATCATTAGTAGGAAATAACTCATCAAAAAATTCTTTATAATCCCTTACATCTTGTCTATCTAGTTCAACATCTGCAAAAATAGCACAAGGAAAAAAAAGCAATAACAAAGCTATACAAAACAAATTTCTTATCTTTCTCACTTTTTCCACCTCGAAACTATATTTTATTATTCACTTTTCTTCTTCTATATGTTATAAAAGCAATAACCGATATTGCAACTACAACAATAGCAATCACTATATATACTATATACATATTACGCTCTACAACAGTTGGTGTAGTGCCCCTTTTTATTTTTATTTCAATATCCATCTTATCTTTGTTGTTACCATCAACATGCCATATATATGAATGACCTTTTATTTTATCAGCATTATTACTTACTACCTTATTCTCCGTTTTGATTACAATATCAAAGTCTACATTTGGCGCAAAACCACTCATATCTTTTAAGGAAATTAATATGTAATCATCATCAACTTTAATATTACGATTATAGAAATATTTATTTAATGAATTGGCATTAAATAAATTTTTAAAATCATAATCATAATGTAACCTCATAATAATAGTTTTATCATTTCTTTTAATTTCTTTATCATACTCAATATCTCTACTATGGTGTAAAGGATATTGTTTATGACTCATTAACAAATAATTTTCAATTGTGTTTTCAGTAGTAATAGAAATATTTTCGCTTATTTTTGAATCAGAAATTTCTAAATTATAATTAATATTACATCCTGTAATCAATAATACTACGAAGATAATTAACAAATACTTAAATAATTTCATATAAGCCTCTTTTTTTAATAATAAGGACGATAATATCCATTAATATCACAATCTTTTCTTTCATGAACAACAGCTTCTACATAACTCGGATTATGATTACCTTCTATTGTATATACATTATTTTCATCGACAGCATATACATAGCCTACATGTCCACTAGAATAAGCATCAACATAACAATCATCACCAGGATAACAAGGATGAACGTGAATAACATCGCCAGGAGCTGGCACAGCCGAAGGATCTGTACATTCATCTTCAATCCAAGTACCTAATCCTTCACTAATAGGTTGTCTTGCAGTTGGACCAGCCGAAGCATTTATCTCAAAATACTTTCCAATTCCACCTATTTGATCAAAAAGATAAGATACATACATCGCACACCAATCAGCAGACATACCATACCAATTCTGTACAGTTTCTGCTGGAAGAGCTTCCTTAGCATGTTGTGTAGCAATCTCATTTAGTTTATCAATTGTTGCTTTTCCAGTTGGAGATAAAGGCTTAAGAACAGAATTACTACTACTGCTACTAGAATTTGAACTGTTGCTATTACTCTGACTACTAGCTAAATCACTAGTAAACTCATTCGCAACTGCACAATCTTTTATTGGCACACCAGGAGTATGGTATTTTAGTTTTACATATTCAAGTAAAAACTTATCATATTTATCAAGGTCTAATTTATAACTTGATGATGTAGAATCTGGATCATATTCACCTTCTTCACATGCAAGCGTTTCTGCAGAATAATTAGAATCCTCAATATCATCTACTTTCCCACGACTTACAACAACCATTTCTCCTGTTTCTTCATCTTCAGCCATACAATTATAATTAGTAGTCTTTGTTACCTGATTCTTGGCAAGTATCTGCATATCAAATGTAAACTCATTAGCATTCAAATATGTATAACACTGATCATTCTTAAAATCATATTCCCAATCTAAATTAGTAACAGTATTACCACTCTTCACCTCTCGTCTACTATATGCATTTAAATTCCTTTTAAATACAGTAGGAGGCTCTTCGTGATTATAAAAAAGAGCAGACATAAGTAATGTGGTATCTATAGTAACATTATACTTATTCTTATATAAATAATAAATATCATACATTTTCAAATAAAACTTATATTCATTTCCATTTCTACAATCATTTTCTGTTCCATCATTAGTACAATTTTTCATAGTTCCAAAGTAATCTTTTAAATCAGCAGGATTATAAACATCATCATCAGCCAATAAATATATAGGTTCAAAAAGAAAAATAACAAATACCAGTAAAAATATAAAAGATTTTTTTAACATAACTATAAGCTCCTTTCAAGAAAAGAATATTATATAATCAATATATATGGATTTTTAGACTTATCTAACCTTGCAAGATAATCAAGAACTTTATCTTCTGAAACTGATACACACCCCGCAGTTGGACTATTATGACTAACATGGAAAAATATAGCAGAACCTGCACCAGATACAACAGGATTCATGTTATAATTAATTACAAAACCATATCTATATGAATCAATTTCACTCATATGTTCTGCACTACTCCAATCTTTATTTGCCGTTCCCTCAACTTTTTGATTATAATATTTTGAGTCAGGATCATCAACCCAATATGTATTTGATGTTATTTGAAATATATTTAATTTAGTATTTGGTTTAGTATCTTGGTAAAATGCATCTCCAACGCCATACAAACCTTTTGGTGTTGCAGACTTTCCTTCGGCCGGACTGCTTGTTGTACCATTACTACCAACATATCCTGAAGCATTTAAACCTGAATCATTTGTCCAATTACTACCATTTTTTTCATAAAAAGATACATTTGCAGATGAACCGCTAGATTCTACAACAACTAATTGTTGAATATTTTTTTGATTTAATTCACTTTCAGATGTACCACCATTTGAAAGCAAGGTACTAAATGATGAACCGGTACTATTACTAGAACTAGTAACCAAACAATTCTTCATTGCTTCATCAACTAATTTATCCGACGCTTCATCATAGTGAATTCCATCTGAAGCATCAACCTTACCTTTTAATTGCGAATATATATCACAATATGTAACATCAGATGACAAATACCCCTTTAAACTATTATTAAATTTAACCGCATTTGCATCAGTATTTATATCTCTTTCCTCATCAACCTTTGCATCAATTACTGGTGCAACAGACACCGCAATAATATTTGCATTAGGATAATCTTTAGCAAGTTGATTATAATCAGCTGCATATTTATCAGCATCATCAAACCCATTAGTACCAAGATTAATAAAAACCGTACTTTTAGGATTAGAATTTAATAATTCTTTTAACATAGGAAGTGCAGTTCCATGAAACCAAACATAACTCTCACCAACGCCAGCAATAAAAGTAGTATTTCCTACTTTATACCCCAACGTTTCACAACTTGAACCATTATATACATCAAGACATAACATAACTGTTCTTGAATCACCCACCATAATAACATTCGATAAGCTATCGGTTTTTATGCTTCCACCACTTGCAAATGATGAACCTGGAGTAGTTCCTGTGCTACTGCTACTGTTATTATTACTACCATTAGCAGCATCAATAGCATAAGCTTGTGCAAGTTCCTCTTCAGTAGGATTATCATGAGAAGCTAAATACGATTCCTTCGCTCCACCAGTAATTGCAGATGTAGTAATTAAGCATAAAAACACACAAATTCCTACAATTCCCATGACAAATGCCGCAAATAATTGTTTAGTTTTTCGATCAAGACTAGCAGAATATCTGCCTTCAGTATCTTCTGGCTCATAATCTTCGCCTCTATCTTCAGCGCCTTTCGCATCCTCTAACTCAGCTGCACTTGGGGTACTACTTTTACTACCCAATAAATTTCCTAAAAACCCCGCCTTTTTGTCTTTTGCAGCTTTAATTTTTTTTGCGAGTTTAGCAGCTTGAGCAGCCTTTCTCACTATTGGAATAGGAACTTTCTCAGCTGCGCTTATTAATCTATTGTTTCTTTGTTGATTAAGCCTTCTTTGAGCATCAAGGCTACTACTAGTACTAGTACTAGAAGAAGTATTACTAGTTATATTGCTATGACTAGATAAAGAAGACGAAGAAGTACCAGATACAGTAGTAGTTGATGAACTTGATTGCGAACCTGAAGATAGACTGCTTGTAGTTTCACGTTTTCCAATACTAGATCGTCTCCCATGAACTTGAGCATCATTCCGAAGCTGCTTATCTGCATTAGCCTTTGCAAGTCCACTATTCAATTTGTTCGCCATCAAATCACCTCCTACTTACTATAATCCTCCTCCACTACCAAATGACTCTAATTCAGCATCAGAAGCAATTATATTAATACGCATACGTCTAGAGCCACATACAAACAATGCTTCTCCTTGACCATATTGCTTAATACTTTCAGCTTCACTATCATTTAAATCAATTAAACGAGCTAGGTCAAATACTGCTTGTTTCTTCAATCCCATAACAAGATAATATGAAGCATTATCAAATATCGCTTTACCTTGTGTGATTACAGAAGGATCACTAAAGTCAGTTGGCTGTTGCGTAATTAGCATTGTCCCAGTATTATACTTACGCGCACGTCTTTGCATTTGTGCAAGGAAATCTGCACCTAAAGTATTACCACCACTAAGTAATACGTGTGCCTCATCAACCATCATAACAGTATTTACACGTGGATTTAGTGTAAGCCCCCAAGCATACTTTAATATGTTGAAGAATAATGCATTTTTAATGTTAGAATCAGCATTCATAACTTCTCTAATATTAAATACTATAAAATTACTCTTAGGAGAAATAGTAGTATGTCCATCAAAATAATATCTTAGTTCTCTTACAATTGGTCTAATTTTTAACTCAAGTCTTTCAAGAATATCTTTTTCTTGAGTTTTCTCAGGCATAGCTAGTATTCTACCTTTAATAGTTGCATATACATCTTTAAAAGTTGGATAATCTTCACTAGAAAATCTAGTAAAATCACTATTATAATCAATACCAAAACGTTTATAAGTTTCCTGTACAACTTCACTAAACATGTTTACTAAATCCTCAGTAATAGAAGGATCATAATACTTTAAAAAAGCCTTAATAGTTTGTAAAGTACGTGTTAAAACAGTATAACCTAGTCCCTGTTTCATCTCTTCTTCATCAGCATCAAGAACAACCTCAAGTGGATTAATCATACCAAATTCTCCACCTTTACCAAGGTCAATAAAATCACCACCATATAGTTTAACCATATCCTCAAGCTCACCTTCAGGATCGATTATAACCAACTGGTGTCCATTTCTAATATGACTTCTTAACATAACCTTTGCGGCAGTAGACTTACCACTACCAGAAGTACCCAATATAATCATATTAGCGTTATTTCTATTACTCTCTTTTCTAATTTGATATAAGAATTGATTAAATAATACAACTCCTCCAGAAAAATCTACTCCGAGTAAAGTACCTAATCCAGGATCCTTTATACTATCAAATATAAAAGGATACATTGCAGCCATAGTAGGCGCTGGAATAGGAGTACCAATTCTATCTTCAATATCTTGTTTTCCATAAATAGGAAGACAAGATTTTAGCACTTGATCTTGTTCAAAACGTAGAGGAATGGCTTTAAGTTCCATAGACTCTAAATAATTACGAACCTGTAACTTCTTTAATTCAAGTTCCTCTTTATTGTTTGCAGTAATCATAATATGCATCTGAAAATCATATATTTTTGCTTGACTAGCTGCAAGTTCAGAAATAAATTGTTCCAAAGATTCATAATCCTGACGAATTCTCTCTTGAATAGTTCTATCATTTTCATCCTGATATCTTTGTTTTAAATCAGCAAGCTCTTTATTAAGCATCTTACTCATGCTACTAAAAGGTAGAGGTATATGCTTAATAACAAGCTTAATACCAGACATGCTAGTTAAACTAGACAAATATCCTGGATAAATAAATTTTGGATAAGAAATAACCGATAATATAGTTGCATATTTATCACTAACAATAAATTCACTAGGTTTAAATTCAAGCCCCTTAGGAGCAATCTCAGCTTTAATATTACTCATTTAAATACCTCCATTATGCAAATACCGTTCCAAAACTAGTGGTCTCGCCACCATTAAGGAAATTATCCAAAATCATTCTCAAATCATCATTGCTAGTTTGTGTAGCAGTAAGGCCCGCAGCAGCAAAATTGTTAATTAAATTTCTAACCCTTTTCTGAACAATATCAGTGTCTTTATGTTTAAATAACAAGAAATACTCAGTATCAACTACACTATTTCTAACAAACATATTAGCCTTATCCATATCCTCAGAAATAATCTTTCTTTGAATAGGCGATGTAGAAGAATTATATAAAATCTGTAACTCAGATAAATATACATTAATATCTACAGGTCTATCAGCAGCAATAATCCAAAATTCATAATCAATAACATTATATACAGTCTTCAAATTAGATATAATCGCACTCTGCGTAGCAGGGTCAAGAATAAAGATATTCCTAGGCATAATTTTAACACCAGAAACTTTCATCTTATTATCAAGCTCAATCATCCCACTAGCAATACTTTTAATTGGAACATCCGTATACTTACTTTTTATCGTCTTCTTCGCCATCTTTATAGCACCAACCTCTCCATATATATTTTTGTCTAGTTGTATAAAACTCCCAACCAAGTTTAATAATAGTTCTTATATTATGATAATTAGGAACTGGAAACACTAAGAATGCGCATATCACACCAGGCGATAGAGCAATAAGTGCAAACAATAGTCCCTCAATTGGTAATATCAAAAGTAATAACAGTGATAAACCAACCCCAATAAGAAACAAAGCCAAATCTACCTTAGTAAATAAACCAAATAGTAACATCGACTTCTTCGAATTAGCTGGTATCAAATACATATTATCCATATAGTATCACATCCTTTTTATTTTGCATCTTTTTTAGCACCATATTGATCAACAGTCTGTGCATGTCTAGCTTCTTGATTAATTGATAATTGTGAATTTACACCTTTAGAAACACCATTCATCTTAGATGCAGAATCACCAGCGTTAATTGTAGATATTGAACTATCAATTTTTCGAGTAGCATCGTTTATCTCACCAGCAAGGCTTTGCATCTGAGTATATCCCTGTTGTATTGCACTTTGTGTTGCAGCATCAATTGACACACTACCACTAGCAATAGCATCCAATCTATTTTTTTTCAAATCATCAATTTCATCTAAAGCCTCCTGCTGTGCCTTTACCGCATTATTATATGCCGCTTCACTGGTAAAACTACCTCTATCTATTGAAGTTTTTTTCAACTGTTCTTCATATTTTGCTAATCCTTTTATTCCATTAAATGACATTCCATTTAGTCTACCACCTGCATTAGCTGTAATAGAATCTCTTGCACTATCCATACCTTCGGCAGCCTTCATCATTTGACTGTATGTATCTTGCATTTTTTTTATGTTTTCAGTTGCAGAAGTAACAGTTTCTCCTCTAGTATGTAATCCCATTTTTTGTCTTGCTTTTGAACCAATCATCTCGCCCCATTTTACATTATCACCAATTCTATCACTTCTTGCTTGTTTATTTTTCATAGCAGTTGAATAAGAATCAGAATAAGCTTTTCCAAATTTTTCACCTTTAAGACCTGCCCGTGCGCCTCTGGTTAATCCTGACATTCCGCCCGCAAGCATACTCCCAGCACCCCCAAATAATGCTTTAGCCTTACCTTTAAATCCTTTTGCATCACGAAATCTTTGTGCTCCAGTTAATGCATTAGTTCCCATTGCCGCAGCCCCAGCAAGTCCTGCGGCCCCAGCTGCAACTCCAGCTCTTTTAATCTGTTTTGCTCCAAAGACACCATTTTTTTCATCCATAACTTTCTTTAGTGGATTTAAATTAAATGTTCCATCACCATCAATTTTAACTCCAAGATTTTCAAGTATTTTAGGTAATTGTTTAACGAACATTAATATACCAATTATAACAAATAGTTTTACCCATCCGGCTGTAATTTCCGAACCATTAATAACATCAATAATTCCATGACGACCTACTCGAGTAATAATATAAACACCAAAATATAATGCAAGTAATCTAATAAATAAACTTAAGAATGTTGACAGACACATCTTATACCATTTAGAAAATATTCCATCTTTCCCACTTTTTGGATCCATAAATGAAATTACTGGTATTGGATAGATTAATTGTAAAAATGCTAACTTAACACTTCTAACTCCAATATCAATACAGAATGTTATAAGTAACAAACACGTGATTACAGCTGCAGCTGTAGAAAGAGGATACTTATAATCAATAACGAAATCATCTGCTTCCTCACCTTTATTATAATCTGCTGTATCAAGTGCAGCATCAAGTCTAAATGTTAATCCTAAAGAACGATTTTCAACTCCTGCAACATAGTTTTCAAGCCACGGACCATATTGAGATCCTTGTTCATCTGTTGTTGATTCCATACCAGCACTTCTCAATGCTTCCTTGCATGTATCATTAAACTTAGTTCCAGTTGCATCATATAAATTTACACAATCCCCAACTCCATCTAACGCTACATTTGGACTAAAAAACGGAAGCATTATTTGAAAAGCCATTTCGTTTCCTGCCGTATCTATGATTGTGACCTTTTTGTTACCATCACCTTCTTCATCATTTATTCTCTCTCCGAGTAATAACTTTGCAAGCAAGTTATCATTTAATATCTTTGCTTGTAAACTAAATGCCATCTGAAATATATAAGGCACCAATACAAGAAGAACTAATGATATAACAGAGTTTTGAACTAATTTTCCAAACCCTTTTTGCTTATCAGTAAAATCATCTGGATTAACTATGTATGTAATTAATGAAAATGACATTTTAAATAACATAAAAATTCCAAGTAATATCTCTATTCTTGTTGCAAACTGTGCAATATCTCCCTGTGATAAAACAGAAGTTCTTGATATTGCAATCAATAAATCATATAATGTTGCTATAAAATTAAATAATGCGGAATCAATTGTAAAAAAGAATCTTACCATTATTTTAATAAACCACATAGTTATTCCCCGCTTTCTACATCAAACTAGTACTAATCAATACTCTTGATGAAATTATATCAAAAAAGCACAAAAAAAACAAGCATATTGCTTGCATATCATGTTAATTTCTTAATTGACAAGATGAAGAGTTATTATCACTAACGCTTCCATTTACGAAACAATTAAAGCATCCCATAATACTATTTTCATCATTTCCCGAAACAAATCTAACAACTATTTGAACAAGAGAAACAACGAAGAATACAATAACTGCAGCAATTAGTCTCTTAACAAATGTCATTTGAGCTTTCTTAATTTCATCTTCTTTACTTGCAATTACTGCTTTAGCAAGATCTAACATACCAAAAATAATTAATAATATTGGTACAATAATCTTAATTAGCATAACAACTGTAGACACTACATATGGAAACATTCCACTAAATACAAAATTATCAATGCCTCCACAAGTATACTCAGAACCAGTCGCAACTTTTGCTAAAATTTCAATCATAATCTTCCTCCTAAACTAATTTAATTATATATCTTTATACTTTTTTTGTCAATATGAACTATTTTATAACATATGGTTTTTTTTCTGTACCATCACCAGACTCATATAATTCTTCACTATCAATATAAATTACCCAGTTATATTTCTTATATTTGTTTGCACCATCTAAATCAGAACCAACAGAATCAATATAATAAACTAAAGAATCATCATTAGATACAGTATCTACTGTCCAAGTGTAATCAATAAAATTAGTAAAATAATTATAATTTGTACAAGATGGATCGCCTATACTCTTACAATTAGAATCATAACTAGCGAGCGTATAATCTGTAACACTAGCTAAACTAATAATCTGATTATCTAATTTCTCATCACATTCTGTTGTAATATTTATATCTAGATTATCAGTACTTCTTTTACCAACGCATACACTATGTGGAACCATCTTTTTTCTAGCCTCTTTAGTAAAATTCTTTGTATTACGATAATCACTTAAAAGTCTATCTATAATTATACTATCTGCATAATTAGCAACCCCACTATAACCTTTTTTATTAAGATTATATTTGTTATCCCAACTACTAGATATATCTTGATTTCTTTCTTTAATAAGTTTTAGATTCCCATTTGCATCTATCTTAATAATTCTATAAATAGTCCCATAAAATGATAAATAGTTATTTGCTTTCGCACCCTTAAAAATATACTCATCACCTGTTTTATACAAACCAGAACCAGACTCAACAACATCCTTTAAAAGATAATCCTTAAGATACATAGTTTTATAGTCATCACATTCTAAATATGGAATATAATTATAATAATTCTTACCATCTTTATAATTGTTTTTAATTACTACGCTACCACTACAACTATCATCTTTTAATACTTTGCTAGGACTTTTTAATCCTCCATCTATTAAATTATCAAGTTTTAAAATAGTACTTCTATCACTCTTAGGTAACATCTTATGTCCCTTAGCATAACTTTTAGCTTTACTAACCATCATTTCTTCATATCTATCATGACTTTTAACATTACCACTACATCCTCTAATAAGCATCATAATTATAATAAATAGAATTGGTAATGATATAATAACTCCACACGTTATCAAAAATTTTGAATCTAATTTTTTCATTGCATCACCCGACTATCTAGTTGTACAACTGTCACCAACACCGTTTACAAAACAATTGATGCAATTTATAAGATTGTCTTTATCATCAGCAACAAAACTTATTACTAATTTTACAATTATAAATACAAAGAACACAATAGCAGCTGCAATTAATCTTTTTACAAATGTCATCTGTGCTTTTTTTATTTCATCTTCTTTACTGGCAATTACCGCTTTAATTAAATCAATCATGCCAAGCACAACTAAAATAATAGGTGTAACTATTTGAATGACTAATATAATCGTATGAACCGTATTAGCAATTTTCTCATCAATATCAATCTGTCGTTCAGTCCCAAGAAATGCATCACATCCAGCAATATTTGCAGCATACACTGGTGCCATCATAACAGAACACATTATAAGTAAAAATAAATATCTAAATTTCTTTTTCATAAACTCTCCTTTAACTACATCCACTTGCATTACTTACGAAGCATTGTACACAATTCCATATTCCATCTGTATTTCCGCCTATCGCACTTAATAATAGTTTAACAATAAATATGATAAAGTAAACAAGTGCTCCTAATATTAATCTTTTAATCAACGTTCCTTGGGCTTTTTTAATATCATCATCTTTTTGACTAGATACCGCCTTAATCATATCGATCATTCCAAATAATACTAATACCACAGGAACAGCAATCTGTAATACATTTACTATCGTATTAGATAGTTCTAAAACTTTATATGGCAACTCCTTAATAGGACCACATGTCACATATGTTGCTGCATTAACCGGAAAAGATATAAACATAAATGCAACTAAGACAACAATGTATTTAATTTTATTCTTCATAGAAAACATCAATCTCCTTAGTGTAATATTAATTAGTTTTAGTTTCAGTTGTATTACAATTATCTTTACCATTTAAGAAACAATCCATACAATCAATAATCTTAGGTGCTCTATCACTTGTTGCAGAAAAACTAACTAATAATTTTACTATTACAAATATAAAAAACACTAAAGCAGCAGCTATAAGTTTCTTTACAAAACTCATCTGTGCCTTTTTTATTTCATCTTCTTTACTAGATGTAACAGCTTTGACAAGAGTAATCATTCCCATAACAACTAAAATGACAGGAACAACTATTTGTATAACCATATAAGCAATATGTACAGTATCTAACAATGTCCCCGGAATATCTTCAACCATGTTAGAGCCACAGCTATAACCATCTCCACTATCTATATTTTGATAATGTTCATTATCTATATCTATGTTTCCATCATCAACCGCATATACAGGTTTAATGCAAAGTAATTGTACCATGAATAACGATAAAAGTGCAAATAAAACATATATTTTCTTCATATTTCCCCCTATAAATTTAATTTATTAATCAGATTATTTATGATATCGCTATTCTGTCTTTCATTAAGCATAGGAAGTATATAGTATGCCTTAATATGAGATTCACTTTGAAATTCGCTTACTTCATCTCCAGTTAACGGACACTTATTTAAAATGACTTTCTTGTCTCTAAGCGAATTAAAAATAGTAGGATCAACCATCATAGATTCATTTATACGAATCATAGTTGGTTCAACCAAATAAATAATCTCATTACAATATTTTACAGCATTTTTAGAATTATTCAAGTCTATTAGTATAATATCCATATTTCCATATTTTTCTAAAGTCATATCTACTGCATTATCTTGAATAGAAATCATCTCTTTATTATAAAAGAAATTAAAATCTAGTTTATCTATTTCTATACCCAATACTTTACGAAATTTATCTAAATGTTTTTTTAGTATATATATAAGTGTAGTCGCACCTGCATGCTTAGTAATATTCTTAAATCCTATTATTTTAGTAGTCTTACTACTTTTGTTAACTAGTATTATTGCATCTTCATAATTATTAGGATTACTATATAACTCAACTATATGTTCTACAGTATAAGCAATATTATAAATACCAATTTCAATAATACTCTTTAAGTATTCATCTGATACATTATCCTTACTTATCACAAGTATTAGTTTTTCACTCTTAATAAAACTAACTAAGCTCTTTAGTGTATTAATATCAGTATAATTATTAATAGCAGTAATATCTATTATTACTTTCTCATAAGTTAGTGGACTAATCTCATTAAACAAAATACCAACATCATATACTCCGCTTAACCTTTTAATAGTTGCAATAGATATATTATCAATAATATTACTATTTAAATTTTCAATTACTATATTCATAATCTCTCCTAACTATTATAATACGTCCTAGTTTCTCCATATACTGGAGTAGAAATCAAATTACCAATACCAAGTGCATTAATATTTAAATGACTAAAAGTAACAATAGTATAGTAGTATGAAGTATCACTTAATTCAACTTTATATATACAATAACCCTTACTACTAGAGTCAGTATATACTTGTTCTACTTTAACTAAATCACTATCATCTTCATTCTTTTTAGCCTTAGCCAACACTTTGCTACCAACTTTACTACAATCTGCATCATAGTGATATCCCATGTTCTTTAACGTAACAGCAATACTTTTTTTACAATTCTCATCAGCAAAACAATCCTTATTACCGCTTACCATATAGTATTTATCAATAGTACTAACAATATTGTTTTTTGCTTTATATGCATTAGTATACATGTTAGATGCAATAAGAATAGAACCAACTATACCAACTACAATAATAACAATATATGCAAGCATAGTACTACCTACCGCATCCTTCATAATCCACCTCCAAATTACAAGCAATTTATCCCATAACAACTATACATAGTAGATGTATGAGAAGACATCTTTATTGGTAAACTAAAATTAAACAAGCCAAAATCTAAAGTCATACTAGTAGTTACTTTATAACTGTAATATTCATATTCTACACCAGTATCACTTGTTTTATCATTAATAATATAAACACAATAACCTTTATAGCCCTTACTATCATTAGTAGCAGGAAAAATTACTTCACCTGAATCATTAATACCTACTAAAGAACCATCAGCATCATTACACTTTACATCCCCTCTAGTATAACCATAACTAGTAAGTCTCTTCTCAATCTCTTCTTTAGATTTACTATTAAATCCACCATAATCTTCAATAGCAGCAGTAAGACTATTATTAATCTTATAAGATTTGTAATAACTTAAAGTAGATATAATAAAACCAAACATAATTACAACAAAAAAAATTACTACATATATTGCAGAAACAGCGCCAGTACTTTCTTTCATTTAATCCTCACATACACAAGTATTTTTCTCGCAAGCACAAGGTACTATATTACCACTAGAATTAGTATATGTACACTCGCCACCAGAAAAAGTACCACCTGAGTTTTCACAACTTGAACGTCGTCCTTGATTAGTTAATAAATATCCAACAACTACAGTTAATGCAGTTATTGCAGCACCAACTAAAACAACAGTAATTAAAGTTAACGAAGTTTCACCAACAGCTTCTTTCATTAATCCATCTCCTTTTTTTCTACTTGCATTAAAAGAAAATTAAGTTACAATGTTTAATTTTCTTTTAACACAAATAAAGATATATAATTCTATTGTGTTTTAATCATACCATCTAAATTATTTTGTGTTTTAACGCCATCATCTGTAACATTTGAAGCTTCAGTTTTGGTTTTTGTTAAAAAATAACCAACCAAAACAGTTGCAGCTACAGCTAATGCCGCAATTACAATTATCGTAATAACAGTCATACTTCCTTCTCCTGTTGCTTCTTTCATTCAATAATCACCTCCTGTATCTTTATTAGATTATAACACATTTTACGATTGATATCAATAATTTACAACTTTATTATGCATTTTTATGTAAAAATAATGTAAAATGTTGCATTTTTATTGTATTTTTTAATGGAATAGATGTGCTACAAAGGTTTAGAGAACACATTGTTTTAATAATTACAATTCAGCTTTATAGAATGTTTTTGTAATACTCAAAAAGATAGGCATCCACCTATCCCAATAAACTCTACATATTATAATTTTTCAATTTGTTCTTTACTTAATCCAGTAATTTTTATGATTTCATCTAATTTATAGTTAGCATCTTTCATCTTTTTTGCAATGTCCAAAGTATTTTTTTCGGTAACTTCTTTTGTTACTTTTTCAGTTACTTCTTCTGTAACTCTTTTTGTAGTCTCTTCTACTGCATCAGCAACTGCATACTCAATATTTGCTTCAAATGCTTCTTTTAGGTATTCTTCTCTATCATAAGCTACAATTACATCATCTACCCAACTATATTTCTTCACTATATCACCTATCTCCTCTAAAATTTTATTGCGTTTAGAAAGTCTATTAAGTAAATTTTCTTGATATACTCCGATTATTCCAACCGCAACTTCAAAATCACTTAGTTCATTTATACCTTTAGTATAACACATTTCTAGATAATGTGATACATTGATATTGATAATTTTTATCATATTCGTTAATTTAAAATTTGGATCTTCATCATCATTAAGCGAAAAACTAACATATGGTTTATAATTTGTATCTTTATTATTTAAATTAATCTGAATATAATACTTTTTTGCTTTCCTAATTCTTTCTCTATCACTCTTAGATAGTTCTTCATCTGGTTTATGACTAGCAGATGCTAATCTAAATATAAATTCGGCATTTCTATCTATCTCATATGCATTATAGGCAGTATTTACTTCTACATTAACATAATCAAATTCTCCTATCTTACAAACTAAATCTACACATTTCTTACTATTTAATCGATAATCCCCTATAAGTTCATCATTAAGTATCTCTATTACCCTAACATCTTTATCAAGAATACTTGAAAGTAAATAATTAAGTCTTTCTAAGTGTTCAGTATCTCCATATACTTTCTTAAATAAATTATCACTCATTAAAGGAACTACTTCTCCTTTAGGAAGTCTAGTACCTCTTAAACTTCCTTCTCTTTTTTTAAGTTTTATATTATTCATAACATCATCCTTCCTTTTAAAATTTAATATAATTTGTTGCAACAAAAAAGTTATATCAAATCTAAAAAGAAAGAGCAAATACTAATTTTTCAAGTTTAACATGCTAAAAAATACAGTATATTATAATCTACAAGTAAATTTTTATTATCTGCAATAATTAAATTGTAATTCATCAAAAAACGTAAAATTGAAAAAAATTTTTTTAAAAGTTATAATATAATACATAATAGCTTCTGTGTCGTTAACAACCAATAACTCTCTATAATGACTCCAACTCAATTTGGAACCCATTGGGTTCCATTTTATATTAGAGAATACTTCATAATTACCAATTTCCCTCTATATATATATTATTATTATTGATAACTTTCAAATTTCCTTCTTTTTTTGGCAATTTTCTTCAAAATGCACAAAAAAACACTTAAATCATAAGTGTCATTGACATAAATAGTAATAACATTACCCCACCACCGGTTGCGAATAACATTATCATTGTTTTTTTCTCCATCCGATCAAGACGTTCTTGATACTTTATTTCTCTTGCTTTATTTTGAAGTGTTGATACCATTCTAGAAAATGCCATTACTTGTTCTTGTTTATTATCTTGTGAACCTAGACTTAATCTATATAATAGTCTCATCATTCGCATAGAATCTCTAACTGGATATTCTTCTGCAAAGTCTGTATAAGGTTTTATAGATGAATCTCCAGCATCTATCTTAGCTACTAATTTAAGTAATCCACGTTTAAATACTTCTGGTGCGGTGTCTATACTCCTAGATAGTGCGATAGGCACAGTATAGTGTTGTACAAGTATTTCTAGTCCTTTTAAATAGTATGGTAATAATAAGTCTATACTATGTAAATGAGCTTTATACATTCTTTTTAATTTTGCATATGGCATTTTAAACACCAATAACGCTAATACGACCGCTAAGAATACAACTATAAACGCAAGTTTTCCAGCCAATATTGATAAGAATAATACTATTAAGAATGTTAAAACTGCATTACGAATTCTTTTTTCAAACATCTCTTCTAGGTCGATATCTTCATCTTCATATCTAAGTCTTACTAGAAATTCATAATCATCTTCTATAATATTTCTAAATATAGGAGATAATTCTTTAATAAATTTATTACCATCAAATACTTTATTATATATAAATATAAAAACTAAAATAACAGTAACTAATATATATATTAATCCCATGTTTCACCACCAAAACTATTCTGCACCTACATTTTCATTATAATACTTCTCTCCATTTAATAAGAAGTAAGAGTTCATTACTACTAGTAAGTGTATTAATAATTTTAAATACCACATATTAAGTAATTGTGAGTAAGTGTCTCCTAGTAGTAATTGTATTAAGGCAATCATACCATAAAGCATAATACCAAATCTAATATACTTCTTATGGAAATTTGCTCTATCTATTCTATCTCTATATACAGCTTCTACAAGCATATCAATATCTAAACTCATATTTTCTAGTGCTTCTTGTGAGTCTTTCGCACCTTCATTAGTTATCTGTAAGAATAACTGATGCATATTTTTTACCATATAGAAATCATATTTATTTTGAAAATACTCTAAAGACTGATTAATAGTACCATTTTTATAAGCTAGGTCTATCATTATTTTAACATCACTTTTGACAGGATCTTCTAATACTCCTGATTCATATACGCCTTCTAGTGACTTAACAAATGATTGTGATGTTTGAAAGTCAAGTATAATATTAGTTGTATATGTTTGCACTTGTTCAAATATAAATTCACTATATAATCTTTTACATCTTAAATATTCTAAATAAGGAATAAATGCAATAGCTATACCTGCATATATTAGTGCAACTACAATATCATAGAAGTATAAATATCCCATAGCTCCTGCTATACCACCAAATACAATTATTTGTCTTAGATAATCTTTAAATTTATAATTCTGTCCTAACTCTTTTATTTTTATTCTTATCTCTTTATAAGTATAAGGAGCAATTTTATCATATACTGGCCCTAAACTACTTGTAACTTCTTTATATATATCTTTTCCACCAGTACTACGGTAAAACACTATGAATAATAGTATTATACCAATAAGCAAGAATATTATATTAACCATATTGCCCTCCTACTCAAAAATTATATTATTATTGTTATTAATTGTCTCATTGGAAGAAGTAGTATCATCTTCATCAGTCGGAACAATAATATTTTTATCCATTCTAACTCCTTGAGCTTCTAAATAATCATATAAATATTTACTTGGATTTCTTCTTGTAACTTGTCCATCTGGGGTCTTCTTATAAATAGTATTATATTTAGCCTCATTATCTTCAGTTACAAAGAATTCTGTAACCTCTGCTATTTCTCTTATCATTCTATGTGTTGCAGCATCTTGATAAGCTCTGATATATACACCAAGTTGTATATATCTATAAATAGATTTTAAGAATTGTTCTATATCTTGATTAGTTTCTAGTAATGAATACATTCTGTTTGGAATAGATGCAGCCTTATCAGCATGTATTGTAGATAAGATATAATGACCTGATGATATAGAGTTTCTAACAGCCATTACTGCTTCCGCACTACGAACCTCTGATAACAATATCCATTTAGGGTTCTGTCTCATACAAGTAACTAATACATCTGAATAACTTGCAATATTATTTGTTTTCATTGCAACAATATCACGATTAGGAAATATTCTATCTAAGTGTAGTTCTAGAGTATCTTCTATTGTAATAATCTTCTCATCAACTCTAGTATTAGCAGCCAAATATTTAATAAACTCAGTTTTACCACTACCAGTTTCACCACATACCATAATATTTGTATGCCCATGAACACAAGTAATAAGAAAGTTTAGTATATCTTCAGTAATGTATTTATCTCTAATAATCTCATTTTTTACAAGTCTTATTTTGGCAGGTGTCTTTCTTATAACACATGCAATACCATTTCTAGCAATTGAATCGTGTACAAAGTTAATACGAAGTTGTTCTGACTCACTGTCTAGAAAAGGATGAGCTGCATTAAAGCTACGTCCAACTACATTCGCGCATTGAAATGCAAGCTTGTCCATAAAATTATCATCTATACCAGGGTTTTCTACTCTAAATGTTCCATGGGATAATGTTCTAAGCCATAACTGTCCTCCATTATCATAAGATATATCTGTTACATCATCATTATCTAAGTATTGCTGTAAAGGACCAAAATCCATCTCATCAAAAACATTATCCACATAATCACCTACTTCCCTATTTTATTCTACTATCTAACTAAACTTCTGCTATTATTTGTTTGATTAGTATTATTTGCATTGTTCTCAGTATTATTAGTATTATCATCTACACTATTTTGTGCACTTACAAACTCTTCTACAACCTCATCACTAACAGTGCTGGTTGCATTATTTATATAATCTTGTAATGTTTTACTACTAACAAGTGTTCCGGCTGAAGAAACATATTTCTGCCCTTTAGGTTCTATTACTAAATCAATACCTTGTCCTTTTAAGTATTCTGCACGCTTTAATAATTTATAATTATCACGTGATAATCCAAATGCTAAATATGATGGACTTCCTACATTAGCTGGATCAGCAAATACATTATGTCCTGAACCATCATGTACCGCAAGCACCTTTATACTACTAAATAATTTCCCATACATAATATTACCATTTTCATCACGAGCAGACATATATATATCTATATGTGAATCAGGTAAGATTGAGTTACCAAAAGTTGATACCATATCTACTTTATAGTAATATGCTTCTTCTCCCTTTGAAATATCAATCTTCTCAATCCAATTACCAGGAATTTCATCTCCATTTGCAAGCCATTCTGCATAAATCATTGAACCAGCTGGTATAGTTACATTTAAATTAGTATACTTACCTACTATTAAAGACGCATTTCTAACTACATTTTCAGTAAGTCCTACTTTAGATATTTTCTTAATTTGTAACATATCACCTGTAATCTTAGTCTGCGCAGGAATCATTTGTTTTGCAACAGGAATACTTACAGGATTAACTGTCTGATTAATAGTTACATTAAACCCAATAAACAGCAAGAATACTATTAGTATTATTCCTAATATAGTAACTGTATTTTTATTTCTTAAAAACTTATTTAACCCTCTCATATAAAATTTTATTCTCCTTTCAATACTTTGTTTCTAATATTGCATCTACTTTATTTACTAAATCAAAATCAACTATCTCACTAGTACCCTTTTCCGTTGATGATACTTTTATACTAACTTTTGGTGGATACTCATTAATATCATATATTTCTACAACATATTTTCTAGATAAAGATGCACTTTCTGCAAATCTTCTTAAAAAACTTTCAATAAATTTTTCTTGATTAATTTTAACAATTCCCCCGTTGTTTGCATCATTATCAATTGCATCATACATAGCAGCCTCAGTTGTTTCACGAAGCAATGTATAATTATGTTGATCAGTAGTTGAAACTCTTTGCATAAAGAATATAAATATAATAGCAATTATTCCAAACATAATTATAAAATATGCCCAAATAGAATCCTTCATAATCAACCTCCCAAACTAAACTGTTTATTAATTACTTCTGAAATATCACATCTCTCTTTAATATCACACAATGAATCCTCTACATTTGCATAATTATCTTCACCAATTCTACTTACAAATGAACTCTTTTCACCATCAGAACCACTATAAGATGCATTTTCTTTATTATACTCTCTTATCTTTTTAATATTATTGGCATCTAATACAAATTTATATACCGGCTTTGATGATTTAGTAGAACCATCTTCTAAATTTATCTTTCCATTAGCATTAGGTCTTAAATAAATATAATCTTTTATTGTATCGTTATTATCTTTATTTCCTTGACAATATTTATAATTATTAGGCATGCTGACAACACCATCATCACTACTAATTTGTTGGCTAGCATATGTAAAACCAGCTTCTAAAGCTTGAATAGCAATTATATCAAGCGAATTAATTACACCATCACGATTGACATCAGCTAATCTTTTGATATTTTCATCATTAATATCTAGAGGATAATTAGTGTTTTCAGCTAAATAATTACTCAAATAGTTTACATCTTTATTATCCACAACACCATCCATATTAACATCACCAACACGATATTGTTCAAAAGATGATATTGTATCCTCTATATTAATATTACTATCATTAGGAACTGAGCACCAATTACTTCCCGTTAATCTTTCTGTTCCATCTGGATTGTTAAAAGGGGTATTAGTATCAATAGTTCTATATATTATTTCATTTTTATAGCTTTCTGATTTTATTTGAAAATTACAAGCTGCATTTATATTACTATTATCTGTTGTATCAATAGAAAGAATTGTGCTATTGCCATTAATATCCTTTCTACTAAATTCCATTGTCATTTCACCATCGGTAATACTTGTTGTAGATGGTACTAAAATGCCATAACCATACACTTCATCACCGCTATTCCAATGTTTTAAATTGCCATCAGATGATATTGCATACTTATTATTATCATTATACATATAATTAACAATTGCAGTAAAATTTATCATATGTTTAGATGAATCACTAGAACAGTAAATTAGATTATCAGAAACACTACATCCATTACCACTTATAGAGTTAGGATCTAAAACACCTATAAGGTTTGTATCACTAATTCCATAGTTATTTTTAAACTTCAATGTTAAGTTTGGTATTATCTCATCAACACTAATTACTTTTATATTTTGCATACTTTGTGAAGAACCATGCTTACTAGGTATATCACAAGTATATTGAACAGTAGCTTGTCCAAATAAGCTAGATTTTTTACCATCTGACATATCATTTGGCATAAACAACAAACTGTTTTTTGATACATTCTTATTATTAGCGACTAAATTATCAAAAGTAATATTTGTTTTACAAAGTGCTAATTCTTCCTTGTCATCTATTACTAATTCTTTAACAAATTGATTAGTAAAAACCGTTTTTTCACATGAAGCGTTACTCTTAAAATCTACATTATCACACGATGGATTCAATGTATCTAATAAGCCTTCTTTTTTATATTCATTATAAAGAAGTATATTTTCTTCAGGTGAGCCAATTGAATCCTCACAAGATTTTTCTTTGCCACTCTTTATCTTAAAATTAATATCCTGAGTAATTTTAGGACCAGGTGATGTTAATATATAATTTGGAGAAATTGTTTGTTTTTTATAACCGCAATTATAATTTTGCGCAATCACATATAAACGTTGATTATAAAATTTTATAGTAATCTCCCTATCATTAAAAGAATTAATTTTATTTTTAATAAAGTCAGTAACATCAATAGTAATTATTGCATCATTAGCATTCTTTTCAGCACGAGTATTATCAATCAAACTATCAAAATTAGAATCTTGATTTCCATCTTTAATAGTTAAACTATCAACACCTGGTAAATCGCATGAAATCTTATTTCCACCCTCTTTATCATAGCACTCAATAGTAGCACTAATTATATATTTTTTACTATCATCGCTAATTTCAACAGTATCGTTATTTTTTATAGATGTTCCATTAAGTTTTAAGCTACTAACTTTTATAAAATTATCATTACCATAATTGTTATATATTTCTTTTGCTTTATCAACGCTATCTTTTACTGTATTAAGTGTATATACCGAAGGAGCAATCTTATTCAACTTATTTTTTTGGGGATTAATTTCATACAAGAAACGATTAATCGCAACTGTTGTATAAAAATAACTATTACTATACTGACGCCAATATAAAATAATGCTTCCAATAGCAGCAGATGCTTTTTCATTATCTACATTAGGCCATGTTGCAAGAGTACATTCATCATTATTATATTGACTTGGATTATCAAGCCCCCATCTTGTACAAAATACATTTCTTTCACCAGAATTGATTTTTCCCTTTATTGTTGTCATAGGAAATCCATTAACTGTAATACCGCCCGTTCCACTAATATCAATAGTATTAGGAAAAGAATAAGCATTTACTTTTAATACCGAAAAGCAAAGAAACAACAGACTAAACATTAATATTTTTTTCATTTATAAGCTCCTTCCCACTATCATAATACATGATAATTTTAACATACTTTACAATTTTTGTATACGATTTTCAAAAAATAATTGAAAAAAATTTACAAATTTATTATAATTAGGGGGTGCTAGTGGATATGGTGATTTATGGAATATGAAGTTAAGATAAATGAATTTGAAGGTCCTTTAGACTTATTATTACACTTAATAAAGAAAGAAAACATTAATATTTTTGATATTAGTATCGAAGAAATTATCAAGCAATATCTAGATTATATTAATAAAATGAAAGAAGAAAATCTTGATATTACAAGTGAATACTTGGTTATGGCTTCAGAACTTATTGAATTAAAATCTAAAATGTTATTACCAAATAAAACTGAAGAAGTGGAAGATGAAATAGAAGAAGCTACTAATGATTTAATCAATAGATTACTTGAATATGATAAATATAAAAATATGACTAGCGAACTTAGAAATTTAGAGACTATTAGAAGTAAAATACATACAAGAGAATCAGAAGAATTATTAAATTATGCAAACAACGATGATATTGATTATGGTATTGATTTAGATGACTTAGTTAATGCTTTTCAAAAATTCTTAGAGTATAAAGAAATGACTAAACCACTTAATACCAAGATTGAAAAAAAAGAATATTCAGTAGATGAAAGATGTATAGAAATTAGAAATAAAATAAAAATAAAAGGTAGTCTGAACTTTGAAGACTTATTTGAAACAGTAACTAAGGAATATGTAGTAGTTACTTTTCTAGCGATATTATCAATGGCTAAAAAGCAAGAAATATCTATTAATCAAGATAATAATTTTAACAATATAACAATTATAGCAAGGAAGTGAGTTATGTTATCAGCATTAGAAGGATTACTATTTATAATTGGTGATGAGGGTTTAACACTAAAGGATATATCTAGTATATTAGAAATTAATGAAGATGAGGCAAAGAAATTAATTAAAGAGCTATATAATGAACTTAATCAAGATACTAGAGGTATAGAATTAGAATACTTTGGTGAAAGATTTAAGCTTACTACTAAAGCGAAACACGCTAAATATTTTGAAAAATTAGTAAAAAACGAACAGAACAACAAACTATCAGACGCAGCCCTAGAAGTATTATCAATAATTGCATATAGCGGACCAATTACTAGAGTTAACATTGATAAGATTAGAGGAGTATCTAGTGCATATATTGTAAGAAAACTTGTTTTAAAAAATTTAATTGAAGAATGTGGAAAATCTGAGGATATTGGCAGACCTACACTATATAAAGTAACAAATCAATTCTTAAACTATTTTGGTCTTACAAGTATAAAAGAACTTCCGAAAATAAAAGAAATAGAGAAAAAAGAAGAAAATGACAATTTATTTGAAACAAAATATCACGAATAATCTTGAAATAATAAATATTCATGATATAATTGTTTTACTGCTCGTGTGATGAAATTGGTAGACGTGCGAGACTCAAAATCTCGTGGTAGCGATACCGTATCGGTTCGAGTCCGATCACGAGCACCAACTATACCCAATAAAGCATCCGAAACAATCAGATGCTTTTCTTTTACAAGAATATAACTACAAGTAATCCCACTATAAAACAATAAACGGAAAAAAATATAAGTTTTCCTTCATTAACAATCTTTCTAAACCATTTAGTAACTAAAAATGTAACTACGGCTGCAACTACAACTGCAAGAGTATAATGAAGTATTAATGATTTATCTAAATTAATCTTAGTAATTTCAAGAGCCATAGCCGCTAAACTCATAGGTATATAAAGCATAAATGAATATTTAAATGCTGTATCTCTTTTTAAATCACTAAACATGCCACCTACTATAGTAGATCCACTTCTACTTATTCCAGGAAAAAGTCCTAATATTTGGAAACATCCTACAGTAAGAGCATCTTTTATAGTTAAATCTTCATCTTTCTTATGTCCTTTAAAATTACGGATTAAAAATAATAGAATTGCAGTAATCATAAGTGATAATCCAACAATTTTAACATTATCCTCTATTTTAGCAAATAAATCTAACTTACTTACTACAAGTCCGGCAAGTCCTGCTGGAATACAACCTATAACTATCATCCAAGCATACTTAAATTCCGACTTATATCTTTTATCCTTAGAACCAATATATTTGAAGAAACCAGATATAATATCCATTATATCATTTCTAAATAAGAATAGTATTGCAAGTAAACTACCAAAGTTAGTTAGTATTGCAATCGTATCAAAATCAACTTTAACATCCATAAGTGTTTTAAAAATCATTAAATGTCCAGAAGATGAAACTGGTATTGTTTCCGTAAATCCTTGTATAAAACCTAAAAATATATATTTAAATATCATAATTATACTCACCAACCTTTATTTAATTATATACTAAAATTTAAATTTAATAAATAAAATCTTATTAATTTAATAAAATTAATTGAGTGATATGATTAGATTATTTTTCTTTTTAGTAGGATTTGGTCTTACTGTAATTGGTTCAGTATATATAATTAGTTACCTAAACTTACTATCTATTGGGTATAATTTTTTAGAATATGTACATTATGTTATTAGGCATATTGAATGCATAAATGCGCCTGTAGGCGTAGTAATTATGTTTTTTGCACTTTATAAAGGAGAAAAAAATGACATACATATATGATGTTACACTTAATTTTAATGAGACTTTATATGATTTTTTTGAATGGAATAATAGTGACTCTCTAACGCATGTAAGAAAGATTCCAATATTTAAAGTTAGTAATGAAGTATTTATAGATATACTTTCTAATGTAATTAAAGTATCTGATACAATTTTAAGTAAAATAAAGGATAAGACTGATGTATATGGTAAAAAGAATAAATCATTTACCGCATGTCTTATTAGAAATGAAGATAATATTATTGCCTTAAAATTCAATGAAGACGGTGTAAGTAAATATATAAGTAATATTGTTGTTGAGGAAGAACTAGATATATTAGAAATAAAAGTAAATACTACTAAAACATTTGAATATGAAATAATTAAGCCTAGAAAGAATTTATTAACTACTAGATATGATAGTATGAATAAAACCTATATCGAAAAGCAACTTAATAGTTTAAGCATAGATAAAGATAAAGAAAAGATTAAATATTTATATTTTGAATACTTTGGTAAGTATATAACTGATGAAACACTCGCACTAAATAAATTAAAGAAAGAGTTTAATAATAATTCTAGTAATAAAATAAAAGATTTTTTGAAACTATCAAGCAATAAGTATTAAATATGTGCTAAAATATAGTTGGTGGTTTTATGTTGATTGAAAAGATGGATAACCAAGCAAGAGGTATTACTTATTACAATGATAAGATTGTATTTGTTAATAATGCTCTACCTAATGAGGATGTTGATATAAATGTTATACTAGATAAAAAAAGATATAGTATTGCAAATGTTACTAAGTATAATAAGATAGATAAAAATAGAATTAAAACTAAATGTAAATACTATGGTATATGTGGTGGATGTCAGTTAGAACATATTAATTATAAAGATGAATTAGAATATAAAAAGAATTACCTAAATGATATATTTAAAGTATTAGATATTAAAATAGATAAAATAGTTAGTGATAATGACTATGGATATCGTAATAAAGTTACTTTAAAAGTAGATAACAATAGAATTGGTTATAACAAACTAAATAGTAATGAAATCATTAGTATTGATGAATGTTTAATTGCAAATAAACTTATTAATGAAAAGATTAAGTATTTAAATTTAATTGATAAAAATAAGGTTAACGAAGTTATTATTAAATCATTTAGTAATAAAGTAATGCTTGTATTAGATGGAGAAAACAATATAGATATATCTAAATTAATTAATCACTTTGATACTATTTATATCAATGATAAATTAGTTTGTGGTGATAAAATAATCACTACTATTAATAGTATTAAGTATTATATAGCCCCTAATTCATTCTTTCAAGTAAATAGTAATATTGCAGAAAAGATGTTTAATTATATTAAAGATATATGTAAGAAGAATAATGCATCTAGAGTAATTGATTTATATTGCGGATGTGGAAGTATATCTTTAATTATTGCAGATATAGTAGATTATGTTTACGGAGTTGAATTAAATAAGCAATCTATAATTGATGCAAATGAAAATAAGTTATTAAATAATATTAGTAATGTGGAGTTTAAGTGCGATACTACTGATAATATAGAAGATATAAATGATTTTGATAATATGATTGTAGATCCACCTAGAAATGGATTATCTAAAAAAGTTATAAATAAAATACTAAGTAGTAATATTAAAAATATAATTTATGTATCATGTGATCCTATAACTTTAAGAAGAGATTTATTACTTTTAAAAGATAAATATAATATAGATAATATTACTACATTTGATATGTTTCCCAATACTTATCACGTAGAAAATGTATGCACACTATCTATAAAATAAATCTACTTTACACTTTTAGACACTATTTTTAGTGTTTTTTTCAATTTTCAACTTTTTTTTTGTGAATCTATGATATAATACTGTTGAATGGTAGGTGTTCATATGATGACTGTTAAAGAAACTAACAAAAAATTAGTTCAAGACACAATTGATAAGCTAATTAAAAGTGGGGCTTATAAAGATATTGCAGATATAAAAAGACGCAATCCTTCTTTACAAGACTTTTGTTTTAATAACAAACTTAATTTTATTATGTATTCATTTTCATCACAATTTACCAATGATGATTATCTAAATCTATTAAAACAATTAGAAGAAGAAATGAAAAAGAACAATGATAATGAAAATAAAATTGTTGAAACAAAAGTTGATGATAAAATGTTTGTCGACTATAATAACGGAGAACAACTTGAAACTTTAGTCGGAGTAGAATCTGTAAATAAGGAAGACACTGATTCAGAGACATATGAGCAAGAACAAAAATTTGAGAAAAACGTGGCCAGTTTTCAAAATATAAACGATATTGATACGAGTAAATTAAATAATGAACAACTACAAGATTTAAGTGTTATTGCTACAAACGCAGAAAACACTGATGCTAAAGAAAACGCGCAAGTATATTTTGATGAATATGGCAACATGACCAATACCGTACAAGTTACTAATGAAAGTGGCAATAGTTACTATACAGTTGATGAAGTAAATGGTAGTAAGGATTTAGTAGGACATGAGGCAAGCGAAACTAAAAGCGCGGGAGAAAAATCAAATGTTAAAGTAAAAACTTTAAGTAATGGACATAATATAAGTGGTGCATTTACTAATACATTAATATTATCATTTATAATAGGAGCATTCTTTGGTATTGTATTTCTTGCAATATATATAAAAGTAATGCATTAATAAGGAGGTAAGCATGAATAATAATATTGTATTTGATAACGATAATAATTCTGATTCAAATGCAGAATTATTAAAGAACAATACTCCTAATACAGTAAACTATAATGAATTATATAATACCAATAATTATCAGAATATGGTAAATGGTATTAATGACAGTATAAGTAATAATAACCAAAATATGGTTAATAATAATATTGCAAACAATATAGCAAATACACAAAGCGAAATAAATAATCAAGAAAATAATACTAAAAAAAAGAAAGGCATGGATAGTCTTCTCTTTGTATTTTTATTATTTATTATCATTTTGGGTATAATTATATTTTTATTTCCATTACTTAGCAAATACTTATTGGGATAAACTAAACTCAAAACCACTTGATTTTTAAAAATAATTGTTGTAAAATACGTATATCAGCAAGGAAATATATAATTTTTTACAATTTATGTTATATTTTTCTTGTAAATAGGATATAATAGTATTGTAGATATTATTATATCTATACTTGGTCTGTTGGATTAATCCATATGATCAAACCCGTGTTGGCGCCAAGCGCCGCTTAAAAAGGTAACCTTTATGGTTGCTTTTTTAATTTTCTTAAAATCTCTTCTTATTAATTTCTTTTAAAATCCTTCTTATTTCTTCAAAACCAAAAAAGTATTTCTCACTTTTGGAAAAAGAAAGTTTATTCTTATACTTATAATCATATTTATCAATATAGGTAAGCATATCAGAAACTTGAAACAATCTTTTTTCTTTTTGGTCGAAATGAATTCTGTGCTCAAAGCCATCAAATCTATAAAAAATGGAATCTAATATCGTTCCTAGAATCTCTTGTCCATTATCATAGTACATAACTATTTTATCGAATTTACTAAAATAGTTTTCATGTTCTCTTATCATATTATTAATCTCAATTGATAATTTTTATCTTAATATTCTAGCATTATCAGTATATTTTTTATCAACAATGATTGTTTTATATTTTACTGATATTCTTCGGGAGAACTGATATATTGAAATGAATACTCCCCGGGTCAAGACCTCGATTGTCCTGATGGACAATCGACTCTCTTCGAGAGCGGGGTATCTATAATCTGCAGTTTAACAACTGCTCACTAGTAGTAAGCTACTAGTGACATTGCGCTGCAAGCAGCGGGGAATTTACCCAAGAGTTAGAAACATACACAGTATGTTCCTAACTTATTAAAAATACTCTTTCTCTTTGAAATATCAAAACCTCGATAATCTCCCCTTCTCATTATTAAATCAGCCATATGAATCATTTTCGTATAGCCTAATTTTTCTAACCTACTATTAAGTTTATTAATTTGGGGCATAATATCTATATCTTGTTCATGAAAAGTAAATGAAATACCATATAATTCTGATGATTCATTACCAAAACCAAATTCTCCAGTTTCATCTACAAATATATTAAGTTTTTTCATCAATTACCCACCTCACAAAAATATATTATACACAATTTATGTTTAATTACAACTCATTTGGACAACCAGATTTATAATTAACATCATTAAATCCATATACTTTTCTACAATCGTTACATATTATAGCAATTTCATCTACACCATAAATATAGCGGTCATCCCCTTTTTGAACAATTACATTATTAGAATTACATTTAGGACATAATACTTGGCCATCTTTATAAATATCTTTTTGTGCGCAATAATCTCTTACTATCTCATAACCATCACTATTATATTTAGGTGAGTATTCATCTTTACCAAACACTTTAATCCTTCCAAACATAAATTCAACTTTATCAATTTGTTTTTCAGTATGATAGTGTCCACAATACCACTTATCATAATCTATAGTATCTTCTATTTTATCTAAGAAATGCTCCATAGATTTATCTACTTTAGTTTGATCTAATCCAGTCATAAATACTTCTCTAGGTTCGTATTTGTAAGGAGTAGTATGTGTTAGAACAATATCAAAATGTTTACCTTTAACTTTATTTAATATATCATCCATTTCTTTAGGTGTTAACTGCTCATCTTTAAACCATTTATATCCATACATTAATCTATATTCTTTATCAATAGAGTAAGCTCCACCTATTACTAAAACACTTTTACCATCAATACTATAAACCTCTCCATCTTTAGCAAACACTAAATTAGGATATTCATCTTCTATAAATACTTTTCCACCAAACATAGTAGTTTCTTTATAAGCATCTATATTCTCAGGTCTTTCCTCATGATTACCCCTAATACAAAATAGCTTAATATTAAAACTATTTAAGTTTTCTTTTAATTTTTTATCATCATCATTAAGGAAATAATTTATTCCAGCATCACCCAATACAATTAACATATCATCTTCGTTATCTACTAAGTTATTTAATCTTTTAAAATCTCTATGTGTATCTCCAGTTATATATATCATAATTATACCTCCAAAAAATAGTTAGTTCATATCACTAACTATTATATCACGAATATTCATTTATAGTATATATTATTTAATAATCAATTCTTGACCTATACTTAACAAATTACTAGTTAAATTGTTAAGTCTTTTTATTGTATCTACTGCTGTATTAAACTTACTTGCAATTGAATATAAAGTATCTCCTAGTTTTACAATATACTTATTAATAGCAGCTTCTTTTAACTTAAGTACTTGCCCTACCCTAAGTACATCACTTGTAAGATTATTAAGTTCTCTAATTCTATCTATACTTATATTATTCTTTCTTGCAATTGAATATAGAGTATCTCCGCTAACTACTGTATAAGTATCACTATCAGTATTATTACCGTTTGGAACAATTAAATTAGTTCCTACCTTTAATAAATTATTTGATAAATTATTCAACCTTTTTATCTCATTAACTGTTGTATCAAACTTTTTAGCAATACTCCATAGAGTATCACCTAATACTACTTTATAAGTTCCATCAGTGCTAGGAATACTAGGATTAGTATTTTGATTATATGGTATATTTAAATACTCGCTTACAGCTTTAACTACAGCCTCTGCATAATTCTGCCAATTATTTTTTAACTGATTTACATCATCTAATTTGCTATCTAAAAATCCATATTCAACAATTAATGCATCGGTGTTACCAGTATTTCTAAGCATAAAATAATAATCTTTACTAGGATCAGATGGTAATCTTCTAACATATGCTTTTCTAATATTTTGTCCTTCATCCTTCAAATTGTTTAAAATAAGATTAGGTAGTATATCTGTTCCACGAAGTGCATATATTACCTCAGCTCCATCACCACCTGACTAGTTCACTCTCCATTACAACTGCATTTTACCCTTGATTTATAAGGGATTGCAGAGCTCACTTTTTTATCAAAAATAGCATAGGTGCGTTCAGTTTGTGTGAGTAAATTATTTTTTTATAGCTGATGCAGTTAGTGATGCAAACAATATTTGTAGATACATATTAGCTTCTTGTGGATTTAATTTATTCATTGAATCTAATGTTTTAATAGTATCTTGTAATGCTTTAAAAACTTTTTGATTACTGTTATTTCTTTGCTGTTCAGCATATTTATTTACTTCTCTAACAAATGTAGCATAATCATATATTGCATTATTATTCATGTTATCCCTCCTTTGCTACTTATAGATTATCATATATCAACATCTAAAAAGCGTCAAATTCAGGTCAAAAAAATGTCTTATTATTATCATAAATTTGTATAAACAAAAAATAAGCCCTAGCTAGATAAACTAGTTAGGGCTTAAACATTAATCTTTACTATATTGATTTTTACCTTTTCTACCATATGGATTACGAGCTAAATTCCTATTCTGATATTTAAATGAAACCACTGGTACAATATCATATTTAAAATATATAGTAATATTTCTATCCTTATCTATAACTATTTTATCTACTAATGTATCTATCAATTCTTTTTTAGGTTTATTTAAATCCAATAGTTTTTTAATTTTCTTAGTATAATCAGGTAAAACATCTACTCGTTTTTTAATTTTATATTTCTTAATTTTTTCATTATCAATTAAATCATTAATTTCTTTTAATTTAGTTTCAGATTCTTTAGCAAGTTCTTTATAAACTTCTGCAGATATTACTCCATCACATCTATCATCATATAAAGTGTTAATTCTTTTAGTTATCTTTTCTTTTTCAACTTCTAAATTTTTAATAGTTTTATCAATATTATTAGTTTCTTTATGAACACTTTTAACAACTTCATTATTAAGTTCTTTTAAATCTAATTCTTTAATTAATTTAGAAACTGAACTATTTATTTGTTCTAATACTTGTTCTTCTAAATAATTATATGGATAAAAATGTGAATAACATCTACCTCTAACTGGATCTCTAGAATATCTATTGCAATTAACTGACCAATAATCTAAATTTCTTCTATATAATACTGTTAATCTATTAGAACATTCTTTGCAAAATAACTTTCCTTCTAATAATCTTTTTTCTCTGCCAGTTTTTACTCCATAATTTCTAGTATTTCTTTTTCTTAAATTATTAACATATTCAAAAGTATCTTTATCAACTAATGCCTCATGAGTATTATTAACTACTATCCAGAACTTTTCATCAACTGCTATTTTCTTTTTAGATTTGTAACTTACTTTAGTTTGAGTATGTTGAACTAAATCACCTGTATAAACTCTATTAATTAATATCTTTTTTACTGTGGATATATTCCAATTATCTCTATCAATTAATCTTGATGAATAATTAGTCTTTTTATAACCACTAGGAGTAACTACATGGGCTTTATTAAGTCTATTAGCTATTTCTGTAGGTCCAATACCATCAGCTCTCCATTTAAATATTTTTTTAACAATTGGTGCTGTTTCTGGATTAGGTATTAAATGTCCTTTATCTTCAGGATCTCTCATATATCCATAGCATGGAAGACTACCTACAAATTTACCATTTTTTCTTTTCTCGTTTAAGACATTTCTAATTTTAATTGAATTTTGTTTACTATAATAATCGTTACAAGCAATTATAAATGTTGATGAATCATTACTAGCTTGATTTTTAAAACTATCAAAAGATTCTAATATAGAAATAAATCTAATATTATTTTCAGGAAAGAATGTCTCAATATAATAGCCAGTCATAACATGATCACGACCAAGTCTTGATAAATCTTTTACTATTACACAATTTATCTTTTTATTATTTATATCTTCTAACATTCTCTGAAATCCAGGTCTTTCAAAATCAGTTCCAGAAAAACCATCATCCACATATTCTTTAACTAAATTAAAATTATTACTTTTAACATAATTTCTTAATAATTCTTTTTGATTAATTACACTTTCACTATCAGATTCATATTTTTTGTCCTTATCTTCTTGAGATAATCTTATATAGATTCCAACATTGAAATCTAATCCATTTAAGTAAGTATTATTCATTCATTCCTCCAATCATCTTACTTAATTGGGGATTTAGACAAATGAATGATAACATCATAAAGTGATTTTTGCAAATCATTAATTATTATTTACTCCTTCTTCCTTAGTTATCTCTTCGATTAAGTACTTTAAAATAAGATCTTTAAATGAAATTTTATTCAAATAGGCTCCTTCCATAATTAAACCACCTATTTAAACTTATGTTTAAAATTAATTTTTTATCATACATATATCAACTTCCTTTCTTAATTAATACATTTGTATTAATTATACTAAATTTATAATATTAATATTTTTTATATTTAATTTATTATATTATTTTAGATGTATACATCCATTGAATGTAAAAAATACATCCAATTATTTAGTACATTTCTTCTAAATTAATGGATGTATATTTACTTTTATTAATATAAATTTTTCTTTGGAATTTATGTTTATATTCCATGGTTATATAATTGTTATCTGATAACTCTTTTAATAGTTTCGTTATTCTTCTTGATCCTACACCTATTAAATTACCTAAATAAGTATTATCAGCATAACAATATCCTTCTTTATATGTTAGTAGTAATAATCTAGCATATAGCATTTTACCACTATGTCCTATATTCATATCATCTGCTAGAAACATAGGTATCTTTAAATATTTATCAAAATTCATTTATTACTCTCCTTTCGTATTTGACTCTAACATTTTTAAATATCCCATTTCTAATAACTGAGTCATCATTTTAGAAATAGATATTCCATAATATTTAGACATTAATTTAATTCTATTAAATAAGTCTATTGGTAAATATAATTTAAATATTCTCATACTCTTCCTCCTTTCTAAATAGGATGATTCCTATTCAAATTTAGTAATAATTAAAAAAGCAGGATAAGGTAATAGCACCACAAACTAAAAAAATCCTTATAAATTAAGGACTTGTTGGGGTGCTGTTCTTATTTCGTACTTACGAAATTCATCCTACTTCGTAGGTTGATATAAAGGATGCATTACTATTTAACCCTTTATATATAATATTTAAACAAATATAGTCATCATCCTATTTTAATTAAATTTATAATATTTATAGGATGATATAGCATAAACATCACCTCCTTTAAATAGCATAAAAAAAGGAAGACATTGTCCTCCTTACATAGCTATTGCTATTTTACTATATTCTATCACTTGACTTTTGCAAGTCAATAATATAATTTAATAAAATTTTTCTCTCAAGTCGCCTAAAGTGTTGCTGTAATGATTAAAGTATGATAATATATAAGTGCGAAGAATGAATAATATGAATCTTAGAAAGTGGCTTTTATCGGCTAATCTTGATTCATTCTTCGCAA
>Ga0256407_10000244_pt1 | contig 136400 bp, 71 predicted proteins | sample RumenRJG_04DNA_FD_193489 | JGI IMG/M metagenome (GOLD analysis project Ga0256407, IMG submission 193489) | Bovine rumen microbial communities from Lethbridge, Alberta, Canada - RJG_04 | ecosystem: Host-associated > Mammals > Digestive system > Stomach > Rumen | place: Canada: Alberta... | reverse complement strand
ACCTATCCTCCCGGCAAGAAACAGACCGCTCTCGACTTCGCCTATCATGGCGGCATGTATCGCGACGTGTGGTTGATTGGCAAGAGTCCCATTGCTATTACCGATCCCAACGAGATGAATCAGGTAGCAGGTGGTGGCATCTTCCTTCATTATGACAATATCTCAGAGAAAAGTGCGGAGGTATTTATTAATGTAAATGTAAAAAGAGACTCTCCCCTCACCCTCCCTGTGAGGGAGGGGGCGATTACTGCTGAGGTGGTGGCTAAGATTAAGACGGCAGAGGGTAAACTGCTGAAAACACTGAAGCAGAAAATAAGTCTCAAGAATGGTGAAGATAAAACTGCACTCCTGAGCACAACACTCAAGAACCCACACCTTTGGAGTCCTGAAGACCCCTATTTGTATCCCATCGAAATAACGGTGACATCAGGGGGAAAAAGTGACGGAGGAATTATTAAGAGCGGTATCCGTAAGGCAGAATTCCGCGGCAAGGACGGATTCTGGCTCAACGGCAAACCTTACGGCCAACTTATTGGCGGCAATCGCCATCAGGATTTTGCCCTCGTGGGGAATGCGATGCCGAACTCCCAGCAATGGCGCGATGCCAAACGACTGAAGGATGCAGGTATGAACATTATCCGTGCTGCCCACTATCCGCAGGATCCTTCGTTTATGGATGCGCTCGACGAACTGGGCATCTTCATCATCGTTCCTACGCCTGGTTGGCAATATTGGAACAAAGACGAATACTGGGCAGAACTGGTGCACGAGAATACCCGTCAGATTATCCGACGCGACCGTAACCATCCGTCGGTACTGATGTGGGAACCCATTCTCAACGAGACCCGCTATCCCGAGGATTTCGCCCTGAAAGCCCTGCAGATTACACGTGAAGAGTTCCCTTATCCCGGTCGTCCCGTAGCGGCTGCCGATATGAATTCCGCAGGCGTAAAAGACAATTACGATGTGCTTTACGGATGGCCTGATGATGTCACAGGACCCGTGACAACGGGTTCTCAACAGCCTACGATTACCTTTAAGCCGCAAACAGAACCACTTCCCGACAAATGTATCTTCACGCGTGAGTTTGGTGAAATGGTTGATGACTGGTATGCCCACAACTGTCTGAACCGTGCTGCCCGCGCATGGGGTGAAAAGCCCATGCTCACCGCAGCCCTTTCCCTTGCGGATACCTACGGAACCATGCGCCATGGACAGCGGCAGTTTATTGGCGGTTGCCAGTGGCACCCCTTCGATCATCAGCGTGGTTATCATCCCGATCCCTATTTCGGTGGCATCTACGATGCGTTCCGCCAGAAGAAATACGCCTTCGAGATGTTCCGGAGTCAAACCAACCCCCTACCCCCCTCCCGAAGGGATGGGGATTTAAACAACCCCTCCCTTTGGGAGGGGAAGGGGTGTGTTGTCTTCATCGCCCATGAAATGACTCCTTTCTCCGATCAGGATGTGGTGGTCTTCTCCAATTGCGACAGCGTGCGACTCTCTTTCCTGGAAGGTGACCGCCAGATGACGCTTCCCGTGGTGCACGATCCTAACGGACTGCCTTCTGCACCTGTTGTATTCCCCCACTTCTGGGATTTCTGGGAAGCCCGCGAATACAGCTACAAGAAACGAGATTGGCAGCATGTGTCCCTATTGGCAGAAGGCATTATCGACGGTAAAGTGGTGGTGACAGAAAAGAAGATGCCTTCGCGCCGTTCCACAGAGATTCGTCTTTATGCCGATGAAATGGGCAAACAACTCGTTGCCGACGGTTCCGACTTTATCGTTGTTGTTGCCGAGATTACCGATGACAATGGCAATGTCCGCCGTCTGGCCAAAGAACAGATTGTGTTCACCGTAGAAGGTGAAGGCCGCATCATTGGTGATGCTTCCATTGCCGCTAATCCAAGAGCCGTAGAATGGGGTTCGGCACCTGTGCTTATCCAGAGCACCAACAAAGCCGGTAAGATTACCATCATCGCCCGTTCACAATGGCCTGGCACCTATGCCCCTGCTGCCGATACCCTCACCATCGAGAGCATCCCCTACGAAGGCAGACAATGCTATAAGGAAGTGCCCGCAAAGAATTCCAACATTTCCGGAAATCCCCGATTATCCGAAAGTTCCTCTCAGCCTACAATGACCGAAGAGGAAAAGCGTCGCACCCTCCTCGAAGTAGAGCAGCAGCAGAAGGACTTCGGTATCCAATAGGAAATCCGAATTAAAGGAGAGAAAATCTACAAAAACAAAATGTGATTTTGTGAGTTCCCCCAATAAATAATGATGTTCCCGAAGGTTGCCCTTCGGGAACATCATTTTGTAAGCGTTTGGTTTAATGCAAGGTCACGTCTTTGCCTTTGCTTATTCTTCAATATATTTATGACTGTTGCGTAAAATTGATGGGGAGAGTGTATTTCACCTTGACGGCGCGGCCGTTCTGGAATGCAGGAATCCAACGAGGCATTTCCTGCAGCTTGCTCACCACTTCACTCTCAAGCAGGGGATTGGCAGACTCTTTCACGTGTACGTTGCCTACGGTGCCGTCGGCATTCACATCGAAGGCTACAAGTACTTTACCCTCAATGCCGGTGAGGTTGGCTGACACGGGATAGGTGACGTTCTCTTCCAACCAGCTCATCAGGGCTTCCTTACCACCGATGAACACAGGCATCTGCTCCTGGGGATGCAGCAGGAATCCCTTGTCGGAGTTCTGCCAAGGAGCCTTCCACTGGCGGGGTCCCTTAGCCATATGGGTCTTCCACTTCTTGTCGTTCTCCTTTACCTGCTTCATCCAGAATTCCTTATGCGACTTCATCCACTTACTGCGGGTAGCGGAGTCGAGGCGTTCGAAGTGAGGACGGACAGCTGTACGGTGATTATTTACTTGTGCCACGGCAATGCTGGCTGAGAACACACTCACGATGATCAATGCAAAAATCTTTTTCATAATCTTTATTATTTAATTGGTTTTACTTTTGTTTGAATTTCTGAGTGCAAAATTAAGGTGTAAATGGGCTTCTTCAAAATGGTTTTCGATGAGTTCCGGGGATTTTTTCGACGAAATGCTTAAATTGAAGTTACAACTTTATTTACAGAGAGTCATTTTCGATACTGTTGGTATTTTGAAAAAATACGCGGGGAATATAGAGAATCTGAAAAAATATGCTTATATTTGCATCACTTTTAAGCCTTTTGAAATTAACAAAACTAACGATATGAAAAGATTTGCATTGACAACAGTCGTGACCTGTATGGCTCTGACAGTATGGGCACAGAGTAACCGCCAGCCGGCCATCCCTCGTGATGCCGCTTTGGAGGCAAAGATTGAGAAGACACTTTCGCGCATGACGCTCGATGAGAAAATCGGCCAGATGCTGGAACTGAACCTCGACGTGATGGGCAAGATGACGATGGAGAACGTCAAGGTTGACCGCGACAAGGTGCGCCAGGTGCTCCAGCAGTTTGGTGCCCCGCCCAAGGAAATCGATGACCTGCTCAAGAAAAGCGACCAGCAGATTATTGACAAGCTGGGCAACTATCCCATCGACATCTATCAGGGCGACACCAAGCGAGTGTGGAAACTGAACGAGACCATGCTCGACACGCTCATCTCGAAATGGAAAGTGGGTTCCATCCTCAATGCGCCAGGCACCCGCGCCCCCACCGTCGAACAGTGGCAGAAGTGGATTCGGCTGATACAGCAGAAGTCGATGAAGCATATCGGCATCCCCGACATCTACGGACTTGACCACAACCACGGCGTCACCTACACGCAGGGAGGCACGTTGTTCCCGCAACCCATCAACTTAGCCGCTACGTTCAATACAGAACTGGCCCGCACAGGTGCTGAGATTACCGCTTACGAAAGCCGTGCCGGAAACTGCCCTTGGGTATACAATCCCGTGGTTGACCTCGGCCGTGATCCGCGCTGGGCTCGCATTTGGGAGAGTTTCGGCGAGGACGCCATAGTGAATGCGCGCATGGTGGAGGCCGAAATCAAAGGCTATCAGGGCGACGACCCCAACCACCTAGGTCCCTACCACGTGGCTACCAGCACCAAGCACTATTTCGCCTACGGTGCACCATGGACTGGCAAAGACCGCACACCGGCCTATATTTCACCGCAGATGCTGCGTGAGAAATATTTCGAGCCCTTCAAGGCCGCTGCCCTTGCCGGTACGCTGACCATGATGGTGAATTCGGCTTCCATCAACGGTGTGCCTGTGCATGCCAGCTACGAATATCTCACCAAATGGCTGAAGGAAGACCTGCAATGGGATGGTATGTTGGTCACCGACTGGGCCGACATCAACAACCTCTTCTCGCGTGAGCATGTGGCAAAAGACAAGAAAGACGCCATCCGCATAGCCATCAATGCCGGTATCGACATGTCAATGGATCCCTATAGTGTGGAATTCTGCATACTGCTGAAAGAATTAGTGCAGGAAGGCAAGGTAAGTATGGAACGCATCGATGATGCCGTGCGCCGCATCCTGCGCGTGAAATACCGTCTCAATTTGTTTGAGAAGCCCAACACCGGAGGAAAAGGTTATGAGAAGTTCGGCTCAGATGAGTTTGCACAGAAATCATTGCAAGCCGCCGAAGAATCAGAGATTCTGCTGAAGAACGAGGGTGGCATCCTGCCGCTGGCCAAAGGAAAGAAGATTTTGTTGACTGGTCCCAATGCCAACCAGATGCGCTGCCTGCATGGCGGATGGAGCTACACATGGCAAGGCAATAATGCTGAAGACCTGGCAGCGAAGTACAACACTATTTACGAAGCCCTCTGCAACAAATACGGAAGTGAGAACATCATCCTCGAACAGGGTGTCACCTATAAGGAAGACGGCGCCTACTACCAGGAGAATGAACCGCAGATAGAAAAGGCCGTCAATGCCGCCGCTCAGGCCGACATCATCATCGCCTGCATCGGCGAGAACTCCTACACCGAGACGCCCGGCAACCTGACTGACCTGTGGCTCTCAGAAAACCAGCGCAACCTGGTGAAGCAGCTTGCAAAGACAGGCAAGCCTGTAATCCTGGTGCTCAACGAGGGCCGTCCACGTCTCATCACCGACATTGAGCCGCTGGCCAAGGCCGTGGTCAATATCCTGGTTCCTGGAAACTATGGCGCCGATGCATTGGCTAACCTGCTGGCAGGCGATGCCAACTTCTCGGCAAAGATGCCATACACCTATCCGCGTGAAATCAATTCGCTTAACACTTATGACTATAAGGTGAGCGAGGAGGTGGGCACCATGGCCGGCGCCTACAACTACGACGCCAAGGTCAGCCTGCTGTGGCCATTCGGCTACGGACTGAGCTATACCACATTCGAATACAGCAACCTGAAGGTGGATAAGACTGCGTTCAGCGCCGACGATGAACTTACCGTAACAGTGGATGTGAAGAACACCGGCAGCCGTGCAGGCAAAGAGGCTGTGCTGCTCTATACCAGCGACCTCGTTGCTTCGGTGGTGCCTGACAACAAGCGCCTACGCGATTTCACCAAGGTAGAGCTGCAGCCAGGACAGGCCAAAACTGTCACCTTCCGTCTGCCTGCCAAGAGCATGGCTTTCGTGGGAGCCGACGGAAGGTGGATATTGGAAGAGGGTGAGTTCGTTCTGCGTGTGGGTTCCCTATCGCAAAGCATCAACTGCACCCAGACAAAAATCTGGGATACACCGAATATCTGATGGCTATCAGTCATTGAGTTCCACGGCCCTGATGAGCTCTATATTCAAGCGCTCGATAAGGCTGGGCTTGACGTCATCGTTGGAAGCGGCGGGCTGATACCAGGGCTTCTTGCTGAAATAGTCCTGCAGGTCCGCCGACTGAAAGCGATAGCCATGCGTGGCAAGAATCTCGTTGCGCATGGTACGAAGGTCTGACTTGTCCATCTTGGCAAACTTCTTGTCGTTGAGCAGACAGGAAGAAGCATAACTAAACCGGGGACTGCCGGTTTCCGCCCAACGGAATGTATAGTTGATGCCGTCACGAGCCCAGAGGAAGGATTCTTCATCTTGACGGAGACGGTATAATTTGATGCCATCCTTGGTAGGAATGACCTCCCATGTGCCTTCCAAACGATTGGTGCTGCCCTCGATGGGAGGGATGGTGATATAGCCCAAAACGATACCGTTGAAATCCTCCACCTTGTAAGTGGCGAGTTCGAGGTTGACACTCACTTGGTCCCATTGTATTTCCAGTTTCAGTTCATCGTCAGGATCATTGGTCACCAGTTCGTATTCACCAACCAGCTGATTCTTGAACTTCGCGATACTGATATCATGGGCCTCCCCCTGCTCGTTCGACATGACACTCGTCAACTGATTATTGCTGTTGTAGAAACAGAGCAAATCCCAACCATCCTTCTTCATGTGACGCACGGTGGAGATACTATTGTATTCGTTGACATAGTCGTGAGGGCCATCGGTAACGCGGTATGTATCTTTTTCGCCAGGCACGGGCACCAGCATGAACTCATGCTCCTCGCCTTCTGCCATCGCATTCATCAGCACCTTGCCGGCAGCCATGTTCTTGGCCGAATAGCAAAGCCAGCCGTTATACCACTGTCCACTCTCGGAAACCTGTGCCTGCATCGTAACGCCCATGCAGAGCATCAATAATGATAATATTGTCTCCTTCATCATACAAAAAAACTTATAATCCAACATATTTTTCCATCTTTACCAACATAGTTGTCTTTGCAAAGATAGTGTAAAATTTCAATTTAGCGAAAAGAATGTAAATAAAAAGAGTGAAAAAGTAATATTAATAAATGAGCCCGCCGAAAATGGGCGGGCTCATTCTAACACAATCTTAATTCGAAAGAATTACTTGGTGTAGGGGTTGTAGCCGGGATTCTGACCGAATTCCACACCGTTTTCAATCTTGTCGAGGAAGTCTGTGGGAATAGGCCATAAGTAGTTGTGCTCATCAACAGGATCGTCACCACGCATAGCCGGATTATGTCCTTTGAAATACTCAACCATCTTATGGGTACGCTTCAGGTCGAACCAGCGCAGCCACTCACCACAGAGTTCGCGAGCACGCTCCTCGAGAATCCACTCGATGGTCATATCACCTGCCTTTACCTTCATCTCGCTGGCATCATGGCCGGGCTTCAGAATACGACTAGTGCGGATGCCCTTTGCCTCGTCGTTGATGATATTGGCAGCCTCGGATGTGTTGCCCATCATAATCTGGCACTCAGCAGCAATGAGCGGCATCTCGGCATATCGGAAAATGGGCACATCGGCGAAACCTACCTGTGCATTGGCAGCAGTCAACAGGAAGGTGCCTTTGGGATCACGGTCCCAGATGCGATACTTGCGGAAACGTGGGAATGAGGTATAAATCCAGTCAGAAGAGGGATAGTCGTCGCCATTGGCATTGTTCAGATCACGAATACGTGCTCCACCCATACTTGTCACCTTACCTGGACGCAGGTCGTAGATATTGTTTGCACCCAGTAACACATAACCTTTCTGGGCAGCAGCTTCACGCTCGGCATCGGTGACGGGGAAACGGCTGACCTTCAATCCCAGCTGACCCTTGGTGATGGTCTTTCCCACGATAGAGGCGGGAGCCTGGTAATGGTTGACAGCATCCTCTTCGGTCCAAGTGTAACTGTCAGCACTGGTGGGGAAATCCTCCTGGAATAAGACATCGTAGCGCAGGTCCCAATCCTTGTAGAGATTCAGCAGATAATAGGTGGGACAGAGCAACACACTTTCACGCGGATACTCCCAGTTATCGGCAGTCTGTGTATTTCCGAAGCGGTTGAGCAGTCGTGGAGACCAATACATATGCAGACGGTTGGGGTTACCTGACTGTGGGTTGAGCGTAGAGTTGCTGGAGTGGGTCACGACGAAGAGGTACTCCGTATTCGACTTGTTGTTTTTGGCCTGCCAAATCTCGTCGTATGTTTTATAGAGTTTGATACCCAATGCATTTTGGTTATCCATCACATACTTGGCAGCATCATAAGCCTTCTGATAGAAATCACGAGCCTCTGAACTGCCGGCAGCCTCATACTGAGCACGGGCCAATGCCACACGGGCCAGCAGGGCATAGGCGGCTTTCTTCTGAGCACGTCCGATGTTTCCCTTGTAAGGCTCTACCTTGAGCAATTTGACGGCAGCCTCGGCATCGGGGATGATGACCTCGTCGTAAATGGTCTTGCGATCGGTACGATAGGCTGCAAAGGTGGGTTGGTCGGTACCGTGAGTGCGCAGTTCAATGTCGCCGAACCACTCTACGAGCCACCAATAGGCATAACTTCGCATAAAACGGGCTTCACCCTCGAAGTCATTACGTGTCTCTTCATTCAGGTTTTTTGTTGTCGGCAGATAGTCGAGCACGGTATTAGCCAGATTGACGATATCATATACACGGTTCCATGCACCCTTGACCTGCCCACGGTCACCCTGCAAGTCGACAAAACGGGTAAGCTGCATACCATAGGTGTATTTATCGGGCATGTTTGCCCAGATATCACCAGCACCTTCGAAGTAGAGAACGGGGTCTTCACGTCCATAGTATTTCCAACGGAAATTATAGTACATCTGGTTGACGAGTCCTTCGATACCCTGCTCGGTGGCGAAAACGTTCTCCGAACTTTCCGAAGAAGGATTATACTCGTCCAAGTCACACGATGTAAAACCCAAAGTGGCACCTAAAAAAAGTGCACCAACGAAATATTTATTGAATGATTTCATGATTCTCATTGTTTAAAAGTTAACATTCAGACCAAACGTAATGCTGCGCTGCTGACCTTCCGGGTCGAAGTGTTTCATCCAATCGTTCTTGACATAGCAGAAAGGATTGTTGACGGTAGCATATACACGGAGCATCTCGATGCCTAGCCGGCGGGTTACCGTACGTGACAGCGTGTAGCCCAACGAAATACGCTTAAGCCTGATGAATGACTGCTCGCAATACCAATAGGCGGTATAGCCCTTGTAGTCATAGAAGTTGTAGTTCTGCATCAAGGCGGGGAAGGAACCTCCCTCATTGGAACCTGCGACCCAGTAGTCCATCGTGGTGTACTTGCCACCGGTGCCAGGTTGGAAATTAGCAAGTGGGTTGTCACCCCAGTGCCCCCATCGGGCATAGAGGTAGATGTTCAAGTCGAAATCCTTGTAGCGGAAATCATTGTTGAAACCGGCAAACCATTTTGGCGTCTGTGAACCTACATAGGTGTAGTCGGTGCTCTGGTCAATCCACCCATCTTCATTGATATCACTCACCTTGATGTCACCAGGCTGGAACGGCTTGGTCTTATTGGCATCGGTAAAGAGCTGGGCTGCCTGGGCAGCCTCACTAGTCTGCCAGATGCCTAAGTAATCGAAGGTATAGTATGAATGGACGGGATGCCCCACCTGAAGTGTGGTGCTCTCAGGTGTGCTGTTACCCATCGTGATGCGCTCCTTGCCTTCATAGAGTTCGAGAATCTTCTCACTGTTGGCGGAAAGCGACAGGGTGGAGTTCCACTGGAAGTCGCGCGTTACTATATTGCGGCTGTTAACCGTCAACTCCCAACCGCGGTTGCGTGTAGAACCTATATTGGTGTAGGTCTGGAAGGCACCGTCATTACCGGAGGTGGTAGGAAGGTTACGGGCCATGATCAGGTCCTTGGTTTTCGTGTTATACCAGTCGAAGGTAATGCTCAAACGGTTGTTAAACAACATGGCATCGAAACCAATGTCCCAAGTGTATGACATCTCCCACTTGGTATCCTTGTTACCGATAATATAGTTTGAACCGTCGGGCACACCCAACTCGTAACGGCCTACGCTGGTGTCCTGGAAGCCAAGCTTCGTGTTATAGAATTTCACGCCAGATGCAGTGCCATAGACGGGAATACCAGAGTTACCCGTGACACCATACGTGGCACGAATCTTCAGGTCGTCGAGCCATGACTTGGTACTCTTCATGAAAGGCTCATCGCTGACACGCCATGCTACAGCTGCTGATGGGAACGTCTCCCACTTATGGCCTTCAGCCAGGCGCGAAGCACCGTCACGGCGTACGGATGCAGTAAACAGATAACGGCTCATCCAGTCATAGTTGATACGGAAAGCATAAGAGAAACTCTGCTCCTGCTCGTAGTAACTGGAATGGGTCATGTGGCCTGCGCCACCATCATTTGAAGCCAGATTCCACCACAGGTTAGAGGCCAGTGTCTGACCTTTGGATGTGGCATCCAGATTGTCATACTTACGCTTGTTCCATGAGGTCAGTGCGGTAGCGCTAAGATGATGTTCCTCAGGCAGCATCTTGAACTGATAGGTCAAGATGTTGTTCCATTCCGTATAGAGACTGTTGGCCTTGATCTCATAGGCCGTGGTTTCGTTCGTGCCGTTGTAGGTTTGCGTTGCAGCATTGCCTGCGGTAAAACGACCGTCGGATGAGTTCGTGATGTGGGCATTAAACTGCGTGCGCAATGACAGACCGTCGATGGGATGAATGTCCAGATAACCATTTGCCACAACATTTGTACCATAGGTTTCTCTCTTATAACGGTCGTCACCAAAGGTGTTGATGAGCGGGTTCACATAGCCTCCGGCATCCAGTGGGCGCTCCACCAGTTCGTTACCGATAACATATTTCTGTGAATTGTAATCATAATAACCATATGGAGAACCGAGTTGCATATCGGTAGTGGAGGCCTCTTCATACGGAGAATGTTCAGCACGGTTATGTGTCAACTGGAAAGTGACGCCACCATTGATCCATTCACGAATATTGTGGTCAATATTGGCACGGAGTGTATAGCGGTCATTACCACCGCTCTCCTTCCACTTGCTACCGTTGTTGGCATAGCCCACACTGAATCGAGCCTGCGTACGCTCATTACCACCGCTAAGGGTGACCGTATGGCGAGTGCTCCACGTAGTCGACTTCTGAAGCAGATCCTCATAATTGGTCCACGCACCTGCCTGATAGGCAGCATAGGCTTCAGGGCTACCTCCGAAGATGGCGGCAAGATCATCGGCAGAACTTGTCCACGAACCAGCGTTCTTGGCAGCCAGCATACGGGCATCATAATAGTTCTGACCTGAACGATAGTCGGGATGCTGCTCACGGAAAGCAGCTGTCACATCGCCATTGTAACTGACCAGAAAACGGCCAGCCTCTGCCTTCTTCGTTGTAACGATAATCACACCATTGGCACCTTGCGAACCATAGATGGCAGTAGAAGAGGCATCCTTCAGCACGTCGATACTCTCAACGTCGTCGGGATTGATATCGCTCAGCGAACCACCCTGCACACCATCGATGATGACCAACGGCTCGTTGCTACCACTGATGGAACGGTTACCACGAATACGCATTTCATCGCCACTCACGTCCAAACCCGTGATACGGCCCTGCAAAGCAGTTGCCACATCGCTCGTCGGGGTCTGCAGAATAGCTTCGCTCTTAATCTGTGCTACGGAACCTGTCAAGTCGCGCTTCTTCACGGTACCGAAACCGATGACCACAACCTCGTCGAGGCCCTGCATGTCCGGCTCCATCTTCACCCTCATATCAGGGCTTGCTGCCAACGTCAGGGTCTTGTAACCTGCATAAGAGAATTGGAGTTGCTTGCCTTCAGCATTGTTCACAGAGAAGTTTCCTTCGATGTCAGTGATACCTCCGACATTGGCTCCGACGATCTTAATGGAGACACCTATCATCGGCTCGCCATTCTCGTCCACTACATTACCTTTGATAGACTTCGCCTGCTGAACTTCGGCAGGCACGCTGGTGGGAATAGCCGTGTCGGCCAGTGCTGTGACGGGCACAAACAACGATGCTACCAAACCATAAGCCAAATAGGTCTTTAAAGATTTGTTCATGTTCTTTTGTTTTGGTTAGTATAAATAGTTCACTATAATTATTAGACGCACAAACGTCCTGATTGTCACCATTTTTTTTGTGAATATTGATAATATATTCAATTAAAAATCGAAATCTTGCATTAACTCTGACCTCAGAGGTTACTTGTGCTTAAGAAAGCTAATTTAAACAAGTTTTATTTGCTTTTGTTCTCACTTATTCGTAACTTTGTAGCCATGAAGAAGATAATGGCCTTGTTACTCATGTTCGTGCTGGCATTCTGGATGCCCATCCATGCCCAGAACGGTATGATTGTGCAGCATTACACGCTGGAAGAAGGACTGCCCAGCAACACCGTGTATTGCTCGCTGAAAGACAAGGACGGCTTCCTTTGGTTTGGCACATGGTACGGTCTCTGTTCGTTCGACGGCAGTAAGTTTATGCCTTTTGTGGCGCGTAGCCGCCAGCAGTCTGACATCCCTCCGCGGAAAGTGATTTCACTTGTAGAGGACGGCGACGGCTATCTGTGGATTCGCAACGTGGACAACCGGCTCTATCTATACGACAAGTATGCCGACAACTACCATGAGGTTTATGACGAACTGAAACAGATCTCGCAGAACATGCAGGTGATTAAGATCCAGCAGGCCGGCAACGGCCACGTGCTGCTACTCACCCGCAACAAGAATCTTTACGAGGCCAACGTGAAGAAGGAGGGGGAGATTGTGATTGAGCGTATCTTCGACGGTTCGCTAGCTATCGATCCTTCAACATTCAAGCTGCAGCACAATATCCTTGGCGTCAACAACCGCTATCTTTACTGGCTGGGCACCGATTTCAAACTGGATGTAGTTCCGCGTCCCAAAGGCAACCAATACCTATCGCTGATAAAACCCGAAAAGCACTATTCTTACTATTATCACATCGGCAACAAAATCTATCTAGGTAGCGATGAGGGCGAGTCATACGTCATTGACTGCGAGAAAGGCTCCGTGAACACATCCTCAGCACAGGAGATTCCGGTTCTTGTTGACAAACAGCAACGGCAGTGGTTCTTCAACCGCATTACCCAGACGCTGATTTGCCAGCATCCTCAAACGGGTATCCAGCAGCGATTCCCCGTTCCTCAAGGCGAAAAAATAACCACTCGGAAGTTTTGTGACGCTGGGGCTAACGGCCTGTTCATCCTCCATGAAAACGGTGAAGTGTGGCGCTATGACCATCAAACAGGACTGATGCAGAATGTGGCTGTTTTTCGACAGTTCTCCTCGACAACAGTCAATGCCCTCCGATTCTTCGACATGGACATCGACAGCGAAGGCCTGCTTTGGTTGTCTTCCACTACCAATGGTGTCTATAAGGTGAACTTCACACCTTCCAACTTCACGTTCTTTATGCCCGACCTGCTTTCACAGGCGCATGAGACAGGCGACTCGCAAGGCATACGCGCCCTCTTCCAGCAGAAAAACGGGGACCTCTGGATTGGAACGCGCAACGGCTCTCTGCTCTGCATCGACCCCAAGACGCAGACCGTGAAACCATCGCCCGTCAACAACATCGGCAACGTGTATCACATCATGGAGGACCATGCCGGTAATCTCTGGTTCTGCACGAAAGGCAACGGTATTATAAAAGCCCACTCTTCATCCATAGCTCACTACGTCCACAACCCCGACGACCGCTACTCCCTGAATGATGACCGCGTATATTACATCTTCGAGGACTCCCGTCACCGCATCTGGGCCTGCACCTTCGGCGGGGGACTGAATCTGATTGAGGAACGCAACGGGAAGACGCTATTCTTCAACCGCAACAACGAATTCAAGGACTACCCGAAATACGAGCTTTACCTCAATGTGCGTTCCATCACTGAAGATGCTGACGGCCGCCTATGGGTGGGCACCACCGACGGACTGATTTCGTTCTCAGGAAAGTTCAAGAAACCACAAGACATCCATTTTGAAATCTTTCGCGAACAGCAGGATGCTGGAACGGTGGATAATGATGTGTTCTCGCTCTACAAAGACTCCAAGGGGCGCATCTGGCTGGGAATGTTCGGCGGCGGCATGAACCTGCTGGAGGGATACAATGAGCAGACACACCGCCCTCAACTGAAGAGCTATCCCTTTACCGAACGGCTTTCGGGAGGTGTCGTCTCCAGCATTATCGAGGACCACCAGCACCACCTGTGGCTCTGCACGGAAAACGGGCTGGCCAGCCTGAATTCCACCGGAGAGACCACAATCCGCAATTACGACCGCTATGCCGGATTCCCCGTTGTGAACGTGGAGGACAACACCATTTTGTGCCTGCAAGACGGGCGCATCCTCATCGGCTGCCGACAAGGCGTGCTGGCTTTCGACCCCAAGGTGGTGATGAGCGAGAGCAGCCGCCAGTATCCTATTTACATCGTCGACTTCCGTGTGCAAAACCGTTCGCTCAACGATTTCCAGCCTGCCATCTATAACGGGTCTGTGCGCTATGCCAAGGAAATCGTTCTGGAACATAACCAAAACATGTTCTCCATCGAGTTTGCCTCGCTTAATTTCACCGATCAGAACCAGGTGTCGTACAGTTATATCCTCGACGGCTTCGAAGACCAGTGGCATTCCAACGGATTGAACCGTATTGCCTCGTATGCCAACGTGCCGCCAGGGCGCTACACCTTCCGCGTGAAGACCTTAGGCCAGGATGCTCCCGAGCGAGTGATTGAAATCAGGATTCTGCCGCCATGGTGGGCTTCGTGGTGGGCCTACATCATCTACACGCTGCTACTTCTTGCCCTACTCTACGGGGCCTTCCGGCTGGTGCTCTATATGATTAAGATGCGGAACGAAACCTATGTAAACGACCGTCTGGCCGAACTCAAAATCCGTTTCTTCACCAACATCAGTCACGAACTGCGCACACCGCTCACCCTCATCAAGAGTCCGATTGAGGAACTGAAGAAAAACGAGCGTCTGTCGTCGTCGGGAAAAGAATATCTTGCGCTTATCGACAACAACGCCAAGAAGATGCTCCAGCTAGTGAACCAGATTCTCGACTTCCGCAAGGTACAGAACGGAAAGATGAAGATGCACGTGGCCTACACTGACCTCAACGAAATGCTGGAGATGTTCCGGCAGGAGTACCGCATCCATGCCCAAGAGCGCGACATCAGTTACGAGTTCCTGCTTCCCGACGAGCATGTAATGGCCTGGTGCGACCGTCAGAAAATCGGCGTGGTCATCAACAACCTTATCAATAATGCCTTTAAATATACGCACGAGGGAGGGACGATTACGGTTTCGATAACCCCCCACCAACTCCCCCGAGGGGGAGAGCAGGAAGCCTCCCCTCGGGGAGGTTTGGAGGGGGTTATTATCCGCGTAGAAGACGACGGAGCCAGCATCCCCGAGAACAAGCTGGAGGAAATCTTCGAGCGCTTTGCCATGGCCGATAACCGCAACGACGACACCACCTCCACGGGCACTGGCATCGGACTCTCGCTGAGCCGTGAGTTCGTGCTGATGCACCACGGACATATCTGGGCCGAGAACCTGGAGAAAGGCGTTGCCTTCGTCATCGAACTGCCCACGCAGAAAGAGAATTTCAGTGACGATGAGATTGAAGAATATGTGGGAGCCCAACCCCAACCTACAACCCCTCTCGAACTCCCCCGAGGGGAAGAGTCCAACTCCGCCACACAAAAAGCCTCCCCTCGGGGAGGTTTGGAAGGTGTTTCCCCCACTTTACTTCTCATCGAAGACAATATCGACCTTTGTCACATGCTGAGCCTGCAGTTGCAGAGCAAATACACGGTGCTTACTGCCCACGATGGCGAAGAGGGCCTGAAAAAGGTGTATCAGTATCATCCCGACCTCATCGTCAGCGACCTGATGATGCCCAAGATGGACGGCATGGAACTGCTGAAGCGCATCCGGCAGGACTTCAACATCTCGCACATCCCCGTCATCATCCTCACGGCCAAACAGGGCGACGAAATCCATACGCAGGCCATCTCGACGGGTGCCAATGCCTATATCACCAAACCCTTCTCGAGCGACCTGCTGCAGGCGCGTATCAGTCAGTTGCTCGAGGAGCAGCGCATCTTCCAGCGCAAGATGGTGCTGACACCCCAAGATTCTTCACTCTTCACTCTTCACTCTTCACTTTCCACCCAACAGTCTTACGAATCCCACCTCATTCAGAAAGACTTGGAATTCGTGCGCAACGTGCATGAGATTATCGAGAAGAACCTGCAGAACGAAGACTTCAACGTGAACACGCTGGCCGAAAAGATGGGCCTCTCGCGCTCGCCCTTCTTCAAGAAACTGAAGAGTCTCACCGGCTTTGCCCCTGTGGATTTGGTGAAGGAAATCCGACTCACCAAAGCCCTCAGCTACGTGGAGACCACCGATATGAACTTCACCGAGATTGCCTACATCGTAGGCTTCCGCGACCCGGGCTACTTCACCAAATGCTTCCGCCAGAAATACGGTAAGACGCCCAAGGAATACCGCAACGATTTCATTTCGAACTCTAACCCTTAACCTCTAAACGAAATATGGAACAAGAACCCCCAAAAGAAAAAAGAAGCGCCATCGCACAAATGGTGAAATGGTGGTTTCTGGCAACGGCAGGAGCCTTAGCGAGCAGCTTCCTCTCCGTGGTAGCAGTCCTCTCCGACTGGGAAGGCTTCTTCTATTTCTTCATCCTTCTGGGCATATTCTTCATCGCTCTCCAGGGTTTGTTTCTCCTTTTTGCCCTGTTCACCCGTCAGTGGGGCCATGCCATCGGCACCCTCTGCGGCATCATAGCCTCACTGGTCATCGGCTTCCTATGTATCATCATGGTTGCCGCCGGCCAGCATCACCCGCCCAAGTTCAACGATGAGGACATGATAGTGGAAGACTCGCTGCTGGAAGTCGTGGAAGATACGCTGGAGGTTACCGATTCGGTAGCCCCATAGCTTAGTCCCCTGGCGGACAGACCTCCTGCATGTAGATGGCATCGAGACTCCAGGTGGAAACGCCGTTGGTGCTGATCATCTCTGTCTCATCCTGAGGGATGGGAACCTCGGGGGGTAGTAACTGGCGGTTTTCGTAGCGTTTATCGTCCTTACGACCTAAGGCGCGCAGCATATCGCTCCAAGCCTCATCGGCCTTCTTTCGATCACGCTGATGATAGGCGGCGTATGCCAGCAGACGGGAGATGCGGAAACGGTTGTTCCTTACCTTCAGGGCCATCTCCTTGTCGCGGGCGGCATGGTCGAGCCAGGCGGCATTCCATTCCGGCACGTCTATCATGCGCATCATCTCGTTCATCATTTCAAATCCGCCCATGATGGTCATCAGGTGGTTGGTAGAAAGCAGCGATGTGTCGCATTCGGTGGTGATAACGCCCGTGGCAGGGTCGTAGCCTAAAGCCAACGGACCGGTAAACAGCTGGTGGGGCAATGCGGCAATGCTCTTCATGCCGGCCACTATCTTGTCGCGATAACGGTTGTCGCGCGTACGTTCCCATTCGGTCATCCAGTTGCCGGCGTATGCCAGCCAGTCAGGACCGATACGCAAACGGGCGGGAGCCGTGCAGGGATATTCGCCCCGCGGCTGTGCCAGCCGCATGGGGTCGAGCGTGTAAAGCATCTGGTCGGCATCTTTCACGTCGGTCATCAGGTCGCCCGTTCGCTCGTCGGTGGTCAGGTAATAATAGAAACGGTTCCAGGCGGCCTGCGAGATACGTGCTTCCTTCGCGCCGCATCCCCAATGGCTCACATTATGACGGCTGCCCAGCATGGCATTGGGTCCCGTGTGATAAACGTCTACCTCGGCCGTATGACGCGTCATTGCCTCAGCCATCTGCCAGATGTCGGCCCTTCCCGTACGCAGGAAACTATACCACAGCCACATATTGCTGGCCAGTTCGGTATTGTCCCAGGCAAATCCGCCCACGTCGTAGCGCCATTCGTGACGCTCGGCATCGTAGGCATGCATCATGTCGCCATAGTTCCAGAGCCCGTACCAATGGTGCTGTTCTATTTGTTTCTGGTAATAGTCGATATAGTCGCTTAGCTGTTTTTCAATTTGGGCGCGCTCTTTATTCGACGTGTCGGGCAGACTCCAGACGCCGAAGGCCTGCTTCTGATGCAGGTATTCGGGTGTGGGCAACAGCAGGGCATCGTTGGTCATTCGCCGTGCATCGGCGGCAAAAGCCTGCTTGCCGTGATAGCCGTCGGTGGACAGCAGCATAAGGGTGGAGGTACGGGCAATGCCCACCGGGGTGCTCATTCCCTCCTGCACATCCTCGTAGGCGGAATTTAATCCGTGGGCCACGTTGTCATAGTGGCGCAGGTCCATGGGTTCCGCGTCAGGACTCCACAGCCAAGCCGTCAGCGTGGCCTTGTCGTCCTTGGTTCCGGTTATCTCCAGCGCCGAAGGGTACGACTGCCAGAAATCCTTCATGGCCACACCCATTCCACCGGTCATGTCGCCCACAAAGGCATAGCCGTCGGCCCGCTGGCCGTCGAAAGTGCCAATCCATGGATTATCATCGTTGGCCCGTTTGCGCAGGGTGAAACCTTCCGACGACGGTTGCGACAGTCTGTAGGTATTCCATGCAGCCCATTCGTCGATGAGTTTCTGATTAGCTTTGTCGAATGCGTCGTAGGCCGACACGCGCTGCCCCAACATCTGTTGCTGCTGCACGGTAAGCTGTCCCCGATGGTCTTCGGGCAGACTCTCGTCGGGACGTGGTGGCCGGTTCTCACCCGATTGCGGATGAGGCAGGCGCAATTCGCGCCTTCCATCGAGCGGTTGCACGGGTTCGCTCCACACGCCGCCGTTACCGGTTGAGAATGCCACATGGCGGTTATAGAGTTCGTCGCGCAGCGGAACGTCCATCTTCACGCCCAAGGCTCGGATAAAGTCGCGTTTTTGATCGCCGTCGAACACAAACGAATGCACCATCTTCACCTCACGGCTACCCTGATAGAAATAGAGGCGGACCACGAAGGGGAAAGGACCCACCCCACCCCTCCCTGTGAGGGAGGGAGATGGAGTAAGCAATGGTACATGCACGCCCTCAATCTTTACCACCGCACTCACCTTGCCCTTCCGTTCCACAACGGCCGAACGAATCTCGCTTTGATAATCCGAAAAATTAATCTGCCTGGTGGTTTCCCTATAGGGCTCGCTTTGCGTGGTACACACCAAACGCAGGTGCTCCGCCACCTTCCGATTCTGCAACATGAGGGAATCCATTAAGAAGGCTCCCTGCTTGGGAATAAATGCCGTAAGCGAGTCGGTAGTTACCCGCAGTCCCGAAGCCGTTTCTGCAATCTGAAGACCCGCCTCACGGGAAGCTTTCTTTTTACCTTTCTGAACAGAAAGGAACAACTCTCCCCCTCGGGGGAGTTGGTGGGGGGTCGCTGCCGCTCCCAACCATTTCACCGAACCGTCGGGCCAGTAAGCCAACGGCCATGTATCGGTAGGCACCGAATTCCCTGAAGCATCGGTCAGCGCCATCGGCATGTTTTCTTTCACTTCTCCTTCATCGAAAGGAACACCGAAGGCCACGGGGCGCGCCACCGTTGGCTGTTCACCCACCCAGTGCAACGGTGCTTTCTGCTGCTGCATGGATTCGCAAGTATAGCGGAAGTTCGTGATGCGCGTGTGCGACAAAGTGGTACGGAATCCAAACCATCCCTCCTTGTAGGGCTCGGCATCGCGGAAGTCGACCAACCGTTGTCCGTCGATATAATAAGCCACATGATTCCCGTCGCTGACTAGTCGGATATGATACCAGTGGTTCGGTTTCAACAGATGCGCTTCGTCGGTATATTCCTTCAGGATGGCCGGCCGCTGGGCAGCATCGGTGATGCCAGCCTCATTGCCGTCGTATCTGCGGAAGCGCGTGGTCGAGTTATGATTGCCGCCATAGCCCATATAGTAGAGCCGCAGGGCATAGCTGTTCAGGAACACACCGCCGCGCTCTTTCATTCTGCGGAAGATGTCATCAGGATATTTCGGGTCGCTGGCCATCCAGAAGCAGTTCAGGTCGCTCAGCCGGTTGGTGGGTTCATTGCTACCGTCCTCCACCACCACACAGGCATCATATTCTATCGTCACGCGCCCCTTCATCTTCTCCTTACGCCAAAGCGTCAGTCCCTTTGGCGAAACGATATCAGCCGTATCGCCTCGGAACGTCACCCGATAGTCAGCCGATTCCGACTCCACCACCCAGTGCTTCGCAAACTCCTTCCTGTTCAGCGCCGAAGGCGTTTGGGCAAAAGCGCCAACCACCGTCAGCCAACACCCAACACCTATCACCCAACACCTAACACTCTTTTTCATACGTAGTTTGGTTTTTTACGGCACAAAAATAACAAAATCCATGTAATCCAGCGTATATACGATTATTAATTTAGCTTAAACAGGCGGCAAGTATTGCAAAAATGTCCCCTGCAGGATATGGATTCATCCAAATCAAGCAGCCGAAATTTTGTTAAAAGAAAATAATTCTTGAGGATAGAAAGCATAATTGCAGGAAGGAATTACTATTTTTGCAATCAACAAAGAATAAAAGAGAATAAAGAAGAATAAAGAAGAATAAAAGAGAATAAAAGAGAATAAAACAAGACGATTATGAAAAGCGAGGGATGCGTGAAGTAGCTGCAGCCTACCAGGAATTGGTCGGCGACAAGAAAAACATTGCTATTGCGATGGCAGGACTTCCACATGCAGTTTCGAGTGTACTCAATGACAGTGTACTTACTTTCCTAAATCGAGCTACCAAGGTGGAATTAGGAACAATCTCTACAAATCTGATAAGGGCTTACTATGAAAAGGCTTTCCATTTGGCTGGCATTGCAATTTCAGATTCACTCCTTGACCGTGCGGCACTGTCCACTCGCGGATTCCCGTATCTGATGCAGTTAATTGGGTATTATATCATTCAATATACGCCTGAGGCAGCCTCCGTCACCGACACAATCATGGATAAAGCAGAGAAAGCGGCCATGGGTGATATGGAAGACAATGTGTTTAAGCCGATACTCGCGCCCCTCAGTGATAACGACAAAGTGTTCTTGAAGGCAATAGCCCGTTGTGGAGGTTCTGTGACAACAGCCCAGTTACAAGCGGTTTTAGGAGAAGAAGGTCCTGCTATTCAGCCGTATCGTAAACGACTGATAGATGCTGGTGTTATTGAAGCCCCAAGACGTGGCGAATTGGTGTTTGCCGTTCCCTTCTTGTCAGACTACATGAATGCAAAGAGCAATTTATAACGCATTTAAATCTGCCGTTCAGTCATTCCTTCTATATCTTGAGGCGCGTGAAAGGTTTGCTTCGGGCAAGCCATGCCGAAACCGCCAGTATGGCTATGCCCACCAGCAGCAGGAGAAAATCGCCGGGATAGAGGTCGAGCGCTCCCGGAAGCATCAAGGGCTACGCCGTATATTTCTATTAATCGGAGTGCCCGCCCGTATGGGCTGGATTAAAGCAGATGCTTTGCACAAAGAGAAGCACCAGGAAATAAAAATGTTTTTCTTGAAAATACTGCCACTCTGCCCCCTCCCCTTTATTTAAAGGCTTTCCGAGATGGCAGTAGTGGTAGTAAATAATCTTACCTTTGGAACGGGAGGCCCCCGTTCATTTGATTATTCGGGCCTCGCTATTTGAATGTTTTTAGGGAAGCCTATAGTGTTTTGAATATATAAATAATCTTCAACAGACAAGGCCATCTTTTGATTATAGTTCCTAATTTCAGGTATATCAAGTTTGCTGCCAAAGATCTCATAATCTGCCCAAGAATTTTCGTAATCGCACCATTTTCCCCAGCTGCAACTATCACCAAAGATGCGATACTTGTTATATGGCATGTTGAATAAAACCGCCGAGATGAAACTTCCAGACTTTAATTGCTCCCAACTAGTTGTAACTGGTATTTTCAGTTGAAACACTGTATCTTCAAGGCTATCCTCAACAATATAGAAATAACGGTCACCACATGCGTGACAAATCTTTTGGATTAGATGATAAGTCTCTTCCGTAAACATCGGAGAGGAAATCTGAAGCGTCGTTTTAAAATCAGGTTGAAACAACATACTGACAGGAGATGTGCATATATCAAATTCGTCAACTCCAACGGAACAGAAAACTTTCTTCATTTTAGGAACGCATTCATACTGATACTCATCAGCGCTTAGAGCGAACTCTGATAAGAACTTCGATGCGCAACCAAAGCTATCAATAGTTTTAGTATTAGAAAGACCAAACATGTCTTCGTAATAACTGCCTGAATATTTTTTCAAACAACTATTTATTTCCATTATTTAGAACGATTATGGGGTCACTTCAGCAATTGATTCCTTGAAATGTCGGCATGCCATGTAGAATCATCCAAAGTCGTCAGCATTCTTTTGGCGATGCCTCCGAAAGAGACTCCGTTGCCGACTGTTCATTTCAAGCTGTTGCTCCATAGATTCTTGTTTAATGGATTGCACTGCTGAAGGCAAAAGTACAAACATATTTCCAAACGGCCAAATTATTTATGCTATAAATGTTACAAGAACTGAATCATGATACATTTCTGAATGCGTGGAAATAGTAGTATCATTAAAGAGTTGCAACAAATAAAAAACTTCACCGCGCGGTGTAACTCGTTTGATAACAGGGTGTTGTGGTGAAGGGTTGAAAGGCAACCCCTCCCCAACCCTCCCGAGGGAGGGGGAGCCCACCCTCAGCCCGCACGAAAAGAAAAAAACCACCCCTTGCCCCTCCCGAAAAGGAAAGACCCACCCCCGGCCCCTCCCTATATGGAGGGGAGTAGATAGTAATAGCGGGGGAGGTGAGGCTAAGGAACTCCCCGCCCCTCAAGGGGAGGGGAGTTCAAGAACCTTCCCTCGGGGAGGTTGGAGGGGTTCCTACATGGGAGGGGAGTTCTGTACCTGTTTTAGTAATTTATAGAACATGCCTATATATATGGAAACAAATAAAATATTGCATTACTCGAACTACTTTGCCGTATAACTTATTGATAAACAGTAGAATTTCGGTAGTTCTACGCTCCGATATTGCACTACTTTAGTACTACTCACACCCTACTGAGATTTTCTTTGAGACTATTTTGGCTATTGGCGTAAAGCCTTTCGGCTATAGCCGTAAAGTCTTTCGGCTATAGGCACACGGTGCAAAAGAATATCGGAAATCCCTGATTCAAAGGCGTTTAACCACTCATTCGATGAAGGGATGCCCCTTTAGTACTGATTGCAACAACGGTAAGGGAGCATTTTATGTCAAACAGCGAGTAGGGTGTGAGTAGTACCAAAGTAGTGCAATAATTATCCATCGGCCTACCGAATTCTCGCTGGTTACCAATAGGTTAGAAGACAGAGTAGGACGAGTAGGCCGATTTTTTCTTTTTAAGCTTATAGAATCGGTGGGGACAGGTTTTTGATTCCTGCCCAAACACCACAAGGCTATAGTTATCACCAAATCTTCTTAATATGCAAAAGGGCTGCACTATCCAAATTAAAGGGGAGTGAAGCGCAGACGGAGGGTGTGGGGACGCTGGGGAATGGCATACTTGGTAAGCACGCCGGGACCACAGGAACTATTGCCTAAGCCCATCACGGCACAATCGAGATTCAACCACATGCAGTCTTCTTCCTTCAGTTCGTAGTCGTGGGTGGCGTTGTAGAGTTGCTGCACGCTGTAGGGAAGGGCGGAGAAAGAGAAGACCCCCTCCATACCTCCCCGAGGGGAGGCTTCTGATTCTATGAGCCAGCCATGACCGTTATTATCTGTTATCTTTAGCCATTGCACATCGTCGTGGTTGCCGGAGTCTTGGGGACGGGGATAATGGAAGTATTGTTCGTTGACCGTGCTCTTATAGATGTCTACGAGGGCAGCGGCGTGACGGTCGGGATAGTTGTCCCACGGACCGCGGCCCAGATACTCAATGTTCTGCAGTTCCTTGGGGAGCTTTAGGGTGATGCCTAAGCAGGGCAAGGGTGGGAGCTGGCCTTCGGGAGAAAAGGTAAAGACCCCCTCCATACCTCCCCGAGGGGAGGCTTCTGTAAGCGAGACGGTCATCCGTATCTGGCCGTTTGCAGTCTTGTAGATATGGGTGGTGTCGTTGACGATGCTGTCGCGGAGATTGTCAAGGCCCTGCTGCTTCCAGTCCTTGGCTATCCAGTTGCCGAAACCCTTATCGTTGTCGGTGGGGGCGCGGAAAGCATGGAGAGAGACCCACCCCTGCCCTCCCTGCTTAGGGAGGGGGTAATGAATACCCACCCCTGACCCTCCCGAAGGGAGGGGGTATTGGATACGATTATTGGGAGAACTTTTTTTCGATTCCCCTCCCTTCGGGAGGGGTTGGGGGTGGGTTTTAAACTGGGCGCGGGCTATGACGTGGCCTTTGGGTGCCCATGAGGTGGCTTCCTTCAAGGAGGCGGTTACGTAGCGATAGCCGTTGCGCTTTTCTTCCTTAACCGTGATGGTGTTGAGGTCGAAATGGGGGTCGTGTTTTTTGACGACAATATTCCCCACTGCCATTTCATCATGAGTATTCTCTTTACTCACTCCACTCTCCTCTCTCCTCTCAAAATAAATGGGGGCATAGACCTGTTTCACCTCTTCGTATTTGGGAGTGGTGTTGCGATAGGAATCCACAATGCCCTTGATGCAGAAGGCCTTCAGGTTGGGATAGTCACCAAAGTCGCCGCCGTAAGCAATAAGTGAAGAGTGAAGAGTGAAGAGTGAAGAATCGGCTGCCGCGCGAGGATTATTCCTAAAACCTGATACTTGAAACTTGGCACTTGAATCCCTTTGTGAACGGACAGCCTCTATTCCCTCATCTGCCCATTCCCAGATGAAGCCGCCAAGCATACGGGGGTGGGAGTAGATTTCATCCCAATATTCCTGGAAATTACCAAGGGCGTTGCCCATGGCATGGGCGTATTCGGAGGTGAGCACGGGACGGTTGTCCATGGTGTCGCGGGCTATCGATAGCAGTCGCTCCCAACGGGCATTCTCCGGACGCTCCATATTGTTGTCGGCTACGCCGGGGTTGAGGTATTCATCCTGCGTGCGAGGATAGAAACGGGAAATGACATCGACGGATGAAGGGTCGGGAACCCACCCCTGCCCCTCCCGAAGGGAGGGGGTGCTTGAGCCTTGTGCTCCTTCGTAGTGTACGGGACGCGTGGGGTCGTACTCATGGGTCCATGCGGCGGTAAGGGCAAAGTTGGTGCCCCAACCTGCCTCGTTGCCGAGACTCCAGAAGATGACCGAGGGATGATTGCGGTCGCGAATGACGAGGCGCTGCATACGGTCTATCCAAGCGGCTGCCCATGAAGGATCGCTGGCCAGACGGCCGCGCAAACCATGTTCCTCGATATCGGCCTCATCCATGACATATAGTCCGAGGGAGTCGCAGAGTTCGTACCAACGTTCGCAGTTGGGATAATGGCATGTGCGCACAGCATTAACGTTGGCCTGTTTCATCAGTCGGATATCGCGAAGCATCAGTTCTTCGGTCATCACTTTACCCAACTTGGGATCCATCTCATGACGGTTCACGCCGCGAAGCCGAGTGGGAATGCCGTTGACCAGCAGTTGCCCGTTTTTGATTTCCACCGAGCGGAAACCCACCTTAGTCGTGATTTTCTGCACTGTCTGGTCAAGGGAATCCTTGAGCAACAGTTCGAGCGTGTAGAGATTCGGGGTTTCGGCAGTCCATTTCTTCGGGTTCTTAACCGTTGCTGTAAGCCATCCCCACTTAGGATAGCCGCGCTGGGGTGTGCGGTCGTTGAGGATGGAACCCTTGGCATCGAGGTTTAAAAGGGTATCACAACTCACAGACCCACCCCGGCCCTCCCTGCTTAGGGAGGGAACAGACCCACCCCGGCCCTCCCTGCTTAGGGAGGGAGCAGACCCACCCCAGCCCTCCCTGTTTAGGGAGGGAGCTATTACTTCTTGGCCGTCGGGGGCGTAGAGGGCGGCTGTAACGTAGTAGCCCTCGCCGCGCTGGCCTTCGCTGACGGCGAGTTCGGGATGAATGATGAGTTGGGCGTCACGATAGTCTTTATCGAGAATAGTGCGTACGCCGAAGTCACGGATTCGGATTTTCTCCGTGGCATAGAGATAGATGCCGCGATGAATGCCTGCCAGTCGCCACTGGTCCTGGTCTTCGAGGTAGGAGCCGTCGGAGTATTTCAGGACTTCGAGGACAATATGGTTAACCCCCTCCAAACCTCCCCGAGGGGAGGCTTTTTGAACTCCCCTCCCTCGGGAGGGGTTGGAGGAGGGGTTGATATACGGAGTTATGCGGAACTCGGCTGGTTCCATAGCTCCTTGGCTGTAGCCCACGCGCTGACCGTTTACCCATACATAGAAGGCGCTGCTGACGGAACCGAAATGGATATATACCTCCTTGTCCTGCCATTCGGCTGGAATGGTGAACGTACGACGATAGACACCCGTGGGATTACGTTCCACGTAGGCCGTATATTTCTCCTTTGGGGTGGTCATCACGTAAGGCGGATTAATCTTGAACGTATAGCCGCTGCTGCTATAGATGGGTGTACCGTAGCCGTTCATCTCCCAGTCGGCAGGCACGGGAAATGTCTTCCACTGGGAGTCATCGAAGTCAGTCGTCCAGAAACCGTCAGGCTGTTCGTCGGGAGTCTTCGTCCAGTTGAACTTCCACTCGCCATTGAGGGAGATTTCTCCATCATGGTGGAAATCTGCACGTGCCGGTTCGCGGTTTATTTGGAGAATACTTTGGTCTTCCCAGTCATGATGGGTGTTGGGTGTTGGGTGTTGGGTGTTAGTGGATGCAAACAAGCCTACAGGTATTAAGCCAACACCTAACACCAAACACCTAACACCTAATAATATCCTATTCATTCTATCGTCAGTTTATCAAATATCATATCTTCGATTCCTTCTCCTTTGAGCACCACATGGTAGCGGCCGGCATTGGTCATCGTGCCGGTGGTGATGCTGGTCATCTTCCGTTTCGACTTCTTCTGCTGTGTCTGCAGGAAGGTGATATCATCGTCGGTATAGACCACACCGTTCTGGTCGGTAATCTTCACATGGAGCCGGCGCGGAGCATCGGGATTGTAATAGCGGAAGCGCAAAGCATAGACTTTGGCAACACCCACCTGGTAGTCCCATTCAATACTATCCTTACTGACCGTTCCCTCTACCTGCAAGGCAGGAGACGACTTAGGAGGCAACAGGGAATCGGGAGTCACGATAAGGGTGTCTTTGTTGAGGGATTCCCAGAGAGAACCCACCCTATGTCCCTCCCGAAGGGAGGGATAGTTATTACCTGCCTGTGCGGTATTCAATTCCCCATCCCTTCGGGAGGGGGTTAGGGGGTGGGTGCCAATTGCTATTGCCGAGATGATGGCCTGTCCGGCTTTTACCTTGGGGAAATGGATTTTGATTTCGTTTCCTTTATTGCGGATGTTCACCGTGCGCTTGTAGGGATGGCCGTAGTGTGACTGCGCCCAGATGTCGAGATCATGAATCACCGTCGAGTCGTTGACAGCCACATCGAAGATGCGGAAGCCCTCAGCATCGGGCATCCGATACCACGGTTCGGTGAAATAGAGTTCCACGATGTAATCGCCGGGAGCTGCCGGGAAATGGAAACTCAGTTCATGGCGACCGAAACGGCTTGTGCGGAAGACAGACGGCAGAGAGTCGTTGACCGTCTGCGATGCCTGATAGGGAGAGAGCAACTTATAACCGTCTTTCATAAAGCGCTCTGCCCACGAATGGCTCCATTGGGTGTTGTCCTGCATCCAGGTGTTGCCAAAGGAATCGGTATAGGCATCGCCGCCGCAATTCAGGCGGTAGAGGTAGTTAAGGCCTGGAGTGGGAGCCAAAACCTTCTCGGCTTGTTGTTGTGACACAGCTACATACGGGACGGACTTTGCCTCGGGATGATAGTAACGCTGATAGGCATAGTAGGCATCTACGGGCTGGTCCCATGGAGTGATCAGGCCCTTATAGTTGAACGGTCCTACTTTATCCACACGGCGCAAAGCCTCGTCGGGCTGTCGGCGGCCAGGATTGTCGTGACTGTTCAAGAGCCAAAGGAACTGTCCGCAGACACTGTCGCGGGCACTCTCAGCCAACTTCACCTTTTTCATCAGGATGGACGTCTGGGCTTCTTCGCTCAAGCCCGCTTCCGTATGATTACCTAATGTGCGCCAGGCACCATATTCTCCATTAAGAAGCTGGTCGGCCTGTTTCAGTTCGTTGGCATAGTTGTCCACATTTCCGCCGTAGGTGCCGCTCCAGTTCTGTACGACATTCCAGTCGGTTCCCTCACCACCGTTGCAGGTGGTGACCAAACGCTGCGTGCCACAAGTGGGATCCATGTCACGGATAATCTGCGTACATTCTTCGGCGAAGTCCTTCGGCAGCGTACTCTCGTTCTGCAGTCCCCAAAGGATGTTCGACGGATTGTTGCGCCGCTCCTTCACCCATTGGATGAGATGGCGCTTGAAAGAACGGCGGAACTGTCGCGTGTCGTACCAGATATGCGCCGAGAATTGCGGCCACCAGAGGATGCCTTCGCGGTCGAACAGTTCCTGATAATGCAGGTTGTGAGGCTGATGAGCATCACGGAAAGCATTGAAACCGAGGTCGCGCACCATTTTCACTCGGGCCTCAATCTGCTCATTGGTGAAAGCATGACTCTGGCCGAACTCATGTTCATATTCACAGACGCCATTGATCAGCACCGGCTTGCCATTGAGGAAAAAGCGGTTGTCGCCATCCTTACGACCCAAAGGCCAGGAAACGGTACGGAATCCGAAGTCGGTATGGGTGCTTTCGGTAGCCTTTCCGTCGCGCTTGATAATCGTATTCACGTCATAGAGATAAGGACGTTCCAACGACCACAGCTGCGGATCCTTGACCTGCGAAATCTGACGGACGGTGCGCAGTTCGCCTGGTGCCAGCGTAATGGCATCGGCCGTGAGGCGCAACACCTGCTTGCCGCTCTTGTCGCAGAGTTTGTTCACCAGCTGGATGGTGGCCGGCTTACGGCCATAGTTCTTGATTTCGGTCTCCACATAGAAGGAATCCGTGTTCCATACATGTACGCCGAAAGGCTCAATGCGCACCTCGTCGGTGACCTCAAGCGTGACGGGACGGAAGATGCCGAAAGGCTGAGAACCTTCCGAGAAGCCCCATTCGGAAGAACAACCACCGCAAACCCAAGGCATGTCGGTGATTTTCTCGGGATGGGAAATTTCCATCTCCAGTTTGTTCTGCTCCTCCATATAACGAGTGACATTGATGGTCTCAACCGTACGGCCAATGTCAAACTTGCCCACATGGTGGCCATTGAGGGTGATATCAGCATAGGTGCCCACACCTTCCAAACGGAGAAAATACTGTTTTCCGGGCACAACAGCCGGCAAAGAGAATTCTTTGCTGACAGAACACTTCCCGTGAAGGTTGCCATGTTCCTTCTGCAGCGCTCCGTAATAGTCGTCAAGATTGAAGGGCACATCGCGGCGGAAAGTCTTGCCATTGAAGGTTACCTCCCAGTTATCATTCAATGAAATGTTCTGCCGATGACCTGTAGGCTCGGGAACCGGGAAGTTCACCTCACTCTTTCCCACGAAGCGGTTGGTGGCAACGGCAATGCCGCGCTGTCCGCTGTTGTTCACCGCACAATAGAAATGATACACCGTATCGTTCCAGTTCACCACATAACTCTTATGCGCAAACATCTCGTCGTAGGGTTTCGAGGGGATAATCAGGTCGGGACCCGTCCAGTCCTGCCAGTGCACCAAGTCACGGCTCACCGCAAATGTGTTGAAGGCATTATATTCGCGCGTAGGGTTGAAGGCTGAGAAATAGAACATGACAAAGACCGGTGCCTTCGATTTCTTGCCAAACATACTGGCGGGCATCTGCACTATCTGTGCATCGCCGGTGATGGTGCCATCGGTGTCGTGCGCAAACACAGGATTTCCCTTATAGCGTTTCCAATGCTGCAAATCCTTGCTCAGTGCGATGCCGATGCGCTCGCCCTTAGGATGGGTGGCATCCTTGCCGCCGGCATTGTAGTACATCACATAGGGAGAGCCGAAATATTTCTTGGGCATCCGGTAGATGGTACTCTTGTACTGTGTGAGCTGTTCCCACCACTGGGCATCCTTCTCATCGTAAGAAAGGATTGGCTTCTCCTGGCACTGCCAAACATCTGCATTATTATTTATAGAAGATGTATGGGCCAGTCCTATGCTGAGCGGAGCGTTCACGGCCTCATAACCAGTACCTGGACCACCGATATAGGTCATCCAATACTGGTTCTTATAGGACTGAATCTCATAACTTCCACCCCACTGATAGTCAATCAATGCCGGAAAACCGCCACGCTGGTTCTTGTCCCATGCCTCTCCCTCGGGGAATGCCAAGGCACGGCCTAAGGTGGTCCAATGCAGCAAATCATCACTGGTAGCTATCCACGTTTCGTAGCCACGGCCGTCGGTGCCCTCCTTTCCATCGTAACAGACATAGGTCATATACCACCGGCCGTCGTGACGGAACACCGTGGGACAGTCGTATTTATGATAGTTATCGGAGGGAGCAACTACCAAACCGTATTTATAAGGCGTCTTTACGGTCTCGTAGATTTGCTCCATCTGTTTCTGTGTAATCTGAGCCGAAGCGACAAGGGGAAAGAAAAGACCCACACTTCCTATGAGGGGAAAAAGACCCACCCCCACCCTCCCTATGAGGGAGGGAGTGATTACCTTAAGCAACCATTTTATTCGCTTCTTTATTGAGTGATCTTTCATATTTAAATCTTATTAGAGTAATCACCCCCTCCCTATAGGGAGGGTTGGGGTGGGTCTCTAGGGTAGGTCCCTTTTCTATTTCATAAACAGCCAGTCCACCTCGTCACCGGCTCCCTTAAGCGCAGCATCACGAGGCTTGATGACATCTGAAGTAAAGCCTGCCACCATGATGATGCCACGGGGAAGATTCAACTTATGATGACCAGCCCCAAGATGATAGGCATGGATGTTGCACGGAGGCATCTGCTTCAAGGCAATGGCGTTGGTGAGCACGGGCTCAGCCTGACCGTATTCGTTTCCGGTTGCATCGATTTCCAACTTCGGCGGACGTGCCCATTTCGAGTCATCATCCTGGAAGAAACCTACCAACAGCTGCACTGGCTCGTCACACTCAAATTCCACCGTGGTACCGACAATACGGGTTGAGTCGCGGTTAAGCACCAACGCACGCAGACCTTTCAGTTCGGATGCCAGGGTATCGACGGGAGTATCCTCACGATTCTCAAACAGGACGGCACCTTCCGTAAGGGGAACGGTCTGCACGGGAGATATCAGGCGGACCTTGGCAGGACGGGCAGCAACGGCATTGCTGCCGACATTGGTAGTCTTGGGCGATTTCAACTGAGCAATGTTCAGTTTCAGCGCCTCCAACTCTTCCTCATAGACTGGGAGCATATCCATCCAGGTCTTGAAGTTGCCATTGTCGCCACCCACGGGAATACGGCGCTGGGCCGTCTGCATGGAATTGGCATACAGATAGGTCTCTGCCGTGACAGCAGCCAGTTTGCGCCAGTTTTCCAGACTTATCTCCAGCAATGGAACGGCGGCATCCAGATATTCCACATTCTTGCTCCATTTGTAGTTGAGCACCTGTTGGGCAGCCAGCACCTTGGCACGGAACGAACGGGCAAACAGGTCGTAGCAGCGCATGTCGTTCTGCAGACGGAGGAACTCATGACTATGACGGGTGACGCCATTGACCGACGAAATGGCCGCCAAGGCTTTCTCACCGTGAGCAACACACTGGTTCACGATGTCTAAAGGCAATTCGCCCTCATGTGGCTGATGTTTCCAATCTTTTTCCACATACTCGATAAGTTTTTCACCCTGCGGTCCGCAACTTTCGTAGAAACCGGGATAGATAGTGTACTTATAAGGATTCACCAGTTCGCTCATCTTCATGCCGAGTAGGAGCGTCTGGCGGTTACCTTCGGTGATACCGAAACGGCGCAGCAACTTGGGAGCAATCTCGCCGCTCTCGTCGTAGGCTTCCAAAATCTGGCGGGCAGCATCGTGCTTGATTCCATAATAGACAGAAAGCTGTTGGAGCCAGTAGTCTTTGTCCTCACCACGATTGCTGTTCCAGGCATAGCGTCCCCACACCTTATACCACATCCAGTCGCGGTCAATCTGCAGCTGACGGCTGCCATCGGCCAGTTTATCGGCAGTATAGGGCCAATCCCAATAACTGGCTTGCGGATAAAGGTGGAGCCCCTTGCTGTGATGCACGCTGTGCATAGCCTGAACGGTCTTCTGTGTAAAGGCCGGTGAAGACCAGCGCCATGGTTCGAGGTTCGCCAGGATATGCACATTGTCGATATGGACGGGAGCAGCCTCAGCCAACTGCCGGTGGGTTTCGCCCCAAGGGCCGCCGGGCTCATAGGTGGTAAGCGATTCACCCGTGTATTTCGACATGGTATAAATGTTCGGATAGAGCGGCAGCGATTCTTTCAACACCAGCGGTCCGTCGGTGTCGTGAGAACGCAGGATGATGGGCGGTTCGTCGGTACGACCCGAAGCCTTCAGTCCGTCTTTGATGCCGGGAATGATGGTTTCCTTCATCCACGTCACGTCGTCCTCAATCGTTGCCATGGCCTCGCCTAGACAAACCAGGAAACCCACTTTCGGATATTTCTGTACGAAGGCAGCGATAGACTTACGGGTATAGTCGCTGATCAGCGGCGTGATGGGACGGTTGCGGTCCTGCGTCTTCAGTCCATAATGGTCGGCAAAGGGTTTCGACAGGATGATATTATAGAACATCTGGATGACGCGGATGCCGCGACGGTCAGCCTCATCAACGAGGAACGAGAACATATCCTGATTCTTCTGCATGGTGGCATCGTCAACCTCTGGTGCGAAAGGATAGTCATCCAGTTTCACCAGCGAGGCAAAGGGATGACCGTTCCACAAGTACACCGTGTTCATATTATCGGCGGCCAGCATGTCGAGATATTTAATCCAAAGGGCTTTGTCGTAGAACCACGGGAAGTTCTCGGGCGTATAAGGATATTCGTAGACCCGATGCCCCGGCAGATAAACCGTCTTCTGCAATCCCACACAGGCACCGCGAAGCACCATCTCGGGAGCTTCGGTGATGGTGGTAAGACCTTCGTAGGAACGGTTCATCAGATAGTATTCCTTCAGACGATTCACGCCATAGATAACTCCCGGACCGTCATTACCCATAATGGTAATCTTCTTGCCCTTCTTTTCTATAGTAAAGCCCTCAGCAGGAGAGTCACCGGCAATCCTCAGGGTGATGGTATGCCCCTGTTCGAAAGGTTTCAGCAGCGAGGCTGCATATTCTGTCTGCGGAGTAACGCTCCCCTTCTCCACCTTAATCATGGCAGAGACCGTGAGGCAACAGGCTAATAGCAATATAGATAGTTTCAGTTTCATATCTTAAAAGGTATAAATGATTTCTTTTCCAACTGGGATTTCAATACGCTTGCCGTCTACGAGCAATGTTCCCTTACCGCCATCGCTCCTTACCGTAACCTGACGGGTGTCCATCTTCACGTGTACTTTTCCGAACGGCGTAGGCACTTCGCCCTCCATCCATTCCAGTCCGCCGAGTGTCGGTTTCACCTCGTATTCGGTATAGCCGGGTTTCGTGGGTTTCACGCCTAAATAGAACTTACCCATCAGATAGACGGGCGAAGCTCCCCAGGCATGACAGAGACTCTTGCCGTATGGACGGCCATACATGGCCAGATGCTGCGTACCGGTCTCCTCGGGGTTATACTTTTCCCAGAACGAAGTGGCACCTTCGCGCAGCATGCCGCCCCAATAGGCCTTTATCTCGGGAAGGACTTCTTTCTGGAGTCCCATCTCGCAAAGGGCAGCCAATTCGTAGAAACGCATATAGGGAGTGGTGATCGTCGGGATTTCCTTGTTGAGCATCACGCTTTGCATGATTTGCTTCTTCTCCTCTTCCATAACAAAGTCATAGAGAATGGCAAACATATTGGGGAACTTCGTGACCTGCGGGTTCATCTGCCCGTCCTCGATGGCATGCAGGAATGCATGGTGCTGCTCACTCCAGAAGAGTTCCTTCACTTTCTTGAGTGTCCGCTCGGCCTCCATCTGGTAATAACCGTCGTCTTCATCTTCACAAATCGTGCAACAGACAGCCATGGCGCGCAGGGCTTCGACGAACAGGATTTGCTCGAAGCAGAGCGTGCCGCGCTTATGCATGGGGAAGTCCACCCAATCGACGAAAATCCAATCGTCGGGCTGGCTTTCCATCAGACCATCTGTGTTTGTACGAATCATACAGTAGTTCATGAGCGTTACCATGCGCGGGAATATCTCCTTCACGAAGGCCACATCGCCTGAATACTGGTAGTAGTCGAGTATCGACTTGAACCAATAAAACGTGTAGTCCATGATGGTATTGACATGGGCCGTTACCGGGTCTTTGCCGCGCAACTGGCGGATGGTACGCTTCACGCAGTCCAGATCATAGCGCAGGTAATAGTTCATCAGATACGACTGAATAGCATCACCACTCCAAGTCCATCGGTCACGCTTGATGCCATCCATAAAGAACTCGCGCGTTGTGAGATCCATCGTATAGGCACCCACTTCCCAGATACGGTTCAGTTCTTCATCATTGCAACAGAAACTGCCACTCTTCTTGTCATCGAAGGGCAGATACTCATAGTCCATCGCAATCTTCCCTATAGTCACATCGGTCTCGATATAAATAAAGCGGAACGCCTTGCTTTCAGGAACCTGAAACCTCGAACCTGAAACTTCGAATTTATCGAGTGTTTCACAATGCTCCTTATCAAGGGCTTCTTCCCTACTCTCACCATAATAAATCTCCACCAGGCCTTCACCTTGGATGTCCTCCAAAACAAGATAACCCATGCTTTCCTTACCAAAGTCCACTAGTAGAGACCCATCATTACCTTTCTTAATATCTACAGCCTTGATGCGCTTGCGGGCCAACTGCCATTCGGAGGGTTTTTGTTCTATGGAGTTGAAGTTCCAACAACCAGCAGGCACATAGATACCCGAGCCATGCGCCACACCATTTTCGTCAATCCAAATCTTGTCCTCATAAGTGGCCAGCCACGACGAATCGGTTTGAATAGTTTCGCCTTCAACGAAAAGAGTGGGTGGGGTTGCCTGATTCCAAACCTTGATATTGATTTTATGCTCTCCAGCGGGAATCTCAAACTGCTGAGGTTCTCCAAACCTCAACTTACCGTCGAGCATGAAGTTATAACGTCCTTCTGCAGCAATCGTGATGGTCTCTGCCTTCTTCAAGTTGACCACCGTGGAGAATTCCACAGTGGCCCAATGCGAGTCTTGTTTCCAGAACGGCGGGAACATGGCGCCCCTTTCCGTTCGCCTGTTGTTGAAACGGTTGCCTAACCATATCTCCCAGTCACCGGGATACCAGATCCATGTGGCATGATTATTTCCGTCCTGCATTATTCTTGATTTGATTGTTTACTTGTGGTCCGTTGTTCTCCCACACGTTACCGGGACCGTTGGCATTCTTCAGGAACTTTTCCGTGGGTGTCCAGTTGTCGCGCAGGGTGATGTTCGACGATCCTTCGTCGGTATAGAGATAGAACCAATGGTTCGGGTCGTGTACATAGGATGGGGTGGCTATATCGCGCACCACATTCTCACTGATGAGGGTGCCAGGCTGGTTGCCAAGCGTATAGATGCCGGCACAGTCGTACATGTGGTTGGCATAGTTATAAATAAGATTGGCATGCACCTTGTTGTCTTTCATGCAGACAAGATTGCGGTTCCAGCCCCAGCCGAGGGAGATTCCTGTATAGGATACATCATGAATGGTGTTGTGGTCGATTGTGATGCCTGACACATAGCCGGCACAGATGGCCACACAGCCCCAGTCTTCATTGCTTATATCATAGAATTCCGACTGTTCTACGGTCTGGCCCGTGCATACTTCGCGGAAATCAGTGGGCTGATAGGGCAAATGGGTTTCCAGACCTTCGGGCGAGAACGAGCCGCAGACATAGCCGTTCATGGCGATATCGGTGAAAGTACAGTTGGTCGTCGTGCCACGACGACATGCAAAAACGTAATCCAGACCTGAGCCGCCAAGGTGCTCGAAACGGCAGCCATCGAAGTTACAGTCTTCTGTGTAGCGCAGTTCCACGGCGGCATCGACACGTCCCAGCCATCCCTGGTTGTCCAGTTTGTGGTTGTTGGGACGGTCAATCTGCGGACGCAGTTTATAGGCCTCCATCAGATACATGCCTGCCTGCAGGGGCACATGTCCTTTCTCCGAGGGACGCATCCACGTGGTATGCGAGAACCGGATACCTTTCATTGTGATATTACGGACCGGATGCTCGGCAGTGCCGATGAATTCCACCAGGGTTTCCAACATAGGTGCTATCGCCTCGCGGATGTTCTCGCCTGCCCGCGGCATATAATACACTTTGTGCTCGCGGATGTCGTGATACCATTCTCCCGGCTCATCCAACAGTTCCTTGGCATTCGTCATATAGAAAGGAGAGGGATGTTTGGTGTCAGGCGTCATCGGTGAGGGCCAGGGATGCTCAAACTGTAGTCTGGCTTCTGGCTGGTGGAAACGTACAGCCGCTGAGTCGCCCTGTGGGGTGATACTCCTAATGCGCAGGTTGGAGGTACACCACATTTCGTGCAGCACCATTTCGGCGTATGGAGCCTTCAGAATCTTCTCGACAGCTTTCCGGGGAACCCACAGGATATGGTTCTTCTTATCGTAGGTACGGATACGGTTCATCTGCTCGAAATCACTGACATCACGCGCCCTGACAGCTTTCTGCCCATTCACCCACAACTGACGGAAGTCGACAGGACGACCGTTGAAGTCGGGCACATCAGCCACCAGCAACTTACCCTGACGTTTCCAACCGGTAATCTTCATACCGCCACTGATAACGGCATCCGTTCCCTCGATGGTAAGTCCACTATCCTGAGGTCTGAGCCGCAGGGGCTCATATAAAAAATAGGTGCCGGCCTGAAGGTGGATGGTCACATCGGCGGCTTTTCCCAGTCGCCGCATCTCACGAGCCTTGCGGACGGCATCGGCCAGCGATGAGTCGGGGGTTATACGGATTTCTGCCGCATGTATGTTCATGCAGCAGAAGAGCGTGATGATGCCGAGTAGTCTGTTCATGTTTTTATCGGGCTAAATTCAACCACAGACTCATGTCCTGAATGCCACAGTTGTCCCAGGCGTAGTAGGGAATGAGACGAATGCGTACTTTCCGGCTTGAAGGTTTCGACAACTCGCGGTAGAGCGTCTGATTATCCCAGGTCTTGTCGTTTGTCACGATGGCATCGCCCTCGAGTGCTGTAAAGGAATGCCCTTCGATGGTCATGGGCACTTCCTTCAACTGAATGTCGGCAGGCAGGGCAATGTCGCTGATGCGGCAGTCGCCCTGGATGTCTTGTCCTTCCAGACAATAGACGATGGGGCCGCGCATGACGGCCACCTGGTTCTTGGCCTCCTCGACCAGTGGGTTAGCCTCAACGAGATGTGGACGCATATCGAGGTTGAGTTCGATAACGTCGCCCTTCTTCCATTTGCGGGTGATGCTGAGGTCGGCATTCTCGCCGTTCACCTTCACCGAATACTTGTCACACCAATTGGGCTTATGCAGCTGGATGGTCTGCAGGTTCTTTGCCTTCTTGACGGTAAGGGTAACCTTTCCGTCCCAAGGGTAGTTGGTCGTTTGTTCCACTTCCAGGTTTTTGGTCTTCAGTGCATTCTGCCCATAAAGGTTGACATAGAGTGTCTGTCCACTGACGGCATAGGCATACTCCTGTGCCTGACAGAGGGTGCGCAAGGTGTTAGGCGGACAGCAGAAGCACGTGATGTAATGCTGACGGTGCTTGGGCCAGCGCATGGTGTAGGGGAATTCCTTTGTTCGGCGCAGCGCCTCCGTATAGAAGAAGTCCTTACCATCAATGGAAATACCTGAGAGGATACCATTGTAGAGTTCGTTCTCAATGTTGTCGATATATTTGGCATCACCCGTTGTCTGGAACATGCGCCATGAGAACAGCATCATGCCAATCTGGGCACATATCTCGTTGTGGGCAGCCTCCTGCGGCAACTGGAACTGTCGGCCGTAGGCCTGATGGATTTGCTGGATAGAGGGCTGGTTATAAGTGGTGCCGTCGGGCGAAACGCCGTCGTAGAGGGCACCGCATCCGCCCATGATATAAATCTTATGCTGGATGATATCATCCCAGATAGCCGAGAGGTTCTTCATCAGCTGTGCCTCGCCGGTCTCAGCATAGAGGTCGGCCACACCGGCATAGAGGTAGTTGGCACGCACGGCATGTCCCATGGCCTCATACTGGTCGCGGAACTTATGACGGTCCTGATTGTGATCCTCGCCGTTCTCCACGCTATCGCGGATGGCGATGAGTCCCTTGGCCAAGGTGAGATATTTCGCATCGCCTGTCTCGCGATACATCTCAGCGGCACCCATATAGTGACTGGGACAGATGGCATTGCGCGAGAGTTCGGCCGCATCGTTGGTCAGGAAGTTATAGAGGAAATCGGCTGCCTTCTTACCACAATCGAACAAGGTGGTCTTGCCGGTGGCACGCTTATGGATGATACCGGCTGTGATAAGGTGACCGAGGTTGTAGGTCTCAAAGTTGAGACGCGAGGCAAAGGCGTGTTTCTGGTCCTTGCCAATCTCGATGCCTGCCGCATTCTCGGTGTTGGCATGCGAATCGATGCCGGCATTGCGCTCCGAGATAACCACCGGCGTATGGATGTAACCGTCGGCGCGCTGGGCGAGTGCCACCTGCTCGATGAACTTGTCCATCAGGGCATCGAGTTTCGGGTCTTTAGTGATGGCATAGACCGTGGCACATGCTTCCAGCCATTTATACATATCGCCGTCGTGGAAGGGAGGACCGTGGTGCTTGCCCTTCACCGTGCCTGCGGCCACCTCGAAGTTGCGGAACCCGTTACTGCCGTGAAGCCCCATGGCATCGATCGTCTCGTAGGGCGTGTTCCAGGTGTCCCACATCGACCAGATGCCAGTGGTTGACATCACGTTGAAACGGTCGGCCCAAAAGCCGCCCGTCCACTTGACTGACCCCAGAGGCGTATTGGTCATAATAGCCTGCCGACTGTTGCTCATGTCGGTCAGTCCGCTTTGAGCCATCGCCGAGACTGAAGCCAACAATGCCACCCCAAAAATATAATGCCTAAAAGTAATCATAATTATCAATTTTCAATTCTACAATCTCCATTTACAGTTGTCCTCCTCTTGCCTTCACACGCTCGTACCAGGCCTCGCGCTCCTTCGTCAGGTCATAGCCGCGCTTGGAGAGATAGTTGTTGATACGGCCTTTGTACTTGCCGAACACCTCGTGTTTCTTGTTCGAACTCTCGGCATCGATGGCCAGTTCGCGGGCTTCCTTAAGCCAGAGCAGAATCTGCTGCTTCTCTTCGTCCTTCAGCGTGGGAATCATGTCGCACTGTGCCTCGTAGGTCACTTTTACCACGTTGAAAGTCATCACATCCTTTACGCGCTCTATTCGCGAAGGGTCGAGATACTTGGCCAAATTGGCATCGAAGGCGAAATGCGAACGGTATAGTTTCGAGTCGCACACGGCCTCGGCCAGTTTCTTGTCGGTCTTCTTCAGCGAGTCGCGCTCAGCATAGATATCGTTAAGTTCGAAATAACGGTTGGCCACAATGTTACGCAGGTTCTGTCCCATGGGGGTATAGGTCTGCGAGAACTCGTCGGTCACTTTCCGGGCACGTCCAAGGATGGTCTCCACATACTGCGGGTCGCGGCCTTCGGAGTTCAGTTTTACCTCGGCCTCGGGCAGCGAGTTGAAGATGCTCTTCAAGTAGTTCACGTTGTTAGAGTAGTTGGCCACCACGTTGCGCACCATCGTCGTGTCGCGGCTGCGCTCCACGAAGAGCCATCCCGACCACTTCATCTGGTCAAGCAGGGCCTTGATGGCGGGCACATCCACCTGTTTGTCGTCACGCAGACAGACGCCGTCGGTATTCGAGGCATGCATGGCACAGATGTTCTGCGCGCCCAATGCCTTCAGGTCTTTCAGCAAGTCCCACTTGTTTTCCAGAATGGTCTGCCACTTATAGAATATCTTCACGCCGTCGGAACCTATTTCCTTCAGCAGTTTCTTATTGCCCTTGGCATCCAGCGGGGTGTCAATGCCGATGATCTTGCCACGCTTCTTGGCCATCTCGCCCAGTTCGTGCAGGCGCTTCACAATCTCCTTCCGCAGCGCTTTATCATTGGTCCAGTCGTTGCCGCTTCCGCCAAGGGGCAGGAAAACCACAGGACCACTACCCATACGGTCCATCGTGTCGAAACAATCCATGGCCATTTCCTGGTAACTGTCCTTCTTGGCCAGACTCTGTCCGTAGAAGCCGCTCATGGCCATAGCGCCTATCTTCACGCCCAACGAATCGGCAACATGACGGAAAAGCGCGGCCTGCTCTTGGTCACGCAACTGGTTGTCGAAGGCGGCACGATTGCCAAGTCCGCCCATATCGAGTTCCACACCGTCCGCACCAATCTCACGAGCACGGGAAAATTCACCTAACTTCTGACGCTTCAGTATCATCCAGTCGCACACGCCCACCTGGTACTGCTGGGCCATTGCGACATCAGCGGCTGCCAAAACCAGCAGCAATAAAAAAACACTTACTTTCCTCATAGTAATTATATGACGCCCAAATCGCGATTTTGTACCTATCTTTTAAAATAATGAAAAAAAACAATACCCTAGGTTACAAAGCAACAGAAATATAGTCATTTAGGTGTAAAACAAAAGATAAGGAAATAACATACAAACCCATAGTATTCGAATGAAAAAGAAATCACTGATTATCGCAGCTGTGGCTGCCGTCTTCGGACTGCAGACGGCTTATGCGCAGTATCCTCAACTGACTGACGAGGCTGCTGACAAAATCAAAGACATGAAGGCCCAATGGGCAGCCCATGCCGACTCGGCTTGGCAGGCTGCCTTCCCCATCGTGGTGAAAGAGGCCAAGGAAGGCAGGCCCTACGTGCCCTGGGCCAGCCGTCCATACGATCTGAAACAAGCCAAGATTCCCGCTTTCCCCGGAGCTGAAGGCGGTGGCATGTACACCTTCGGCGGACGAGGCGGCAAGGTGCTCGTGGTGACCAACCTCAACGACGCTGGTCCCGGCTCGTTCCGCTGGGCCTGCGAACAGGGCGGTGCCCGCATCGTGGTGTTCAATGTCAGTGGTATCATCCGGCTCAAATCGCCCATCTACGTGCGCGCTCCTTATATCACCATTGCCGGACAGACAGCCCCCGGCGACGGCGTCTGCATAGCAGGCGAGTCGTTCCAGGTGGATACCCACGACGTGATTGTACGTCATATGCGCTTCCGCCGCGGTAACACCAGTGTGCTCAACCGCGAGGATTCCTTCGGTGGAAACCCCGTGGGCAACATCATGATCGACCACTGTTCCTGCGAATGGGGCTGCGATGAGAACATCTCCTTCTATCGCCACATGTTCGATATGAACGACGGCAAGCCCAAGCGCAAGTCGCCCACGGTAAACGTCACCATCCAGAACACCATCTCGGCAAAGGCACTCGACACCTGGAACCATGCCTTCGGCTCCACCATCGGTGGCGAGAACTCCACCTTCATGCGTAATCTCTGGGCCGACAACACGGGACGTAACCCGTCAATCGGATGGGGAGGCGTGTTCAACTTCGTCAACAACGTGCTCTACAACTGGGTACACCGCACGGCCGACGGCGGCGAGTTCTCCACCATGTCGAACTTCATCAACAACTACTACAAGCCCGGACCCCTCACCCCGAAGGATGAGGCCGTGGGCCATCGCATCATCAAGAGCGAAAGCCGCTCTGAGGGACTCTTCCCCTTCAAGCAGTTCGGACGCGTCTATGCCACGGGCAACATCATGGAGGGCTATCCCGAAATCACCAAGGACAACTGGAACGGCGGCATCCAGACAGCCGATAAAGACGGCGAAATGGACGCTACCGAGAAAGCCTTGATGCGCTCCGACGAGCCTTTCGAAATGCCCTATATCAAGATTATGGGCACAGAGCAGGCCTACAACTGGGTGCTCGACAACGTGGGTGCCACCATGCCCTGCCGCGACATCGTAGATCAGCGCATCATCGAGGAAGTGCGCACAGGCAAGGCCTACTACGTGGACAAGTATGAGAAGAAGGTGAAAGACAATCCCTATGGCGACATGTGGGGACTCCACGAGAAGTCGAAGAACGAACAGGGAACCTTCAAATACCGTCGTCTGCCTAATGATTCCTACAAACTGGGCATCATCACCGACCCGCGCCAGATGGGCGGATATCCCGAATACAAGGGTGAGCCCCGCATAGATACCGACGGCGACGGCATGCCCGACGAATGGGAGAAGGCCAACGGACTGAACCCCAACGATCCCAGCGATGCCAACGGTGATTGCAACGGCGACGGCTACACCAACATCGAGAAGTACATCAACGGTATTCCCACCCAGACCAAGGTGGACTGGCGCAACCTGAACAACAACTATGACACATTAGTCGGTAAGACAAAACTATAATACCATCCCTACGAAAACAATAAAGGCGGACCCCATCGGTCCGCCTTTGCTATTATTTTTAACACAAAGACACGAAGACACAAAAAAGGCCCTCCCCCCTTCCCCTCCCTATAGGGCGGGGAGTGTAATCTAATTTCATCGATGTGTTTCCTTTTTGTTCCATTTATATTTGTGGTATCAGTTTTAATTTGTATATTTGCCAAAAAAATCAAAAAGGTTGTTCTGAACAATAATATCAACATCGTTATTCGTAATCTTTAGTCTCTACCGAATATGTTTGATTTGAAAAGAGTAACTCTATTTCTGGCTGCATTTCTCTTTGCAAGTAATGCCTTTACACAAAAAAAAGGCACAGGTTTCTCTGACCAGCATGCGCTGAATCTAAAAAAGGACGACTTTCAGTCCTCCTTCAAGAACCCACCCCTCTCCTATGCACCGTTCGTGCGCTGGTGGTGGCCGGGCAATGATGTGGAAACGAATGAGCTTCAAAGGGAGATGAATCTTTTCGCCCGCCATCACATCGGCGGCGTTGAAATCCAGTCGTTTGCGCTGGTCGTGCCTCCTCCCATGGAACGGATGGCACAGATCATGAGTTTTGACACCGATGCCTACTATTCCAATTTGAAGACCGTGATGGAAGCGGCACAGCGGAATGGCATGACGGTGGACCTTACCAATGGCAGCGGATGGCCTGCCTCAGGCTCTCATATCTCGGAGGCAGAAGAAAACCGTTCGCTCCAGTACGGAATGGCCGTCATACCGGCAGCGGGCGGCACATTGGAGATTCCAAGGTCAGAACGGCAGGACAGCAAGTTTGCCGAACTTGTGGGATTACTGGAGGCAGAGGTGTCTGAACCAACTGTCGACGGTTCGCGGAAGATTCAAAAGGTGAAGAAGGTCAATAGCGCTTCATTCGCCCCAGGAAAAGCCGCTACCGGATTCCAGCGTGTGCTCATTGCACTTTGGAACGTACCTTCGCAGGAAACGAACATGATTGTGGCCAAAGCAGATGCCGGGAATGTGATGGACCATTTCGACACAAATGTCCTCCGGAAGAATTACGACCATTACTTCGGGGCGGCAACAGGTCTGGATGCGTTCTACGGAAAACCGTTCCGTGCCTTCTTCAACGATAGCTACGAATTCAAGGTGGACCGGCACATCACGGCCGATTTCAGTGAAGTATTCCAGCACCGTCGGGGATATGACCCGACGCCCTGGATGCCTGCCAACATCTGGTACGGCTACAACAATATGTACGATAACGGTCATGCGGCTCCGGAGTTTCGCTTTGGCGACGAAGACTGGCGCCTCCGCTACGACTATGACCTGACGGTGAGCGACCTGGCACGGAAACATCTTCTCAAGGGTTCTTCTTCGTGGGCGCATGAACACGGGCTGCTGCACCGCACGCAAGCATACGGACTGCCCATGGACTATATGGGGGCTGCCGGTGATGCCGACATACCAGAGACCGAGAACATGATTTTCGGCGGAGGAAGCGAAGGAGGCTTGAAAATGGTTTCCTCCGGGGCTATGCTGTACAACAGGCCAATCGTCAGCGCAGAATCAGGAGTCCATATCAACCGGGCCCTGATGGTTACGCCCCAGAAACTGCGTTCCATTGCCGACAAGCTCCTCTCCAGCGGTATCAACCAGATTATCTGGCATGGTTCCCCTTACAAATATGAAGTCGCAGGCAATCCCTGGCAACCCTTCTACAACTCCACGATTGGAGTTAACTTTTCCTCTGACCTAAGTGAAGACAACGTCTTCTGGGACGAACTGGCCGACGTAAATCAATATGTCCAGCGGGCCCAGTATCTGATGCGCAGTGGGAAGGCCGAAGCCGACATCCTTGTATATTATCCCTTCCTGGAATATAGCAGCAGCGTCAAGAATCCGGAGGAAATCCTCTACTACGGAATGCTTCCAGAGACGGAGCCTGGGACTGACAACGAGCAGAAAGCTCCTGATGATGCTGTCAGTAAGTGGCTGAGTGACATCTGGCCGCTCTTGAACGAGCTGGAAAGGCGAGGCCTCACTTGGTCGTGGGTCAATGACGAATCGCTACAAGAAATGACAGCAACTCCTGACGGACGCCTGCATATCCGTGGCAACAGCTACGGGGGACTTGTCCTGTTCAACCTTCCCTGGATACAAATGCAAACAGCCCAGAACCTCCAGCAGCAATCTGCTGCTAACCTGCTGATTATGGGCGACCTGCCAGCGAAGCAGCCTTCTTTTAAGGATTACACGAAGAACGACAAGAAAACCGCCACACTGATGAAGAAAGTGGCAGCCGGAAAACACGTCTGCAACAGCGCTCACGACTGGGCGGTTTCGGGCCCTCTGACAACAGTGGCTGGAGGAGAACGGGTGAGGACGGCCCGGCGGCGTATTTCCGACAATGAACTGGTTCAACTCTATTGGAACGTTGACAACCGTTGGAAGGAAATCTGCATCCAGACTGGCAGTGCTCACTATACCTACTGGCTTGATGCCGAAGACGGGAGTGTGACAACCGCTGGCAGGACTACTTCCGGTGAAATCAAAGGCATGCTTCCTCCGCTTTCCACTCGCTTCCTTTTCATCACGAACACCCCGATTCCGGAAGCGCAAACAGCCATTCCTGCAGCCACTCCAAAATCCTCAATAGAACTGGGAAAATGGACACTGCAACTCGGAGAGCAAGTCATCAACGACGCTCAGCTGGAGGATTGGAGGAATATTCCGCAGCTAGCCGACTCATGCGGCATAGCAGTTTACACCACCCGATTCTCACTGGAAAAGACTGCCACAAGATACGTTCTCGATCTTGGAGAAGTCTACTACACCGCTGAAGTTAGCATCAATGGCAAGGCTGTTGGAAAACGTATCTGGAAACCATTCAGATTCGACATTAAAGACTATGTGCAGAGTGGAGAGAACGTACTGGAAATCCGCGTGAAAGCATCTGATTATAACGCGAAGGTTCGGCGTGGTCGTGAGGGCGATGCCACATTCTCCTCCATTGCGAACTCCGGGCGCTTGGCAAACGGACTGAAAGGTCCGGTGCAGATTTTCAGTGAGTGATGAATTAACAACGGGATATGGCGAATGCTCGCCATATCCCGCTATTTTTTGTGAACATATATTTGTACTTTGGAGAAAAAGTCTTATCTTTGCATAAGAGATTTATTAGATTTTCAAAGCATGAAAAAGATCGTTTATTTGGCAATAGTGGTCGCTGCAGCATTAATGTCGGCTTGCGGCGGTAAAACCCCGGAGGGAAATCCGGAGGCTGATTCCCTGAGAAATGTGTTAAACGGCCAGTTGGCAGAAATGAGCGAGATGGATTTGTTCTTGGACGCCGTGAATGCAAGCATGGACAGTATGGTGAATATGGACGGCACAATCTTGAGAGTGGTAGGCGAGAATACGATGTCGCGCAAACAGCAAATCAAGCAGAACATCGAGGCATATAAACAAATATTGCAACGGCAACGCGAGCGCCTGGCACTACTGGAGGAGAAGCTGAAAAACAGCAGCGGGCAAAATGCCAAACTACTAAAAACCATCCAGTCCCTCAAGCAACAACTTGCAGAGAAAGACCAAGCCATCGTGGAACTGACAGGGGAACTGGAAAAGCGCAACTTCGATATCAAGACACTGAAAACGCATGTAGAGAAGTTGAACACCCAGGTGGCAGAACTGGAAGAGGAAACTCGCAGCCAGGAAGAGGCACTGGTGGCACAAAGCGACTTGATGAATGAGGCATATGTGTTCATCGGTTCGAAAAAAGACCTCAAGGCTGCGGGACTGCTCTCAGGAGGTTCATTGTTCAAGAAAAGCAAACTCGACATGTCGAAGGTGGATGCCAATGCCTTCAAGAAGGTGGACATTAGGAAGAACACATCGTTCACCATACCAGCAAAGAAAGCAACTGTGCTCACACAGATGCCTGCCGGATCATACACCATTTCCGACAATGCCGATGGCACCAGTACGCTGACCATAACCGATGTAGGCCGATTCTGGAGCGTGTCGAACTTCCTCGTGGTGAGATACTAAGCTGCTGCTCTCCATCTTATCTTTTACCTAATCTTACCACCTCCTAATCACTCACAATATGAAACAAACAAGATTATTTGTGCTTTTGCTGATATATTGTTTCGCGCTTGCCATTCAGGCACAACAATGCGAACATGTGGTTCAGCGTGGTGAAGACTTCGCCACCATCGCCAAAAAATATGGCATCACTGAACAGGAACTGATGGATGCCAATCCTACTAGCAAGCAGTGCTATGCGGGAAGGAAACTGATTATCCCGAAACATGGTGTGCCCGTGGTGCGCAGGAGTGTAACCCCCAAGCCTCTCGATATCAAACTCCTCTCGTCGGATGACGACATCCTCACCAAAAGCAGTGCCACAACCTATCAGGTGGGGCAAGCCCTCTGGCGAAAAGGGAAATATGACGAGGCCGTGACATATCTGGAGAAAGCAGTGGAAAACGGTGAACCACGTGCCTACTATCCCTTGGGTGAGTGCTATGCTCAGAAAGATGCCAAGTGTCATAATGAGACAAAAGCCGTGGAATGCTTTCAAAAGGCTGTTGAGAAAGTTAAAAACAAATATGACGAAAGTTATTGGCAATCGTGCGGAAACATGGCCATACGGTATCAACAAGGAAATGGGGTGAACAGAAATCTTGCAAAGGCGAAGGAATATACAGAAGAATTCCAACGCTATACTGATCCCGACGGAAGGGAGAATGCCTCGAAACTGATGAGGTCAATACTTGCCGAGGAACATGCCATCGCCGAAAAAGAACTGGCGGAAAAGAGAGCAATCGCTGCACAGAGATTGGCCGAGAAACGGGAGAAAGCACGCCAAAACGCCGAGATGGCCAGAAACCAACAGACCAGCCAGAAAAGCCTTGCCACGACCAGCAATCGTAAAGCATCTAATAATAGTTCTTCGAACAATAGTGTTCCTTTCCCTGGCTATACACGTGTAGCCGGTGGCTTGCCGCAAGTGGGCGAAACGAAGTATTGGAACAAATGGAACTCGTTAGGTTATTGCTCTATTCGATGTACACAGGACAATGACGGAACAACAACGTATTATGTATATCCTGATCTAATAGATTTCAAGTATCCTACTTCTTTCTTTAAATACAAAGGGCAGCGAGACGGTTGGATTGTGCTCCAAAGAGTGCATAAGACGTTCAAAATGAATATAAATATGAATATGAACATGATGACTCCTTTTGCCAATACATACCAACCCATACAGTGGTTCTGGATAGAGGTGCCGGGAGAAGTACTCGTTTCCATTGACGGGAATCGTGTTCAGGCACGCAATGGAACTTGTTATGATACTCCAGTGGATAAGGCGACGGTTGACTTGCTAAATAAGAAATATAATGAATTCGTGGCTGCGGGTGTTGCTGCAGGTATAATCAAATTGGATACCGGTGAAAGCGAGGTGGAGCGCCAACTGAAACAAGATATCGAGGAACTTGACCGCAAGCAGGCAGAGCGGCAACGGAAAGAAATCGATCTATACGAAAAACGTGTAGAACTGGGACGTGGCCATCGAACAACAAGATACAAATATACAAACGTTGAATCCACCCCCACTGTATGGTGCAATATCTGTAACCGTTTTGATAAGCCGCATACCCATCCAGTAAACGATGGAAGGCATTAAATTGCCATTGTTAATATCACAGGGTCCCCTGTGATTCTCATTCCCAAACCACCAGTTCCCGGGGGAGCGTTATCAGTTTCAGCCGTTCATACCAGATGCGGGACGAACCGTTCACGTGGCGGCGCGTATGGCTGCTGATGTGATAATAGCAGGCGCTGTATTCATCCATCAATTCCTCGAATGTTTTCCTGATACGCGAACATTTCTCATGAATGGCATTGTCCAGCGGGTTGGTCAGTCTGTCAACGCTTTCTTTTATCTTTTCCACGTCCATCAGTCGGGCCGTGGCCCGGTAGTAGCGCAACAGTTCGTCGCGATAATCACTCAAGCGCTTGAACTCGATGCCTTCGGGATGAGCCAGGAAAAGCAAATAGACCGCCTTGTGGACAGGCTGCATCACCACCTCCTTCCGTTCGTAGTCGAGCAGGAAGAAGCGGAAATCATGGGTGATAAGCAACCGGCTCAGTTGCCCGCGGGCTGCCTCGATACGCAACTCCTCCAGCATAGGTACACCGATAGCCTTCAGCACAAGGTCGTTGCGCCCCATGGCATGCAACCGCTCGGTCAGTTCCCTGACCTCAGCAGCCATTTCCTCTGCCGTCATTCTACCCTCGGCCTTTCTTTCGTCCTTCATCCTCTGCAAGCCGTCTTACTCCTGGGTATATTCATCAAACTTCTTCTTCATCCACGTTTTCCATTTGTCCACCATCGTGGGCGGCTCTTTCTCCACCTCTTCAGTAAGCAGGTCCTCGTCGTCTTCCTCATCAATTCGTACGGATTGCTCGGGAACATTCTGTTCTTCCTCACTTTGGGAGGGTAAGGGGTGGGCCGGGGTGGCTTGGCATTCTGTTCCCCCTCCCTCTGGGAGGGTATGGGGTGGGCTTTTCTTTATCGGCCTGTATAGTTGAGGTATCAGGTCCTCGTAGTACGCCTCGTCGTCGATATGCTTCGGGCGTTCGTTGGCCAGTCCGTCTTCCAGACCCGTTGCCAAGATTGTCACCTTCGCGTCTTCGCCCAGCGAATCATCGGTTGAGATGCCCCATATCACCTCGATGTTCGAGTCCAACTGATCGAAGAAATCGTCAATCTCCTGCATTTCACGAACGAAGATCGGTTTTTCCTCACTCGCGTAAATATTAAAAAGAATGCGCTTGGCCTTGCCGATGTCGTTACCGTAGAGCAGCGGAGAGTCCAGCGCGCTCAGAATGGCATTCTCTACACGGTGCTCACCACTCGCCCTGCCCATAGCCATAATAGCACCGCCTCCATCTTTCATCGTCGTCTCCACGTCACGGAAGTCCAAATCGATGCCCCCGTCGGAATGTACCGTTATCAGTTCCGAGATACCTTTCACCGCATCTCCCAGGATATTGTCGGCCCTTTTGAAAGCCTCTTTCACCGAGATGTCCGAGTCACCGTATACGTCGCAGAGCCGTTCATTGTTCACGATAAGCAGCGCGTCAACGTTGCGCCTCAATTCATCGACACCCTTCAAAGCCTTGATAATTTTCCTTTTCTTCTCGAAGTAAAACGGGATGGTCACCACGCCCACCGTTAGCAGCCCCATCTTTTTGGCAATGCCCGCTACTACGGGAGCGGCACCTGTGCCCGTACCGCCGCCCATGCCGGCAGTAACGAACACCATTTTCGTCCCGTCGCTGAGCAACCGTTCCAGTTCCTCGGTGTTCGATTCTGCCTCGGCGCGCCCCACTTCGGGTTTGTTGCCGGCACCCAGTCCGGCACCCAGTTGCAGTTTCACTGGTACGGAGATATTCGAAAGTTGCTTGCTATCGGTATTGCAAGCCGCAAATGTCACGCCCTCGATACCCTCATTATACATATTGTTCACTGCATTACAACCGCCGCCGCCCACACCTATCACCTTGATGATATGTTGCATCTTGTCTTCAGTAACGTCGAAAAACGGAATCAGCCCGTCACCTTCTATCATTTGGGATTCTTCATTCTTCATTTTTTCAATACTTACGAGTTTGGTTGCGAAATTACAAAACATTCTGCACATTACAAAATCTCCGCAAGGCTTGCGGAGATTTTTCTTAGAATCTTCTGTTCACGCCCCAGTCTGACACTGCACCTCCCCAAGAGAACTTTCTTAAACCGCCTTCACGCCTTCATTATTCCATAAACGACTGACAGACAATGGAATACGAATGAAACCGCGGTTTCATATGCCTTCATACACTTTTGCCTGGAAAAGATAATCAACGGGAGCGGAAAAGATTATGTTTTGATGACGGTTTAATCATGTATTCGCTCTCAATCTATGATTAATCGGTGAGCAATCTATGATATATTCGCGAGTAATTGATAATCTTTTTGTAAGAGGCAGGGGTTATTCGGATCAGAATAGAACATGAAGGCGGTTATGAAACCGCGCTTTCATCCGTAAACAACTCTGTGCCAACATGTTAAAAGAAATATGAAGGCGTGAAGGCCAATTTCGTTCATTTGCCATAAGGGGAGGTGGGAAGAGTGAGTTAAAAACGGTATCTTCGGGCTACGGACAAAAAATTAGGCTGCCCGCTGGCAGCCCACTACATAACCACTTACTTACAACTTATTATTAACCTAAAAAATATTACCGTAATGCTTGATTATACTCCTGAATGGCTATCTGGATTCGTATCTTCAACTCATCCTTCTCTGCCTTCGAGAGTGGCTGTACCTTACACACATAGCGCTCTACAGCCCTTTTTGCCTTTTTGATGATAGTCTTATTTGCCATTCGTCGTCTTTATGATAAAGACGCAGACCTAGCCGTCATGTAACCATCATTTATATATATTTTATACAGCCATATCAACGGTTTCTGCCAATGAGCGTAAACGCATGATACTACGGTGCATCAGATTACGTACGCTCTGATAGTTGATACCCATAATCTGGCAGATGTCATCATATTTCCTTTGTTCAATATAATAGAGGTTGATAATCTGCTGCTGGCGGGGAGAAAGCTTATCGAAGAATTGTTCCACCGCAGCAGTCAACACCTGCTGTCGTTCATGTTTCTCCTGTGCAAAAGCATCAGCCTCAGCCACCTTCTTCATGTCGGTATCATTGATTTCCTTGTCGCACAGGCGAATATTTCGGCGATATTCATCATTGATACGGTTGCGAAGTGACACATAGAGATAACTGTCAATGTTCTCTACATTGTCGAGATTGTCTTTCTTGGTATAGAGTTTGACAAACACATCCTGTATGCAATCCTTTATCATCTCACGATCCGAAGAAAACCTTGAACCAAAGGCGAAAAGGTTGTCTATATGCTTGTCATAAAGATAGGTAAAGTCTATCATAGAACTTTTTTGATTTGTAATAGTAGATTATTGTTTGTTTCTGGTTGCAAAGATAATGGTAAATGTATCAAAAAAAAGGGAAAAATAGATTTTTAAATGAAAAAATCTGATTTTTCCCTTGATTTTAATCAATTCTTCAATGAATCTGCTATTTCCGCTGAAGCCATTCTATGGGATGACTGGGCTCATACACAGAAGAAATTTTTACCGATTTCATCGAGATTTTCACCTCTCCTGACTTTTCATCAACCGCATATACCGTATATATTCCGGGCGACAACTGTACCGAAGGATTGCTCCCTGAACGGTAAATCAGATAGCCGAGGCCTCCATTGCCCAACATTTTGCAGTCTTTTCCATTCATCGGCTTCATCATAGACAGGTCTTTCCGCAATTGTTCATTGTCAATCTTGACATTTGCTAGCGATCCGCCACCCATCAGAATAGCCCATCCGTATTGAGGATACTGCTGGGAATAGAAGGTAACTGCCTTCTCAGGATAACGGTCACGATACTCCCGTACTGCCTTATAGGCTTCTGCCGCACCGGTCTTCCCCACAGGAAACTTACGCATCCACTGGCGGGGAGCCATGTTCTTTCCAGCTTCAGGAGCCCATAATCCTTTATCATTATAATGCCAGTAACGGATATCGATAATATCTACCACCTTATTTAATAAAGGGTCAGCCAGAATAGCATCCTGGGCATCCTTCGTACAACTGAGTGCAACGAGCGGATGGCGACCCGTTTCCTGTTCCCATTCGGCAATGGTCTGTAGCCAGAAACGAGTGAAATGCAGTGGACCCGTGTATTCATCACTTATCAGATGGACTACATTGGGTTGGTCTTTCACCTGATCCAGACACATCCGGATATATTGGCGATGAAGCAGACGCAAGACTGGATCATTCTCATTATAGAACTGTTCAGCCATAAAAATACGCTTATCTCCTGCAAAGGGTACAGGCTCCGGGAAACTCGTCTGATTCACATTGTTGACCGGACGCCACGGACAATCCACCCAATGGGCTCCGGCTTCCAGTATGTTATGTTGGAAATAGTGCTGATGGAACAAGAAAATTCCCATTTCATCGACCTTATCCGCAAATTCGCGAAGACGTTGCCAATACCACTGGTTAGGTTTCGTCAGGTCGTATTTGGAGAGTCCATCCCATGCCGTGCCCTGTCCACTACGGGCAAAAGGCTGTTCATAGAAAGGTGCCCAGACGTCACCATCGGCACGGCGGATACGCTCATGGTCCGTCCGTCGCAAGTCATACCAAAGTCCATAGTGATGGTCAAGCATGGCATAATGGTTATTTTGCAGATAGTCGGCCACAGAGTCAATGCGGTCGGTCCATCCCGTACCTTCTCTTCCAGGCACAAAACGTGTGATAGCGGGTAATGCCCCTTGTCGTGTGAAGTTATCCTTCACCCTTCCGTTCCACCAAGGGATGGCATAACGGTTACCCAAGACAGCCTTTCCATCCATTTCAAGCACTCCATATTCGCTCACCTCCACTGTAGACTTCTTGTGAGGTTCGGCCACTCCACGGCTTTCCCCAGTCATCTTCTTCAATCCCTTCGCACTGAGTGAGGCAGTATAGGGAATGCTGTCCATCCACATTTCCATTGTAGTCCGCGGATTTTTCAGCGATTCCTGAGCCAAAGCCATAGCTTCTTCTACTGTAGGAGAGGTAGAAGCCTCACCGGCAATGGGCAGGATATAACCGTTAACACCGGGATTTCCGGACAATCTTTCTTCCAATTGATGATAAAACATGCTACGGGGTGTAACATGATTATTGGGAGAGGTCCAGTTACCGTCGCCCGTCATGGTTCCCCAACAGCCGTTTGCACTGCTGCGATTCAACGAATCAGGTGAATAGCACCACAGGGTACTGGCCGTACATTGCCAGAACATGGAGTTAGCCGTATTCCAACCTGTTCCCGTCTGATACTGTTCCAGGTTTTTGAAAACCAAATCATGACCGTCTATATTAACGACATCAAAGAGCAAACCGCAAGCCCAACTGCCGATGGAACCGCTGAATCCTAACGATTCTTCACTATCACACTGCACAAAAGCATTCGGGCCAGCAGCGCAATAGCCCGCTGCAAAATCATGAATACCCTGACGGGAGACACATCGCTGGAACAGGCATTGCTGACCACGTGTCAGAAAGACCTGCCGACGCCATCCGCCTATTTCGGAAACAGGTTCAGAGGCGATACAATCTTCCACCGTAATCCGTGAGGTATGTTTTTGCAGATTGACTGCTGAACCGGCAAAGTACTTAAAGTCCACGCGCCGTACCCAACAGTCGCGTACGTTTTCCATAAAGATAGCATCCCAGCAATGGTCTTCATCTTTGGGGTTCCAGTCGTTTTTTGCCGATTCCATCGACAAGTTCTCTATACCAATCTCCGTGATTTCTCCTTCATTATAACCGTTGATGACGTAGCCTCCACCCTGTTCTGACGTCATCGTACAGGTAATCGGTGCATCAACGGTCAACAGATGACCATTGATAGCAGTAATGGTACGCTCCCATAGCAAGTCCATATCGGTGGGTTTCCAACCTGTATAATCAAGACCGCCACCGAAGTCTTCCATTTTCAGGCTGCAGATCCAATCCCAGGTAGATGGGCGCAGAATACGGATTCTGCAACCAACTTTCAAGTCTTTTACCGATTTCACCGTGAAAGAAGTGGCACCGGCCTTCACTGTCTGATCTGTAATCGCTACCAGCCCATCGTCAACCTGATGGATATTGCGCTGTTTATCAACAGCAAAAAAAGGTTTTTCCGCTTTGGCCTTGCCCTCCACATAGATGGCAGCACCACGGTCAAAGCCGCGCTTTACCAACACCGTCTTTCCTTTTCCCATCCCCCTAAGCACAATGCCCGATTCGCGGATGCGCAACGGCTCATCCAGATAATAGGTACCTTCAGCAATCAGGATGGCTCCTCTTTTCTCCTGTTTCATCGCCGAAACATAGTCGATAGCACGCTGCAGGTCTTCGGCCTTATCCACATACACCACGTTCTTCACATCAGGTATCGGCTGTTCCGATGCCCGATAGCCACAGGTGGAATAGTCCATCGGTACATACAATACAGGTTTCGGCTTGGGAGCTGCCCAAACTGCTATGGTCATGAAGACCGTCAGAATGGAAAGAAATAAACGCTGTTTCATATCATAAAGACGTTTACGCGCATAGGTTGTAACTACCTAATTAAAACGGAAAAACGGGCACATCATTGTGTGATGTGCCCGTCCTTTTTAAGTGCTTATTCAATTATTCAGCGAAAGGGTCAAAAGTACCTGGAGCACCACCATTATTATAGTCCTCCCATCCAATCGTTTGGGCAAGACCCTTATTGGAGTTCTGAGCTCCTGTGGAAAGACCCAGGAAATAATACTTCGGACGGAAACTGATAAACTCATCATTATGCTGGGCATCACGGCCGTCACCCTTACGCTCTTTCAACACAAGGTTGTCCTGATACCAAGCCTTCAGGGCCTCTAACTGCTCGGTCAGATCATTCTTCAGGTTTACACCTGCAGGACGCTCTGTTCCGGCATTCACCAATGGATCACCGTCCCATAGCGTTGTTCCCACACCATACTTGTCTGCCACGCGGAACTCAATGTTCTCACGACGCTGGCCATTGAACGGCTTGAAACCAAGCCATGTGCAGGTGTTACCACCCCAACCGGTCAGTGTCCAAGAAGAGGGAGCACCTGCTGGAAGAACAGCACCACCGTCGAAAAGCATCCAACGACGCATGTCGTCGAAACGCTTGCCCTCATAGGCAAATTCAATCTGACGCTCATAAAGGATAGCACTCATACAGGTAGCCTGGTCCGAAAGATTAGTATAAGCGGGCACACCGGCACGGTCACGAACCTGCTGCAGATAACCTGCAGCTTCATCGGTATGGCCAGCCATACATGCCACCTCTGCCAGATTCAGCAATACCTCAGCATAGCGCAACTCGATAAGCTGAGCGGCAGAGAAGAACGGACCGGCACCCTTGCTGCCAAGCGGTTCATAACTATAAAGTGGACTGCCATTCAAGTCAAGATCATCACTCTTCTTGCGGACATAGACACCTACCTTACTGCCAAGCAGATTGTCGGCAGCATAAGAGTTACCGCTCTCGGGGTTGCCCTGGTCGTTCAGGTCTGTGTACCATACATAGTTCCACAACACATAGTTCTTGCCGGCATCGTAGGAAGGATTATGGCCATCACGTTGTGTTGGATCGCCATTGTAAGCCCAACGGAAACCTGGGAAGGTGAACGTACGATAGAAGCGCGGATCACGGTTCATGAAGGGATAATCAGACTCATATGCATACTGAGAGGTTTCCAGTTTGGTATAAGTGTTCAGACCTGCAGGCAACTTACCATCAGCCATGGGGAACATATCGATAAGCATTTTGCTGGCACCCTTACCGCCACCGCCAGTATTAGCCGGACGGATATCACGCTCCCAGCGGTTGTTTTTCTGATTGTCCAGACCATCATCACTGGCTACATTGTTGTGGAGTGTCACAAACACTGCCTCAGGATTCTTACCTGGCTGCAGGAATTGCAAAGCAAAACTGCTGCCATTGACATTATTGCCTGCGTTGTAAAGTCCGTAGCCACAGGAATTGATGACAGGAAGATCGGCCTTCATTTCTTTATAGGCATTCTCCCAGCGCGACGGGTCGTTGGCGCGGTTGAAGAGCGGACTGGCCCACAATTGCAGCACGCGTCCTTTCAAAGCCAGGGCTGTACCAGTAGTCACTCGGCCCCAGTCACTTCCGCTCCATCCGCCATTGGTGGTCTTCGAACGCAACAAATCGGCAGACTGTTTGAGGTCTTCCAAAATAAAGTCGATACATGCCTTTGCAGATGAACGCGGGGTGAAGGAAGCAGCCACAGGCTCCTGCACTTCCGTCACCAAAGGTACTCCACCATACCACTTCACCAGGTTATAGTAGCACCATGCACGGAAGAAATAGCACTGTCCGAGGAACACATTCTTCTCGTCTTCACTGATTGTCGAGCCTTTAATTCCCGCAATGACATCGTTGATATTACGGATACGTCCATAGACAGCCTCCTGAATATTATTGTTGGATGCCAGGAAGAAATCGGGTACAGCATTGTTGGTACTGTTGGAACTAAGCTCTATCTCAGGATCCACAAAACTACTGAATCCAGAATACTCTTCTGTGGATTTTCCTGCAATATCGGCATTACCCATGGAAGGATATTTCCATGTAAGATCGCTAGCTGTAGGAAGACACCAACTATAGACATCATTCACACGTCCATTGCAGCCACTAATATAGTTGTAGGCTCCTGCACTCACATTGTCATAGTTCTTCTTTTCCCAAAGGAAATCATCACTGCACGACACCAAGCAAGATACAGCCAACAACCCAAATCCTATGAATTTTATCTTAGTCTTCATATTATCTTGTATATTAATTTGTTTCACAATCATTTTAGAAACTCAGATTCACACCAACAGTCCACTTGCGCAGGTTAGGATAAGCCCCATAGGCACCTGCCATAGGATTCGTGAAATGATCGGGATATGGATTATAGAAGTTAATGAGATTCTGTCCTGTCACATTGATACGTACATTCTTGATACCAATGCTCTTGAACCACTGATTAGGCAGTGCATAGGCCAGAGTCACACGATTCAATCGAATGCTTGCATTGCTGATGCGCCAGAAACTTGAGGTAATGGCATTCACGCTTTGGTAAGCTAGGTTGGGATAATAAGCATCACGGTTCTGCTTCACCACTACATTGCCACTGCCATCATAGACATCCTGATAGGCATACATATTATCGGGATCCCAGAAAGAAGGCAGGTTGTAGAATTCCAGGTTAGAACCAGAGGCCACTCCCAGCGCCTGTGAAGGAACGGTGGTATAGCCACCCCAACTGGCACCTAACTGTGCAGTCACGGAGAGGCCCTTCCAGTCAGCACCCAGATTCACCGTGAAGCCATAAATATTACCACGCTTACCCAGTTGAACCTGGTCATTGTCTCTGTCAACAATACCATCAGGACCTGCATAACTGCCATCTGCCTGCTGAGTACCGCGAACATCCTTATAGATAAGCATACCCGGACGGACCTGATCCTTTGTCATACCCAAATAAGAGGTAATATTATATGTGCTGAAGTATTCCTCAATATCCTGGAATGAACGGAACATTCCGAGACACTGCAAACCCCACAAGCCCAAATCGGTGCGGCTGCCGGGTGTCATCTGACGATAGAGATATTCAGAAGGCCAGTCCATCACTTTCACTTTATTGTCAGAATAACCGGTATTGATGCCGATACGATACTTGAAGTCCTTGCCAATCTTGTCGCGCCAAGTCAGTGAAAGTTCCATACCCCAGTTGTCCATCTCACCAATATTGGTGCTGGCAGACTGTGTACCTACGGTACCGGGAACATCTTCCTTCAGATTCAGCAACATCTCGCGGTTGCGCTCGTAATAGTAATCGAAGTTTACAGAAAGACGGCTCTTGAGCAACTGAAGGTCGATACCTCCGTTGAACTTATACGACTTGTCCCAATGTACCATTTCGTTCACTGCTGAATTGTTCTTGTTAATGGTGATACGGCTGCTGGAGTTGTTACTCAGACCTTCGCCAAACACGGTACCCTTATTAGCATCGGTGGCATATACCTGCATCCACTGCCAGGGAGCCAGGTTATCACGACCGGTAAGACCGTAGCTCAAACGGATTTTCAGGAAGTCTATAAACTTCACCTTATCCTGGAACCAAGACTCTTCACTGACCACCCAACCTGCGCTCACTGCAGGGAAGGTTCCCCATCCATATTTCTTGGAGAACTTGGTGGAAGCATCCGAACGAAGCAGGAACTCAAGGAGATACTTGTTGGCGTAAGCATAGTTCACGCGGCCAATGTAAGACATCGTTCCACTTTCTGAACGACGGAACTGAGCGTCTTCTTCACTGCCGTCCTTCACGGAGTTGTCCTGTCCGGTGGTAAACTCAAGAGGCTTGGTCTTACTGGCGTAGGTCAGCTCGCTCTCAGCCTCGCTCTTCTCTATGGAGAACAGACCATTCACATGATGCAGTCCGAAGTCGCGTGCATACTGCACTGTGAAGTTCATCTGATAGTTGTCCGTACGAATCATCTGACGGCTCAGAATATCACCATTGCTGAACTCCAGCCGGTTGAAGTTGGATTCGGCCAGATAGTCGTAAGTGGGATCGTCACCTGTTGTCGGGTTATAGAGATGCATTCCACTGCCATAGCGTCGAGTCATCTGATAGAGAGTATAAGAAGAACCGTACTGGTTGTTCTTGTCGGTATTGATACTCTTTGAATAACTGAAACTAAGTTTCAGACCTGACAGGAGCTTACTCCATCCGAAGTCGTAATTCAGTCCGGCATTGATACTGGTGTTAGAAGTCATGGTGCGGGTGTAGTCGCCGTTGTCCTGCAAGACTCGGAAAGAATACCTCTGGTTCTGCACACGCTCACCATTGCTGATACCATAAGAAGGAATGTAATAGCCTCCAACTTCCTCAGGAATATAACGTGGACGGGTCAGCATCAGGTTGTAGTCCTTTTCATCGCTGGTACCACCCACCTTCAGCATAGGCTTGTTCTTCTTACCATAGTCACCACTGACAGTCAGGTTAGCACTCAGCCATTTTGATATCTTCACGTCGATACCTGCACGGTAGTTCCAACGATTGTAGTCCAGTTTACCAAGATTACCATCCTGGTCGAAGTAAGAGATACCTCCAAAGTAACTCACATTGTCAGAAGCTCCACTCACATTCACCGAATGTCGCATGGTGGAACCAGTCTCCCAATACTTGTCCAGCAAATCGTAGTTCAGGTTCTTCATAGCTTCCAGCTCATCTGCCTGATACAGGGCTGTGGTATGGTTCAGGGAAGTGTTCGTCGGATCAGCAGCCGTCACGCTGTTATACAGACGGCCATACTGATAAGAACTCAGCATCTTAGGACGGGCCACTTCATCGGTGAAACCGAACTGTCCACTATAGGAGATACTGGGCTTACCCATCTTACCTTTCTTCGTCGTAACGAGGATAACTCCGTTAGCAGCGCGGGCACCATAAACGGCTGCCGAGGCATCTTTCAGCACAGAGATGCTCTCCACTTCGGAAGGATCAAGATTATTGAAAGCCTCTGCACCTAAGTTCTGGTAACTATTACCAACCTTCACATCATTAGGATAGATATAGCCGTCGATAACGAACAGCGGTTGTTGGGCCGTAGAACCCACATCCCCCAAGGAGTTGGTATCACGGATGGTCAGACGGGCATTCTCACCAGGACGGGCATCACCGCCGCTAACACCCAGACCGTTCACCAATCCGCTCAATGTTGAAGCCAGGCCTCCGGAAGCCAAATCCTGAATCTCATCCACAGGAACGGTAGATACCGAACCCGTCAGGTGAGCCTTCTTCTGCGTTCCGTAACCCACAACCACCACTTCTTCCAGTTGTGAATTGTCTTCTTCCAGTTGTGTCCTGCCGCCTTTTACCACGGCATCCTTATATCCAATATAGGAAACGACGACCTTGCCGCCCTTAGGCACCTCAATCTTATAGTTTCCATCAAAATCAGTCACAGCAGCGTTCTTCGTACCCTCCACTCTGATGGTGGCACCGATAACGGGCTCTCCGTTCTCGTCCACGATGGTACCCTGCACAGTCTGGTTCTGAGCCATAGCCGGCATACTGCATGTCATAGCCACGGCAAGGAATAATGTCTTGATATATCTTTTCATAATCTATTCTTATTAGCTATATTAAATAAGGTGAATTATTCAGCACCGGGAAGCCAACGCGGGTCACCGGTCCGGCGAGCCACCTGCGTAGCGCCACTAATGTGGAAATCGCCTTCTTCTGGGTTTGCAAACTGCGGGTCTTCCTCGATGACGGTACCAGAGGTATCATAATTCTGAGGATCCTGGAACGTGCCGTCAGCCTTCATATAGGTATTGTTGGCAAAGGTTTTGTTCTCTGGATTATTGGCGTATGCCTGTCCGTGAAGGAAACGGCGGGGAACGCTTCCCCCGTTCGAACAATCGTAGAATATGCAGTCGGTCATAGTCCAGAAGGAGTCTAACTTACCCTGCATACCATTGTAGTTGCCCCACTGCCCGTTGTTCCATCCAATGCGGTAGAAAGTAGAGTTCTTGTAGGTCACGCTATTGCCCTTGCCGGACTGACTGGAAGCAGAACCGCCCATACCGATGTCCTTGGCACGATACATGCCTGCCTGATAGAAATACTTCACGTCGCCTGCTCCTAAGTTGTAGAAAGTAGAGTTGCTGACGGTAAGGTCGTTGATGTGACCACCCTTATTGGTCCAGATGACGCCGCCGCTGTTCGAAGCGGGAGGAGTCAACTCTACGAGACAGTTGTCAATCAGGAAATTCACAGCAGCCACTTTCTGATCCTTACGGTTGTCCCAGAAGAAATATCCGTTGACACCCTTAAATGTGGAATTGACTATAGTAACATTACCTTTGAAAATAACAAAATCGCTAACAGCATAACCGTTGTTCTCTGAGACACGCTCTGCCGTGGGACTCTTACTGAATCCGAAGACACCATTTGACTCCGACATGGCCGTGCAGTCAAATTTCAGGTATTTCACATTAAAAGGAGCAGCAAAATTAATGCATGATGCTGCTGTTGTGTACTTGATGGTTGCAGGATTAGTTTTACTATTCGAACGCAGTGTTACCCAATGGGCATCGAAGTCGAGTTCACTGCTGACAGTGTATTCGCCGCCTGCCTCAAGGTCGTAATTCAAGTTTTCACCAATTGATTCCTCAGGAATAGGGTTCGCAGCAAACCACTGGTTCAGGTCGCTGCCTGCAGGAATGGTCTGAAAAGTAGGGGTAAACGTAGAGAAAGTGAACTGTGAAGCTTCCGAAGCATCCGTATTGCCCAAAGCGGCATTACCCTTCGTTAATATCTTCAACACATAGTTCACATCTTCCTCACGCTTGAAGGTTACAGAACAACCCTCAACCAGAGAATCTACGAGTGCCACTTCCATATTACTGGCATCATAGAGTGACACCTGATAACCGCCTGCTCCATAGACTACAGGCCATACGACAGTCTGGCTCTTGCCGTCAGCACTCGTGGTGAGGGTATACTCCGTTGGTGAAACCAACTGGGTATTACTCACCTTGGATTCAAACCTCTCATTCTCATCGAAGCCATCCTCAGCACAAGAAGCCATCATCAGTCCGCCCGCGGCAATAGCCACAAGGCTGCATAGCTTTCCAAAAGCTATCAAATGATTCTTACTCATAAAATAGGTTTTAAGTTAATATACATGTATATTTAGAATTCTGTTAAAAAGACGCACGTAATGTAATATTGTAATCAAAAACCATAAACTTATTTTAAAATTATTGAAAAAATGGAGGCACCCGAATCTATCGGATGCCTCCATTTATTTTTAGTTTCAGGTTTCTTTAATCTTGAATCCTGAATCTTGAAACTTAGTTTACTTCACATACTTACGTCCGTTGTGGATGAAGATGCCCTTTGCAGGCTTCTCGACGCGGACACCCTGGATGGTGTACCACTCACCCTCAGCAAACTTGTCAGCACTGATGCTCTGAATGCCAGTGGGATCCTCAACAGTGATGGTAACGGTTGACCAATCCTTAGCAACGCTGATCTTATAGACCTTACCTGCAGAAACAGGCTCCAGCACAAGAGTACCCTCAATCTTAAGCAGTGGCAGAGCCTCATTAAGCGATGCATTTACATCACCTGCACCAATAGCATAGCGATGGTTGGTGTTGAAGTCGGTCCAGTTCGGATCAGCCTCAGCCTCCTCAGCAGTCAGCTGCTTGTCTGCAAATGCAAACCACATCTTACCCTCCGGAGCAGTCTCGTACTCGTACGCCTGAGTCTCATTATTGAACGGAACGTCAATCATGTTGGTACGATCCCAATTACCAGTAATGAGGTACAACTTAGCAGGAGCATCCTTCTCGTAGTTAATCGTCCAGCGTGGGTCACCCAGAGACTCGGGAGCAGTAGCACCCTCACCCAGCGTGAACACACCGCCGAAATCGGGAGTCTCAAGACTCGTGAACGCCATCACACCGGCAACACTGTTCTGGACGGGCTCTGCCTCATCACCAGTTGACTCTTCGGCACTGGTATCCTTGAAGCCGCCTTCACCATCCTCGAAGTTAAAGGCATTACCACTAATGCTCCAAGTCGGATTGGCACCGCTCTGACCCTGATTCACACCTTTCACTACCTGACCACTCTTGCCACAGTTCACAAACAAACTATTAGTCAATGTGTATGCAAGCCACTTCTGGTTTGCCTGACGATGAGTGAAGAAGTTCTTGCCCTTGGCAAGGTTGTACAGAGTTGAGTTCGTAATGGCAAACGTCTGGACTTCTACCCCAGGAGCCTCGGTTGCCTTCTGTGCACTCTGAGAGGTGTACAGCGAGTTACCCGTAGCATTAGGTGCATAGATCGTCGACTTGTCAATCGTGAAGTTCTTGGCTACGCCGCCCTTGCGGAAGTCAAACTCTAAACCGCCTGTTCCTAACAACTCAATGACACTGTTCTCAATCTTGAAGTCATTGTACAGGTAGTTCTTGCCGGCACTTGCATAAACGCCCTTCTGCAGACCAGTAATCTTAACACCACTAATCGTGAAGTTACCTTCCATCCACTCATCCAAATCACCGGCAGGAGTCGTTACCATAGCTGCACCCAGTGCGCTGGCGTCAATCGTGGCACCGTTACCATTGATGGTCAAAGAAGCGGGAGCAACAATGGAGGCACTGATGGTATAGGCACCACCTTTGGCAAGGTCAATCTTGATATTACCCACGACGTTACCTCCATCGGTCACTTTCTTAGCCTCTGCAGCCACGGCCTCAGCAATGTCACCGCTCTCGGGTGCAACTGTGATGTCAATAACCTCAGGAGCACGTGTAATTGAAATGGGTTGGAACTGGACATTATTCTTAAACACGCTGATGACACCTTCAATGTCGTAGGTGGCACCTTCCTCTGGTGCTTCTATGGTAATACCGAATTGGTTATATCCAGCAATATCGGAACCAATTTTAAAGTTTTTACCATTTATATCTCCATAGGTAACACCCTTAAGAACAACCACCTGGTTCATGTTCTCGGCTTTAACATCGGCTGCGGTTGCTTCGGGATAGGTAACTTCGGCAGTGCCGTCTTTTTCGAGTGTGGTGGAAGGAATAACCTCAAATAGGTTGTTGTAGACACTTACCTTACCTTCCCATCCTGCCTTGATGACATCACCCTTTTCTACACCTAAATCCTTTTTATAAAGGAGGCTTGAGCCTGAGTCGTCTTTAATATAGACATAACTACCACTTGCATAAACAACAGTTACTTTGCCGTTGAATAAGAACTCTTTCCCGTTTTCCAAAGCATTCATGGCTGCGATATTGGCAACACCGCTTGCTGCTTCTTTCACGATAATCTGGTATTCTGCCTGTCCTGCATAATACTCATCGTTTTCTTCGGTAGTAGCTCTGATCTTGGCAGTTCCTGCAGCCTCGGCTGTAATGGTAACAGCACCAGTAGCCTCGTCAACAGTGGCAATTTTTTCGTTGGTAGAAGAGTACTTCACTTCGGCGGTAGTGGCCTTTGTCAAAGTAGGTGCGGTGAAAGAAGTTTCGCCCAAGATGAGTTCCACTTGTTCTGCGCTAAAACTCAGATCTGCAGATTTTTTTGTAACTATAGTACTTGCATCTGCAAAGGTAACAGTAATGGTTTTGAACTGGCATTGACCTGCATTCATAGTAAGAGTGAGGCTATTAGCATTTCCGTTCCATTCTTTTACGTTGAGGTCTCCTACAGAGACATCTGGAACGTTCCATGTTCCTGTCGTGAAGACAATCTTTGAGATATTCTTTCCTGAAGGCGCAGTGATGGTCAGACTTCCATTAACTTTATCTTTATTACCGTAAACACGATAGTCGTATTTTGTTCCGTCATTTCCTTTGGGACTCCATACTCGGTTTGCGTTCTGATTGTCACCAGCGTTGATAGCCGTGATGGTGACTCCGTTGACCGTGAAAGGACCAGTAGTTTCTAGTGCCACACCAGCTTCAGCAGATGCTGCAACAGTTGGGATGTCGGCTTCGGGAATTCCCATAGCCTTCAGGCCCTCGGCATTTGTAAAATCAAATACGGCTTCATCTGCCATCACATTTCCGGCAAAGAAGGCCATGACTGTAAGCATGAATAGCTTAATAAATAAGTAATTTTGCTTCATAGTTCGTTGTTTTAAGTTATACATTATGTTGTTAATCTTGTTGCAAAGATAATTATTTAAAACGAACAAAACAACAATTTGCAGTTTTTTAATATTTTATTTCACAAAAAACTTTCGGCCATTGCTGACATACAGACCTGGCGCAGAGGGTTTCTGCGCCAGTTGGATGCCCTGAAGAGTATACCATCCTACAGGCTGGTTGTTGCCAAAGATGGTAGCAATCTGCTGAATACTTGTTGTATTGATGGGAATCTGCTCGCCCATCAGGGAGTTCAGGTAAATTTCTAGAGCTGTATACCCCTCTGCTGAAGCGACTTTGGCACCGTCAGATGCATCGTTGGGATTGAAACCGTTGGCCGTTTCCCATTCGTCGGACATTCCGTCGTGGTCGGTATCGGCAGGGGCTGTTCCGCCGTCATAGGGATAATAGCCTTCGCAATCCGCTGGCGAATCTATGATACCACCCTTATTCGCTGAAGCACCCTTATAGGTGGCCTTACCTTCGCGGGTCTCCATGATAAGTCGCTGTTCCACCTTATCACGATTAACCGTACCCACTTTTGCCAACACATGCTCGTAAGCATCGTCGGCACTCTCAAAAGGCGTCTTGTATTCATCATAATCGAAGGCCATGCTGGTAGGATAGAAATACTCCGGGTAGAGAAGCGTTTCAGAACGTTGTTCTTCTTTTGAGAAAGGTGCTTTATTGTTCACTGCCGACCAGTTGTCGTTGGTAGCATTGTCAAAACCCACCATCTTATTTCCCGAGAAGTACCATTTTGAAGGAGTCAGGATGGTCTTGCCACTACGAGCAGCCGAGAGTTCGATGAAATAACTGCTGTTGGTACGTGCAGGTCCCGGCTTATAATAGTTGCCGATAAAGTTGCAATAATGTGCCGAACCTGTACCTGCTTCATTCTCACCGCCATAACATGAGTTCTGACGTCCCCAGTTATAATTCACATTGTTGATGTATTCCAAGAACACACAACGGTCCTGGGAAGGATTACTTGCACCATTCACACGACAAGAGCGTGAATCATTGTGTGCCAACAAGTTATGGTGATAGGTTGCGGGTGAACCTCCCCACTGGCAGCCATAGCCACGGGCACCCTTCGGATGACCGGCATTGTAAAGGCCTTCATGAACGATACACCACTGCACGGTAGAGAAATGATTATCATAGATAGTCGTATTCTCCTCACCACTCCAGCCGAAACAACAATGGTCAATGATAAAATTATTGGCATTCTCTATACCAATACTTCCACCCTGAATGAACTTGTTATCATCGGTTTTGCCTAAGCGGGCACGGATGTTACGAATAATGAAGTTATTGCCGCCACCGAAATTCATCTTTGCACCACGAATCAGAATACCATCACCTGGAGCCGTCTGTCCGGCAATGGTCACGTTAGTAAGTTTGGCACGAATATCACTCTTCAGGGTGATAATACCACCCACACGGAAAACGATAGTGGCGTTCTCCTTGCCTGCTACTGTCAGGGCCCAGCGCAAAGAACCTTCTGATGGATTGGAAGGATTGTCTTCCAGATTGGTTACCTCTACCACCTTACAGCCACGTCCGCCAGTTACATATTTTCCGAATCCGCGAGCCGTTGGGAAGGCCAGCAATTTATTTTCCAGAGGAGCATAGTCGTCAGTAGTCATATGACTGGTTATAACTGCTTCCGGGTCAAAAGCCACGGCTGTGGTCTTGATGGTACGATAGAGTGCATCTACCTTTTTCCATGTATTCAGTTTTTCATAATCGGCATCAGATAACTGATGGCTCCAGCTGATTCGGTTGGAGACATCTGCCAAGGCTGAACCGTTCTTGTTCTTGTATTCTGCAAAGTAGGACTTGGTACCATCATTTCCGCCCATGGTTTCCCATCCTGCCTGCTTAATGACATTGTTCAACTGGCAGTTCATAAACAGACTGCCACACTTCTCTGCACCCCAGCAACGACCTAAAGAAACGCTGTTATCGCTGACACCCGATGCCTTGGTCACCGTGCATTCATTAAAAATGAAACCCAGCCAGATCTTTGTGCCGTCTTCGGCTGTTGTATAGACCGTAATATCCTCAGGAGCAGTAATATAGCCCGATGCCACGCTGTTCAAAGTACAACGTTCAAACCAGCAGGTGCCGCCAGCATAGATATAGTCAACAGCCCCTTCGATGACACATTCCTTATAGTAGCTGCGCGTTTCTTTCTTGGTACGATGCGTATCCTGATAGCCTGCTATCTTACAGCGATAATAGGTTTGGCGGTCACCGTCCACATGCAGCGCAAGTGCCTGTCCGGCAGCCTTTCCACCCGTATTTTGTATACACAAGCCCTCTGCATAGAAATCGGATGCAAAAACAGCCAGCGTGGCATAGTCACGTACATCCTTACCACTTCCAATGGTATTCTTGCCATTGGCGGCAGTAATGATGGTCTTTTCCATGCCTTCACCGATAAGGGAGATCTTTTTCGTGGAGGGTTTCTGGCGTGTTCCCACCTTCACCATCTCTTCATAGGTTCCGGCTTTCACATAAATGGTAGCCTCAGCCCCTTCAGTGACAGCATCCACAGCAGCCTGTACAGTGGTATAGTCACCGTTGCCACTGGCATCGACGGTTATCACGTTTTGGGCGTTGGCACATACCATGAGCCCCAGCATCAATCCGATGCAGAAAAACTTGTTATTCATGTTGCAACAATCGTATTTTTTAAATTAGACGCGTGCAAAGGTTATTTGTACTCTTATTTTCTTGGGAGGTTATTTATATCTTTTAAATCATCGTCTGCACTAAAGTCAATATTTTTCCGTTACTTTGCAGAAAGACAACCGATAAAACCATTGATGATGAAAGAAAAACTGAAGAATATCTTGCGGCTATTGCTGCGCAGTCCGCGGGAATTTCCTGTGGAGGCTTTTATGGGACTGGCCTTCTTTGCCATAGCCGCCTGGAATACCGGATATGCCCAATGGGATGATGTGCTGCACCAATCGGTCAGCGGAATTAATGAAGACATCCTTATGCTGTTCGTGCCGCTGCTGGTGCTTACCTTCTGGCTGCACAAGGTGAACCGTTGGGCCTACGTGGCCTCGGGATTCCTATTCCTGCCGCTGATGGCGCTCAACCTGAAACCTTTCCTCATGACCTATGGCTTCGGCTTCACTTATGTGTTGGCGGCCATCCTGTTGTTGGTGGGCGTCAGGCGTATGGACAACCGCAGTTTTGCCGCCCATGCCCTGCATGTAGTGACTCAGTTGTTCTTCGGACTTGTCATTGCAGGCATCATTACGGCGGCCCTTCTGGCTATCTTCGGATCCTTCTTCTATATCTTCGGCATCAAAGAACCCAATAATTTCTACGTTTACATGTGGGAGTTCGTGTGGTTCTTCATTGCCTCGCAGGTGTGCTGCACGCTGATTACTCAGGGCGAAGACGAGGTGAACGAGCCAGCCCAAGTGCTGCAGCTTATCCTGAACTTCATCCTTTCGCCGGCGATCATTATCTATACCATCATCCTCTATGCCTATTTTATCAGGATTGTCCTGGAATGGGACTTGCCCAAGGGCGGCGTGGCCTGGCTGGTGATGGGCTTTGTGACGGTAGCGATGGCGGGCCGACTGATGCAGTATGTACTCAAGCAGCACTACTACGACTGGTTCTACCGCAACTTCACGTGGATTGCCATTCCGCCACTCATCCTCTACTGGATAGGCTCTATTTATCGCATACGCCTCTACAGCTTTACCGAAAGCCGTTTCTACCTGATGATTGCAGGTGTGCTGATGACGCTTTTCGTGCTGATGTTGCTCTGGAAGCGCTCACGCCGTTTCCAGCTGATGGCCCTTATCTTTGGCGCTGCCATCATCGTGTTTACCTATATTCCGGGCATCTCTGCCAAGAGCATCGGACTTAATTGTCAGAAATCACGCCTGCATCAGATGATCAGCCAACTGAAACTGACCGATCCGAAGACGGGCAAGTTCGTAAAAGAACTGAACTTAGAGGAAATCAGGAAAGACAGCGTCCTCAGTGCCCAGTTTGTTGAAACGTGCAGTTTGATCTCCTATGTGAGAAATGACGTCGGGCGTGATGCCTTCGAACAGCAATACGGCGAATGGAGTTGGTTCGAAAGCCAGTTCGCCAGAAATCACGAAAAAGACGATGTAGAAGAGAACGATGTAGAAGAGAACGCCTACATTCTAACAAGTCCGATATATCTGGGCGAATATAACATGATGGTTCCCACCGGGGACTATAGACTCAGAGAAGATGAGGGAGTCGTAAAAGTGATGAGGAAAGACAGTACCGTTTTGACTTATCCCATCGGAGAGCGGCTGCAGAAGAACCCAAAGATAGTTGACAATCCCGACAGTCTGTTCGTATGTAAGAACGATTCTCTGATGCTGGTCTTAGAGTCTGTATCCGTTGAAAAAGAACGGGTTACAACGATTAATACATACGAATTCCAATTGTTTAGAAAACGGAAATAAGCACACATAAAAAACCGCTCCCCAACTATAGAGAAGCGGTTTTTCGTATCTAATTGTTAGCAATAGGTTACTTGATGAATTTTTTACCGTTCTTCACAACGATGCCGCGGAATCCGTTGCTCACCTGCTGACCAGCAAGGTTAAAGGTCTTTTCGCTGATGGCTGCCTTGTCAGCTGCGATGTCACTGATACCATCTGTACCAGCTGTGAACTGAAAGCCATAGATACCTATTTGGCTCTTAGGATTGAACAGCCAATAAGTCTTTCCAGCCTCAACAGAGAAATCAAGATAACCAAGAACTGGGCGGTTCTGAGTCACTCCATTAGTGTGCTGCAAAACATAGTCTTCAGCCATGGGGCCTACATTGAAGTATTTTGCAGTACCTTCTTCAGCACTTCCCTCATAAACGAAACTAGTATTCTGGTAGTAGATGCTTACCTTAACATTAGCCGGAGCAAGAGGTGTCAAGGAAGCCTCATCGACAATATAGGTCGGGTTTTGGTTCTTATTACCATAGATACCTACACGGAGTGAACCGCTCTTGCTGGCAGCAAACTTGTAGTAAGCACCCTTGGCAGGCATAGCCGTTGCGCCCGGCTCCCAATAGGTGTCGTAAGCACGGAACACCTCGTCGCCATCGGAATTCAACTCGTAGAACTCCCAGTGCTGGAAGCCCGGGTTGCCCTTCGGCATCAGATACTGAGCGAACTGTGGTGTGCAATCCTCTGTTATCAGAGCATCATTAGGATTCTCGTCGTCAGCCTTCTTGCCTTTCAGCTCCCAATACACCTGGGTCTTACCATCTTCTACATCCTTCTTGCTCAGGCTGTTAGGTGTGGAGAGACCTGTCATCGTAATACCATCGACTACGGCAGTAATCGTAGATGTCTTGATGGTCAGGGGAATGCTCGTATCAGGAGCATCAGCAGTGCCACCACCGTAACATCCTTCTGACAGTTCCGTTTCAGTAGCTGTAGAAAGGTCAAACTCAGCGGCCTTCCAAATAGATTGTGCATTAACACTTGTGACTGCGAGTGCCACGGCAATTAGAGTAAAAATTTTTTTCATACGCTTTAATTTTATTGGTTTTTGATTCGTTTATCAATATTTAGTCCTTTACGGACTGTAGTCCGTCGCAAAATTAACGTTTAAAGCATAAATATGTAACTATCAGTTTCTTAAATTATTCTTTTTTAACAATTTTAACAACATTGGGCGTTGAATAACGCGCAATGTCAATCTAAAAATAAACAATAAAGCGTGTTTTTATCCGTTTTTTGCCAAAAATAGGGGGTAAGATAGAGGGTAGATAGAGGGTTTATAGCCCTTACCCTCTACCGATAAACGCTTGAATTATAAGATGTTACCTCAAAGATAGAGGGGATAGAGGGTTTAAACCATTATTTCGCGTATGGAGATATCATCTGGCCGGGTACAAAGTAATTTAGTTTGTACCTCAAAACACCATCAGATGAAAGGCTTCCAATGATAGATTGAAGAATAAAGTAAATTAGTTTGTACCCCACTCCATGAAGAATCGCCACACATCCCTCACAAGCATAAAAACCGACGGATGGTGAATATAAAAAGAAAAACGAGGGTACAAATACGCGCGAGCGCGGTCATAATATAGTAAATCATCAACTCACAATATGAAAAGAATCATACTTAGCGGACTGCTTTTGGCTGCCATGACCACAACGGTAATGGCCAATGACACGGAAACACACCGCCAATACCTGAGCGGCAGGGGCTGTGACGATATGGTGCAATGGGATTTCCAGTGTACCGACGGGCGCAACAGCGGCAAATGGACAAAGATCGGTGTGCCTTCTTGTTGGGAACTGCAAGGTTTTGGCACTTACCAATATGGCATGCGCTTCTACGGCAAGGCCACGCCCGAGGGCATTGCCGATGAGAAGGGACTCTATAAATATGAGTTCACGTTGCCGAAGGAATGGGAAGGCCGGCAGATTCTGCTCACCTTTGAGGCCGTTTTCACCGATGCCCGTGTGACCATCAATGGCCGAAAGGCTGGTTCCGGACTGCATCAGGGTGGCTTCACGCCGTTCCAGTTTGACGTGAGCGACCGCATTTTCTTTGGTAATAAGAAGAACCGCCTAGAGGTGGAAGTTTCCAAGGAGAGCAGTTCGCCGCAGGTGAATTTGGCCGAGCGCCGCGCCGACTATTGGAACTTCGGCGGCATCTGGCGTCCCGTTTATATTGTAGCCAAGCCTGTGCAGAACATCCGGCGCGTAGCCATCGATGCCCGTGCTGATGGGCAGTTCAAGGCGGATGTCTTCCTGAACAGGGCCACCCAAGGTTCAGTAAGCGTCGATTTAATCGACGCCTACGGGAAAAAGGCTGCGCAAAGCCAGGCTTTTGCCATTATGGGCGACCATGCCGCCATCGATTTCGAAGCGAAGAATCCCAAATTATGGACGGCCGAGACGCCTAACCGCTATACCGCCGTGTTTACGCTAAAAGACCAAAATGGGAAGGTGCTCCATGTGGAGCACCAGAAATTCGGCTTCCGCACCATCGAGTACCGCCATTCATTCAAGGGTGAGAACCTGCCTTATCCCCATGTTCAGGGATGTGATGACGATGGTGTCTTCATCAACGGACAGAAGGTTATTTTCAAGGGAGCCAACCGCCATTCGTTCCGTCCGGAGACAGGCCGCACGCTCTCGAAGGCAAAGAATATCGAGGATGTGCTGCTCATCAAGTCGATGAATATGAATGCCGTCCGGTTGAGCCACTATCCTGCCGACCCCGAATTCCTGGATGCCTGCGACTCGCTGGGCCTCTATGTGGAATGCGAACTGCCCGGCTGGCACTGGGCGCATGAGACCGTCAACGGTGCACAGCTTGTGGAGGAGATGGTAACACGCGATGTGAACCATCCGTCGATTATCTTCTGGAGCAACGGCAACGAGGGTGGTTTCAACTACGAATTGGAACCCTATTTCGGGAAGTTCGACCCGCAGAAGCGCGTGGTGCTCTATCCCTGGGCCAACCGCAACGGTTTCGAGACCAAGCATTATCGCTCATGGGGCGAGACGGCTGAATATATGCGACAGAAAGAAATCTTCATGCCGACGGAGTTTTTGCACGGTCTTTACGACGGCGGTCATGGTGCCGGACTGAAGGATTATTGGCGTCTGATGATGTCGAATCCCCGTTGTGCCGGCGGATTCCTCTGGGACCTGATAGACCAAGGCGTGGTGCGTACGGACCAAAACAACATTGTGGACTGCATGGGCAATTTCGGCTCAGATGGTATTGTGGGTCCTCACATGGAGAAGGAAGGCTCGTTCTATACCATCCGCGAGGTGTGGAGCCCCGTGCAGATAAAGTATTGGGACTCAGGAAAGCCCACCATCCAGAACTGCTACGATTTCACCAACCTGAAGGACTGCCAGTTCAGTTACAAGTTTTTGCAGATGCCCGCCTATGGCGAGAAGAATGTGAAGGTGTTGAAGGAAGGTAAACTTCCATCGCCCGACGTGGCCCCCGGCCAGACTTTCAGATTTGATCTGCCTAAGACGGATGCCGACGTGATACAGTTGACAGCCATTGACCCGAAGGGACAGGAAATCTTCACTTGGAACTATAAATATATGATGAAGGCCGGTATTCTGAACAAAAACCGTCTTCACGAGAACATGCAGAAATACACATGTACAGAGGATGCTGACCTGCTGACGGTAAAAAGCGGCAACCACCAGTTTGCTTTCAGCAAGAAGACAGGACTGCTGATGAGCGTTACCGTTGGCGGAAAGAAACTATCGTTCGGCAATGGCCCCCGCTTTGTGGCTGCCAAGCGCTCAGACCGTTCACAGGACGGATTCTATAACCACGATGACAAGGAGGCCTTCCAGAAGAAAACCGACTATACCGAGTATGCCGACCAGGGAGTTTTCGACGGTTTCACCGTTAGCGACACCACCTTGGTGGCCAACTACCGTCATGGTTCTATCCAGACGGTTACCTGGCGATTCCTCAGTGATGGCGGCGTGTATATGAACGTAGATTACTACTTCAATGGTGTGGTTGACCTGTTGGGCGTCTGTTTCGACTATCCCGAGCAGATGATGAAGAGTAAGCAATGGGTAGGAAAAGGTCCCTATCGCGTCTGGCAGAACCGCACGGAAGGTCCGCAGTATGGCCTGTGGAGCAACGACTATAACGATCCCATCCCCGGCGAGTCTTGGGAATATCCCGAGTTCAAGGGCTATTTCTCAAATGTCTCCTGGATGAAATTCACCACGCAAGAAGGTCAGTTCGGACTGGAACTCATGAACGACAAGGTGGGCGTCTATACCCCCCGAGACGGTCGTGATCATATCCTCTATACCCTGCCCGAGACCGGAATAGGCATCTTCAAGGCCATCCCCGCCGTGCGCAATAAGGTGAACACCACCGACCTGAACGGTCCCTCGGCCCAGCCCTACTGGAGTAAGGGGAAAGGTCGTATAAATACCATCCTAAGATTCGAGTAATAAAGCCCACCCCAACCCCTCCCATGGGAGGGGCTGCACAACAAAATGATTGCCAAATGATTAGAAAACAAATCCTGCTGTTGATTCTATGCATCTCAATATACCCCCTCCTTGGGAAGGGGCAGGGGGAGACCCCCTGGACTTTCTGGTACTGGATGTATGGGGCTGTATCGAAGCCCGGCATCAAGGCCGACTTGAAATGCATGAAAGACATCGGATTAGGCGGCTGTTACCTGATGCCTATCCGCGGAACCAACGATAAAGGAGCTCCTCAAAATCCTCCCCAAGGAGGTGAATGGGCCGAGGCACTGTCGCCCCATTTTTGGGAGATGGTTGACTACGCTTTCCAGCAGGCAGACTCTTTGGGTCTGCAGATGGGTATCCATATCTGCGACGGTTTTGCCTTGGCCGGTGGCCCATGGATTTCACCCGAGGAATCGATGCAGAAAGTGGTTTATTCAGATACCATCGTGGTAGGGCAACTCTCACAACTGATTAACCAGCAAGGCGGACTGATGCTTCCACGTCCAAAAGGCTATGAAGGGTATTACGAGGATATTGCCACCTTTGCCTTTCCACTGAAGCGCGAAAATCCCCAACTCTTCCTTGATCAGTTTGACTTACAGCGCGACTTGGAGAAAGTGCCGCTCCTCAAATTGTCACCCACGATGACCCGCAATGACAAGGGATTCTTCACGGCTTCCGAACCTGCCTGGATTCAGTTTGACTTCGGTACATCCCGTCTGTTTAGCAATATCGAGATTGCTGCCAACGGTACCAATATGCAGGCACAGCGCATGGCTGTTGAAGTCAGTGACGACGGCACTAACTTCCGATTGGTAAAACAACTGGTTCCACCACGTCAGGGATGGCAGAACTATGACTATAACACCACCTTTGCTTTCACTCCCACAAAGGCCCGTTACTGGCGTCTGTCATGGACACCTGAAGGAACGGAACCTGGCAGTGAAGACTTAGATGCTGCCAAGTGGCGTCCCCGTTTAGGACTGAAAAATGCTATTTTCCATAGTCAGCCACGCATCGACAACTGGGAGGGGAAAGCAGGCTACGTTTGGCGCATTGCCCCAGAAACCGACGCCAATGAGTTGCCAGATAATATTTGTTGGAAACAGCAGGATATCGTTCAGTTAGCCCTTGAGGGAGACAGTGTGACAAGCTATGCCCTTCTATCTACAGACACCCCGTCCACCGCATACCGTATCGTGCGTATCGGCCATACTTCTACAGGTTATACCAATTCCACGGCAGGAGGTGCCAAGGGATTGGAGTGCGACAAGTTTTCCCGTGAGGCCGTCAGCAAACAAGTTGACTCATGGTTTGGATTGTTTAAACAGCGTCCCCATGCCGACGTGGTGAAATATCTGCACGTTGACTCATGGGAGTGCGGTTCACAGAACTGGAGCCGCAACTTTGCCCAGGAGTTTGAAGCCCGCCGTGGCTACAATCTGATTCCTTGGCTGCCCGTCATGATTGGCATCCCCATCGAATCTGCTGCCAAAAGCGATGAAGTACTGCGCGACATCCGACGTACCATCAATGAATTAGTACACGAAGTATTCTTCGCAACCGTTGCTCAGAAGGCCCGTGACTATGGAGTGTCACTCAGTAGCGAAAGCATGGCTCCGACGATGGTCAGTGACGGTATGGAACATTACAAATATGTGGACGTGCCCATGGGCGAATACTGGTTGAACTCACCTACGCATGACAAGCCCAACGATATGCTTGATGCCATCAGCGGTGCCCATATTTATGGCAAACAATTGGTACAGGCAGAGGGATTCACCGAAGTTCGCGGTGTCTGGGATGAGACTCCCGCCAGTATCAAGCCCCTGCTCGACCGCAATTTTGCACTGGGCATGAACCGCTTGTTTTTCCATGTCTTTACCCATAACCCTTGGACGGATCGCCGACCGGGCATGACACTCGATGGAATCGGCCTTTTCTTCCAGCGCGACCAGACATGGATGCCCGAGGCAAAGGGAATGGTTGACTACATCACCCGTTGCCAGGAATTTCTGCAGAAAGGTATTCCCGTGGCCGATATTGCCGTGTTTACGGGTGAAGAGATACCATCAAGAGCCGTTCTCCCCGAACGGTTAGTGCCGATACTCCCCGGGCTCTTTGGTAAGGAACGGGTGGAATCAGAAGCAAAAAGACTCCAAAACAAGGGGAATCCCATGGAAGAGAGTCCGGTGGGTGTTCATCATTCAGCAGGAATTGTGGATACCCGCGACTGGGTGAACGCATTGCGAGGTTATCAATACGATTCCATGAACCGTGATGTCTTGTTGAATCTGGCAACAGCCACCGATGACGGACATATCCAATTGCCCAATGGAATGCGCTATCGGGTACTGGTTCTCCCGATGAATCCGTCTAAAAAAGAGTATTCCAAAGAGGTCAGCGAAAAGATAGAGGCTTTCCGAAAAGCTGGTGTCCTGGTGATTGACAAGCCCTACGAAGGGCATGATTTCTCATCTTTCGGACTGCCGCGCGACGTGGAAGTGCCAAAGGATATCGCCTATACACACCGCTACGATAACGGACAGGACATCTATTTCCTGGCCAACCAGTCGGAAAAGAAACGCTCCTTCTATTTCTCCATGCGCCAGAAGGCCAGCACACTCTTTCTTTTCGACCCCCTAAATGGTCGCTATGATGCCGTATTCTGTGACCAGAAAGACGGACGCGACGGGACCGATATCACGCTTCCACCCTATGGTTCACTGATTGTCATCCGTTCGGAAAACTTCAAAGAAAGCATTGAGCTTAAGCCCCAAGAACCGGAATACAATGCTCCAAGACATAACATTGAGACTTCCTGGCGCATCCATTTCCATAACAACGACATTAGAATGTCCTCTGATCAGTTGTTCGACTGGACGGCATCACCGCGAAAAGAAATCAAATACTACTCCGGCAGTGCCACCTACGAGGCTGGTTTTGACTTGAAAGTTCATGCTGACCGTCGCGTATGGCTCGAACTGAAAGGTGTACATGATATTGCCCACATCTATATCGACGGTAAAGACTGCGGCATCGTCTGGACGGCTCCCTACCGTCTGGAGATTACCGAGGCCCTGAAAAAGAAGAAAGACCACCAGATCAAAATCGTGGTCACCAATACATGGGCCAATGCGCTACTGGGCAGCGATAAGGGCGAGGCTCCCTTCGATGGGATTTGGACCAACGCCAAATACCGTAGGAAGGGCGAAAAACTATTACCTGCCGGACTGTTAGGTCCATTGACAATCATTGAGGACTATTAATGAGAATAGATCATAAAGAGAACAATCAGATATGAAAAGAATCTTTTGCTTAATCTGTGTAATTTGCGGTTTCATCGCTATCCGCGCTACGGTAAGACTACCCCAATTCATCAGTGACGGAATGGTGCTGCAACAACAGACTGAATGCAAACTGTGGGGATGGACCAATGCTGGAAAGAAAGGTGTCATCGTCGTTACCTCATGGGACGACAAGGAATATCTGTCCGAAGTCGACAAAAATGGGCGTTTTGAACTGAAGGTGAAGACTCCCAAAGCCGGAGGACCTTACTACATCGGTTTCAGCGACGGCGAGGAATTACTGACGATCGACAACATCCTGATCGGTGAGGTATGGCTCTGCAGCGGTCAGTCGAACATGGAAATGCAGATGAAAGGTTTCAAGGGACAGCCCGTGGAAGGAACCACTCGTGAACTGCTTCAGTGCAATGATTCGCAGTTACGACTCTTCACCGTAAAGCGAAACCCGAAAGCCAGTTATCAAGAGGATGTCACGGGAACATGGTTTGAAGCCGATGCGGCCTCCGTACGCGATTTCTCTGCTACGGCCTATTATTTTGGCAAGGCCTTGCGCAACACATTGGGTGTACCGGTCGGTCTGATTGTGACCTCCTATGGCGGTTCTGCCTGCGAGGCATGGATGGCAAGGGAGTGGTTAGAAGAGGATTCCATTGTGAAGGAATGGCCTAAACACTATCCCGACGTAAAGTTTCCCATCACCGATGAAATGGTGGGAAAACTGCATCAGCGCTGTCCGTCTGCCCTCTATAACGGACAGCTGAAGCCACTCATCGGCTATGCCCTGCGCGGTGCCATCTGGTATCAAGGCGAAGACAATGTGCCGCGCTACAGCTATTATGCCAAACTCCTGAAACGGATGGTAGATGGTTGGCGTGCCGACTGGCAACAAGGCGACTTCCCGTTCTACTTCTGTCAGATAGCTCCTTATGACTACAGCCTCATCCAATGGGAAGGAAGCCAGAACCTGCGTGAACAGCAGTTGGAGGCAGAAAAGATTATCCCTAATTGCCGGATGGCCTGTCTGATGGATGCCGGATTGGAATATGGTATCCATCCACGGAAGAAACAGGAGGCAGGAGAGCGTCTCGGTGTGTTGGCGTTGGCAAATACCTATGGTATAAAAGGGCTGCCCGATTTTGCCACTTATGCCAATGTGGAATTCCAGAATGATACCGCCGTAGTGTCTTTTGACCGCTCGAAGGAATGGGTCTATTTTGAAAACGGCAAGCCTACACAAGACCTTTACGAAATCGCTGGTGAAGATCGGGTGTTCCATAAAGCCGAGGCATGGATATCCCGCAACCGCCTGTACATGAAGAGCGAAAAGGTGAAGAAGCCAGTTGCCGTGCGTTATGCCTGGAAAGACTGGGCACAGGGTGACTTGATGCACGACGGACTGCCTGTCAGTTCTTTTAGGAGCGACTCATGGTAAAAATCAAACATATAGCTATTCTAGGATTCCTAGTTATTCTAGAATTCCTAGTTCCTTCAGCAGTAAGTGCCGCTGATTATAAGCCCAAGGATTATGTTTGGACCACGCAAAGCCGGAATTCGTCGGAGTCGATGCCCTGCGGCGGTCACGATATCGGCATGAACGTCTGGGTGGAAGACGGCGATGTGCTGTTCTATGTGTCGCAGAGCGGATGGTTCGATGAGAACAACACCCTGCTGAAAGCGGGGCGCTGGCGTATCCATTTCGATGACCAGCCGGCCGTAGGAACCTTTGAACAGCGCCTCTGCCTCGACGACGGGGCTATCTATATCACATTAGGCGACATGAAAATCCGCCTTTGGGCAGATGTCGCGGACCCCGTGGTGTTCTGCGACATTTCTTCAAAAAAGAAAGTAAAGACCACCCTCTCGTATGAAAGTTGGCGCTATAAAGACCGAAATATCACAAAAGCCGAATGCCAACAAACCAGTTATAAGTGGACTTTACCCGATGGAACCGTTACTTTTGCCGATTCCATCGAGGTTTTAAACAACAACCTACACTTTTATCATCAGAACCGAAACGAGACAGTTTTCGACTATACTGTGAAACGGGAATTCCTGGAAGAAGTAAAAGACCAGCTATATAACCCCATCGGCGGACTCCGAATGGAGGGTACTATGAAAATTAACGGATTATTATATAAAGGTACGCACGATGGAGAATATGCCGGAACCGATTACCGCGCCTGGGATTTCTGTGGGGAGACAAAGAAGGGAGGTTTTTCCATTTGCCTTGGCAAAGCCACTTGTTCGGCCAGTATTTCCAAGAAACGCTCGGCCCAGTGGTGGCATCAGTATTGGCAGCGGTCGTGGATTCAGACCGATAATCAGGAGGCGGCGGAGATGGTGCGCAACTATGAATTGTTCCGCTATATGCTCGGCTGCAATGCCTACGGACAATGGCCGACGAAGTTTAATGGCGGATTGTTTACTTTCGACCCGTTATTTGTGGCCTCTCCCCCCGCCCTCCCCAAAAGGGAGGGAGCCACAGAGGAAATATATACCCCCGACTACCGCAAATGGGGCGGTGGTACCATGACTGCGCAGAACCAGCGACTGGTGTATTGGCCGATGCTGAAAAGCGGTGATGCCGAATTGCTGAAACCTCAATTAGATACCTATCTGCGGATGCTGCCCACGGCCAAACTATGGGCACAGCACTTCTGGGGACACGGCGGCGCCTGTTTCCCGGAACAGATAGAGAACTCCGGACTGCCGAATCCTGCAGAATACGGAAAACCAAAACCGGGACAGGACCGCGGTGTAGGCCGTAATGCATGGCTGGAATACGAGTGGGACACAGCCTTGGAATTCTGCATGATGGCCTTGCAGGCCCGTGAGTATGCCCCCGAAACCAGTTGGGATAAATATGAACCACTCATCGCTGAATGCCTGAAATTCTTCGACGAACACTACCAGTATGAAGCCAATAAGCGCGGCGCCAAGACCTTCGATGCCAATGGCAAATTGGTTATCTATCCGGGATCGGGTTGCGAGACTTATAAGATGGCCTATAATCCTTCATGCACCATTGCTGCCCTGAAGGCTGTTCTAGAGAAATGGGGCAAGGATTCGGCGATGCTTTCCCGAATTCCCGAGATTCCCACAAGGGTAATTGGCGGAGGCACTTGTATTGCTCCAGCTATTGTTTGGGAGCGAATCCAGAATGTGGAGACGCCCCAACTTTATCCCGTCTTCCCTTGGCGCATCTACGGACTGGGGCGCCCAGGACTACAGACGGCCCTTAACACATACGAAAAAGACACACATGCTTTGGAGATGCGCTCATCGAAAGGCTGGAAACAAGACAATATCTGGGCAGCCTGTTTGGGACTCACCGATGAGGCCCGCCGGCTGAATCTGGAGAAATTAGGAAGCGGTCCCTATCGGTTCCCTGCTTTCTGGGACCCAGGTTTCGATTGGGCACCCGACCACAACCGCGGCGGAGCGGGAATGATTGGCATTCAGGAGATGCTCTTGCAGGAAACGCCCAAAGGCGAACTGCTGCTCTTCCCCGCCTGGCCGAAGGAATGGAATGCCAAGTTCCGCCTACATGCCACGGGTGGACGCATTGTTGAAGCTGAAATCAATAACGGAAAAATCAGTTTGACGAAATGAAACAGCGTAATTATTTAATGGAACACAAACGCACAAAGACACAAAGGCTTCTTTTTGCTTTGTGCCTTTGTGCCTTTTTATTCCATTTCACCAGTCTTTCAGCACAGATAGAAAATGCCCGATGGATTGGGGCAATTTCTAAACAGGAGGCAAAGATTCCCACAGGCCGCTGGAGCAATGCCGTGTTCAAGCAAGACACGTTCAAACTGAAATGGCAGGACGTGGATTCACTCTCGGCCCGTTCCATCATCGTGAAAAAGGACTTTCAGGCCAAAGGAAAGATAGCCAAGGCCGTGGTGGATGTCAGCGGACTGGGCCATTACGAACTGACCATCAATGGTCAGAAAGTGGGCGACAGCGAGTTTGCCCCGCTCTGGAGCGAGTACGACAAGACCGTATATTATAATAGGTATGACGTGACGGAATTGCTGCGGAAAGGGGGGAACCGCCTGGAGACACTGCTGGGCAACGGCATGTTCAACGTGCAGCGCGGTTCACACTACAGCAAACTGCAGCAGAGTTTCGGGCCGCCGCAACTGCTGCTGCGACTAGTCATTACCTACCAGAACGGTAAGCAGCAGGTTATCGAAAGCGATGGTTCTTGGCAATGGCGCCTGTCACCTGTTACATTCAACAGTATTTATGGAGGGGAGAGCTATGAAGCCCCCCTCGAATCCCCCCTCGGGGGGAAGGTCTGGCAGCCCGTGGTTTTTACCGAAGGACCGAAAGGAACGCTTCGCTTGCAGACGGCTCCGCCTGTAAAGATTATGGAGCGCTACGATGTAAAGTCATGGAATTACATTTTGCCCGATTCCATCGAGGCTGCATCGAAGGCTACGAAACGTACCATCCAACGAGGAGCCTTCGTCTGTGACATGGGCCAAAACCTGGCAGGTTTCCCCGAAATCACCGTCAGCGGCAAACCGGGGCAGAAGATTACACTCTTAGTTTCAGAGAAACTCACTCCTCAAGGCGCATGTGACCAGCGCCAAACAGGCCGTCAACACTATTACGAATACACGATAGGTAACCACCATCACCCAACACCCATCACCTATCACCCAAGATTTTCCTACTACGGTTTCCGCTACATCCAGGTGGAAGGGGCAGTCTTTGAAGGTGAGCCAAACCCTTATGGACTACCTGTGCTCCACAAACTGCAGAGTTGTTTCGTATACAACTCAGCTCCGGAAGTCTCGACTTTTGAATGCAGCAATGAACTTTTCACTAAGACGCACCGCTTAATAGAACGTGCTGAGCGCTCCAATATGCAGGCCGTATTCACCGATTGCCCCCACCGGGAGAAACTGGGCTGGCTGGAACAAGACCACCTGAACGGTCCTTCCCTATTATATAACTACGACCTGCGTACCTATGTTCCGAAGATTATCCAGGACATCGTAGACACCCAGAAGCCTGACGGGATGGTGCCTACCACCGCACCGCAGTATGTCTCCTTCGGCAATCTTTTCGATGATTCCCCCGAATGGGGAAGCACACTCATCATCCTGCCGTTTATGTATTACGACCAATACGGTGACAGTACGCTGATTGTGAATAACTATGACCCCATGCGACGCTATGTAGACTATTTGACTACACGTGCCGAAGATGGAATCGTGAGTCACGGTCTTGGCGACTGGTACGACCAGCGTGGTTCGGAACCTGGCGGTTTTTCCAAGAACACCCCCATCCCATTGGTGGCTACTGCCCATTATCTGATGGATTTGCGCTATGTGGCCCAGGCCGCCCGCATGAAAGGTCTTAAAAAAGATGCTGAAAAATACGATGAAATGGCCGCTTTTGTGACCCGAAGGTTCAATGAAGCGTTTTATCATGCTGACTCCTGCTACTACGGCTCAGGCAGTCAGTGTAGCGATGCCTTGCCTCTGTTTCTCGGTATCTGCCCTGACAAAGATGCTGTTTTGCGCCATCTCATCGAGGATATCAAGAACCACGGCACCCGCCTGACCACTGGCGACGTGGGCAACCGCTATCTTTTCCAGGTATTGGCGGAGAACGGGCAGAACGAACTGCTTTTCCAAATGCTCAACCACGATGAAGCCCCAGGCTACGGTTATCAACTGAAGGCTGGCGCAACGACACTCACCGAACAGTGGATGCCCGAGAACGGTTCTTCACAAAACCATTTTATGATGGGGCAAGCCGATGAATGGCTGTTCAAGACCATCGCCGGTATCCGTCAGCAGAAAGGCACCCACGGTATGCGCCATCTGTTGATTGCCCCCCAATTAGTGGGCGATATCCAATGGGTGAAAGCCTCCACAATGGCTGCTGGCGGCATTGTCAAGGTGGATGCCACCCGCGAACGCATCACCGTTGATGTTCCTGAGGGTTGTGATGCCGAGCTCGTGAAAATGAACGGAGAGAGAAAAACCGTTGGGAGCGGCAAACATACTTTTTAGCTTAATAATTGATAACATATTGCTTTTCAGCATAAAAAAGAGCTCTTCTTTTTGTTCTGTTCTCAAATTTTTCGTATTTTTGCACAGAATCCTTAAGCTAACTTATGAATAACGAAATGGATAAAGGACCGTTGAACCATGCCATTTCTCCTTGGCATTCCATTGGCGTCAGGCTAAGTCTGTCGGTTTTAGGCGTGGCCATCGGTGTGTTAGTCGTAGGTTTACTGGTGTATATCTATTTTCAGGAAGACCAAGTGAAGGAGAAAACAATGATGCTTGCCGAAATGCAACTCACTGAACAAATTTGCGAAGCCGAAAAACTGATGGTCGGAGATACAACGCTGACAGATAAGGAAAAGGAAGATTCCGTGATGCGCATCATCCAAAGCATCAAGCCCTATAAGCACTCTTACTGTATTCTTCTAGACTCCTCCGGTCACTATCTGCTGCATCCAGACCCTCAACTGGCACTCCATGGCAAAGACTCAGCCACATTGGATCAAAAACAGACGATCTTTCAAAGAGCTGTGACCACCAGGGATCCAGATCTTGACTCCTTAGGACGGAAAATGTTGAACGGGGAGAAAGGCATGATGGAAATCCTAAAAGATAAAGACTATTCGATGGCTATCTACCGTCCGTTGCAGTCAAAAAACTGGTATGTGGCCTTAGTCTGTTCGCGCCTTGACGTCTTCGCCTCGCTCATGCCTATTATATGGCTTGATGGAATAACCTTCCTGATAGGAATTCTGTTGATATTCTTTCTGTGCGTCATCGCTATCCGGCATATCACCCGACCACTGGAAAAACTGACAGAATCGACCAGCGAAATAGCAAGGGGCAATCTTCACGTGGAAGTTCCTGAACTGAAAGTGGAAGACGAAATGTGGCAATTGCGCCAGTCGTTTGTTCACATGCAGCAGTCGCTCCGCGAGCACATTGCCGAACTCACCATAACAACAGCCAACAACGAACGCATCAAGAACGAGCTGAGCATTGCCAACAGTATCCAACACAGCATGATGCCAAAGACACATCAGCCCTTGCCCGACCGCTCCGACATCGACATTCACGCCTCTCTGCTGCCAGCCAAGGAGGTGGGCGGTGACCTTTATGACTATTACCTCTATCATGATAAACTCTGTTTCATCGTAGGCGACGTGTCCGGCAAAGGTATACCTGCTGCACTCTACATGGCCATGGCAATGAGAGTCTTCCGCATTGCCTGCCGACATCACATCAATTCTGCCCATGAAATAGCAGAGGCCATGGGACGTACGATGGCTGAAAACAACGAATCGAACATGTTTATCACGGCTTTCATCGGTGTGCTCGACCTAAAGACCAACAAACTGGGATACTGCAATGCTGGACATAACCAGCCTCTGTTGGTTCTCCCCGACGGACATTGCAGTTTACTACAGTCTGAAAGCAACATCCCCTTGGGTATCCTGGAACGTTTTGACTACGAAGGCGACAGTATGGACTTTCCTGTCGGAACCAAGCTATTAGTCTACACCGACGGCCTCACCGAAGCCGAGGACCAACAGAAGAATCAGTTTGGCGAGGATCATCTCATCAGCATCATGCAGGAGTTAAGCAGCCTTTCTTCCCGCGAAATCGTGAATACGCTTAACGAAAAGGTGAAGGATTTTGCCAACGGTGCACAGCAAAGTGATGACCTGACCATCCTCTGCATCAGTAAGCAAGCTCCTAAACGCACCATTCTCCTCACCAATACCATGAGTGAAGTCACCAAACTGAGGACATTCATGGAAGGTGCCGCCAAGGAGTTTGGCATTCCCGAAGACATTCAACTGAGCCTGAACCTCGCTGTTGAGGAGGCTGTGGTGAACGTCATCAACTACGCCTATCCCGAAGGGACCCAAGGTAACATTGAACTGAGTGTTACCTACGATCCAAATCCCGAATCACCTGACGCCTCAAAGGATATTAACTTTACCTTGACAGACCAAGGCATACCTTTCGACCCCACGTCTCAGGCTGAAGCTGACACCACTTCCGATTTGGAAAACAGGCAAATCGGCGGTCTGGGTATTCATCTCACCCAGAGCCTCATGGACCGCATGGAATATCGGCGTGACGGGAACAACAACATATTGATTATGACAAAAACAATAAACTAATAGCTTATGGAAGGAATTCTTTTTTTAGGACTTAGTCTCTACGCATGGATTACGATAGTGACCGTATTGGGGATGTTTGCCGTACTTATCTTCACGAAGATACCGGCTGAAGTAGCTTTCCTAGGTGCCATTGCCATCCTGTTGGTAACAGGAGTTCTCGAAACAAAGGAAGCTCTATCGGGATTCAGCAGTTCATCGGTGGTAGTTATAGGTGCCTTGTTTATCGTTATCGCCGGACTTGTTCATACGGGTGTACTGCAATGGATCACCAAACATCTATTAGGTACGCCCGGATCATATCCAAAGGCCATTGTCCGCCTGATGGTTCCCGTTGCCGTGCTTTCCTCATTTCTGAACAACACCACCGTGGTGGCGCTTTTCGTCAATGTGGTGAAGATGTGGGGAAAGAAACTCAACATCACACCGTCAAAACTACTCATCCCATTAAGTTACGCCTCGGGCATGGGCGGTATCTGCACCTTGATTGGAACCCCGCCGAACATGATTATCTCGGGAATGTATGCCGAACAGACCGGAAAAGCCATGAACGTGCTCACACCGCTGGTGCCTGGACTCTTCTGCATGTGTGTGGGCATTCTTGCGATGATTGCCATGCGGCGTTGGCTGCCAGACCGGAAATCACCGGAAGAAGGATTCGAATCCACCGGCGACTACACCGTAGAACTGCTAGTACCCACAGATTGTCAGCATGTCGGTGAGACCATCGAAGAAGCCGGGCTCAATGAGGTCAAGGGCGGTCAGCTCATTGAAATCGTCCGTTTCGATAAGGAGGTCATTTCTCCCGTTCCTGCCGATGAGTTCATCCTCGGTGGTGACCGCCTCATCTATTCCGGACAAATCAACGACATCATTGAATTGAGAAAGAGCCATGGCCTGGTCAACGCCGACCACCACGTGTTCAACATCGATGAAATGGACAAAAATCGAACCTTGAAGACTGCTTCAATAGGATTTGGAAGCAAAGCCATCGGCAAACTCTGGAGCGAGACTGGATACGAGATGAGCGATAAACTTACACTCGTTGCCGTCAGCCGCCGCGGTGAACGCATCGAGCAGAGCCCTCGCGAAATCAGGTTGCAGGCAGGTGATACCGTCTTGGTGGAATGTCCGCCTCAGATGAACAACCTGAGCAGTGACGTCAAGAAACAACTGCAGTTCTTTGAATCTACCGACCTGCCCAACATCGGAAAGAAGACACTCGTATCGTCATTCATAATGATTGCCATGATAGCCCTGTCTTCATTAGGCGTGATGACATTGTTGCAAGCAGCCTTCCTCGCAGCTCTCGTCATGGTGCTCTGCCAGTGCTGCTCAGTTGACCAGGCCATGAAATCCATCAAATGGAATATCCTGATGGTGTTTGCCGGTTCTGTGGTTTTGGGAGCAGCCATCGAAAAAACAGGACTGGCACAGATGATGGCCAACGGCATCTTGAATGTCTGTGGCAACAATCCCATTGTCATCATGGCTGCTATCTGTCTGGTGGGTACGTTTATCACCGAATTCATCTCAAATACCGCCACTGGAGCTATGTTCTATCCCATAGTCTACAATGCGGCCATCAGTATGGGTTACGATCCATTCCCCTTCTGCGTGGCACTGATGATTTCTGTCAGTTCCAGTTTTGCCACACCTATCGGCTCACCTACCCACATGCTCGTTTACGGTCCTGGCGGCTATCGTTTCACCGACTTTGCCAAGATAGGTATCCCGATGAATCTCTTCATCTGGATTGCCAACCTAATGGCAGTAAACCTCATTTGGCCACTCACCCCACTGAATTAATGAAGTATAAATCCAAATTACAAAAGATATGAACTTAGAAATCCAAGAAAAAGACGGTATCCTGACCGGTATTCTCTCAGGCTATATCGACACCGCTACCGCAGCACAGGTTGGCGAGGAAATGAAGCCTTTATTGGAACAAACCAACCGTGACATCGAAATTGACTGTTCTCAGTTGGAATACATCAGTAGTTCCGGATTGCGTTTGTTGCTCACACTGCGCAAACAGGTGGCAGCCGATGGCGGATCATTGATCATCAGAAACATCAATGACGAAATTCGGAAGGTCTTTACGTTGACCGGATTCTTTAAGCTGTTCGATATCCGCTAAAGATAGAACACGGCTTCGTTACCCATATTGAAAAGAAGGTCAAGAATGGAAAGGTTTGGCAGAAAGCCGAACCTTTCTTTATATACCTGGTAGTAGGGTTTAGGACTGAAGTCACTGTCCTCCTGAGGATGCTTGGGGTGGATGACGGTGCGGAAGTCGGCCTCTCCCCAACCCTCCCCAATAGGGAGGGAGTTCTGATAGGATGACGTCAATTCAATATGAGGATGGATGTCGAGTAGTTCGCACATCTTCTCGGTAATGGCCATATTGAAATCAAGGAGAAACTCCCAACGGTCTTCAAAAAACGGGCGGATATCGTCTTCGTAAAATTCGAAGAAAGGACTCTCACCATAGGCACTCTGCAACGCGTTCCAATGCTCCGTGCGCCATTTGCCGTGGTTGCTGATGCGGACATCCTTGATGGGAGTCTTGCTCAGGGCGAGCCCCTCCCCGTCCCTCCCCTTTGGGGAGGGGGCTTCCACGGGAACCGTCAGCGCCTGCACCCCTTGAGTAGTAGCAATGATGCAACGGTTGCGGTAAGTCTGCTTCAGGAAATGCTCATGCTGCTCTATCAGCACACTGCCGAAACGGTTCAGTTTCTGATACCACTGCACCGGTCCAAAATATGTCGTAGCAAGAATAGCCTTCATGTTTTTAACGATAACGTTAACGATAACCTTAACCTTTAAGTTGTCATATCCCCCCTCCCTTCGGGAGGGATTAAGGGTGGGTTTCCACTCTGGGAGGGGTTGGGGGTGGGCTTCACCTTACCGGCCACAGCCGATAGGCAGTTCCGATGATATCGCCCTGATGAATCAGTGTCTCCTGTTTTCCGACAGAAATCATATAGTAACGGTGGTGATTACTGCCGCAAAGCGGACAACGGGTAGGCAAGAGATATTCCTTTCCTTTGATGTTAACCGTATCGCCGGGCACGGCCAATACTTTACCGATGAAAGCGTCTTGAGCGCCAAACACGACGTATTTTCCTTTGTCATAGGTACACCCCAAACGGTTCACTATCATACGGTCACCTTTCCGCACTTCGGGATGAAGGTCGGAGGTAGTAACTTGATAGATAGTGAATGCCCAGGCACGTACAGCCAGCATCACGAGTAACATAACTGTCAGCGCCAAGATAAACTTCAGCGCATTCTTCATATTAAATAACCCCCACCAAACCTCCCCGAGGGGAGGCTATCTGTTTCCCCCTCCCTTCGGGAGGGCAGGGGTGGGCCTTTTATTTTATATCATCCACCCACTTGAACAGCCGCTTCCAGCGGATGCCACCGAAGCCACCGCGGTCGGGATCGCTGCTCCACCAGATGAAGATGGGCTTGCCCACCACATGGTCTTCGGGCACGAAGCCCCAATAGCGGGAGTCGGCCGAGTTATGACGGTTATCACCCATCATCCAGTAATAGTCCATCTTGAACGTATAACTGTCAGTCTCCTTGCCGTTGATGAAGATCTTTCCGTCCTTCACCTGGAGGTCGTTATCCTCATAGACACGGATGGGACGGTCATAGATGGCAATATTCTGCATAGAGAGTTTCACCGAGGCGCCCTTCTTCGGAATCCAGATAGGACCGTAGTTATCGCGCGTCCAACCCGTATTGGCATTCAGCGGATATACCTCTCCCGTAAACGAGTTGGTGTTCAAGCGAATACTTTCCACCAAGTCCTTGCGAGCTGAAAGGGCTTTCACGGCAGCCTTCGTCAGCGGCATATAGCCGTTTTGGTTCAGGCTGGTCAGGTCTTCCATCGAAATGCCCAGTTCCTTGAGCAGTTCGTCGGGCAACTGTCCCTTCAGTTTCACGAAGTAGGTATATTGCACGTTATCAGGTTCCTTGTTGGCCTTACCGTCCAGATAGATGATACGGTCCTTAATCTGGAGCGTCTGTCCCGGCAGTCCCACGCAACGTTTCACGTAGTTTTCCCTGCGGTCGGCAGGACGGGTATCCACAGCACCGTATTCCGGCTGATTGTCACGGATATACTGACGGCCCACGTTATACAGCTGCTGATAATAGTCCCACTGCTGCTGTGGATTAAGCGAATCCACCTGCGGTTTGTTCTCTACCAGTTGTTCTCCGAAGGAATAGCACATCAGATAGTAGTCGGCTGCCTGATAACGCGAATTGGTGCAGATGGTATCACCGGCAGGATAGTTGAACACCACGATATCGTTGAGTTCCACCTTGCCCAAACCCTTCACGCGGCGATAGTCCCACTGGGGCCATTCGATATACGACTTACAGTCGAACAGCGGCAACGTGTGCTGCGTGAGCGGCATCGTCAGCGGTGTCTGCGGAATGCGCGGGCCGTAACTCACCTTTGATACGAAAAGGTAGTCGCCCGTAAGCAACGACTTCTCCAGCGACGAAGAGGGAATTACATAGTTCTGGAAGAAGAACAGATTGATGAAATAAACAGCCACCAATGCAAACACCAGCGCATCCACCCATGACATAACGAACTTCACCGGGCCTTCGGCATCTTTCCACCACTGCCACTTGATTTTTTTCGTGATATATACATCAAAGATAAAGGGCACCACAAGCAGTCCCCACCATGACTTCACCCAATACAGAAACGCCAGCCAGAGCACCAGGACCACGATAAACTTGGTCCATTGCACCACTGGGTTCAGTTTTTTCTTTTCCTTCATTTTATTCATTAATTTCAATCACACAGATTTGACGCGACCGTTTTGCCACAAGTTGCATCCACTTCTTTCTTTTAACCTATGTTTTAGAATTTAAACATGTCTGAGATGGTGAGAAGTCCCTGATGCTCCTTCGTATATTCAGCAGCCAGCACGGCACCTAGGGCGAAGCCCTTGCGGGAATGGGCATCGTGGGTAATGGTGATGCAGTCGGCCTCAGAATCATAGCGCACGGTATGAATACCGGGCACCTCTCCACGGCGCAGCGAATCAATACGAAGCGTTGCAGGATCGTAAGGCTTGTTTTCCTCACCTTTTATCCAACTGGTCTTGCGGTCCAGATTCTCCAGAATACCCTCGGCCAGCGTGATGGCCGTGCCGCTGGGTGCATCGATCTTATGGATATGGTGCGTCTCCTCCATGTGGGCATCATACTGGGGGAAGCCGTTCATAATCTTTGCCAGATAACGGTTCACAGCCGAGAACACAGCCACACCTACGGAGAAGTTGGAAGCCCAGAACAGCGTGTTGCCCTCAGCAATCAGTCTTTCCACGTCAGCCTGATGCTCATCCTTCCAGCCCGTACTGCCAGAAACCACTTTCACGCCTTTGGCAAAACATTTCAGGAAGTTACCGTAGGCCACTTGCGGTGCTGTAAACTCAATGGCTACATCGGCAGAAGCGAAGGCCTCGCTCTCGAAGTCCTCCTGGTTGTCGATATCGATAATACTCACAATTTCGTGGCCACGCTCACGGGCAATCTGCTCTATCATCTTGCCCATCTTACCGTAGCCAATCAGCGCTATTTTCATAATTAATTCGAATTAAACGCTGCAAAGTTACGAAAAAACAAGTGCAGAACAAAATAAATGCATTTATTTTTTATGCCGAGTGCATTGTAACTTATTCAAAGTTACGAAAAGTAGAGAGCAAAACAAAAGAATTCATTTTTTTTTTGCCGAGACGAAGTAAGTTCGCGCCTAAAGGCGCAAAGTTACGAATTAGTAAGAACAAAAGCAAATAAAACTCGTTTTAATTTGTCTTGTCGAACATAAGTAACTTCTTCTAAGTCACTAAAAACGAAAGCAGAACATATGAAAACTACATTCTCTTCGTTCTTTTAAAATCATAAAAACAATAATTTTACGTTTACTAAACAAAAGCAAGAATATGGAAATCCTATTACACTATTGCTGGAAACACAAGTTGTTTCCACTCAAGGAACTACAGACGACCGACGGACAAGAAGTGGAAGTGATAGACCCCGGACTGCATAACCGACATGCCGGGCCTGACTTCTTCAATGCCAAAGTGAGAATCAACGGCACGCTTTGGGTGGGCAACGTGGAGATTCACCAGCGTTCGGGCGACTGGTATCTGCATGGGCATGACCAAGACCCTGCTTACGATAACGTGGTGCTACATGTGGCAACCGTCATCGACCGCGACGTGAAGACGGCTGCGGGCAACTATCTGCCACAAATGCAACTCGACGTGCCGGCAACGGTTAAGGAGCATTATGAAGAACTGCTCCGTGAGGATCAGTATCCACCTTGTTACCGGATTATCCCCGAACTGACACGACTGACGGTGCATTCATGGATGAGTGCCCTGCAAACGGAACGGCTGGAACAGAAGACAGAGGCCATCCGCGAACGGGTGAAACGCTGTGAAGGTTCCTGGGAGGCAGGCTATTTCGTCACGCTGGCCCGCAACTACGGCTTTGGCGTAAACGGTGAAGCCTTCGAACAATGGGCTTATCATATTCCGTTAGGAAGTGTGGCCCATCATCGCGATGACCTTTTCCAGATAGAGGCCATCTTCATGGGACAAGCGGGATTGCTGGAAGTCAGTCAGATTCCGGAGCAATACCAGCGGGATGCCCTCAATGAAGGTTACTTCTCACGATTGCGCAATGAATACCTGTACTTGCAACATAAGTTCCACCTGGAACCAATGGACCCCACCATCTGGCGTTTTCTCCGACTGCGGCCTCAGAACTTCCCACATATCCGCCTCTCCCAACTAGCCCAACTCTATTATAACCGACAGGCAGGACTCAGCCAGTTGCTGGAATGCAAAAGTATCGAAGAACTGGAAGAGGTGCTGAAGACAAACGTCACACCCTATTGGGAGACGCACTACACCTTCGGTTCTACCTCCTGCAAGACGCAGAAGAACCTTTCGAAGGCTTCTTTGAATCTGCTGATGATCAATACAGCCATCCCAATGCTCTTTGCTTACGGCCGACATCATTCCAAAGAAGAACTCTGCGATAGGGCTTTCGACCTGCTGGAACGACTGAAAGCCGAGAACAACCATATCACGAGGATGTGGCAGCAATGCGGGTTGCCCATTGAAAGTGCCGGTGACAGTCAGGCACTCATCCAACTCAAGAAGGAATACTGCGACCGCAAGGATTGTCTACGCTGCCGATTCGGATATGAATATTTAAAGAAAAAGTAATAGGGTAAAAAAGAAAGGGCAAAAGACTTCGCCATTCCATAGTTTTTTTGTAGTTTTGCGCTCTGATGAACAAACTAAGTCAACAATAATCATATGAGTAAGATCTTTGAAACCCGCATGGAGGTACGCGACTATGAGTGCGATATCGAGGGAATCGTGAACAATGCCAACTACCTCCACTATATGGAGCACACACGCCATCTTTTCCTGAAAGCATGCGGACTGAGTTTTGCGGAGATGCACCGTAAGGGCGTCGATGCCGTGGTGCATCGCATCGATATCACCTATAAGATTCCCCTGCAATGCGACGATGAATTCATCTCGCGTCTTCATATCGCCAAGGGGATGCTTCGCTATGTGTTTTATCAGGACATCCTGCGTGCCAGCGACATGAAGCTTTGCACCAGGGCCAAGGTGGAACTGGTTTGCCTCGTCAACGGAGAACTAGCCGACAGCGAGGATTACGACCGTGCGTTTGCGGAGTGGCTATAGGAGACCCACCCCTACCCTCCCTAAGGGAGGGAGTAAAATGTGTCCTCGGGAGACAGGTATTCACCAATATCTAACACCCAACACCTAACACCTATAGAATATGAACGAAAAGGAAATACTCTACACCCTGGCGCTGACGCGCATCAATTACTTCAACCTGGCAGGAATCCGCCAACTCTATGAAGCGGCAGGATCCGCCACGGCCATTGTGGAGAACCTCAACAATATCCGCGACATCGTTCCTGATGTAGCTCCGAAAATGCTGGAAGGACTTCGCGACATCAACATCGTGATGCCACGTGCTGAAGCCGAACTACACTATTGCCAACAGTATGGCATACAAATACTGGCCCTCAATGACCCGCACTACCCTTCCCGACTCCGTGAATGCGACGATGCACCGATACTTTTATTCTATAAAGGAACGGCAGACCTCAACCAGCAACGGGTCATCAACATGGTGGGCACCCGTCATTGCACGGCCTATGGACAGGATCTGGTGCAGCGCTTCATGGAAGAACTGAAGCAACTGAGTCCCCAGGTACTCATCATCAGCGGTCTGGCTTACGGCATTGACATCTGTGCCCATCGCAACGCCCTCAGGCAAGGCTATGAGACGGTAGGTGTGCTGGCCCACGGACTCGATGACCTTTATCCATCGCGCCATCGTGAAACAGCCAATCAAATGGTCTGTCAAGGTGGACTGCTGACAGAGCATTTCACGAATACCAATGCAGACAAGATTAACTTTGTACGCAGAAACCGTATTGTAGCAGGTATGTCGGATGCCTGTATCGTGGTGGAAAGTGCGGCTAAAGGCGGCAGTCTGATCACGGCCCGGCTCTCACGCGACTATAATCGGGATACCTTTGCCTTCCCTGGCTCTGTAGGTGCACCCTATAGTGAAGGCTGCAACCACCTCATCCGCGACAATCAGGCGGGCCTCATCACATCAGCCGAAGATTTCGTAAAAGCGATGGGCTGGCAGGACGACGCCACGCTGATAACAGCCCAGCAACAAGGCATCGAACGCCAACTCTTCCCCCAACTCAATGAGACGGAGACACGCATTGTGGCTGCCTTGCAAAAGCAGAACGACCAGCAGATTAACCTACTCAGCGTACGTACCGATCTCCCCATCTCGAAACTCACCTCCACCCTCTTTGAACTGGAGATGAAAGGGGTGGTTAAAACCCTCGCAGGAGGTATCTATCATTTATTAAATTAATGGCTAGAGATCTAGATATTCTTGAAATACAAGAATCCTAGATTATCAGGTAATCATGAAAATAGGAAATATAGAATTTGAACCGCAACCGCTTTTCCTTGCTCCAATGGAGGATGTGACAGACATCGGCTTCCGGAAACTATGCAAACGCTTCGGAGCCTCGATGGTCTATACCGAATTTGTTTCGGCAGAAGCATTGGTGCGCTCAGTGAAATCTACCGTCAGCAAACTCACCATCGCTGATGAGGAAAGACCCGTGGGTATTCAGATTTACGGGCGTGATGTACCGCAGATGGTGGAAGCCGCCCGTATTGTGGAAGCCGAAGCCCACCCCGACGTGATTGACTTGAACTTCGGTTGTCCAGTGAAGAAAGTGGCCGGCAAAGGGGCCGGGGCCGGTATGCTACAGAAACCCGAACTGCTTCTGGAGATTACTCGCGAAGTGGTGAAGGCCGTCAATACGCCCGTCACTGTGAAAACCCGTCTGGGATGGAATCAGGAACAACTCATCATCACCACACTAGCCGAACAACTGCAGGACTGCGGCATTCAGGCGCTCACCATCCACGGGCGCACCCGCAGTCAGATGTATACGGGACAGGCCGACTGGACGCTCATCGGGGAAGTGAAACGTAATCCCCGCATCCATATCCCGATTATCGGAAACGGTGACATCACCACACCCGAAGAAGCCCGGTTAGCCTTTGAGCGCTATGGAGTTGATGCCGTGATGATAGGTCGCGCCACCTTCGGACGGCCTTGGATATTTAAGGAAATCAGGGAGGGCCTCTCCCCAACCCTCCCCCAGGGGGAGGGGGTTCTTAGCCTAGATGACAAAATAGATATTCTAAAAGAACAGCTTCAGATTAACCTTGCGCATATTATTAAGGAACGCGGGGATGACGATCCGCGCAACGAATTGCGCGCCATTCTCCATACCCGCCGTCATCTGGCTGCCTCACCAATCTTCAAGGGAATCCCCAATTTCCGCCAAATGCGCATCCAGATGCTACGTGCCGAAACCATCAGCGAACTCAACGACCTTTTGGAACAATGCCGTGAACTGCTGAAGGATTCGGGTGTTGGGTGTTAGTGGATAGTTGTAACTTTTCGCTGAATAAATGAGCCGGTTCGTTGAATGTTTTTCACGAGCCGGCTCTTTTTGTCTACTTTTGCAACAGCAAATCAAAATATGAATGCATAAAACGTAATGAATATGAGAAAAAACTTATTTTTAACGTTATCGATAGTGATAACACTGATGACAGCATGCTCTTCGGAGGATCCGCTGAGCGAGGATAACAACAATTCCAACATGATCGACGGTAGCAGCAGTGGCGGTTCTTCAAGCGGAAACTCGACCACCTCTTCGTATGCAAAGATGGCATCCTTCACGGTTGCCATCGATAAGACGACGGCAGAACCCGAGTCAACGGCTGCTGCACAATATCCCGAGGATAGTGATGCGCCCAGTGCCAACACCTTCGCCACAATCGTCAATATTGACATGTCGAATCCCAAAGACCCTGCCGTTGAAGGGGTGACCATTTCTATCGACGGCAACAATGTGACTGCCAGTCATGGCAACACGGAAGGCGTTTGCTATGTGGTGACTGGAAAGACGACCGATGGCTCACTTATTATTAATGGCAATACCAACTTTGAACTGAACCTCAACGGGGCGGACATCACCAGTGCCTCAACGACAGCCATCGACATCGAGAGTAAGGGCAATGCCTACCTCGTTGTGAACGGCACCAACAAAGTAAAAGACGGAACCACGACCGACCACAAGGCGGCCATCTACAGCAAAGGAAAACTGTTCATTAGCGGCGACGGTGCTCTGGAGGTATATGGCACCTATAAGAACGGAATCCACGGCAAGACCAACATCGTCATCGACAAGGGTGTAAACCTCTACGTCAACTCGACGGAGAATAACGGTATCAAGGCTGGCGACAATATGTATATCAATGGCGGCATTATCAATGTAGAAGTATCTGCCGACGGCGGAAAGGCCATCAATGGTGATTCCGATATCATCATCAATGGCGGACGCACGACCGTTATCGCTACAGGTAACGGCACATGGGAAGCTGACGAGACACTCACCTACGGAGGCGATACCAAGGCAGCAGCGGGTATTGGCAGCGACACAAACTTCTACATGAACGGCGGCGAACTGTATGCCAAGGCCACAGGCAGTGGCGGCAAAGGCGTGAAAGCCGATCTGGAGGGTCATATCACGGGAGGTAAAATCCGTATCATCACCGAAGGTGGACTCTACTACAGCAACGGTACAACGGAAAGCCACAATTACACGGGCAATACCGACAATCTCCCTGCAGCCTACACCTCTTCACCGAAGGGAATGAAGATAGGATACAAGGATGACACGGTCACGCCCAACGAGACTTATGGTGTGCTGAAGATTTCAGGCGGTGACATCATGATACGTACCAGCGGTAACAATGCAGAGGGTATGGAAAGCAAGGGAACGCTCGACATTACGGGTGGAACGGTATTGGTCTATGCCCACGACGATGCCATCAACTCTACAGGTGATCTGACCATCAGCGGTGGAACCACAGTGGCCGTAGGTACCAATAACGACGGCATCGATGCCAACGGAAACATGTATCTCAAAGGCGGAACCATCATCGCCTGTGGAGCCAATGGCGCAGAGGCTGGTATTGACATCAACGAACAGAAGAAACTATATATCTCGGGCGGTTACATCTTTGCCATCGGCGGAAGGGTTGACGGCAATCTGGGAAGCACCACTCAGGGAATCATTAGCGCAACAGGTTCCGTCTCTGCCAACAGCAGTGTCAGCGTGAGCAACAGCAGCAAGACACTCTATACATTCACGATACCCCCTATTTCCTATAGTGGCAGCAATACGATTATCATCAGCACGCCCGACCTGAACAGCGGAAGCAGCTACACATTGACAGCAGGCAGCAGTTCGGTCAGCGTGACAGCCTCGAATACCATCAGCAGCAGTATGGGCGGTGGCGGATTTGGCCCTGGTGGCGGTGGCCCCGGCGGTTGGAGATAGACAATAAACACCCATGCTTTTCGTTATATGAAATGGATGCAAGAACAAAGGAAATATGAGAACCTGACATACCTGGCACTGTGGGGAATGCTCTTCGCAGTGCCAGTCCTCAGCCTCTATATCCGGACGGTTAACGACCCTTATTACACCTTCAACTGGGATGAGTTGAAGTTAATATGGCGGCAGTTCGGCATGTTCCTCCTAGTATTCTTGCTGCATAATTTCCTGCTTGCCCCTCTGCTGGTATATCGTCACAAGCGGGTTATGTATATCTGTTCGGTAGCCGTAATTACCGCCCTCTTCATGGTCTTCCAATGCACCCACAAACCGATGGAAGAGAACAGACCTCCCAGGGAACACATGGAAATGATGCATCCTCACCATCCAGATGAAGGACACCCCCGTCCTCCACATCACCAGAGACCTCCCGGATTCATGGGCGAGCATGACATCGTGGCACTCATTATCCTTCTATTAATGCTAGGCATGAACCTCGGTATAAAGTATTACTTCAAGTCACGCCACGACGCCAAGCAACTGATGGCACTCGAAAAAGAGAATCTGGAGCAGCAACTGGAATACTTGAAATACCAGATCAATCCGCACTTCTTCATGAACACGCTCAACAATATCCACGCCCTGGTGGACATCAATCCCGAGAAAGCCAAGGATACTATCCTGGAACTGTCGAAGATGATGCGCTTCGTGCTCTATGAAGGCGATAAAAAAGGCGTTCCTCTCACACGTGAGTTTGATTTCATCCGTCATTATATCTCGCTAATGCGCCTGCGCTATACAGACAAGGTGGAGGTGAAAGTTGACCTACCCATCGAGACACCCGACTATGAGTTGCCGCCCCTGATGCTCATCACGTTTATCGAGAATGCCTTCAAGCACGGCATCAGTTACCAGCACAAATCCTTCGTCCATGTCAAGGCTGCCATCAAAAACGGCAGGCTCCACTTCGAGTGCCACAACAGCAAGGCCGATAAGCCCAACGAAGAGAATGGTGGCGTAGGACTTGCCAATGTGAAACAACGCCTAAACTTGATTTACGGAGAGAACTATACACTCAACATACAGGATGAACCTGACATCTATAACGTTGAACTTGAAATACCACTCACATGATCAGATGCCTTGCCATTGACGACGAGCCGCTGGCCCTACAGCAACTCACCACCTATATCCAAAAAATTCCCTTCCTGGAACTTGCCGCCCAGTGCCAGAGTGCCCTGGAAGCTCGGAAGTTCCTGGAACAGGATACCGTGGATGCCATCTTCTGCGACATCAACATGCCCGATCTCAACGGCATGGATTTCATCAAGTCACTACAGGCACCCCCGCTTATCGTCTTTACCACAGCCTATAGCGAATATGCCGTGGAAGGATTCAAGGTCAATGCCGTGGACTATCTCCTGAAACCCTTCGGCCTTGATGATTTCCGCCGTGCCGCCAATCGCATCAAAGAGAGATTGGAGAATGTATCCACCAACACCCAACACCCAACTCCCAACTCCCAGCCAGACGCCCTCTTCGTCAAGACCGACTACCGAATGGTAAAGATCAACATCCCAGACATCCGCTATATCGAGGGAATGAGCGAATACCTGAAAATCTATTTAGAGGGAGAGGACAAGCCTATTATCACCCTGCTCTCCATGAAAAAGATAGAATCGCGGTTACCCGAAAACTTCATGCGCATTCACCGTTCCTATATCGTCAACCTCCATAAGATTCAGGAGGTAAACAAGAACCGCATCATCATGGATGCAGAGACATTTCTTCCCATCGGGGATATGTACAAAGAGTCCTTCCAACAATATCTTGACACCATGTTTCTGGGCAAATAAAGACTCAAACCCCATGTGCAAATAAACGGGGGTGGGACTTTATTTTTCCGAGCACTCTGGACAAAGGCCTTTCAATACATAGTTGACACTTTCCAACTGAAAGCCATCTGGTAGTTGTACGGTGGGTACCTGAATCTGTTTCAGACAGAACGTGCGATGGCAACGGGTGCAATAGAAATGGGTGTGCTCTTCCTCATCGTCGTGGTCGTCTTCACAGTCGTGGTGGCTGACGTTGTATTTCAACGCCCCACTACCGTCATCCACTGCATGGATAAGTCCGTGAAGGAGGAAAAGGGTAAGTGTGCGGGATATGGTGCTTTTATCAACGGTTGGCAACAATTGTTCCAACCGTGGCAACGACAGCATCTCATCGCCACGGTGCAGCTGCTCAAGTATGAGTAGCCGCGTGGCGGTGGGCTTTATGTCGTGATGCTCTAAATCGTGAAGAAAGGAATCTTTCATTCTCTACACTGTCATTAGAATCCTACAAGGATGCGGAACACCTTTGCGGGAGCAGCTGCCCATTGCTTCATGGCATCGAAGGCGGTGTCGGGCGTGGCTACGGCAGAAATCAGTTCTTCCTTTGGATAGTCGGGATGGTGCTGCATATAATGAATGACAGCACGGAAATCGGCAGGCTTGGCATTTCGTGAACCGCGGATATCCAGTTCTTTCTGCACGAAGAGTTTGGTAATGAACTCCGTGCCGGCCTTGGCATAGCCGATGAAAACCACACGGCCTGTGAAAGCCACTTCGTTGATAGCCTGATTCTGCGTGAAGGGAGAACCTACTGCTTCGATGACCACATCGGGTCCGAGTCCGCCGGTAATCTCCTCAAGCCGTGCATGCAGATCTTCCTTGGCGGTATTCACCACATAGGTGGCTCCCATCCGCTTGGCCAGTTCCAGCTTATCGTCATCCAAATCAGTGGCAATCACCGTGGCACCGCGCAGGCTGGCACGAACAATCGCACCAATACCAATCATGCCGCAACCAATCACCATCACCACATCAATATCGGTTACTTCAGCGCGGTTGACGGCATGGAAGCCCACGCTCATCGGCTCAATCAGGGCAATTTCCTTCTCTGTAAGGCCCTCGGCCGGGATAATCTTCTGCCAGGGCATGGCATAGTATTCACGCATGGCACCCCAACGCTGCACGCCGAGCGTCTCGTTGTGTTCACAGGCATTGGCCCTTTCGCGGCGGCACGAAGCACATTTGCCGCAGTTGCTGTAAGGATCCACGGTGACCAGCATGCCGGGTTTCAGCACGTCGGGCACTTCATCGCCCACGGCTTCAATCACGGCCGACACCTCATGGCCCGGCACAACAGGCATCTTCACCATCGGGTTCTTGCCCAGGAAGGTGCTGAGGTCGGAGCCGCAGAAACCCACATAATTCATCTTCAGGAGCACTTCATTGCTCTTGATTTCCGGTTTTTCCAATTCTACAACGGCCATCTCTTCAAGGCCGGTAATCTGTACTGCTTTCATTTTTCTTTATTTATTCTGACATATTCTTTATATAAGGAAGCTTCTTCAGGTTATTAAAACCATAGAAGTGGCGCGCATTTTCGCCTAAGAACTTTCCTTTTTCCTCATCGGTCAGTTCCGCCGACTTCACCACAAAATCGTACGACATCCTGTAGGTGATGGCGGTAATGGTGCGCGGATAATCACTGCCCCACATCAGTTTGTCGATGCCGCAGATGTCGATGGCCTCGCGGATGGCTCGGATGGCTCCCGGGAAAGGATAGAACTCCGAATTGAAGAGCCATGTGATGCCGCCGCTCTCGATATAGACATGCTCGTTGTGGGCCAGTCGGATCTGCTCCTGCCAGCGTTCGGTGGTAGGCATTCCGAAATGTCCGATGGCAATCTTCAGCCGCGGACATTCCTGAATTATTTCCTTCATCTCAGCCACGTTGGTATCGCCGTCGGCCAAATCCACGCTGAAGATAATGCCGCAGTCTTCCATCAAATGGAACATCTGCATCATTTCGGGGGAGGTCATCATGATGCGATTATCGGAAAGTTGCAGCCGATGGGCCGGAATCTTGATGGCACGGAAACCGTTGCGGATGAGCGATTCCGCCTGACGGATAAAGCCCGGACGGAAATAGTCGCACATGCCACAGACCAAAAAGCGGTCGGGCCAGCGGCGCTGCACTTCCATCAGATAGTCGTTCTGGATGCCGTCGATAAACTCTTGTGTGACCACGGCCGCCGACACCTGCGCGTAGTCCATATTGGAAAGGAACACCTCGGCCGAGTTCTTGCCGTCAATCATAAACGGCGGCAGCATCTGCACCTCCTGATCAAGGAAGAAGGAACGCGAACTGTTACCCTCAGACGTCTTAATCTTCAGGTCGTTCCATGTGGTATCCTGCTTCAGCCAGAGATGCGAATGCGCATCAATAATCGGGAAAAATTCTTCACTCTTCATTCTTCAATCTCAACTTTTTAAGTGTTTTTCCAGCGGACGCGCATTTGGTCGCCAATGATTTCCTGAACTTTCTGTGCCAACTGGGCATCGAAAGGCTCGTTCACATAACCGATATTCTTCAGCACATTCTTGGGATTGGCCGATGAGAACAGGGTGGTGGCAATGCGCGGATTGAGCGCCGTGCTATACTGTATGGCCAGTTTGTCGATGGGATAACCCTGCTGGTCGCAGTATTCGGTGGCCTTGCGGCAGGCTTCCTTCAGCGGTTCGGGAGCCGGATGCCAGGCGGGTGCTCCGCGCTGCGAGAGCAGTCCCATGGAGAACGGCGATGCATTGATGACGCCGATGTTGTTCTGCTCGAAGAAATCCAGATAGTCGAGCAGCATTTCGTCGTTCAGACAATAATGGCAGAACGACAGCACACTCTCTACCGTTCCCGGCTCGGAGTGCTCAATCACCCATTTCAGATTCTCCGGCTGCAGGTCGGTGATACCCACATGACCTACCACTCCCTTTTCGCGAAGTTTAACCAGAGCAGGCAAAGTCTCGTCTACAACTTTCTGCAGTCCGCCGGGCAGGTCGCCCTGGAACTCCACATCGTGCACATTGATCAGGTCGATGTAGTCGATGTTAAGACGCTCCATACTCTCATAGACACTCGCCGTGACGCGCTCGGCCGAATAGTCCCAGTAGTTCTTGCCATCCTTTCCATAGCGTCCCACCTTCGTGGAGAGGTAGTATTTGTCACGCGGAATCTCCTTCAGTGCCTTGCCCAACACGATTTCTGCCTTCAGATGACCATAGTAGGGCGACACGTCGATGAAATTGATGCCATTATCTACTGCCGTATGTACAGCCTCGATGCCTTCGGCCTCGCGGATGTCGTGGAACACGCCACCCAGCGAAGAGGCTCCAAAACCGAGGTTGCTGACGCGCATACCTGTTTTTCCAATTTCATTATATACCATATTTATAATGTTTTATTATTATATAAAAGACGTAATATCAAGGGGTTTGTAACTACGGAATGCTTGGGGACCGGAGACTTCGGAACATTTGCTGCGTCTCCTGAGCCGTCTGGCCGGTGAAATAGTAAAATTTCCGTTTTACATGAGAAGCCTGTCGGGGACTATTGCTGTATGCAGGATAGAGCCGCGCCGTCAGGATACTGTTGATAAGCTGACGGTCGCCGAAGGCCATCTCGTTGTTTTCGCCGATGGCGATGATGCCTATGCGGTTGTCGATATTCACCCAATTGGAATGGAACGTACGGAGCTGGCTGCCATCCGAGACAAACTGCCCGCCCTCAAAATAAAGCGTCCGCTCGGTCTTTGTGAACGGATCCACCGAAACCGCCACCGTTCCGCCCCGTTCCTCGAAGATGGTATCGTTGCCCTGCAACTGGTATTCCACGACGACGGCATTATGGGCATCGGCGGTAAAAGTGAAATCCTGAGCTACTTTTCCTCCGGCAGCCATCAGCCGTCCATGCACCTGGAAAGTGCTGTCGGTAGTGGTAAACTGCGGTTTTCCGCTCAGCCGGGTCTGCGCATTGTTATAACAACCCAGGAAATTGCCCGTTCCTTTATATTTATAAGGAATAATAATCTTGGTATCCTCCACCGTGTTCGGCACGATGATGCCCGTCGCGTTCTTCAACCCTTCACTCCATGAGAAGCAGACAAAGCGGTCTTCCGAAATCGCGCGAACAATCTGCTGACAAGGAAATACCTTGGTCTTGGACAGTCGTTGGCGGAAATCCTGCCAAGTAGATGGAATGACGGCGCCCATTTTCAAATAATCGGTCATTCCGTTGCTATGGTCAACAGCAAATTTCTCAGAACGTAGATCCTCTGTGGGAAACAGTCTATGCAAGAACCAGGTCATCATCACACGATGAGCCGTTACACCCATTCGTCGGGGACCTATGTCGGGATTCAGCATATAGGAACCATCAGGAGTAGTATGCTGCCGCTTCAACAATTGGTCAAGGCAACGCATTTCAAGCATCAAAGCATCAGGATTACGCTTGATACATGCCATCGCCGCATAGGCTGGAAGCTGGTCGTAGAGAAACATACTCCAGTCGTTACCGTTAGGCATAGCCAGTTCACCGTCAGCCAAGGCCAATTGGGAAAGAACCTCATCCCACACTTCCTGCCAATGCCACGTCAGTGACTGATGAAGTTTCGGCGGTCTGTATTCCTTAAGATAGTAGGTAGCCAGAATTGTTTCGGCTTGTTCTTGCATCACCACATTTTGATAGGAAGTATGGAAATAGTTATGGTTCTGAAGTGTATAGTCTGGATAAAGATTGGTACCAACATACCATTCCCGCGCCTGCTTTCCATCAATCATCGTTGTATCGTTAGCATCGGCATCTACGGTATAGCCGTTAAACCCATATCGAATCATCGCTTCCTGCCATTGCGGAGAATGCGGATGCGCTGTGAGGTTTGCCCAAGCTACTGCCAAAACGTTGGATTCCCACCCGTTTTCTTCGGCTTTCGTATCACCCTGGAAACCGAAAGGAATGGGACGTGACAGTTGGAAGTCTGCTTCGCTTGCCATCAGTTTGGCAATCAGTTCTTGTTCCTCTTTGTCTAAGCCGTCAAAATCCTCGATGTCTTTCTTGGTAAATGCCAAGCTAAGCACCCATAGCGAACTCTCCCACTGGTGATGCCATTGCCACAGCTCGTCCTGATAAGTGCCCCAGTACTTTCCGTCTGTACATCTCATCAACCTGACAGCCTGATGTGTACTGTAAGCATAGCGCAAGGCAGAACATGCCATTTGTCGCAGGTTGTCCTTGTTAATACCACGGGGAAGATTAAATTCAGAACAGCCATTGAATTCAATATAATTGTAGAGGAAAGCGCATACCATTGCGATATCCAGATTGGTGCGAACGCCGTCCTCATTACTCTGTCCGGCACTGACCGCCTTGAAATAGCCGACGGCATCACCACGGCTGTTCTTTCCTGCATCGGTATAGATGCTCTTGGCATATAATGTAAAGTCCGCCAAAGATTGCAGGCATCGCTGCTGAATCAAACTGTCTTCCCGTTCATCTGCCTGCACCTGAACAGCCGCCAACAGAAAGAAAAATGCTATCAGATGTTTCATGGCTGCGGGGTTGACAGGGTTACGGTGAGCGGAGATTTCACCGCTTCAAGGAATTCCTCAATTCTGAGTTGCCATTCGCGAAATGTGCGCACATCGTAGCAACTCCAGGCAGAACCGGCATAATAGGTGTAATGCTGACCTACGGTTGCCTTTCTGACGATGCCCAAGGCATGTCCGGCTATCTCGCCCTGAGGCTGCTTGAGCATCAGCGTCTGCGTCTCGGCACCTTCGGGGAAAAGTGCTGCCACATAGAGTTGATAGCCATGATGACGGGGCTGGTCGGTGGGATCGGCGTAGGCCACGAAGTCTTTTCCCGTCACAACCGACTTGGTATCAGCCTGATGGATAACTACTCCGGCGGCAAGGTCGGCCCGCGCAGGGATGCTGTCGTACCAAACCGTAATGCGGTTGAAGTTGCTGCCCTTGTCGAGCGAAATGATGCGGTGCTCGCCGTGGGCATAGGTCAGTTCCACGGTGAAGCGCAGCGGACCGTTGTCGAGAATCTGATAGGTCTGGTAGCACCATGGCATCTGCAGTTGTCCGCCTACCATCAGGGCCGGTGCGCCGCAGCCTAACGATGGTCCCACGCCATAGCAGTCGAGTCCGTTGCCCTGGTCGTAATGGAAAGAACTAACGATATCGAGCCTCCGAATCTTTTCTTTTTTCCCCTGACGGCGGAGCATGTCTTCCTCCACGTTGCCCTGATAGTCTTTATAATAGCGGTCGGCCACCACCAGTTCGGGGGTGTTCTTCGTCCAGACATCAATGCCATAGGCCTTTTCGCCGGTGCGCTGCAGGGCCGGGCCGTAGATGCGATAGGCCCCGCGGTCGTTCTCCCAGGCGACATCGTCCTTTCGCAGGGGATACATGGCACCCTTCACCCAGGTCTTCATCTCGCGGGGCACTCCTTCTTTGATGGTAAAAGTAGTCGTGCCGTGAGGGGTCACGCAGGCGTCGATAAGCAGTTTTCCGTCGTAGCTGACCTGATAATCCACCTCCTGCCCCTTGCCGTTGACGACCACGAAAGGCGTCTCCGCCTTCACTCCAATCTGGTTCATATCCACGGCAACCAGTTCCTGCCGCTGCATATCGGTGGAATTGCTCACCGTCAGATTCACGGACAAAGCCGCTATCATCAAAAAACTACTTATAGCCATATTATTTCAATTAAAAAAGACAGGATTGGCAAACCCCGCCGGTTATCGTTTTCAGAATGCAAAAATAGGCCTTTCTCTCCGAATGAACAAAAAAAAGAAGAAATTTTAAGTACTCTTTCCGTGATTTATCATGTTTTTCTTTATCTTTGCAGCAATAATTGCAATTTTAAAAAACTTATGGGGAAAAAACTCTTTTTAGCGGCCTTGATGATGGCGACAGCAACCAGCATCGAGGCACAGACTTTTACCGAATGGCAGAATGCTTACGTGAATCAAGTGAACCGTTTGGAAAACCATGCCAGTTATAAAACCGATGAACCTAAACTGACACTCAACGGACAGTGGAAATTCAAATGGGTGGAACATGCAGACCAACGTCCCACTGACTTTTTCAAGAATGATTATAATGATTCCGATTGGAAAACCATGGATGTTCCTGGAATGTGGGAAATGAAAGGCTATGGTGATCCAGAATATGTGAACATCGGTTTTGCTTGGCGTGGTCATTTTGACCCCATCACCAAAGAAGAGGCAGAGGCTAATCAGGAAACAGGAAATTTACGTGTCCCCGTAAAAGATAATCATGTTGGCTCTTACCGTCGTTTCATTGAAGTGCCTGCCAACTGGAAAGACAAACAGGTGATTGCCCATTTCGGAAGTGTCACCTCCTGTATTTACCTATGGGTAAACGGACAGTTTGTAGGTTATTCCGAAGATTCCAAGATTGCTGCTGAGTTTGACATCACCCCGTATGTCAAAAAGGGCAGAAACCTCATTGCATTCCAAGTGTTCCGCTGGAGCGACGGTTCTTGGTGTGAAGACCAGGATTTCTGGCGCCTTTCAGGAGTTGCCCGAGACAGCTATCTCTATGCCCGGAACAAAGAAAACAACTTATATGATTTCCGCTTAGAAACCACGCTGACCAATAACTATCAAGACGGTATTCTGGCCATGTCGCCAAAGATTAAGGGCAACCCTAATCTACAAATCTCCCTCTTTGATGCAAAAGGGGTGAAAGTAGGTGAACGGAAGGGAGACACCATCTTCGTGAAGAACTGTCATAAATGGTCTGCCGAACAACCTTATCTTTATACTTTAGTGGCCGTTTGTTCAGAAAAGAAAAAGTTAGCAGGCCGAATGAGAGTCATTCCTGTGCAGACGATCTATCAGAAGGTGGGATTCCGTTCCGTGGAAATCAAAGAAGCCCAACTGCTGGTGAATGGCCAGCCTGTATTGATTAAAGGGGCTGACCGTCATGAGATGGATCCTGACGGTGGATACGTGGTTTCACGTGAGCGAATGATTCAGGATATCCAATTGATGAAACGCTTTAACATCAATGCTGTCCGCACCAGCCATTACCCCAACGATCCTATGTGGTATGACCTTTGTGACGAATACGGAATCTACCTAGTAGCGGAAGCCAATCAGGAAAGCCACGGTTTCGGCTATCACCCAGGGAAATCACCTGCATACACCAAACTTTTCGGTCCTCAGATTCTGGAGCGCAATCAGCATAACGTACAGGTGAACTACAACCACCCATCGGTGATTATCTGGAGTATGGGCAACGAAACTATCAACGGTGACAATTTCACAGCAGCCTATCAATGGATCAAGAGCCAGGACAGCCAGCGCCCCGTCCAGTTTGAACAGGCAAGAACAGGAGACAATACGGATATCTTCTGCCCGATGTATCTCTCCCAAGAGGGTTGTAAGAAATATGCCACAGATCCGTCATCCAACAAGCCGCTTATCCAGTGTGAATATTCCCACGCCATGGGTAATTCATCCGGTGGTTTCAAGGAATATTGGGATTTGGCACGTAAGTATCCGAAATTCCAAGGCGGTTTTATCTGGGATTTCGTCGATCAGGCCTTGCATAAGGAGGATGGCTCCTATGCCTACGGTGGTGACTACAACAAATACGATCCTTCAGACAACAACTTTAACTGCAACGGATTGGTTTCTCCTGACCGTGTGCCTAATCCGCAACTCTTTGAGGTCGGCTATTTCTACCAGAATATCTGGACGAGTCTGGAAGGAAACCGTATAACTGTGAAAAACGAGAACTTCTTCCGCAACTTAGACTATGCCAACCTTGTATGGACCTTGATGGCTGATGGCAAGGAGGTAAAACGTGGCGAGATTACAGATCTCAACATCGCTCCCCAACAGACGGGTTCCTTCACGCTCCCGTTCGACCTGAATAATGCTGAATACCAAGGACATGAATTGCTTTTGAACGTAGATTATCGCCTGAAAAAAGATGAGCCGTTGATGCGTAAGGACATGGTTGTTGCCTATCAGCAGTTCCAGCTATCAGACTATCAGACAACCTTCGCAGAAAATACGAAAGGTAAAAAGCTTAAAGTAAAAGACAGCAAATCAAAGAACTTGACCGTCATTAGCGGCAAAGGTCTCCGTGTAGCCTTTAACAAGACCACAGGACTCCTAACTGCGTATGAGGTGAACAGCGTGAGTTTGCTGGGCAATGGAGGAACCATCAAACCCAATTTCTGGCGTGCTGCAACCGACAATGATATGGGATCACGTATTCATCAAAAATACAAGGTATGGAGGAATCCTACACTGAAACTCACTTCTTTTAATACGAAGAAAAGCAAGACCCAACTGGACGAACCTTGCGTAAACGTGGTGGCCAGTTATAAGATTCCGGAGGTAAAAGCCAAATTGAAGATGATTTATGAGATAACATCCAACGGAAAAATGACTGTTCAGATGCTAATGGATGCCGACAAGAAACCTGAAGTAGCCAATATGCTACGTTATGGTGTCGTTGTTCAAATGCCTTTCAAGATGGATGTCAGCGAATATTATGGTCGTGGTCCCATTGAAAACTATGCCGACCGTAAGGAATCCCAGCGCATCGGTATCTATCGCCAGACTGCTGACCAACAATTCTATCCTTATATCCGTCCACAGGAGACTGGAACCAAGACCGATATGCGTTGGTGGAAACAGACCAATGAAAAAGGACTGGGACTTCGTGTGACCAGCCAAGATGAATTCTGTGCATCTGCCCTTCACTACACTGTAGAGGATCTGGATGATGGCGATGATAAAGAGCAGCGTCATATTCAGAATGTTCCCGGTTCGAAGTTTACCAACCTTTATCTTGACAAGGAACATGCCGGCATAGGTGGTGTGGATAGTTGGAGCGGTTGGGCTGAGGCTCTGCCTGAGTACCGGGTGAAGTATGACGACAAGGACTTCATTTTTGTTCTAACCCCCACCCGATAGTCGTTATGAGAAGAATCCTATATGCCCTTTGCCTTATTCTCTACTCATTAGGTATCTATGCTGGCGATATCTATGTTGAGAAAAACGGCTCCATAGCTGAGGCGCTGAAACAAGCACGCGAATGGCGGCGGCTGAACAGTCAGGAGATTGCCGGAGGCATCCGCATCCATTTGGCCGATGCCGTTTATCCGTTGCAGAAGCCGTTATTCATCCGACCTGAAGACAGCGGCACAAAGGATTCCCCCACCATCATCATGGGCGGTACGCTCTCTGGAGGAATAGCCGTCACCGACTGGAAACGCGAAGGAAATCTGTGGGTGGCCGAGGCACCCCGTGATGGAAACCGCATCGTCTATACGCGCCAGTTGTGGGTGAATGGCAGAAAAGCCCAATTGGCCCGCGGACCTTTTGTCCGTCTTTCTGATTTCAACAAGGAATCCAAGACCATCACGCTCAACTCTCCTCTTTCCTCTCTCCACTCTCCTCTCTCCTTTTCAGCAGAACTGTTCCTGCTCCAGCGGTGGGCTATTGCGATTCTGCGTGTAAAGTCGGCCTCAACAAAGAACGGACAAACCATCCTCACCTTCCATGAGCCAGAAAGCGAACTGGAGTTCTCGCATCCCTGGCCGCAGCCTGTCATCAACGGAGAGAAAGGCAGCAGTGCCGCTTTCCTGCAAAACAGCCGTACGCTTCTTGATGAGCCCGGCGAATTCTGGCAGGAATATCCCAGCGGACGCATCTATTATTATCCTCGTCCCGAAGAGGAGGCCAACAAGTGTGAGGCGGTCGTTCCGCATCTCTCCACATTAGTGGAATTTGCAGGCACCGAAGACCGTCCCGTTTCCCATATCCGCTTCGAGAACACCCGTTTCGAACATGCTTCCTGGTTCACTCCTTCCTTGCAGGGCCATGTTACATTACAGGGCGGTTTTCCGCTTATCGATGCCTACAAACTTCAAGAGCCTGGACTGTTCCATAAGGCATCGCTCGAAAACCAGGCATGGGTGAGCCGTCCCGAGGCTGCCGTTAAAGCTCGTTTTGCCCAAAACATCTCATTCCATCAATGCGCTTTCAGTCATTTGGCGGCAACCGCCCTCGATTTGGAACAGCGTGTATCCGTTTCCACCGTTAATGCCTGCCAGTTTGAGGATATTGGCGGCACGGCCATCATGGTAGGACCTTTCGGAGAAGGCGGTTTCGAGACACATATTCCCTACCACGGCAACCTACTCTGCGACAGCATTGAAATCAGCCGATGCCGCATCCATGATGCCACCAACGAAGACTGGGGAGCCGTAGCCATCGGGGCAGGCTATGTGAAAAACACAAAGATAGTACAAAACGAAGTTTCTCACGTCAATTATTCAGGAATCTGTGTTGGTTGGGGATGGACTCCCCTCGAGAGCGGTATGCGCAACAACCACATCGAGAACAATGTGGTCACTGACTATGCCCGCCACCTCTACGATGCCGGCGGCATCTATACGCTCTCGTATCAGCCGGGTTCCTCCATTCGCGGCAACCGAATCAGTGCGCCCACCAAGGCCCCCTATGCCACCAACGACCGCGCCTTTGCCATCTACTTCGACGAGGCCACCAACGGTTTCACGGTAGAAGACAATCAGATGGACCCAGAGAGCGTCGGCTGGAATCAGCCTGGCTCTGACATGATGCTGAGAAACAACCATAAATAAATGATACAAACAAACTACCATCTTTTCGACTTCCTCGACTTCGACGAGGAACTAAAACAAGACAAATCGCTCTGGAAGGCTTATGCCCCCACTGCTGTGTATGAGCACGAGGGTGACATCTGCATTGACATTCCATTCCAGAAGCAGATAAAGGCCAACGACATGGCCCCCGACACCACCACGCCACAAGAGACCTATAGGCTCATCGTGCGCTATTACGAGCCGATGATTATACGCCTCTATGCAAATTTCTCAGCTTGTTCGGAAAATTCAGATTATTCCGATTTCTCTGATAACTCAGAAATGCTTCAATTCAGTGAACGCATCCTGAGAAAGCCCCTCCACATCGAACAGTCCCCAGAGGGCTATCTCCTGAAAACTCCTGAGGGCCTTACCCGCGCTTTCATCAATACCGCCGTTGCTCCCATCGACCATTGGAGCGACCTGCAACCCGCTCCGCAGCCTACCGTCGATATCCGTTTCTACCCCGAAGGCGACACCCATAAAGAGATTGCCTTGGCGGCCTACGACCACTTCTCGCCCCCGCGCTACGATGCCCTTCCCATCAGCTTTGTAAAGGATGGCACCGAACCGTCTGCCGGTTTTCTCTCCTTTGCCTGCCAGCCCGATGAATGTTTCTGCGGCACCGGCGAAAGGTTTAAGAAAATGGACCTCAGCGGACAGGCGTTCTATCTGAAAAACCAGGACGGACAAGGCGTGAACAACAGCCGCACCTACAAGAACATCCCGTTCTATATATCCAGCCGGATGTATGGTTGCTTCTTCCATACCACGGCCCACGCCAAACTCGACCTTGCCGCACACAGCACCCGCAGTGTGCAGTTCCTGAACGAACAGCCCGAGGTGGATGCCTTCCTCATCGGCGGTTACGACATCGAGGAAATACTGCGCGGCTATCGCGACCTGACGGGCTATCCTTCCATGCCGCCGCTTTGGAGTTTCGGCGTATGGATGAGCCGCATGACTTATTTCTCAGCTGATGAGGTGAATGCCATCTGCGACCGTCTGCGCCAAGAGCATTATCCCTGTGACGTCATCCATCTCGACACAGGATGGTTCAAGACCGACTGGCTCTGCGAATGGAAGTTCAACGAGGAACGTTTCCCCAATCCCCCGGCTTTTATCAAAGGTCTGAAGGACAAAGGCTTCCGCGTTTCGCTCTGGCAACTGCCCTATGTAGCTGAAGGAGCTGAACAAATAACGGAGGCCCGCGAGAACAACTACATCGGCCCGCTGACGAAGAAGCAGGAATCCGAGGGTTCCAACTTCTCCACACTCGACTATGCGGGCACTATCGACTTCACTTACGACAAAGCCACCGAGTGGTATAAAGGCCTGCTGAAGCGGTTGCTCGAAATGGGCGTAAAATGTATCAAGACGGATTTCGGTGAGAACATCCACATGGATGCAAAATACAAGAACATGAGTCCCGAACTGCTCAACAATCTCTATGCGCTGCTTTACCAGAAAGCGGCCTACGAGATTACCGAGGAAGTGACGGGCGACGGTATCGTCTGGGCACGTGCTGCTTGGGCTGGTTGCCAGCGTTATCCGCTTCATTGGGGCGGCGACAGCTGTTCCTCATGGGACGGTATGGCGGGTTCCCTCAAGGGCGGGCTCCATTTCGGGCTCTCGGGCTTTGCTTTCTGGAGCCATGACGTGCCGGGATTCCACACCTTGCCTAACTTCATGAACGGCATTGTGCAGGACGATGTTTATGTGCGCTGGACCCAGTTCGGTGTCTTCAGCAGTCATATCCGCTACCACGGCACCAACAAGCGCGAACCCTGGCATTACCCGAAGATTGCCGAGATTGTGAAGAAATGGTGGAACCTGCGCTATGCCCTTATCCCCTACATCCTGCAGGAAAGCCTCATCGCCACCGAGACTGGTCACTCTGTCTTAGAGGCCCTCGTGTTCCAGCATCCCAATGACAAGACCTGCTGGCATATCGACGACCAATACTATTTCGGTCACGATTTCCTCGTTTGCCCCGTCATGAACAGTGAAAACCGCCGCGATGTCTATCTGCCTGCTGCCGATTCCCAATGGGTTAACTTCTTCACAGGCGAGCGTCACCAGGGCGGCCAATGGCTCCTACTGAAGGATATCCCGCTTGAACTGATGCCCGTCTTTGTCCGCGAAGGTGCTCAGATACCAATGTATCCCGAACACGTGGAATGCACCGACGAAATGGACTTGGAAAAAACCGTCATCCTCAACATCGACCAGAACTTCAAAGGCTATAAGATATGAATACCTGGAAACCGAATCTCGAAGAAACCAAACGCCACTACATCGACTGGTGGAACCATAAGGGCATTATATTAAATATGTGGGAGCACTTCCAGGAAGGTGTCACCCCTCATGCTGACATCCCTGCCCCCCCTGCTCCGAAAGATTTGAACCAGCAGTGGTTCGACCCGCAATGGCGCGCTGAATACTTGGACTGGTATGTGGCCCATTCATCGCTGATGGCCGACATGCTGCCCGTTGCCAATACCCAACTGGGACCTGGTTCCCTCGCCGCCATCCTCGGCGGTGTGTTCGAGGGTGGTGAGGATACCATCTGGATTCATCCCAATCCCAACTATACCGACGATATCCGTTTCGACGAGAACCATCCCAACTGGCTGCTCCACAAGGAACTCCTGAAGGCCTGCAAGGAAAAGGCGCAGGGACATTACTATGTGGGCATGCCCGACCTGATGGAAGGTCTAGATGTGCTGGCTGCCCTGAAAGGTACCGACAAGGTTCTCTTGGATACCGTGATGCAGCCCGAAGTGTTGGAACACCAGATGCAGCAGATTAACGACATCTATTTCCGGGTGTTCGACGAACTCTACGACATCATCCGCGAAAGGCCACGGGTAGGCGAACAAGGTTCGGGAATGGGCGATGAGATGGCGTTCTGTTATTTCTCTTCATGGGCACCGGGCAAGATGTCGAAGTTGCAAAGCGATATTTCGACCATGATTTCCGAGGATGACTACCGGCGTTTCGTGCAGCCGTTCATCCGCGAGCAGTGTCAGAAGATAGACTATACACTCTATCATCTCGACGGCGTAGGGGCCATGCACCACCTGCCCGCTCTTCTTGAAATCGAAGAACTCAATGCCATCCAATGGACACCAGGCGTGGGACAGCCACAAGGCGGTTCATCCAAATGGTACGACCTCTACCGGCAAATCCTCGAAGGCGGCAAGAGCATCATGGCTTGTTGGGTAACCCTCGACGAGCTCCGTCCGCTGCTAGACAACGTTGGTGGCGACGGCATCCACCTCGAAATGGACTTCCACAACGAGCAGGAGGTGGAGCAGGCCATGAAGATTGTCGATGATTTCAAGGCTGCCGTTCATATTCCCGCCCGTGTCCAGGCTATTATAGAAAAAGTGGAAAAAGAAGTTTGCGAGCCACAAAAGAAATCTCTCTCCACTCTCCTCTCTCCTCTTTCCTCTCTCTCTTCCAAAAGAGTCCTTGTGCTCGACGGCGCCATGGGCACCATGATTCAGCGCTACCAACTGCGCGAAGAGGATTTCCGCGGATACCGTTTTGCGAAACATCCGCAGACCCTCACGGGTTGCAACGACCTGCTCTCCATGACCTGTCCCGTCGTAGTTCGCGATATCCATCGCCGCTATTTAGAGGCAGGTGCCGACCTTATCGAAACCAATACGTTCAATGCCCAGCGCATCTCGCTGGCCGACTATGGATTGGAAGAGCATGTGCGCGATATTAATCTCGCTGCCTGCCTGTTGGCTCGCGAGGCAGTCGAAGACTACACCACAGAAGAAAAACCCCGCTATGTCTTGGGCAGCATCGGTCCTACCAGCAAAACCACAAGCATGAGCACAGGCAAAGAACCAGCCTTGGATAAAAACACGCTCAAAGCCGCCTACCGCGAGCAGATAGACGCACTCATCGACGGCGGCGTGGATGCCCTCCTCATTGAAACCATCTTCGATGTGGAGAATGCCCATCAGGCCTTAGAAGCCGCACAGGAAGCGATGCAGCGAAAAGGAAAAGAACTTCCCATCATGCTCAGTTTCTCCGTCAGTACCCCTGATGGTCACAACATGCTCGGTCAGAGCATCTTCGACTTCCTTGACTCCCTTTCTGTCACCCCCTTCTCCGTAGGCATCAACTGCTACGCCGATGTCAACGAAATGATTCCCCTCTTGCAGCAACTCGGCGCTCGCTATCCCTATTGCATCTCCGCCTATCCCAATGCAGGAATGCCCGACGGAAAAGGCAAATACAACAAGACACCCGAACAGCATCAGCAAGACCTCTGGCCCTTACTCGACGGCCATGTTGTAGATATCCTAGGCGGCTGTTGCGGCACCACCGACCAGTTTATAGCAAAGATTGCAGAATTGGTACAGCCCGCAAAAGGGTGTTATATAAGTCCTAGAAGGGAGACCTACAGACCCACCCCCGCCCTCCCTATGAGGGAGGGAGCAAATACTTTTGCAGCAGAAAACGTTACTACCCCCAAAGCTAATAACTCCCTCCCTCATAGGGAGGGCAGGGGTGGGTCCGGAGGGTCCGGTGGTTCTGTTGTTTCCCTTTCCGTTTTCTCCTCCATCCTCTCCGGCAATGCCGCCGACTGTGCCACTGCTACCAAGGCGGCTGTCGCATCAGGTGCTTCTCCGCAGGAAATTATCAATGGCGAGATGATTCGCGCCATGTCGGAGGTTGGCCAGCGATTCCAGGATGGCAAGGCCTTCGTGCCCCAATTGCTGATGGCTGGTCGTGCGATGAAGGCCGGACTGGAAGAACTAAAACCGCTCATGGCTGGACAGGATGCCACCAGCATCGGCAAGGTGGTCATCGGAACGGTGAAAGGCGACCTCCACGACATCGGAAAGAACCTCGTGGCCTCCATGCTCGAAGGCTGCGGCTTCGAAGTCATCAATATTGGCATTGATGTCTCGGCCGACAAGTTCATCGAGGAAGTGAAAAAGAACCAGCCCGACATTCTCTGTATGTCGGCGCTGCTCACCACTACGATGGGCTATATGAAAGAAGTCATCGACGCTTTGGAGAAAGCCGGCATCCGCGACCGTGTGAAGGTCATGGTGGGCGGAGCACCCGTCAGTCAGGGTTTCGCAGACGAGATTGGAGCCGACGGCTATAGCGACAATGCCAACACCGCCGTTCAGGTGGCCAAGCAACTACTCGGAAAATAAAAATCTTCACTTAATATGATACATGCCCGTTTCCTCGGATCCCTCGACTGGGTCATCCTTATCGCCTATTTCATCATCCTGCTTGCCATCGGCATCTGGGCCAGTACCAAACGTAAGAAAGGTTCGTCGCTTTTCCTTGCCGAACACTCCCTCCGTTGGCACCACATCGGTTTTTCCATGTGGGGCACCAACGTTGGACCTTCCATGCTGATTGCCTCGGCTTCGGCAGGTTTCACCACGGGTATCGTCTCGGGAAACTACGCCTGGTATGCCTTTGTGTTCATCTTCTTGTTGGCATTCGTCTTTGCCCCGCGCTATCTGGGAAGCAATGTGAGCACGCTGCCAGAGTTCATGGGACTGCGTTTCGGACAGCAGACGCGCAACATACTGGCGTGGTACACCATCGTCACCGTGCTCATCTCGTGGCTGGCCCTTACGCTTTTTGCCGGCGGAATACTTATCCGTCAGGTGTTCGGCATCCCCATGTGGGCATCGGCCTGCATCCTGCTGGCCATCTCCGCCTTCTTCACCATGCTTGGCGGACTGAAGGCCGTAGCCTATACCAATGTCTATCAGATGATTCTGCTCATCGTGGTCTCTGCCACGCTGACCATCGTCGGACTCTCAAAAGTAGGCGGCATCAGCGGACTCACCGCTGCAGTGCCTGCCAATTACTGGAACCTCTTCCAGCCTAACGATGACCCGGCCTTCCCGTGGCTACCCATCTTGTTGGGATATCCCATCATGGGCGTGTGGTTCTGGTGTACCGACCAGAGCATGGTGCAGCCCGTTTTGGCTGCCAAAAACCTCAACGAGGGACAGAAAGGAGCCAATTTCACCGGTTGGCTGAAGATTCTCGACGTGGCACTTTATATCCTTCCTGGTATCATCTGTCTGACACTCTACCCAAGCCTGCAGAATCCCGACGAGGCTTATATGACCATGGTCACCAATCTTTTCCCCGTGGGAATGGTCGGACTGGTGCTCGCCGTGCTCACTGCTGCCCTTGTCTCTACCATCGGTTCGGCACTTAATGCCCTCTCCACGGTGTTCACTATGGACATCTATGTGAAGAACCATCCGAAAGCAACTCCCGAACAACTTATCCGCGTCGGACAGCAGGTTACCATCGTCGGAGCCATACTTTCGGTGCTTATCTGCATAGCCATCGACAGCATCAAGGGCCTTAACCTTTTCAATATATTCCAGTCTGTTTTGGGATTCATCGCCCCACCGATGGCTGCCGTCTTCCTCTTCGGCGTGTTCTGGAAGCGCTGCACCACCCGGGCTGCCAACATGGCGCTCACCTGGGGAACAGTCTTCAGTATCGGCACCGGCATCCTCTACCTCTTCGTACTCAACGGAGCTTCTTTCTGGCCGCATTTCATGATGCTTTCTTTCTGGATATTCATCATCATCGGGATGGCCATGGTAGCGGTATCCCTCCTGGACAAGAGCGAACAGCAGGTTTCCTATATGCAGAAACTCGTAGAGCCGGCCTCCCGTGGCGTGAAGTTAGCCTGGACCCTGCTCATCATCGTGATGATAGGTCTCTACATCTTCTTCAACGGCCATTAATCACTCATCACTTTTCATTTCAAGAAATTCACTAGGCAGGAACCCGAATTCCTTTTTGAAGCACTTGGTGAAATACTTGGGCGTATTGAATCCCACGTCCATCGAGAGTTCATTGATGCGAATGTCGGGTTGCTGTCGCATGATTCTGCAGGCTTCTTTCAATCGGATACTGTTGATGAATCCCGTTACATTCTGTCCGGTCAAGGCCCGGAGGCGGTTGTAGAGCGTGGATGAACTGACGCAAACTGCTGTGGCAAACTGTTCCCTGTCGAAATCGCTGTCGTCAAGATGTTGCTTCACGATGTCAATACATTTCTGTATAAAGATTTCATCGGGCGATGAGTAATGTTGTTCTTCGACTTTGAAATCTGTTTGGCTGATAAACTTGCGCCGGATGCGTTCACGATTCTGGATAATGTTGTCGATACGCAGTTGCAGTGCATCAAGTTTGAAGGGTTTTGTAATGTAGGCATCGGCGCCTGTTTCGAATCCCGTCATGAAATCTTCTTCCGCAGTCTTGGCGGTGAGCATCACCACGGGAAGCTGTCCGAAATCGGGTGAGTTCTTGATTTCACGCGTCAGTTCAATGCCATCCATCACAGGCATCATCACATCGGTAATCACGATGTCGAGGTCATGATGGCGGATGACGTTCAGCGCCTGACGTCCGTTACGTGCCGTGTAAATATTGTATTTAGGAGCCAACAAACGGCTCATCAGTTCCAATAGTTCGAAATTGTCTTCCACAATCAGCATCGAATAGTCGCGATGGCCGTCGCTTCTCACGGTCGGAATCTCATAAATCTCTTCCGTTTCTATATGGTTTTCCAACAGCTTACGTTGCTTCGGACTGTCGGCCATCAGGTCTATTTCTGTTTCCTTATAACTGTCTTTGTCTATCGGGAATCTTACGGTGAAGGTGGTACCGACATTCTCCTCACTCTGGCACTCGATGGTGCCATGGTGAAGAAGCGTCAAGTCGTGCGTCAGTGAAAGCCCGATGCCCGTACCTAAGGTGTTCATCCTACGGTAATCACCATCGAGAAAACGACTGTATAGATGTTTCATCTTATCCTTCGAGATACCGATGCCTTCGTCGCTGACTTTCAGACAGACCATTTTGTCTTTGGCCGAAAGTTCAACCACGATTGTACCATGCTCACGATTGTATTTCACGGCGTTAGACACCAGGTTATAGACAATCTTATCAACTTTGTCCTTGTCGAACCATGCATCGATGCCTTTTTCGGGACATTTCACGATTAACCGACTGTTTTTGGATTCAGCCATCGGACGGATATTCTCGCACAGGGTGGAAACAAAGGAAGAAAGATCACCCCTTGCCACAAGCAGCCGCAGTTGTCCTGCCTGCGATTTGCGCACTTCGAGTATTTGGCGCAGCAGACGGGTGATGCGGTGAATATTGTTCTGGATGAGTCCGTAGTTTTCGCCGAATTGTGGTGCCTTGCCTTTCAGATCGTCGACAGAAGCTGAGATAACCGTTAGCGGCGTGAGCAGTTCGTGAGTGATATTCGTCAGTACCACGCCCATGGCCAGGCGGTTCTTCGTCTTCAGGTAGTTCTTATACCACTGGATGATGCCATAGACGATGAGCGCACCCAGCAGCAGGTAAATCAGCCGTGCCCACCAGGTGAGATACCAGGGCGGCAGGATGTTTATCTGAATGGTATAAGGCAACTCGGTCCAACGGCCGTAGTTGTCGGCTGCCTTCAGGTGCAGCTTGTAGTTGCCTGCCGGCAGATTCTGGAAAGTGACGCTGTGCTGCCGCATGCCAACATGCCGCCAATGATTATCGTAGCCCTCGAGCCTGTACTGATAGAGTATCTCTTCCTGATGGCTGTAGGTGAGCAGCGAGAATTCCACCGTGAACTTATCCACTTCCGATGGAATGGTGATTTTTCGCGCCATGAAGGGTGTGGTGTCGAGAATTTCCTGCTGCAGTTCGGCACCGATGAACCTGAAGGGTCTGTCGTCTATCAGCAGGTTGGTAACCACCAGTCGCGGACTTTTTGCGCCCATGGCTGCCAGCCTTTTGTCGGGTTTGAATGCGAAAAATCCTTTCTCGCTGCCAAAGAACACTTCGCCGCCATAACGGCACGATGAATTGGGCGAAAACCGCATGTCGTCGAGTCCCTCTTCGTAGCCGTAACTGGTGATGATGGGATTCCCCTTGCTGTCGAAGTTCAGGCATACCAGCGCATGCTCGGTGGTCAGCCACAGAGCGCCCGAAGCGTCTTCCTCGATGGCATAGACGCTGCCGCCCATGATGTGATAGTCGAAATTGACGGGGTCGAAACGGTCGGCCGTCTCGTCATAGCGGAACAGTCCGCCACTGCCCGAGATGGCCCATAGTCGCCTGTGGCTGTCTTCATAGCAGGCCGTGGCATCATCGACGGGAAACTTTCCGTTCTGCGGAAAGTAGTGACGATAGCGCAGCTGAGCGGGATGGCGGGCATCACCGCTCGCACAGATAATACCCTCGTTGTCGGTTGCTATCCAGACGCGCCCCTTGCTGTCTTCGGCAAACGACATCACGTTGCACGTGCTGAAATCGTCGTCGCCGTCTTTCATGGCAAGTGCCTTGCCCTGCGTCTTGGATGTTGCCACACTGACCTGCGAGGCCTGACCTATCCACACCACTCCGCCCTTCTGGCGCATCAAAGCGTTTACGCTATGGGAATTCAGGAAAGGCGTGTTCTGATAGGTGAGCATCTCCACGGCATGTCCTTCCTGCCAAATCAAGATTCCCTTGCTGCTGGCCATCCAGACCTCGCCATCCACCTGTTCCATCGATGAAATCGTCTGCAGATATACATCATCGGTGCCTGTCATGTGCCCGAATCCAGGTATATTGTGCCCGTATAGCGTTTCGTTGGTATGCCGGTCGTAGCGTGCCAGACCGTAAGGCTGCAGTCCTAACCAGAAATAGCGCCCGTCAAGTGTGAATAACGATCTCGTGCAACTCACGAGCAACTGCTGGCCTCCTTCTGGTAGATTATAGTAACGGAAAGGAGCAGCCAGTGTGCTGAGATGTGCAATGCCGTTGTTCCGTGTGAGCACCCAAAGGTTACCTTGCCCATCAGTATGGATATCATTGCAGAAAGTCAGCATTTCATCGTGGTTTTCCACTTTGTCGCTATTCATGTCAATTCGGGTGAATCCCTCCATACAACAGCCCCAAAGCATATGGCTCGCCGGATCTTCCACCAGTCGGTAATAGGTTCGGAAATCATCCCGATCATCATTGAACAGCCAGACTTTGGGATGATTTATGTCAGCAGGATTGTCGATGCGCTGGATGCCGTTTTCCCACGAACCTATCCATAGCCGCCCCCTGCTGTCGAAAAGCATGGAGTAAACCGTGTTGCGCGTATTCAAGACTGGATACATTTCCGTCTTGCCCGTCTTTATATCGAGCCGGGCAAGTCCCCTTTCCCACATACCAATGAAGATATGTCCCTTTTCATCTTCTTCGAACGACATCACACCGCCGGGCATCCGGTAGTATATGAATTTATCGTGTTCCTTGTCGTAACGGCTGGCACCTGCCGTTGTGCCTATCCAAACGGTACCGTCGCGCGCAGTGAAGAGCGTGTTGATACCGCGTCGTTGTTCTTCCTCCAGATGATAGGTGCGGAACTTTCCGGTGTGCATATCAAAACGCACCAATCCATTATGGGTACCTATCCAAATGCCTTTGTCGTGATCTTCGGTCAGCGTTCGCACATAGTTGTTGGGCAGAATGCCTGGAGAATAGGCATCGCTGCGAAAGTTATGGAAGGAATAGCCGTCATATCGCAATAGTCCCTGTTCGGTACCTATCCACATCATGCCGTAACTGTCGAACAACAGACACCGGGCGTCCAGCGCACGGGCAAGCGGTATCTGCGACATCATTCTCAACGGCTGAGTTTGAGCGATGACCAGCAGACCGCATCCCCAGAAAAAAAACATCAGCAAACTACGTTTCATTATGTGATGGTTTAAAAACATTGAGCAAAGATACGATTTAGCGAGGACAAAAACAAATGTTCACGCAAAAATGTGCTCACGGTGGTCAGAATAACGATTTGTTCCCTTAAAATCACGATAAGTGGAGTGGTTTTACAAAGCAAGTTCATACCTTTGCAACAAATCACCAAATCTATTTATAAAAATGAAGAAAACCGTACTCATAGCTGCACTGCTTGCTGTATTGACTGCAAGTGAGGCCATCCAGCCTAAACAAATGACTATCAAGAGCGGTGAACTGTGGCTCGACGACAGCGGCCGGCACATCAATGCCCACGGGGGAGGCATCATGAAGTACGGTGAGACCTATTATTGGTTTGGCGAGCATAAGGCCGACACCACCTCGAGTGCCATGGTGGGCGTAATGTGCTATGCATCTGAAAATCTCATAAACTGGCGCAACTGCGGAGTGGCACTGAGCGTGAGCGACGAGAAAGGCAACGACATTGAACGTGGCTGTATCCTTGAACGTCCAAAAGTCATATATAATAAGGTGACAAAAAAGTTCTGCATGTGGTTCCATCTGGAACTCAAAGGCCTTGGCTATAATGCAGCCCGATATGGAGTGGCCGTAAGTGACCGTCCCGAAGGTCCCTATAAATTCCTCTATTCCCAGCGGGCCAATGCGGGCACTTATCCCGTTGAATTCGCTGAAAATGAAAAAGCAGTACTTGATACGCTCAATCCAAAGAACTATGAGAAATGGTGGACGCCCGAATGGACGGAGGCTATCAAGAAGGGACTTTTCCTGAAAAGGGATTTCTCCACCGGTCAGATGTCAAGAGACATGACACTCTATATCGATGATGACGGCAAAGCCTATCATATTTTCTCTTCGGAAGATAACCTTACCCTGCATATCGCTGAACTGACCAACGACTACCTTCATCACACAGGCCGATATACACGGGTAGCCCCGTGCGGTCAAAATGAGGCGCCAGCTATTTTCAAGAAAGACGGAACCTATTGGATGATTACATCCGGTTGTACGGGCTGGGCTCCTAACGAGGCCCGTATGTTCTCTGCCCCCTGCATCTGGGGACCATGGACTCAGCATCCCAATCCCTGCATCGGTCCGAAACAGGAGATTACCTTCGGTGGTCAGAGCACTTTCATCCTTCCCTATGGTGAGCGGTTCATCTTCATGGCCGACATCTGGCGCCCGAAGCATCCAAGTGATGCCCGCTACATCTGGCTACCCATCGAATTTGAACAGGGAAAACCTGTCATCAGATGGAGAGATGGGTGGAATCCCGATGAAATCGGTCGAAAGTAACGATTTGTTCCCTTAAAATCACACATAGGGGACCTCCATTAAATAGAAAATGATGAATTTTGCAAGCGAAACCTATTAATATCTAACTATTATTAAACTTAAAACCTAACAAATGAAGTATGCTAATTTGAAGAAGCCATCAGGGAAATACTTTTTCGCGATGGTATTGGCAGTAGGAATGATTTCATTCCCTTTGCCAACAATGGCAACACCGGCAGTTCAGAATGTTCAGCAATCGGGCATCGTGAAAGGTCAGGTTGTAGACAAAAGCGGTGAACCTGTCATCGGAGCTACCGTAAAAGTGAACGGTAGCAATACGGGTACAGTTACTGACTTCGACGGAAACTTTGAACTGAAGAATGTACCTGCTGGAGGTGCATTGACTATTTCCTACATTGGTTACAAGACGCAGGAAGTAGCTTACAAAAACGGTCAGAACTTGAACGTGATTCTTGAGGAAGATTCTGAGACACTGCAGGAAGTGGTGGTCGTAGGTTACGGTACGATGCGTAAGAAAGACCTGACAGGCTCTGTAGTTCAGATTGACCCGAACAAGATTGCCGACCAGAACCCTGGAACTGTTCAGGATCTGCTGCGTGGCACACCGGGTCTGCAGATTGGTTTCAGTTCTGATGCCCAGTCGAATGCCAGCATCCAGTTGCGTGGTCAGAACTCCCTCTACACCGAAGGTTCGCACAACTCACCTCTTATTATATTGGACGGCATGCAGTTTGCAGGAAGTCTCTCGGAAATCAACCCTGATGACATCGAGCAGATTGACGTACTGAAGGATGCCTCATCGGCTGCCATCTATGGTGCTAAGGCCGCCAGTGGTGTTATCATCATTACGACCAAGAAAGGTAAGGAGGGAAAGCCCGTCATCAACGTGAGTGTAAATCTCGCGGCCAATACTAAAGCAGCCTACTGCGATGTGTTCAGCCCCAGCGAGTATATGACTTATCGCGAGGACTGGTACAAAGCACAGACCTACGGTTACCGTGAGGACGGCACCTGGGGCTACTATGGCAAGGACAGCGGTATCCCCGTGGGCTATTATGATCATTTCGACAATCTCGGCAAATACGGTATCTCACAGGACCAGTGGGCCAGCAATGGTCCGAAGACCTCACAGGCCGGCGAGTCAATGCTCAGCCTTTATGCTCGTCGTATGGGTTTCGATGCTGATGCAGCTCTCGTCATGGAGAACTTCCTGGCCGGCAGAACCTATAATTGGGAGGATGCCACCTTCCGTACTGGTTTTAACCAGGACTATAACGCTAGCATCTCGGGTGCAACAGACCGCGTCAGCTACTATCTGGGCTTCGGCTACCTGAACAATCAGGGTGCCATCCAGGGTGACGACTACCACACCTACCGCGCCAACATGAAGCTAAATGCAAAGATCACCGACTGGCTCGAAATGGGTGCAAACGTGAACTTCCAGGATCGTAGTGATATTTCACAGAAAGTACCTCTGGGCAGCAACTACTGGGATGACAACCAATTGCGTGAGTCACCTTATGCTTCTCGCTTCGATGCTGACGGCAACGAGGTGCAGTATCCCCGTACCGGTAATCCCACCAACGGTGGTTATAACTACCACTTCCAGCAGAAGTACCTTGATCTGGACAAAGGTTACACCGTGCTGAACACCATCTTCAACGCCAAGGTTACCCTGCCTTTCGGCTTTACCTATCAGTTCAATATCGCTCCGCGCTACCAGTGGTTCTACGACCGTTACTGGATGTCGGCCTCACTGCCCGACAGCAAGGCTGCCGACCGCGGCTCGAACCGTAACACCTCGAAAACCTTCAACTGGAACTTGAACAATACACTGACGTGGGACCGTACGTTCAACGACCTGCACCACTTCACCGTGACTCTCGTTCAGGAGGCAGAGGAGAACCGCTACTGGTACGACGAGATTCATGCCCGCAATATCACGCCTACCGATGTGTTGGGATTCCATTATATTGAGGGAGCCAACAAGGAGCAGAGTTCGTTTAAGACCAACGACACCCACTATACCGCAGCTGCTTATCTGGGTCGTCTGTTCTACGGATTTATGGACCGTTACATGGTGACTGCCACCGTACGTCGAGATGGTTATTCAGCCTTCGGACAGAACAATCCTTGGGCCAACTTCTGGTCGCTGGGTGCAAGCTGGGTACTTTCTGAAGAGAAGTTTGCCCAGAATTGGACGTGGCTTGATATGGCTAAATTACGCTTGAGCTATGGTACAAATGGTAACCGTTCGCTGAACGATACCTATCTGGCACTCTCGAACCTTGCAAATGGCGGACTGTATGCTTACTATAAGTACGGATCTACCTCGCAGGAGGTGCTCAATGCCCTGCAGGTAAGCCGTCTGGGTAACCCCAACTTGGAATGGGAGAAGACTTCTTCATGGAACTTCGGTGTTGACTTCTCGCTGCTGAAGCGCCGCGTCTCAGGTAGCATCGACGTTTACCACAAGCGTACGCACGATATGATTATGGCTCAGCGACTGCCCAACTTCACCGGTTTCGACCGCATCACCACCAATCTTGGAGAGGTAACCAACACCGGTTTCGAAATCTCGCTGAACACTCGTAACATCGACACGGAGAACTTCACTTGGAACACCACGCTGGGCTTCTCTTACAATAAGAACAAGATTAAGCACCTGTACTACGAATATGATGAGAACGGAAAAGAAATGGACGATACCAGCAATGGCTGGTTTATCGGCAAACCCATCGGTGAAATCTGGTATTGGGAGACCGACGGCATCTGGCAAGCCGACGAGGCTGCCGAGGCTGCCAAAGTGAACCAGAAACCTGGTGACCCGAAGGTAATCAACCACTGCACGGAAGACGACAAGGACGGCGTGCCCGTCTATAACGACAAGGACCGCGTCTATCTGGGAACCACCCAGCCGCCTATCTACTGGAACATGCGCAACGACTTTACCTTTTTGAAGGACTTCACTTTCTCTTTCTCGATGTACAGCTATATGGGGCACAAGAGCCGTGCCGGTTACTGGCTGAACGGTGACAACTCCGGTTCAATGTTTACTCAGACCTGTAATACCTACAAGAAGGAATATTGGACACCCGAGAATCCTACCAATGACTATGCTCGTCTGAATGCCGTCGGTCCTTCAGGTGTAACAGGTATCGAGAAGGTTTACAACCGTAGTTTCATTCGTCTTGACAACATCACACTTGGCTACACACTGCCACGTGAGCTCACCGGCAAATGGGGTATTCAGCGTGTTCATGTAACCGCAGGTATCAACAATGTGTTCACCATCGACAGTTGGGAATATGGCGATCCTGAAACAGGAGGATTTGCAAACCGCCAGTTCCATTTCGGTCTTAATGTAACACTTTAAAATATATAAATCGTATGAAAATCAATAAGAACAATATATTCCGCGGAGGACTCATGATCGTCCTTGCAGGAACCATGGTGGGCTGTTCGGATGGTTTCCTGGAGCAGGATCCGCTGTCATTCTACGAGCCAGCTACCACCTATAGCACAGAGGCAGGTCTGCAGGCTGCCCTCGCACAATGTGACAAACAGTTGAAGACATACCGCATCGACGGTAACTGGAACAATGTAGGTATCTTCACCAACTATCTGATGTCGGATGTCGGCATGTATGCCAAGACCGATATGGGTGGTGGCTTCCAGGATAACTTCGATGCCAAACTCACTCCGACCTCCGGTATGGCAGGCGGTGGTGACGCTAATTACATGCAGCGTTTCTGGGATCAGGGTTACAGTATGGTGAAATACGCCAACACCATCCTTTCGTATATCGATCAGGTGAAAGGTCTCGATGATGCAACACGTGATGCTTACAAAGGCCGTGCTTATTTCCATCGTGCCTATGCTTATTACAATCTCGCATTGCAGTTTGGCGATATTCCTTTGGTGACCAAGCTAATCAGCGTGCCTAAGCGCAATTACACATCGGCCAGCAAGGAAGCCATTTTCAAGATGCTGGTTCATGATTTGGAGTTTGCCGTACAGCACGTACCGTCACAGGCCAAGATGGCTTATGTGGGTCAGGTAAATCAGGAAGGCTGTATGCACCTGCTCGTCAAGTGCTACCTCGCTGTAGGCGAATATGCCAAGGCTGAGGCAGTGGCCACCGACTTGATCAACAATCACGGATTGAAACTGATGACCGAGAAATTCGGTACTTGGCAGCCCTCAGGTGCTGAGGATACCTGGAAGGTTACCCGTAACGTGGTTTGGGACCTGCACCGCACTCCCAACATTGCAGACCCTGCCAACAAGGAGACGATTATGATGATTTCCAACTCTAACGACCAGGACTTCACTACTTATAATGTAATGCGTGCCTGCTTTGCCCACTGGAGTAATGGTATCATTCGCGATCCTCATGGACTGGGTGGTCCCGGACAGAACATTGCCCGTAACAATAAAGACTACAATAAGACCCTCGACTGGGTTCGTGCTGCCGGACGCGGCATCGCCGTAAACCGTACCTCTTATTATTACAACAAGACCATTTGGAGTTATGATGGCGAGACTGACTGGCAGGACCTGCGCCATAACCGTGAGGTAGGAAACTGGATGGAGATGGAAGACTTCAAGTACAACAACAGGAAGTCTGATTGCTACGGACAGAACTATCAGCTTTATGCTACTGAAGACTATGCAGATCCTTCTGATCCCTCGAAGATTCTGGTTCACAAAGGCGATATTCTCTGCTCCGATACCATCCGCAGCTGGTATCCCACTCCGCTTTATCAGCTTTACATCCTCGATACGCCCAACGAGCAGAATCAGGGTGCCAACCAGTTCCAGGGTGCGTCTGGTAAGGGTGCCAATGGCGATATGTACCTGTTCCGTCTGGCCGAGACCTATCTGCTGCGTGCAGAGGCACGTCTCTATCAGAAGAACGCCGCAGGTGCTGCTGAAGACGTGAACGCTATCCGTAAGCGTGCCAATGCCAAAAAGATGTTCACCACAGTGACTATTGGCGACATCATGTCGGAGCGCGCACGCGAACTTTATCTCGAAGAGTTCCGTCAGGCTGAGATGGTACGTGTTTCATGGTGTCTCGCTCGTAGTGGTGTAGCTGATGAGTGGGGCAACACCTATGACCTTAACACTTGGGACAAGCAGGAAGGTACCGACCTTAAGGGTGGCAGCTACTGGTATCGTCGTTGCACTACCTATAACGTGTTCAATCACGATTACGGAAAGGGACAGCAAGGTAACCAGACATTCGAATACAAGGTCAACAAGCACAATCTGCACTGGCCTGTTCCCAACTCAGCCATCACTGCTAACAACAAAGGCCAGCTCCGTCAGAACTATGGTTATGACGGATATGACGAGAGTGTTCCCATGTGGACCAACTGGGAAGATGCCGTTGCAGATGAAGATATATCAGAATAAAGATTATTCATTAGCGAGGTATTAGTTTAGGTTTTTAATTAATGGATGACTGGGGCAGCCTGTCAAGATGCAGACTGCCCCATTTTCATAAGATTTAACCACTTCGCTGATACTGATTCTGATTTTTCATTGTATATTTGCAAACAGAAGATTATTTACACGGCACTCGCTGGCTTAAAAACCTAATCATTATGACAAGAAGACTTTTATTATTGACAATCTTTCTTGCCGCGACCCACGCACTGCAAGCGAGGAAATGGACACCCGATGAGGTGAGGGACGTGATCAGGAAGGTGAATACCTACTGGCAGGAAAACAACAAGGCGGAGGTTCGCTCTTTCTGGGACAATGCGGCCTATCATACCGGAAACATGGAGGTGTATAAAATGCTGAAGGACGAGCAGATGCTCGACTACAGCGTCCGATGGGCTGAGCACAACCGCTGGATGGGTGCTCAGGAGCCTGATGCCAGTAAATGGAAATACAAAACTTACGGCGAAGGGCAGGACTACGTGCTTTTCGGCGACTGGCAGATTTGCTTCCAGACCTATATCGACCTGTATCTTCTAGAGGAGAGAGGAGAGAGGAGAGAGGAGAGAATAGCACGCGCCAAAGAGGTGATGGGCTATGAGGCAGACTCAAGGGCGCACGACTATTGGTGGTGGGCCGACGCACTCTACATGGTGATGCCGGTGATGACGAAAATGTACCGGCTTACAGGCGATGAGAAATACCTCGACAAGCTCTACGAGAATCTGCTCTACAGTGACAGTATCATGCTCGACGAGGAAACGGGACTCTATTTCCGCGACGGCAAATACGTCTTTCCCAAGCATAAGTCGGCCAACGGCAAGAAAGATTTCTGGGCCCGTGGCGACGGATGGGTGCTGGCTGGTCTGGCCAAGGTGCTACAGGATATGCCCGAAAACTATATCCGGCAGCCGTTCTTCGTACATAAGTTCACACGCATGGCCCGTGCCGTGGCCAAATGCCAGCAACCACAGGGCTACTGGACCCGCTCCATGCTCGATGCAGAACATGCGCCGGGACCTGAGACTAGCGGTACGGCTTTCTTCTGCTACGGCCTGCTGTGGGGTGTCAATCACGGACGCCTGGACAAAAAAGAGTTTGCCCCTGTCATCGAGCGGGCATGGAAATACCTCACGGAAACCGCCCTGCAGCAGAGCGGAAAGGTAGGTTATGTGCAACCCATCGGCGAACGGGCCATCCCCGGTCAGACGGTGGATGCCAATAGTGAGGCTAACTTTGGTGTAGGGGCCTTTCTGCTGGCTGCCTGCGAATATGAACGTTACCTGAGGAGGATTTAAGAGTTTAGAATTAAGAATTTAGAGTTATCGCTTCGCGATTATGAATTAAGAATTATGCATTAAGAATTAAGCATTATGGAAAAGCTGATGAAGAGCGTTATGCTCCTTTCCCTTCTCATCTTGTTGCCTTTGACAGCAAGTGCCAAGAAAACCAAAAAAACGGTTCAGACCGACCGCGAATACTGGTCGGCGCTGGCATATAAGATGGCCCAGCCCGTGCTGGAAAACATGGCCAAGGGCGAACTGCAGAAAAACATGATGACGGAGTTCAGTCCGTCGTTCGACAAACGCGACCGCCACGTGGTCTATATGGAGACCTTCGGCCGATTGATGGCAGGCATTTCCCCATGGCTGTCGCTCCCCGATGACGATACGGCAGAAGGCCGTCAGCGCAGGCAACTCCGTGCGTGGGCCTTGCAGGCCTACAAGAATGCCGTAGATCCTACGTCGCCCGACTATTTGCTATGGCGCAAGGAAGGACAGACACTGGTGGACGCTGCCTATCTGGCAGAAAGTTTCATCCGTGCCTACGATGCTTTGTGGTTGCCACTCGACGACACCACCAAACAGCGTTACATCGATGAATTCACTCGTCTGCGACGTGTGGATCCTCCTTATACCAACTGGCTGCTGTTCTCTTCCACCATCGAGAGTTTTCTGGCCAAGGCCGGTGCGCCCCACGATAATTTCCGCATCAACATGGCCATCCGCAAGACGGAGGAATGGTATGTTGGCGATGGATGGTTCTCGGATGGGCAGGGTACATTCGCTTTCGACTATTACAGCTGTTATGTCTTCCATGCCATGTATCTGGAAACCCTCCAGAATATGATAGATGCGAAAGGCGGTGGCTGGGGTATCGACTACAGGAAGTTCCGCGAGCGCCAACTGAAACGTACGCAGAAGATGGCTATCGTGCTCGAACGTTTTATATCGCCCGAAGGCACTTTCCCCGTCATCGGCCGTTCCACGCCCTACCGCATGGCTGCCATGCAGCCGCTCGCATTGATGGCGTGGTATCAGACGCTGCCGAAGGACCTCAGCAACGGTCAGGTAAGAGCCGCGTTGACGCAGGTTTTCCACCGTATGTTTGACCAGCAGAACAACTTCAATCAGGGCGGCTATCTCACTATCGGTTTCTGTGGCAGTCAGCCCGATACTGCCGACTGGTACACCAACAACGGCTCGCTCTATATGTGTTCGCTGGCCTTCATGCCGCTTGGACTGCCTGCCGATCATCCATTCTGGAAAGATGCACCGCAACCGTGGACACAGGTAAAGGCCTGGGGAGGACAACCTTTCCCGAAAGACCATCGATGGAATGACGACTTTTAATCCTAATTCATAAACCGAAAACATGAGAACTAGAAATATATTCCTGGTTATCCTTTTGGGCATGCTGATGCTCGCCCTGCCTGCGACGGCTGCCCCAAAGAAGGGAACCTTCACCGTGGGCGACAAGACCTTCCTGCTGAACGGACAGCCGTTCGTGGTAAAGGCGGCAGAGATTCACTATCCGCGCATCCCGCGTCCTTATTGGGAGCACCGCATCAAGATGTGCAAGGCGCTGGGCATGAATGCCGTCTGCATCTACATTTTTTGGAACATCCATGAGCAGACGGAGGGTAACTTCGATTTCACGGGCAATAACGACGTGGCCGAGTTCTGCCGTCTGGCACAGAAGAACGGCATGTATGTCATCGTGCGCCCCGGCCCGTATGTCTGTGCAGAATGGGAAATGGGCGGTCTGCCGTGGTGGTTGCTCAAGAAGAAGGATATCCGTCTGCGCGAGCAAGACCCTTACTTTATGGAGCGCGTGAAAATCTTCGAACAGAAAGTGGGCGAACAGCTCTCACCGCTGACCATCCAGAATGGTGGCCCCATCATCATGGTGCAGGTGGAGAACGAGTACGGCTCGTATGGTGAGGACAAGGCTTACATTAGCGAAATAAGAGACATTGTCCGTGAAGCATTCACTCCCCTCCCTTCGGGAGGGGCTGGGGGTGGGCTCTTCTTCCAATGCGACTGGGCATCCAACTTCACGAAAAACGGACTCGATGACCTTGTATGGACCATGAACTTCGGTACAGGCGCCAACATCGACAAGCAATTCGACCGGCTGAAACTGTTGCGCCCCAATGCCCCGCTGATGTGCTCAGAGTTTTGGAGCGGATGGTTTGATAAATGGGGGGCACGCCATGAGACGCGTCCTGCCAAGGATATGGTCGAAGGAATGGATGAAATGCTTTCTAAGAACATCTCCTTCTCGCTCTATATGACGCACGGCGGCACATCTTTCGGCCATTGGGCAGGTGCCAACAGTCCTGGATTTGCTCCTGATGTCACCTCCTACGACTATGATGCTCCCATCAACGAGTATGGTCAGCCCACTCCTAAGTATTACGAGTTGCGTGAGATGATGAAGAAGTACGCCGAAGAAAGCACTCCCCCTCGGGGGAGTCGGAGGGGGGTCTTGCCGGCTGTACCAAAACCAGTCGCCCCGATCATCACCATTCCGAAATTCTCTTTGGAAAAGGTGATGCGCATCAGCGACTATCAGACGGCCCAGCGCCAGAGCCGCGATGTGCTCACGATGGAAGACATGGACTGCGGATGGGGTATGATAGAATATACCACGACGCTACCAGAAGTGACGGAAAAGAGCGTACTGACACTCAACGACTGTCACGACTTTGCCATGGTGTATGTGGACGGAAAGTATATCGGGAAGATTGACCGCGTGAAGAATGAGAAATCCATCGTGCTGCCGCCCGTAAAGAAAGGTCAAGTGCTGAACATCCTGGTGGAAGCCATGGGACGCATCAATTTCGGACGGGCCATCAAGGATTTCAAGGGCATCACCCATGAAGTGCTCCTGCAGGCAGAGGTTGATGGTCATGAAATGACATGGAACCTCAAGAACTGGAGCATCATCACCATGAACGACGACTACGATGCCATCAAGAAGGCGATGAGTCAGGGGCACGATGACATGAAGCACCGCGAAACTTTTTTTAGCGACGGCGGTTATTTCAAAGGCGAGTTTACCTTGAAAAAGGTGGGCGACACCTTCCTGAACTTCGAGACATGGGGCAAGGGACAGGTATGGGTGAACGGTCATGCCATGGGGCGCATCTGGAGTATCGGTCCGCAGCAGACACTCTATATCCCCGGCTGTTGGCTGAAAAAGGGCAAGAACGAGATTATCGTCCTTGATATCATGGGCCCGAAGGAACCCGTTGTATGGGGACAGGCGGAGCCCGAACTCAACAAACTGCAGTTGGAAAAGAGCAACAAACACAATAATATCGGCGACAAACCCGACCTTAATAGCAGTATCCCTGCGGCCAAAGGGCAGATGCAAAGTGGCAATGGTTGGCAGACCATCCGCTTCGCTACTCCCCAGAAAGGTCGTTATCTGGCTATTCAGTGCCTCTCCACCCACGACGACAAGCCGCAGGCTGCCATTGCCGAGATTTATCTGCAGGGCCCCGACGGCAAGCGTCTCTCACGCGAGCCTTGGACCACAAAGTATGCCGATAGCGAGAACGATGACGGCAACCACACGGGCGATAAGGTCTTCGACCTTCAGGAAAGCACCTATTGGCAAACAGAGCGTTCAGCCGCCATGCCCCATCTGCTGGTTATCGACCTCGGCAGCGAGCAGACCGTCTCCGCCCTTGAATATCTCCCCCGCGCAGAACAAGGTGCTCCCGGAAGCATCAAAGACTACGCGATATATTTCTATTGATAGTAAAAAAATCCGCAAAAAGTTTGTTTTTTGCGGATTTTTAATTATCTTTGCTCCCATCCTAATTCACCCAACGCTTTACTAAGCACAGATAATCAGGGCATTTGTAAGTCCTGCCTGTTGCAGAAGCCCCTGGGAGGGTGGGATTACATCGATGTTAAAGGCGTTTACTTAACGCTTTGTTCTTGACTCTTCAAAGTCTCGCAAACTTGAATCCTGTCAAAGACAAAGCAACAGTAGATGTTCATGGGTAAGTGTTTTCAAATGTCAAAATCAGGCCGCGTTTTGACAATTTGTCAAATCGCTATCACGAAATTTCGGCGGCTTTTTGTAAAAACATGTAATGTTTGAAACATTAATTTAAACTTAAAACAAAATGAAAAACTATTTACTGTTATATAAATATAAAAATATGCCAACAGACAATAAAAACAATAGAAGGACTCAAAGCCATATCTTTTTTTTGGCTGTCTTGATCGCCGTATTTGCGGTGGCGACCATTGTCTCGTCATGTAGGAACGACGGAGAACTATCATCATCAGAACAGAAAGAGATGCTTTATTACAACAATGCTATTAACAATGCTCAGGACAGCGGACTATATGAAAAGATGCGGAAACTTTGCAAGGAATTCTATGAAGTCTCTAAAAAAGGACATTCTGATCTTTTTCGTGCACACGCCGTCTCGTATTATGGTCAGGAGTCGTTGCTGTTTGGTAATCCAGATGAAGGAAAGAAATTGCTTGACGAGGCATTGCAGATAGCATCGAAAACCAGCGACGATACGTTGATGATGGAGATATACAATGGATTGGGGCTATATCATCAGGTAAAAGACGGAAACTATTACGCAGCCAGCGAGTATTATCTTAAGTCGCTTGAGTATGCGCGGCGATGTGATAAACAGGATCTTCTTGCCGTGCTATGCAATCTGGGTGCTTCCTATGGATGTGCTAATGATACCACAGGATTGAAATATATCCGGGAGGCTTACGAGATAGCAAAGGAGACAGGCAACCCCAATGACATGATGTATGCATCGATGCGTATGGCCGATCAGATGAAAATGAGGGGTAATAAGGAAGAAACGCTTAAATGGCAGCAGATATGGATGGAGAATCTTCCTGAGGCGCGACGCATGGTATTTGAGAACGTGATAAAGGCTGAGAACTCCTTTCTTCAGAATAATTTTACGGAGGCACTCCGATATATCGACATTGCCATAGTGGCTGCCGACACCACAAAGAACTTGCAAACCGTGGAGAAAACGAATATTATTATCGAGAAAGCAAAAATACTTTACGAACTGGGAAGGTACGAGGAGTCTATCAAATGGTTAGATAAAGATACGGTGATGGCTAGCATGGCCAATAACAAGATACGGCGTGAGTCAAGATTATTGTATGCCATGAATTACGAAAAGCTGGGCAACCATGTCAAGGCTTTGGAAAACCAAAAGAAATATATAGAATATATTGAAGAGGAAACCAAAGTTGACCGCATCAACATCCTGAAGGCAATGGAAGTGGCACTCGATGTGACGCAGAAAGATGAGGAGATAGCGCAGCATATGGAACATGCCCGTATGCTGCGCCAAAAAGTGTATGGTTTGTTGGCATTCTGCCTGTTGCTCGTGGGCGCGTCCCTTTATATATATAATATGTACAGGAAGCAGCGCAAGTTGATGACGGTGGTGGTGGAACGGGCACAGCCTGAAACGGTAACCATAGAGCAGAAGCAGATGGACGACAAGCACGTGGAACTCTTCCACCGGATAAAGCACGAGATAGAGGACAACAAAATGTTCCTCGATGCTAACCTATCGCGCGAATCTTTGTCCGAGCACCTCAACATCAACCGCACCTATATCTCAGAGGCCATTTCACAGATGGCAGGCATGAGCTTCCCACAATATATCAGCAGCCTGCGTGTTGCTGAAGCTGAACGCCGATTGCACGATTTGAGCGTTGACGTCTCGAACCTCACGGACTTTGGCCGTACGTTAGGCTTCACCAGTCTATCCGCCTTCCAGGCTGCCTTCAAGCGCCAGACGGGCATGACGCTCTCCGCCTATCGTGAAATAGCAAGAAAGTAGACCCATCCTAACGATAACGTTAACGATAACCCTAACATAAGTCTTCTCACGCTGAGTAAAAGGAGTAAGCAGGGAATTATTACAAACTCCGTTCACTCCTGAACTCTGTGTGAGAAGTCTGATCTACCGCAAATCCTCCCTTTTGAGCAATATTTTTGTACGATTTTTGAAGATTTTTGTCTTCATCTTTGTGCCTCTGTATTTCATTAAAAAGCGTCGCAAAAAAGCAAAAACGAGGGTTCTCGGATGATGGTTTGGCAAATTGTCAAATCACTATCTGGTAGTTTGCAGAGGGAAATACCGAAACCATTATCTTTGCAACCGCGTAGAGTTCGTGGCAGCACCCATTGGCAGGTATTCGCCACTACACAAAAAAGGGACGGTTCTCTTTGTGTATCTCTTTGTGTATTAGAAAATTCAAATTCGACGCAAACGTTTACACAGCTAAAATTGTGTCAATCATTTGATTTTCCTTTGAAGTTCATGTACTTTCAGTAATTTTGCACCCGCGCAAGCATAAATGGCATATTCACGAGAGAATATTTAGCATACCTTAATTCCGCAGCACTTTAGTTTAACTATTTTTATAAGTTCCTGAGCAACAAAAAGTTGCCCAGGATTTTGCCATGTCAGATTTTTCACTTACCTTAGTGCTGCAAATCAAGACAAGCAAAAAT
>Ga0256407_10000243_pt1 | contig 136531 bp, 90 predicted proteins | sample RumenRJG_04DNA_FD_193489 | JGI IMG/M metagenome (GOLD analysis project Ga0256407, IMG submission 193489) | Bovine rumen microbial communities from Lethbridge, Alberta, Canada - RJG_04 | ecosystem: Host-associated > Mammals > Digestive system > Stomach > Rumen | place: Canada: Alberta... | reverse complement strand
TCGCTCAGAAGACGAGCAGCGAGGTGTCCCGGTGTCTCTCCACCTGGATAGCGGAAGGCGGTTTTGGGTGTTGCACCGTCAATGACAGCCGCATAAAACGCAGTCACCACTGCAGCATCCTCAGATGGAACAGTGGTGGATTTGCCTTCGGTATATTGCTCGATGACTTTCATGCTATTTCTGCAAGGGCTCGCCCAGCGACTCGGCGATGACGCGCTGTGACTCGTGGAGCAGACGATCCACGCCGGCATCGGTTCCTTCCTTGCGTGATACGGGTTCAAGCGGCTGGTGGATGGTGAGTTTCAGATGATGCGGATGGATAAGCCAGGAGCCTTTCTGCATCACCTTGTAGGGACCTTCAATGGTGATGGGCACCACAGGCACCTTGAGCATGGCAGCCAAAGTGAATGCGCCCTTCTTGAAGGTGCCGAGATGACCGTCATTCGAACGTGTGCCTTCGGGGAAAATGATGAGCGAGTGACCTTCCTTGAGCGTAGCCAAAGCCTGGCGTATGGTGTGCATCATACCCGAGGTGCCGTGCGAATCCACATAGATATGACCGGCACGTTCGCAAGCTGCGCCTACAAAGACAATCTTTCGGAGACCCTTGCGAAGCATCCAGCGGAAGTCATGGTTCAGGAAGCCGAAAAGGAGGAAGATGTCGAATGCTCCCTGATGGTTGGCAACAAAGACGTATTCAGTTTCCTTGTTGATGTTCTCGCGACCTTTGACAGTCACGGGACAGAGGGAGAGACGTATGATGCAACGAGCCCAGATGACTCCAGGCCAATACCCCCAGAAGTTCTTGTTGCCAAGCCAGCATCCGATGATAGTTGCAAGAGAGGCAAAAATGGATACGATGATGAGAAGTGGCACAAAGATGAGCCATTGATACACGAAATACAGAACTTTCATATAATCATTGATTCCATATAGGAATCGTCATTTTTTTGTCAAATAATTGCAGAAAAAAACGCTTATTTTACTATTTTCGGGGCAAAGATATGCTTTTTTTCGTTAATTCAAGCATTTTTTTTGTTTTTTTTGACCAACATATTGATTTTTTTTGTTACTTTGCCCCAAAATATAAGTCGAAAATACATTTTAAAAACACAAAACAATACATTATGAGAGCTCTTAAACAGTATGGAGGTTCGATCCTCATCCTTATCGTTGTCGTAGTTTTGGCAATCAGTTTCTATACTGAAGCACTTCAGGACGCTAGTCTTAATACCGTTATTCTTGCCGTTTGCTTCGTACTCGTTGTTGCCGGTGTTCTTCTGAATATTTTCGGTGGCAAGTCAGCCGACAAGATTGGTGGCGGAAAGTAATCCGTTCAAGACTGCATCAATCTATTTCAACGAACATCACACAGAACGCGCAGAGGCGTGAGTCTTTGCGCGTTTTTGTAAACACAAAATGCCATTAGTCCCTATTATCGGGTTATAGTAAGTTAAAAGCCCCCCTTGGATTTGCAACCTGCCTGAAAATTAACTATCTTTGCGCACACATTTAATATTAATATATTATAATAGCTGCAGGTTGTATTTCATTAGAAGAGAAATTTTTATGCAAATCAATAAGAGATCGGTTCTACTTATTATCTTTATGATGGTTGTTGCGATGCCATCTTTCGCTCAACGATTCACAAAAAAAGAACAGGCCAAGCGTGAAGCACGTGCCATCAACTACTTTTATGGAAACTCCTTCACCGTGTCGGCTGGATATGTGCACAGCTGGTTGACTCGTGACCGTTTTACCGATTCGACATTTGGCCGCTCGGGAGCCTATCAGAACACCCGCGATTCGTATGCTTTCAGTTTCTCATGGGACTATAACAAGAAGAAGCACCACGGTTTCCGTGTAAGTGCCGTATATGCTCAGTTTGGAGGCGAGAAGATTTATTACAATGATCTTGGTCTTGGCTATGGCCGTCAGCAACGTTACGACCTGACGCAAGTGATTCATCTCAACGAAGTGATGGTCGAAGGCAAGTATCGTTATTTCATCCCCGTGACTTACAAGAGCCGTTTCTCGCTCGACGCTGGTATCTATGCTTCGCGCATCGTCGGTTCGTACAGCGATGCAGAGAATTGGGACTTCGGCCCTATGGTAGGGATAGGGTACGATTGGCGACACGTTTCTCTTGGCGTCGATTACATGCCAGGTGTATGGAATGACGTCATCGACGGAAGTACGGCCAGAGTCAGCGCACTCATGTTCAACGTAGGATTCCATTTCTGGAAATAAGTGATAATTGTTCACCCCAAGAAACTTTTGTCCCTTTTTACTATTCTTTTGCTCCCTATTTACGTCACATTAGTATCACATTAACATCCCTTTAACCCCCTTTTAACTATCTTTTGTAGAAAATGGAATTTTCATTCAGTCCACTGACAGCTGTCTCGCCTATCGATGGACGTTATCATTCCAAGACGGAGGTCCTTAGCGAATACTTTTCCGAGTTTGCCCTCATCAAGTATCGCGTTCGTGTGGAAGTCGAGTATTTCATAGCACTTTGTGAACTTCCGTTGCCACAATTGTCCAGTGTCGATAGCCGTATTTTCGACAGTCTTCGCGATATCTATCGCAATTTTACCCCAGCCGAAGCCCAGCGTGTCAAGGACATCGAGAAGGTGACCAACCACGATGTGAAGGCTGTAGAATATCTCCTCAAGGAGGAGTTCGACCGTCTTGGTCTTGAGAAGTACAAGGAGTTCATCCACTTCGGTCTTACCAGCCAGGACATCAATAACACTTCTGTGCCTATGTCGATCAAGGAGGCCATCTATGAGGTCTATATTCCTGCTCTCCAGGAAGTGATCGATATCCTTGCACGCTATGCCGAAGAGTGGAAGGACATTCCAATGCTTGCCCGCACTCATGGTCAGCCCGCTTCACCCACACGCCTTGGTAAAGAGGTGATGGTCTTTGTCTATCGTTTGAACCAGCAGCTCGAGAACCTGCGCCAGGTGAAGATCAGCGGTAAGTTCGGCGGTGCTACAGGCAACTTCAATGCTCATCACATCGCTTATCCCAACCGCGATTGGCGTGCCTTCGGCAACGCGTTCCTCCACGAGCGCCTAGGTATCGAACGTGAGGAATGGACTACGCAGATTTCTAATTACGATAACCTTGCGGCTCTTTTCGACGCCATGCGTCGCATCAATGTAGTCCTGCTCGACCTCGACCGTGACTTCTGGCAGTACATCTCGATGGAGTATTTCAAGCAGCAGATCAAGGCCGGCGAGGTAGGTTCCAGCGCTATGCCTCATAAGGTCAATCCCATCGACTATGAGAATTCGGAGGGCAACCTTGGCATTGCCAACGCCATCCTCGATCACCTTGCCACCAAGTTGCCGGTAAGCCGTCTCCAACGCGACCTCACCGATTCGACAGTCTTACGTAATGTCGGCGTCCCCATGGGCCATATGCTCATCGCCTTGGCATCGACAAAGAAAGGACTCGGCAAACTGCTTCTTAACGAGACTGCTATCCGTCGCGATCTTGACAATGCCTGGGCTGTCGTGGCCGAAGGCATCCAAACCATTCTTCGTCGCGAAGGCTATCCCAAGCCTTACGAGACACTTAAAGCTTTGACCCGTGTCAATACGGGTATGAACGAACAAACTATTGCTAATTTTATAGATTCATTAAACGTATCGGAGTCAGTGAAAGCAGAGTTGCATGCGCTTTCTCCAACTAACTACACCGGAATTTGATTATGGAAGAAAATCAGAACCCACAGGCAAATACCCCACAGGAGGGTAATGCAGCACCAGAAGGTGCATCACAGCAGGCGCCAAAGCGTCGTCCCAGAATCGGCGAGAGCCGCTTCGGTAACGCAGCCGCCTTTGATCCACAGTCACGTAACTCTTATCAGCGCGGTGGCGCCAACGACTATAGCGGATATGGTCGTGGCGGCGGTTATCAGCGTGGTGGCGGCTACCAGCGTGGTGGCGGCTATCAGCGTGGTGGCGGTTACCAGCGTCCAATGCAGGATGGCGAAGGCTATCAGCGCCCCCAGGAAGGCGAAGGCGGCTATCAGCAGGGTGGTGGCTACCAGCGTCCACAGGGCGGCGGCTACCAGGGTAGCTATCAGCGTCCCCAGCGTCCCCAGGGCGGTTATCGTCGTTACAACCAGGATGGCGAGCAGGGCGGCTATCAGAGCTACCAGCGTCCCCAGCGTCCCAATAACGGCTACCAGCGCTACAATGATAATCAGGGCTATCAGCAGCCCCAGGGCGAGCCACAGGAAGGCAAGGCTCAGGAGAATCAGCAGCCACAGGAAGGCGGCTATGTGCAGAACTATCAGCCACAGGGCGGTTACCAGCCACGCGGCTATCAGCGTCCTCAGCAGGGTGGCTACGGCCGTCCACAGGGCGGTTACGGTCGTCAGCAGGGTGGTTATGGCCGTCCCCAGCAGGGTGGTTACGGTCGTCCCCAGCAGGGCGGTTACGGTCGTCCCCAGCAGGGCGGTTATGGTCGTCCCCAGCAGGGTGGCTACGGTCGTCCCCAGCAGGGTGGTTTCGGACGTCCTCAGAAGCAGAAACCCAATCGCAAGCATCAGGGCTACAACCCACATCGTCCGGTGGAATACACCGAGGCAATCGTCGATCCGAATGAGGAACTGCGTCTCAACAAGTATTTGGCCAATGCAGGCGTTTGCTCGCGTCGTGAAGCCGACGAGCACATCGCAGCTGGTTTGGTCAAGGTAAACGGTGAGGTCGTTACCGAACTCGGCACCAAGGTGACCCGCAAGGATCAGGTGACCTTCAACGACCAGCCCGTAAGCCTCGAGCGCAAGGTCTATGTACTCCTCAATAAGCCGAAGGATACCGTCACCACCAGCGATGATCCACAGGGCCGTCAGACCGTTATGGATCTGGTGCGCAATGCAAGCCGCGAGCGCATCTACCCTGTTGGTCGTCTCGACCGCAACACCACTGGTGTGCTGCTACTCACCAACGATGGCGACCTCGCTTCGAAGCTCACTCATCCCAAGTACATCAAGAAGAAGATCTATCACGTATGGCTTGACAAGGATGTGGCTGAGACCGATCTCGCTCGCATTGCAGCAGGCATCGAACTCGACGATGGTCCCATCCATGCTGATGCCATTGCTTATGCCAACGAAGAGGACAAGAACCAGGTTGGTATCGAGATCCACTCGGGCAAGAACCGTATCGTGCGTCGTATCTTCGAGCACCTCGGCTATCGTGTCGTGAAGCTCGACCGCGTTTATTTCGCAGGACTCACCAAGAAGAACCTGCCACGTGGCCGCTGGCGTCACCTCACCCAGCAGGAGGTAAGCATGCTCAAGATGGGTGCATTCGAATAATGAATGTTCAAGATCCTTGCCCTTCCTGGTGGAAGGGTGAGGTATCTTTCTATTTAGCCTAATCCCGAACAGTGTTATTTAAGTATATTGTATGAAAAGAGAAATCATCAAAGGTCTCCTGAAGTCGGAGGTCCTCGACCGTGAAGTCACCGTGTGCGGATGGGTTCGTTCGATGCGTGGCAACAAGGTCATTAAATTTATAGCTCTCAATGATGGTTCCTGCGTTTCAGGCGTGCAGATCGTAGCCGACGTTGCCAAGTTCGACGAAGAACTCCTGAAGCGTATCACCACAGGTGCCTGTCTCAAGGTCGTTGGCAAACTTGTGGCCAGCCAGGGCGGCAACCAGAAGTGCGAGATCCAGGCCAGCACCATCGAGGTGCTTGGCGACTGCGATCCCAATGAGTATCCTTTGCAGAAGAAGGGCCACTCTATGGAATTCCTCCGCGAGAAGGCACATCTGCGTCCACGCACCAACCTCTTTGGTTGCATCCTTCGCATCCGCCACAACATGGCGATTGCTATTCACCAGTATTTCCACGAGCACGGCTTCTATTATTTCCACTCGCCGCTCATCACTGCCAGCGACTGCGAAGGCGCAGGTCAGATGTTCCAAGTGACCACCAAGAACCTCTATGACCTCAAGAAGGACGAGAATGGTTCCATCATCTACGATGACGACTTCTTCGGAAAGATGACGTCGCTCACCGTTTCCGGTCAGCTCGAAGGCGAACTGGGAGCTACGGCACTGGGTCAGATCTACACCTTTGGTCCTACCTTCCGTGCAGAGAACTCCAATACGCCACGTCACTTGGCTGAGTTCTGGATGATTGAGCCAGAGGTTGCCTTCTATGATATGGATGACCTGATGGCCCTCGAAGAGGACTTCATCAAGCATTGCGTACGTTGGGCACTCGACAACTGTCGCGAGGAGCTCGAGTTCCTCAACAAGCTCATCGACCCAACGCTCATCGAGCGTCTCGAAGGTGTGTTGAAGGACAGCTTCGTACATCTGCCTTACACCAAGGGCATCGAGATCCTGCAGCAGGCCATCAAGGACGGCAAGAAATTCGAGTTCCCTTGCAACTGGGGCGACGACCTTGCTTCCGAGCACGAGCGCTTCCTCGTTGAGGAGTACTTCAAGAAGCCTGTCATTATGACCAACTACCCCAAGAAGATCAAGTCGTTCTATATGAAGATTGATGACAAACGTCCTATCTTCAATGGCGAGGAGATGGAGGAGACCGTACAGGGTACCGACGTCCTCTTCCCACAGATCGGCGAGATCATTGGCGGTTCGGTGCGTGAGGAGAACTACGACAAGCTCATGAACGAAATCACGACGCGTCACATCCCGATGAAGGATATGTGGTGGTATCTCGATACTCGTCGCTTCGGCACTTGCCCACACGCAGGTTTCGGCCTCGGCTTCGAGCGCCTAATCCTCTTCGTCACCGGCATGCAGAACATCCGCGACGTCATTCCGTTCCCCCGCACTCCCAAGTCGGCTGAGTTCTAAACGAACTACACATTATATATAATATATAGAGGGCGTGTCAGCAGTCATCATTGGCCTGGCACGCTCTCTTGTTGTGTTTCGATATAACCTTTTGTTGTGACAATGGTTAAAAAAAAACTAAAAAAGTGAAAATAATTCTCTATTATTTCCACAATTCAAAAATTCAGTTTATCTTTGCAGCGCACATTTCGGTGTTTTCGTAGTTTTCGGAATTCCATAGAACATTGGATTTAATTCCGAAAACGCTCGAAAAAGACGAAAAGGACGAGAATTATATATTTCGTGATTTTCGTTATTGTTATATAGAAGACGAAATAATCGTCCAAGTTCCCAAGAGAAAATCGTCCAAGTTCCCAAATGTAGTTCATTAAATAGTGTAATTTTTGCCTATGAAACTTCTAAACGTATCCTTTGGTTTATATGCTTTTCTTCCACCAGGCTGGCTTTTCATGGCTTTCGTTATTTTGGCTGAGGCATTTCTGATGAGTTCGTATTTGTCTCGAAAGAAATATAACGGGCTGGTTTATAAGTCAGCGGTCGTGTCAAATGCTGTCAGCGGACTTTTTGGTATCATCGCTTCCATGGCGTTGAACGGTGGATGGTGGCTCGTTGTATGGTTCCCTTGGGTCTCTCGGCACGAAGTCAATGTTCACAATTCTCAGGCGTTATGGGGCCTGGTCATCTACTATCTCGCGGCATTGGTCCTTTCCGTTCTCATTGAGCTGTGGATTAACCATAAAATCCTAAAGAAGCAATTCACATTCAAGAAAAATCTTATTGCAACCCTGATTGCTAATGCGTTCAGTTATGTCATCGGTGCTATTTTGCTTGTCTATTTGTTATTTTCCCATTGAGTTTGTTTTTCATGGTTAGAAAAAAGTGGCAACCCCGTTTGAGGTTGTCACTTTCTCTTTATGTTATTTTTTCATTTTTGTTTGACCAAGCACGCTTAGCCTACCACAATATTCACAATCTTCTTCGGAACGAAGATGAACTTGCGGACGGTCTTGCCGGCAATCCACTTCTGGGCATCGGGATGCGCGAGGACAGCGGCCTGTACTTCGTCGAAGGTGGCATCGGCTGGGATGTCGATGGTGAAGCGCATCTTACCGCCGATCTGGACGGGGTACTTGATAGTGCTTTCGACGAGGTACTTCTCTTCGCACTTGGGCCACTGGGCGTCGCAGATGGTAGTGGTGTTGCCAAGCTGGTGCCAGAGTTCTTCAGCAATGTGTGGAGCAAAAGGAGCAATGAGCACGACGAGTTGTTCGAGGATAGCCTTGCTGCTGCACTTCTGCTGGGTGAGCTCGTTGACGGCGACCATGAATGCCGAGATGGCAGTATTGTACGAGAACTGCTCGATGTCGCTCGTCACCTTCTTGATCAGTTTGTGAAGCGACTTGAGGTTGTCGGCCGATGGAGTGGCATCAGTCGGATCTTGATAGAGGTTCCAGAACTTCTTGAGGAAGCGGAATGCGCCATCGATACCTGCGGTGTCCCAAGGCTTCGACTGCTCGATGGGGCCGAGGAACATCTCATAAAGACGCAGCGTGTCGGCACCGTAACGCTCGCAGATGTCGTCGGGATTAACCACATTGTATTTCGACTTCGACATCTTCTCAACGGCAGCGGTAGTGATGAACTTGCCATCAGCATTGCAGATTACCTCCACATCCTTGAACTCGGGAGTCCACTGGTGGAATTTCTCGACATCCATTTCCAGACCATTGACGAAGTTCACGTCCACATGAACGGGATCGCATTCGCCGTATTCTGCAGCGATGTCGGCGCTGACATACTTCTGGGTGCCCTTCAAACGAAGGGCGAAACGGCTGCTGCCTTGAATCATACCCTGGTTGATGAGCTTCTTGAAGGGTTCCTCGCTCTTCACTACGCCCCAGTCCTTGAGGAACTTGTTCCAGAAGCGGCTGTAGATGAGGTGACCTGTAGCGTGCTCTGAACCGCCGAGATAGAGATCTACATTGTCCCAGTACTCGTTGGCCTCATGACTGACGAGTGCTTCATCGTTGTGCGGGTCAGTATAACGGGTGTAGTAGGCCGACGAGCCTGCGAAACCTGGCATGGTGCAGAGTTCGAGCGGGAAGACGGTCTTGTTGTCGATCAAAGCCTTGTCCACAACCTTCTTGTTGGCCTCGTCCCAAGCCCAAACCTGAGCGTTGCCGAGCGGTGGCTCGCCTGTCGAGGTGGGCTTGAAGTTCTTCACCTCGGGCAGTTGGAGTGGCAGACACTCCTCTGGCAGTACGTAAGGCATACCGTCCTTGTAATAGATGGGGAAGGGCTCGCCCCAGTAGCGCTGGCGGCTGAAGATAGCGTCGCGCAGACGATAGTTGACCTTCACGCGTCCCAGGCCCTTGCGGGTGACGTACTCCTTCATAGCTTGGATGGAGTCCTTGACGCAGAGACCGTTGAGGCTGAGTTCGGCGTTCGACGAGTTCTTCATAATGCCTTCCTTGGCATCGAACGAACCCTCGTTAAGGTCATAGTCGCCTTCGATGAGCGGGATGATGGGGAGGTTGAAGTGCTTGGCAAAAGCCCAGTCGCGTGAGTCGTGGGCGGGAACAGCCATAATGGCACCTGTGCCGTAACCGGCAAGTACGTATTCGGCAATCCAGATCGGAATCTCATCGCCCGTAATTGGGTTGATGGCGTAGGCACCACTGAAGACGCCCGTCACCTCGTGTCCGGCCTGGCGCTCCAGCTCGGTCTTGTGCTTGCACTTGTCGAGGTAAGCCTCCACTTCGGCCTTGTGGTCGGACGTGGTTACCATCTGCACATATTCGCTTTCAGGAGCAAGCACCATGAAGGTTACACCGAACATGGTATCGGCGCGAGTGGTAAAGATGGTGAACTCGAGAGGCTTGCCGTCAGCGGTCAGAGTCTGTGGGTTGTCGTTGGGCACCACCTTGAACTGTGCCTCGGTACCTTCCGAACGTCCTATCCAGTTGCGCTGGGTCTCCTTCAAGGCATAGGTCCAGTCGATGGTCTCCAGGCCGTCGAGCAGACGCTGAGCATAAGCAGAGACGCGGAGGCACCACTGGCGCATGAGTTTCTGTTCGACGGGATAACCGCCACGTTCGCTCACGCCATTGACAACCTCGTCGTTGGCCAGCACGGTGCCGAGCATGGGACACCAGTTCACCATCGTCTCGCCCAGATAGGCGATACGATAGTTCATCAGGGTCTGCTGCTTCTCCACTTCGGTCTTGGCCTTCCAGGCTTCGGCAGTGAAGTCGAGCTCGACGGAGCAGGCGGCATTAACGCCCTTGCTGCCATTGGCCTCAAATCGAGCGACAAGGTCGGCGATGGGCTTAGCCTTCTGTGCGTCGTTGTCGTAATAGGCTTCGAACATCTGCGCAAAGGCCCACTGTGTCCACTTGTAGTAGCCAGGGTCGCAGGTGCGTACCTCGCGGCTCCAGTCGAAGCAGAAGCCGATACGGTCGAGTTGCTCGCGGTAACGGGCAATGTTCTTATCGGTGGTGATGGCAGGGTGCTGGCCAGTCTGGATGGCATATTGTTCGGCGGGCAGGCCATAGGCATCGTAGCCCATCGGGTGAAGAACGTTGAAGCCACAGAGGCGCTTGTAGCGTGAGAAGATGTCTGAAGCAATGTAGCCGAGTGGGTGGCCTACGTGAAGACCCGCTCCCGAAGGATAGGGGAACATGTCGAGCACGTAGTACTTGGGCTTCTTGTGGTCAATCTCGACCTTGTAGGTCTGATCCTTGACCCACTGAGCCTGCCAGCGCGGCTCGATTTCTCTAAAGTTGTATTCCATTTTTATGTAGAGTTAATAATTGTTCGAAGAGTTAAGAGGGGTTCGAAGTGGCCTGCAAATCCTTTAACAAAAGTTCCATCACAAGGAGGATGATGTGTTCGGCGATGCCGGCACGTATGAGTTTAGGTTTGTCGCGGAGTATTCCGTTATAGGCATACGCTGTGTCGTTCGCCTTCTTGTATCGTTCGACGGCAAGAGGGATGTCTTGGTCCTGAAGGGCTATATGCCCGCCCAGTATCCAATCGTCCATATCGGGCTCAGGACGGCTCAGCACCATACGGATGAATCGCTCGGCTCGTGTGTGGTCGCAGGTCAGGAAGAGGGCGTTGGCCAATTCGCGATGCACGCGCAGTTGCCCTTCCTTCTTGATGTCAGCCTTGTAGAGTATTTCGATGGCTTCATCTATGCGGTCCTGACTGGTGAGGCATCGTCCCAGGCGCATCAGCATCGTCGGGTCATCGGGGAAATGTTCGAGTGCCTCGTGGAGCACCTGTCCCTCTATCTCGTATTCCTGTGCTTCGTGATAAGCATCGGCCAGATGGCGAAGCGTCCACTTGTTGCCGGGGAAGAGGGTGTTGCACTTGATGAGCGTCTGCGTGGCCTTGCGTTTGTCGTAGCTGCTTTCGCCGTTCCACATAGCGTAGTAGAGTTTCTGCAGGGTCTCCTCGGTCACTTCATGTTTGAGCAGGGTGCTGTAAGTGATGCAGGCCTCGTCCCAACGTTCCTTGCGGAAAAGGAACTCGGCGGTCTTCTTCAACTGGTCAGGGTGGCTGATACCGTTGCAGAGCCATTTGTTCTGGCTCAAGTCGAGGTTGCGATCGAAGAGTGGATAACGCATCTCTTCGCCCTTGGGATGCATATTGCAGTAGCGGAAGAGGTCGTGCAGATAGTTGCGCATCACGTAGAGTGGACTTACCGGCAGAATGTCGTCGAAGACCAACCCTTTCTCTTGCAGTTTCTCGCTGATGTTGGCCATCAGGTCCTTGTTGTAGGCCTGCATGGTCATAAACGAACCGTACTTGTCGGTGTTGCATTGGGCAACGGAAGCCATCATCATCCTCGTCCACGGCAGTGCCTTGGGATTCTCGTCGAGCACGGCCTTGATGTCGGGTTGCGTAAGGCTGAAGGGTTCGAGCCAATGGTGACGTGTACCTTCTCCGCTGAAGAACTTGATTTTCTTGAGGTGGGAGAACATCGATAGGGTGGTGTCGATGCCTTCAGTGATGAACTCAAAGAATTCCCTGACGCGTTCCTGCTCGCTGAATTCATCCTCTTCGCCATCCTGGTTGATGATCTTGTGCAGTTTCTTGTCGAAGGAGAATGCCTCACGGCACTGCAAAAGGGCAATCTGTATGTCGAATAGCAAATCTGGCTGGCTCTCGCAGATGAACTGGTACTGTTCTCGCAGACGGGGCAGATGTTCGATGCGATGGGTATGGATGAGGGCGACAAAAACCAATGTGATCCACGCCTGCATCTGAAGTTGCACCGGCTGATCGTCGAGCGTATAGGTGTAGAGATCCTCCACCATGCGGGCATCAAAGTTTTGTGTCAGGTGCAGCGTGATGGCCGAAAGGAGGGTAGCACGCACATATTCGGGTATGCTGTCGTTGAGCATGGCCTTATGCAGCTCCTTGCGATCTGCCTTAGGTATATGTCTGCTTTCTGCCACTTGCTCGAAGATGCGGTTGAGGCAATGGTCATTTTCGGGTTCGGCCAGAAGTTGCTCGAGCAGTACGCTGACGGTTTCCTCGAAGGGTAACTCCACAGGTTGTTCGGCATCGTAAAGGCTTTCGGCCAGTTTCCAGGCACGCTCCATCAGGATGTCGTGCTGTTCCTGAAGTTTTGGGTCGTGAGTTCCTTTTGCCAAAAAGGAGAGCATGCGGTCGTAGTCCTTCTGTACCGTTTCGGCTTCTTCGCCAATGGAATAAAGACGTGGCTCCAAAACACAATACTTGCTGATCAACGTCAACGCGTTTTGCAGTTGTCCGTTCACCAGCCGCCGCACTACTTTTTCGTATGTCCTAGCCTGCTTGTCTTTGTCCGCCATTCTCGGTTTTTAGTAAAAAATGCAGTAGGCTGATAAGCCGGGTTCCGTCCCTGTCTTTCGACAGGTGTCTGCCATTGATCTGAGTTCGCCATTACTGACGCACTTTAGCAATCTACCCCCTGGCTTGGACGGGCCGCCCTTCATGGACACAGTATCGTTTCCGACACGTACCAACCACCAGTATACATGATCTTACAACCCATGGGACGTACAGCCACGCCTTGTTACCAAGTGTGCGGTGAGCTCTTACCTCGCCTTTTCACCCTTACCCCTTGCGGGGCGGTTATTTTCTGTTACGTTAACCTAAACGTCGCCGCCTACCGGCTGTTAACCGGCATGGAGCCCTGTGTAGCCCGGACTTTCCTCTCGCGTGGAGCGAGCGACAGACAGGCCTACTGCGGGCGCAAAGATACGCAAAATTATTTAAAATGAATGTAAACGGAAATCAAAATTTTAATTCTTTGCCCCTTTTTTAATAGAAAATGTTAAAATTTCGTCCCATTTTAACTTAATTAGCTTAAACTTGTGTATCTTTGCATCGTCAAATAAGACGAAAAACAAGAAATCAACAATTAAAAATTCAAAAATAGTTATGAAAACAAGTAGTGTATTAAAGCTCTTAGGAGCAATGGTTGTAGTGAGTGGTGTGACTGCTGTAGCCACATTTAAGGTAATGGAGGGCAGGATGGTAAATACCCTTGCCCAGCAGGATAGTTCGATATCACTAACACCTACTGGCTTTTTCACCACCTCCACGGGTTCGGTGACCGATAATGACTTCACGCGTGCAGCCGAGAAGACGGTGAATGCCGTGGTGGGCATCACCAACAAACAGGTACGTCAGACTCAGTCGTTCGGTGGTATGAACGATCCTTTCTTCGACTTCTTCTTCGGTCAGCGTGGCCAGCGTCAGGAGGAGCCACAGTCGAGCGATCCTATGCCCGTTGGCGCCGGTTCGGGTGTCATTATCTCGAGCGATGGATACATCGTCACCAACAATCACGTGATTGAAAAGGCTGACGAACTCACCGTCACCCTCAACGATCGTCGTCAGTTCACCGCAACTCTTGTGGGCACTGATCCTACCACAGACATCGCTTTGCTCAAGATTGATGCCAAGGACCTTCCCACCATCCCTATTGGACAGAGTGATGCGCTGAAGATTGGCGAATGGGTACTTGCCGTGGGCAATCCATTCAACCTCACCAGCACAGTCACCGCAGGTATCGTCAGCGCCAAGGCACGTAGCATCAGTGTAGGCAGCAGCAAACTCGGTATCGAAAGTTTCATCCAGACCGATGCAGCCGTCAATCCCGGTAACTCGGGTGGCGCCCTCGTCAATACGGCCGGTGAACTTGTGGGCATCAATACCGCAATCTATTCGCAGACCGGCAACTATGCAGGTTATTCCTTCGCAGTGCCTTCGAGCATTGTGAGCAAGGTTGTAACCGACTTGAAGCAGTACGGCACCGTTCAGCGTGCACTGCTCGGTATCATCGGTGGTGATGTCAATGCCGACGTGGTTGAGCAGAAGGATCTGAAGGTCAACGAGGGCGTTTATGTCGATCAGGTATCCGAAGATGGAGGCGCTGCAGAGGCAGGCATCAAGCCAGGTGACGTCATCACTTCAGTCAACGGAACCACCATCAATACCATGGCTCAACTCCAAGGCGAAATTGCCCGCTATCGTCCAGGCGATAAGGTTAAGGTTGTGGTCGATCGTAAGGGTGAAAAGAAGAACTTCACCGTCACGCTCAAGAACACCAAGGGCAACACCGACGTGATCCAGACAAAGGGTATTGACAAACTGGGTGCCACATTCAAGAATCTCTCTGCCGAGGAACTCATCCGCTATGGCGTTCGTACAGGCGTACAGATTGATAAGCTTGAGACCAACGGACTCTTCTATCGTGCAGGTCTTCGCGAGAAGATGGTCATCATCAAGATCAATGACCAGGCCGTGAAGAGCGACAAGGACATCGAGAACATCTTCAACCAGCTTACCACCAAGCGTTCTGCCGATCAGGATCCTGTGATGTTCATCGCCGCAGTTACTGCTCAAGGCCGTGTGGGTTACTTCGCTGTAGATCTTTCTAAGTAAGGTGATTTTTCTTCAATAGTTAGGGGCGTATCACGATTGCGTGATGCGCCCCTAAATTTTATCTAGATGTACTAGATATTCTAGATGTACTAGATTCTCTATTTGTCACTCATACTTCTTGCGATAAGCCTGTCGGCAAGCGCCAAAGTTGAAGAAGACGCCTCTCACGTCCTCGGCATTCGGCTGGACCCTAAGATATTCCACGTTGTCGTTGCAAAGCGAGTCGGATTCGATTTGCAGACCCAGACGGTTCAGCACTTCGTATTCATGCTCGAGATTGATGACGTGGATGGCATCATCAACATCTGTACCATCACCGCTCGACACGATGGCATCGAGTAGTGCATCCTGCTTGTTGTTCCACAGCGAGTGGCTCACCGTGTCTTTCAACTGAAGGTACGAGAATGCGAGTGTGGAGATGGCAAGCAGGTCGAATGGATCGTCCTCCAGTGCCGATTGCGCCACTTTGATGGCCTCGGTGCAGGTCGACTTGCTTCCATTGGTGTTGACCAGTTCGCGGCGTATCTCGAAGAGTTTCTCCCTTTCTTTCTGATAGGGCACGAAGTCCTCTTGGAGCGTATAGCCATAGTAGAGGCAACGATATTGCTCGAGGGTGAGCGTGGTATCGTTTTCCAAGTATCTCCGCATGAGCTGTGGATAGTAGTTCGGGCTCTTGCTGTTCTGTATCGATGTGCGGATCTCACGATAGTTGGGCGCGACGACTTCCTGTGCCGTCATATGCCCTGCCAGCATGGTCAGCGCAATCGATGCAATGCCTATCTTATTTGAAATATTCATCATTATATTATTTCTTCTCACGATTCGGTATTAAGTTATATCGGAATTACGTGATAACGGTATTTCGATATTCCGAAAAAAACGAACCCTTCGAACCTTTCTTAACCCCTCTTGACCTTTCTAAACCTTTTAAAATGGAGCTTCCCCTGGTTCGGGTGCGCCGAAGCCGCCCGAAGGAGCTTCGAAACCATTAGGCTGTTGTGACATGTCGGGACGTGGTTCGTTGTCCATGCGGGACGTCAGTTCGTGGTCACCGCTCCAAGGGGTGAGGGTGGGGGTGAGGCTCGAGTCCTCGTCAAGGTTCTGGAAACGAACGAACTCGCCACGGAACCTCAGGCGGACGTCGCCTACTGAACCGCTACGATGCTTGGCGATGATGATTTCGGCCAGGCCGCGCAGGTCGTTGCCCTTTTCGTCCTCGAAGATCTTGTAGTATTCGGGGCGATGGATGAAGCACACCATATCGGCATCCTGTTCGATGGCACCCGACTCGCGGAGGTCAGCCAGTTGTGGACGCTTGCCTTCGCCTTGGCGAGTCTCGACACCACGGTTCAACTGCGACAGTGCGATGATCGGGATGTCGAGTTCCTTGGCCAATCCTTTCAGCGAACGCGAAATGGTCGAAACTTCCTGTTCGCGCGAACCGAACTGCATGCCGGCGGCCGTCATCAGCTGCAGGTAGTCGATCATAATGATCTTCACGCCATGTTCGCGCACCAGTCGGCGGGCTTTCGTACGAAGTTCGAATACCGACAGACCCGGGGTGTCGTCCACATAGATGGGGGCACCTTGCAGTTGGGTGATGCGAGTGGTCAGTTTGGTCCACTCATCGTTGGTCAGCCTACCGCTCTTCACCTTCTCGCCCGAGATTTCACAGACGTTCTGCAGCAATCGGTTCACGAGCTGAAGGTTACTCATTTCCAGACTGAACATACCGACGGGGATGTTGTAGTTCACCGCCATGTTCTTCACCATCGAAAGCACCAGCGCCGTCTTGCCCATGGCAGGACGTGCGGCGATGATTACCAGGTCGGTGTTCTGCCAGCCTGAGGTCATCTTGTCCAGGTCGTGGAAACCAGAAGGCAGACCCGAAAGACCGTCTTCGCGATTCGAAGCCTGCTCGATTTTTTTCAGCGCATCCTGAATCACAGGGTCAATCTGGATGACGTCCTTCTTGATGTTGTGTTGCGAGAGTTGGAACAGCTCACCTTCGGCACTTTGCATCAAGGCGTCGATGTCGGTCGTCTCGTCGAACGCTGCCGACTCGAGCTTGCCTGCATAGTTGATCAGTTGGCGTGCCAGCGACTTCTGGGCGATGATTTTCGCATGATACTCGATGTTGGCCGCCGAGCCAACCTTGCCCGTCAGAGTGGCGATGTAGTAGGCACCGCCCACCTCTTCGATCACACCATTGCGTTGCAGACGGTTGGTCACCGTCAGCATGTCGATAGGTTCCTGGTTGAATGCCAGTTCCTGGATGGCCGCAAAGATCAGCTGGTGCTTGTGGTCGTAGAACGATTCGGGCTTCAGCAGGTCGGAGATTACCGAGTAGGCGTCCTTTTCGAGCATAAGGGCACCCAGCACAGCCTCTTCCACCTCGGTGGCTTGAGGCTGCACCTTGCCCAAAGCAGGTTGCTGGGGCGATTGTGTACGGGTATTGCGACGGTTAGCCGGCGCACTTCCGTTTGAACTAAAATTGTTGTTTGTAGGCATGTCGCATTAGAGGCCGGCCAGGAGTCCCTTCTTGCGGCGACGCATCTCGTTCTGGTTGGCCAGGTCTTCGTCGATGAGGATACGGCCGCAGTATTCGCAGGTGATAATCTTTTTACGGAGTTTCACATCAATCTGACGCTGTGGGGTCACCTTGTTGAAGCAACCCGAGCACGATTCGCGCTCGATGGGAACGATAGCCAGGCCGTTGTGTGCCTTGCGGTGGATGCGCTGGAACGTTGTCATCAGGCTCTTATCGGTCATCGAGTTCTCGATCTTCTTAGCCTTCTCGCGCATTACTTCCTCCTCGTTGCGGGTCTCGGCGATGATCTCGTCTAACTCGCCCTTCTTGGTCTCAAGGTCGCCACGGCGCTCCTCCACTTCCTTGCGGCAATTGGCCTCTCTCTCTTCGAACAAGGCAATCTGGTCAAGGTTTTCGCGGATGCGCTTGTTGGCCAGTTCGATTTCCAGACCCTGATACTCGATCTCCTTGGTCAGGAACTCATACTGCTTGTTGTTCTGTACATCATCCTGCTGATGGGTGTACTGCTCAATCAGCTCTTCGGCCTGGGTGATCTTCTCCTGCATATCCTGGATCTTGTGATGGCAGGCCTCGATGTCCTCGTGGAACTTGGCAATGCGGGCGTTGAGTTCTTCCACCTCGCGTTCCATATCCTCCACTTCCTGTGGCAGTTCACCACGAAGACCCTTGATACGGTCGATTTCCGAAACGTAAAGCTGCAGCTTGTAAAGGTTAGCCAGCTTCTCTTCTACACTGAATTCTTTTTCAATCTTTGGCATAATAATATAAAAATAACAATTAACAATTAATAATTAACAATTTTGTTTTGGGACACAAAAAAGCCATATACCCGTCGCTTTTGGTCTAAACCATTGGTCATGACGTGATTTTGTCATAACCCCTGGTCACCATTCCCATTCGGCCGAGTAGATCAGGCCGCGTGAGCGGACGTTTATATAGCATCTTTTGTCTTTTAGCGGTTGCAAAGATAGGACAAAAATGCCAAAAAAACAAATTTTTTGGTCGTTTTATCAATTTTTTTTGCAAATAAGGAATAATTGTTATAATTTTGCATTTGTATTTAACAATTGACAAATATCAAATTACAATTGGGGCTTCCCCACTATTCATCAATCAAGAACTCAAAATTCATAACTAAAACCAATAAAATTATGAAAAAACTGATTCTTTCGGCCATCGTCTTGTCGATGGCGGCAACAAGTGTAATGGCAGAAGATGCTGCCGAAGATGCCAACAAGCACTGGACCAAGTCGGGCAATGCCAGTCTGCAGTTCACCCAGGGCTACATTTCGAAGAACTGGTACAAGGGTGGCGTGTCGAGTTTCGCTCTGCTCGGTACTGCTGATTACACATTCAACTACAAGTATGAGAAGTTCGCTTGGGACAACGCTATCGAAGCCAAACTCGGTTTTGTGAACGCAAGCAGTCAGTATCGCACGTTCATCACCAATAACGATATTCTCAAGTGGACCACCAAACTTGGTTATCAGGCTACTGAGCATTGGTACTATACCGTGCAAGGTATTGCTCAGACACAGTTCTGCACAGGCTGGCAGGAGGTAGACAATGATGTGGTCGAGATTTCGAAGTTCCTCAACCCTGGAACCATCAACCTTTCTGTCGGTATGGACTGGAAGAAGGAGACCGAGAAGATCAAGGCTTCGCTCTATATGTCGCCCTTTGGCTACAACCTCAAGTTCGTCAGCGATCCCCGTCGTGCATACGATTCAGACGGCGTTTGGCATAAGGGTCGCATCGATGGCACCCAGTTTGGTCTGCATCCTGGTGACTTCAACCTTTATGACTTCGGTGTGGGTGCCAAGGCTACCCTCGAGTACAAGGTCTGCAAGTATCTGACCTGGACCAGCCAGGCTACCTACTATTCTCCTCTTTGGGACTGCGGCAAGTACAAGAACAACGTTTATACCGAGGTCGATTGGGAGAACACCTTCGATATGCCTCTCAACAAGTATTTCTCGACCAAGCTTTACACGCACCTTCGTTTCGACGACGCTGTAGCTCCTGAGAAAAAGGGTGAGGGCTGGGGTTACTTCCAGTTCACCGAGCTCCTCAGCTTTGGTCTTTCATACAAGTGGTAATGAAACTTAATGACATCGCCTGCGCCATCGAGGCCTTTGCGCCTCGTGAACTGCAGGAATCGTATGACAACGCTGGCCTCCAATGCGGTGATCCCCGCATGGAGGTCAGTCGCGTCCTTACCTGTCTCGACATCACCGAAGATGTAATCGAGGAGGCACATCAACGCGAGTGTCAGATGGTGGTGAGCCATCATCCCCTTCTCTTCCATGGGCTGAAGGTCGTCAACCCTGAGAGCGACTACGTTAGCCGCATCCTCATGGCAGCCATTCGTCAGGGTATTGGCATCTACAGTGCCCACACCAACCTCGATAAGGCCGAAGGTGGCATCAACCATCGTCTGGCTACGTTGCTCCAACTCGCCGATGTACGTCCGATGTCGGAGTGTGGCGTTATTGGAAAGCTGCCTCACTCCATGTCTGCACAAGAGCTGCTTTTATATCTTCGGTCAAAACTCTCGGCCGGGATTGCTGATGCCACCTCATCCTGTATTTTGCGTTATAATCGCGAAGCCGCTTGTCTTCGTCCAGACGCTTCTCCAATCAACTGTCTCGCCCTTTGCGGAGGCTCCGGCAGCGACTTCATCGCTGAAGCCGAGTCATTGGGTGCCGATGCTTACCTCACGGGAGAAATGCACTATCACAGTTGGTTTGGCCATCCCAATATCCTCCTCATCGAGGCCGGTCATTTCGAAACCGAACAGATTGCTCCCGCCCTGCTGGCCGATATCATCACGCAGGCTTGTCCGGACGTGGAATGTCTCACGGCCAATTGTCACCATAGCCCGACACTGTTTGTTTGATGGGCATTGAAGGTAATCTAACGGATATCTCCGAAGACGATTAGTTGTTCAACATGTCAGAAATCCTGACAAGTTCGGCTGAGGTCCAACTTTTGTCTCCCCCTAAAACACTTGACTATTCCCACATTGAAACATCGAGAATCGGTCTTTTTTTGCTTTATCCACTGAAACCTAAGGCGCGGCATCATAAGGTGCTGCGCCTTAGGTTTATGTTGTACTATATGTATACAAGTAGTTCAATATTGTCCCGAGATGGTATCAAGTGTACACGGGCAGTACAATCTTGCGATGGGGATTGTCCTAAGTGTTCACAAGTAGTGCAATATTGCAACGAGATTGTATCAAGTGTTCACAAGTAGTGCAATATTGTGGTGAGATGGTACTATTTGTCCGCAACTAGTATCGTCAACGTCATAGAGCATTAAGTTGCGCGACACGAGGCTTGCTCCAACGGAAATGTCACTCTGACGGCCGACACGATGCTTTCTCCTGCGGAAAATAACACTTTGACGGCCGATATGATGCTTTCTTCTACGGGAGATAGTACTCTGACGGGCGACGTGATGCTTTCTTCTACGGGAAATAGCACTCTGACGGCCGACAGGATGCTTTCTTCTATGGGAAATAGTACTCTGACGGCCGACACGATGCTTTCTTCTACGGGAGATAGTACTCTGACGGGCGACGTGATGCTTTCTTCTACGGGAAATAGCACTCTGACGGCCGACAGGATGCTTTCTTCTATGGGAAATAGTACTCTGACGGCCGACGTGATGCTTGCTTCTACGGGAAATAGCACTCTGACGGGCGACATAATGCTTGCTACAATAACGGCATAACCATTCTTAGCCAAGATTGGTCATGCCGTGATTTGAAATGGGTCATTCCTTGTTCGGAATGATTTTTAGAAAAGATGTATGACAAATTAGCGTGTTTTAAAGCAATTTCAGCGTATCGCCCTCGACATCCACGCGTGCTGTGCCGCCTTTCTTGAGGCTGCCGAAGAGAATCTCGCGCATCAGCATGGGATTGAGCAACTGGTTGATCTGTCGATCCATCTCGCGTGCACCCATCTCGCGGGTATAACCTTTTTGAAGCAGCAGGTCATGTGCTGCAGGGGTGAGTTCGAGGGTGACATTTCGAGCGGCGAGGCGCTGGCTGAGCTGGCGCAACTTCTTGTCGAGAATCATTCCGGCCATGGAGTGATCCATATCGTTGAAGACCACGGTGCCCGAGAGTCGGTTGAGGAATTCGGGCTTGAACGTCTTCTTGACCGAGCCGAGCATGGCCTGGCCTGCTGAGACTGTACTACCGAAGCCGATGTTGGCACGGTGGGCATACTGTGCGCCGGCGTTGGAGGTCATCACGAGGATGACGTGGCGGAAGTCGGCTTTCTGGCCCTTATTGTCGGTAAGGCGGGCATAGTCCATCACCTGGAGCAGGATGTTGTAGATGTCGCTGTGTGCCTTCTCAATCTCGTCAAGGAGTAGCACGCAGTTGGGCGTCTTGCGAATAGCATCGGTGAGCAGTCCGCCATCCTCATAGCCTACATATCCAGCAGGCGAGCCGATGAGTTTGGCCACGGTGTGCTTCTCGGTATATTCCGACATGTCGAAGCGCACAAGCTGGATGCCCAACTCCTGGGCGAGCACACGGCATACCTCGGTCTTGCCCACACCCGTGGGACCCACGAAGAGGAGCGAGGCAATGGGCTTCTGGTCGTCGAGCAGACCTGCCTTGCCCATCTGTACGGCTTCGACAACTTGACGCACGGCATGGTCTTGTCCGTAGATCTGTGCGGTGATGCGCTCGTAGAGCGTTTCGAGGTTCTGGCTGTCCTCCTCGTGCAGCGACTTGGGATCGATCTTGCAGACGCGAGCCAGCACATCGTTGATGAGGTCGCGATCGACCCATTGTGTCTTCTGCGCCACCATCTTACCTTTGAGTTTGCGCATCAAAGGATGCAGTTCGCGGTAGGCGCCAGCTTCGTCGATGAGGTCGATGGCCTTGTCGGGCAAGAAACGGTCGCTGATGTGCTTGGCCGAAGCCTCCACGGCATAGCGCAGCACACCCTTGGCATACTTCACGCCATGGAACTCCTCGTACTTGGCTTGCAAACCTTCGAGGATGCGGATGGTCTCTTCAACAGAAGGCTCAGGGATGTCGATCTGCTGGAAGCGACGCACCATACCCTTACTCTTCTGGAAGTAGCGGTTGTACTCCTGATAGGTGGTGGAGCCGATGAAGCGGATTTGTCCGCCTTCGAGGTAGGGCTTGAGCATATTGGAACCGTCGAGCGAGCCATCACCAGCCGAGCCTGAGCCAACAAGGGTGTGAATCTCGTCGATATAGACGATGGCATTGCCTTCGGCGATGACGCCTTCCATCACGGCCTTGATGCGCTTCTCGAAGTCGCCGCGATAGGTCGTTCCAGCCACCATCGAGCCCATATCCATCTGGTAGATAGTGGCTCCCCGCAGACGCTCGGGCACATCTCCGCGCTCAATGCGTTCGGCCAAGCCATAGACGAGTGCAGTCTTTCCGACACCAGGTTCTCCCACATGCAGCGGGTTGTTCTTCTCACGTCGGCAGAGCACCTGGATGGTGCGATCAAGTTCTGCCTCACGTCCGATGAGTGGATTGTGCTGGTCGAGTTGATCGTTGATGCAGGTGACGAGGTTGCGCCACCTTACGTCACGGTCAGGATCTCGTTCTGTGTCGAAGTCGGTCGGGATATCGTCGAAGTCATCGTCGTAGCGTTCGCTTTGGGGCGAAGCATGTAGCGGCAACGTTTCCCCATTCATGGCCATGACCACACAATTGAGGAACTCCCCCGGATCGTCGGTGAAGGAATGGACAATATCATAAAGTGCTTGCGAGTCTTCGAGGTGCATGATGGCATTGAGAGCATGGGGGATATCCACCTCGTCGTGCCCAGAACTGGCTGCCATCTGTTCGCTGATGGCGATGACTTGTATAAGTTGGGCTGAGGCAAGTAGCTCGTAGTCGCCAACGTCTTCGGGCACCTCGTTGGAACTCTCGTTCATTGCACATTCCAAATTGTTGCAAAAGACTTCCTTGTCGTACTGATAACTGCGGAATATGGCTTCAAATTCGGGTTGCTTGACGATGCCAAACAATAAATGTTCGGGCGTCACGAACTCGTGGCGGTTGCTCCATGCATATTTGAATGCTATTTCGTAGGCTTTGTTCAGCCGTTCTGTTCTGTTCATCTTGTTTTTTCTCCTCTATGATTCCAATTGTTAATTGTAAATTATTAATTGTTAATTGTTAATTTAAAAAGGGATATCCCTTTCCTCGGGTTCCCAAGTGAGTTTGAAAGGGAAGCCTTTGTCGCGTGCCATGCGCATAGCCTTCTGACTCTTACTTACGGCGATATCGAGAGTATAGAGACCGACAGTGGCCTTGCCTTCCTTATGTACTTTGAGCATGAGCAGGTTCGCCTCTTCTTCGGGCTTGAAGAAGACCTTGCGGAGCACTTCGACGACAAACTCCATGGTGGTGAAGTCATCGTTGTGCATGATGACGCGGTACATGCGGGGTAGATCGTGCGAGAGACGAGTGCGCTCACGGACGTCGGATTGTTGTTTTGCCATTTCAGAGGGGTTTCAAAAAGTTTCGACGAATGTTGCGGGTGCCGTTGCCGAACTGTACAGTGTAGGAGCCGCGTGCTTCATTGTATTCCTGGATGATGCCTTCGCCCAAGACGTCGTGCTTGACGCGAGTGCCAGGGGCAAGGATGTCGCTGCCCGAGGGAGCGATGCTTCCATCGGCAGTGGTTCCACCTTGGCTGAAATCGAGACCCAGCGAGCGAACCATCTTGGATGACTCCTGCCAGAGCAATTCGTCCATATCGCCTTCGGTGACGAAGAGACTGCGCTTGATTTCGCGCAGGAATCGGCTGGGATACTTCGAGAGGCGTGCTGCTGCGCTGAACCCTTCGCTTTCGGTGAGGAAGAGTTCTCGTTCGGCGCGTGTCACCGCCACGTACATCAGCCTTCGTTCCTCTTCCTCGCCGTCGCCCTTGCGTTCGCGCAACGTCTTCATACTGGGGAAGATGCCTTCGCTCAGTCCTGTGACGAATACGTAGGGGAACTCGAGGCCCTTGGCCTGGTGGATGGTCATAAGGCGCACTTTCGGCCTTGCCTTCTTGGCCTGGGCGTCTGCGGTTTGATCTTTGCCCTTGGCAGCTGACTTGCCTTGCTTCATCTCGTCCAAGTCCATATTGGTGTAGAGGGCGATTTCCTGAAGGTAACTGCTGATGGAGAGCACTTCGTCCTGCTGATGTGCCTCCTCGTAGGTCTGCACACTTTGGAGCAGTTCGGTGAGGTTCTCGAGACGATCGGTGTCGTCATCCTCACGCAGCAGTTTCTTGTACCCGCTTTCTTCGAGCACCATGTCGAGCACATCGCTGATGACGTGGTCGCGGCGCTGCGTGCTGACCACGGTGCCGTGCTGGTCGAGGAGTATGGGCAGTTTCATACGTTCTTCGACGAGCTGGCGGCAGCGTTCGATGAGGTCGATGAACGCAATCATCGTCTCCTTGTAGAGTTCGCGGGCGCTGATGTGACGCTTCAAAGCCTCGTAGAGCGTCGTGCCATCCTGGTCGGCAAAAGCCTTGAGGCGGCTCAGATATGCCTTGCCCACCTTGCGGCTGGGCACGTTGCAGATGCGCAGGAAGGAGAGGTCATCGCCCTGGTCGATGAGGCGCAGGTAGGAGAGGGCATCCTTGATCTCGGCGCGGTCGAAGAAGCGAACGCTGCCCCAGATGACGTAGTCGATGCCAGCGTGGACAAGTGCCTGTTCGATGCCTCGGCTCAGGTAACTTGCGCGATAGAGGATGGCGAAGTCGCTGAGGGTGGGTTGCGGTTGGCGTTCGGAGCCAAGCTTGGCTCCGACATCAACAGAGGAGGAACCAACAGGGGAGGCATCGTCCATATTGGGGCAAAGGGAGCGGATCTTGCCGACAATCCAGCGGGCTTCCTCCTCGTCGCTGCGCCCGTGGAAGTGGGTTACCTTGGTGCCGCCGTCGCGGGTGGTGAAGAGGTTCTTGGGGACGCGGTTGCGATTGCGGCTGATGACCGAATTGGCAACGTTGAGGATGGGGGAGGTGGAGCGATAGTTCTGGTCGAGGACGATGGTCTTGTCGTTCTGGAACTCGATGAACATCTTGGGTCGAGCTCCACGCCACTCGTAGATGGCTTGGTCGGGGTCGCCCACGATGAAGAGGTTGTGGTGGATGCCCTGCAAAGTTTCGACGATGGTCCAGTCGCTCTTGTTGCAGTCCTGTGCCTCGTCGAGCATGATGTACTCCATCTCGTTCTGCCAGTATTGGCATGCATCGGGGAAACGCTTGAGGATATGGATGGTGAAGAAGATGAGGTCCTGGAAGTCAAGACCCAGTGTTTTCTTCTGCAATTGCAGGTAACGTGCAAAAGCCATCTCGGTAGCCTGCTCGGGTTCGAGCGCTGATGGGTCGAAATGCTCGCTGAGCCCTTCGGTGAGCATCATGCGGTCGATATAGTTTGGCTGTTGCAGGAAGAGCGCCACCTTGCGGTTGGCGGCAGCGTCGAGGAACTGTCCGACAGTTTCGACGGTGCGGTTCAATCCCAGTTCTTCCATTACTTGCTTGGCGAGTTGCTTCTGGTCATCTTCGTCGAGGATAGTGAACGACTTGGGATAACCGAGGCGATGTATTTCCTGACGCAGAAATTTGACGCAGAAGCCATGGATGGTGCAGACGAAGTCGTTGTAGTCGCCGCTGCCCACCAGCTTGTGGATGCGCTGACGCATCTCCTGTGCAGCCTTGTTGGTGAAGGTGAGGCAGAGGATGTTGGCAGGATCGACACCCACCACGTTGACCAGATAGGCATAACGGCAGGTGAGCGCCTTGGTCTTGCCTGACCCCGCTCCGGCCACCACGCGGATTCTGCCCTCGGTGGCCTCTACTGCTTCGCGCTGCCTGCTGTTGAGGCTGCTGATATAGTCGTCCATTGTATTTACGTTGGAGTTTTCGGAGTTCTCGGATTATTCGGATTACTCGGAGTTCTCGGATTATTCAGATTGGGTGGACTTCTTATCCCAGGATTCCTTCTTGACAAGCCATTCCTCGTAAGTACGCTTCCAGCGGTTGTGGGTCCACAGCCAGTATTGGGGCGCTTCGAGGATGTTCTTTTCAAGGAGACGCGTGTAGAGTTCGGTAATCTCGAATTCCTGCGTCTGCTTGCAGTCGCGCGCCATAGGCACGAAACGCACGTTCCAATAGCCGCGACGAGGTCGGGTGACGTGGAGGTAGTAGGCATCCATGTCGAACTGGCGTGTGAGTCGTTCGGAACCCGTGAAGATGGGCGTCTTGGGATGGTTAAGGAAGTTCGTCCAATAGTGTATGTTGCGCCAATGGGGCACTTGGTCGGCGATAAAACCTACGAGGACAGGCCTGCCCTGCTGACGATAGCGGACAAAGTGACGCACCGACTGCTCGACGGGGATGTTGATGTCACCCATACGCTGTCGGATATATCCCATAAGTCGGTCCATCGCGGGGTTTTCAAGCGGATGGTAAAGTTGTGTGCATTGACCTATCTTCGGGTCGATCCAAAGTTGCATGGAACTGATCCACTCCCAGTTGCCGTAGTGGCCAAGATAGACAGCGCAGTTCTTGCCGCGCTGACATGAGTCGATAACGGGCTCGATGTTCTCGAAGTTCATGCGACAGCGCATCTCTTCACGGCTGATGGAGATGAACTTGATGGCTTCGACTAATAGGTCGCAGAAGTAGTGATAGAAATCCCTCTCCACCTTGCGGAGTTCGCCTTCTGTCTTGTCGGGAAAACTGTCCGTCAGGTTACGACGCACCACCTTTCGACGATAACGTACTACGCGATATATTAAAAGGTAGAGAACATCGGACCAGAAGTAATGCCACCACATCGGGAGCAGTGACACGGCATAGCCTGGCACGAGGATGATGTAGTAGAGCGCCCGGTAGAAGATGTTGTCTTGCTTTTTTGCCATTGGAAAAAAATTGTCGGAGTGGTAGGAATATTCGGAGTGCTCAGAGTACTCGGATTACTCCGATGTGGGTTGAGGTTTCTTTATTACCAGACTATCATTTACCATGCGCTGCATATAGCTTTGGATGATGGCCTTGGTGCGTTTGAGGCGGGCTTCGAGGATGGTTTGAGCTGCTGGATCGTCCTTGAGGTCGTGGGTCTGATACCAGTCACCCAGAATGTCAAAGAGGGCACGGGGTTGCTCGCCGTCGAACTGGAGGAGATAGCCATCCTCGACATACTGGTAGATACCTCCTGCATAGTTGATGGCCCAGGTGAGGTTGTCGGGCGTGGTGAGCAGATCGCATCCGAAGGCGACGTAGGGCTCATCGTAATGAAGGGCCGAGAGGACAGTGGGCATCACGTCGATTTGCTGGGCGATGGCATGACGACGCTGTGGAGCAACGAGTGTGCCCGTGGGGTCGAAGAGGATGAAGGGCGAGCCAAAGTATCCGAGGTCGGTCTGGTAAAAGGCTTGGTCGGTGAGGTTGGTGTGGTCGCCTGCGATGACGAATAGGGTGCGTTCGTACCAGGGCTCAGTGCTGACGCGTTCGAAGAAACGGCGCAACGAATGGTCAAGGTAACGGATGCACTTATGCATGGCGATGCCTTCTTCGGGGAAAGTGTCACGGTATTGCTCGGGGATGGCAAACGGGTGATGCGATGAGGCTGTGAAGACGGTGGTCATGAACGGTTCGCGCATCTCGGACATCTTCTTGCCATAGAACTGCAGGAACGGCTCGTCCCAGATGGCCCAGGTGCCGTCGAAATCGTCTTCGCCTCCGAAAGCTGGATCGGCATCATACTCGGTACGACCATAGTAGGAGTCGAAACCAGTGGCACGACTGAACGCCTGGAAGCCCATCGAGCCGTTTTGTGCACCATGGAAGAAGGCTGTCTCGTAGCCTTTGCCGCCAAGGCAGCGTGCCAAGCCACCCACTTCGTTGAGCGAAGCGGAAGTAAGGAAGAAGGGTTCGACGAACATCGGTATACCACTGAGAATGGAGGGCATAGCATCGATGGATTTGCGCCCGTTGGAGAATGACCAGTCGGTGGTGAAAGCGTGGCGGCAGATCTGGTCGATGAAGGGCGTATATCCCTGGTAATCGTCACCGCATTGACCGAGGTCGTTGAGCGCGCCGATGTATTCGCGGCCAAGACTCTCGACGATGATGACGACCACATTGCGCGGGACGAAGGATGTAGTGTCGGCGGGATAATGCTCGGGGGTGAAGATGGCATCGAGTTCTTCCTGCGTTGCGAAATATCCGGGATCGACAAACGTTTTCTTACCCAACGTGCGAATGATCGAGAAAGGCGTGTTGAGCACGATGGCGGCATCGGCCGGACGGCTGACGTACTGATTGGCGTTGGAGATGGTAATGGGTCGCACGGCTGTGGTGAAGCCTCCGCGCATACCGGCCACGGTGAGTCCCACCATGACGAGCAATGCAGCAGTGAGGGTGGGGTAGTAGTTGCGGAGCCGAATAGGCTTGGCTTCATCCTCTTCGCGGCAGGGCAGGACGTACAGTTTATACATTGCCCAAATGAGTACGACGAACAGCAGAACGAGATACCAACTATGTAAAATCTCTGTGCCCACGATATCCCCTAGATTGCTTTCGTTGGAGAATTCGCTAAAGACAGTGGCTGTGGTACGACGTCCCGTGAAAGGGAAATAGACTGCATCGGCAAGATTGGCAATGATGCCGATGCCATTGAATACCAGATAGACGATGCGTACCACGCGATGATAGCGTGCATGCTCCTTCAGGTGGATGGGCAAGAGCATCAGTAGCAGATAGAGCGCATTGAGATAGAGCAAGGCTGAGGTGTCGAACAACAGCGATCCGGCCAGCAGGTCGCTCCACGAATTCTGGAACAAACCATCGTGGAAGGCGGTCCAGTTAAGGGCAACATATACGACGCGGCAGATCATGAATGCCACGTAGGCCATCAACATGTTAAGAAGATAGGCTACGATGACCTCTGGGGCCGAACGTCGGAGAGAATCTATAGGTTTCAAAGTAGTTAATTGTTTGAGGGTAACTTTCGAATATCGGGTGCAAAGTTAGTCTTTATTTTGCAAAATGCCAAATGAATTGCACATTATTTCAAAATTATTCAAAGATAATTCATTTTTGCACGTCCAAGTTTTGCGGTTTTCTTTTCTTTTGTTAACTTTGCGGCGTTTTTTCAACATTCGAAAACGATAGGGGATGTTGGGTTATAAATAAAAAGGTATTATGCGAAAGTTAATGATCATATTTGCCTCGGTGGTGGGCTTTTTCCTTGTCGGAACCATCATCTTTATGGTGTTCCACTACGGGGTATATGGACAATATGGTATAGGCGATTGGCTGCAGGTGCTCATCCACAGCGTGCCACAGGATCTCACAGTGGCTGGATATGTCGTGGCTGTCCCCCTGATTGTGAAACTGTTTCACCTATGGCTGCCGGGCAACTGGTATCGTCATCTGATGTATTGGGTGCTGGGTATCCTGTTCTTCGTCGTCCTTTTCTTGTGGCTCACCGACTTGGTGCTGTTTGGTTATTGGGGATTCCGACTCGATGCTACACCACTCATCTATCTGCTCGACAATCCTGCTGAGGCATTGGCTTCAGCTCCCTGGTGGATGTACGTATTGGGCATCGGAGGTATCCTCCTGATACTTTATGTCGTCGAATGGTTGCTGCATAAACTGATGCCGTCACCTCAGCGCAGTCATAGCCACTTGTGGCGTGAGGCATGCTCCAATCGTCCAGAACCGCTTCGAAGACGAATCATTCACACGCTGCAGGGTTTGCTGTTTGCGGGAATCGTTTTTCTCTGCATCCGCGGAGGAGTGAGCGAAAGCACGATGAATGTGGGCAGGGCATATTTCTCGACCGAGATGAATCTTAACCAGGCGGCTGTCAATCCCGTCTTTTCGTTCCTCTATTCTCTGAGTAAGCAGAAGAATTACGACGAGATGTATCGCTTCATGACTGATGAGGAGTGTGATGAGGCCCTTGCCGAGCTGAACCGACTTACGGTGAACACTTCCGATTCGCTGAGAAGCACCCGACGTACATTATTGAAGACCAATCGTCCGAACATCCTGCTCATCATTCTCGAAGGATTCAGCGGAAAGGCCTGCACAGCCTTGTATCCTGATGCTGATCCGCGTGTGATGCCCGAAATGACACGACTCTACAAGGAGGGATTGGGCTGGACGCGCTTTTACTGTACCTCGTGGCGCACCGATCGTGGCGTAGCTTCGATATTGGCCAGTTATCCTGCGCAACCCACCACAACGGTGATGAAGGACCAGTCGAAGTGCAATCATCTGCAGTATCTGCCCCAACGACTGAAGGAAGAGGGATATCATCCTCAGTTCTATTATGGTGGTGATGCCAATTTCACCAATATGTTGGGCTTCCTGCGTGCTGGAGGCATCGAAGAAGTGGTCAGTATGAACAACTTCTCAAGAGCAGAGCGTATGCAGCAATGGGGCGCGCCCGATGAAGTGGTTTATAATAGGATATTGGAGGATGTTCGGAAAGGTGCGAAGGGTTCTGAAGGTTCGAAAGGTTCGAAGGGTTCTGAAAGTTCGAAAGGCTCTGAAGGAGAAGATGGACCATTCTTCAAGGTCGTGCTTACTTTGTCGAGCCATGAACCATTCGACGTGCCATCATTCAATCGACTCGAGCATCCGTTTGCCAATTCGTTTGCGTATGCAGATTCCTGCTTGGGCAGATTTATCGACCAGTTGAAGGCCGATCCTCAGGTTTGGAACGACCTGCTTGTCGTCGTCCTGCCTGACCATTGCAGTTATTATCCCGAAAACATGGAGTTCCAGGAGCCCGACCGATACCATATCCCGATGGTTTGGACAGGTGGAGCTCTGCAGTTGCCTATGGACGCCGAAGGTGTGGAGATTCATGAGATAGACGCGTTGGGCGACCAGACAGATTTGTCGGCCACCTTGCTCGGACAATTAGGCATTCATCATGAGGATTTCAACTTCAGCAAGGACCTGCTCGATCCGGCAACGCCTCGATATGCATTCTACGATTACCCCGATGGTTTCGGCCTCCTTGCCGATGTGTGTGACACTACGGGCGTAAAGACCATCTGCTATATACAGGACAACCATCAGGTGGATGTGCCGCTCAAGTGGAGCTACGATCCTGAACATCAGGCGCAGCGCTGGGGCAAGGCATTCCTCCAGCGATTGTTTGACGATTTGGATAAAAGATAAGATTCTAAGGGATTCTTGGGGATATTAAGGGATTCTAAGGGAATTTTAGGGACATATATTTTTCTTGACGTATAGTCTTGAAAGTCGAAGGTGATGTCCCTTAATATCCCTTAGAATCCCTTAATATCTTTAAAATCCCTAACAGATTTTTAGGTAAAGCTCATGCAATTGCTCGGTGAGTGTGCGCGGGTCGAAGTGGCAGCGGGCATATTCTTCGGCTACTTCGGCCAGACGTTGTGCCATGCTGCTGTCGTCGAGCAGTTCGGTGAGATATTTGTGGATGGATTCTATGTCGGCGGGGTCGCAGAGCAAGGCGCCTGGTCCTGCTGCTTCGGGGAGAGAACTAACGTTGCTGGTCAGAATGGGACAGCCTTGGAGCGCTGCTTCGACCACGGGCAGTCCGAAACCTTCATAATGGGAAGGATAGGCCATCAGGAGTGCTTTGGAATAGAGGGCTTGCAACACCTTGTTGTCGCTGACACCAGTCTCGATACGGACATACCGCTCGAGATGATGCTTTGCGATGTAATTCATTACGTCGCGCTTATATTCGTGGCCGTTGCCGACAACGAGAAGCGGGGGACGCTGCTCAGCAGGAATGAGTTCGAGGGCCCGGACGAGTCCCAGCAGGTTTTTGCGACTGTTGATGCTGCCCACGTTGAGGATGAAGTCTTTGGGAAGGGCTGCCGAAAGCATTCCCGACGAAACCGCATCGGCAATGAGCCGGTCGGCTTCGTCGCTGGAGAGTGGTTTGTAGAAAAGTTCCTGGACGGGCTGATAGATGACCGAAATCTTGACTTCGGGAATGTCGTAGAAGCGCATCACATCCTTCTTGGTGCTTTCGGAGATGGCAAGCACATGGTTGGCGATGTGGCAACTGCGACCATATTTGTAGTCGTAGAGCTGGCGATCGATCCAATGGTACATCTGTGGGTAGGTGCGCCATGCCGTGTCGTGCAGGGTGACGATGGAACGCACGCCACTCTTCAGAATGTCGGCAGGAAGTTCGTTGGAGAGGCCATGGAAGAGTTCACAGCCGTCGCGTGCTGCCTTTCGTCCCAGTCGGAAGGTGCGCGAGAAGGTCTTCTCGTCGTAGAGGAGATAGTCATCGTCGGGATAGAGCGCTTGCAATCCCTTGATGATGGCACGGCTGTAATTGCCGATGCCTGTGTGATTATGGTAATAGCGTTTGGCGTCGAAACCGATTTTCATATTATTTTATCTTATCAAAGCCCTCGCCAAACACGCCCTGACAGAACGTCTGACTGACCATGGCATTGGGGTCGATGGCCTTGACGAGGTTGAAAACGTACTGACTCTCGTATTTGCGGCAAAGCACCATCACCACCTCTACGTCGGTCTTTGAATACCATCCTTCGCCATGCAGGATAGTCACGCCGCGATGCAGACTGTTGTTCATGGCGTCGGCTATTTTTTCATAACGCTTGGAGATGATGAGGAACTGAACGGTCTGATGCGTGCCTCTGACGACATAGTCGATCATGAACGAAGCGACGAGTGTGAAGCAGACGCCATAGACGATGAGTTCGGCGGAGTGGAAGAGAAAGTATGAACTGGAGATGATGCAGATGTCGGTGAGTTGGAGAGCACGACCGAGTGACATGCGCGAGAACTTGCTGATAAGTGCCACGACGATGTCGGTGCCGCCTGTCGATCCGTTGTGTACAAAGGCCAATCCGAGTCCGGCGCCGCCCAACAGTCCGGCAATCAGGACGTGCATGAACTTGTCTTCGCCAGCGGTAATGACGGGATGTGCCTCAAAGATGGGTTGCATCACACCGATGGTGAGCGACAGCAATGTAACTCCGACGATGGTGCGGATGGTGAACTCCATGCTGATGAAGCGGAAGGCAATGGCCAGCAAGAGGACATTGATGACCCACAACATGATGGCAGGGTTCCACCCCAACGAGTAGTAGAAAAGGGTCGAGATACCGGTGACGCCACCCATCACGATTTTTTCAGGCAATAGAAAGGCACAATAGCCCACGCTGTAAAGACAGATGCCGACGAAGATGAAGACATAGTCCTTGGCCATCTGCTTCAACTGGCGTTGCTGGATGATTTTAGTGAATCTTTTCATAGTTATTAATGTACTGTGACCATGGTGGCACCGAAGCCATATTGCTGGAACGATGCATCCTGGTAATCGCATTTGGGATAATGCAGCTTGAGTTCGTCGATGATGGCCTTGCGCAGCACACCTTCACCCTTGCCGTGGATGAAGACAATCTTCTGCCCCTTGGCGTGCTTGTAGGAATCCATGGTCTGACGGAAGATGTGGAGCTGATGACGCAGCATGTCGGCATTGTTCATGCCGGCTGTGCTATCGACAAGTTGGTTGATGTGCAGATCGACCTCGATGATGCCGTTGCGCAACACCTCGTAGGGATTGGTCTTGATGGCCTGATGAACTCCGCCCTTGCCCTGCTTCTGCTGCTCGGAGCTCTGGTATTGTGCCTTGAGCAGTTGCAGTTTGAGATTGTTCATCTCTGTCTCCAGCTCGTGAATCCTGGCCTTGAGTTGGCCATTCTCCTCCTTGAGTTTGTCAACTTCGGTCATCGCTTCGCGTGCAGCCTTTTGGGCACGTGTCAACGGAGCCTGATGCACGGGGGCATGGCCTGCTTGACGATCATCGTCCTTCTGGCTGACAACGACACATTGCGACGCCATGGTTGGGATCTCAAATCCGTCTTCGTCTTCCACCATCACAAGGCCATTGCTGTTGAAGCCTTTTACGATGCCTCCTCCTTGGGCATCGAGGAATCTGACTCTATCTCCGATTTTCATTTTCGTTTGTATTTGGGCACAAAGATAGGGGTTTTTGCACAATTTGCCAAATAAATTTGGGAAATAATTATTTTCGCTCTATCTTTGCAGTCGAAAATTCAGTTGAACGTTACACATTTTATATTATAATGATTAATCCACGTAATCTAGAGATCAAAAATTACGATTATAACCTCCCCGAAGAGCGTATTGCCAAATATCCATTGGAGCAGCGCGACCAGAGCAAACTGCTGGTGTGGAAGGGCGAGATCGAGGAACATCACTTTTGCGACTTGCCCTCGCAGATACCTGCCGGTTCGATGATTGTGTTCAACAATACGAAGGTGATTCAGGCACGTCTGCACTTCCGCAAGCCTACGGGAGGTATTGTCGAGGTGTTTTGCCTCGAACCGGAATCGCCGAAGGACTATCAGCAGAACTTTGCCAGCGAAACGGAATGTACCTGGACATGCCTCGTGGGCAATAGCAAGAAGTGGAAGGACGGTCCCCTTTCGTTGAGTGTCACTATGCCCGATGGCCAATCGGTCACCTTGTATTGCGAACGTGCAGGAAGTCTTGGGCCGAGTCAGTTGATTCATTTCTATTGGAAACAGCCCGAAGGCGGAATGGCAGTCAGTTTCGCACAACTGCTCGATGCGATGGGTGAACTACCCATTCCACCCTACCTCAATCGTGCAACCGAAGAAAAGGACAAGGAGACTTATCAGACGGTCTATTCCCGCATCAAGGGCAGCGTGGCAGCTCCGACGGCTGGCCTTCACTATACGCAGGAGGTGCTCGAAGCGCTTCAGCAGAAAGACATTCGCCTGGAATACCTGACACTCCATGTGGGGGCAGGAACCTTCAAACCCGTCAAGAGCGAGACGATAGAGGGGCATGACATGCACACCGAATTCATCTCGGTGCCCCGTTCGGTTATTGAGGATATCTATGCTTTTGAAATCCATCGCCCAGAGGGAGCACGGTTTGTAGCCACTGGAACGACCAGTGTCCGAACGTTGGAGAGTCTGTATTACATCGGCGAGAAACTTGCTGGGATGAAGGACTTCGAAAACATCCATCCAGAGGACCTCGTCGTGCATCAGTGGGAGCCTTACGACGAAGTGCACTCCATGAGTCTGGAGACCGCTCTGAAAACAATTATCGATTACCTTCTGCAGACGGGACAGGACAATCTGGTAACTGCTACTCAGATCCTGATTGCACCGGGATTCCAGTTCCGGCTTGTCGAGGCAATGGTCACCAATTTCCATATGCCGCAAAGCACCTTATTGTTGCTTGTAAGTGCGTTTGTCGATGGTGACAGCCTTGTGGGAGAACACTGGCATAACATCTATCGCTATGCCCTTGAGCACGACTTCCGTTTCCTCAGTTACGGCGATTCCAGTTTGCTTTTCAAGCAGTCGTGACGCATGTTGTATTGTTAAAAAGCAAAGTCTATTTGGCAATCGTTAGGGCTAAGTAACTTTTTTGCATAGTTATTGCTCAATTATTGCACAACATTAGGCAAAAAACTATATCTTTGCAATGTCGATTATGACACGTGTTCCATCAATCATTATTCACAAACCTTTAAAAAATTTAAGATAAAAAGATGACAAATGTAGCTATCAACGGTTTCGGTCGTATCGGTCGTCTCGCTTTCCGTCAGATGTTTGAAGCAGAGGGTTATGAAGTAGTTGCTATCAACGACCTCACCAGCCCAAAGATGCTTGCTCACCTTCTCAAGTATGACACCGCTCAGGGTGGCTTCGCTGGCAAGTTCGGTGAGGGCAAGCACTGTGTTTCTTACAAGGATGCTGTTTTGGCTGAGGACGGCAAGACCGTTGTTACTCCTGGTTCTATCACTGTTGACGGCAAGGAGATCACCATCTATGCCAAGCCAAATGCAGCTGAGCTTCCCTGGGGCGAACTCAATGTAGATGTAGTGCTCGAGTGCACAGGTTTCTATACATCTAAGGAGAAGGCTTCTGCTCACATTAAGGCTGGTGCCAAGAAGGTCGTTATCTCTGCTCCTGCAGGCAAGGACCTCCCAACCATCGTTTACAACACCAACCACAAGACCCTTAAGCCAGAGGATACTGTTATCTCTGCTGCTTCCTGCACCACCAACTGCCTTGCTCCTATGGCAGCTGCCCTGAACAACTATGCTCCTATCGTTTCTGGCATCATGTCAACCATCCACGCTTACACAGGCGACCAGATGATTCTTGATGGCCCACAGCGTAAGGGTGACCTCCGTCGTTCACGTGCTGGTGCTCAGAACATCGTTCCTAACTCTACTGGCGCTGCCAAGGCTATCGGCCTCGTTATCCCAGAGCTCAACGGCAAGCTCATCGGTTCTGCTCAGCGTGTTCCAACTCCAACTGGCTCAACCACCATCCTTGTTGCTGTCGTTAAGGGCAACTACGTAACCGTAGAGGGCATCAACGCTGCCATGAAGGCTGCTGCCAACGAGAGCTTCGGCTACTGCGAGGATCAGATCGTTTCTTCCGATATTATCGGTATGAAGTTCGGTTCACTCTTCGACGCTACCCAGACTATGGTTAGCAAGATCGACGACGATACCTTCCAGGTACAGGTTGTTTCTTGGTACGACAATGAGAACTCTTACACCTCTCAGATGGTTCGCACCATTAAGTACCTCGCTGAGCTCAAATAATCTCAGGAAGATATTCAAAACAATAATTGACCGCCATTCCAAAAGGAGTGGCGGTCTTTTTTATTTGGGATACTGCATCGTCACGCAGTGCAACGAGCCATGTTGGCGAATGAGGACGCGGCAATCGATGCCGATGATCTCGCGGTCGGGGAAGGCATCGTGCAGCACCTCGGCAGCACGTTGGTCATTGTCAGGCTGATCGTAGGTAGGATAGAGCACGGCACCATTGATGACGAGGAAGTTGGCGTAGGTGGCAGGCAGACGCTGGTCGCCTTCGCTGGCTACTGCATCGGGAAAGTCCGATTCGAGGATGGGAGCGGGAAGAGGAAGAGCCAGGAGGCGGAAGGGTTTGCCATCGACGGTGCTAAACCCTTTGAGTTGCTCTTCCATCTGCTTCAGGGCCTCGTAATGGATATCGTCAGGATCTTCGCACTTCACATAGACGATGGTGTCGTTGGGGCAGAATCGAGCCAATGTGTCGATGTGGGAGTCGGTGTCGTCACCCAAGAGGAAGCCATCGTCGAGCCAAAGGACACGCTGTGCGCCAAAGTCGTCGAAGAACCAACGCTTGAACGATGATTTGCCCTCGAAGATATTTCGGTTGGCCGAGAGCAGGCATTCGGTGGTAGTGAGGATGGTTCCCTTGCCGTCGCTTTCAATCGAGCCACCTTCAAGGATCTTGTCGCGATTATCCTGGTAGGTTGCATCCCAGATGTCGAGAATGTCGTTGTCGGCGAAAGTGTCGTCGTCGTAGATGGTGCGATTGATCTGATTGTCGAGGTTGGCGGCGAACTTCATGCCCCAACCGTTGAAGGTGAAGTCATGAAGGATGATGTTTCCACCACCTTCCACATATTCATCGGTCGAGCCACCGATTTTGTCGGGTTCGCGTGTGCAGATGAAGGCATGGTCGCGAGCCCAGGTGTCGTTAGTCGGACATTCTTCAATCACCACTTGACTCATATCCACACCTCCTTCGCGCAGTTGCGCTTCCACGTCTTCTGGCGTGGGAGTGACCACAAGCAATGGCTCGTGTCGGGTGATGGCACGGGCGATGTTCAGGAAACATTCTTGGGCTGCATCCAGATAAGGAGCCCAGTCAGTGTCGGCATGAGGCCAAGTCAGTTGTACGAACCTTTGCGGTTCCCATTCGGCTGGAAGCATATTTTTATCTATTTTTTTGTCTTTTTGAAGAAGCGGCGAATCTTGTCACTCAGCGTTTCGCGACGGACAGCAAGATGGGGGAGTTAGGTGCCTTTGGGCAACTTCTTGCGCAGCGCGGAATAGACTTCGCCATAGTGAACCAGTGCATAGTCGCCGAGCAGTGTCTCCATCTTCTTCAGCGAGTCCTTGTCGCGTGTCTGAAGCATGATGAGTGTGCTGACAGGACATGGGCAGATACTTATCTCTTCGACATCGGCAGGTACGGGCAGATGATCGTTGCTGTCAGTAACCGTCACAAAATAGGAAGTCTCGGCATCCTGTGTCACAATAAGCACATTGCCGTCGATGAACCAAGGTTCGGTAAACTGCGACGACAATCGAACACTGTCCATCTTCCAGAAACGGATGTAGCATCCATTGTGAGTGAGTTGTTCCACCTTCATCACGTCGAAGTCGCCCCATGGCTGCATCTTGACGATGTCCTGTTCGAGGCTCTGCATATGTTCCTTGATGCCCTGCACCGAATGTGTCATTGCTTCCCAATGGTTCAGGACGCGGAGGAGGGCCTCTTCGGAAGGACTCTCTTCAATCTTCGGCTGGTCATCTTCGTTGAGTAGCGCTCCCATTTCGTTGAGCACATGAAGCATACGCTGGGTGTCGGCTTCTTCTTCGTGCTTGACGGAGATGGATGGCGTTTCGATGGAAGGCTTTGGCAACTCGCCTCGTTCGATGGTTTCGCTGTAGAGACGCTCGATGAGTTCGTTTAGTTCTGTCATTTAGGTTTATTTATTGGTGCAAAGATAACGAAAACTTCGACAAAATAAGCAAATCGAAGGTTTTTTTTCAATAAATAAGCAGTTTTTTTGTGTAAAACTTTACATTCTCATCGAAAAAGCGTAAATTTGCAGCATAAAATGAAAGAATAATGAATAAGATAAAGACTACAAGTCGTTTCATATTGCGTCATTGGTTTGGTATCCTTTGCTTCACTTTCGTCCTGTATATGTGTTTTGGAGGAGAGTATAGCCTGAAGAATATTGTCGCCTTGCATTCGCAGGAGGCGGCATTGCGCAAGGAGATAGAGGAGTATAAGGACTCGATCAGCAATTTCGAGCGTCGCATCGACGAAGTGAGCGTCGATAGCGAACAACTCGAACGCCATGCTCGCGAGCGGATGCGTATGCATCGCGAAAACGAAGACCTTTATATTATTGAAGACTAGTTTTAATCTTGTAGTGGCTATGGTAACTATTTTAACTATAGTCACTATAGTTTCTGTTGATCTATGAAAATCTTAGAACGAATCGCATATCTCTTGATACTCGCTGCAGCCATCGTTTGGACGTTTTCGCGAACGATTGCTCCCTGGCTGATGGCCGTGGGTGCACTTGGCGTATTGGCAACGCATTTGCGTGAACGTTACGATGGAAAGAATCTGCGCAGGCGTCGCATCGTGCGTATGCGCTGGTTGCTCGGCTTGTTCTATTGCGTCACTGCCTATTTCATGTTCAAGGGCGGAATGGAATGGCTGCCTTTCCTCTGCATCGCCGTAGTGATTGAACTCTATACGCTTTTTGTCATTTCGAAGACCGAAACCGACGACTGAATCTTTCTCTCATGCGAATCGCCGGTCTGCTTCTGATGCTGATTTCGATGCCTGTTTTGTCCCAGACACTCTCCGAGGGTCTGGAGCAGACGTATGAATTGCAGATGTCGGCAAGCACGAATCTGACTCCTCTTTGGCTAAATGCGAATCGTTATGGACTAAGTTCGCTCAGCTCGACCAATGGTTATGCGCGTGGTCGTGTGGAGCGTCCTTTGTGTGTGGATACAGATAAGGAGTGGGGGATAGGGTATGGCCTCGATCTGGCGGTTCCGCTGCATTATACCAGCGACTTCGTCATTCAGCAATGCTATGCCGAAGTGCGCTACAAGCACGGCATCCTGACTCTCGGACAAAAGCAGCAGCCTATGCAACTCAAGAACATGGAACTGAGTAGCGGCTCACAAACTTTCGGTATCAATGCCCGACCGATTCCCGAGGTGCGTCTGTCGTTTCCCGACTATTGGAATATACCCGGCTTGGGCGGTTGGTTGGCCATCAAGGGACATCTTTCATATGGATGGCTGACCGATAGCCATTTTCAGAAGGATTGGACCCTAAACAAGATGCATTATGCCGAGGATGTTCGCTATCACAGCAAGTCGGGCTATCTGCGCATCGGTCCTGCCGATGAGGAACATCCGTTCAGTCTGGAACTGGGACTTGAGATGGCCTGCGAATTTGGCGGTACGCTATATCTCTCGCCCTCAAAAACCTTGGAAGTAGGTAGAGGCTTCAAGGACTACGTGGATGCTTTCTTTGCCTCAGGCGATGACGAGGTGGATGAGGTCTATACCAACGTGGGTGGCGATCATTTGGGCAGTTGGGTTGCTCGGCTTAATTATATGGATGACGAAATGAGCCTTGCCCTCTATGCCGACCATTATTTCGAGGATCATTCTGCCATGTTTTTCCTCGATTACGATGGTTATGGTTCGGGCCCAGATTGGGACAACCGCAAGAAGAACCGTTACCTGCTCTATCCCCTCAAGGATATCCTGCTGGGAGCAGAACTGAAGTTGAATGATTCTCGTTGGGTAGATGCTTTGGTGGTCGAGTTCCTCAATACACGCTATCAGAGTGGTTCAATCTATCACGACCACAATCCTGGCTTGAACGATCATATCGGAGGAACTGACAACTATTATAACCATCGCCTCTATCCCGGTTGGAGTCATTGGGGGCAGGTGATGGGCAATCCACTCTTTCGTTCGCCCATTTACAACGAGGATGGCTCGCTTTCTGTCAAGGACAATCGTTTTACAGCCTGGCACATCGGCCTGGCAGGTTCCCCGCTTGAAGGTCTGCGCTATCGTTTGTTGGCATCTTGGCAGGAAGGATTAGGAACCTATGGCACTCCCTTCCTCGAGCCACAGCGCAACCTCAGCCTCCTCGCTGAGGCCACCTATCGATTCCCTGACAACGGCTTGCTGAGAGGATTCTCCCTCCGCGCCGGCGTTGGCTACGACCACGGCGAATTGCTGGGCAATAACCTGGGAACCCAGTGGACTATAATATATATTATAAGGTAATAGTACCTATAGTTAATATAGTTACTATAGTCACTATAGATACTATAGACAAAAAGCAACAATAAACAAAAATGAAACGCATACTTCTCACCCTCCCGCTTCTCGGTCTTCTATCCTTCAGCTCCTGCGACCTTGAGATGTCGGACAATGGGAAACTCGACGGATTCTGGCAATTAGCCCGCATCGATACCATCGGTGGGGGAGGATGCGACATGGTATCGTCGCGCATCTTCTGGTCGGTGCAACTTCATCTGCTGCAACTTTCTGACCATAGTGGAAGGAACAGTACCTACCTGCTGCGTTTCCAGCAGGACGATGCCCATTTGCGCGTCTATGACCCTTATCTATCGGCTCGCAACGAAGGAGACAAGCCGCTCGACGATGCTGCTGTCCTGCAGCCCTACGGCATCCAGAGCCTTGATGAACGGTTTGAGATTCTCCAGCTCGACAATAAGCACCTTTCTCTTCGGTCTTCTCTGCTTGAGTTGACGTTCAATAGGTACTGAGAATAGTTTGTTCTAGGATATAAAATATTAGTTCGCAAAGTAATCAAGCGTGCGAATAAAAATGGGGCGTGTCATGAGATGTTGGTACATCTGCTGACACGCCCCTTTTTATCTTGGGTTGGTTCGCTTATCGACGAATGATGTCCTGGTCGAGCTTCAGGTCGCGACGGAACTGCTGAACTGGGATGTTCTTCACAGCATCGCTGATGCTAAGTTCGCTGCGCTGAAGAGCCTTGCGTGCTGCAGCTTCAGCAGCTGCATTGAGCGTGAAGGTCTCATAGCCTTTGACTCCGTATCCGCCTACCTCAGGAACATAGTATTTGGTAGCGAAGTAGAAAACGCCATTCTCTGCATCAAAGTAGCTTGCGCCATAAGTGTTCTCCGAACCATAGAAATCCTGGCAATCATCGACGAATACTTCTCCATAATCACCGACATATCCTGTGGTCTGGTCATCAACGAGCAATACAGTGCCGCTCGACGAGAGGGTAAAGCAGAAGTCAACATCGTAGAGTGCATGGGCAATCTTGAAGCGGGTATGATTGGCATCGCTCTGGAAGATCTCAAGACCGGGATCTTCGCCTTCGAAGAAGTTCTGGTAGAGGAAGGTTCCGGTACCAATCTTGTTCCACTTTTCGCCTCCACCTGCAGTGAACGAGAAGGTGACATAGGTGGCATTCACTTCAGTGCCCTCTTCGTCATAGCCGACCAGCACGAGGTCATAGCGACCGGAATTCTCGTAAGCGAAAGGAACATAAACCGAACTGCCATCAACATCGACCGATTCAACGGCACCGCTCAAAATGTCATCTTCAACAGTATTAAGAGCCTCACCATCGGGAATCACTGCCACCTTGGCCGAAGCTATATCTTCACCAAGTGTGACATCAGCCTTCACGGAGCTGCCATCAGTAGTGGTGAGCATACCGCCATAAACAACTTCCAGCTCATAATCCTTGGGCTCATAGCCTGGGAAGATGATTGTGATGATGTCTTCGTTCTGGCTCTTGTTCCAACCACCTTTCCCGTCCATATAGAAGAATGGAGCGACTTGTACATAGGCAATTGAACCGTCTTCCTGATATTCTACTCGGTTGTGCGTCCACATGTCTTGGGTGTTGGCAGATGTGAAATAGCCGGGGAAAACAATATTGATTACTGCGTCATAGTAGTCATAATAGGTCATCGCGCAGTCCTCGTAAAAGACGACATCACGCTCAAGAACTTGGCCCAGAAGGGTTTCGCCAGCCTTGTAGATGCGGAACTGGAAATAATCAGCTCCATCCGTGTAGTTGCCCTTGTCGCTGAACGGATCTACCACGCGGTAGGTCTGTGGGTCATTGTCGTTCTGCTGGATTTCCTTATTGTAGCTTGCCCCACTCCACCACGTCTCTTTGAATGTGCCAGTGCCCAGCGAAGTCCAGGGGGCAGGGATGCCGACATTGATCGTGAGATTGGAGATGCCGTAAGCGGTGGCGTAGGCTGGATCGGCAATCGAAAGAACGACAGTTGAGTAGTTGTCATAACCGACCTTTTCGAAGTCGTAGGTCAGCTCGATGTTCGCCTCATTCTTGCCGGCATCGAAGTTTACGGTCGATGGGCCGGTGAAGTTGCCTTTCTCGTCTGTCACGGTGATGGGCACACTGGTGGCTGCATCTGTCCGGATGCGGTAGATGGGGATAGCGATCTTGTTCTCAGTAGCCTTGGCGTTGTATTTGGTGGCTGTCTCGGTCGAGAAATAGACCTGATCACCACTCTCAGGAGTAGCGGGCACATATTCGTGGCTGTCGTCCGAGCAGGAAACCGTGCTTATTGCCATGACTGCAGCCAATGCAACTGAAGCGTATTTGAATAACTTTTTCATAATTGTATCATTTAATAACCGGTTTTACCAGGCTCCTACCCATGGTTTTGAATCGCCTGTGGGAGGCACTGGGGTAGGATTGTTGGTGCAGTCAAAGTTGTAGTTGGTCTCGGTCTGGACGATGCAGAGGTTCATCCAGTCGGGGTGGATAGTATTTTCTGCATGGTTGTAATCGCCTACGTTGTAGCGGGCGGTCTCGGCATGGCTGGTGCCCTCATAGCTGCGGATGATGCCCTTGTCGAGTCGCTTGATGTCGAGGGTCGAGATACCTTCGCCCCAGAACTCTACGCGGCGCTGCCACCATACCTCGTTGACGAAGGCAGGAGTTTCGCTGTTGCCGTAAGCCTCGTTGTGGCGACCATAGTTGTAGAGAGGGTCGCGGTTAGCGCGTACCCAGTTGGTGAGCGCATCGATGCCGGCCTGTTCGTTCTGGCGGCCCAGTGCTTCAATCTCGATGAGCTGCATCTCTTCAACACGCATGAAGGGCACGGCTACGCAGAAGCCGATGTACTGGTTGTGGTGGCCTTCATCACCGCCAACAACGCGGAACTTGAGCGACAGTCCTCCTACATGACCGTAGTCGCTGGCAACGATACCAGAGTTGCGCACCCACGATGGATAGTCAGAGTAAGCCGAGAGGGCAGCATCGATGGCAGCAGCTGACTCGGGAGTGAGGTTGCCGTTGCTGTCTTCTTCCTGCAAGTCATCAATAGCGTAATCAACATAGCAGTTGCGACGGATGTCCGACAAAGGAATAGACTCGTATAGGTGACGGTCGATAATAAACACCTGACCATAATTGGAAGCGTAGCCACAGCCCGATACGACAGGGTCGATTTCAAGGCAGCGTAGCGAACCCCAGTTGGAGTCGGCATCGTTGTAGGTGATGTTGTCATCGCTGGGAAGATACTGGCAGCCGAACATCCATGCGCTGGTTGGCGTGTTGAAGCCATTGTCGCGGCTGGTGTATTCTGCTGGAGTGAGTGCGGTGTAACCCTGCTGAGCCTTCTGTGCATAGGTGATGGCGTTGGCCCAGTCACCCATGATGAGATAAGCGCGAGCCTTGAGACCATAGGCCACAGTGATATCAGGTACAAAGACGTTGGTGCGCTTGAAATTCGACTGAGAGAAGTAGCTCTCGGCCATATCGAGGTCGCGGATGATGAGTTCCCACATCTCGGCATTGGTCTTGCGTGGATTGTGAGGGAGGTCTTCAATCTTGATGTTCTCGTCAACGTAGGGTACCGTCAGAGCATCTTTGTCCTGCAGGTAGGTGCGTGGTGCAAACATCTGGGCGAGATCCTCATAGAAGAAGGCACGCATGGTATAGGCAATGCCCAAACCTGCATACATTTCGGGAGAAGGCTCTTCACCGGCTACCGAAATGACATTGTTGCAGCTCTTGATCCAGCCGTAATAGTAGGTCCAGGGAATCTGAGCATAGGCCGAACTCGGGCCACCATTCGTGCCTTGATACCAGTTGGAAAACCAGTTGAGGTAAGGCTCGGCGGTGTCGCTACCCATGACGTCGCGCTGAAGCATGAAGCTCGGATATCCGCAGTCGAAAGGATTGGTATCGCTGGTGCCACTATAGGTGAACTGGCCGCAGAGCGAGCTGGTAATCGAAGAGACGAAGTTGTCGAATGCACCAGGCGCAGCGGCTGCCTGATCGATAGTGACGGTGCTTGATTGGGGGTCAATCTCCTGGATACAGCTCGTAGCAAAAACGGCTAAGGTTGCAACAGGGATATATTTGAAAACATTCTTCATAATTATATTCTCCTTTATCATTTAGAATGTAACCTGAATGCCACCCATTACGGTGCGTACTGGAGCGTAGGCAGCAATGGAGGTGTTCTCTTTGTAAGAATAGCGTGGGTCGAGGCCCTGGCGCTTAGACCAGAAGTAGAGGTTCTCGCCTGAGCAATAGAGGCGCAGCTGACTGAGACCAATATTGGTGAGCCATTTCTTGGGGAAGGTATAGCCTACGGTGAACGACTGGAAGTTCAGATAGCTGGCATCGGTGAGGAAGCGGTCGGAACCATAACCTGCATTGGTGTCGCCATACATGAAGCGTGGCAAGTTGCTGCCAGTGTTGTCCTTCGACCACGAATCCATAATGTCCTTGTGGAAAGTGTAGCCGTTGGCCGAACCTGTGGTAGGCATCATGAGGGTGCGATAGCCCGAGTCGTAGATCTTGCCGCCGAGCTGATAGTCGAAAGAGAGCTGGACATCGAAGCCATAGCCGGAGAGGGTGGTGTTGAAGCCGCCGGTTACCTTGGGCAGTATGCTGCCGCAGGCATAGCGTGAGGCATAACCGATCTCAGTTGTAGTGCCAGATTTCTGTTTTCCTGCTACATTAATAATATTTGCTGCATCAGCATCGACATCGCCATTTTCATCGAGAGGGCTGAGGTCTGCATCGTAGTAATAGAGCGCCTGGCCTTTCTCGTTGACACCTGCATATGCATAAGTCATATAGTTGTAGAGACCCTCGCCTTCTGCATACCAGATGCTGTCCTCATAGAAGCCGCCTTTGTCAGCAATCTTCGACTCGGGGAGCTTAAGCACCTTGGTGGTGTTGAATGCCAGGTTGAGGCCAACGTTCCATGTGAACCCGTTATAACGGATGATGTCACCGTTGAGCACTAGCTCGAAGCCCTTGTTGCTGATGTCACCGATGTTGCCGTAGTAACCGCGTGAGCCAGCCGATTCAGGCACTGACAGCCAGAACAAGAGGTCGGAAGTCTTCTTATAGTAGTATTCTACAGTACCAGTGAAACGGCCTTTCCAGAAACTGAAGTCGAGACCCGTATTGAAGTTGGTAGTGGTCTCCCAGGTGATGTCCTTGTTGCCGATGCGGGAGAACGATGGTGACATCTGGGTAGTTGAAGCAGGAGAGAGGCTGTAGAGGTCAATATATGCCCAGTTGCCGATGTTGTCGTTACCTTGCTGACCAATGGATACTTTGAACTTGAGCATATCAACCCAGGTGCTGGCATCCATGAATGCCTCCTTCGAGATCATCCATGCACCACCTACTGACCAGAAGTCGCCCCAACGATTCTCCTTGGCAAAGCGGCTGGAGGCATCGCGACGGTACGATCCGCTCAGGAAGTATTTCTCATCGTAGTTATAGTTGGCTGAGCCGAACCATCCTTCGATGTTGTACTCACGGGTATATGACTGCGACTGATACTGCTGGTTGGCAGCAGCGTTAATCTCCTGGATCTCGGGAGAGAAGAGCCCTTGTGCAGCTGCGAAGAGGTAGGTCGTCTTCGAATCGCTCCATTCGTGGCCCAGCTTAACATCGACATTGTGCTTCTCAGCGAAGGTGTCGTAGTAGTTGAGGGTCTGAACGTAGTTCTGACGCATCACTTGAGTGTCCGACTTGTCAATCTGTCCGTTCACGCCTACCTTTGGACCATAGAGGGCGTTCTCGTAGTCGTGGCCTTTTGAATCATACCAGTTGATGGAGTTGGTCGAATTGAAGCGAAGGAAGTCAGTGAAGTCAACGTCAGCGGTGATGGTACCGAAGAAGTTGTTGGTGCGGCTGATCACCGAGTTGTAGCGGTTGCTGCCGAGTGGGTTACCTGTCTGGAGGAATGCACGGCTCAAGCCGGGGTAGTTGGTCGAAGACACACCATAGTCGTACTGGGGATTGCCATTTGTATCGGTGCGGATGGTTGGTACACCATTCTGCATGGTACGCACGTAGATTGGATAAATAGGAGCAATCATCGAAGTATAGTACGTCATGTTGGTCGAACCGTAGCTATCGGTCGTGAGGTTGGGGTTCGATGTGGTGCGTGAATTGACATAGCTCATGTTGGCACCGAGCTTAAGCCACTTCTTGGCCTGATAGTCACCCTTGAAACGGGTGTTGAAGCGCTTGTAGCCTGAGTATTCAATAACGCCATCCTCATCTAGGAAACCAGCGCTCAGGTAGAAGCTGCTGCGGTCGTTGCCGGCAGTGGCCGACAGATTGTACTCCTGACGCATACCGGTGTTGTAGGCGGCGTCGGCCCAGTCGTCACCCTGTAGGTAGTAGGTCTCGCCATTCGGGGCAACATACGAGCGGCCATAGGTGGCATTGGGGTTGAGCTTGCCGTTGGTTCCGATGAGAAGCTCGCCAACAGGTACGGTGTAAACGTTGTAGCCCAGATGGCTCAACATGAGGCGGTTTGCGGCGATGTTGGCATTGACCTCGTTGTATCCGTTGTTGAGGTAGTAGTTGTTCAACTGAGAGTAGTAAACCTCGTAGAACTGAGCGGGATCGGTAATCTTGTCATACTCCTGAATGGCACGGGTGTTGGCACCCCAGCGCATGTCCAAGGTAATCTTAGCGTCCTGCGTCTTGCCACGCTTGGTAGTGATAAGGATGACACCGGCAGCACCGCGTGCACCGTAGAGGGCAGCTGATGAGGCATCCTTCAGGACGGTGATGTTCTCGATGTCCTGCTGAGGGATATTGCTGAGGTTGCCATCATAGGGAGCACCATCGACGATGACGAGAGGGTCGGTCTCGGCATAGAGAGAAGCGATACCACGGATGTTGATTGAGCCTTGCGACGAACCAGGGGCACCGCTAGTACCGCGTATCTGCAGACCAGGCACAGTACCGGCAAGGGCACTTGATACATTGGTGGTGATGTGGTCACTAATCTGCTTGCTGTCGATGACAGCTGCAGAACCGGTAAATGCCGATTTCTTCTGCGTACCGAAAGCGACAACCATCACTTCGTCAAGCACCTCGTTGTTGGGCGAGAGCACCACATGTACCTTGTTGGATCTGCCGATGGTAACCAGCTGTGACTCCAGACCTACGTAAGACACGTTGAGCGTCCTGGTGTCGGTTGGGACTTTGAGTGAGAAGTTTCCATCGATGTCTGTCACGGTGCCAATGTTGGTCCCTGGCACGATGACTGTTGCACCAATGATGGCTTCTCCGTCTTCTTCCGAGATGACGCTACCGGTGACGGTCTTGGTGTTTTGCGCCATCAACATTGACAAGCTCACGACGAGCATGGCAATGATAGATAAGAGTTTTCTCATAATTGATACATTAATAATATTTATTGAACACATTGTATAATTGTTTCGACAAGAAATCACTTATTGTGCAGTTTGCTTTTCTAGCAGAAGAGAAGACCATATGGCTTTCTGAAGCCTTCTGACTCGGATTTTGGCTGCAAAGATATGCATAAAAAAAATAACTGCAAAGAAAAAAATGAAAAAAGTGACTTTTTTTGTCAAAAAATGCAAAAATGTGCCTTTTTGCATCCGTTTTGCTTTCATTTTCGGATAAATTTGATTAATTTTCTTTAGTCTTCGGCAGTCTTGATATGTTATTGTATTGTTTTGTTCGGTCTGATGATATGTCATCGTGGGATTATAGTTGCTCTCCGAACGTAAAAAAAATAAGGGTTCTATGCGAAATAGAGCCCTTATTCGTTGAAATGTGTGAATCTGATTGAATCAATACTCCTTCGTCGAGAACGAGGGAGCAGGCAACCCAGCGCCATTGTAGAGCGTGACGATGGGATCGTCATCCCAGGCATAGCGAACGGCCTTCGGGTCCTTCACTTCATCGCTCCAGACGATGAGTTCATTGCCTTCGACCTGTGCTTCGGCCCAATGGAAGACGCCATCAGCACCAGCGATGCTGAAACCTTTCGAGACGAGGCAGGGGTTCTCTTTGCTGTGGGGCTTGGCTTCATGCAGTTCAAGACCTTCTGCTGTGCCTGGCTTGAACGAGATGCGCGCCTTGCCTTCGCTGAACGTCACGCTTTCATACGATGGACCTTCGCTGACCTCCTGGGTATTGCCCAGATAGAGACGCTGCATCTGCAGGGCTGCACGACGTGCCGACTCCTTCTTGTTGAGCGGGTGGATGTCGTTCCATTCGCCGAGGTCGATGGCAGTCACGAGGGCAGCCTTGTCGAGAGCTTGGGTGCCCAGACGCTGCGATTCGCGGATCTTCGCCCATCCTCCGTCGAAGTTGGCATTCGGATGACGCTCCATATAGTTGGCCAGTCCGAAGACGACAGCAGGTACATTGCCGAAGTCGCGTCGCCAACCGTCAATCAGCACGGGAAGCAGCTTGCGGTATTCGTCGGGACGACCGGCATTGGTCTCGCCCTGGTTCCAGAGGATGCCGGCGATGCGGTAGTTGCGGAGCGGATAGATGGTGTTGTCGTAGAGGGCAGAGGTATTGCCGTTGTTGACACCTTCGACACCTGGCTGACGCGGCATCAGGATGCCTCGTTTCATTCGCCAGTTGCCTTCGAGGTTAATGGTCTTGCCACCATGGAAGAAGAGTTTGTAGGGTTTCTCCTTGACAAACTTCTCGGGGCTTCCATTGGTGCGCAGCTTGATGACGAGGACGTTGCGTCCAGCTTTGAGCAGGCCGGCGGGCAGTGTATATTTGCGCGGAGGATATTGGTAGGTGATTTCGCCCACCTTCACACCGTTCAGATAAGCCACATCGGCATCGACGAGGCAGCCCAGACGGAGCAGGGAGTCCTTGCCGACGAGTTCCTGCGGAACGTTGAATTCCTTGCGGAACCAGAGTGTGCCTACCCATGTGCGTCCGTCGGCATCGCCCAGATGAGGGTCATATTGGTTCACGATTTCCCAGTCGGAGTCATCGAGGTCGGTCTGCATCCATTGACCTTTAAGTCCTGGATCCTCTTCGAGCAGTTGGTTGTAGGTCTGTCCGATGACGCGGTTGAGTGCTGCACAGCGCTCCAGATATCCTGGCTGCTTGAGATGCTCGACGGTCTGGATGTGACGTGGAGCATTTTCGAGTAGCAGGTCGGTAGGGATCCATGCCACGATGTCCGAACCGCCCATGCTGCAGTTGATGATGCCTTGCGGCACACCACCCGAACGCTTATACATCTCCTTGGCAAAGAAGTAGCCGATGCCCGACCAGTGTCCCACCTTGTCGGGGCTCATCGACTCCCAGGGATAACTGCCCTGCTCGTCGATATCGTCTTGCGGACCTTTGATCGATGGGTTGCGTCCCGTCTGCATCAGATGGATGGCGGGATTGACGTCAGTGTCGAACTCATCCTTGTAGAGGTCAACCAGACGTGCGGTGTGCAGGTCCATGTTCGATTGGCCCGAGCAGAGCCAGACGTCACCCACATAGATGTCCGACAGTTTGCGTTCGTTGATGGTCATCGAGTAGGGACCGCCCACCATGTTCTTCTTCGTGGTCGGGATATACACCATCCAGTTGCCTTCGGCATCAGCGGTGCCCACATATTTCTTTTTTAAAAAGGTAACAGTGACTTTTTCGCCGGGGTCGGCAGTTCCCCAGATGCGAACCGTCTCATTGCGTTGCAGCACCATGCCATCCGAGATGAAGCGAGGTGTCCTGACTTCGGCCTGCAGGCTTGTCAGCGGCAGTCCGGCAAGTAGTGTGGAAAGAACAAGAGTTTTATAGAATTTCATAGGTTATGAGATTGGTTTTACGATGCAAATATAGTGATTTATGTTATATATTGTCCCCAAAAACGAATTAATTTTCGGCAATGTAACAATTTCTATGTTTATTGTTACAAAAATTGATTCGACTTTCCAAAAAAAACATTATCTTTGCACCGATTATTTCATTCGTGGTATCATAATCTTTACAACATAACAAATTACATTACCCAATCATGAAAAGGTATTTATTTCCTCAAGACTACATGGCCGACCCTTCGGTACATGTTTTTAACGGCAAGATTTACATCTACCCATCGCATGACTACTACTCGGGCATCCCCGAGGACGACTGGGGCATCCACTTCGACATGAAGGACTATCACGTGCTTTCTATCACCGGTGACCCGATGACGGGTGAGGTGAAGGACGAAGGCGTGGTGCTGACCCGCGAGCAGATTCCGTGGGCGAAGAAGCAGCTCTGGGACTGCGACGTGCAGGAGAAGGACGGCAAGTACTATATGTACTTCCCCGCAAAGGATAAGACGGGCATCTTCCGCTGTGGCGTGGCTATCAGCGACAAGCCCGAAGGCCCATTCATCCCCGAGCCACATCCCATCGAGGGCAGCTACTCGATCGACTATGCTATCTTCAAGGATGACGATGGAACCTACTACATGTATTTCGGCGGTATCTACGGTGGCCAGTTGCAGCGCTACAACGAGCAGAACGAGGCTGTCAACTTTCCACGTTTCCCCGAAGGCGACGAGCCCTGTATCTCGCCCCGCATTGTTAAGCTGAGCGACGACATGCTTGGTTTTGCCGACGAGCCCAAGCCCATCCGCCTCGTCTATGAAGACGGCACTCCACTCAAGGCCGGCGACCCACATCACTTCTTCGAGGCTTCGTGGATGCACAAATACAATGGCAAATACTACTACAGCTGGTCAACGGGTGATACCCACTTCCTCTGCTACGCTATAGGCGATAAGCCGGATGGACCATTCGTTTACCAGGGCGTCATCCTCACTCCTGTCGAGGGATGGACCACCCATCACTGCATCGTGGAGTATGAGGGCAAGTGGTATCTCTTCCACCACGACTGCAAGCCTTCGAAGGGCTACACTCCACTTCGCTCCCTCAAGGTTTGCGAACTGAAGTATGACGAGAATGGCAAGATCATTACGATTGACGGAATGGAGGACTAATCCCTTAATATCCCTAATATAATTATGTCAAACGAACAAGAGGCAAAAGGCTTCTACAAACTTAGTTGGTTGCAGCGCATCGGCTTCGGCTCGGGTGACCTTGCACAGAACTTGATCTTCCAGGTAATTTGCACCTACCTGCTGTTCTTCTACACCGACATCTATGGACTCACTCCTTCGGCTGTGGCTGTGATGTTTACGGTAGGCAACGTGGCAAACGTCATCTGGGACCCCATTGTGGGCACGCTCATCGACAAGAGCAATCCACGTTACGGCAAATATCGCTCCTACCTGCTTTATGTAGGTATTCCGCTTTCGGGATTCGCAATCCTTTGTTTCTACAACGGATTCGCACCCTCGCTGCTCTATGCTTACGTGACGTATGTGGGCATGCAGTTGCTCTATACCTTCATCAATGTGCCCTACGGCGCACTCAACTCTTCGCTTACGCGCGACACCGATGAGATTACTATCCTTACCTCCGTGCGTATGTTCATGGCAAATGTCGGTGGTCTTGCCGTCAACTCAGGTCTGCCGTTGATCATTGCCTGGATTGCAAGTTCAGCTTCCGACAGCCTTCCCAAGGAGCCATCGGCATGGTTCACCGCAATGACCATCTATGCGCTCGTTGGTTTGTGCCTGCTCGTATTCTGCTTCTCGCAGTGTAAGGAGCGCGTCGTGATGGATGCCAAGGACACCGAAGACGTGAAGGTGAGCGACCTCTGGATGGAGTTTGTGCGTAACCGCCCGTTGCGTGTCATCGCTTTCTTCTTCATCACCGCTTTCGCCATGATGTCGGTAGGCAATGCCGCAGGTGCATACTTCATCAACAGCAACCTCGGTGGTACGGCCCAGCAGTTGTCCATCTTCATGGCCCTCGGCTCTATTCCAGCATTCATCTTCATGCCTCTCGTTCCTGCCATCAAGAAGGCAGTAGGCAAGAAGAATATGTTCTACCTCTTCCTCGGCGCTGCCGTCGTGGGTATGGCAATGCTCTATTTCATTGCCAAGATGGAGAATCCGAACATGATGATGGTCTATATCGCCCAGTTCATCAAGAGTACGGGTGTGATTGTGGCTACTGGTTACATGTGGGCTTTGGTTCCTGAGGTTATTTCCTATGGCGAATACACCACCGGTCGTCGTATTTCGGGCATCGTCAACGCCCTCACCGGTCTGTTCTTCAAGGCAGGTATGACCTTCGGTAGCATTGTTAATCCGGCAATTCTCGGTTTCGTGGGTTACAATAGCAAGACCATCGAGCAGACTCCTTTCGCTCAGGAAGGTATCCTTTGGATGGTGTGCGTCATCCCGGCTGCTCTGTTGTGCCTGGCCATGTTCATCATCTCCAAGTATGAACTGACCGACGAGAAGATCGACCAGATCAATAAGGAGATCGAAGCACGTCGTACAAACAACTAATTACCTTTATAACGGAGAGGCGGGAAGGCTAATTCCCGTTTCTCCGTGTCTTTTTATATTGATTACACATTATTTTTTGCACATCTTATGAAACGGGTTCTATCTCTCATATCTTTCTTCGCCATCTGTATCGGGATCCTGGCACAACCTGCCACCGTGCGCCGACATGGGACGGCGACTCAGCTCGTGGTCGATGGTGCTCCCTATCTGATCATCGGTGGCGAGACATCCAACAGCGCAGCGTCAAGTCCCGACGACATCGCCCGCTGCTTCGCCCATCTGCATCGTATGGGATTGAATACGGTATTGGTGCCCAACTATTGGGACCTCTTCGAGCCTGTCGAAGGGCAATATGACTTCTCGTTGGTCGATGCTGTCATCAACGAGGCACGCAGGAATGACCTTCGCGTGGTTTATCTGTGGTTCGGTGTATGGAAAAACTCGATGTCCTGCTATGCGCCCGAATGGTTCAAGACGGATTACAAGCGTTTTCCGCGAGCCCATACCAAGGCCGGCAAACCGCTGGAGATAGCCTCGGCATTCTCCGAAAATGTCTTCAAGGCCGACAATCGTGCCTTCGAAGCCTGGCTCAGGCATCTGAAGGAGGTCGATGGCGAACGTGGAACCGTCCTGATGGTACAGATCGAGAACGAGATTGGAATGCTTGAAGATGCACGCGACTACAGTCCCGAGGCTGTCAAGCAGTATCAGGCTGCTGTTCCTCAGGAACTGATGACTTTTCTCAAGAAGAATCGTCCGACCCTCCATCCGCAGTTGAAGGCCCGTTTGGATTCCTTGGGGACCGAAAAACTGAAGAATCCTACTTGGGGCGAGGCTTTCGGAACCGATGTCTATGGCGACGAGTACTTCACGGCCTACTACTATGCCCGATATGTCGAGCGCATGGCCCAATCTGTGCAGGCCATCTATCCACTGCCCGTCTATGTGAATGCGGCGATGAACAGCCGAGGACGCAAGCCCGGGCAATATCCCGCTGCTGGTCCTTTGGCCCATCTCAAGGACATCTGGCATGCTGCTGCCCCCTCGTTGCTTTGTCTGGCGCCCGACCTCTACGATTCGGGGTTCACTTCCTGGACGCGTCAGTATGCATTGCCCGACAACCCGCTCTTCATCCCCGAGATACGTCGTTCAGAGGCTAATGGTGCACAGGCTTGCTTCGTCTTTGCCGAGCACGATGCCATCTGTTTCAGCCCCTTTGCCATCGAGGATGGGCCCGATAGCCCCGACTACAAGCCCACGCAGGCCTACGCGATGCTGCGCAGCCTGATGCCCATCATTGCCGAAAAGCAGGGTCAAGGTCAGATGCATGGTCTTTATTTCGATGGTACGCTCCAGAAGGGACAGGACCCTGCGGGCAACGAAGCTGTGGAACGCATCATCCATGAGGATGGCATGAAGATTACCTGCCGTCACTTCTTCACCCTGCCTTGGGATCCGCGTGCCACCGACGGCACACCCTGGCCCGTAGCCGGTGCTATGCTTATCCGTCTCAACAAGTACGAGTATCTGCTCGCAGGAAATGGTGTCGTTGTGCAGTTTGAGAACGAAGGCGAACGGCAGATACAGAAGAAACTGGGCGAAGACGGCTTTGTCGAAGCTGGCACCAACCAACGCACCACCGAAGACCAATGGAGCGGCGCCCGTCGCATCGGCATTGCCTACTGCGATCAGGTGGAGGTTGCCGACGATGGTTCGCTCAAATACCTTCGTCGCCTCAATGGCGATCAGGACCACCAGGGCCGCCACATCCGTATCGGTGTGGACGACTGGCAGATCCTGCATGTCAAGCTTTACGAGTATAAGTGAATCCGAAAACTCCGAGTACTCTGATTACTCCGAGTACTCCGAGTATTCCGAGAACTCCGATTACTCCGAGACCTCCGATTACTCCGATTCCTAAAACCAAAATAATTGTAAAAATGAAAAAATTCCTTTTCCTGTCAGTCAGCGCACTGCTTCTTGCAGCCTGTGGCTCAAAGCCAAAGACCGCTGAGGTTGTAGAACCAAAACTTTGCGATGCCTTCCCCGACTATACCGTCGGTGTGGCCATCAATGTGAACCAGAGTAACCAGAAGGATGCCGAGGGTGTTGCCATCATCAAGCAGCACTTCAACAGCATCGTGGCCGAAAACTGCATGAAGTGCGAGGAGATTCATCCCGAGGAGAACACCTACTTCTGGGACGATGCCGACCGCTTTGTGAAGTTTGGCGAGGACAACAACATGCAGATCATCGGCCATTGCCTGATCTGGCACAGCCAGTGCGCTCCCTGGTTCTTTGTCGATGACAAGGGCAAGCAGGTGAAGCCCGAAGTGCTGAAGCAGCGTATGAAGGATCATATCACCACCGTTATGACTCGCTATAAGGGTCGCATCACGGGCTATGATGTTGTCAACGAGGCTATCCTCGACGATGGAAGTTATCGTCCTTCACTTTTCTATCAGATCCTTGGCGAGGAGTTCATCCCCTGGGCATTCCAGTGTGCTATGGAGGCAGACCCTGATGCCGAACTCTACTACAACGACTATTCGATGGCTCAGCCCGGTAAGCGTGCAGGTGTGGTCGAACTTGTCAAGAAACTCAAGGCACGTGGCATCCGCATCGATGCTGTGGGCTTGCAGAGCCATATGGGTATGGATCATCCTTCTTGGGAGGAGTTTGAGGCCAGCATCAAGGCATTCATCGGTGCTGGTGTGGATGTGCAGTTCACCGAAGTCGATATGAGTGCATTGCCTTCTGTAAACTTCGGCGCCAACGTGAGCGACACCGAGGAGTATCGTGCCGAGCTCAATCCTTATGCCGAAGCTTTGCCCGACAGCGTATCTGCTGTTTGGAACGAGCGTATGACCACCTTCCTCAACATCGTCGATAAGTATGCCAAGAACGTGCGTCGCGTCACCGCTTGGGGCGTCACCGATGCCGATTCCTGGAAGAACGATTGGCCCATCAAGGGTCGCTCCGATTATCCGCTTTGGTTCGACCGCAAGGGTCAGATGAAGCCCTTCCTCGTGGATAGAATGAAGAAGAAGGGACTTATGTAAGGGTTAAGAGAGGTTCTGAAAGGTTCTGAAAGGTTCTGAAAAGTTCGAAAGGTTCGACCCTCTCGCCCCCCCCTCGAACCCTTCGAACCTTTCGAACCCCTCATCCCCCCACAGGGGCAGCGCGTTACGACGCGCTGCCCCTGTGCAGTGCTCTCATCGCATTGAGCACCGCAAGTACCGTGACGCCGACATCGGCGAAGACGGCCATCCACATCGTAGCCAGACCGAAGGCGGCAAGCAGGAGCACCAGCACCTTCACGCCGATGGCGAAGATCACGTTCTGATGGGCAATGCCGATGGTGCAGCGTGCAATCCTGATAGCCAGGGCGACCTTCGAAGGTTTGTCGTCCATCAAGACAACATCGGCAGCCTCGATGGCAGCATCGCTGCCCAGTCCACCCATGGCGATACCCACGTCAGCGCGTGCCAATACCGGCGCATCGTTGATGCCGTCGCCCACAAAGGCCAGGCCCTGTGCTTGGTCTTTTTCGTTGTTTGGACCCTTGGCTTCCTGTACAAGTTTGTCGAAGAGCGCAACCTTGTCGGTCGGCAGCAGTTCGGCATGCACTTCGTCGAGGCCCAATGCCTTGGCAACATCTTCAGCCACCTCCTGTCGGTCGCCCGTCAGCATCACGGCCTTGCTGACACCCGCTTGGTGCAGTTGGTCGATGGCCTCCTTGGCATCCGCTTTCACGCGGTCGTTGATGACAATGTGACCGGCATAGATGCCGTCGATGGCGATATGGATGATGGTGCCCACCAGTTCGCAGGTGTGTTCCCCGATGCCGAGGGCCTGCATCATCTTGTTGTTGCCCACGCATACCTTGCGACCATTGACCTTGGCCTTGATGCCATGTCCGGCAATTTCCTCGACCTCTTCCAGGCTGCATCCGTCGTGGTCGGCTTCCGGATAGGCATCGCGCAGCGCCTGAGCGATGGGGTGGGTCGAATAGTGCTCAACGTGTGCAGCCAGGTGCAGCAGATGTTCTTCGTCGTATTTGTCGGGATGCACGGCGGTGACAGCAAATACTCCTTCGGTGAGGGTGCCTGTCTTGTCGAATACGACAGTATTGATCTTTGCCAGTTGGTCGATATAGTTGGCGCCTTTGATGAGGATACCATTGCGTGAGGCGCCACCGATGCCACCAAAGAAGGTGAGCGGGACGCTGATGACCAGTGCACAGGGGCAACTGACTACGAGGAACATCAATCCGCGGTAGAGCCAGGTGGGGAAGTTCGCCATGAATCCGCCCGTGCAGAACAAGGGTGGGAGCAGGGCCAGGGCGATGGCTGCAAAGACCACGATGGGTGTGTAGATGCGGGCAAAACGCGTGATGAAGGCTTCACTCTTCGACTTGTGGTCCGAAGCGCTTTCGACCAGTTGGATGATCTTCGAAACGGTCGATTCGTCGAAAGTCTTGCTGGTCCTCACGCGGATGAGTCCAGAGATGTTGATGCAACCCGAGATGACCTCGTCGCCCTCCACTACATCGCGCGGAGCACTTTCGCCCGTCAATGCCACAGTGTTGAGGCTGGTCTGCCCTTCGACGATCTCTCCATCGAGGGGCACTTTCTCGCCCGGACGGATGACGATGGTTTCGCCCACGGCTACCTCTTCGGGAGCAATGGCCACCACCTTGCCCTCACGTTCCACGTTGGCCGTATCGGGACGGATGTCCATCAGGTGCGAAATCGATTCGCGGCTCTTTCCTTCGGCATAGCCTTCAAAGAGTTCGCCGATCTGGAAGAAGAGCATTACGAAGACGGCTTCGGGGAACTGCGTCTCGGCCCCTGGGAGGAATCCGATGCAGAGAGCGCCCAGTGTCGCGATGGTCATGAGGAAGTTTTCGTCAAATGGTTCGCCTTCCATCACGCCTTCGATGGCTTCCTTGATGGTGTCAAGTCCTACCACGAGGTAGGGGACAAGATAGATGAGCAGCAGTTGCCAGGTGGGCAATTCGAAGTTGTGCTCGATATATACTGCGATGAGGAGCAGAACGACGGCCACTGCAATCTTGATGACCGATTCCTTCAATCCGCCTTCGTCATGATGGTGGTGATGGTGTCCTTCTTCATCGTGGTCGTGATGATGATGCCCTTCGTCATCATGTTCGTCGTGATGTTGGTGATGATGTTCGTGCGAATGCGTGCAGCTCTTGCATGCCTCTTCGTCTTCATCGTGATGATGATGGTGATGATGTTCGTGTGCCATATTTTTTAGTTTTTACGCTGCAAAGGTAGGCCATTTTGTTTGCAAATGGGTTGCAAGTTCGCGTAAATCATTATTGTTTTTGTTGCATTTTCTTCTATATTTATATTTAAAAGGTGTAAAATACGAAAAAATAACATTTCGACAGGCGAATAATCCACGGAATTTATTATCTTTGCACCGTATTTCTTAGTCGTTACCTTATTTTTCACTTGTTACATGAAAAAGATTCTAACAACCATAGTGCTTCTTGCGGCACTATTCGTACCCTCTGCGACGCAGGCGGCCGATCAGTTTGTCTCTTTCCAAGACCAGGACAATGCCCTCTGCATCTATCCCTCGCAGCAGGGTCCGGTCCAGATTGTCTTCGATCAGAACGACTATCCCGGCATCCGTCGTGCCCTCGATAACCTAAGCAAGGACTTTGAACAGGTCACTGGACAAAGTGCTGCCAGGATTCTAACCCATGCCGAAGGCGATGCGCCGATTCTCCTTGTCGGCTCGGTCGAGAAGAGCAGAGACATCCAGCAATTGGTCAAGCGCAAGGCCATTGATGCCAAGGAACTGAAAGGCAAGCGCGAGAAGTATATCATCACATTGCTTGATGCCGGGGTCTTGTACAAGGGCAGGACTGGCCGGATGCTCGTCATCGCAGGCAGCGACAAGCGAGGCGCGGAATATGGAATCTACGAAATGAGCCGTCAGTTGGGCGTTTCGCCATGGGCATGGTGGGCCGATATGCCCGTTGTCCAGCGCGACAGCATCTTTGTCCTTCCCGGTATCTACACCGATGGGGAACCCACAGTGCGCTATCGTGGCATCTTCCTCAACGACGAGGCTCCCTGCCTTTCGGGTTGGGTGAAGGAGAAGTTCCCCGACAGCAAGTGCGAGAACCTTCCCATCGATCCCCAGGGTAACACTTATGCCCGCGGCTTCAACCACCTCTTCTACGAACACGTCTTCGAACTGCTCCTCCGTCTGAAAGGCAACTACCTTTGGCCCGCCATGTGGGGCAATGCCTTCTATTACGACGACCCGCTCAACGGTCCCCTGGCCGACGAGATGGGCATCATCATGGGCACTTCCCATCACGAACCCATGGCACGCAACCATCAGGAATGGGTGCGCTATAAGCACGCAAAGATGCGTGAGACAGGCGCTCGCAACGACGATGAGGCACCTGCCGAGGCTCGCTGGGATTATGCGGTCAACAAGACGGTCATCGACCAGTTCTTCCGCGAAGGCATCGAACGCGCCCGTGGCACCGAGGACCTCATTACCATCGGTATGCGCGGCGATGGCGACACCGGACTGGGTGGCAAGGAGGGCTTCGACCACCTCACCCAGAACCTCGACGACTACAACAAGAAGCTCCTCGAGAACATCATCAGCAACCAGCGTCGCATCATCGCCGAGGTGACAGGCAAGAAGGCCGACCGCACGCCTCAGATGTGGGCACTCTATAAGGAGGTGCAGCATCTCTACGACCTGGGTCTCGATGTGCCCGACGATGTGCTCATCATGCTTTGCGACGACAACTGGGGCGACATTCGTCGTGTGCCCGAAGCCAACGTTTCGGCTACGCGCACCAAGGAGGCACTCATGAACCGCAAGGGCGGATGGGGCATGTACTACCACGTCGATTACGTGGGCGGTCCGCGCAACACCAAGTGGGCCAACGTCACCAACACCAATCACTTGTGGGAACAGATGCGCCTGTGCTACGAATATGGCATCGACGACCTCTGGATTCTCAATGTGGGCGACCTCAAGCCCATGGAGCATCCCATCGACTTCTTCCTCAAGATGGCCTGGCATCCCGACGACTACGCCGACATCAGCAGCGTTCACCAGCACGCCCTCGACTTCTGCTCCCAGATGCTAGGTGAGAACAACCTCTCGAACCTTTCGAACCCCTCGAACCCTTCGAACCCCTCAACCCTTTCCCGCGAAGCGGCTCGTCTCTTGGAGACCTACCTCCGCTACAACAGCCGCGTCACCCCCGAGCTCTTGAATTGGAGAACCTACAACCTGCAGAGCGGAGAGTGGGAGCAGGCGATGCTACAGTACAAGGCGCTCGAGGCCGATGCATATCGCCTGTGGCAGAAGGTGCCTGCCCCGGCACGCGACGCCTATCATCAGTTGATTCTTTTCCCCATCCAGTCGATGGCAAACCTCTACGAGATGTACTATGCGCAGGCGCAGAACCTCTATCTCGCTGCCCTCGGTGACCCGCGTGCCAACTGTTATGCCGACCTTGTGGAGCAGTGTTTCGCCCGTGACGACGAGCTGACGCGCGAATATCACAGCATCGGTGGAGGCAAGTGGAACCACCTGATGGACCAGACCCATATCGGCTACAGATCATGGCAGCAGCCCGATGTGCAGGTATGCCCGAAGGTCGTCCGTGTCGAGGCCGACAAGGCAGCCAAGCCCGAAGCCCCGCACTACGTCTTCAAGGCCTACAACGGACAGGTGAGCATCGAGGCTGAACATTACTTCGAGGCGCGTCCCAGTGCCGACGGCACGTGGACCATTCTGCCCACCTTGGGCCGCACCCTTTCGGGCGTTGCCCTGCTGCCCCACAATGCAGCCTGCGAAGGCGCTGCGCTCGACTATGCCTTCCGTGCCGAAGGTTTCGAGGGGACGAGCGTCAAGGTGCACATCATCACCAACAGCACCTTGCCCTTCCTGCGCAAGGAAGGCCATCGCTATACGCTTCAGCTCGACAATGGCGAGGCCGTTGAAGTCAACTACAACAGCCGCTACATCGAGGAGAACACCAACGAGATGTACGCCATCGCCGCCACCCGCATCATCGAGACGGTCACCGAGCTGCCCATCTCTTCCAGTGACCTCCATCACCTCACCATCCGTCCGCTCGACCCGGGTCTCGTGGTCGAAAAGGTCGTCATCGACCTCGGCGGCTACGATCCCTCTCACCTGAAGGGGGGCGAGAGCCCGAGGGAGACCACTAAGCTCTGAGCACTCTGAGTATTCTGAGTGTTCCGATTCCTCCGATTATTCCGATAACTCCGATAAAAACCAATTACAACCCTCATGAAATTAAAAGAAATCACTTCAGGCAGCTTCAATGCTGCCGAATGGGAAGCCAAAGGATATGAGCTTCCAAAGTTTGACATCGCAGCAGTAGCAAAGAAGACGCACGACGAGCCCACCTGGGTACACTTCGGTGCCGGCAACATCTTCCGTGCTTTCCCCGCTGCCATCCTCAACGATGCCCTCAACAGCGGCAAGTACGACCGTGGCGTCATCGTGGCCGAGAGCTTCGACTACGAGATCATCGACAAGGCCTATCGTCCCTACGACAACCTGTCGCTCCTCGTCAGCCTCCAATCGACGGGCACCATCGAGAAGAAGGTCATCGCCTCAGTTACCGAGAGCCTCAAGGCCGACTATCAGTTTGCCGACGACTGGGCACGCCTCGTCGAGATCTTCCGTCAGCCCAGCCTTCAGATGGTGACCTTCACCATCACCGAGAAGGGTTACAGCGTGGCTCCAGCTGACCTCGAGCGCGGCCTCAAGCCCGTCTTCGCCATGGGCAAGCTCGCTGTGCTGATGCTTGCTCGCTACCAGGCAGGACAACTGCCCATCACCCTGCAGAGCACCGACAACTGCTCGCACAATGGCGACAAGGTAAAGGCTGGTGTGCAGGCCTATGCACGCAAGTGGGTTGAGCAGGAGCTTGTTCCTGCCGACTTCCTCGGTTATCTGCAGGACTCGACCAAGGTGACCTATCCTTGGTCGATGATCGACAAGATCACCCCACGTCCGCACGAGAAGGTACAGGCTATGCTTGCAGCCGATGGCTTCGAGGACAACCAGACCATCATCACCGAGCGCCACACCTACACCGCTCCCTTCGTCAATGCCGAAGAGGTGCAGTACCTCGTTGTGGAGGACAACTACACCAACGGTCGTCCACCGCTCGAACTCGGTGGCGCACTCTACACCACTCGTGAGACTGTCGATAAGGTCGAGACCATGAAGGTGACCACCTGCCTCAATCCGCTCCACACCGCCATGTCGATCTATGGCTGCATGCTCGGCTATACGCTCATCTCAGCCGAGATGGCCGACCCCGATCTGCGTGCCTTCATCCAGAAGATTGGCTACATCGAGGCAATGCCGGTGGTTACCGATCCCGGTGTATTGAATCCCTACGAGTTCATCGGCACCGTCATCAACCGTCGTCTGCCCAACCCGTTCATGCCCGATGCTCCCCAGCGTATCGCCACCGACACGTCGCAGAAGCTGCCCATCCGCTTCGGTGAGACCATCAAGAAGTATGTGGCCCGTGGCCTCGATATGGACAACCTCGTGCTCATCCCGCTCACCTTGGCAGGCTATGCACGCTATCTGAAGGGCCTCGACGATATGGGCGAACCTTTCACTCCTTCCACCGACCCGCTGCTCGCCGAATTGCAGGCCATCGTGGCTCCGCTCGAACTCGGCAAGCCCGACCAGGACTTCAGCTGCCTGCGCCAGCTCTTCAGCCGCAAGGATGTCTTCGCTGTCGATCTCTACGAAGTCGGTCTCGGTGAGCGCATCGAAGGCATGGTCAAGGAACTCTATGCTGGCCCCGGTGCTGTTCGCGCCACGCTGCACAAGTATGTGTCGGCACGTTGATATTTCGATACATCTATAACAATTCCGCCTGCAGTTTTATACTGCAGGCGGTTTTTTATGATAAAGTCCAATGGGTTCTAATAATCCATCATCTTTTATCGTAGCATACAGATTTGGTAAACGAAATCTTTATACTCTTGTAGGAGCATACTGTTTTGGTAGATGGAATCTGTATGCTCCGAGCGCGGCATACAGATTTGGCAGATAGAATCTGTATGGTCCGAGCGAAGCATACAGATTTGGCAGATAGAATCTGTATGGTCCAAGCGAGGCATACAGATTTGGTAGATGAAATCTGTATGCTCCGAGCGAGGCATACAGATTTGGCAGATAGAATCTGTATGGTCCAAGCGAGGCATACAGATTTGGTAGATGAAATCTGTATGGTCCGAGCGCGGCATACATATTTGGTAGATGAAATCTGTATGGTCCGAGCGCGGCATACATATTTGGTAGATAGAATCTGTATGATCCGAGCGGAGAATAAAGATTTGGCCGATGGAATCTGTATGCTTCGATATGGTATGATTATATATCTGTTCTTATTGAGAGCAATTCTCATGGAAATAGCCTTTTGGGGGCTACGCTCGCCCCAGCCCCCTTTGTGGGGGGCGGGGAGGAGCGTAAAGCCCCGACTATTTCCTTCTTTCAGAATTGCTCTCCAGCCTGGTCCAGACAATTGCCCCCCATACCCCCCCTATTAACCCCCTTCCTTATATTTATAGGAGGACATGATGGACCAGCCCAACAAGAGAGAATAGAGGCTTTGGTATAGGAATTGTTTGCCGAAAAAAAGCCCGGATCCTCGCGGGTCCGGGCATCGAATGACAGGTGTGAGAAAAAGCGATTAATGCACATGCTTCTTTGTTATTCAACGATCACCTTGCGCGTGCGTGTCTGTCCATTGGTCAGCACTTCGCGCACGATGTTGATGCCCTTGACGGGTTGCTGCAGACGGCGGCCATCGACTGAATAGAAGAAGCTGCGAGCTACTTGAGCATCGAGGGTCATCTGGCCGATGCCGCTGATGACGGAACTGAGGTCAACATCCTTCACCTCCTCCTTGAAGTCGTCGAGCTTCTCGAGGTTGCTGATGCAGATGAGGCCGATGTTGTAGTCAACCTCCTTGGTGTAGATGTTGAGCGTGTGCTCGCCAGCTTCGAGGTCGTTGATGTGGCTGGTCTTGTCGGCATTGCTCAGGAGGGCATAGAGCGACTTCCAGGTCCACTCGCCACGGCTGTTGGCGCCGTTGGAGTTGTAGAGCGTGTTGTCGTCGAAGCCATACCAGACAGCATCGTTGGTAGCCTTGGCGCAGTTGACGTAGGCATAGGCGTAGTACTTCTGCTTCTTCGTGGCATTGAAGGTGAAGTGCAGACCCTGGGCGGGATCGGTGGGCACTTCACTGTTCTTGACGGTAGCGTGGGCGCGGATGCCGAGCGGAGCGGTCTCGTCGGAGACAATCTCCCAGTCGGTGCAGGTCTCGGCAATCATCTGTGCAGGATTGCCCCAGATGAGTTCGGTCTCCTCCTTGTTGGTGGGCAGGAGGTTGGGGATATGGTCTTCACTCTCCCACCAGTCCATCCACTGTCCGGGCTCCTGGAGGTCGGTGCAACGGCTGCCTCCGGGCTCATAGACGGGGGCGACATTGTAGTTGCTGACGCTCTCCAGATCGACGTCAAGGCCGAGCAGGAACTTGTCGAGGTAGGCACCCACGACGTCGTACTGCGAGTTGGGCAGCGAGCAGTGACCGTGACCGTCGATGATCGAATAGCCGCAACGGTCGCCGATGCCGAACTTCTCCCATACCTTGCGGGCTGCGAGCATCGAGATGTAGCCCGAGCCGTCGGCCAGCCAGCGGTAGTCGGGATTGCCGAGCATCAGGAAGCCGCGTGGGCAGCAGAGGGCCGAAAGCTCGTGATGGTCGTAAGGCAGATAGAACGTATTGTTCTTGCCGAATACGTCGCGCAGCTTGGTCATGAACCACGAGTAGTCGGTGTTGTCGAGGCCTTCCCAGGCATCCTCCTTGGTGTAGTCGCGATTGTGTACGCGGGTGACACGCCAGGCAGCGCATCCGCCGCCACCCGATTCCTGTGGGATTGTGAGGGCAACACGCTCATCGAAGGCGCCGCAGAAGAGGGCCATCTTGCCGGCATACGAGCAGCCGGTGACACCAATGTGGTCCATGTCAATCTTGGTGACCTCGGGGCCAAGGATCTGCAGGCCGTCAAGCAGACGGCTGAAGCCCCATGCCCATTCGCTGTAGGCTCCGTTTTCGCTGAGTTCGGGATAGAGGCGCTCGAAGTCGCGTGCAGCGCTGCCGCCCATCTGCGAATAGCCGTTGACCTGGGCAGCCGAGAAGCTCATCGTGGCAATATTGCGGCTGGAGAGCAGGTTGGAGGGGAGCGAGATGTTGTCGGCACCGATCATGAGCGGGTATGGTGCTGTACCGCCAGCGGGATAGTTGATGCGGGCGGTCTGGGTGAGCACTTCGCCGTTGATGGTGGTCTTGACGGTGAGCACGTTGCCGTCCATCGACGCCTCAATGTTGTCGAAGCTGACTGCCGGCTTGTCACCGATCTCGTAGTGCTGGATCTCGCGGGCAATTTCGCCGCGACGCCGCGACCAGTCCTTGAAGTCGCTGACGCGGCCACTGCCGTCGCTCCACTCGAACGGGTCGGTGAGAGGCTCGATGTAGGGAAGGTTCTCGATTGTGGGGAAAACGGGATCGGGGAGGTCGGCCGCGGTATTCTCTACGCTGTAGTGGGTAGGAATGCCCTCGACGATGCCCGACTGGCGTACGGTGATGGCGTAGGTGGCAGTGCCAGCCTCATATTCGTCGTTGCCCTCGAAGGTGGCGCTGACAGTGCCGCTCAGTTCGCCTTCGCCCAGAGTCACGGCTCCGGAGGCAGCATCGACGGTGATGGCTCCCTCAGGAGTAGCTGTAGCGCTGTAGGTGACGGGCAGGTTGTAAGGGTTGTTGAGTGTAGGAGCGGTGAAGGGGTCGCCCACGTTGAGCAGCACGAGCGACTGCGAGAACGAGAGGTTAGGGTCCTTCTTGCGGGGTACGGCATCGTCGTAGGTCTCGACATAGAGGTCAATGATGCGGATGGAGCCAGTGCTTTCGGTCCCGCCTGCCAGACGGATGTCGGTGATGTCGGCCAGCTGGCTGTTGGTGAGATAGGTCTTGAAGCGGAACTCCTTGACGCCAGTCTCTGCAACCTGAATGGTGGTGTACGAAAGGCCGTTGTAGATGAGGATGCTGAAGCTGCCACCTTCAAGGTCGGCACTCTCGACGACTATCTTCTCGTAGTTGGTGTAGTCGCCCTTAGGCAGACCGATGTATTTCAGTGTATTATCGTAGGGGAGGCTCCAGCTGAGGGTCTGGGTCTCGGGGTTCCACGATGCGTTGCCATCGGAGATGACATCGGTGAAGTCGGCGTGCACCTTTTCGGTAGCTGCGCTCAGCTGTCCGTAGCCAAGGGTAAGGACAGCGAGCATACAGAGTATTTTCTTGATCATGATATTGAGGTAATTTTACTGTTTGATAATCTTCTTGACACGAGTCGTGCCGTCGTCCATAAGGTCGCGGACGATAGTAAGTCCTTCGGCCTCGTGGGTGAGACGCTGACCTGCTGCGTTGTAGATGTCACGATGTGCCACATCCTTCATGGTCACCACATCGCGGATGCCGGCAGGATCGACCACCTGGCGGGTGATGGAGTTGAAGTGGAGGGTGCGTGGATAGGAGCCTGCATACTCCAAATAGACGCGCAGGTAGTTGTCATCGATGGCCGGTGTGGTATATTCGGTGACACCCGACGGCACGGGATAGGTATATGTGGTGTCGTCGCCATCGTCGATGACCACATAGAGGGTGAATCCCTCGGGGAGTGGTTCGCGAGTGCGGAAGGTGAACTTATGTACGGTGCCCCATTCTACTTCGCCGTTGTAGAGCCCGACGATGCCCTTCTGCGTGAAAAGTACGTCAGCCTCGTAGAGCGGGTCGGGCTCGACCCACGAGGGGGATGGCTTCCAACTGCCGTTGCGGACGTTGCGCGACACAATCTCGTTGCCGTCCTCATCAATGATGACGGCCTCCATGATAGTCACTTCCTGTCGCTCGGGGCCGATGTTGGTCTTCTGAAGGGCGAACCATGTGCAGATGGGATCATCGTCGAACCAGACGGTGCCATTGTCGTCGTAGTCGAGGAAGTCGGCTTCGATGGTGGTCTGGTTTTTGGCAAAGGGGATATATGGGCCCTTGTAGTTCATGGCCGACTCGCGGTTGCGGGTGAAGAGCTGGATGTAGCCATCCTCTTCGGGGCCGCGTTGGAGTCGCACACGGAATGTCGGATAGTCGGAGACCGAGAACGGAGCCTTCCACAGCGCGATGTCGCACCATTGCCCTTCGAGGACCACCGTGGCCGGATAGACCGTGAACACCGTGCCGTCGGGGTTGAGGATGGCTCCACCCAGGTCGGCCACGACGGGCATGGGCTCGGGGTCGCTCTGCGCGAACGACGTCGCGCAGAGCATACCGATGAGGGGGAGAAGGAACTTCTTCATTGGGGTATAGTTTTTTTTGAAAAGCCATGCTAAAGCCATGCATGGCTTTTCTAGGAAAACACGTTGAGGAAGGGGGGGTCACTTCACCATGACCTTCTTGCCGTCGATGATGTAGAGGCCGTGCTGGGTCTTCTCGACGCGCTTGCCGGTGACGTCGTAGATGACGGTGCCGGTGGTGCTTTCAACCTCGACATTGGAGATGCCGACGTACGGGGTCTTGGCATGTGCATCGTAGATCTTGCCGTCCTCGAACTCAAGGTCAAATGTCTGGTTGGAATCGCCGCTCTGGCCGTTGTTGAAGATGATGTACTCGGGAGCTACGTCGCAGTAGAAGGTGAGCGTGTAGATGTCGCCTTCGGCCAGTGGCTCTTCGCCAGGCTCCTCGCCGGGCTCTTCGTCAGCCTTGATGCGGAGGGCAGCCTGCTCGGCAGCGGGAACGAGGGCCATTGCTGTGCCGGGCCATGCGCCGCAAGCCTCGGGGTTGAAGGTGTAGGCATAGACAGCGGGCCATCCTTCGACGTTGACGTAGGAGACGGTGTAGGCCGTCAGGCTGTACTGCTTGCCGTCTTCGAAGATGAGGTCGCGGGTCTGCGGGCCACCTTCGCCAGCGTTGAAGATGATGTTGACGGGTGCATTCTCGCCCGTGTAGCTGTAGGTGTAGATGTCGGCATTGAGGCTGTTGGAGTGACGGTCGAACGTCATCTCGGTGCCTGGCCATGCGCCGCTGAGCTCGGGCTCGAAGGTGTAGGCATAGACCTTCTCCCAGCCTGCAGTGTTGGCAAACATTACTGTCCAGGTGGCATCGCCTGTGCGTACGGCATCAAGGGTGCAGGTATTCTCAGCGATGTTGAACGTGAAGGTGAGGTCATAAACTCCGGTCTTCTCGGGTGTCCAGGTGAGGTTGGTCTCGTCGGCGGGGAGCTGGTAGAGGTTCCACGACTTGTTGGCGCGTACCTTGTAGCCATACTCCTTGACCTGCTTAACCTGCTGGCCGGTGAGGGTGACGGTGTAGAGGTCGGGATTCTCGGCGCTCTGGGTCATGAAGGCGTCGTTTGTCCAGCCGTTGAAGTCGCTGACGATGCCATAGGCGTAGTCGGCAGGTGTGGCCTCATATACTTCGCGCACGATCTTGGTGAAGCGTGCCTGGATAGGCAGGGCGGCCTCGTCGCCATAGTAGGCCACGTAGAGGCTGTTGTAGCTGAGCGGTATCTTGACGGTGAGGGCGTTGGTGCCCCAACCTTCGACGGTGTAAGGCAGGTTCTCGAAGGTCCACTGCCAGGTGTTCCAGTCGAGGCCGATGTTCATGACGAATGGCGTGAAGCCTGCGGGCAGAGGCTCTTCGGTGTAGAAGGTAACCTTGTGGTAGGTGCCCTCTTCGACGGTGCCGCTATAAGTGCCAACGTAGTCGCCCGAAGCGTTGAACTTGACGAAGGCATCCCAGATGTTGCCGTTCTCGTCGTAGCTGCCCGTGACGGGATAGGTCGAACCGCTGTTCCAGAGGCTGATGCTCGAGCCGAGGCCTGGCGTCTCGATCCACTCCTCGTCCTCGTTCATCAGATAGACGTTCATCACGACTACCTTGACAGCCGAGCCGCCAGTGTTCTGCAGGGCAATGGCTTCGATGTTGACGTCGCCCAGGGCATCGGTGTCAAATTCGCCGGTGAGGGTCAGTCCGTCCTCCGAGAGTTCTACCAGACCGTCCTCGCTCGTAGCCCAAGGCACATAGACGGTCGATTCGGTCGAACCGCCTTCAGCGTCGAGCACATGCGTACGATAGAAGAACTGTACGTTCTCGGGACGTTCGCGGAGCACAACCTTGAACATCGGGTATTCAGCTGCATTGAAAGGCACATTCCAGAGGCCCATTGAGCCCCAGCTGCCTGGCAGGTTGACACCGACGGGCAGGCCGTTGGCACCCTGCTCTTCACCCGGGTTGGGGTCGATGAGCTCAGCCGAGCCGTTGCTGCCCACGGTGATGGGCAGACGCTCGATGCTGAGTGGGCCACCCACGATGAGGCGATAGAGCTTGATGTCCTGAGGCAGGTAGCTGTTGGTCGATACGATGTGCTGGATGGAGATGCCGGTGTAGTTGGCTGGCATCTCGATCTGAACGACGTTCTCGGGATTGGCGGTGAAAGCTACGTAGCTGTTCGTGCCATCCTCATTGTAGAGCTTCCACTGGAACTCGCTCACGGGGATAGCCTCACTGCTGACGAGGGTGATGATGTGAGGCTTGTCGGCCTCGATGACCTGAGCCTCGCCAAAATCGACGCCGACCTCGGCATACTGGTTGGTGAACTCATAGACGTCCTTCGAGACGCCGCCCTCCACTTCGGTGAGCGGGGTGAGCGAACCGGTGGGCCAACCACTGCCCTTCCAGGTGGGGATCCACTCGGTGCCGTCGTTCTTGACGAAGACGAAGCTGTTGAGCGTGAAGGTGGTGGCATCCTGATTGCCATCGTTCATGAAGGCAAAGGCTACGACCTGGGTGTCTTCGCCAAGCTGCTCCAGGTCGATGGTGCCCTCATAGGTCTGGGTGCCTTCCTCGAGGTGGATGTACTGGTTCTGATAGGTGCTGGTCTGGGCCTGGTTGCGGATCGAAATCTGCAACCTGCCGGCAGCAATGGGCTCGGCCAGTTCGAACTTGAAGCTCTTGATGTCGGTGGCGTTGAAACTTTCGGTCACCGAAATTTCGCCATACTGGCCCGGGAGATTGACTGAGGCAGGCAACTGCGGTATCTCCTGGTCAGAGATGGTAATGGTCTTGGTTGACCATCCCCAGCCGCTGATTGAGCCCAGTTCGAGCTCCTGGCCGTACTGTTGTGCGCTGGCCTGTCCTGCGATGCAGAACAGAGCTGCAAGGAGTAGAGATGACTTTTTCATGATGGTGTTGATTTAGATAATAATAATAAGTGGACTGATATAGGGTATAGAAACCTTTTCGTTGTTTCTGGTTACGTTTCAATTTCGGAGCAAAGATACGATGTTTCAGCGAAAGAGACGTTTCGATTTGTTTCAAATATGATTCAAAATCATTCGTTGCCATGAAACATGTCGAATTGCTTCAATTTTCGTCATCGAGGTGAGCGATGAGGTGTTTTTCGACCTCTTCGAAACGCTGCTTGTCGATGTAAGGCTGCATCTCTTGCCAGGTGTCGAAGAGACGGAAGATGCGTTCGGCGGGGTCGCTGAGCAAGGCATCGCGCATCGAGATGATGAAGAAAGGATTGTCGCTGAACGTCTGGGCGAGCCATTCGCAGACCATCCGTTCGCGGGTGAGTGAAGCCTGCCACTGGCTGCGTGCTGCCGCATAGACCTCGAATTGTTGCAGATGATCGCCGGTCCAGTTGGGGTCGGCAGTAAGCGGTAGGGTGGGGCATTGTGGCTTCCCGAAGCGGACGCTGATGGCGTAAGAACTGAGGGTGTCGCGCAGGGAGGCAACCGTAGTAGCTGGTGCTGCGGGCAATTGCAGCTCATTGATGCCTGTTGAGGCCATGGCCTGGGCAAACAGGGAGAGGCGGCCATTGAGTAGCGAAGCGTCGCCGAGGGACACCGCACGTGTGGCACGATCGGGCTCTTCGGTGAGGTCGTGGTTGGGACCCAGCGCCTGGCAGAGGCATCCGTCGCCCATCGTTTGAGCTCGGAGCACGAAGTAGGCGGCGTAGAGCAATCCGGCAGCCGATGAGGCCATGATGCGGAACGACTTCTCTTCAACCTTGATGATGCGGAAGCCTCCTGGTGCGAGCCGTGAGGAGCTGGCGGTGAGCCGGAGCGCGAGAGGCAGACCCTGCCAGTGGTGGCGCAGCTCGCTGAGGGCGGTGGCGATGACGACTTGGTCGGCGGGTGCGAGGCGGACCTCACCATCGGTCGTAAGGGACACGCTGGCGGATGGCTGTGAGGCGTCGGGGAAGCGCAACCACAGCCGGCTGCCATCGTCGGCTGTGGCTGCAAATGTCAGCCCAAGGAGGAGTATGAATGCGAGGAGTGTCCGAGGCATGGCGGCGTCAGTTGCGATAGGCAGGGTTCTGGTAGGCAATGCGCTCCTCCTCGGTCATCTCGAAGGCATCGATGGTGCCCTGCGGGATGGGACGGAGGTACTGGTCGTCGGAGATGGTGCGGGTGACGGTCTCGGGTGTGACGTCGGTGGCCTTGGTGCCGCATATGCGGTAGGTGCCGGCCTTCTGCTGCCAGGTCTGAGTGCGAGTGAGGTCGAACCAGCGGTAGCCCTCGCCGAAGAGTTCGCGCATGCGCTCGTCGAGGATGTAGTCGATGGTGATGACCTGCGGGGTGGCTGCGATGAGCTCGGCGCTGTAGTCGGCAGAATATTCCTCGCCGTACTGCGAGACGCCGTTCACACGATGAGTCCACTTGCCGGCACGTGCACGCAGCACGTTGAGCAGCTCACGGGCTGTATAGCCGGGTTGGGTAGAGGCACCCTTCACAGCGGCTTCGGCGCCCAGAAGGTAGAACTCTGAGAACTTGGCGATGTTGTACGGCCGGGCTATCGGGCCGTTGGGTGAGCCAAGCTGTCGTTTGCCATCCGACGACAGGGTTTCGAGCGGATACATGCCGAGCTTGTAGGGACCTGGGAAGCGCAGGCGGCTGATGGCCTCGGGGTTGATGACAAACTCCTTGTAGCCGTCGAGGGTGCCGGCTCCAATCTGTCCGTGCTCACGCGACTTGGTGGAGTAGTTAACGGGCGTGGACGGCTCCTCGTCGAGGAAGCGAAGCACCACTTCGCCGCGGTAGATGGGCTGGTTGCCATGGCCCATCACGTATTCGATGTCGGGGTTGGCGCCGTAGTTCCAGTTGGCGTGATAGACGGTGGTGAAGGTGGCATCGTAGCGCGAATCCTTTGCCTTGTCGGTGAAGTTCTCGATGGCATCGATGGTGGGAGCCATGCGGATCCAAGGGCGACCGAGGGGTTGGATGGCCTCGCGTTGCACTGGGTTGATCCACGAGCGCTTATCGCTCTGCATCTGCAGGTTGGGATAGTTCCAGTTGGCCATCCATCCGGCGAAGTTGTCAGGCGCCGAACCGGATGCATAACCCCACGAGGCGCCGCTCTCGGTCATGCCGCTGTATTGTGCGCTCTCGGTGGTGTGGTCGGCCCAAAGTAGGATCTCCTTGTTGCGGTCATTGTCGTAGCGTGTCACGTCGTAGTAGGTATCGCACAGGCCGTAGGGACCGGGGTTCTGCAGGGCAGTGACCACAATGTCGTAGGCCTGTTGGTAGTACCACGCCGGGTTGTGTCCGTCGGGGTCGGTACGATCGCACTGTGGGTAGGTAGGTTTGCCGCCAGGGTTCTCGAGCCACCATCCGTAGGTCAGGTAAGCTTCGGCCAGATACTTGCGGGCTACGGTTTTGGTGACGGCACCCGTAGTGCGCGGTTCGTCTGGAAGGTTCTCGACGGCCATACGCAGGTCGGGGAAGATGGCCCGGGTATAGACTTCGGGCACGGTGTTGCGCACGGAGGTGCGCGAAGGAGTGGCATTGAACATTAGTTCGCCCGAACCGAAGTCGAGGGGCACGCCGCCGAACATGCGGACGAGCTGGAAATAGTCGAAGGCACGGAAGAATCGAGCTTCGCTGATCTTGCTTTCGTCTATGCCGGCTTCGGTGGCATTCTCGATGATGCCGCTGGCAGTGTTGATGTAGGTGAAGACATTGTTCCAGAGCACGTCCGAGCGGCTGCTCGATGCGGTCAGGGTGCCTGCGCCTGAATAGTCGGCGTCCTTGAAGTTGTTGTCGGCCGATTGCCCGTAAGTGTATTCGTCCGTGCCCGTCTCGCAGATGTTCAGGTAGTAGCCGTTGCCATAGATGTTGCGCAAGTGGGCATAGAGGGAGGTCAGTCCGCCGTCGATACCCTTGTCGGTCTGGAAGAATCCGGGGTCGTAGATGGTGCGGGGCTGTTCGTCAAGCACGTCCGAACATGCGGTGAAGGAGGCTGTCAGCCCGAAGCCCATCATCATTGTTAGAATCGCTTTATATGTCGTTTTCATAATCTTTCCTTTGTTTATGTGGTCATTATTGTGTTACCTTATATTCTCTATTTTATTTAAAAGGTAAGATTGAGTCCGAAGATGAAGTTGCGGGTCGATGGCGTGTTGTAGCCGATGACGGGAATCTTGTGGGCGCCCCTGTAGCCGTCCATTGTGACAGCCATGGTACCTCCGTTGTTACTGAGCGAGTTGGTCTCGGGGTCGAGACCGCATTCGTTGTTGTAGGGCGAGAAGAGCACGAAGGGATTCTGTACGGTAGCATAGAGGCGCAGGCGGCTGATGCCCATGTCCTTGAGCGGCTTGAAGTGCTCGAAGTTATAGCCCAGGGTGATGGTGCGGATCTTGAGGTAACCGGCATCGAAGTAGCCGAGCGTGGAGCCGTAGAGGGGGTTGTCGTTGCTCGACATGCCGCCCGGCTTCGGATACTTGGCTCCAGTGTTCTCCTCAGTCCAGTAATCGACGTCGAGCTGTCCGCGGCGTCCGTTGAGCATGTTGAGGTAGCCGTTGCTGGAGTGGATGGCCGAGATGAGGGTGCCGCCCACTTGGAAGGCACCGATGACGGTGAGGTCGAGGTGCTTGTAGCTGACGGTAGTGTTGAAGCCGCCCATGAGGTCGGGCTCCATGTCCATCACCTGACGGTCGTCGGTGTTGATCTGTCGGGTAGGCTTGCCGTCGGCGTCATATTCGCCCGTGTATTCCACCTTGATCATGCCGACGTTGCCGCCTGGCTCGAGAATCTCGAGCAGCTCCTCTTCGCCCTGCTGCCAGAGGCCGATTTTCTTGTAGTCGTAAATCACGTCGATGGGGTGGCCGACGAACCAGCGGTTGCTGACGTCCTGCTTGGCTCCCGAGGCGAGCTCTACCAGCTCGTTGCGGTTGGCATAGAGGTTGATGCCGGCCTCCCAGTTCCAGCCACCGAGGTTGTCGATGATGACGCCGTTGAGCGAGAGTTCGAAGCCTTTATTCCTGGTCTTGCCGATGTTGGCCATGTAGCTGCCCACGCCCGAGGTGGGGGGCAGGTTGACGCTGAGCAGCAGGTCGTGGGTGTTCTGGACGTAGTACTCGAACGTACCGTTGAGACGGCCGCCCCACAGCGAGTAGTCGAGGCCGAAGTTCCAGGTGGAGGAGTATTCCCAGCCGAGCTCGGGGTTGGGTAGGGTGGAGACGTAGTATCCCGTGGCCATGTTGGTACCGAAGTTATAGTATTTGGTGCTCAGGGCACCGAGGGTCGAGTAGGGATCGATACTCTGGTTGGAAGTCTCGCCGTAGCCTACGCGCAGCTTGAGGTTGTCGAGCCAATCGACGGGATCCATGAACTTTTCGCGTGCGATGTTCCAGCCCAGCGAGACGGCGGGATATGTGTGCCACTGGTGCCCCTTGGCGAGGCGCGATGAGGCATCGCTGCGGAAGGCAGCGGTGAGCATGTAGCGGTTGTCGTAGGTGTAGATCACACGACCCATCCACGACATCAGTCCGCTCTGCCAATATCCCTGGTTGCCGGGGCTGACCTCAAGGTCGCTCTGTGCGGCACCGATCTGGTAATATTGGAAGTATTCGGCCGGTATGTCACGCCCCGACATGTAGGTCTGCTCGTAGCGTGTGCTCTCCGACGAGTAGAGTCCGGTGAGGTTCACGTGGTGTTTTTCGGCGAAGATGTGGTCGTAGGTGAGGATATTTTCGACGGCCCAGTTCTTGGTGATAGTCTGCTGCACGGAAGCCGAGTTGGGCTCGTTGGCGTTCGACGAGCCAATGCCCGTGCCGGTGAACGAGCCGGTCTTCGAGGTGCGGAAGTTCAGGCCCACGTTGACGCGGTAGCTGAGGCCTTCGATCCAGGGTGCCTTGACTTCGGCGAATAGGGTGTTGTACGAGCCGAAGCCCTTGTTCTCTCGCACGTACGACTCGTCGAGGTCCTCCAGACGCTCGCGCGTCCAGACATATTGTCCGCCGTCGAGCGGCATATCGACAGTGCGCTTGAGGTTGCCGTCCGCATCGTATGGATTAATCATCGGGGTCTTCGACAGTACGCCGTACATGCTGACGTTGGTGCCCGTCTGCTCGTGATAGTTGGTGTTCGAACTGAGGCCGAAGCGGAAGTATTCGCCCACCTTCTGGTCGAAGTTGCCGCGTACGCTGTAGCGGGTGTAACCTTGGGTAGGGATGACGGCTTCGTCACGGTAATAGCCTGCACCGAAGCTGTAGCTGCCTCCGTTGGTGCCGCCAGTGATACCGATGTCGTGGCTCTGCGTGAAGGCGGTTTTGAGGAAGAGATCCTGCCAATCGGTATCGACGCTCTCGTCTTCGTCGAGCGAGTTGGTGTAGAGCCCGGCGTAGTTACGCATCTTCATGTATTGCTCGGTGTTCATCATGGGGTATTTGTGGAACACCTTCTTGATGCCGACGTAGGCGTTGTAGGTCACCTTGGCGGGTGTGCCCTGTGCGCCCTTGATAGTGGTGATGATGATAACGCCGTTGGCACCGCGCGAACCGTAGATGGCCGTTGCCGAAGCATCCTTGAGGATGTCCATCGATTTGATGTCGGAGGGGTTGATGTCGCTCAGGCTGCCCATGAAAGGCACACCGTCGAGCACGATGAGCGGATCGTTGCTGGCGTTGAGCGAACGCTGTCCGCGTATGCGTATCTGCATCTCGGCGCCTGGCTGACTCGATGTCTGTTGCATCAGGACGCCGGCCACGCGGCCTTGCAAGGCCTGTGCGGCGTTGGTGGCTGCAATCTGGTTGAGCTTGTCACCGCCGATGTTGGCCACCGAGCCAGTCACTGTCTCGCGGCGCTGTGTGCCGTAGCCGATTACGACTACTTCGTTGATGTTCGTGCGTTCCTCCTCCAGGATGATGTTGAGGCGGCTCTGGTTGCCCACGCGCACCTCCTGGGTGATGTAGCCCACAAACGAGCAGACAAGGGTGGCTCCTGAGGGCGCGTCGAGCGTAAAGTCACCGTCGAGTCCAGTGAATGTGCCAGTCGAGGTGCCTTTCACCATGACGGTAGCTCCCGTCAGCGGGCCCTGCGAATCGCTGATGGTGCCGGTGATTCTCTTGGTCTGCTGTGCAGACGCACTTTGTGCGTGCGCCCTCTCAGGAATCGTCCAGAAACCTAAGATGGAGCATGCTCCCAGCACGAGAATTGTTTTCCAGTTGATTGTTCTCATAGTTATACAAATTTATATATGGTAATGTATGTTTTTATTGTGCAAATATAGCGGATTGTTGCAACATGGATGTTAGCATTTGTCTCAGAGACGTGCTGATTTGTCTCATGTGTCAAAAAGTGTCTCTGTCGGGACACGGAGGCCGCTGTCGAACGTCTTTCAGCTTTCGTCAGGCTCGCCGAAGGCGTTTCCGTCGGTGTCGTTGGTGACGTTCCCGGCGGTATTGCCAGAGGCGTTCTTGTCGGGCGCTGTGGCGGCATATTTCGCAGCATATTCTGAAGGTGTCATGCCATAATACTTGCGGAAGACGGTCGAGAAGTGCGATTGGTTGTTGAAGCCCACGGTGTAGGCCACCTGCGTGATGTTGATCTTGTTTTCGCGAATGAGACGTTCGGCCTGCTGGAGGCGCAGGTTGCGGATGAAGTCGCCCGTCGAGATGCCGGTGATCTCCTTCATCTTGCGATGGAGCTGAGCGCGGCTGATGCCTACTTCACGCGTGAGGCATTCCACATTGAAGCTCGAGTCGTTGAGGTTGGCGTTGATCACCTTGACGATGCGGTCCATCAGTGCGTCGTTGTTGCCTTTGACTTCGATGTTTTCCACCTTGTCCTCCTGCTGGAGGGCACCCGAGAACTTGCCGCGCAGGCGGCGCACGTTGTCGATGAGGTTGTCGATCTGAACGTGCAGCTCGTCCATGTTGAACGGCTTGGAGATGTAGGAGTCGGCGCCGTTGCGAATGCCGGCCAGACGGTGTTCCACTTCGCTCTTCGATGTGAGGAGGATGACGGGGATGTCGCTCAGCTGGGGCACGCTCTTGATATGCTTCAGCAGTGTGATGCCGTCCATCTCGGGCATGATGATGTCGCTGATCACGAGGTCGTAGCTTTCGGCGAAGAGAGCGTTGAGGGCCTCCTTGCCGTTGGTGACGATGTCGAAGTGGTACCACGTGCCCAGCTCCGAGGTGATGTAGCGCGATATTTCGGGTTCGTCATCGACGATGAGGATGCGATAGTTCTTCGATGGCTGGCGGTAGGCGGCGGAAGCAGGTGCCGGGTGGGCTATTTCCTGTGTCATGATCGATTCGGGCTTCAGGTGGCTGTTGCCCAGCGGCAGCTGCACCTCGATGCAGGCGCCACGCTGGCCGTCAGTGCGGTTGTAGGCACGGATGGTTCCGCCGTGGAGCTGCACGATGGAGCGGCTCAGGTTTAGGCCGATGCCCGAGCCGGCGCTGATGATGCCGCGGGCATTGGCACCCTGGTAGAAACGTTCGAAGAGGCGGTCGGTGTTCTCTTCCTTGAAGCCGATGCCGCTGTCGATGAGTTGGATGCGCACATGTTCGCTGTCGCGGCTCAGGACGAACTTGATCGAGCCGCCATCGAAGGTGTATTTGAAGGCGTTGGATAGCAGGTTGGAAAGCACCTTGTCGAAGTTCGAATGGTCAATCCAGGCATGTACTTCGGGGTCGGCATGTTCGAAGGTGAACGCGATGTTGCGCTGCTGGGCATGATACTGGAAGTTGGCGCATACCGTCTGGATGAACTTCACGAGGTCGGTGTCCTGGCACTTCAGGAGCAGCTGGTCCTTGTCGATGCGACGTTCGTCGAGAATCTGGTTCACGAGGAGCAGCAGGCGCTGTGCGTTGTTGTCGATGATGTCCATGTAGTGCATCATCTCTGAGCGTGTGGAAGGGTCGGGGAGGGTGGCCACGCGCGACTGCAGCTTCTTCAGCGGGCCGAAGATGAGCGTCAGGGGTGAGCGTATGTCGTGGGTGGCATTGATGAGAAAGCGCATCTTGGCCTCCTCGAGTTCTTCCTTCTGGCGGTGCTTGTAGGTGATGGCTGCCGCAACCGCCATGCCCGACAGGAGCAGGGCATAGACCAGATAGGCCCACCACGACAGGTACCAGGGCGAATGCACCACCACCGTGAGTCGGCAGGGGACTTCACTCTCGATGCCGCGCGAGATGGCCTTGACGTCGATGTGATAGGTGCCGGGCTTCATCTTGAAGAACGACACGGCATTCGAGCCGCCCGACACGGACGCCCATTCGCCGCTGCCGTTGATGCGGTAGAGGAAGGTGATGTTGTCGATGTTCTGGAAGTTGAAGAGCGAGAACTCGAGGACGAACGAGTTGTCGTCGCTCGACAGGTCGAAGTGCCTTTTCCGGCAGTCGAGGTGCTGGCCATCGACGACGAAGCTGGAGAGCGACACCTCGCCCAGGGCCGTCTCGCGTCCTTTGACGTTCTGGGGGTAGAAGACGGTGATGCCGTCGTAGTTGCCGAACATGATGCGACCGTCGGGATAGGTGATCTTGGCACCTACGACGTAGCCGCTCATCACCAGACCGTCGCCATGCACGTAGTTGTCGAACGTGCGGCTCTTGGGGTTATAGTGCCAGATGCCGTCGGAAGTGCTCATCCAGAGGTCGCCGCTGTGGTCGGTGACGATGCTGTTGATCGACTTGTTGAGCATTTCGCGGGCATCGGCATAGAGCGAGAATTCGCCCGACAGGCGGTTGAAGATGTAAAGGCCTGCCTCGGAGCCTATCAGCATATTGCCGTCAGGCAGTTCGAGCAGCGAATAACACTGGTTGCCCTTGAACTTGATGTCCCAGCCGAGGGGCTTGAAGTTGTCATCGTGGGGGCTCATGCAGCCCAGGCCGCTCACCGTGCCTATCCAGAGCAGGCCGCGGCTGTCGTAGTAGAGGGCGCGTATCCAGTTGTTGACCAGTGTGCCTTTCCCTTCGTCGGGCTGGTACATGCTGAACGAGCGGGACTGGCGCGTCTTGGTGTCGTAGATGGTCAGTCCCTTGCCGTCGTTGGCAAGGAAGAGGCAGCCGTCGTCATCGTCGGAGATGCAGTTCACGCCCCAGCCTTCGTCGCGTATGGCCAGCGCACTGGTCTGCGAGGCAGGGTCGTATTCGTAGAGCGCGTTCTCGGTGCCCAGCCAGTAGCGCTTGCGCCGGTCGCGGAAGATCACCGTGGGGGCATCGGGCGAGCGCAGGCGTCCCTCGATGCGTCCTTCGTGATTGAAGCGCCAGAGACCCGACTTGAGCACCACGCACAGCACGTCGCCATCGTCGGCAGGGGCAATGGACGAGACGCTGCTGCCCACGGCATAGCCCTGCGACGAGAATCGCCAGGTGGTGAAGGCGCCATGCCCATGGCGGATTTGGAAGAGGCCGCGCTTGTGGCAGCCCACCCATAGGTTGTGGCTGCGGTCGGGGAAGAGGCAGCCGATGTTGGCCGACTTGAGGTCGAAGCTGTCGCTCACGTTATCGACCTGCTGCATCGTGCGGCTGCCGCGCGGGATGACCATCAGCCCCATGCCCGAGGTGCCGAGGTAGAGGTTGCCGTCCTGGCCGACGGCGGCGCAGCGCAGCGAGATGCCGTTGGGAAGGGCTGTGAGGTCGTAGTCGGCTGGTGACAGGGTCTCGCGCTGGTAGTCGTAATAGAGGATGCCGTACATGCAGACCACATAGAAGCCGCGCTGGTCCTGCTTGACGAAGCTCACCACCGAGCCGCAGCCCGTCTCGTATTCTTTGGCGCGTACAGGGTGCGTATCTTCAAGTGTGAAACGGCGCAGGGTGCCCACCATGCTGCTGCACCAGAGCTGCTGCCTGTCGTCTTCGAAGATGCTGCCGATGAAGTCATCGACATACTGCTGGCTGAAGCCCATGGGTCGGACAATCTGGTGGGTGTCGGCGCGAAGAACGTAGAGGCCGTAGCCCGACGTGCCGATGACGATGTTGCCGGCAGCGTCTTCGAGCAGGTCCATGACGCGTGGATCAGCACCTTCGGGGAAGTGGTAGCGCTGGAATGTGTTGTTCTCGTAGCAGTAGCGTACCAGCCCCTTGCGGCAGCCTATCCACAGCTGATGCCGGCTATCGACCAGGAAGCTGCTGACCTCATTGCTCACGATCGACGTGGTGTCGTCGGGGGAGGTGAAGTACTTGGAGAACTGGTATCCGTTGAAGCGGTTCAGCCCATAGTCGGTGCCTGCCCATACGAAGCCGTAGGCATCCTGTATGACGCATGCGATGGAGCTGCTCGACATCTTGTCGGCCGTGAAGAGCAGGCCCTCGTCGGCCCGGGCCGGGAGGATGCCGAGCAGCAGCGCTGTGAGTGCTGACAGTAAGGTAATGTGGCGTGTTTTCATTGCTTGAGGCATGATGGGGTAATGTCATCGTCTATCTCACCTTGCGGGTGATGTAGGCATCGTCGGCGGCTTCGCACACGACAATGACGGGCTGGCTATGCTGCCAGCGAGGCAGGGACAGCGACACGCGGCGGCCGTCGTCATCCTGAGGGAGGCCCGAAATGAGCAGATGCCCTGCCAGCGAATACACTGCGACGCTGCGCAGGGGGCGGTTGGCAAGGATGTCCAGACGCTCGTTGCCGCGCTCCACGTCGATGCTGAAGTGGCTGTCATCGGTGAGGGTGGGCATGGGGAGCGATTCGTCGAACTTCCATTGGCTGTCGAGGAAGTCCAGCCGCTTGCCGAACCATTCCTTGACGGTCTGTATCTCTTCGTCGTACGAAGCGACGTAATAGGCAGCAAAATAGGAGATGGGGCTCGACGAGCCGCCCCACCAGGGCCAGCCGCCCTGGTTGCCGCTCTGGAAGAGGTTGTCGTACTTGGCATAATGGCGGTCCTTGGCCTCGTCGAGCAGCGCGGCGTAGTCGTCGAAGAAGGTGTTGATGCGCTGGCGGCTGATGACGGTGCGTCGTAACTGGGCATAGCGCTCACGCACCTTCTGCATGAAGGCAGGGTCCTGGGTCAGCTTCTTCCAAAGGGCGGGTGTGGGGTTGGTTTCGCAGCCGTTATAGACCCATGCCCTGACGTTGTTGGCGTTGCAGAAGTTGCAGTCTCCGTATGCCAGATTGTAGTCCCACACGGGGCCTGCCTCCATGCGTGAGAGGGTGCCGTCGGCCTTGTCCTTGTCCTTGAAGAAGTAGCTGCTGCGCTTGTAGCCGTCGGCATTGAGCGAGAGTTCGGTGTGGATGAAGTAATCAACAAATGAGGGCACGTCGATCCAGCGGGCATAGCCTTCGACCGAGTCCTTGAAGTTCGACTGCTGGAACGATTGCTCCATCTGGTCCACATAGTTTTGGATGTACGCCTTCTGCTCGGGCTGCAGATCCTCCTTCTTGGGATAGAAGATGGTCCAGGTGACGGTACCTGTGCCTGATCCGCCCCAGTAGCTCGACTGTATGCCTGCCACCTTCGACTTGAATGTGACATCGTCCTGGTCGTAGGCATCGACACGCACGATGTATCCGCCCGTCAGCTCACGGTCGGCCACGTCTTCGTTCTTCATCTTGGCGATATCGACACGGTTCTTGTCACGCTTGATTTTCTCGCAGAAGACATAGACGCCCAAATATTCGTCATTGACGAACACCTCGCACATGCGAGTGCGTGGTCCCCAGTGGCCCATTTCGGTCCATAGGTTGTAGGCGAAGACGTCGCGCACGAGCGAGAGGTCGTTGTAGGGCGCGAGCAGCACCCAGTCACTTTCGGCGGGCAGGCCCAGCAGGGAGACCTTCACGTCGTTGCCCTCGTCGTCCCAGGTCTCCAGCGTGTATTTCTTCTGGGCAAAGTTGAGCGAGCTGTTGCCGCGCAGCTTGATGCCGATGGGGCCGTTGTAGTCGTAGGTGGTGTCGCTCTCGCAGTTGCGCCGGCCTTCGGCATTGTCGATGATGCGCATGGTGCCGGCCACCTTGCTGTCGGCATTGATGGTCGAGCTGGTGCGGATATAGATGAGGGGCAGGTTCGACGAGAACGTGTCGCCCGGCGTCGGCGCATCGTCATTGGCGGCCACTGGGCCGGTCTTGGTGAAGAGACTGAGGTCGATGGCGTTTGCCATGGCCTCGTAGCCTGCGGCATTGAGGTGCAGGTGGTCGTTTTCGAAGAGGTACTGACTTTGTAGCGAAAGGGTGTCCGATGGGTTGCGTACGGCTTTGTCGAAGTCAATCACCCCATCGAGCATTTGCGTGGTGCGTATCCAGGTGTTGAGGGTCTTGCGGCCCTTTTCGTGGTCGGTGGAGTAATAGTTGTTGCCCTTGAATGGGGTGATGGTGGCACCGAAGACGTAGATTCCTCGTTCATGTGCGGCGCGTATGATTTCCTTATAGACGTCGATGATGCGCTGTGCAGTCTGTGTGCCGTTGGAGGCCGAGCCGAGGTCATTGACGGCTTCGAACAAGATGATCCACCTGACGCCCTCCTGCTCCAGCAGGTCGCGTTGCCAGCGGCTGCTGCCCGTGGGGCCCAGACCGCCGCTGAGCATGCAGTTGCCGCCAATGCCCATGTTGAGCACACCCACGTGGCTTGTGGCCGGGTTGTCCAGCAGGCGGCGCGACAGCACGTCAGGCCAGCGGTTCTGCCCGTTGGTGGTCGAGCCGCGCCCGTCAGTGATGGAGTTGCCCAGTATGCTCACGCAGCCGCTGACGGCCGGTGCCTTCACTTCGAGGGCAAGCAGCGAATACCAGTGCTCGGTCTTCGTGGCCGAAGTAAAGCTTGAGGCCGATGCTGTCTTCAGGTAGGAGGTGGTGCGCGATCCGGGATGTCCCGTCACGCTGGTCGATGAGGTGTTGCCGTAGCGAATGGTGACGGCTACGTTCTGCCGTGGCTCGAGGTGGAAAGCTATGGGGTCGCTCGTCACCTTCTGGCCTACGGCCATGGTCACCGATGGGCTGCCGCCGAAGGTGAGGCTCACGGTGCTCCCCTCGTCGATGTCGGGGCGTTTGCCGGCCGTGGCGGCTATTGCCAGCTCGACGCCCACGATTTCGGTGGCCGATGTGCTGAATTCGTTCGTGAGCTTCAGCCTTGCCGAGTCGCCGCCTATCGATAGCTGGAAGATCTGTCGCAGCTGGTTGTTCTTCAGCCCGGGCGATGGAGGATTGTTGTGCGATTCGACCAGTTGGGGTGCGGTGGCCCATGTGCCCACCCAGTGGCCGTCATCGTCTGATGCTGCCTGGCAGGGAGGCAGCATAAATAACAATGTGTAAAGTGATAGCAGCACTTGTAATGTTTTCTTCATCGTCTTCGTTTTTATGGCTCTTGATTATAGAATATGTATCGATGTCCGGTAATGTCATCCTGGTTCTTCAATGCCCGATGGTCTGCAGTGTCTCTTATCGTCTTGAGACACTGCAAAATTATGTAATATCTTGAAACGATACAAATTTTTAGTTCTGAAATTTCATGAATGAGACAAATTTTGTTGTAATAGGCACAAATTGCAACAAATCTGAACGTTTGACTACCAATATAAATATATAACAACAACGAAAAAGCTTGAATAGCACGAAACTGTTCTTGAGCTTTTCGTTGTTGTTATATGTATGCGATCATTTAAGCTTTTATCGCATTGGTCGTAGATTTGTATCAGCAGCGCTACGAATTCTATCCAAGCTATTTCACCAGATAGCTCTTCAGAGCCTCCACGTATGCTTCGAATGCCTGATGACCTTTGAGCGTGATGCGACAGATGGTGCAGGGGCGCTTGCCCTTGAACGTCTTTACGACTTCGATGTAACCTGCTGCCGCCAGTTTTTCGACCTGCACACTGAGGTTGCCTGCCGTAGCTCCCGTCTGCTCCTTGATGTAGGGGAACTCGGCTTCGAGGTCACTGATGAGCAGCGACATGATGGCCAGTCGCAACTCGGAGTGCAGCAGTGGGTCTAATGGCTGGAACATAGGCTATTTCTGATTTTTGAGCAGCAGGCCTGGGAGCATCAGGCCGAAGAGGGCAAGTACGAAGACGGATACACAAGGCAAGATGCTGTTGGAATGCGAAACAATCGACAGCGGCGCTCCAAAGCGGGCAAGGAGCATCGTGCCTACGCAGGAAAAGTCGCACACGGCAATGACAAGGCTCGCAATGATGCCGAACCACACCAGCCACTTGCTTTTCAGGATATGTCCGGTGATGGCAACTGCCATTCCCATCAGCAGATAGATGACAGGGGTGAGGTTGGCGTGATGTGCAACAATCGCCATCGTGTCGTTCGTAGAGTTGCTCAGGATGTAGTTCCATCCGTTTGCCAAAATGAAGAAACCGAGGCCGAAGACTCCAAATGTCTTCCATGTTTGGCCCACAAGGGTTCCCACAAGGCTCACGGGTGCGTGCTCGCGATTCTTATATAGGTTGCGTATGATGAACACGATGATGAACGGAAGCGTAAACCAGAGCAGGTGCCCTAAGGTGGCATAGCCATCGGGCAGGATCAGCAGATTGACAATGGGCACAACGACGGCCATGGCCATCGTGCAGAGACCTGAGATGTAGAGCGATTGCCCTGTACTTTTGGAAACAGCCCTGCGGCTGCGTTCGATCTGTTCGGTAATGATCGCAAGACTGCGCTCGGCAGTCATATTGTTGTTTTCTTCCATAGTTTTTCCTTTTTTGTTTGATGAAACTTGATCTGTTTTCTCTTGCCTCCTCTTCACTCCTGCAGAAAGGTCGGATTCGGCGTCGCATTACCGGTTTTGCGATGCAAATATAAATTAGTTTATTTTATAAACCAAATTATTTTGTGAAAAACTTCTTCAAATGGCGAATATTTAACATTTGTTTAGAAATTTGGCCGATAATGGTACGAAATTTTGATATAAAAAGTGCCCGAACTCAAAAGAGCACGGGCACCGGGTGCAAGATGTAAAAAAGGAATATGCTAATAGGGAAGTTCTCCTTAGGGCTTCCCCGTGAAGCATCAAAGTGAGGTTTATTCCTGCGTCATCGGCTCCTCGTAGGCCTGACGTGACCAGCGCCAACCATAGAGGTCGTAGAGGCTGGTGAGATGATCGAGCTGGCCGAAGAAGCGGGAATAGTCCTTTTGTTCGGGCTGACACCACTGCACTTCGGCGAGGGCTGCCATGCGGGGCAAGGCCATGTACTGCACGTGGTTGAACGTGTGGATATATTCGGTCCAGATGTTGGCCTGCACGCCCCAGATGTAGGATTTCTCATCGTCGGAGAGCACCTCGGGGAGGGGATTGAAGCTATATACCTTCTCGATGGGGACATAGCCGCCGATGGCGAGCGGTTCGTGACTGCGATCCTTGCGCTGATAATAGTCGAAATAGAAGTAAGCAGTAGGAACCATGATGGAATGATGCCCCTGACGGGCTGCTTCGATGGCACCTTCGGTTCCGCGCCAAGACATGACGATGGCGTTGTCGGAGATGCCGCCTTCGAGGATCTCGTCCCAACCGATGGCGGTGTGGCCGTGGGCGGTGAGATAATCATCGATCTGACGGGTGAACCAGCTCTGAAGTTTCTGTTCTGCAGTGAACTGCTTGTCCTTCTTCAAGCCCAGTTCGCGCACCTTGGCCTGGCACTTGGGACATTTCTCCCAGCGCACCTTGGGACATTCGTCACCGCCGATGTGGATGTACTTTGAGGGGAAAATGTCCATGATTTCGTCGAGGATGTTCGTGCAGAACTTCACCACTTCGGGATTGCCCATGCAGAGCACATCGTCGCTGATGCCCCACCAGCCGATGACGTCGTAGGGACCACCCGTGCAGCCCAACTGCGGATAGGCAGCCAGGGCACCCTGCATATGGCCGGGCATCTCGATTTCGGGAATCACCTCGATGTGGCGTTCGGCAGCATAGCGTACAATCTCGCGGGCTTCCTCCTGCGTGAAGTAGCCGGAATAGGGGATGGAGTCGTTCGAACTGAAGTCACGAGCGATCATCGTGCCCTTGCGAATGGACCCGATGGAGGTGAGCTCGGGATATTGCTTGATCTCGATGCGCCAGCCCTGGTCGTCGGTAAGGTGCCAGTGGAAGGTGTTCATGTTGTGGAGCGCAAGCATGTCGATGTAGGTCTTGACGCTGTCGATGGGGAAGAAGTGGCGGCACACGTCGAGGTGCATGCCGCGATAGGCAAAGCGCGGCGCGTCGGTGATGTGCACGGTAGGCAGACTTACGCGGTAGGTTTGAGCTCCTGAGTCTTGAGTCTTGAGCTGTGAGGTGGTAGCCAGCGCCTTGCGCAGTGTCTGAATGCCGTAGAAGATGCCGGCTGTGCCGGTGGAAGTGATCCAAACCTGGTCGGTGGAGACGAGCAGGTCGTAGGCTTCGGACTGGGTGTCACCCTTCTCGAGTCTCAGCAGGATGCCGTTGTTCTTCGAACTGGGTTTGATGGCAATGCCAGGCTTGACGGGAATCCGGTAGCCGAGGATGTCTTCGGCATACTGCTGCAGGAAGAGTGCGTGACGCTCCATTTCGGATGTCTCGGGCGTATAGCGGATGACCGTGTTGCGGTCGAGGATGTAGTCGGCACGGTCGGGGATGGTGTCGATGGCCTGAGGACATGGAATGACGTCGAACGAGGCTTCGACGATAGGACGGTCGTCGCTGCATGCCGACAGCAGGAGTGCTGCCGAGGCGGCTAAGAGGAGGGAGGGTTTCATTGGGTGGCGTTTTATGTTCTTTCTATAAAAACTAGAGTTTCTAGAAAAACTAGATTAGAGATTATTCTTTAAGAGGCGGTGCGGGAGGCGTGGGCACGCTGCGGATGTAGATATCCTGCTGTGGGAACGGAATCTCGATGTTGTTCTCGTTGAGCACCTGGTAGATCTTCTCCTTGGCCTTGGCGGCAAAGGCGTTGCGCTGATCGACGAGAACCCATGCGACGAGGAGGAGATCGACGCTGCTGGCGCCGAAGTCGGCAAACGACACGGCGATTGGGTTGGCAGGATTGACGATGCTGCGGCCATCGGCGGTCTGCGTCTCGAGTTCCTTCATGGAGTCGAGGATGAGATGGCGCACTTCATCGACATTGCTTCCGTAGGCGATGCCGAACGGAATCTTGATGAGCTCGTATTGATGGTTGCGCGTCAGGTTCTTGAAGTTCTTGCTGAACAGGTCGGAGTTGAGGATGGCCACGACGCTGCCGTCGAGGGTGGTGAGCTGCGTGCTCTGGTAGGAGATGCTTTCGACCTTGCCGGTGATGCCGTCACATTCGATATAATCGCCTACGCGCACACGTCCGCTCATCAGCGAAATGCCATAGAAGAAGTTCTCGAGCAAGCTCTTCGAGGCAAAACCCATACCAGTGGAGAGACCGGCAACAGCAACCGAGATGCCTGCACTGGGCACATCCAGCATGAGGAAGACGGTGATGATGTAGATGCCCCAAATGATTAGTCCGATGATGTTCTTGGCAAGTGTGGCGTTGAAGTCCTTGCCGTCCTTCGACTGGGAGCGGCGGTATTTGAACCAGGCGGCACGAATCACGTAGGTCACATAGCGGAATACAAACCACAGGGCTATGACGAGGCAAATGCGATAGAATGAGAAAGTGGAGATGCCTGGAATGGTGATGTTCATACGGAAGTATTTCATCAGCAGGTCGCGGAGATCGAAGATTTCGGCGGCGAAATAAAGGCTGAAGAGTACCGAGAAGACAGCACATACAGGCACCAGGGCGCGGTTGACGAAGTCGTAGAGCCATGTCTTGTTGATGTAATCACCTTGCTCCAGGTGCAGCGAGAATTCTTCGTCGGTCGGTGTTTGGGCCAACGACTTCCGGATGCGCGGTTCGAGGACGCGCTTCTCGTACATCTCCATCAGGTCGTAGCAGCACATGATGGTGGCGATGGCAGCGAGCTGGAACATCCACCAGACGAGCAACTGAACGGCCATCAACGTGTAGCCTACCCAAGCCATGACTGTTGAGATGAGCATGACGGCGAGCGAGATGCCGCAATAGACCTTATCGCTCAACGGTACGTTGCGACGACAGTTCTTGAGTGTGAAGATCTGCCAGATGGTGAAGATCAGGAGCAGGGGCGGGAAGATGATGTTGACCAGCGAGTTGGGGATGAGGATGATGCGGAACCAGATCACGATGAGCGACATGAGGATGAAGGGCAGGTAGATCTTGGACCCTTCGCGGCACTGGCTGCCGTTGAGGCGTACGGCCATCGAGAAGTAGATGGCAGCGATGAGCCATGCCATTTCGACCATCAGACCGGTGGCCATGATCATAAGGTTGGAGCGCATGAAGGTGCGCACCACCATGATGGCGATGGCAAAGAGCAATGTGCCCAACAGGATGATATAGATGCCGCGCTTGTTGCGAAAGACCTCGCCGCGATAACGCTTTGGGACGAGGACGCGCAGGATGATGTTGCTGATGAGGGCGGCAACAAACATATAAAAGAGCATGAAGATGCTCGCAGCCATAATGATGGGGCCGCGCCAGTCGGACTTGTAGGGCTTGCCTTCGCTGTCGACTCTGCCTTCGTCGCGCAAAGGCTGGTACTTGGTGCGGAAGTCCATCTTCATGCGCATCCAATAGCGGGGGAAGCGCTGAAGGATGGTGAAGTAGTTGGTGCCGGCGTCGATGAAGATGTTCTTCTTGAGTTCGGCGTATTTCTCCTGGGCGTAGTTGTTGAGTTTCTCGACCTGGTTGGTCACCTCGGTGTAGTGCTCATTGTCCTGCTCGAGTTTTTCGAGCATGTCCTTGACGATGTCGCGTATGCCCTCGGCATAAATGATACACGAGTCACGGTCGGCGATGCCAAGGGAGTCGAGCATGAACGGACGTTGCACCTGCTCGGCTTCTTCCCCGTCGACAGCCTCCATGGCTACGGCGTCAGCCGGCATAGCCTCGAGGGTGGGCATATTGTTGTTATCGACACTGCCGCTGCGCACATGGCGGATGGCCTGCTCAAGCGAATGCAGTTCGTCGGTGCGTGCCGTATCGATGGCTGGTGGAAGACGTTGGAGCGAAACGACGAGGCTGTCGTAGCGACTGATTTCGCTGACGAGATTGGCCTTGATCTCGTCGAAAGGCATAGTCTTGGATTTCAGTTCGTTGTAAAGTGTGGTGGCCTGCTGGCAGGCGTAGGCAACATCGAACGTGAACTCACGGCCCTGGGAATAGAGGATGAGGCTGGTCGACTGGCAGCGCTTCATGATGTTCACGAGATTGGTGTGCTGAGCCTGATTGCGCTCGCGGATGCGCCTGCTGCTCTCTTCCTGCTTTATCCATTTGTCATGGAGTTCGAGACGCAGCACGTGGAGAGTGCGGTTGAGGTCGCGCTCCTTGAGTACTGCCTGACCTTGGAAGGACACGCACATCAGAAGGAGCAGCGTGAGAATGATTTTCTTCATTTCAATATACATAAAATTTGCGGCAAAGATACTGAATCCGCACGGGAAAAGCAAGTAAAATGAGAAAAAAATGTTGGTACGGTCGTAATTTTCGCCCCAATCGTTTGGCAAATAGTCAATTTTCTCCCTGATTTTTTGGAGGATTGCGTATTTTTATATATCTTTGTCCCCTAGAATACGTTTTTTTCTAAAAGAAGACTGATCCTCTTGATATGGAAAATAAAGAGATAGCCACTGAGAAGCAGTTGACCAAAATTGATATTTGGGAACGCAAGTTGCTGGACTTTTCGCTCCGCAACTCGTTGCTCAACATTGGGCAGCGGCGTCGCATTGTCAGGTTCATCGGAATCAAAGCCGACAAGGTGGAGGACTTCCTGCAGGACGGCGTGGAGTTCACCATCTGGCACAATCCTGCAAAAGACAAGACTGCAGACGATCGAGCCGATGACGAGCCGAAGGACGGTAACGGCAATGACGAGCAAAATGAATCCGAGACGAAACGCGTTTCGGACGGTCCTTCGTTTGATCTTTCGACCATCATCCCTGCCGGAAAAGACTACAACAGTCCCGTGGAGCCCAAGACGGTTGACGATGCCGAGCCGAAACTGCTCACCGATGGCGAACTGTCTCCAATCGAAGAGGAACTGGCCAAGCACCGGTTGCATACAGCCCTTGGGGAAGAGGAGACGAAACTGCAACTCAAGGGACTCTATCGTGCTGCACGTACGGCAATCGAAGAGACCGGTGCCAACTCGCTCTATCTGGCAATCGGCACCATGCGGTGGTATGAGACCGACAAGCCTGAGGTGGCACGCTATGCGCCCATCCTACTGATGCCTGTCGAGATGGTCTATAAGCGTGGACGTTACTGCATCCGCAAGCGTGACGAGGAGATTGTGCTCAACATCACGTTGATGGAGTTCCTGCGCCAGAACCATGGCATCGAAGTGAAGGGACTGGAAAAACTGCCGCTCGACGAGCATGGAGTGGATGTGTTGAAGATCTTCGACGTGCTGCGCCAAGCCATCGAGGAACAGGAACGTTGGGGCATAGAGGGGCAGTGCATCCTCGGACTCTTCTCGTTCAGCAAATTCCTGATGTGGAACGACATCCACGTCAACCACGAGAAGATGCAGGAGAATCCCATCGTCGATAGCCTTGTGAAAGGAGGGCTGACGTGGAAACCTTCCGAACTGCAGACCGACCTCAGGGCCTTCGATGGCACTTATAAGCCGCAGGACATGGCTTTGCCGGTGGCTGTCGATTCGTCGCAGATGACGGCTGTCTATGAGGGAGGACGTGGCAACAGCTTCATCCTCTATGGCCCTCCAGGCACCGGCAAGTCGCAGACCATCACCAACCTGATCGCCAATGCGCTCTTCCAAGGCAAGCGCGTGCTCTTCGTGGCCGAGAAGATGGCTGCCCTTGAAGTGGTGGAACGTCGTCTGAAGAAGGTCGGCCTCGGACCCTTCTGCCTGGAACTGCATAGCAACAAGGTGTCGAAGCGGCACGTGCTGGCACAACTCAACGAGGCGCTCAACGAGGTGAAACACATCCAGAAGCCCGAAGATTACCTCCAGACTGCCGACCGCCTGTACGAGCAGCGCCAGGAACTGTTGAAGTACATGGAGGCCCTGCATACGAGAGGCGATGACGACCTGTCGCTCTACGACTGCATCGCCCGTTTTGCCGCCATCGACGGGGAGACGATGGAGATACCGACGCTGAAACCATTATCGAAGGTGAAGCGAGGCATGCTCGGCGATTACGAGTATCAGTTGTCGGGACCCTTGCAGACCATGCTCGAACTGGTGGGACAACCTTACGCGCATCCTCTCCACGACCTGCTTGTAGGACTTGTGACCAAGACGAAACAGGTCGATTTCGAGTTCTCGCTGAAAAAGGCCTTGAAATATCTGGACGACTTTGAGCAGAAACCCTCCATCGAGACCGCTATCCCGCTCGTCAAGACCTTGAAGGCCACCTCGATACTGACAAGCGGCGGTGTTGATACGCTTTGGAAAGAAGCTGTTGCGAAGAACATCGACAACTATTCGGCATTGAAGGCAAGCCGCGACTCGTTGAAGAAAGGCATCCTCGGCCATTGCCGTGAGGAGATACTTTCGGAAGATGCACTCGCGCTTTCGAAGCAATGGCATGAGATTCTGGGCAAGTGGTTCCTGCCCAAGTGGTTCGCAAAGCGCAGTTTCGTCAACAAGATGAGGTTCTTCACCCCCGAGGCCGACGAGAATAATCTCGGCAAACTCCTGGAGGAACTGCTCGAATACAGCAAGAAGAACCGCAACATCGACGAAATGCTGCCTGAGGTCGAGAGGCAGTTGCCCGAACTGATCGACATCGATGTGGCACGCGAAAAACTGAACCGATGGAGTGAAAACACATCGGAGATACGCGACTGGTTCCAATGGTGCGAGTTCCGCAACGAACTGAAAAAGATGGGCCTTGATGTGGTGGTGGAACAACTCGATACACGACCATGCGACGTACAGACCCTCGGAAAGAGTTTCATGAAAGGGTTCTTCCGCGCCAAATGTGAAGAGAAGATGCAGGCTGCCGATATGCTCGGCACCTTCGAAGGCATGCTTTTCGACGAAAAGATCCGACTCTACAAGGACCTTACGAGCCGCTTCGAGACATTATGTCAGAAGGAACTGTATGCAAGGCTGGCTGCCAACGTGCCGCGTGTGACCGACAGCATCGACAACAGCAGCGAGATAGGTTTGCTCAACCGAAATATCTCCAATGGTGGACGCGGCATGTCGATACGTGACTTGCTGGCACAGATACCCAATCTGCTTCCACGTCTTTGCCCGTGCATGCTGATGAGCCCCATGTCGGTGGCACAGTACATCACGCTTGGTCAGGAGCCTTTCGACCTGGTAGTCTTCGATGAGGCCAGCCAGATGCCGACGAGCGAGGCCGTCGGAGCCATTGCCCGCGGCAAGTCGCTCATCGTGGTGGGCGATCCGAAGCAGATGCCACCCACCAACTTCTTCAATGCGACGAATGTGGATGACGAAGAGGCTTACATCGACGACCTTGAAAGCATCCTCGAGGATTGTCGCACACTCGGTATTCCCTCGCTGCAACTGCAATGGCATTACCGCAGCCGACATGAGAGCTTGATTGCATTCAGCAACAACGAATACTATGATGGTCGTCTGATCACCTTCCCATCGGCCGATGATCGACAGATGAAGGTGAACTTCGTCTTTGTGGAAGGAACCTATGACAAGGGCGGACGACGCAGCAACCTTGCCGAAGCCAAGGCCATCGTTGATGAGATCGTACGCCGCCTGCGTGACGAAAAGCTGCGCCGACAGAGCATCGGCGTGGTGGCTTTCAGCGTGGCCCAGCAGAACCTCGTCGAGGACGTGCTCAACGACACGCTTGAAGCCGACCGTCAGTTGGCCGACTGGGCTGATGCCATGTATGAGCCCATCTTTGTGAAGAACCTGGAGAATGTGCAGGGCGACGAACGCGACGTGATCCTCTTCTCGGTAGGTTATGGCCCCGACAAGGATGGCAACGTAAGCATGAACTTCGGCCCACTCAACAATGCAGGAGGCGAACGCCGCCTGAATGTTGCCGTGAGCCGTGCACGTTGCGAGATGATGGTCTTCTCGACCATGCACTCTTCGCAGATCGACCTGCGTCGCTCGAAGGCCAAGGGTGTGGAGGGATTGAAGCATTTCCTCGAATATGCCGAATTCCATACCTTGGCTGCTATCGAAAGGAAGGAGGAAGAGTGTCCTGTCACCGGTGTGGCTGACGAGATTGCCGAGGCCCTGCGTGAACGCGGATACGATGTGGAACTTGGTGTGGGAAGGAGTCGATTCAAGGTTGATTTGGCCGTGGCAAGCCGCAACAACGACAGCAAGTACTGCCTCGGCATCCTGCTCGATGGCGAGACCTATCGCGATACGCAGACCACACGTGACCGTGAAATCGTGCAGCCTGGTGTCCTGCAAGGACTGGCGTGGAGAGTGATGCGCGTCTGGTCGGTCGATTGGCTCAACAATCCCGAGCGTCTGCTCGAACGTATCGAGAAGGCCATTGTGGAACCCGAACCTGAGCCCGAACCCGAAGAGAAGCCGACTTTCGACATCTCGAACGAGAAGGAGGTGATTGTTCCCGAGAAGAAGCGCCCGTTAAATTTCGATCGCACTATCGATGAGATTTCACCCGAAGAAGTGCGTCAGGCTTTGCTCGACGTAGTCAGCGAACAACTCTCCTTGCCCGAGGATAATGCCACCTTGCTTGCTGCCAAACGCCTTGGATTCGCAAGACGCGGGCAGAAGGTCGAAGCCGCCTTGCAGCGAGCCTTGCGTTACCTGATTGTCAATGGCAGGATTGCCAACAAGGATGGACGTTTGACGATTGTGGGCTGATGTCTCAGAGGTTCACAGGTTGCCTTTTTGTCTGGCCCGGGTGAGTTCGATGGCTTCTTTGCCTGTGAGGTGCTCGATGTCGAAACGAAGCATCAGCATACGGTTGAAGCCCTTGGCCAGTTCTTCTTCGAGTGCCTTATCGTCATTGGGATTGTATCGGTTGCCGAGCAGACGTGCATAAGCAAGTTTCTGCTTGGCATCTTCTATGATATGGATGCGGCCGAACGCGATGACCGAGCGGAAGTAGGTGGTGTATTCCTTTCCGTGTACCGCATCCTGCGCAATGACGCAGAACGATGCCTTCTCGTGTTTTCGGATGGCATCAATCTTGTGGCCTTCCAATGCGCTGTGGAAAAAGATTGCCCCATCAGCGTAAACATAACTGAGGGGGACGGCATAGGGATAATCGTTGTCGCCAAGCAGGGCGAGGGTGCCTGACGTTGACTCGGTGAGAATACGAATGCTCTCCTCTTGGGAAAGTTGCTGATGATGACGACGAATGGGACGAAATTCCTCCATGTTCAGGATAAGGTTTTAAGACCGATGATTGAAGCAATCAGCGTGGTTAGAAAAAAGATTCGCCAGAAGGTGGCGGGTTCTCGGAAAATGAAGATGCCGACGACGACAGCTCCTACGGCTCCGATGCCAGTCCAGACGGGATAGGCTGTGCCGATGGGAATCGTTTGGGTGGCTTTGGCTAGCAATACAGCGCTCAAGACATAGAGAGCGGCAAATCCCGTAATCCACATCCACCACTCCGCGCCGATGACACCTTTGGCACGACCCAGGCAGTAGGTGAATCCCACCTCACAAAGTCCGGCAAGAATCAGGATAATCCAATTCATTGTGAAAAAAGCAGCCTGTTCGAGGGCTGCGAGACTGTCTCGGCGACTCCTTCCAAGGCTTTTGTGCGCTGCAAAGATACGAAAAATATCTGGAATTATCGTATTCCCAATCGAAAAAAGATGAAAACTTGTGTTTAAGAGTCACTCCAATGATGGAATTGGAGCGACTCGCCGGGTTATTGGCATAACGTATAGAACAATAACCATATTAATATAATAATGATTGCCACGCGTAAATAATCCATAAAGCGCTGAATCTTCCTTGCTTTTCCTTTGTCCATAATAGAGTTATAATTTTGTGAATTGCTTTGCAAAGGTATTGGTTTTCTGTTGCAGATTGATTACAAAACTGTTTAGTTTTGATTACAGCAAGAGATGTAACAACAACTTCACATTGCTGTAACAACTTTGTAATAACCTGGTAATATCTTTGCACAAAATTATAAAACAAATATGGATACTTTCCTCAATTTCCTTTCCCTTTTAGGTTCCCTTGGCCTCTTCCTCTTCGGTATGAAGACAATGAGCGAAGGCCTCGAAAAGTTTGCGGGCGATCGCTTGCGTAGTATTCTGGCAGCTATGACGAAGAATCGTTTCATGGGTGTCCTCACGGGCATCATTGTCACGGCTCTCATCCAGTCATCATCAGCCACGACAGTCATGGTTGTGTCTTTCGTTAATGCAGGACTGATGAATCTCGCCCAAGCCATCGGAGTCATAATGGGTGCTAATGTCGGAACAACTGTTACCGCGTGGATAATCTCTGCCATTGGCTTCAAGGTCAACATTGCAGCACTCACGCTACCTCTTCTTGCATTTAGCCTTCCTCTCATTTTCAGCCACGATAGCAAGCGTAAGTCCATCGGCGAATTCGTCTATGGCTTTGCATTCCTTTTCATGGGTTTGAGTTTTCTGCAACAAGCAGCGAACGACCTCGATATAGGTTCTATGGTTGCAGCTATATTGGCAAAGGTGGCTGATGGAGGTTTCTTTACCATCATCCTGTTTGTCATTGTAGGAGCCCTGGTCACCATGCTGGTGCAAGCATCGGCTGCCACCATGGCCATCACTCTTATGCTCTTCGATATGCATATCCCGGGATTCGGCCTTGAACAGGCTGCTGCACTTGCCATGGGACAGAACATTGGTACAACAATCACAGCCGTTATGGCATCGATGGCAGCAGGAATACAAGCCCGTCGTGCAGCCCTCGCCCACCTGTTCTTCAATGTATTTGGTGTGGTAGTTGTTTTGATCATATTCTACCCGTTCTGTAACGCTGTCAGCTGGTTGGTGGAAGAGGTTTTCAAGGCTGGCTCGAATGACCTGTTCAAACTTTCAATGTTCCACTCCGCATTCAATATCTTCAATACCTTGTTGTTGATAGGCTTTGTACATCAGATAGAAAGCTTCGTCTGTCGTGTTCTTCCCCTCAAGGAGGAACAGGAGGAGGACAAAGGCCTCAAATACATCTCCGGAGGACTTTTCTCTACTGCCGAACTCTCTATCCTTCAAGCTCGTAAGGAAATTGTGGTCTTTGCCGAACGTTGTCAGAAGTCTTTCAACTATGTGTTGTCAATGCGTGCAAATGAAGATGAGGATGATCCCGATCGTTTTGATCAATTCTTCTCGAAGGTGAAGAAATACGAGGGCATCACCGACAATATGGAGTACGAAATAGCACACTACCTGCAACAGGTCGGGGAGAGCCGACTTTCCGATGACGCGAAACGTCAGATCCAGCGCATGCTTCGTGAGGTGGATGACCTCGAAAGCATAGGAGACTGCTGTTTCTCGCTTGCTCGCACGCTTAGTCGCAAGCATGAGAATTGCCAGGAGCCTTTTACCTCCGAGCAACTCAAGCAGCTCAATCGCATGGAACAACTTGCCTCCAATGCTCTTGCCCAGATGACCGAAACCCTCCAGCAACCAGAGGGAGAAGGCCACGATATCTCTCGCAGCTATGCTATCGAAGACGAGATCAATAACCTTCGTGCCCAATTGCGCAACGACAACCTGCAGAACATAGCGGCAGGAGAGTATGACTACAAGCTTGGCGCCTTCTTCATTGACTACGTGAATGGTCTTGAGAAGCTTGGTGACTATGTCCTCAACGTCGTACAGAGCAAAGCACGCCAGACGAGGGCATAAGGTTATGCATCAATTATGACGTTTATTGGTCGGTAATTATTGTCGTTGAGCAATAACAATGATGATAAATATGTGGAAATTCAATCGAAGGTGTTAAATTCTTGTTAAACTTTTGCCTAACGTACAAACATTTGAACTATATTTAGTTAGAAATGCGTAACTTTGCACTTGCAAATAATCAATGTATGGCAAAAAGAATTCTCATCGTCGATGACGAGCCCGATATCTGCGAGATACTCCGCTTCAATCTTGAGATGGAGGGCTATGATGTGCTGACAGCAGAAGGTGCAGAAGAAGCACAGCGAATAGTTGACAATAATTTGTCAGCCGGTAAAAGTATTGATCTGATACTCCTCGATGTGATGATGACGCCCAAGTCGGGCTTTGAGTGGGCAAAAGAATTGAAGTCTGATGCCCGAACAGTTGGTGTGCCCATCATATTCTGTACGGCAAAGACTTTGGAGGAAGATTTGCTGCAGGGTTTTGCAATCGGTAGCGACGATTACATCTTCAAGCCTTTCCGCATCAGCGAAGTAAAAGCAAGGGTGAAGGCAGTATTAAGAAGGACACGCGCTGAATCAGAGGAATCCAGGACGATTCTGCCAGGCCCAACAAGCTCAAATATCATTAAATACGAGGGCCTGGTAATTAATCTTGACCGCAAGGAATGTTATGTTGACAATAAGGAAGTGTTGTTTACCAGGTTGGAGTTCGAGGTTCTGGCCCTACTTCTTTCCAAACCGGGACAGGTATTCTCGCGCGAAAGGATACTTCAAGTTGCTTGGCCAAGCAACACTATTGTGCTTGACCGCACCGTGGATGTCCACATCACTCGCATTCGCAAGAAGATAGGGCGTTACGGGGATTATTTGCGAGCGAAATTTAGTTACGGATATATGTTTGGCAGATGAAACAAGCACGATTCACCAATAAGATTGTCATTGTTGCGACAATCCTTGCGAGTCTGTTTACACTCTTCTTCGGCTTTTATGAGTACAGGCGTGAACATGCTTTTCGTGTGGACATTCTGCATTCGCAACTACAACTCAACAACTATCATTATCTTGAGAACCAAGGAGAACGCTACATTCGTGTAACCGTCATTGATACTCTTGGCAATGTGCTTTCGGACACTGAGGAGAAAGACATCAGCCGCATGGGCAACCATCACCAGCGCGAGGAGATTCAAAAGGCTTTGCAATGTGGAAGTGGTTATGCCATCAAGCGAGCCTCCGAGACTAATGGTGAGAAGTATTTCTATTCCGCAACACGTTTTGGGGACAAGATAGTACGCTCTTCGGTGCCTTATTCCGCCGAACTCACATCTTCACTCGAACACGATTACACGTTCTTGTATTACACTCTCAGTATTTTAGTCCTCATCGCTACTGCGATGTACTTCCGTCACCGATATGAGTACAGCGAGCGCGAGAAGCAACGCATCAAACGTCAGCTCACCGAGAACGCTGCCCACGAACTGAAGACACCAGCCACCACCATCGAAGGTTATCTTGAAAGTATGGTCAGCAATCCTTCGATGAGCAAGGAGAAACGTGTGGAATTCCTCGAGAAATGTTATGCACAGAGTCGCCGTATGAGTAGTCTGTTGACCGATATGAGCACACTCACCCGTTTGGAAGAAGCCCACACCACCCGGCCACAGACGATGATAGATGCAGCCGTCATCCTCAGACAAATCCAGGAAGAAACCTTGACCAAGTTTAATGAGCAGCACATACAATTACAGATGCAAATCCCTGCATCGCTGCCCATGACGGGTGATGCTTCGCTCATCTATTCCCTCTTCCGCAATATATTCAGCAACGCGCTCGCTTATGCCACCGATGCCACCTACTTCCGTGTTCAGGCAGAGGGAGCAGGTGACCTCTACACATTCACATTTATAGACAATGGAGTAGGTGTGCCTGCCGAACATTTGCCTCACATCTTCGAACGTTTTTATCGAATCGACAAAGGCCGTTCCCGTCGACTTGGTGGTACAGGCCTGGGCCTCGCTATCGTCAAGAATATCGCACTGCAATATGGCGGTTCGGCTGATGCATGGCAAACACCCAAAGGAGGTTTGACCATAGAGGTTCGTCTGACCCGGACACATTCCTCATAAAGAACAATTCCTCAACGTTCATGTTCATGTCGTTGAGCAAACAAAGAAACGCAAGAAGGGCGTGCCAAGTTTGAAAGATCTTGACACGCCCTCGTGTTTATTGTTTCACTCTACGAATACGGGTAGATTCTTCATAATGAACACACGTTTTTGCTATGCGTAAGGTGAAAAATCATCAAGAATTATACTATTATAGTTAAAAAAATAAGAAAAAGTGTAAATTCTTGATGAGTAAATAAGGGAAAAAGTGTAATTTTGCATACGTAAAAACTAATAAAAAGTGTAAATCGTCTATGCTTTACAGAAAAATCGGTACAGATATTGAGGCTCATTTGCGCTCTGGGAATGACAAGATAATGGTCGTAGAAGGAGCTAGACAGGTGGGCAAATCGTACATAATCCGTGAAGTCGGCAATCGACTTTACAAGAATTTCGTTGAGATAAACTTTGTTAAGGATGACGAAACGGAAGGCCTGTTCCGCGAAATACATGGATTGGATGAGTTCTATATGACCCTTAGCATGGTTGCAGGTGGAAAGTTGGGTGATAAGGCTGATACACTGGTATTCCTTGATGAGATCCAGCACTACCCCCAGTATCTTACTATGCTGAAATTCCTACGAGAGGAAGGAAAGTTCACCTATATAGCCAGTGGCAGTTTGCTTGGCATCGCCCTTCGCAATACAGCTTCAATACCTGTTGGTAGTATAATCCGTAAGCAGATGTATCAGCTAGACTTTGAAGAATGGCTAATTGCAGAAGGTTGGGGCAAAGAGGCGCTTGATTATGTGCGTGATTGCTTCAAACGACAAGTTTCACTCACTGAGGCACAACACGAGAGAATGTTGGGTGAGTTCAAGAAGTATCTGTTGGTTGGAGGTCTGCCAGATGCAGTCAATACCTACATGGAAACTCACAATATTGTCAGGGTTCGTGAAGTTCAGGAGGCAATTCGAGATCTGTACAAGGAGGATGCTGCCAAATATGAGAAGGAGTCAAGCAAGAAACTCCTTGTGCGCCGTATCTATGACATGATTGTGTCTCAGATGGAGAACAAGAAGAAGCGCATTGTGGCAAAGGACATCCGCGATAAGAAGGGAGACAGGTTCGAATGGTTCGCAGAAGAATTTGAATACCTTATATCGTCTGGTATTGCCCTTGACGTACACGCTATTTCCAATCCAAAATATCCTCTGTCAGAATCAGTTCACAAGAACCTGCTGAAACTGTATCTGAACGATGTTGGATTGTTAACGGGACGATTGTACGAGTATAATATCTCTCCTGTGATGAAAGACGAGCGAAGCATAAACCTTGGTTCGGTTTATGAGAGCGCGGTTGCTCAAGAATTAAAGGCACACGGATATGATCTTTTCTATTATGACAATGCGAAGAAGGGCGAGGTTGACTATCTTGTCAACAATGTGGCAGGAATGACGGTATTACCTATTGAAGTGAAGTCAGGAAAGGATTTCACTTCGCATAAAGCACTTGACCGATTCCTTGCAGACAAAGAGTACAATATCCCATCGGGCATTGTGCTTGATAATGAGCGCGAAGTATATACAAAGGGCAATGTTACCTATTTGCCTATATACTATATAATGTGTATGGAGCGTGTCGAAATACCAGAAGATGACTGTTTCTTTTAAGTCTCAGAGAAATATATTCCAATAAAAAAGAAGGGCGTGCCAAGTTTGAAAGATCTTGACACGCCCTCGCGTTTATTGTTTCACTCCCTATCGGGGAGCATGTGGGAAAGACTGCTGATTACATCATGCCACTTATAGGGATTGGCAGATTACATCATGCCACCCATACCTGGGTTGCCGGCTGGCATTGGTGGTTCTGGAGCTGGCTTGTCGGCAATGACGCACTCGGTGGTGAGGAACATGCCTGCTACGGAAGCGGCCTGCTCGAGGGCTACACGAGCCACCTTGGCTGGGTCGATGACACCAGTCTCGTGGAAGTGCTCATACTGCTCGGTGCGAGCATTGTAGCCGAAGTCCTTCTCGCCGTCCTTGACACGCTGTACAACCACAGCACCCTCCTTGCCTGCATTGGCAACGATCTGACGGAGAGGCTCCTCGATGGCACGCTTGACGATCTCGATACCGAGCTGCTCGTCGTCGTTGTCACCCTTCAGGGCATCGAGAGCAGGGATGGCACGGATGTAGGCTACGCCACCACCAGGAACGATACCTTCGGCCATGGCGGCACGGGTAGCGCAGAGGGCGTCATCGACGCGGTCCTTCTTCTCCTTCATCTCGACCTCAGAGGCTGCACCGACGTGGAGCACTGCTACGCCGCCTGCCAACTTGGCAAGACGCTCCTGCAGCTTCTCACGATCATAGTCGCTGGTGGTCTTCTCGATCTGCATCTTAATTTCGCTGACACGATCGGCAATGGCCTGCTTGTCGCCTGCGCCATCGACGATAGTGGTCTTCTCCTTATCGACAGTCACCTTGTCGGCCTGGCCGAGCATATCGACAGTAGCGTTGGCAAGGGTCAAACCTACCTCCTCGGAGATAACCTGGCCACCGGTCAGGATGGCGATATCCTTGAGCATCTCCTTACGACGGTCACCGAAGCCTGGAGCCTTGACAGCGCAGATCTTGAGTGAACCGCGAAGGCTGTTGAGCACGAGGGTGGTGAGGGCCTGAGAGTCGACGTCCTCGGCAATGATGAGGAGAGGACGACCCGACTTGGCAACTGGCTCAAGTACTGGGAGCAGATCCTGAAGGTTGGAGATCTTCTTGTCGTGGATGAGAATCAGAGGCTGCTCCATCTCGCAGGTCTGCTTCTCGGCATTATTCATGAAGTATGGCGAAATGTAGCCACGGTCAAACTGCATACCCTCGACAACATCGACGGTAGTATCCATACCCTTGGCCTCCTCAACGGTGATGACGCCTTCCTTCTTGACAGTCTTCATAGCCTGGGCGATGAGCTTGCCGATTTCCTCGTCGTTGTTGGCAGAAATGCGGGCAACGTTCTCGATCTTGGTGTAGTCGTCACCAATCTCCTCCGACTGAGCCTTGACGCAGTCAACCACAGTAGCCACGGCCTTGTCGATACCACGCTTCAGGTCCATTGGGTTGGCACCTGCGGTGACATTCTTGAGGCCGACGCTGATCATGGCCTGGGCAAGAACAGTAGCGGTAGTTGTACCATCACCAGCCTTGTCGCCGGTCTTGGAAGCTACATCCTTGACGAGCTGTGCACCCATGTTCTCGAATGGATCCTCGAGCTCAATCTCCTTGGCAACGGTAACACCGTCCTTGGTAATCTGAGGAGCACCGAACTTCTTGTCGATAATCACGTTGCGACCCTTAGGGCCAAGAGTAACTTTCACTGCATTTGCAAGCTGGTCAACGCCAGACTTCAGCAAATCTCTTGATTCTGTATTGAATTTGATAATCTTTGCCATAATATTATTATTTTAAAAGGAGTAAATGACTTATCCTCTCCGGGCGGGAGAGGTCACTTGTGTTATGCCAAAATGGCTACGATGTCAGACTGACGCATGATGAGATACTTGACGCCTTCGAACTCGAGTTCCTGTCCGGCATATTTGCCGTAGAGTACCTGGTCGCCTACCTTGACTACCATCTCTTCGTCCTTGGTGCCTTTGCCACAAGCTACTACTTCGCCCTTGAGGGGCTTCTCCTTGGCGGTGTCAGGAATAATGATGCCACCGACGGTCTTTTCTTCTGCAGGTGCGGGTTTGATCAACACGCGGTCTGCCAATGGTTGAATCTTCATAATTGTTTTGATGTTTATAATAGTTTTGATATTGAAATATTTCGGTTATTTCAGTGCAAATGTATTGCAACACTTCAACCTTTGCAAACTCCGTGCCAAACGGGATTGTTGGGACAATGTGACAAATTGTCCGACAAAAAAAGCCAGCGACATTTTGCCGCTGGCTATGTTATGTTTGGAACATTATTGCCTCAAAAGGACCTTCCGTCCATTGATGATGTAAATGCCCGGGGGGAGGTTGTCACGACCTTTGTCGATGGGCTTGCCCAGAAGATTGTAGATGGTAGGAGTGCCTGCTTCGTCGGCAGATATTCCACTGATGGCTGCATCGTTGGCGCGCAAGGTCTGGAGTTCGTAGAGGGCACTGAGTGCCTTGTGGTTGTTGTCATTCCAAAGGCCTCGATTGAGCCACGATTCGATGACGATGGTGCTGGCGTTCCACGATGCTCCGCCATTGCCGTTCTCTTCGGGGAACCACCAATAGAGACCGTTTGCATTGTCGTGCTTGAGGAGCTCGGCGATGAGATCCTTGGTGAATGCAAGTTGTCCGGCTTCGGTGGCAGGCCAAGTGGATTGGAAATCATATTTGGCGTCGCCAGGGTAGTACTGATAGAAATAGGCTGTCTCGACAATCTGCACAGGCTTCGTGGGGAATTGATTTTGGAGTGTGGTGAGTGTGGCGCCGAGTTTGGCAAGACTGTTGTGCCAGAAGGGATAGTAGCTGAGGCCGATGATGTCGTAATCGACGTCGCTGATGTAATTGTAGTAATTGGCAGTCTGGCTGCTGTTTTCGGTGCGTTCGATGTGGATGATGATCTTGCAGTCAGGGCATACTTCGCGCACAGCTTTCGAACCACTGTTGAGCAAGAGGCTGAGGCGTGTCCAACCTGCACTGTTGTTACTCTTGGCCTGCGAGGGATAGACCTTGTCGCTATTGTTGCGCCACAGCATGCCGTAGCTGATTTCGTTGCCCACCTGCACGAAGTCGGGTTCTGCACCATAAGCCTTGAGCTCGGTGAGGCAGTTCTTCGTAAAAGCATAGACCGAATCGGCAAGTGCCTCGTTGCTGGTGTTGCCTTTCCAGCGCGAAGGGATGTCCTGATAGGAGGGGTCGGCCCAACAGTCGGAATAATGAAAATCGACCATCAGTTTCATACCGGCATCCTTGACGCGCTTGCCCAGTTTCTTCACGTAGGCGAGGTCCTGCACAACGCCCGATTTCGACGAAGTGCGCTCCTTGGGATCGACAAAGATGCGCACACGGATGGCATTCCATCCGCATGACTCCTTGACGTAGGTCACGACATCGCTGATGGTCTTGCCGTCGCGGTCATAATAAGGGGTATTGTATTGCTCGTAACTTGGTAGCAGAGAGATGTCGCCGCCCACAAAGTGTTCGGTGGTTTCGGCCTTGGCAATCATGTGTGTCATTGTGCCAAGGGCAAATAAAAGTAGTAAGGCCTTCTTCATATAATATATATAATGTAGTTTTCTGTCGGCAAAGATAATGTTTTTCGCGATTCAACGAACAAAATCTGTTGATTTTTAAGAATTATCCACCGAAAATTTGGACAAATCATCGGGAATTGTTATATTTGCAGCAAGTTTAACACACATAGCACTGTAAGTTTATGAATACACGAATTCTTACATTAACCTTAGGTCTGGCACTTAGTGCCACTGCACTTTTTGCACAGTATCCTACCATTCCCGACAGCGTCAAGGCGCGTGGAGCAGCCGAAGAGGCGATGTGGAATCAACTCGATCAAGTCGCCTGGCAAAAGGCTGTTCCCGTCGTGATGGAGCAGATGCTCGATGGCAAGCCCTTTGTACCTTGGGCCAACCGACCTTCGGATTTGCGACAAGCCACGATTCCGGCTTTTCCGGGAGCCGAGGGCGGTGGTATGTATAGTTTCGGTGGCCGCGGGGGAAAGATCCTGGTAGTTACAAGCCTCGAAGACGATGGACCTGGAACCTTGCGCGAAGCGTGCGAGACGGGAGGAGCCCGCATCATCGTGTTCAATGTGGCAGGCGAGATACATCTGAAACGCCCGATACATGTTGTAGCTCCCTACGTGACCATCGCCGGACAGACAGCTCCCGGCCAAGGCATCGTCGTAACAGGCGAGACGCTCGAAATCGATACACACGATGTCATCATCCGGTATATGCGTTTCCGCCGTGGGACAATGGATGTGGCACATCGCGATGATGCCTGTGGAGGCAACGGCATCGGCAACATCATCTACGACCATTGTTCGGCTTCGTGGGGACTAGATGAGGTGATGTCGATGTATCGCCATGTCTATGCCCGCAAGGCCAATGGCTATGGCGAGAAGCTGGCATGCTGCAACATCACTATACAGGATTGTATCTTCGGCGAAGGCCTCGACCTCTATAACCACGGTTTCGGAGCATCGATTGGCGGATATAATTCGCTCTTTGCGCGCAATCTTTTTGCAAACAACATCTCGCGCAATCCTTCGATTGCCATGAATGGAGACTTCAACTTTGTCAACAACGTGATCTACAACTGGTGGAACCGTTCGATAGATGGTGGCGACCATACTTCACTCTACAACATCATCAACAACTATTTCAAACCTGGACTTATCACAGGTTTCGATGCCAACCAATTGGTGGACAATTATCTGAGAAATTATCGGAAGAACGTCAAGAAGTTCGGTTTCGGCAACTCTGAGCAGGCTGCGGCAAATAAGTCCGGCAAGAAGAAGGCCGATAAAGTTGCTGAGAAAGCCCCTGAAATCTGCTATCGCATCCTCAAACCCGAACATGGAAGAAGCGAGGCGAATGGAAACGATTGGGGCAAGGCTTACGTTGCAGGTAATATCGTGGAGGGTTTCCCGACCGTGACGGCTGACAACTGGGCAGGAGGCGTGCAACCCGCTGGACTGGGTGATGCTCAGAAGATACGTGAGGTGCTGAAAGTGGATGCTCCCTTTGAATATCATGCTCCACAGAACATCATGAATGCAGAGGAAGCCTATGAATATGTATTAAATAATGTGGGAGCTACGAAGCCCTGTCGTGATGCCGTCGATGAGCGTATTATCCGAAGCGTGCGCACAGGAGAGGCAACCTTCGTGCCTGAAGCCGAGGAATATACCTCGCCCTACAGCCGCCGACGTCTGCCTGCCGACAGTTATAAGTTGGGTATCATCACCAATCCGCAACAGGTGGGAGGACTTCCAGCCTACACGGGAGAACCTCGCTTGGACACCGATGGCGACGGCATCCCCGATGAATGGGAAAAGGCAAATGGACTCAATCCGAATGATGCAACGGACGCACTTCAAATCAGAGAGGATGGATATATGGTAATTGAATGGTATATCAATAGCCTTTAATCTCCCTTAGTATCTCTTTACTATAAAGATACAAAGCTCATAGAGCAGATACAGCGGCAACGTCACAAGCACGAGAGTGAACACATCGGGCGGCGTGATGATTGCCGCTGCTATCATAATGAGTACCAGTGCATGACGACGATATTTCCGCATAAATGCTGCCTTCAGGAGTCCCATCTTAGCCAATAGCCAGCAGACGACGGGCAATTGTGCCACGAGTCCCATGGTGAATGTAAGGCCTGTGAAAGTGGAGATGTAGCTGTCGAGAGAAATATAGTTGCGGACAGTTTCGTCCACCTGATAGGTACCAAGGAAACGGAAGGAGATGGGAGCGAGGATGAAGTAGGTAATCAAAACGCCGATGACGAATTGCACATAGCAACTCACGCCGATGGCGAAAGAATATTTTCGTTCGTTGGAATAGAGGGCGGGGGTGATGAATCGGAATAGTTCGAAGATGATATAGGGCGAAGCCAGCAGTGCACCGATGCTGACCGAAGCCGTGAGGTGCATCATGAACTGAGCCGAGAGTTCTGTGCTGATAAGGTCGATGGAATAGGGCGTAAAGCGGAAACCTTCGCCGCTACCTGTGAGCGAGGCGATCCAGTCGCTGAGCCTTTCGATGGCACGGAAGGTGATGAAGTCGCTCTCCTTGGGAGCCAGCAGCAGGCGGAAAGTCTCTTCCTTGAAGCAGAACACAATGACCGAAAGAACTGCGACAACCAATACGATGCGTATCAGCATTTGCCGCAGTACTTCCAAATGGCTTCCAAAGCTCATTGTCTCAAGTTGTTCCTTCTGTGCCATATCTTCACCCCAACGGGGCATAAAACGCATCCTTGTAATACTCAACCTTCGCTTTGCCTGAACTGGGAATAACGATGGCAAAGACATCAAATCGCACGGGATAGTCGATGTTGCGCGAACGCATATAATAGTCAGCTGCACGTACACAACGCATTATCTTGCGTCGGTCGATAGCATCCTCAGGTCTTCCCCATAAGCCTGACGATCGGGTCTTGACTTCCACGAAAACCATTTCATCACTCACAGGATCGAAGGCGATGATGTCTGTTTCGTAGGCATGGTCTTTCCACCTTGTCTCGAGTATCTGCATGCCTTCCTGGCACAAACGTTCGATGGCAAGTTCTTCACCGGCTTGTCCGAGTTGGTAAGATGTCATAGGGGAATAAATAAAAAAAGGAAACCGGCTCTCTGGACGTGATGAAACTCCAGTATATAGGTTTTGGGCTGCGGTCCGCCTCCGTAATCTTTCGAATTCCCGCCGGTGGTACCAGTGTTCGTGGCGTCGTCAGGGTCGAGAGCGCGCCTTCAGCATACGCTTTACCCGGTAAGTGTAAAATCGATGAGTTTCCCGCTCTACATATCCGGTTTCCCTGCTGCAAAGATAATTAGTTTTTTCTATAATTCCAAATTTTTCTCCTACTTTTTTAGTAAAATTGTAGAATGGGCTAAATTTATTTGGAAAAAATAGAAAAATCTCTTATCTTTGTATACATCTCAAACCGATGGTCGCCGTGTGGTGAAGGTCGGCGTCAGCATGGATGCCGAGACGCGCACCGTGAAGGATTGGGTGGTAGAAGAACCATTCCTAAATTAGAAGTGATCTATGATTCTTTAATTTAGTCATCTGCTGCGTTTAAGAATATTTGAAGCCTGGGAACAGTGGCCATAAGCTCATATTGTTCCCAGGCTTCACACTTTTTTAGTGCAATAAGTAATTATTTGCTCCTCCTAAAGAACAAGCCTAAACTCAGCGACTGATACTGCGGACCATGTCCGGACTTGAAGCCAGATTTTGGATAATACTTGAGGTAGATGCCACCTATTCCACGAATAGCCAGTTCGGCCTTGATTGAAAATTCAGGAGCAAATATATCCCTAATATCTTTTACTTGATGGATCTTATTCCCTTCCTTGTCGGTATAATTGCTTCTGCAATTGCAATGATTCGTATAGCCTCCGTACATAGACCCTATTCCGATACCATAAGATAAATCCTTGTGGAAGTTCCGATAGAAATTAAGGCTTATCTCGGGTTTCAGGATTTGCAGCATAGTGAAGTCGGATTTCGTGCCTTCGGGATATGGGGCAAGACGTAAATCGCCGTCTTGATCAGTGTCAAAACGAATATCCCCTTTCATCTTTAATTGCCGATAGTTCACGTTAGCGTCTATCGAATACCAGTTTTTTGAATGGCCGGGATAGTAGATAAAACTCATCATTGTAAAGCTTGCCTCGAACGTTCCAGCGAACTTCATGCCGTCCATCCCTTTGGGGTAGTCAAATGGAGTTAGTAATCCTATGGAGATATTTTTGAATAATGCCAATTCCAGCAATGATGTTTTGTCATCTCTTTCTATTTCCTTAAAGTCCCAGCTTAGCGGACTTCGGCGGTTTATGCTTTGCGACGTGGAAATTACAGATTGATTCGAAATAGACACTTCTCGTGAGAAGCGAAAGTCCGGGTTGCCTTCCTTCCCGGAGATTCTCACCGAGAGGGTGTCGCTGTTTTGTGAGATGATGACTTTGTCAGGGCTGTTCACGATAACCGTATCATTGGCCTGTGCCAGTATGGCTGCGGGTGCAAACGCGAAGAAAGACAGTAAAGCGAATCGAATAGTGCTCATAATAAAGATGTTTTATTGTTGACCAAATTTTTGTTTCAGATACTCGAGGGGAGCGGGTCCTTCTATATAAATGACAGTTACTGTAGGATTGTCGATTGGTGACAAATACCTCTCGTCCTTGAAGAAAGCATATCTATTTGTCCCATCTACTATTGGTAGTTGAAGGAATCCATATGCTAAATGGGATCCTCTCATCTTGAGCTCTTTTTCTGCGGCTTTTGGAACATCTTCCATAAAAGCTTCTGCCATCAGGTTCATCACGACCGAGTCTCGTTCGATGACAAGGCTATGGTAATAAGTAAGGTGATATTGCTCAAGGCGTTGGCTCATAATTTCTATTTCGATAGAATGCGGATGTTTCTTATACTGGCCTCCCAACACGCGACTGATGGCCAATTGATTGGTCTGCGCATGTAGGATGAAAGGGAGGAGTATCGCAAAAAACAATACTATCTTTTTCATATTAAATACTGTTTATAGTCCATAGAAAATGTCTTCAAGTTGTTCTTCGACCGTAGGTAGTTCATCTTGGCTGATTGTCTCCATATTTTGAAGAGTTCGCACCATCAGATCGAAAACCTGGTCTTGGTCGGTTATCTCTATGCCTTTGACATAGGCATGGTAATCAGCATTGTAGTCTTGACCTTGGTCGATATGTGCTGCGACAAATAGCGAAATACCCATTACGAGCGCTAAAGAGGCAGCGATAAGTGAGCGTGTGAAGAACTTGCGCCGAATAGCCCCGTTATTGTTTGACCTTGCTAATTCCAGATAGCTCATTACAGCTCTTAATTCATCGAAGTCTGGGTCTTGGCAAGTTGCTGCGAATTGGCGCAGTTCTTGTTCTTCTTGTTCAGTGGTTTCAGCTTCAAAATATTTGCTTGACAGCTTTATCCAGTATTCTTTATTTTGCATGGCTCAATACTTTATAACAGTCTCGTATTATTTTCCTTGCTCTCGACAACTGCATTCTTACTGCGGGTTCCTGCATGTGTTCTCGATGAGCAATCTCGGTATAGCTCTTGCCTTCCATATCATGCCATTTCAGGATTCTCTGTTGTAGTGGCGAGAGTTGGGAGTCGATGAGCTGTTTCACTGCATCGTAGCGTTCTTTGCGCTCATGTTCATCCTCGTTTTCGACACCAAGGACAAACTTGTCTTCAAGGCCTTCAAGTCCTTCGGTCGGATGGGTATTTTGATGTCGCAGGTGGTCGATGCTCAGATTTTTTACCGTTGCGACAGCAATTTTGTCAGTTTCTGTGTCATCTTTTAGCTTTTCTGCATTTGGCCATAGACGACAGAATGCCTCCTGAAGCGCATCTTCTGCATCATCGTCGTTGTCCAGAAGTCTTCTGGCTATCTGGAACAATCGACTTCGTCTACGTGTAAACGTTTCTATCAAATGATGTTTGCTCATTGGGCTGGGACAAGTTGATACGTCTTAGTCATTCTTTTCAATTATTCTTCGCAATAATAACGGAAAAAATGTCGATTTGTAACAAAAAACGCATAATCTGAAGAAGAAATGCGTTGTTTTTTCATTTATTTAACTCTTTTTCTACAATTAATTCTCAAGACGAGCGTTTTTAGTATAACTCAATTAACACATAAAACTATTACAAATATGAAAACTCTCATTACAGCACTATGTTTGATGCTCTCATTCGGGTATGCATATACTCAGGTTATTCTTTACACTCCATGTGAGACTAACATTGTCCCCATAGCTGAAGATTCTTCAGATGTATTTACGGAGAAGGAAGGGCTATGGCTCAACAAGACATTGAACCCCTTGTACGAACAACAGGTTCTCAAAGGGGGGGTTACAAATTGTTAGAGGTCAACCGACTAACTATAAGTATGACTTTATATCGAAAAGAGTTGCCTTATTCTATGGTTCTCTTAGCAATATTACGGACAAAGGTTTTTTCTTTAATCAATGCTCAGAAAAATCTCATTTGAAAAATGTGCCATCTATTAGTCTTGATTCTCTCTCTGTTTCAGAAATGCATGAAAAGGCAATAATAGATACTATCAAGAGCATCATGCCCATCGAATTACATGTCTTCAACGCAGCGGAAAAAGAAGAGACAGGATACGATGCAGCTATAGTATTTTGGAGCAAAAGATACTTTACTACGAAAAAAGTAGTAAAGCAAATCAAGAAGTTGAATAATAAGCGCTGATTTGAAATAAAAAGTTTAGGACGATTGGTAAATTTCGACAGAAAACAATATTTTGGGTATTTATCTCTAATAAAAATGACTGTTTTGTGCCTTTATCTGCATAATTGGCCGTTATTTAGTGAAGAAATATTATTTCAAAACGAAATTGTATGCGTGAGAACGTAGACGCACAATTTGCTGCATGAAATTGTACGTGTATGAACGTAGACACACAATTTGCTGCTTGAAATTGTACGCATTGGATCGTTGACACACAATTTGCTACGTGAAATTGTACGTGTGAGAATGTAGACACACAATTTGCTGCATGAAATTGTATGTGTGAGAACGTAGACACACAATTTGCTGCATGAAATTGTATGTGTGAGAACGTAGACACACAATTTGCTGTATGAAATTGTATGTATGAGAACGTAGACACACAATTTGCTACATGAAATTGTACGTGTGAGAACGTAGACACACAATTTGCTGCATGAAATTGTACATGTTGGAACTTAAGCGCATAATTTGCAATATGAAATTGTACGCGTAGGAACCTAGACGCACAATTTACTGTGGAATGTTGTACGTCTAAGAACCTAGACACACTATTTCTGTTTTCTGGGGGCGTATCGCAATGTTTTGAAGGTCACACCGAACCTTTTGGCAACTCGTTGCAGACTTCTATAGGAGTCCCATCCGTAGCGTTTGGCTATTTCATCGAGACTAGGGACGCTGATTTCGTCACGATACGCTTTTTTGAATTTCTCGGTGAGTTGATAGCCTTCTGGTGCTTCCTTTTTCTTTGCCTTGACAAGTTCCTTGTGTTCGTTGTAGCGGGCTTGCTTTTCATCCCACTTTTCCTTGGCTTGCAGCACGCGCCATTGCAAGATGATATCGTTCAATCTCATGCCTGTCAGCATGTGAATTGAATGCCAAAGGTCACGCTTATCGACATTGAGCCACAAGGCTATATCCTCCGAACGATGAGTTTTGGTGCTACATATTGCTTCGATGACAGCATCGATGATAAGTTCTCCGGTAGGTTTTCCCTTGCGGTTGTAGAGTTCCTCCACAGTTTTGAATAGTTGAAGATTGATCATACTTAATAAAGACTAATGATGATATTATTCCTTCAAAATATTATTATTTTGTTTCTTCCGAGATTATCGTCCTTCCTCCTGGTGCATGCAGTTTCCAAAGAATGGGCTTGTCTTTTGGCCATGCGGGGAGGGTGATGATTCTGCCTGTGACGGGATCTTCCTGCAGGAGCACCTCTTCGAGGCCGATGAGGGCAGAACCGCCCCAGTTGTGGTCGGGACTCCAGTCGAAGCCTGGCCCCCAGAAGGCGGGGAAGCGATAGGGTCCATCCTTGAGTTTCTCCATGGTGAGACGGTAGGCTTCGTCAGAGAGTCCGAGACATGCTGCCCAGATGTTGTCCTGCTTCCAACCTATCGACGAACGATGAGCGATGGCCACCGAGTCGCACTGGTAGGTGTTGAGGGCACGTTCATCGGTGATGATTCGCCAGGGCCAAAGGGGATAGAGTTGCGGCGTCTCGACGTTGTTGATGCGCTCGTAGGCGATGGCTGGAGCGATGCACGGCTTGCCTTGCTGCAATCGTGTGGGGATGGGAGGGATGCGTGTGGCCAAAGTCCTGATGTAGGCAAGGTTTGCGGTGTCGCCCGAAGTCTCCATGTAGCGGATGTAGTCGCTGGTAACGCGCTGTAGGGCGGCGATGGTGCTCGACGGATTGTAGGCCATCTTGTACGTTTCGCATCCCGAGCCTGGATATATGATGAGATGTCCGTTGGCATCGAGTGCACGGCGGCCACGTTGGAGCGCGAGTTGCTGATAGTGCTCATCGAAGAATCGGAGGCAGGAGAGGATGAGGGGCTGGTACTTTTCCAGAGGGAAGGAGGCTTCGTAACGCCTTGCCTCCAGCGCCATCTCGCAGAACTCCAGCGAGGTGTCCCATTCGTATTCGAGCCAGGCATTGTATTCGAGCCCGGGGTCGAAATCGGCGGGGCGCTTCTGTCCGTATTCGGCGGTGTTGGGCAAGCCGAAGTTTTCCATCTGCTCGGTGAAGCAGGCTCCATCGTGTCCCCAATAGGCGCGGGTGCGTATTTCGGCATTGTGCAGCAAGCGAAGGTAGAAGTCGAGCTGCGTTTGCAACAGGTCGTAGTCGCCGCTTTTCAACATGCCCCAATAGACGAGACGCTGGTTTTGTGCCGTGAAGGTGCCGCCACCCCATTTGCGGAAGTCGGGCGTGGGGTGGAACTTGCCAGCCAGATAGTTCGCCGTATTGACGCTATCGACTTCGAGCGGGTCGAATACAAAGAGTCCTCCGTTGAACTTGGTGGGGTATTCGCCTCCATAGTTGCAGCCCAGCATATAGCGGAAAAGCGTCACGTTGCGCAAGGCGGCAGCAAGTTCGTCATCGCTGCCATCGGTCTCGAAGAAACAGCGGTTCATGTACTGTTTCCACCAGTTTTGGCTTGACAAGCGATCCTTCTTCAAATTGACGGCACGTTGTGTTGTGGCAATCGTTTGATACCACTCATCGAAAGACGACTGCTGCGTGCAGAGTGTGATTTGGAAATGATGATGACGCGCAGCCTTGTTTGCTGAACTGTAATGCCATCGGTGGTAGGGTCGGCCGTATTCGTCCTGGGCATCGTCTTCCCCATTGAACTGTCCTCCTGTCAGCACACCGCCGAAGATGCGGTCCTTGAGGGGGTTAAAGAGGCTGTCTTTCCATGCATCGAGTTGCTGGTCGCGGACGGTGTAGTCGAACACTGTCTCGTCTTGGTTCTGATGGAAAAAAATGAGTCGGGTGGAGGTGGGGATGATGCTGTCGCGGTGCGTGACGCAACGATTCGGGTCGGCCTGTTTGGGTGCCAGCCATTTCCAACTGGATTGCTGGCCTTCGGCTTGTGTGAAAGGTTGATCTTGGGTTCTCCAGCTATGATAGCTCAGGATTGGCTGGGTCTTCCGTTTTGCATCCACTTCGACATGAACTACGGGCTTGAAGACATCGCACCAGATGGTGACCGTCACACCGCCCTGTGAGAGTGTCATTTCTCCCGTTTCGAGATGGAGCGTCTGCGATAAACCACCTTCTTCCCATTTGGTGAATGGGCTCAACTCGAAACGTCCCAATTTCAGCATCGTGTTGTTCTCGTCGAAAGTGCCTGATTGGGAAACGTAGAAACGGATGTTTCCCTGGGAGTCGCACCAAACGTTAAGACCCACGCCGCCGCCACCTACCGGCATCGAACCTGCGGAATTAACCGAGGGCGTGCTCCAAGTGTAGGATGTCGTCCTGTGTGTATTGTCCAACTTTCCTGCGAGGGCAGGGAGTGTGAACAATATGAGAAATGTGAATAATGTGAGGAAGGAACAGCGTTTGAAGCGAATCATATTTGAGGGAGATGGTATATGGATGAATTGTTGCTACTGCCAAGAGAACAGGAGATGCAACTTGTAAGGCAGACTCCGGTCGAGGGCAAACTCCTGCAGTACGCCAGGACCACATGAACCATTACCGATGCCGAGGATGGCACAGTCGAGATTGAGGATGATTTGTCCAGAGGCTTCGAGTTGATAGTCGTTTCGCTTGTTGGCAAGTTCCTCGGGCGTATAATGAAGCACCTGGAAAGTGATTCCAGGAGTGCCGTTCTCGCTCCAAGGTGTGCGGAAGTGCTGGCGTTGCGATTCTTCGACGGGGAGGGCTGTGATGCGCAGGCCGTGCCCCTTGGCGTCGAGGAGGGAGAGCAGCGTGGTGCCCATATGGTTGCCTCCATCCTGTGGCTTTGGATAATGGGTGTATTGTTCGCTTACGGTACCCTTCCAAAGTCCGTATTGCGTTTCGACGAGTCGGTCGGGATAGGTCTCATCGGGGCCGAGGCCATACCAGACGAGGTTTTCGAGTTGTTGTGGCAAAGCAAGTTGTATGCCGAGACGTGCAAGGTCGGGCAGTTCGCCTTCGGGACGATAGGTCTGGGTGAGTTCGATGCTGCCATCGGCATTCGTTTTCCATTCGGAAGTGACGAGGATGCTTCCCTTGGCATACTGATAGCGCTCGACATTTTCGGAAACTTTTGTGCGTGTAGGTTTGTCGAGTTCGTGCTTGGTCCATTCCTTGGCTATCCAGTTGCCGAACATCTTGTCGTTGTCGAGTGGGGCTCGCCAAACTTGCAACTTTGCGTTGTCCTTGATGAGGTGAAGGAGTGAATCGGTACTGAGACGACGCGAGGGTTTGAGCTTTTGGGTCATCATTTCTGGACGCTCATAGACGGGAATCTGCGTATTGTAGATCTCGTAGCCTGCTTCGGCCCATGGGGTGGCATTGCGGAGACGGACAATGAGGTTCAGACGGACGTCGTTGGAAAATGTTTTCTTGACATCGGTGTTTGTGAAGAACGGGATAGGGAGTGCCGCGGTGTCGCCCGGCTCGATGCTTTCGAGAAGATTTACCACGCGAGGCGTGCCGAAGGGCTTGCCATCCTTGACATATTGATAGGTGATGTAGTAGTTGTCGAGCGTGGTGTGGTGATTGAGGTTGACAATGGAGAGAGCGGGGAGTGTGGGCTTCAATATCTTTTCGGGGGTTCTTTCTTTCGAAGGACCGGTAATAATCCTTACGGGAGCATAGACCTGCTTGACTGTGCGATATTTGGCTGTGACGCTGCGGTCGCTGCGGATGACACCATTCATACAGAAGGCGTTGAGGTTGGGTTTGTCGCCAAAGTCACCGCCGTAGAGGACGGCATCCTGCGGGATGTCGGGCTGGTTGCGTGTGGGGTAGAGCCCTTGATCCACCCAGTCCCATATGAAGCCGCCCAGCATACGCGGATGGCTGTATATTTCCTCCCAATAGCGGTCGAGGTTGCCGATGGCATTGCCCATAGCGTGGGCATATTCGGAGGTAAGGACAGGACGATCGTCCACGATGCCATCGAGGATGCCGCCTCGGAAGTGGTCGGTACGTTGAGCCAGACTGAGGAGGCGTGTCCAGCGTGCATTCTCGGCACGTTCCTTGTCGGCATTTTCGTCCATGCCTGGATTGAGGTAAGCATCCTGCGTGCGTGGATAGAAACGGGAAATCATATCGACGGTGGCAGGATCGGGAGCATATTCAGGCTCGGAAGTGGGCTGTTGGCCTGGCAGGAGATAGCCTTGCGCTCCTTCACTATGCACGGGGCGTGTCGGGTCGAAGTCGTGGAGCCATGCCGAAATGGCTGCAAAGTTCGGGCCATAGCCACTTTCGTTACCCATACTCCAGATGATGACGGAGGGATGGTTCTTGTCACGTTCGGCCATACGGACAGCACGGTCAAGGAAGGCGGTATGCCACTCGGGAGTGGAAGCCAGCGTACCACGGAGACCATGTGTCTCGATGCCAGCTTCGTCCATGATGTAGAGTCCCAGACTGTCGCAAAGCTCATACCAACGTGGGCAATTGGGATAATGGCTGGTGCGCACGGCATTGACGCCTGCCCGCTTCATGAGGATGATATCTTCGAGCATACGTTCCTCGGTCATCACACGGCCCAGTTTGGGATCATGCTCATGACGATTCACGCCACGCAGACGTATGGGACGTCCATTGACAAGGAAACGTCCGTGACGAATCTCAATGCATCGGAATCCTACCTTTTGTTGCAACTGCTGGCGGACATTTCCCAGACTGTCTTCTAGGGCTAAGGTGAGGGTATAGAGATAGGGGGTCTCAGCAGTCCATTCCTTCACATCTTCCACGATGGTCTGCATACGTCCGAATTTGCGTGGTCCGCGCTGCGGGAACCATTCGTTCATCAGTCCTGCCTTGTGTTGAAGGTCGAGCACTTCGGTGGCATCACATTGGAGGGACGTTATTTCGCTGCCCTCGTCATCACTGAGGGTTGCTTTCAATAGGCAGCCTTTGACGCTGGCCAGTCCATCATCAATGCCCTTGTTGGTGCCGTCCATGCCATCCCAAACGAGTTCGGGATCGATTTGAAGACAATAGGATACTTTACCTTGGTAGGATGAAGCCCTGCGATCGAGGGTGCGAATAGTGACATCTGCGATGCGAAGAGCTGGGGTATGGATAAGATAGATGGAACGGTGCACACCAGCGAGACGCCAAAAATCCTGATCCTCGAGATAAGCACCATCGGAATATTTATATACTTCGAGGGCGATGGTGTGGGTGGGGTTTGAGGGGTTGCTCCCGTTGGTCGCGTCCGAGGGAAGCGAAAGGTTCGAGGTGTTCGAGGGGGTTGAGAGGTTTGAACGGTTTGAGAGCTGGGAGGTGATGTCGAACTCGGCAGGTTCCATGGCTCCCTGACTATATCCCACTTTTTCTCCATTGACCCATACATAGAATGCTGAGGCTACTCCCTCCATGCGTACCATAGTTCGTCCTCCATCGGTAAGCCAGGAAGCAGGTACAGTAAACTCACGAAGATATTGTCCCGTTGGATTACGTTCCTCGTAGGTCGTCCAAGACTTGTCGGGTTCGGTAGTCACATAGGGAGGATCGATGCGGAAAGGATAACCTGCTGAGACGTAGATGGGAGTTCCATAGCCATTCACTTCCCATGTTGCAGGAACAACAAGGGGAATCCAGTCGCCTTGCTGGCACTGGAATCCCGGTTGTTCGAATCCTGCGATACGTCCCTCTGGTGTGGGACTCCAATGAAACTTCCATTCTCCGTCGAGCGAGAGATAGGAATCTCCTGGTATATGGATATAGGGAGTAAACGATGCTCGTGCTGGCAGGCGATTGATTTGCAGCACGGAGACATCTTCCCAATCATGGTGCGCTCGTTGTGCCACACTCGTCGAGAAAGCGATGATGAGGCCAAGGGAAAGTATGGAACGTTTCATAGGGTATTAATTTGAGGGAGTTAACTCACGCTAACTCCCGTTGACTCCAAAAATAGAAATTAGGCAAACAGATCCTTCCAGTCGTAACTGCCCGGTTTGATGGTCAAATGGGTGGCGGTGGCATCAAGACACTGCATCCTTACGATGCCAGGGCCGATGACGTTGGAGATATGGAAACGAGTCCAACCAAGAGCCTTGATGGCTGTATGTGCTGTTGCGCCACCTTCGATGATAAGTTCCGACAGCGTGGTGGATTTGGCGATGCGTTGTGTCATGTCTCCTGTCACTTGGCGCAGAGCCAAGGCTCCTTCACGGGTGCCTGAACTTGGATAAGGAAGTGTCAGAATGAATGAGGCAGTCTTGCCGGCAACGACCTGTGTCTGTTTGAGGCGTCCCATCCATTTGTCTGCAGCTTCCTTGGGTGTAATCTTCTGATTGGTTACATTGTCGAATACCTCACGTGGCATAGGTATGCTGGCCATGTTGTGACGGCGTACATAGGGTTGGCTGCTGAGATCGATGCTTTGTGTGCTGCCGCAAACGATGAGCGCAGCGCCCTTCTCGTTAAGACCATGGAAGGACTTGGCACGTGTTGGTTTGCGGCCCAGTTCTTCAAGAAATGCACAGAAGAGGTCGGCAGCACCAGCGAGTAGGGTGGGGATGCGATTGTTGAGAGCCATCTTCACGGTGCGGTGCACGTCCTGGGCATCTTCAGCATCGCAAATGCGTAGACGACTACCAGGCATGACATCGATGGCAGCAGCTACATTGGCTGTAGTGGCCGGGAATTCTGGATCACGGCTGAAGTCGGTCTGATCGATGGGCAAGCCATTGACGAAGTAGCGTCCTCCACGGATGGTGCGTCCCATGCTTGGGTTGGCAGGCATGTACATGACTTGCTCGTAACGCGACTCCTCGATGAGGGCGCGTAATTCGAGGTGAACATGACCGCGCAAGGCTGAATCGGTCTTCTTGAACAGGTGCAGAATATCATCCTGTTTTGCCATAGCCTGTGCCCGTTTCAGAGGTGTCATGGCAGCATAACGGGCTTCGGTTAGTTTGGGCAGTCCCAACTTGATGGCTTGGCAGATGCGGTGGGTCTCGTTCACGGCATCTTGCTCGGTCATAGATCGGGTGTCGGTAGCAATAACGATCAGGTCGCTAACTGGCAGGTTGTCAGCGACGTCAATAAGTAAAGCGGTTGATAAACCGTAGGAGTGACCTATACCTGCAATCTCAGCAGCGCCTGTCAAGTCATCAGCAATTACAATTATCATAATATCTTCTTTTTAGTTTCAAATGGAATAGCAGTGTCCGTTTAGTTATTGTTTGTTTTCTAGACGATAGATAGCCATACGTGTTGCGTAGTCGATGCTGCTCAGCAATGCTTCTTCGGCGGCAATGCCCTTGCCTGCAACGTCGAAGGCTGTGCCATGGTCGACCGAGACACGTATGATGGGGAGTCCAAGTGTTATGTTGACACCTTTCTGTGGCAGCATCTTGCCCGTCTCGGGGTCCCAGTTGAAGCCCAGAACCTTGAGCGGGATATGCCCCTGATCGTGATATTGTGCCACGACACCATCATATTTGCCGCATTTGGCTTTGGCAAAGATTGAGTCGGGAGGGATGGGACCTTCGACGTTGAAGCCGCGCTTCTGAAGTTCCTCGACGGCAGGAATAATCTCCTGGGCTTCTTCCCAGCCAAAGAGCCCGTTCTCGGAACAGTGAGGATTAAGTCCGGCGATGCCGATATGTGGATTCTTGATGCCGAATTGGAGACATGCATCGTAGATGAGTTCGGTTACTTCAATGATACGTGCCTTCTTGCAAAGGTCACAGGCCTTGCGAAGAGAAACGTGTGTCGAAACGTGAATCACACGCAATGGTCCATCGGCCAGAAGCATAGCGTACTTCTTGGTGCCGGTGAAGGTGGCGTAAATCTCTGTATGACCGTCATAGTTGTGGCCTGCCTTATGGAGAGCTTCCTTGTTAAGCGGTGCGGTGCATGTGCCATCCACTTCGTTAGCCATAGCCAGGTCGATCGCCTTCTTGACATATTGGAAGGCTGCATTGCCGCACTGCACCTGCACCTTGCCCCATTCAAAGGTATTCAGATCGATGAGACCAAGGTCGAAAACATCAGCAATGCCTGGCGTGAACTTTGCATCCTTGACGTCATGGATGGAATTGAGTTTCAGGTCGAGGTCAAGCAAGTCGATGGCTTTCTGCATGATACTGGCGTCACCGACAATGAGTGGGCGACAAGTGCTGTAGATTTCGTGGTGCGACAGTGAGCGTGCGCAGATTTCGGGGCCGATGCCTGCGGGGTCACCCATAGTTATGGCTAAGATCGGTTTCATGAGGAAGAGAAGTTAATATAATGAATTGTAGATATCGATGGCATCCTGCAAGGTGACGGGACGGGGATTGTTGCGGAGCAGACGTTGCTGCTTCATGGCGGCCTCTGCCATCTCGGGCACAGCACTCTGAGGAATTCCAATCTCGGCGAGCGACTGTGGAATGCCGCAGTCGCGCGATAGTTGGGTCACGAATTCCACACCGCGCAGAGCGGTCTCCTCATCATTTGCTCCAGGTTCGCAACCCAAGGCGATAGCCACTTCGGCATATTTTTGGAGATTGGCAGGCATATTGAACTTCATCACAGTGGGGAGGAGCACTGCGTTCGAAAGACCATGGCTCTTGTGGAACATTCCTCCCACGGGATAGGCGAGGGCGTGGACAGCGGCAGTGTTGATGGGACCCAGTCCGAGACCACCATACATCGAACCCATCAGCATGGCTTCGCGTGCTTCGATGTCCTTTCCGTCCTTGACGGCACGTAGCAGGTGACTGGCAATGAGTTGGATGCCATAGCGTGCATACATATCGACGGCTGGATGGGAAAATTTGTTGGTATAGACTTCGATGCAGTGGGTCAAGGCATCCATACCGGTTTCGGCAGTGATACGCGCCGGCATACTGATGGTCAAGGTCGGGTCAAGGTAGGCCACATCTGCAAGAAGATGGTCGGAGATGACACCTTTCTTGCCATTGTCGCTCTCATCGAGGAGGATGGCATTGGGCGACACTTCGCTGCCTGTGCCCGCAGTAGTGGGCACACAGGCAAACCATACTCCACGACGTTTGACAAAGCCGATGCCGAAGCATTCTTCGATGGTTTGTTCAGAATGGAGGAAGGTGGCGACAAGTTTGGCAACATCCATCACCGAGCCGCCACCGACACCGAGCACCGAGTCGGCTTCGAACTCCTGTGCTTCGGCGAGGATGCGCTTGAAGTCAGCCACAGTGGGTTCGCGCAAGATCTGTGTCTCGACAAGAACCTTGACACCATTGGCTTCAAGTCGTTCGACGTAAGGCTGCAAAATTGGCACGATAGGGTTGGCTGTGAGGAGCAGGAGATGGTTGAGGCCCATCTTGATATAGTCGTCGCAGAAATGGTCCAGACATCCTGAGCCGAACTCTATTCTCTTGGGTTGTTTTAGTATAATTGGTTCCATGGGGATGGGGTGGTGAGGGGTTAAGAGGGGTTGTTTTTTCGTTCTTTGAGGAAACCGTAGATGGTGAGTTTCTCGTCAGCCTTGTCGCTAGGGAAGAGGAACGAAGCCAGATAGCCTACGACGAGGACGATGAGGTGACTATAGACGCCCAGCATATATTTCGAATGGGTGAAGTTCCAGGAGCCCAAGTCGATCAGAGCATGTTTTGAGCCGTCGGGCATCTTCATGGGGGAAGTCAATGTGGCGTATGCCGTGAAGAGGATGCACGCGATGAGGCCTACATAGAGTCCTTTCTTGTTGGCACGTCGGCTGAAAAGTCCCAAAAGGAAGATTCCCACGATACCTGCCGAGAAGATGGCGTAGAATGCAAAGATCGTCTCGAGCACCGAACCACCATGCGTCTGGACATAGGCGATGGCAATGGCGATGACTCCGAGGCTGGCAATAATTACTGCCCAACGTCCGGCGTTGAGTTTCTGCCGGTCGCTCATGCTGGGACGTAGTTTCACGAGGTAGTCCTGCACGGCAATGGCCGAAATGCAGTTGAGGTCGGAATCGAGCGACGAGATGGCGGCAGCTGCTATGGCAGCGATGATGAGTCCGCGTATGCCAAGGGGCAGTTGCGTCGAGATGAAATGCGGGAATACGGCATCCGCCTTCAAGAGTTGTGCACCTGTGTCAGGGTCAATGACCGCAGGGTCGGGTGACAGTTGGTAATATGCCCAAAGCAAAGAGCCTACGAGCATGAACATGGTCCAGACCGGTACCGAGAGGAAGACGCCGATGAAGGCTGCCTTCTTGGCCTCGTGGTCGTTCTTGGCTGTCAGGTAACGCTGGACAATGGTCTGATCGGTGCCATATTTCTGCAAAGCATAAAAGATGCCATTGAAGACCATCACCCAGAATGTCGTTTCGACGAAGTTCCAATCATAAGGTCCTACATCAATCTTTCCTGCTGCCCATGCTGTGCCTACAATCTCGCTTGGCCCATAGGGTGTGCCCACACCAAAGAGAAGGAAAGTGATACAAAGCAGGCCACCGCCGATGAGCAGGAATCCTTGTACAACATCCATCCAGATGATGGCCTCCATGCCACCCAAGAGTGTCAGGATAATGATGGCCAGGGCCAATACGGCCACGACGAGATAGATGTTGAGATTCATGAAGGCAGCCAGCGCCATCGAAACCAGATAGAACACCGAGCCCATCTTGGTGAAATGCGTCAGGACAAAAGCCACCGAACTGTAGTAGCGGGCTCCGGCCCCGAAGCGACGCTCGAAATATTCGTAGGTCGAGAGTTTGATGATCGAACGATAGAGCGGAACAATGACCCCGATGAGGGTGAGGAGGACGATGGGAACCATGAGGCCTTGCACCAACAGAACCCAGTTGCTGCTGTAAGCGGCTCCCGGGTAAGCAAGGAAGGTGACACTGGATATCAGTGTGGCAAAGATCGAAATACCCACAGCCCAGGCTGGAACGCGTCCGCTGCCCGTGAAGTAGGTCGAACTGTCCTTTTGCCGATGGGCAAAGTAGAAGCCCATGACAATGGCAAGCAGAATACTTGCAATGACGATGAAATAATCAAACCAGTGTAGGCCCATAGGAGTGAGGGTTCTGAAGGTTCGAAGGGTTCTGAAAGGAACGAAGGATTATGAGGGGTTAGAACTAACAACCTTTCTTAACCTTTCGAACTTTTCTAAACTTTAATAGTGTACCACGCCTCGCGCTTTCATTGCGATTTCCTTTTCCTCTTCTTCACTTAGTCGGGTGAGAGGAGGGAGGACATCGGGAGAACAGAGACCATCGGTCTGCATCATTACCTTGAGGGCAGTGAGAGATTGGCCCAAGGTACGTCCAGCCTGATAGATTTTCGCAATGTCGTTGGTGTTCACTTGCAACTGCTGGGCAGTGGCAAGGTCGCCTGATGAAGCAGATTCGTAGAGTTTGCGGAACATACCAGGTGTGAAGTTGCCTGTGGATGGTACGATGCCATCTCCACCCAAAGAGAGTGAATAGAACGATTGAGCAGCCCATCCGCAGAAATAACTGAAGTCCTCACGATGTTGGGCAAATGAGATACAGAGCTGCATACGTTCCAGATCACGTTCGGAGTCTTTCAGTCCCACGATGTTGGGATGGTCGGCGAGTCGCTTGATGACATCCACCGGAATGCTCATATGAGTGGTTGCGTAGATGTTGTAGAGCATCACAGGAGCCTTCGAATAGTCGGCCAACTGTCGGTAATAATTCTCCATCTGTTCGGGCGTCAAGGCATAGTAACTTGGAAGCGTTGCCACGATGACATCGGCACCAAGGGCAGTAAAGGCATCCACCTGGGCACGCTGTTCGCTGATGCAGTTGCCTGTCAGACCGGCATAGACGGTCACTTTGCCGTCTGCCGCCTTCACAGCAGTTTCGACCAGCAGTCGTGCTTCGGCCTGACTTACAGAATTGCCTTCGCCTGTGGTGCCCATCAACAGCGGGCTGACATTGTTCTTGACAAAACTGTCAATGATACGACCGACAGCGGCAGTGTCAATTTTGCCTTCGGGAGTGACGGGAGTGACCATTGGGACAACTACGCCGCAATATTTCTTCTTATTCATTCCAAAAATTACAGATTTGTCTATGTTGAAATTGTTAATTTATAATTATTATTTGCAAATTGTTTTGTCAACTTGAGTCAACAAAAAGGGCACTTTTGCGGGGCAAAGATAAAGTTTTTATCTGAAAGCACCAAATTTTTAGGCATTTTTTTCAAAAAAAAATTTTCGTTTTTATCTTTGCGGTATGAAAGAAACATCTAAAACTGGTCTTGTGCTCGAAGGCGGCGGCTTGCGAGGCATGTTTACATGCGGTGTACTTGACGTCATGATGGACAACGGCATCACTTTCGATGGCGCAGTTGGTGTGTCGGCTGGAGCCGCATTTGGCGTCAATATAAAGTCGGGTCAGCGTGGTCGTGCTCTCCGTTACAACCTGCTGATGGCGGGCGACAAGCGTTATATGAGTATGCGCTCGCTCATCTTTACAGGTAACTTGTTCAATGCAGAGTTCTGCTACCACACAGTGCCTTGCGAGATAGATATCTTCGATGGAGAGGCTTTTGCGAACAACCCAATGGAGTTTATCTTGGTTTGTACTGATATATTGACAGGCGAACCAGTCTATCACGTCATGGATCATGTTGATTATGACGAGTTGGAGTGGATTCGTGCGTCGGCATCACTTCCTTTGGTCGCACAGCCAGTGCATGTGGATGGCCAGGTGCTCCTGGATGGTGGACTTACTGATTCCATACCTCTCAAGTTTATGCAAGAGCGCGGTTATGAACGCACTGTCACGATCTTGACCCAGCCTTTGGGCTATCGCAAGACGCTTACCAAACATCTTGGCTTGATGAAATTCGCCACGCGGAACTATCCCAAGGTGTACGAGTGTCTGCTCAAGCGCCCCGACATGTACAATGGACAGCTCGACTATGTGATGAACGAAGCGAAGCAAGGCAGGACATTACTCATCGCCCCCACCGAAAAACTCGATGTGGGACGTGTGGAGATGAAGCGCGAAAAGTTGCAGAAGGTTTACGACGAGGGGTGTAGGGTATGTGAGGCGATGTTGCCGAAGATCAGGGAGTATCTAGACCCCCTCTAATCCCCCTGCTTAGGGGGAAGAATCAAGATCGACGAGCAAGTCCTCCCCCTAAGCAGGGGGAATGAGGGGGTCTCCTCAGAACCTCACGCCATAATAGATACGGCTTTTCCAATAGGTGTTTTGGATGGAGAATTCATCACTGTTACCGACCCGGTAAGTTTGAAGGACACTCATAAGGCCAATGTAATAGTGTCCGCGAGAATAGATGGCACCCACGCGGCTTAGGAAGTATAGTTGTGCATTTTGAATAGGCAGTCGATTGCTGATGGTTTCTCCTGTTGCAGGGTCCTTTTCTACTCGCAGCGTGTAGTTTTTCCAAATCATGAATGTGGGTTGTGCCGAAATGTGCAGGAGCCAGTGGTAGCGAGTCACGTAGTTGTAGGCATAACCTCCACCTATTGCCGCATGCCTCATGGTGATGCTGGGCTCGTTGGGCATGTTGTATTTCGTGTCACTGATTTTGCTGGAGAGCAGACCGTTGTAGAATGTGGCGGCGGCAATCACACTGCCTGCCGAACGCTTCTGGATCATCGTGTTGTTGAACGCAGCAGGATAGGAGAATTTGCGCCCATTGAAGACAAAATAGGCATTGACCGACATGCCATAGAGGCGAGTGCTCTCAACTGTGGCTCGGGAGCGTATCTTTCCAATCTTGATGTCAGTATCGAAGTCGCTGATGTTGGTGAATGTCACGTCGGCTCCCCACCAGTTATTGTAGAAGTTGATGTTGTATTCCTGGTCGGAGGATTTGTTGAACAGGCGCCGTGGAGCAAACGAGATGGTGAGCCCGATGCCTTTATAGGAAGCAGAGAGACCTATTGTAGTGCGTAGGGCAGAGTTCATCTTGATGGTCATCATCTCATTGTCTTCCATCAAGTTGTGGATATTGAGGTTGCTTCCAAAGCCATCGTAGCGTACTTTTACAATCCAGTTTTGGCGAGGAAGTCTCACGAAGGCAGTGTCGGTATTTACCCTTTGCTGGCGTACAGTGAGCAAGCTGTCAATGTGATGCCAGAACTGTGCCTCGACGGGGATCGGGGCACAGCATATTATTATGAATATGAAAAGGAATTTTCCTATACCTTTCATCGTGGAGGACTTGCTTGTCGGTGCTCAGTTCTTCTCCCTAAGAAGGGAAACGACTTTGTCGTAATCAAGTTCAGTGAAATCCTTGATGACGTGATGACTCAGCTGAGCTACTACGTCGGGAGTATTGGTGGTTGTGATACCGATGGTGTATATGCCCGAAGCCATGCCGGCTTGCAGTCCGTTGATGGCATCTTCGAAGACAACACACTCGTCGATGTCCAGCCCGAAAACCTTGGCGCCCAAGAGATAGCAGTCGGGGGCGGGCTTAGAAGCCGAGAAGTCCTCGCTGGTCAGTACGCGGTCGAAGAGCGCATCGAAGTGGGGCAACTGTGCAGCCACAGCCTTCATCTTCATCTGGTTCGAACTGGTGACGATGGCACACTTCACGCCATGTCGCTTGCAGTCCATCACAAAATCCTCGGCTCCGGCTATCCAATTGTAGCGCATTTGCATTTCCCATTCGTTCAGACCTTCGGTGATGATGGCCTGTACTTTGGGGTCGGGAAAATATTTATCGTAGATTTGCACCAGGGTCATACCCTTGATCTTGTACTCCAGACGGTCGATATCGGGGCGGAATTGGCGACAAGTCTTGCCCCAAAAGATGGAGTATTGTCCTTCGGTATCGAAGAGGGTGCCATCGAGGTCGAAAAGTGCTGCTTTGAAAGTTTTCATTTGAATAATACCTTAAATGAGGGTACAAAGTTACGAAAAAAAGTTGAAAATGAAGATTTGAAAAGGAATTTAAATCGAAAAAGCGTGTCAATCCGCAAAGATTTGGCACGCTTTATCAACTCCGTTGGTCAATAGCCCCCAATTAGTAATTGCCAATTATTAATTGTTAATTGTTAATTATTAATTGTTAATTGTAATTTGTCAAGTCCTCAATCTGGTCGATGATTTCCTGATACTGTCGCTGGGTCTTGTAGTAGATTCGGAAGCCGCAGATGAGGCCGATGACGCCACCAAAGCCTCCTCCCAACAACAGAGGCATCATATCGTCGGGTCCGTTGACACGATATACCTCATAGACAAACCAGGCAAGCCAAAGCAGTACGGCAGGGATGCCGAAGAGGAGCCATTGGGTGTCGAACTTCTTGGCACGAGCCACATTTTTCCTGGCTTCGAGCAGGTCACCGCTCATCAGGCTGGAACTGTTCAAATTGCGGTTGTTCCAGATGTTGGCTCCTGCGCAGATTAGCATAAAGATGCTGGTGCCAATCCAGAATGCCATCGAGAATCCTACCATCTTATAGAATACCCAGTAACTGTAGGGAACCATCAGGATGGCGATTGCCGTGAGGATAAAGTTGCGGCGGTTGATGCTCCGCATATTCTTGCGCATCGACTGGCGGATAAGCTTTTCATTCACTATTTCCTGCTGTTCCAGTTTCTTCTTGAGGATGTTCATCTGCTGACGCATCTCGTTCATTTCAAATTCGCTCATAATGGGTGTAGTTTTAATTGTTTGACATTTGCTTGAGTTGTTCTTTGATTCTGTACAGTCGGACACTGACATTTTTGGCTGAAATGCCCACGATTTGCGCAATCTCTTCGTAGCTGAGGTCTTCGAGCCAGAGCAGGACAATCGCACGATCGAAGGGCTTGAGCAGTGAGATGCGCTTGTGGAGCATACTCACCTGCTGGGTGTCTTCGTCTCGATCTTCGAAGAGATCGATGTCCATGGTCAGGCGGACGGTTTCGTTGCGTCGCTTCTTCCTGTCGATTGAGATGCAGGTGTTAAGAGCAACGCGGTAGATCCACGTCTTGATGTCGCTGCGATGCTCGAAGCCTTCGAATCCGTTCCAAAGGTTCACGAGAACCTCCTGAAACAGGTCGTCGACTTCATCGGCATCCTGTGAGAACATGTAGCACACAGTGTAGATGGTGCTTTTGTGCTGGGCTACGGTTTGCGTAAATGCGGTTTCTAATGTTGTCATTGTCGTTCTGTAGATTTTGATTTTCACCCATTAGACGCAACGTCGGGCAAAAAACTACACGAAAAATGAACTTTTTTCAAAAAAAATGATTATTTATTGTGAAATGCTGATTTTTTCTCTCCAGGCACGGGTGCGAACGGCGAAATTCTTTTCGAGGCATTCCTTGTAGAGCCAGGGTTCGCAACTGTGGATGTCGCCTACGTTGATGAAGTTCTTGTAGGGGCGGTATTCCGAACCGGGATATCCCTCAACGACGAGGACGTGATAGTCGGGCGAGAGTGTCACGGTGATGGTATCGTGCAACTGCGCTGGGGTGTCATCGGTGCGCCAGTTTACGGGATTGATACCGATGCAGGTGGCAGCGATGACGGGATTCACATATTTCACGTCCTTCACGGTGTTGTAGCAGATGGCAACACCCGTATCTGCTTCTCCCTTGGCTGGACGAATATGGGAGCAGGTGAGGGTATCTTCAGGACTGATCTTATAGCCAAGGATGTAGGCGGCTGCCATCTGATGGAAGGTCTCGTCATCGATGTGCTTCAACAGTTCCACCACAGCCATACCTCCTTGGCTGAAACCTGCGAGGATGAAGGGACGGCTCTTGTCCCTTTTTTGCTGGAAGTGGTCGAAGGCTTCGCAAACATCGTGCATCGAGAGACGAGTGCGACGACGGATGGTGTCTTCGTTCATCGTTACAAACCCGTCGATAGTCGAATGTCGGTAGAAAGGTGCATAGAAACGATTGCCGCGTGACATATATTCTGCCACTCCGTTGATTTCGATGCCCATGTGCCTGCGGTGGTTAGGGTTCCACACGTCGGCGTAATGGCTGACTTGCCCGTCGCCGGTCTGCCAGTCCTTTTCCCAGGTTGATACGATGTAGAAGACGTCGGCTCCCGTTCCGTCGGGATCACCATCTCTCGTTACCCACATCGTCGTATCGGCATAATTAGGTGCTTGTGGAACATATTCCACCTCAGAGGAGGTCGCTGCAATCCGATGTCGATTTGATTTGCAGGAGATGATAGTAGGAACGCTGCATGACAAGAGGATTGCAGCAATGATCCATAATTTAATTTGCTTCATGATGATAGCCGTAGTTCGAGTTTTCAAATAAACGCTGCAAAGTACGGGAAAAATCTTGAGATATACAAGTTTTTTTGCAAAAAAAAGTCCTATCAAACCTTTTAGCAGGTTCAATAGGACTAGTAAACATTTCCATTATTGGCTGATACTGTCGAAATGCATCAAGTAAGTATCATACTGTGTCAGGAAGGGGTGGAGCGGTTGGGGGAAGTCAGTGGGGTTGATAAACCACTTGTGCAGTTTCTCCGAGAATTGCTCCTTGTCGATTCGATAAAGGAAGAAGGTGCCACCGACACTGCCAACTTTTTTGGCAATCACGGGGTATTCGGTAACAGAAGACTTCGGCCCTTGCCCGGAAACGGCAGCATTGACGGTAAGGACGATGCCGCGGTCGGTCTGTTCGAAATTAAGATTCAATCCTTCGCCAGCAACGAGCAGGCCGTTGCCTTCTTCGTCACACACAAAGGCTGCATCTACACCCATGCGGTTGCCTTCAAAGTAGAGGTCGTCCATCTGTTTTGCCCAAAAGCCATAACGGTTGGCCTTGTCACGTCCAGGATAGGAGGGGAGGGGCCCTTGGCCTATCCACTGTACACGATCCAGGCGCTCATCGAGCAGGAAGGCAATACCCAGTTCGGAGAGGAACGTGTCGGTCGTGTCGAGAGTGAGCGAATAATCTACCTTGATACCATTGCCCTCATCGGTGGTGTTGATTTCTGCCTTCACGTAAGGATTGTCCAATGGTTGCAGATACTTCTCGATGCGGCGATCCTTTAGTTTCAGCATTTCGCACATTGTCGGCTTGCGTCCTACGCGAACCATAGGTGCCTTTTGTACCAGCGACATCGGGTCACCCTTGCCCTCCCATTTCTGACAGGGTTTGTTGAGTACAAAACTCTGATGCAGGAAGATGTGGCCTTGAGCATCCTCAATGTCGAACTGCAGTAGCGATAGTCCATTCTGCTGGGGTAGGGTAAGCCGATAGCGTGTCGAAGAACGAGGTTCGCAGTCGGGGCTGAAGGCTCCACGCATCACCGTGTCACGATTGTTGGTCAGCGTCCAAAGGAAGGTGACGTTGTCCTTCAGGTTGATAAAGTCATAGCGATTCTCGATGCCAAGTTCATCACCTTTGACTTCCGACACGAAGGCTCGGGCATAGTTGTGCTGCAGTTCGTAGTAATTGGGTAGGGGAGTGCGGTCGGCATAGAGCAGGCCATCGGTGCCTTGGTTCCCACACATCTCAAAGCCGCCTTCGGGCGAAGTGAAGACGCGTTCCTCGTAGCCATACCGATCCTTCAAGGCATCCTTGAAAGGCATACCTTGATCAACCCATTCCCAGACGCTGCCTCCTGCAATGCAAGGTGTACGCTCGATGATTTCCCATCGCTTGTCGTGGTCTTCGAACGAGATGCCCAGAGTGTGGGTATATTCGGTGAAGATGACAGGACGGTCGCTACGCTGGAAGAAGTCCGCTACGTGCGACACCGAGGGATAGTGTGGAGCATATATGTCAGCCACCTTGGGGAAGTCATAGTTGAACTTGCGGAAATAACTGCCCACTTGAGGATAGCAGATTGGACGGACGGAGTCGAGTTCCCGTTTCACATAATCTCCGAGTTGGACGCAGATGTCGGTCAAGGGATTCTCGTTGCCCAGACTCCAGATGAGCACCGAAGCATGGTTCTTGTCACGTCGGATGGTGGCTTGGGCACGTTGCTGGAGGACGGGGTAGAAGGTGGGGTCTGACAAGTTCTTGTCACCATAGCCAAAGGGCACTTCGTCGATGACGTAGAAGCCCAATGAGTCGGCGAGTTCGTAGAAACGTGGTTCACGGGGATAGTGCGAGGTGCGGATGTAGTTGATCGAAGCCTCCTTCATCAGTTTCATGTCACGAAGGATGCTGGCCTCGTCAATCACCTTTACGGTCTTGGGGTCGGTGCTGTGGGTGGTGACTCCACGCAGCTTGATGGATCGTCCGTTTAGTTTCAGCACATTGCCGTCGATGGTGAGTTCGCGGAATCCGAATTTGTGCTCGAACGTCTGGAGCAGTTTCCCTTTGTCGAGAACCTTTGTACGTAATATATATAAATAAGGTGTCTCGGCAGTCCATAGTTTGGGATTCTCCACTTTGGTAGTACCAACCATTTTGCCATTGGCATCGAAAATCTCGTGCTCGACCACAGTGCTCTTCCTTGCATTGGCCACTTCGGTCTCTACTTCGACTTCGCCATTGAGGCGGGTATGGATGGTGAGGTCGCTAAGGTGAATCTGCGGGACAGCCATCAGGGTCACATCGCGGAAGATGCCACTCGGTGCCCAGTCGTCGTTGTAGTCGAAGTCGCTGCCAGGGAACACGGTGATGACACGCATCGCAAGTTGCTGTTCGGTGGTCTTCTTGTTCAAATAGGGCGTGATGTCGAAGAGTGCCGTGTTGTAGCCCGATCGCCAGGAACCCACCTGCCTGCCATTGATCCAAAGGTCGTAGCCATAGAGCACGCCGTCGAAGCGAAGCACGATGCGTTGACCTTTCCAAGCATCGGGGATGCTGAAAGCCGTGCGATAATAGCCGGTCAGCGAATCGGCGTGATGATAGGTAGGTTTGCAAAGACCATAGGCTTCCCAACATCCAGGTACGTCAATCTTGCTCCACGTTTCATCCAGTGTCGGTACGGAAAGATCATCCGTGATGCCTTCGACCACCTTGATGTCCCAAACTCCATTCAGACTTTGCTTCATTTGTGGGTCTGTCACTGGCAGAATGCCTTGGAAGGCATCGCTGACTTGGGCAAAAATGGAGGAGGAGAAGAGCGAGAAAAGAAGGAAGAGAGAGAAGAGTAACTTTCTCATAATTTCTTGTATCTGAGGTCAAGTTTGATATATCGATGATCCTTGTTCCAATGTTCGAAGAGTCCGAGGGGCTTTTGCAAGGCCTTGCCATCTTGCATATAGATGGTACCACTTGGCGCATTGGGTATCGAAGCCGCTTCGCGCAGATATTCGTCGCAATAGTTGAGGCTGCCGAACTCGGGCCATTCGCCGATGATGATGTCCATGCCCACGGCATCGCAAGCCACTTCGTCCTGCGACACGATAATCGAGCATGCCCAATCTCCGCAGAAGGGTTCCTTCATCCATTTCGGGTTGGGTGCACCATTCACGTCACGCGAACCGTAAGTGCCGTCGATGAGGAAAAGCAGGGCTTTCTGCCCCATATTCTTGTGCGACATCCAATCGACGAAGGTCTTGTACCCTGGTTTGCCATGGCGTTTGTCCTGGCTCACATTGTTGTGGGCGTTCTGTCGCCAAAGCAGATTGATGTCGGTGGCACCGTACCAGTTCTTGCTCGTCAGTGTCACGCCTGGTCCCGAATGGGTCTTGAGCAGGGCAGTGTTGATGAGGTAGTCAGCATCGACGACGCACTTGGCCAGGCCTCGTGCCATCTTGCCATTGTCGGTCGAGTAGGTGATTTGCTCGGGATAGTATTCGCACTTCTCGCGTCCATCACCGCCGATGTTGTCGATCATGCGGACGGCGGGGAATGCACGATGCACCTTTTCATAGATGCTGTCGGTAATGGCTCGACTGGGTTCGCAGAGAATGATGTCCTGAGGACGCACACCTCCCTCGTTTACCAAAGAACGTACCAATGCCAGGGTGATGAAAGGTGACGAGTTGAGTTCGATGGTGTCGTGGTGGGTGATGGCGTTGTTCATGTTGAGCTTGATGGCAATGGTCTCACCCTTCTTGTAGCCTCTTTTGCTGCGTCCATGCTCCTTGTTGAAATGCGTGAAGAGGGCTTTCCAGGCCTTTTGTGGTGTAGGCTCGCCCGTCAGTTGCATCACGGCTTCGGGAATCATCGCGTCGGCCTTGGCCTGGTCGTTCCAGCGATCCTCGACCCAAAGTCCCGTCTTGCCATCCCATTTGGCAACACCGGGGTTGTGAATCCAAGCCACACGACCGGGATGAATGCCGCGTCCTATGCCGATTGGTTCGTTGGGAGCGACAAAGAGTTTGGGAGCTTGGGGATTGAAGTCGCCGAAGAACATGCGGTCGCGGTTTACAGGTTCGCTGAGCAGTTGGATGGTAGTCGAAGGACCCAGGTCGGGATCTTTCCATGCCTTCAATTCCCAAACCTTCCGACCATCCTTGTCGATCTCTATGGCCTGTACGGGGGCATTCAAGGTATCCATGGGTTCCTTGTTCCACTCATTGTACCAGTTGTTGACGATGTGGCCGCCATTTTTCAGACGAACGGTCTTCTGGGGTTGTGTCACGCCGTATTCGGTTGTGTTCATCTCCCATATGGTCTGTCCCTGACGATTGATCTCCTGGATATGTCCCTTGCGTCCAGTGATGAGGATGTTGCCCTTGGGAAGTTCCTGTACGGACCAGGGAAGGAATCCTTCCCAGCGATCGACCTCTTGTCCAGCACTGTTGAATTCGTGAATGCAGCCCAATGACATATTGGCCACGAGCAGTGTTCCGCGCGAAGTGAGACGTGCGTTGCGGAATTGTCCGTGTACCGAACTCTTTTCATTGACGGGAAGTTCAAATTCCTTGACGATTCGACAGGCGGGTACTTCCATAACCACAGCCTTTGCCGGGCGTCCGTTCTGCACGAAGACGACGTGTGTCTGTCCGATGGGTTGCAGGGTATGAATCTCTGTCCCTTCGGGGGCTGCGTAACTCCAAAGGGTCTTTCCCTCCTTGTCCATCTCTGCCACGCCATATTGGTGAGCCACCATGATGTGGCCATCGCTGAGCAGGATGGCATCACTGATTTCGCCGCGTTTCAGTTGGTCGTCATAACTCCACGCAATCTGTCCATCCTTGACGATGAACATGCGGCGCTGCTTGCTTTGTCCGGCATAGAAGAAGTCATACCGAGCGAGGCTCGTATCGACTGCATCTTGGGCTAAGGTGCTGAATGTCAGTCCTACGAGAGTGAATAGTGTGATTGTAAGTTTCATGTTTGAGGACGCTGATTTAGTGATAAAGGCCACATCTCGCGATGTGACCTTTACCTTCACAATACTATACTAACTATTTACTAACTGAACAATGCCAGAATTAATAACCGGGGTTCTGCCAAGCCTTCTTCTCGGCATCGGAGAGGTTCGAGCCGTCCTCGTTCTGGAGGGCGTCGATGAACTTCTGCGGGATAGGACGGTACATGTGGCGATCCTGCACGTTGGGAGCAGCCTCGGGGTTGAAAGCCTTGGCGCGCTTTACGAGCAGGCAAGTGCGTGCCAGCTCATCCCAACGATTCCATTCACCCAGCAACTCACGTGTGCGCTCGTTCATGATGAAGTTCAGCATACGGTCGTAGTCGCCGCTTGCACCGATAGCGGAGAGGACAGCCTCATCCTCGGCGGGGAGTTGAGTGTAGCTCTTGATCTGCAGGTCAGAAGCCTCGGTGGTCTCTTCTATACCAGTAGAGAGATAATAGGTGTTGGTGTGGAGCATCGAAGCATAGTAAGCCTCGGTGTTGGAGAGCACCTTGCCCGACTTATCCTTATTCTTCTTTACCGAAGTGGCGGCAGCAGTGGAGTTGTCCTCGATACCACCATCAGCCTTCAGGAATGCAATGGAGCCATCGGTGTACCAGCCACGATCCTCATCCTTCTTCCACTGACCACGTGCACGGAGTACGTTGACGGTATTGATGGCCTCCTGGTACTGGCCCAAACGAACCTGTGCCTCGGCTTTTACGAGGTAGGTCTCGCCGGTACGAGCCATAATGACGTCGGGATGTGCATCACCCTTCTCACCTGTACGGGTACCATCAGCAGTCTTGTTGATGCCGCAGAAGACGTTCGAAGTGGCTGTGTTGCCGCTCACGCCGTAGTTGAAGAGCACATACTGACCGTTCATGAAGTTGACGAATGCATTGGGCACCCATTTGCCGGTGCGGGGGTTCACGAAACTGTGAGCTACGCCAGCACGTCCGAATGTGCCATAAGGCTCGCCGTCGAAACGATGGTCATCCTTCTTGTTGAGGATGAAGATGATACCCTCATCACCCAGATCGGGCACCTGTTCGGCTGTGATTCCATTGTCTGAAATCACATCGGCATCCTTCTTGGCAGCATTGTTTAGACCATAGACGGTCTTGAAGGTCTTCCACATACGTGCATCGTTGACATTGTCAAAGACAGAGTAGGTGTACTCGGTCGGACGGCAACGCTGGAAGTCCATGCCACCAATGTACTGACCACGCTGTACCCAACCACCTGAGAAGTTGGAGAACTGAGGATCAAAGTAGTTATAGGTACGGTTTCCGAAACGTCCCTGGGTGGTATTGTCCTGATTG